>PJTQ01000016.1_pt1 | contig 422847 bp, 379 predicted proteins | sample 1512231 | NCBI WGS metagenome assembly PJTQ01 (sample SAMN08177688, study PRJNA422409) | Soil metagenome, whole genome shotgun sequencing project. | isolation source: Soil (3) enriched on wood chips | place: USA: Madison | collected 2015-01-15 | reverse complement strand
GCGCCGCAGGTCGACCTGTACGCCGTGCGCGTGTTCGGCTGCGACGGCTCGACCGACGTGACCGTGCAGGCCATCGACTGGGCCGTCGACAACGGCATGGACGTCATCAACATGTCGCTGGGCTCGTCGTTCGGTCGCGCCGACGACCCGAGCGCGGTCGCCGCGGCCAACGCGGTCGGCGCGGGCGTCGTCGTCGTCGCCTCGGCCGGCAACTCGGGCCACAACCCGTACCTGACCGGCTCGCCCGGCACCGGCGACGGCGTGATCGCGGTCTCGGCCGTCGACAGCGCCGAGTCGTTCCCGGGTGCGCGGGTGACCGTGGGCGGCCAGGAGGTCGAAGCCATCAACGCCAACGGCGCCGATCTCGGTGACGTCGGCGAGCTCACCGTCGTGCGGCTCACCGACGACCCGGCGACGACGGCCGACGAGTCGCTCGGCTGCGCCGCGTCGGACTTCGCCCGCGTCGGCGTCGTCGCGGGCGGCGCGCAGCTCGCCGTCGTCCAGCGCGGGGTCTGCGCACGCGTGGCCAAGGCGATCTTCGGCCAGCAGGCCGGGGCCGAAGCGGTCGTCATGATCAACAGCGACAACACGCTGCCGCCCTACGAGGGCGCGATCACGTCGAACCCCGACGACGGGACGCCGTACACCGTGACGATCCCGTTCCTCGGCGTCCGCTCGTCCGACAGCCCCGCCTTCGCGGAGGGCGCCGCGGCCGCGGTCGAGGCGGCCGAGATCGGCAACCCCGGATTCCGCGCCTACGCGAGCTTCACCTCGGCGGGACCGCGCAGCGGCGACGGGGCGATCAGCCCCGATGTCGCCGCGCCGGGCGTCTCCATCGCGTCGGCCGGCGTCGGCACGGGAAACCAGGCGGCGATCAACTCCGGCACCTCGATGGCCGCGCCCCACGTGGCCGGCGTCGCGGCCCTGTCGGTGCAGGCGCATCCGACGTGGACGGCACCGCAGATCGCGGCCTCGCTCGTCTCGACGGCCGACCCCGACAGGGTGGCCGGGCACAGCCCGACCGTCGGCGGCGTCGGACTCGTCGATGCGGCGCAGGCCGTGGCGACCACGGTCACCGCCACCGGCGACGCGTTCCGCACCGAGAACGGCTGGGCGCGCGAGTCGGCGCTCAGCTTCGGCTTCGAGGAGTCGCCGATCGGGTTCCTCGGGATCAAGACGGTGACGGTGCAGAACCACGGCACGACGTCGGTCACCTACCAGGTGACGACGGTGCCGTCCGCGCAGTCCCAGAAGGCGAAGGTCAACGTCCCGCAGCGCTCCATCACGGTGCGACCGGGGGCCACGGCCAAGCTCATCGTCACGGCCACAGCCGCAGCCAAGGACATCCCGGGATCGCTGGCCGGTGACGACCAGTACTCGTTCTGGGAGATCTCGGGCGACGTCGTGCTCACCGCGGCGGACTCGACCCTGCGCGTGCCATACCTGCTCGTCCCGCGTTCGAACAGCACCGTCTCGGCGGGATCGAGCGCGCTGTTCACGAAGAACCAGAAGGTCGCCGATGGCAGCAAGACCGTCACCCTGCGCAACCTCCTGGGTGCGCTGGACGCCGACGCCGACGTCTACACGTGGGGGCTGCAGGACGGCAAGGATGCGCCCACGTCGATCGCGCGCACCGGGTACGACCTGCGGGCCGCCGGCGTGCAGTCCTTCGAGTCCGGAGGCGATCACCTGCTCGTGTTCGCCGTCAACGTGCACGATCGGTGGTCCAACGCCGCGGGCAACGAGTTCGACGTCCTCATCGACGTCGACCGTGACGGCGACGCGGACTGGACGGTCTTCTCCTACGATTCCGGAGCGGTGCGCGCCGGATCGGTGAACGGCGTGACCGAGGTGTTCCTGCTCGACAACGCCACCGGCGCGCTGTACGCCAGCGGGTTCCTGGCGCAGGCGCCGACCGACAGCAGCACCATCCTGCTGCCGGTGTGGGCCGGCGACCTCGGCGTGTCCGGGCCGTTCGACTACACGGTGGAATCGTTCAGCCTGACCACCGACGGCAGCGATGCGATGCCGGGCTGGGCCGCGTACGACCCGGCGCAGCCGGCGCTCAGCAACGGCCAGTACGTCACGGTGCCCAAGCGCGGCAGCGCCAAGGTGACCGTCGACGTCGATGCCGCCGCCCACGCGGACCAGAAGCCCCTGGGCAGCATGGTCGTCGTGTTCGACAACAAGTCCGGTGCCGGTGAGGCGCTGCTGATCAAGGTCAAGTAGCGACCACGCAGTCCGGAGGGGCGGTGCGCACGCGCCGCCCCTCCGCTGTGCGTGCTCGGCATCGCGGCTCCGCTCGCAGGGCCGTAGCGCGGCGGATCAGCGCTCACAGAGCCGCGGACGGTCGCCGGTGCCGAAGCGGTAATCCCACGGCATCCCGTCGGCCTGCACGATGACGCGCATGCCCTCGACGATCGCCTGCGTGTACGAGTGGCCCGGCGTGGGGCAGCCCAGCGAGCCGTCGCTGAAGGCGACCCGCTCCGCCGAGACGAGTTCGGGCGTGCCGGTCACGCCGCGGGCGGCGAGATCGTCGACGATCGCCGTCCAGCGCGCCTCGGAAACCTCGGCCGGGGCGCCGCTCGGGCTGAGCGGTCCGGGGGTCGTCGTGCGGAACGGCGGGCGGTCGCCGGGGGTGGTGTCGCCGGGGGTCATGGGTGCTCCTGTCGCGCAGCCTGCGAGGACGAGGGCGAGGGCGGACGCCGCGATCACACCGGCGCGTCTGCGCATGGGGGCCTCCTCGATCCCGTTCTCGATGCCGGGAGCGTACGCCCGGAGGCTGTCAGTTCGCGCAGAGGCGAGTGCCGCGTGACCGGCGTCAGCGTGCGCGGGTCGCTTCAGCGCGCTTCGCGCCGCCTCGCACGCTGCGCGAAGCGATCGACGGCGGCGAGTACTTCATCGCTGCGCCAGAACGGTCCGAGTCCATGTTCGGCTTTCGAGTTCAGGATGCCGGCTTCGACGAGTGCGGTGAGCGGTGGGTAGACGTTCGGCTGCTGGACGCCGAGTTCGGCAGCCGCTGCCGCTGAAGTAAGGACAGGGCGTCGTAGCAGGACGTCGAGGAGCTTCCACGCGTTGCTGGATCGGCGGACCGTGAGCCGGTCGTCCCAGCCCGCGCGGATCTGGTCGAGTTCGGCGACGAGTGCGCGCGTGTTCTCCACGGCGCGTTGCGCGGCATCGGAGAAAGCCGTGACGATGGGGGAGACATCCCCCTCTCGATACGCGGTCAGTGCGCGGTGATAGCTCGCGACGTCGGCGAGGAGCCCGGCTGAGACGGGCACAGCGACGTTCCGCGTCACGCCTCGGTACCTCAGCAGTGATTGCGCGAGTGCCCTGCCGGTGCGTCCGTTGCCGTCAGAGAACGGGTGAATCGTTTCGAACTGCGCATGGGCGACAGCCACCGACAGTAGCGGTGCCACATCTCGCCGTTGCGCGAACGCAGTGACGTCGTCGACGAGCTCCTCGATGCGCGAATGATGCGGAGCGACGAACTCAGCGCCGATCGGCGAGTCACTACGTGTGCCGATCCAGACCGCCTCGCTTCTCCAACGCCCCGGGGTGTGCCGAGGTTGGTCTGCCATCAGCACTTCGTGCATGTGGGCGATGGAGTCGGGCGTCGCTGCGTGCGCGAGCTCGATCGCTGCGGTCATCGCTCGGGTGTTCGCCGTGATCAACTGTGCATTGCGGCTCGTCTTCGCGCCGAGCTCCGCACTGAAGATCGCGCGAGCCGACGCGGTGATGTTCTCGATCTGCGACGACGATGCGGCCTCCGAACGCAACAGCACGGGTGCGAACGACGCCACCCGTCCGCCGAGCTCTGCGTCGAGGCGGCTGAGCTCTCGCGCAGCTTCGTCCGCAGATGTCGCGGCTTCGGCAGACGGTTCAGGGGTGAGTTGCGCTATCCGAGGCGGTACGGCCGATCGGTATCGCTCCGCGAAGACATCGCGGGCGGCATCCGCTCCCCACCGTGCGTGGGGTTTCCAGGTCTGGTCCTCCCACTCGACCGCTGGCCAGGTGCTCATAAGCCCGCCGCCTAACTTTATGAGTAACTGAACTAATCATACGACCTCCGAGGAGCGCGCAGCAGGTCGATGCGATCGTCACGGCCGAGGCGTTGCCGGTGACCCCGGGGGCCAGAGGGCTCAGGGTCGCAGTCGTAGAGCCGACCGGTGCGTCCTACCGCCGGGCAGATGGCGTCAACGTCGTCGCGATCGGATCGCTCAGACCATCGACGCGCAGCGCGCTACGCGGCGGTCACCGGCATCCATCGACGGGCAGGTCGTCGTTCGATGACGTCCGGGTCGCCCTCAGCGGTGGACGCGACGGCGGGAGTCGAACCCGGCAACGCAACCGGGTATGAACCGGCGCCCGGGGCCACCCCGGATCGTCGCGATGCCCCGGCGGCTGCACCTGATCCGCGGGGACGCCCCCACGCTAACCCGAGCCGCCGACAAGGGGAAGGGCGGTGTCACCCGGTTGCGGACTGTGACGGCGAATGACGCCGATTCCCGTGCCGGGCGCGCGCCCGCAGCCACAGCGTGATCGCGACGGCCAGCGCCAGCGCAACCAGCGCGATCGCGCCCCACACCGCCCACGAGAGTCCGTCCGCGCCGCCGGCCGCCGCGCCCGGGGTCGTGTCGGTCGACTGGTCGGCCAGCCACGCGCCCATCCAGGCGAGCGCGGCGTTCCAGTTGATCGTCATCTCGTTCGTCGACCACGACTGGATGTCGTCGAGGTAGCACAGCTGGGCCGGGCACCCGTCGGGCCAGGTCCGGGCGGCGACCGGGTCCTGGATCTGCGAGTTGGGGCCGCCGGCGAGCGTCCCGGCCGGCGGGTGCGGCAGCGCCGGGTCGAGCTGCGCGGCGAGCCAGCGGCTGTGCTGGTTCCGGGAGTACGTCGTGCCGTAGCCGGTGATGTACGAACGTTCGAGCGCGTTGCGGCCGAGGATGTGGTCCATCGCCTCGATTGCGCCGTCGCGATAGGCGCGGTCGCCGGTGAGGTCGTGTGCGGTGGCGAGCACCGCGGCATTGTTGACGATGATCGAGTTCGAGCCCCACTCGTACGTGCCGTCCGTCCGGTCGTACGGCTGGCCGAAGTGCGTGCCCGCCTGCCGGCGCAGTAGAGCGTCGGCCGTGTCGATCACGGCGTCGTGGGCGCGCTGGCCGCCCGGCGCGTCCGCCCCCTGCGCCTGCGCACGGGCGAGGTCGATGTGGCCGAGCATCGTGGTCGCGCCCCAGTCGAAGGCGACCGGCGGATAGATGGGCGTGGATGCCGCGACGCTGGCCTCGATGGCATCGGCGAACTCGTCGGCACCCGTGGTCAGCCACAGCTCGGCCGCCGCCCAGTAGAACTCGTCGGCCACTTCGCGGTCGTCATACGGACCGCCGCCGTCATCGCCGTCGGCCTGGGGCGCGAACAGATCCGGCGTCTCGTGCGCCGCCGTCCAGGCGGTGCGGGCCGCCGCGATCAGCCGGTCCGCGAACGCCTCGTCGTAGGGGGCGAACAGGCGCGCGCCCTTCGCCGCGGCCGCGGCCAGGTTGAGGGTCGCCGCCGTCGAGGGCCGGTGCAGCTGGCGCGGCTTCGGGTCGTCGGCCGGGAGCAGCGGCAGACCCGTCCAGCCGTCGTTCTGCACCTTGTGGTGGACCATCCCGGCCAGGGGGAGGCCGGCGGGGACCTGCATCTTCAGCATCCACTCGAGCTCCCAGCGCACCTCGTCGAGCAGATCGGGCACGCCGTTGCCGGACTCGGGGATGCGCATCGTGCCGTCGCCGTATCGGGTGGTCGTGCGCGGATCGGCCAGCCCCGCGCGCTCGGCGATGTCGAGCAGCTGGTGCACTGAGATGCCGCCGTTGACGACGTACTTGCCGTGGTCGCCGGCGTCGTACCAGCCGCCGGTCACATCCAGCGTGTAGTCGCAGGTCCAGCCGTCCGTCCAGGGTCGCGGCTGCTGGCAGCCGACGGCGACATCGCCCTGGTTGGGGGCGACGCCGATGTGGCCGGCGTCGCGCGCGTACGGCGCGCCGACGAGCTCGCCGTCGATGGCGATGCCGCTGCGCGCCAGGTAGAAGTAGCCGAGCGCGTCGCCCGGTAGGGCGTCGTACAGGTCCGCGGCGATGCGGAACGGGAGGCTCACGTCACCGCCGACGGCGAGGGTGAAGCCGTCGCCGGTGGCACCGGCATCCGAGAAATCGATCACGTGCACACCGCTGCCGGCGGTGCGATCGTCCCCGCGGGGCTCGGTCTGCCCGCTCGTGATCTCGGCGCCGGCTCCGTCGCGCAGCACCCAGGCCAGGGGAGCGGTCTCGTCGCTGAGGACGGTCGCGCGCTTCGGGCCGTCGGGCAGGTACCCGAGCTGGTTGGCGCGCACGGCGGAGGTCGTCTCGGCGGCATACGGCTCGGGCGGTTCGCCGACGCCGAACGAGACATCGTCGAGGCAGAACGTCCAGTCCGGCGCGGCGCCGCCGATCTGGAAGACGAGCTGGCCGGCCGGGATGTCCATGGCAGCGGTGAAGCCGTACTCGTAGGCGGTCGGGGCCGGCGCCATCGTCGGATTCGCCTCGTAGGCGGCGGCCCACGGCGCGCTGTCCTGCTGCACCAGCGCGCGGATCGTCGCCGGCGCGGTGCCGGAGGTGCGGAAGGCCAGGCGATAGCTCTCGCCGGCGGTCACCTCGATGCCGTCGATGCCGACGATCGAGGCCCACGCCGTGGACGTGCCGCCCGGAACCTCGACGCACAGCGCGCCCGACGAGGTGTCGGCCGGCTCCAGCTCGGGCGTGACCCACCACGGGTCCGCCCCGGCGGTGAAGTCGGTGTTCGGCAGCTGCTGATCATCGGCGGGTGCCGGTGTCACGCCGGCGACGGCCAGCGGGACCGTCAGGGCGACGGCAAGCACGAGGGCGAGGGCGGCGTGCGGCACGGGGGCTCCTTCGACTCCGTGGCGTGGGAGCGCTCCCACGCGCAACGGTCCCCATCATAGCGAGAACGCCTGCGCCGGCGCTCGCGGTCAGTGCGCGAACGCGCCGTCGCGGGTCGAGACGATGTCCTTGCCGAGCGGCATCAGCGAGATCGGCACCATCTTGAAGTCGGCGATCGCCATCGGGATGCCGATGATCGTGATGAGCAGCGCGATGCCGGACACGATGTGGCCGAGCGCGAGCCACCAGCCGGCGAGGATCACCCAGATGACGTTGCCGAGGAACGAACCGACGCCCGCGGTCGGCTTCGGCACGATCGTGCGGCCGAACGGCCAGATCACATAGCGGGCGGTGCGGAACGAGGCGATGGCCCACGGGATCGTGATGATCGGGATCAGCAGGACGACGCCCGCGATCACGTAGCCGACGAAGAGCCAGAAGCCGGCGAAGACGATCCAGATGATGTTCAGCAGGGTGCGCACGGGTTCATTGTCGCGCGTGATGCTGGGCAGATGCGGGATGCTGCGGCGGTGGAGATGCGATCTCGGCGGTGGAGATGCGATCTCGGCGGTGGAGATACGACCTCGGCGCGGGAGATACGACCTCGGCGACGGAGACACGACCTCGGCGCGGGAGATACGACCTCGGGGTCAGGGGGCGCGGCGGGACTGGGCGCGGCGGAGCGCGGCGATCAGGCCGGTGAGCAGCACCACGGCCCCGAGGGACAGCAGGGCGTAGGCGATGACCGCGGGCACCGACAGCGTCCCGAGCCAGTCGGCGGCGGCCTCGCGGCGGTCGGCCGCCGACACCACCCAGAGCCCCAGCACCGCGGCGGCGGCCAAGGCGAGCCCCCAGACGATGCCGGCCCAGCGGGTGCGCGGGCGCGGCGCGGGGGCTGCTGCCGATGCGGGGGCAGTTGCGCGGTCAGGGGTCTCGGCGCGGTCCGCGGTCTCGGCCATGGGGGCGTCCTCTCGGCTCATCGGTCGTACACCCAGACGGTGATCGATCCGGACTGCTGGTCGAGCACGATCCGCTGCGACGTGGTGATCCGGTCGGTGCCCGACAGCGTGAGGTCGGCCCCGTGCCGTCCGCCCGGTCGCGAGGTGGTGCTGACCGGCTCGTCGACGATCTCGTCGCCGTTCCAGCGGAGCACGTTCACGGGGACATCGGATCCCAGCGTCAGATCCAGTACGAGCTCGGCGCCGGCTGCCACTTCGATCGCGGTGTGCCCGGTGGCCTTGTCCACATAGATGGGCGGGCCGGGGGCGCCGATGTCGGCGACGCGGATCCACAGCGATCCCCACGCCTGCCGCAACGCGCTGTCCGGGTCGGCGAACGAGGAGGACGGGTTCTCCAGGTACTCCGGGCCGAAGCTGATCCCCTTCAGGGACGGCGCGACCGAGGCGACGAGTCCCAGGGCCAGCAGCACTGCCGTCACGAACGCGATGAAGCCGCTGCGCCGGCGCGATGTCCCGGCGGCGATCATCGCGACGGCTCCCACGAGCGCCGCGGCGAACAGGCCCAGCGCGCCGGCGAAGTCGGCGTGATCGTCGGCGGCGAGCAGGGCCACCCCGGCCCCGGCCACGAGGGCCGCGCCCAGCGTGATCGCGACGAAGGCGAGGCTCGTGCGCGGGTTCGTCGCCCGGCGGAGGCGGCGACGCTCCGCCGCCTCCTCGGCGAAGGCGGCGGCACGCTCCTGACGCTCGCGGCGCGCCTGATCGCGGGCGGCGCGCTCGGCGTCCTGCTGCTGCCGGCGCCACTCCTGGTCCTGCTCCCTCCATGCCGCGTGCTGTGCGCGCCACTGCGCGACCTCGTCGGGCGTCGCCGCCTCGCCCAGCTGGGGTTCGGATGCCGGAGGGGACGCCGGAGCGGATGCCGCAGCGTCGCCCGCCGCCTGTGCGCCCGCTGCGTCCTCGATCCCCGTTGCGACCTCGGTGGCGGACGCATCCGGAGCGGCGTCTGCCGAAGCGCTCCGCCGCGCGGGATCGCCCACGCCGCCCCCCGCGGAGCGCCGCGCGGCGCGCACGATGAGGACGACGAGTCCGCCGACGATCAGCAGACCCGCGAGGAGGAGGACCACGACGATCCCGAGCGCCGCGCCGCTCGCGCTGAAGACGTAGAGCCCCGGCATCCCGAGCAGGAACAGGGCCGCCGGAACGACGGTGACGATCCCGAGCACGATGGCCAGCAGGATGCCGGCGTGGGCCGGCTCGAGCCGGCCGCGCAGCAGTTCGCGCAGGTGGATGCGCCCGTCCGTGTCGGGCAGCAGCGCCCACGCGACGGCGTAGACCAGGAGGGTCGGGAAGCCGAAGAGGGTGATGACGACGAAGATGCCGCGCACGATGAGCGGGTCGATCCGCAGCCGGGCGGCGATGCCGGCGGACACGCCGCCGATCCAGCCGTCCGTGCGGGCGAGCCCCAGATCGGCGCACCAGGCGAAGAAGCCGTCGCCCCGGAGAGCGCGGGCCGGCCCGCTCGGACGATCGCCGGTCCCCGCCAGGGCGGCGTCCGGGTGCGGGTCGTCGGTGTGCGGCCCATCGCCCGGGGGAGGCGGAGCGGGGGGCGCGGGGGCACTCGACGAGGTCATGCCCCGATCCTCCCGCGTGGGAACGGTGGGCGGCCATGGGGTGATCCCCTGAGCCGACCCTGGTCTTGGCCCCGCGCGCTGTCGGGACGGGGGTGCGGGTGATTGGATGGCGGCATGAGCATCACCGCCGTGCGGTCGGTGCCGCGAACGGCGGCACCGGCGACGCCTGAGCGCCCGCCGCTGCGGCGTCCGCGCGAGTGCGCGATCTCGGGCGTGTGCGCGGGACTCGCGACGCATCTGGGCGCCCCCGTGTGGGCGGTGCGCGCGCTGTTCGTCGTACTGTCGGTCTTCGGCGTCGGCGTGCTGCTCTACGCGTGGTTCTGGGCGCTCGTGCCATGGGGTGCGGCATCGACCGGCGCCGCGGCATCGACCGGCGGTGCGGCATCGACCGGGGCCGCGGAGCAGGCCGAGCCGGCGGAGCGGTCCGAGCAGGTGCCCACGCGGCGCGCACCGGTCGCCTGGCCCCTCCTGGTCGCCGCGGGAGCGGGGACCGTCTTCCTCCTCGGCGGCGGGTACGCCGGGTTCTCCTACGGTGCCGCCGTCCTCGTGCTCGTCGCCACGGTGCTCACCGCCACGAGCGCCGGCATGTGGGCCGCGCTCATCGACCGCCGCGACCCCGCGCGCGGGCCGCGGCACGCGCTCGCCGTCCGGATCATGGCCGCCGCACTGCTGGCGATCGTGTTCGCGCTGATGCTGTCGCTGCTCGCGGGGGGTGGCGGGATGACGCAGTTCGTGCTGACGATGCTGCCGCTGATCGGCCTCGTGATCGTGCTGACGTCGACGCTCATCGAGAAGTGGCGCGAGCTGTCGGGCGAGCGGATCCGACGCATCCGCGAGGAGCAGCGCAGCGAGATGGCCGCGCACCTTCACGACTCCGTGCTGCAGACCCTCGCGCTGATCCAGAACCGCGCCGGTGCCTCGAGCGAGGCGGCGCGGCTCGCCCGTGCGCAGGAGCGCGAGCTGCGCGCGTGGCTCTACGACGGCGACGCGCCCGCCGACAGCGACCTGTCGACCGACCTGCGCGACTACGCCGGCGGGCTCGAGCTGGACTATCCCGTCCGCATCGACGTCGTCTCGGCCGGGCTGTCGACCGAGCGGGCCAGCGGGGAGCTGGCCGCCTCGGCGCGCGAGGCGATGCTCAACGCCGCCCGGCACGCCGGCGGTGACGTGTCGGTGTACATCGAGGGCGGCGCGACGGGCGTCGACGTGTTCATCCGCGACCGCGGCACCGGGTTCGACCTCGACGCGGTGCCCGGCGACCGCCTCGGCGTGCGCGAGTCGGTGATCGGCCGGATGCGCCGCGCGGGCGGCAGCGCGACCGTGCGCTCGGACGCCGGCGGCACGGAGGTGCACTTGCGCATCGTGGAAACGGGGGACGTCCGTGGGCACTGACCAGCTGAACGCCGGCGGCATCGGTGCGCCGGCGACCGGCATCCGCGTCGTGATCGTCGACGACCATTCGATCTTCCGCTCCGGCCTGCGCGCCGACCTGGACGGGACGCTCGCGGTCGTCGGCGAGGCCGCCGACGTTCCCGCGGCGATCGGGGTCATCCGGGCGACGGCGCCGGACGTCGTGCTGCTGGACGTGCACCTGCCCGGCGGCGACGGCGTCGACGCGACCGGCGGCGCGGCGGTCATCGCCGGGTGCGCGGGCGTGCCGACCCGCTTCCTCGCGCTGAGCGTCTCGGATGCCGCCGAGGACGTCGTCCGCGTCATCCGCGCCGGCGCCCGCGGCTACATCACGAAGGGCTCCTCGGGCGCCGAGGTCAGCCGCGCCGTCTCGGAGGGCGACGCCGTCTTCTCGCCGCGCCTGGCCGGCTTCGTGCTCGACGCGTTCGGCGCCGTCGCCGGCGAGACGGCCACGGCGAGCGACGAGCTCGACCGGCTCTCGGCCCGGGAACAGGAGGTCATGCGCCTCATCGCCCGCGGCTACGCCTATAAAGAGGTCGCGGCCGAGCTGTTCATCTCGATCAAGACGGTCGAGACGCACGTGTCGGCGGTGCTGCGCAAGCTGCAGCTGTCCTCGCGGCACGAGCTGACCGTGTGGGCCTCCGAGCGCCGCCTGCTCTGAACCGGCCGGGAATCAGGGCAGGCTCGGGGGAGGGTCAGGGTCTTCCCTGACGTAATCAGTTTTCGAGTATGTATATGCTCGGTATGTGATTTTACCCGTGCGCCGGATGCCGGCATCCACCGTTGTCGCGACACTCGTCTGGCTGCTGCTGGTCGCCGCCCTCGTGGCCTGGGCCATGACGGCCCCGGTCACGGTTCCGGCGGCACTCGTCGCGTTCTGCCTGGCGACCTCGGTGCTGTGGATCACCGGACTGCGCGCGGCGGCGCTGTGGGCGCGGTCCTCGCGCCGGCGCCCGGCGTCGGTGGCGGCGCCCCCGCCGAACCTGCGCCTCGCGCTGCTGTACTGCGTCGCCGACGACGCCGACCTCGCGGCGATGGCCGGCAGCATGCGCCAGGACGTCGCGGTGGCGACGGTGATCCTCGACGACTCGCGCACGGCGGCGGCGCGCTCGCGCATCGATGCGTTCGCTGCGCGGCACGGATGCCGGGTCATCCGGCGCGCGGACCGCTCGGGGTTCAAGGCGGGCAACCTCAACCACGGCCTGGCCGCGCTGCGCGGGCAGTTCGACGCCTACCTCCTGTGCGACAGCGACGTCATCCTGCCCGCCGACCTCGCGCGGGTGTGTGCGGCCGCGCTCGCCGATCCAACGGTGGCGATCGCGCAGGCCGCCCCCGTCGCGCGGCCCGGCACGACGTGGTTCGCCCGTTTCCTGGGCCCGCTGCTGGGCACCCACGTCGGGTTCACGCGCGCCGGACGCGATGCACGCGGCGTCGCGATGTTCCTCGGGCGCGGCGCGCTCGTGCGCGCAGCGGCGCTCGACGACGTGGGCGGCGTGCCGACGGCGGTCGCCGAAGACCTCGCGCTGACCGTCGCGCTGCGCCGTCGCGGATGGCGCATCGTCAACGTCGACGCGCAGTTCGCCGAGGACTATCCCGTCGACTACCGCTCGTTCCGCACTCAGATGCGCAAGACGACCGAGGGAGCCGTCGAGTTCCTGCGCCGGCACCTCAGGCCGGGGCGCATGCGCGGTCTGCCCGGTCGCGAGGCACGCGACCTGCTGCTCGAGACGACGCTCGTCCCCGCCGCGGCGCTCGCCGGTGTCGTCGCCCTCGTGTCCGGCGCGGTGCTCGCGGCGACCGGCACGCCGGCGCCGCTGTGGGTCGGTGCCGTCGCGGTGACCGGTGCGGCGATGCCGCTGCTGCCCGAGGCGGTGCGGCGGGCCCGGACGCGCGGAGCCGCGGCGGGTGTCGTGTTCACCCTCGTCGGGGGAGCGCTGTACGCCTCGACGATGTTCGTCGTCCTCGGGGCCGTGCTGCGCACGCTGCTCGGCGGCCGTGCCGTGTTCTGGATCACGCCGAAGCAGGCCACCCGGCTGGGGGTGCGGCAGCTGCTCGAGCTGCTGCGGCCCGAGCTGGTCCTCGTGCCCGTCATCGCCCTGACGGCAGCCCTGGCAGCCGGATCGCCGCTGTTCGGCCTCGCCCCGCTGGGGCCTGTCGCCCTGGCGCTGGCGTTCAGCGCGCCCGCGCTGCGCGGCAGGCGTGAGCCGCGACAGGGCGCGGGGCCGGCGGCCGCTGGGGTCGGGGCCGGCCGAGGGCGCGATCTCGACGCGGGAGATACGATCTCGACGCGGGAGATACGATCTCGACGGCGGTTTCGCCCGATTCTCGGGGCTGCGCTGGGAGACGCCCGGCGCCTGACGTCGGCGGCGCGACCTAGACTTGACCGGACATGAGCGACCCGATCAAACCCGTCATCGTCGGCGCATCCGAGCCCGGCGTGCGCGCCGACGAGGACCTGCTGACGGGCCTGAACCCGCCGCAGCGCGCGGCCGTCACCTATCGCGGTCCGGCCCTGCTGATCGTGGCCGGTGCCGGATCGGGCAAGACGAGCGTGCTCACCCGTCGCATCGCCTCGCTGCTGCGGGGGCGCGAGGCGTGGCCGAGCCAGATCCTCGCGATCACGTTCACGAACAAGGCCGCCGGCGAGATGCGCGAGCGCGTGCAGCAACTGGTCGGCGACACCGCGCAGGGCATGTGGATCTCGACGTTCCACTCGGCATGCGTGCGCATCCTGCGCCGCGAGGCCCAGCAGTTCGGCTTCACGAAGAGCTTCACGATCTACGACTCCGGCGACTCGCGCGCGCTCGTCAAGCGCCTCGTGAAGGAGCACGAGGCCGACGCACTCGGTCTCACGCCGGCTGCCGTGCAGAGCCGGATCTCCAAGTTCAAGAACGAACTGCTCGACGCCGAGGCGTACGCGCGCCAGGCGAACATGAGCGACCCCGCCGAGCGGCTGTTCGTCGAGATCTTCGCCGACTATCAGCGCGCGCTGCAGCGGGCGAACGCGTTCGACTTCGACGACCTGATCGCCCAGACGGTCTACCTGTTCCGCGCTTTCCCGCACGTCGCGGACGTGTACCGGCGCCGGTTCCGGCACATCCTGGTCGACGAGTATCAGGACACCAACCACGCCCAGTACGCGCTCATCCGCGAGCTCACCCGACCGATCACCGGCGAGGGAGGCGACGCGTTCGAAAGCGGCGGGATGATGATCTTCGACGCGCCCCCGGCATCCGCATCTCGAAACGGGGCGTCCGATGACCGGGAAGGTGCCTCGCTCACCGTCGTCGGCGACTCGGATCAGTCCATCTACGCCTTCCGGGGCGCCGACATCCGCAACATCACGGAGTTCGAGCGAGACTATCCCGGCGCGCAGGTCGTGCTCCTCGAGCAGAACTACCGCTCGACGCAGAACATCCTGTCGGCGGCCAACGCGGTCATCAGCCACAACTTCGACCGCAAGGACAAGAAGCTGTGGACCGACGTCGGAGCCGGCGACCCGATCGTCGGCTTCACCGGCTACTCGCAGCACGACGAGGCGCAGTTCGTCGCCGACGAGATCGGCGCGCTGCGCCGCACGGGCGTCGACTACGCGCAGATGGCCGTCTTCTACCGGACCAACTCGCAGTCCCGGGCGCTGGAGGAGATCTTCATCCGCTCGGCCGTGCCCTACAAGATCATGGGCGGCACGAAGTTCTACGAGCGCGCCGAGATCAAAGACGCCATGGCCTACCTCGTGGCCGTCGCCAATCCCGCGGACGAGATGGCGGTCCGTCGCATCCTGAACAAGCCCCGCCGCGGCATCGGCGACGTCACCGAGACGGCGATCGCCCGCTACGCGGACGAGGAGGGCATCACCTTCCGCGACGCCCTCGCGAATGCGTCGGCGCTCGGGGTCGGTCCGAAGCTGCAGCAGGCCATTGCGCACCTGGATGCCGTGCTGGCCGAGGCGACGGAGATCATGCTGCCCGCGTCGGGCGAGGTCGCTGCGCCGACGTCGGTCACCGAGGGGCTGACGCTGCTGCTGAACAAGTCCGGCTACTTCGACATGCTGCGCCGGTCGAAGGACCCGCAGGACGAGGCCCGGCTCGAGAACCTCGACGAGCTCGTCGCCGTCACCCGCGAGTTCGCGCGGAACAACCCCGACGGGACGCTGCTGGACTTCCTCACCGAGGTGGCGCTCGTCTCCGATGCCGACGACCTCGAGGATGCGTCCGGCACGGTCTCGCTCATGACGATGCACACGGCCAAAGGGCTCGAGTACGACGCCGTGTTCGTCACGGGCGTCGAAGAGGATCTCATCCCGCACCGCATCTCGGCGGGCGAGCCCGGCGGTCCCCAGGAGGAGCGCCGGCTCTTCTACGTCGCGCTCACCCGGGCGCGCAAGAAGCTGCACCTGTCGCTCGCGATGACGCGCGCCCAGTTCGGCGAGGTGTCGGCCGCCATGCCGAGCCGCTTCCTGCAGGAGATCCCGCACGAGCTCATCGACTGGCGCCAGTCGCCGGGCGACGTCAACTCGCGCGGGGGGCTGCAGTCCCGCGCGCTCAACGCACGCCGCGGCGGCTCAGGCGGCGGCTTCGGCGGCAAGCGGTACGGCGATGAACTCGTCCCGCTGCCTCGACGGGACAAGCCCGCCGGAGACGTCACGAAGTTCGCCAACCGCATCCCGTCGAAGGTGCGTGACAACGGCGACCTCGAACTGGCGCCGGGCGATCGCATCCGCCACGACGACTTCGGCGAGGGACGTGTCGACCTGGTCACCGGCGAGGGCGCCAAGCGCATCGCGCACGTGCGCTTCGACAGCGCGGGCGCCAAGAAGCTGCTGATCAAGATCGCGCCGATCGCCAAACTCTGACGGTTTCCGGATGCTCCGGACATTCCGGATCGCCCCGTTCTCGTCGTGCGCATCCGTGACCGCTTTCTAGGGTGAACCCGAGGCGGTCTTGAGGCCGCACGGCGATCGCGCGCTGGGGGCGGGGAGAGCGGGACTCCTCCGGCGCTGTCTGAGGGAGCAGGATGAGAGCGAGAAGAAGCGTGCGCGCACGTCTGGGGGCGATCGCGGCGGCCGTGGCCATGACGGCCGGTGCGGTGGTCGCGGGAGCGGCGCCGGCCAGCGCAGCGGAGTTCGACTGGGATGCCGAGTACGGCCTCCTCTACGACGGCCAGGTCAGTCACGAGATCACGACGTTCTGGAACGGCTTCGCCATCGAGGTGAAGACCGACTTCCCGTACGAGTACCTGATCGAGGTCGTCTCGGCCGAGGGCCGGTTCGCGGAGAGCGGCGCGCCGCTGGGTGTCGCGTATCAGGAGGACAACTCGGGCGACGCCTACGCGCACTTCGAGCTGGACCCCGGGACGTACCGGGTCCACGCGATCTCGTCGCCGGCGTACGTCCTCATCCCGTGGAGCGGTGCGGAGATCGTCATCCCCGAGACGGGGAGCATCTCCGGCACGGTCCTCAGCTCCGGTGAGCGGCCGGTCTCGCCCGCCACCGTGTCGGTGCGGGCGATCCCCGCCGACAGCGATGGCGAGGACCCGTCCACGCCGTACTACGCGGGCTTCCTCGCCGAGGACGGCTCGTACTCGATCGCGAACCTTCCGGTCGGGGACTACGTCGTGAAGGCCGCATGGGGATGCGACTGCTATCCGGCGTGGCCCTCGCATGTCGACGAGTACTACAACGATGTGCGCACGCAGGCGCAGGCCGAGGTGGTCACCGTGACCGCGAACGCCGTCGCATCGGGCATCGACTTCGAACTCGAGCCGACCACGGCGGTGCACGGCACGGTCGACGCCGGTGGCGCCGTCGTCACCGTCACCGCGTACGCGGACAGCGACGGCACGTGGGAGCCGGTGCGCGCTGACACCTATGACTTCTCGCTGGAGGAGTGGGGCGCCGACGGGTTCGTGCAGCGCGGTCTCGTCGCCGGCAGCTACACGTTCGGGTTCTCCGCCGAGGGGCGGTGCACGCAGTACCTCGGGGGTGTCGCGGACATCGCCGAGGCGGACACCGTCACGCTGCTGCCCGACGGGCTGACGGATCTCGGCGCCATCACGCTTCCCGTCGAGTGCGCGGTCGAACCCGAGGTCCCGGTGGAGCCGGAGACGCCGGTGGACCCGGAGGTGCCGGTCGGCCCGACCGATCCGGAGCTTCCCACGACGGGCGGTGCGGAGGTGACACTGGATGTGACCGAGGCGGCGCAGGGCGCCGGCATCGCGGTCGCCGGCACCGGGTTCGACCCCGGTGAGTCCGTGCGCATCGAGCTGCACTCCACACCGATCGTGCTCGGCACGGCGACGGCCGATGCGAACGGAGAGGTCGGCGCGACGGTGACCATCCCGGCATCCGCCGAGACCGGTGCTCACACCATCGTGCTGATCGGGGAGACCAGCGGGGCGCGTGCCGAGATCGCACTCACCGTCACGGCGGGCGAGACGAACGCCGGTGCCGGAGACGACGGCGAACAGCTCCCGGCCACGGGGGGAGAGCTTGCCGCCGGCGTTCTCGCGCTGGGCGCGATGCTGGTCGTCACCGGCCTCGCGCTGGTGCGGCTGCGCGGGCGTCGGCTCACAGTCTGAACATCGCACAGCCGGAGTGACCGGGGCCCTCGAGCGTTGCTCGGGGCCCCGGTTCTCGTGCAGGCTGCGGCGCCTCAGGTGCCGTGCCTCGGATGTCGTGCGCCTCGGATGTCGTGCGCCTCGGATGTCGTGGGCCGGATGCCGACCTCAGACGCCGGATGCCGTGCCTCGGATATCGGGTGCCGGGATTCCGAGCCTCAGATGCAGAGCGGAGGGCCGAGTTCGATGGTCGTCGTGCCGTCGACCGTCAGCGTGGCGACGCCGCACACCCGGGCGTCCACGTCCGGCTCGATCAGCAGCGGCGTGTACAGCGAAGGCACATCGGTGGCCGTGCGCTCCTGGCTGCGGCTGCTGTCGGGATCGCCGTGTGGGTAGATCCGCATCGAGAGCGCGTTGCCGGAGCTCTGCTCGTCGTAGCGGGTGACGCGGCCCCACACCCCCATGCACGCGTTGGAGTACATCATCTCCACCTGCACCGCGCCGTCGAGCCGCTGCTCGGATGCCGCCAGCACGCGGTCGTCCGGGCACACCGTCAACATCGGGTCGACGCCGTCGGCGTGCGCCAGCCGATCGGAGAGGTGTGTCTCGTCGTCCAACGCCTGCGTCTCCAGCGGCGCCGGGGTCTGGTTCGTCCACGCCAGCGCCCAGGCGCCGCTCGTCACCGCCGACGCGAGCACGGCCGAGGCGGAGGCCACAGCGATCGTCCTCCACCGCGAGCGGGACACGCGCGCCGGGGCGCCGGCATCCCGTGTGTCGTGCGGATTGGCGAAGCGAGGATCCAGCCGCTGCCGTCGCGCGACGAAGGCGTCCCGGTCGCCTCCCAGCGCCGTCGCCAGCGCACCGATCGTGTTCTCGGTCGGCAACCGCCGGCCCAGCAGCGCCTCGGAGATCACGGACTTCGAGACGCCCGTCTGGGCGGCCAGGGCCTGCAGCGTCGGATTGCCGGCCGCGCTGCGCAGGCTGCGGAGGTCGGCGGCGAGTCGGGCGGTCGTGTCGTCGGGGTCGTCTGTCATGAGGGCCTCGTCGAAGGGTCGATGCGGGCGGGCTGGCGACGTCCGCGGTTCGGGTCCGCGGTCGATGCTGATTCGAGCATGACGCAGGTCGGCTTCCGCAGAGAAACTCGAGGTGTCGCGTTGCTGAAAACGACGCTTCCGGTTTTTCCGGGTGGGTTCGGAAGTCGCCGGTGGGTGGCCGGGGCACCGATCTGCCGTCGTGCGGTTCCGCGCGGTGCGCTGGGGCGCGCGGCGAGTCGGGGCCGTGTCACAGAAGGTGCGGGATGCGGGGGCGCTGGGCCGCAAGTTCTGTGACATGGTCGGGTGGCGTGTCACAGAGGGTGCGGGATGCGGGGGCGCTGGGCCGCGGGTTCTGTGACACGGCTCGGGCGGCGTGGCGCGGAACGCGCGGAGGGGTCGCGCAGGGGGCCCGTGCGGACAGGCCCGGCGGTTAGGCTGGCACGATGGCACTGTTCTCCCGCCGCCCGAAGAAATCGGACGCGAAGTCGGACGCGAAGGCGCCCAGCGACCGGCCCGACGCCGGCGACCGGCCCGACACGGCCGACCAGCCCGGCGCGAGCGACCGGCCCGGTGAGGTCGATCCGGCCGAAGCCACGGAGGCAACCGGAGACGCCACCCCCGCCTCCGGCACCACCGACGCCTCGGCCGGCGACGCCGCCGAGGCGGTGCCGCAGGTCAACATCTCCCTGTCCACCTACGGCAAGCCGGCGACTCCCGCCCCCCGGCCCCGCCCCGCGGCGGAGGCGCCGCCGCGCAGCGAGACGGTGCCCGGACTGCCGGACAACGCCGTCGTCAAGCAGGCGCTGGCCGCACTGCCCGACAAGCCCGGCAACACCGACGTTCTCCATGTCATGCGTCAGACCCTGCAGGGGCACCTCTACGTCCGCGTGCGCGGAGACGCCCGCGCACAACTCGCCGAGGGCAAGCCGCTGACCCTCGCGGTCTCGGCCGTCGAGGGCAAGAAGTTCCTGCTGGCCTTCACGGGGGGCGAGGCGCTGCAGGCGAGCATCCGCGCTGACGGCGACACGGCGACCTCGGCGCTGGGCCAGCCCGTCCTCAACGTGCTGCGCAACGTGTCCGAGGGGCAGTACGCCGGGCTCATCCTCGACCACGCCGTGACGGGTGCGCGGCTGATCCTGCCCGAGCCGCTCATCAAGAAGGCGCTCGAGGAGGGCGACCCGAACCTCACGCTCAAGAACCTGCTCTGCGCGCCGCGCACCGACGCGACGGCGGCGCAGGTCGTGGACGCACTCACCCAGGTGACCGTGTGGGTCGCCGCCGGCAAGCCCGAGGGCTCCGACCGCTTCGGACTGGCCGAGGCCCGCACCGAGCGCGGCGAACGCTTCCTCGAAGTGTTCTCGCATCCGCTCGAGGTCCTCGCGACCGGTCGCGGCGACCGGCCGCTGCCGCTCACGCCCGATCAGCTCGCGAAGGCCGTGGCCGGCGAAGGGCTGGACGGCGTCGTCGTCGACCCGCCCGGACCGTGGATCCAACTCGACAGGGCGCAGCTCGCGCCGCTGCTCTCCCTCGCGCCCTGAGCCCCGCCGCACCCCGCGCCGAGCCGAGCCGAGCCGAGCCGAGCCGAGCCCTGCGCCTCGCACCGGAGCCGCACCCCGCACCCCGCGCCCGGCGCAAGGGGGTGACGCCGCGCCGCCCGGGCGCCTAGTGTCAACGCATGGCTTCTGAGCGGATCACCCTGACCGTCGGCGCACGCGAGGTCGGGCTGTCCAGTCCGAACCGGGTCATCTGGCCCGCACTCGGCATCACCAAGCGTGAGCTCGCCGAGTACGTGATCACGGTGGCCGAGCCGTTCCTGCGTGCGAACGGGCATCGTCCGGTCTCGCTCGAGCGCTTTCCCGAGATCGTCGACGGGGAGCGCTTCTTCTCCAAGAACCCGCCCAAAGGCGCCCCCGAGTTCGTCGACGCCGTGACGGTGCAGTACAACAGCGGCCGCCGGCATCCCCAGGTCGTGCTCACGGAGGCGGCCGCGATCGTCTGGGCGGTCCAGATGAACACCGTCGTGTTCCACCCGTGGGCCTCGCTCGCCGCCGACACCGACAACCCGGTCGAGTTGCGCATCGACCTCGATCCCCAGCCGGGCACCGACTTCCGGGATGCCGCGGCGGTCGCTCCCGCGCTGCGCGACGTGCTGCGCGAGGCGGGGCTGGACGCGTGGCTGAAGACGAGCGGCAACCGCGGCATCCATGTGTTCTGTCCCATCGAGCCGGCCTATGAGTTCCTCGATGTGCGTCATGCCGTCATCGCCGCGGGCCGCGAGCTGGAGCGGCGGATGCCCGACAAGGTCACGACGAACTGGTGGAAGGAGGAGCGCGGGGAGCGCATCTTCATCGACTTCAACCAGGCCAACCGCGACCGCACGATGGCCGGTGCGTACAGCCCGCGCGCGTTGCCCACGGCGACGGTGGCGACGCCGATCACGTGGGAGGAGCTGGAGGCGGGCGTCGACCCGGCGGCGTTCACGATCCGCACCGTTCCCGAGCGGCTCGCCGAGATCGGCGACCCGTGGGCGCAGCTGCAGGCGAGGCCCGGCCGCATCGACACGCTGCTGGAGTGGTGGCAGCGCGACCTCGACGCGGGGCTCGGGGAGCTGCCGTTCCCGCCCGAGTTCCCGAAGATGCCGGGCGAGCCGCCGCGCGTGCAGCCCAGCCGGGCGAAGCAGCCCGACTAGGCGATCGGCTGCTGCACCGTCTCTTCGGCGGCGGCCTCGCGGCGCTTCGGACGCGCCCAGCGCGCCGGCGTGTGCGGGCCGTCCCACACCTGCACGATGCCCCACGCGACGGCGGTGATCGGCACGGCGAGCACCGCGCCGACGATCCCGCTGAGCACGGTGCCGACCGTCAGGGCGACCAGGACGACGAACGCGTGCAGCTTCATCGTGCGTCCCATGAGGAAGGGCTGGAGCAGGTTGCCTTCGAGCTGATTGACCAGCACGACGACGCCGACGACCAGCAGCGCCACGACCCAGCCGTTGGCCACGAGCGCGACGAGCGCGGCCAGGATGCCGGCCAGCGTCGCCCCCACGATCGGGATGAACGCCAGCAGGAACACCAGCACCGCGAGCGGGATCGCCAGGGGCACCTGCAGGATCAGCAGACCGATGAGGATGCCGACGGCATCCACCGCGGCGACTGTCGCGGTGCCGCGGAAGTACGAGCCCAGCGTCGAGACCGTCTTCTCGCCGACCCGCACGGCCCGCGCGTACTGCGCGCCGCGGAACGGGCGCAGCAGGAACGCCCACATCTGCGGGCCGTCCTTGAGGAAGAAGAACAGCATGACGACCATCAGCACGAGGCCGGTGATGAAGCTGGCGACGGCGCCGACCCCCGCGATCGCGCCGGAGCCGAACTGCGCACTGGTGACGAAGTCGGCAAGCGTGGCGAGCCACTCGTCGATCTGGCCCTGATCGATGTCGAACGGCAGCGTGGCGACCCACGCCATCAGGTCCTGGAAGCCCTGCTGCGCCTGCGAGTACAGCTCGTCCCACTGGTCGCGCACCGCCCAGACGATGAGCCACGAGATCCCGCCGAGCAGCACGAGGATCGCGAGCAGCGCGAGCAGCGTGGCCAGCAGCGAGGGCACGCCGCGCCGCCGCATCCACGACATGACCGGTGCGAACGCCGACGCGAAGATGAGCGCGAGGACCAGGGGGATCGTCACGACCGTCACCTGCTGGATGCCGAGGACCACCGCCGCGGCGATCGCGACGACGATCATGACCTGCAGCGATCGGATCGCGAACGTGCCGAGCCCGTCCGCCCACAGGCTCCAGGGTCTGCCGGGGGCATCGACGCGCAGGGGCGCGCCGGCGCTGTCGAGACGGACGGTCTTGGGGGTGGAGCTGAACAGTCCCATGCATCGACGCTAGATCACGGATGCCGTTTCGTCAGGGTCTTGACGCCGCGTCGGCGTTGTGGGCCGCTCCGGCCGGGAGGATCAGCCCAGCACGGACGCCAGATCGAACGCCGCGACCGTCTCGAGCTGGTCGAACGTGCAGGAGCGGGCGTCGCGGTCGGGGCGCCACCGCTCGAACTGGACGGTGTGCCGGAAGCGGTGCCCCTCGAGCTGGTCGTAGCGCACCTCCAGGACGCGTTCGGGGCGCAGCGTGACGAACGACACGTCCTTCGACGCCGTGAATCGCGAACGGTCGGTCTCGCCGGTCACGGCCGCGCCACCGGCATCCCGCTCGACCAGCGGCTCGAGCTCGTCGATCAGCTCGAGCCGGCGGGCGTTGCTCCAGGCCGCGACGCCGCCGACACTGCGCAGCTCGCCGTCCGAGTCGTACAACCCGACCAGCAGCGACCCCACGCCCTGCCCGCTCTTGTGGATGCGGTAGCCGATCGCGACCACGTCGGCGGTGCGGGCGTGCTTGATCTTGAACATCGTGCGCTTGCCGGGGGCGTAGGGCTGGGCGAGCGGCTTGGCGACCACGCCGTCCAGCCCGGCACCCTCGAACTGGGCGAGCCAGCGTTCGGCCTCGGCCGCATCGCGCGTCGCGCGGGTGAGGTGGATCGGCGCGGGCACCTCGCCCAGCAGGTCCTCGAGCTCAGCGCGCCGCCGCGCGAACGGCTCGGCGCTCAGATCGCGCTCGCCGCGGGCGAGCAGGTCGAACGCGACGAGCATCGCCGGGTATGTCTCGCTGAGCATGGTCACGCGCGAGGCGGCGGGGTGGATGCGCTGCGAGAGGACCTCCCACTGCAGCCGCTGCGCGCCCGGCTCGCCGACGGCGACGACGATCTCGCCGTCGAGCAGGCACGGCTCGGGCAGCAGCCGCGCGCAGGCGTCCACGAGTTCGGGAAAGTAGCGCGTGAGCGGCTTCGCGCCGCGCGATCCGAGCTCGACGCTCTCGCCGTCCCACGCCACCAGTGCGCGGAACCCGTCCCACTTCGGCTCGAACAGCAGCCCGCCGGGTGTCGCGGCGGGGTCGGGGATGGCGGGCACGGACTTCGCGAGCATCGGCGCGGGGATCTCGTACATGCGCCCATCCTGCCCGCAACCTTCCGTCAGGAACAGCGTCCGCGGCGTGCACGGGCACCGCGGCCGCGGACACCGCGAAGGGGCGGAGCCCGAAGGCTCCGCCCCTGATGTGCCTCACGGCACGGTGGCGTCAGGTCCCCACACTGACGCGGCCCCCCAGACGGCAGGAGTCGATGTCAGCGCGCGGCGTCAGTGCGCCGCGGCGGCGATCGTCCGGTGCGCCGAGTCGCGCACCGGACGGTGCGCGGCGATCCAGCCGGTGACGACGGCGAACCCGGTCGGACGGGTGGCGTCGGCGGGGCGCTCGGCCTGCCGACGCAGGATCTCGTTGTCGCGGTCGAGCTGCGCGGCACGGTGCGCGTCGAGGACGAAAGCGGTGTGGGCGGTGGCGTTCATGGGTTCTTCTCCTGTCGAGGGCCGGTCTCCCGGCGGGTGCTGCTGACAGGTACGACTCTCCTCGCTGAGGGGTGGGCGCCTCATCGGGTGGATGCCGTATCTTCCGGCTCCGGCGATGCCCTAGATGGTGCGGGGCGGCGTCTCAGACGCAGGCTCACAGGGCGGAGGCAGGCTCAGGCGCCGCGCGGCGCCTCAGACGCGGCGAGGCGCCCGAGCGCTCGGCGTCTCGGACGCGGCGGGAGCCTGCGCTCCGGGAGCGGCCGGTGCGGTGTCCGCGGCGTACAGCGCCGCCGCCTCGGCGCGGTTGGCCGCACCGATCTTCGTCAGGATCGCCGAGACGTGCACCGACGCCGTCTTCGGCGAGATGAACAGCCGCTGGCCGATCTGCGGGTTGGTGAGGCCCTCGGCCACGAGCGCGAGCACCTGCCGTTCGCGCGGAGTGAGCGCCGGCCCGCCGGACGAGCGCAGCGGGGGAGGGCCGGCATCCCGGATCGCCAGTCCCGCCCGCTCGGCCAGCTCTCGCGACCAGCGGGCGACGATCGCGACACCGTGGGCCGGCGCGGAGGCCATGACGGCGTCGAGCAGGGCAGTCGCCTCGTCGCGCTCGCCGTGCTGGAGGAGCGCCTGCGCGAGCCGGTAGCGCGCATCGTGCAGATGCCAGCAGGGAGCGGCGCCGCCGGCGAGCGCGGCGACGGCCGCCCGCCAGGCGTCCACCGCGTCCGCGCTCGGCGCGGCGCCGTCGGGGTCGGAGGCCGGGGTCGCCCCGGTCAGCGCGGCGCGCGTGAGTGCGGCCAGCGCCGCGCTGTGCGCGTTGCCGGGCGGCGTGGCCTGGGCCGCGGCGATCTGCTCGGCCACGAGGGCGAGACGCGGATCGTCGACGCCGTCGGCGCGTGCGGCGGCGAGCGTGCGCGCGGCCGCGGGAAGGACCCGGGCGCTGAGCCCGGGCACCTCGACGACACTCTCCTCCGCGAGGACGGCGGCGTGCGCGATCGCGGTGAGCGTCCAGGCCGCGCGCCGGGTCGCCTCGGTCTCGGACTCCCGGCGGGCCAGCGCCGTGTCGACGGCGACGAGCGTCCAGCCCAGCCGCTCGTCCTCTTCGACGCAGGCCTGCGCGATGAACGCCGCCTCGTCGTCGCGGATCGCGTCGGCCTCGTCGAGGCGGTCGTCCCACACCGCGTGGGCGGCGAGCAGGCGCAGCGCGAACGAGCGGAAGTAGAGGTCGCCGTGCAGCAGGGTGAGGCAGCGGCGCAGGCGCGGGACGGCCTCGGCGGCCCGGCCCAGTGCGAGCAGCGCCTCGCTGAGATTGGTCTCGATGTACGAGCCGTTGCCGCGCTCCAAGCCGACGGCGTCCGCCTGCTCGCGTCCGGTCTCGCCCAGCGCGACCGCCTCGTCGAGGCGCCCGAGCCGGACGAGCACATCGACCATGTTGTTGATCGCCTGGTACCGGAACCCGGCGATCGTGGTCACCTCCGCGCCGCGTCGCAGATCCTCCAGGGCGCCTTCGAGATCGCCGTGGTCGGCGCGCGCGGAGGCGCGCGTGATGACGACCGATGCCAGGGCGTCGACGTCGCCGGATTCGACCGCCTTCTCGACGGCGTCGTCGAGCATCGCCAGCCCGTCCTCGTCCTGGAGGGCGTAGACGCCCTTGGCGCCGAGGATGCGGGCCAGGAGCGCCCGCGCCGCCGGGCTGTCGATGCCCACCGCGAGCGCTTCGGCGTCGTCGAGGAGCGCGCGCTGATCCGGGCCGCGATGTCCCAGGTTGTGCCGGTGGATGAACAGCAGCCGCGTGAGGGTCGCGCGCGTCAGCGGATCCTCCGGCGGGCACAGTGCCAGCGCCTCCTCCACCACGCGGGCGCTGCGCGCGGTGTCGCCCGCGTCGGCGAGATCCTCGGCGATGCTCAGGGCGAGCACCTGCCGTTCGCGCCCCGCGCGCGCCGCGGCGTCGGGAACCTGGGGCCACAGCTCCAGCAGGCGCTCGCCCAGCAGCGCCGCCGCGGTGAGGGCGTAGGCCCCGCGCGCCTCGGTGAGCGCGCGCACCGTCGCGTCGAAGGCGCGCGCGTTGTCGCGGGCGACGAGCCAGTGCTCGGCGATCGCGGCCGACAGCGCGGGCGCACCGGCATCCGCCCGCCGCTGCAGTTCGAGGGCGTAGCGGGTGTGCAGGTCGACGCGCTCGCTGGGCAGCAGCTCGTCGTGCACGGCCTCCTGGATGAGCGCATGGCGGAACGTGTAGCCGGACTCGTCGGGCACGATGACGTTCGCGGTCATCGCCTCGCGGATGCCGTCGTCGAGCTCGCCCGGCTCGGACCCGTGCACGGCGGCGAGCGTGTCGTGCTCCACGTGCACGCCGCCGGCGGCCAGCAGCCGGGCCACGCGGCGGGCGGCGGGGCTGAGCGCCTCGTACCGGGCCAGGACGACGTCGCGGAGCGTCTCGGGCAGGTCGGCGTCGCCGTGTCCGACGAGCTCCTCGACGAAGAAGGGCACGCCCTCGCTGCGCGCGGCGAGGGCGCGCAGCTCGTCTGCGGTCGGCGCGCGGCCGAGCAGCTCCGCAGCCTGGGCGGCGACCTCGTCCGGCGCGAGCCGCTCGACGGTGATGCCGGTCACGAGGCGGCTGCGCTCCAGCTCGGCCAGGACCGGCCGCAGCGGATGGCCGCGGCCGACGTCGTCGGAGCGATAGGTCATCACGAGGGTGAGGTGGGCGCCGCGCAGCGTCGTCGCCAGCGTCTTCAGCAGCGCGAGGGTCGCGGCATCCGCCCAATGCAGATCCTCGATGACGAGGAGCAGATGGCGGTCGGCGCTCAGGTTCTCGATGACGCGCTCGATCGCCTCGGTGACGTAGTCCGCGCCGCCGGCGGGCGCGGGGGCCTCGGCGGCGATCTCGGGGACGAGCGTGCTGAGCGTCGTCACGACGACGGGCGAGCCGGCCGCGGCGCGGAAGGCCTCGTCGCCCACCGCGCGGTACAGCTCGTGCAGGAGCCGCCGGATCGGCGTGAACGCAGCGCCGATGGGGCCCAGATCGACGCACTGTCCGGTCGCCGTCAGCAGGGGCGGGCCGGATGCCGGGGGCGTGCGCGCCGGGTCGGTCGCCGTGGCGACGAGCTCGCGCAGCAGCCGGGTCTTGCCGATGCCGGCCTCACCGCGCACCAGCACCGCGCGCGGACTGCCGGCGCGGCCGGCGGCGAGCGCGGTGCGCAGGACCTCGAACTCGGCGGCCCGGCCGACCATGCGCGGACTGATCGTGCCGCGGGGGCTCATCGACGCGGGCCGGGTCATCGCGGCAGGCTCACGCGGCAGCCGGGGCGGCGGGCGGTTCCCCCGTGCTGCGGATCGGATGCCGGAGCGGGCATGCGCTCATCGTGCCACCGTTTCCACGACGCCGTCTATGGTGGCGCACGTCCCATCGCGGGATACTCGGAGCATGCCGGCCGTCTTCGCCTTCCTCGCAGAGCGACCCGTCATCCTCCTGCTCCTGCTGATCGGGATCGGGGCGGCGCTGGGCCGCGTCCGCATCGGGGGCATCTCGTTCGGCGCGATCGGCGTGCTGTTCGCGGCGATGGGCATCACCGCCTGGGGCACCGTGTACGGCGTCGGGCTCGAGATCCCGCAGGCGGTCGGAGACCTCGGCCTGGTCGTCTTCGCGTTCTGCGTCGGGATGGTCGCCGGTCCCGGCTTCTTCCACGCGCTGCGGTCGGCCTGGCCGCTGATGCTGGTGGTCACCGGCATCCTCATCGCCGCCGCGGCCACCGCCTACGGACTGGGGCGGCTGATCGGGCTCGACGTCCTCACGATCGCCGGCATCTTCGCGGGGGCGGTGACGAACACCCCGGCGCTGGCGGCGACCGGCGGCAGCCCCGCCGCGACGGTCGGATACGCGAGCGCGTACGTGTTCGGCGTGATCGGCGTGATCATCGCCGTCCTCATCGCCCTGCGCCACCGCGACCGCGACACCGACGCGCCGATCCCGATCGTCGACAAGCTCGTCGAGATCGACCACCCCGCGACCGCCAAGGACATCGCCGGCAAGCACGGCGACCGCGTCACCTTCGGCCGCCTGCGCGATGACGCCGGCACCATGACCGCGGTCGGCCCCGACACGCATCTGCCGCCCGGGGGCGTGGTCAACGTCGTCGGGCCGCGCGACGCCGTCGAGGAGGTGGCCGCCGACCTCGGGCACACATCGGCGGTCAACATCATCGAGGATCGCAGCCAGGTCGACTTCCGGCGCATCATCCTCTCCAACGCGCAGCTGTCCGGGCGCACGGTCGCCAGCCTCGCGCTGCGCGAACGGTACGGGTCGTCGATCGTGCGCGTGCGCCGCGGCGACATCGAGTTCGTCGGCACGGGCGACTTCGTCCTGCACCAGGGCGACCGGCTGCGCGTGGTCGGACCGCCGTCGCAGCTGCCGGCGGTGACGGAGTTCCTGGGCGACTCGGAGCGCGGGATGGCCGATATCAACCCCGCCGTCGCCGGCCTCGGGATCGCGATCGGGCTGATGCTCGCGGTGGTGCCGATCCCGCTGCCCGGCGGTGGGACGTTCAGCTTCGGCTACGCCGCCGGCGCGCTCGTGATCGGTCTCGTGCTGGGCCGCGTCGGCCGGATCGGACCGGTCGTGACGAGCCTGCCGAACACGTCCGCGAACGTGCTCGCGGAGTTCGGCCTGCACGTGTTCCTCGCGTTTGCGGGGACGAAGGCGGGGTCGCTGATCATCCCGGCGATCGTGTCGGGGGATGTGCTGCACCTCATGGCGGTGGGCGCCGCGGTGACGGCGGTCGTCGTGGCCGGGACCTACCTCGTCGTCCGGTACGCGTTCCGCTCCGGCGGGACACGGCTGTCGGGGATCCTCGGCGGCGCGCAGACCAACCCCGCGATCCTGGGATTCGCGAACGTGCGGACGCAGTACGACGTGCGCGTGGCGCTGGGCTACAGCCTCGTGTACCCCGCGGCGATGGTCGTGAAGATCCTGCTCGCCCAGGTGCTCGTGACCCTCTGACCCCGCGAGGTGGTCGTTCGTCTCGCGAGGTGGTCGTTCGTCTCGCGAGGTGGTCGGCCACCTCGGTGGGGAAACGGCCACCTCGCGAGGCAAGCAACCACCTCGGTGGGGAAACGGCCACCTCGGCGACGGGAGGGTCAGTCGAGCTCGGCGCGGAGGCGGCGGGCGACCTCGGCCGACGGCATCCGTCGCGGGAAGGACGCGACGATCAGGTCGTCGCCGCTGGGCGACTCGCCGTCGGGGTGGACGCCGTAGCGGTGCAGGAGCACGTCGTAGGCCGAAGTCAGCACGGACGCCGGCACGCGCTTCCCGCCGCGCAGCAGGCGCCGCAGCACATGGTTGTGCACAGCGGTGACGCTGGCCGAGAAGCCGACCGAGTCGAGCGGATCGAGGCCGGGCAGGGCGCGGCGCAGGTACTCGTCGAACAGCCGCTCGTACTGGAACACCGTGACGATCTCGCGGTCGCGCAGGGCGGGCACCTGCCGGACGACGGAGTACCGTCGGCGTGCGAGCTCGGGGTCCGCGGCGAAGTGCCGGTACACCTGCACGGATGCCGCGCACACGGCCGCCCAGGGATTGTCGTGCCGCTTGCCCAGGAACGTGCGCAACTGCTCGAGCAGGACATCGTGGTCGGTGAAGACGACGTCGTCCTTGCCGCCGAACTGCCGGAAGAAGGTGGAGCGGGACACCCCGGCGGCACGCGCGATCTGCTCCACCGAGGTCGCCTCGAAGCCCTGGGACGCGAAGAGGTCGAGGGCGGCGGCGACGACGGCGTTGCGCGCGCTGGTGGAGCTGGGGTCGGTCATCTCGCTGAAAGCTTAGTTGTCCCATCGTGCGCATCCGCGGCACGCGGGGGCGGTCAGGCGCAGGTAGTAGGCTGGGGGATCGGTCGATATCTCGACATCGAGACTTTTTCGCCAGCCAAACACCGCCCGTCGCCCAGCGAAGGATTGCACGTGGATCTCTACGAGTACCAGGCACGAGACCTGTTCGAGAAGTACGAGGTGCCGGTGCTCGCCGGCATCGTCGCCGACACCCCTGAGGAGGCGAAGGCGGCGGCCGAGAAGCTCGGCGGCGTCGTGGTCGTCAAGGCTCAGGTCAAGACCGGAGGCCGCGGCAAAGCCGGCGGCGTCAAGGTGGCCAAGACGCCGGAAGAGGCGTACGCGGCGGCCGAGGCGATCCTCGGTCTGGACATCAAGGGGCATGTCGTCAAGCGCGTCATGGTCGCGGCCGGCGCCAACATCGCGAAGGAGTTCTACTTCTCCGTGCTGCTGGACCGCGCGAACCGCTCCTACCTGTCCCTCGCGAGCGTCGAGGGCGGCATGGAGATCGAGGAGCTCGCCGTCGAGCGTCCCGAGGCGCTCGCGCGCATCGAGGTCGACCCGCTGGTCGGCATCGACGCCGCGAAGGCGCTCGAGATCGCGAAGGCCGCGAACTTCGACGACGAGCTGGCCCCGAAGGTGGCCGACGTGTTCGTAAAGCTCTACAACGTCTACAAGGGCGAGGACGCGACGCTGGTCGAGGTCAACCCGCTGATCCAGTCCGCCGACGGCGACATCATCGCCCTCGACGGCAAGGTGAGCCTGGACGAGAACGCCGAGTTCCGCCACGCCGGCCACGCGCTGCTCGAGGACAAGGCCGCGGCCGACCCGCTCGAGGCGAAGGCCAAGGAGAACGACCTCAACTACGTCAAGCTCGACGGCGAGGTCGGCATCATCGGCAACGGCGCGGGTCTGGTCATGTCCACGCTCGACGTGGTCGCCTACGCCGGCGAGAACCACGGTGGCGTCAAGCCCGCCAACTTCCTCGACATCGGCGGCGGCGCCTCGGCCGAGGTCATGGCCGCCGGCCTGGACGTCATCCTCGGCGACCCGCAGGTCAAGAGCGTCTTCGTGAACGTGTTCGGCGGCATCACGGCGTGCGACGCCGTCGCCAAGGGCATCGTCGGCGCGCTCGCCGAGCTCGGCGCCAGCGCCTCCAAGCCCCTGGTCGTGCGTCTCGACGGCAACAAGGTCGACGAGGGCCGTGCCATCCTGCGCGACGCGAACCACCCGCTCGTGACGCTCGCCGAGACCATGGACGAGGGCGCCGACAAGGCCGCCGAGCTCGCGAACGCCTGACCCCGGATCATAAGGACTAGAGAAATGTCGATCTTCCTCAACAAGGACTCCAAGGTCATCGTCCAGGGCATCACCGGCGGCGAGGGCACCAAGCACACCGCGCTCATGCTCAAGGCCGGCACGCAGGTCGTCGGCGGCGTGAACGCCCGCAAGGCCGGCACCACGGTGCTGCACACCGACGCCGAGGGCAACCCGGTCGAACTGCCCGTCTTCGCCTCGGTCGAAGAGGCCATCGCGGCCACCGGCGCCGACGTGTCGATCGCCTTCGTTCCGCCCGCCTTCACGAAGGACGCGATGATCGAGGCCATCGACGCCGCGATCCCGCTGCTCGTGGTCATCACCGAGGGCGTGCCCGTCGGCGACACCGCTGAGGCGTGGGCCTACGCGAGCTCGAAGGGCAACGCGACGCGCATCATCGGCCCGAATTGCCCCGGCATCATCACCCCGGGCGAGTCGCTGGTCGGGATCACGCCCGCCAACATCACCGGCAGGGGGCCGATCGGCCTGGTGTCGAAGTCGGGCACCCTGACCTACCAGATGATGTACGAGCTGCGCGAGATCGGCTTCTCGACCGCCATCGGCATCGGCGGCGACCCCATCATCGGGACGACCCACATCGACGCCCTCGCGGCGTTCGAGGCCGACCCCGAGACGAAGGCGATCGTCATGATCGGCGAGATCGGCGGCGACGCCGAGGAGCGTGCGGCCGACTTCATCAAGGCCCACGTGACCAAGCCGGTCGTCGGCTACGTCGCCGGCTTCACCGCCCCCGAGGGCAAGACGATGGGCCACGCCGGCGCGATCGTCTCGGGCTCGGCGGGCACCGCGCAGGCCAAGAAGGAGGCCCTCGAGGCCGCCGGCGTCCGCGTGGGCAAGACGCCCTCCGAGACCGCAGACCTCATGCGCGAGATCATCGCGGGCCTGTCAGCCTGAGACACCTGGCCGTGTGACGGCGAAAAAGAGGGGGGATGCCGCGGCATCCCCCCTCTTGGTCTGATTCTCGACGGGCGCGGCGGGTGAGCGCGCCCCTCGACGGCGCAGGGCCGCATCTCGCGGCCCCCATTGCCTATGCGCGGACGGTGTGCGTGCTGTACTCTGACGTCAGCTTCACGGCACGTGTCGGGCTCGCGCGTACAGCGAGCCACAGGGGGACACGCGGTCGGCGCACCGTATAGGGGTATCGGGCCATGGCACTCTTCTCTCGTCGTCTCGCCGTCGCGGGCGCTGCCGTCCTCATGCTGTCGCTGACGTCCTGCGCGTCGGCGGAGCCGCCCGCGTCGCAACCTGCCGCAGGCGCGCCGGCCCCCGCGGAGAGTCCGGCCCCGACCGCTCCCGACCCGAACGGGGGCATCGAGCATCTCGACACGTATGCGTTCGCTGCTGTGGGTGTCGGCTCGATGATCGTCTTCGTGAACGGCACGACGATCGTCCAGATCGACCCGGACGGCCGCGCACCCAGTTCGACAGCGGGGTTCGAGTCCGCCGTCGTCGAGGAGCTCGCCGTGTACCCGGGACGCAACGGGATCGCGGTCGCCAACGGCGGCACGTTCCACGCCGTGGACCTCGACACCGTCTACACCTACCCGGCCGGTGGCTTCGGGGCGCCGCCCACGACCACGACGTATGAGCGTGAGGCCAACGAATCAACCAATGTGCGCACGGCAGCCATCGTGAACGGGACGCTCTGGGTCGGCACCCAGGCCACGCGCGACGCCGAGCGGGCGAGCGGCCGTTCGGCACAGCTCGTCGAGTTCTCTCCGGACGGGGCCGCCGTCGTGCGGTACATCCCGATCGACCTGCCGTCTCGCGAAGCTGCTGCCGGCGAGCTCAACCGCGACGACAACGACGCCACGGTCGGCATCGTCGGCGACAGCGGGACGATCTTCGCCGGCCTTCGCAAGGGGGTCGTCCGTGTCGACGCGGCAACGGGCGCGACGACCGCGACGTTCGACATCGACGAGTATCAGCAGTCTCAGGACCGCACGCCGCAGTACGGCAGCAGCCTGATCAACGTCCGGCTCACGGAGCGGGCGTACGGCGGCAACGCGCTCGTGGTGACCGTCGGCGAGAACGGCTCCACGACGGCCGAGCGGGTGATCGTCCTGGACCCGGTCACTCTCGCCGTCGTCTCCGATCACGCGCACGAGTTCGGCAACGGCGCTCCGGCCCACACGATCGAAGGCAGTCTCTTCGAGTTCGAGGGGGAGCTGTGGGCGCGGGGACTGGGAACCGGGGGCATCCTGCGCGTGGCGCAGCCGGCATCCGCCGACGCGCCGGCGGTGTCGGTGAGCTACCTCAGCCGGGACGGCCGCGATGTCGATCCGATCAGCGGTTCGATGGCCGGGCGCATCGGCGATCTGATCCCGCACGGCGGGGGCCTCATCGCCTTCGGCGAGGGCGGGGGCATGTGGATCTTCCATCCCGATGGTCTCACGGCGGACGCCGATCCGGAGCGATGATGCGCCGACGGGCGGCCCCGGCCGCGGTCTTCGCCGTCGTACTGCTGCTGGCCGCGTGCGGCGGTGAGCAGCTCGATCGACCGGTCGCCGGCGAAGCCGTGAACCCAGCCTCGGCGGCGCCGGTCGTCATCGAGTGGTCCAGCTACGGGGCGACGCTGACGCAGGAGGGCGTCGAGCCCGACCAGGTCCCCGGTCTGGAAGCCGCACCGCTGGGGACCGTGTTCGAGTTCATGGGATGGCGCGGCATCGTCACGCAGGCCGAAGTCAGCACACAGCCCAACGCGGCCGACTCCTCGAACCCCGTGAGCGTCGTGCTGCAGATGACGTTGGACGTCACCGCTCCGTCGCCGCTGACCGAGCAGACCATCTCGCCGTTCGTCCCCTCGCCGACGTGGAAGTCACGGGACATGCCGCGGTGCACGGCAGCCGATCCGCCGCAGGATCCCTGGGTCGCCGGCGAGCGGCGCGAGATGTCGACGTGCCACTTCTTCCACACCGAGGGGATCGGCCCCGACGTTCCGGTGGGCAAGATCACGATCAGGTACGGCGGCTCCCGGCACGTCACGGTGATCACCACGGCGACCACGCGCGGCCCCGACTACTGACGCTCGCGCCGCCCCGCCCATTGATGCTCGCGCGGCCCGACGACTCACGCACGCGCGCCCCCGACTACTCACGCACGCGGCGCCCGCCCATTGACCTTCGTGCGCCCCACAGGCCGCGAGACCGCTCATATGTCGGTAGATCCCCGGGTAGGGGCCGACATATGCGCGGTCTCGCGGCGCGTGCGCGGGGTCCGGACTCAGGCGCCGATCAGCGCTTCGAACGGTCCGCGGGCGAAGAAGAGCACGAACCCGGCGGCGACGATCCACAGCAGGGGACTGATGGTCCTGGCCCTGCCCGACAGCGCGTGGATGAGCACCCAGCTGATGAACCCCGCGCCGATGCCGTTGGCGATCGAGTAGGTCAGCGGCATGACCGTGGCCGTCAGGAACACCGGCAGCAGCACGCGGAAGTCGCTCAGGTCGATGTGCTTGATCTGGGCCATCATCATCGCGCCGACGATGACCAGCGCCGCGGCGGCGACCTCGGTCGGCACGATCGAGGTGAGCGGCGTGAAGAACATCGCCAGCAGGAACACGAGGCCGGTCACGACGTTCGCCAGGCCCGTGCGCGCGCCCTCGCCGATGCCCGAGCCGGACTCGATGAACACCGTCGAGGACGACGACGAGGTGCCACCGCCGGCGATCGCGCCGATGCCCTCGACGACCAGCGCCGACTTGATGCGCGGGAAATCGCCCTTCGCGTCGGCGAGGCCGGCCTCTTTGGCCAGGCCCGTCATGGTGCCCATCGCGTCGAAGAAGTTCGAGAACACGAGGGTGAACACGAGCATCACGAGGGTCACGAAACCGACCTTGCCCAGGTCGAAGCCGAAGTCGACGGCGCCGATGAGGCTCAGGTCGGGCACGCTGACCGGCGAGCCGGTGAGCGCGGGGATCGTCAGTCCCCAGCCGCCGGGGTTGTCGACGGCCGAGCCGAGGTGCCAGATCGCCTCGGCGATGACGGCGAGCACGGTGCCGGTGACCAGGCCGATGAGCATGCCGCCCTTGACGCGCAGCGAGACCAGGACGCCGGTCAGCAGCAGCGTGATGATGAACATCAGCGTCGGGATCGAGGCGACCGAGCCGTCGACGCCCAGGCCCACGGGCGGTGAGCCCTGCCCCGTCGCCGTGACGAAGCCCGAGTTGACGAAGCCGATGAACGCGATGAACAGGCCGATCGCGACCGTGATCGCGATCTTCAGCTGCACGGGGACGGCATCGAAGATCATCTTCCGCAGGCCGGTCGCGGCCAGCAGCACGATGATCGCGCCGTTGATCATGACCAGGGCCATGGCCTCGCGCCAGGTCACCTCGCCGACGACGCTGAAGGCGACGAACGCGTTGATGCCGAGACCCGCCGCGAACGCGAACGGCAGCCGCGTGACGAGGCCGAACAGGATCGTCATGACGCCGGCGGTCAGCGCGGTCGCGGCGCCGACGGCGCCGAAGTCGAGCAGGTTGCCGTCGATGTCGGGCTTTCCCGACAGGATGATCGGGTTGAGGATGACGATGTAGGCCATCGTCACGAACGTGACGAGACCTCCGCGCACCTCGGTGCCGATCGTGGATCCTCGCTGGGTGATCTCGAAGAAGCGGTCGAGCCCGCTCGTGGGTGTGGTGTCCGGCTTCGGATCAGCCGACGTGGTTGTGCTCAAGGGAACCTCCTGGGACGAACGTAGCGACACCACGGGCCCGCGCGCACCTCGAACCGCCGCGGCGGCCCTCGTGCGTGGCGACGGGATGCCGGGGGCGCGGGCGCGCCCGTCCGGAGAGTCCGCGCCCGCTGGGTAGGGTCGATACGGCATGAATCGCCTGCTCGTCACCCTCCTCGCCGCCTTCGACGCCCTGGTCGTCGTCGCCGTCGGCGTCGCCGCCGTGCTCGCACCCCTGACGCTGCTGTGGGTATCGGGTTTCGGCGGCGGGGCGGACTGGGCGCTGCTGTGGCCGGCGACCGTCCGGATCTGGCAGGCCGGCCACTTCGCGCCGGTCGACATCGCGCTGCCCGACGAGTACCTCCTCGTCTCCGGCATCCCGGCCGATGCGGCGGCGTTCACGATCTCGCTCGCTCCGCTCGCCCTCGCCGTGTTCACCGCGATCTTCGCCGCCCGCTCCGGCATCCGGGCGGCGCGCTCCGGCGCGTGGATCGCGGGCGTCGTCAGCGGCTCGGTCGTCGTCGCCGCGCTGGCGGCCGTCCTCGCGGTCACCGCGCCGAACGAGGTCGCGGGCGTCGACCTGCTCCCCGCGATCGCGCTGCCGACGCTCGTGTTCGCCGGTGCGGCCCTCCTTGGCGCACTCGTGCAGGCGTGGCGCGAGGGCGACGACGGGATCATCGACACGCTGCACGGCCGCCTCGACGCCGCTCCCGCCTGGGTCGACGTTCCTGCCGCCGCCGCGCGCGGAATCGCGGTGTGCATCCTCGGGCTGATCGGCCTGGGCGCCCTGCTGGTAACGCTCGCCCTCGCCCTGCGCGGCGGCGAGATCGTCGCCCTCTTCGAGGCCGCCCACGTGGACCTCGTCGGTGCGGTCGTGCTGACCCTCGGCCAGTTCGCGTATCTGCCCACGCTCGTCGTGTGGGGTGCCGCGTTCGCGGCCGGTCCCGGCTTCGCCGTCGGCGCCGGCACGGCGGTCTCGCCGGCCGGAACGAACCTGGGCGTGGTTCCCGGCATCCCGATTCTCGGCGCGATCCCCGAGACCACCTCCTCATGGATGCTGCTGCTCGCCCTGCTGGTCGTCGGCCTCGGCGCGCTCGCCGGCGCGATCGCGCGCCGCGCGCTGCTGATCGCGCCCGACCGAGCCGAGCCGGTCCTGCCGCGGGTGGTCGCCCTCGCGTCCATCGCGATCGGCTCGGCCCTCGGCGCCGCGCTGATGGCGGCCGCGGCGTCGGGATCGTTCGGCCCCGGGCGCCTCGCGACGGTGGGGCCCCACCCCGGCCCGCTCGCCCTCGCGGTGGGGATCGAAGTGGCGCTGGGGGCCGGCATCCTGCTGCTCGCCCCGCGCCGCAGCGCACCGCTCGAGGACGACCCGGCGGCGTGGGTGCGCATCCCCGAGGGAGACCCGCGCACCCCGGTAGACTGATCCGGTGCTCACGATCGCCGTCCTCATCTCGGGCACGGGCTCCAATCTGCGTGCCCTGCTCGATGCCGTGAGCGACCCCGCCTTTCCCGCGCGGGTCGTCGTCGTCGGCGCCGATCGTGCGGCGGCGGGGCTGGCGCATGCCGAAGCCGACGGCATCCCGACGTTCGTCGTGCCGTTCCGCGAGTACGCGACGCGCGAGGAGTGGGGCGCCGCGCTGGACGCGCAGCTGCGCGCGCACGCGCCCGACCTCGTCGTGCTGAGCGGCCTCATGCGACTGCTGCCCGCCGACGTCGTCGAGGCCTGGGCGCCGCGCCTGATCAACACCCACCCCGCCTACCTGCCGGAGTTCCCCGGAGCGCACGGCGTCCGCGACGCGCTCGCGGCGGGCGCGCGGCAGACCGGGGCCAGCGTCATCGTCGTCGACAACGGGGTCGACAGCGGTCCGATCCTCGCGCAGGAGCGCGTGCCGATCCTGCCCGGAGACACCGAGCAGACGCTGCACGAGCGCATCAAGCCCGTCGAGCGCCGCCTGCTGAGCGAGGTCGTCCGGCGCATCGCGACCGGCGAGCTCGACCTGACCCCCACCCGCTGAACCGTCTCGACGCCCGCGGCGAGACCGCACCCGCTACCCGCTGATCCGACAGGAGCCCGACATGGCCGGCCCGACCATCGACCCCGCCCTCTACCGCCTGCGCGACGTCGTGCCCATCCGCCGCGCGCTGATCTCGGTGAGCGACAAGACCGGTCTGCTGCCGCTGGCCGAGGCGCTGGCGGCCGCCGGCGTGGAGATCGTCTCCACCGGCGGCTCGGCCGCGCTGCTGCGCGACGCCGGCCTCGCCGTCAAGGACGTCTCGGAGGTCACCGGCTTTCCCGAGTCGCTCGACGGGCGTGTGAAGACCCTGCACCCGAGCGTGCACGCCGGACTGCTGGCCGACCTGCGCCTCGAGGCGCACGAGGTGCAGCTCGCCGACCTGGGCATCGAGCCGTTCGAGCTCGTCGTGGTGAACCTGTATCCCTTCGTGGAGACCGTGGCCTCGGGCGCCGCGGCCGACGTCGTCGTCGAGCAGATCGACATCGGCGGCCCCGCGATGGTCCGCGCGTCGGCGAAGAACCACGCCAACGTCGCCATCGTCGTCGCCCCCGAGTCCTACCCCGCCATCGTCGAGTCGCTCGGTCAGGGCGGCACCACCCTCGCCCAGCGCAAGGAGCTCGCGGCGCGCGCGTTCACGCACACGGCGACCTACGACCGCGCCGTGGCGACCTGGTTCGCCGAGGAGACCCTCGCCGACGAAGGCGAGCTGCCGCAGCACCTGACGATCAAGGCCGAGCGCCTCGCGACGCTGCGCTACGGCGAGAACTCGCACCAGCGCGCCGCGATCTACACGCGCGTCGGCGGGCACGGCATCGCCCAGGCCACCCAGCTGCAGGGCAAGGAGATGTCGTACAACAACTACGTCGACGCCGACGCCGCCCTGCGCGCCGCGTTCGACATGGTCAAGCCGGCCGTCGCGATCATCAAGCACGCCAACCCGTGCGGCATCGCCGTGACGGCGCCCAACGCCCTCGACCCGATCGCCTCGGCGCACCTGCGCGCGCACGAGTGCGACCCGGTGTCGGCCTTCGGCGGCGTCATCGCCGCGAACCGCACGGTGACGCTGAAGATGGCCGAGAACCTGCGCGACATCTTCACCGAGGTCATCGTCGCACCCGACTTCGAGCCGGAGGCCCTCGAGGTGTTCCGCCTCAAGAAGAACCTGCGCGTGCTGAAGCTGCCCGTCGACTGGCGGCAGGAGCCGATGGACGTCCGCCTCGTCTCGGGCGGCCTGCTCCTGCAGGACGCCGACCGGTTCCCCGACGACATCGAGTCGGTCGCCAGCAACTGGCAACTCGTCTCGGGCGAGCGCCCCGACCCGTCGGAGCTGGAGGGCATGATCTTCGCGTGGAAGGCGTGCCGCGCCGTCAAGTCCAACGCGATCGTCCTCGCGCACCAGTCCGCCACCGTCGGCGTCGGCATGGGACAGGTCAACCGCGTCGACTCGTGCCGGCTCGCCGTCGAGCGCGCGGGGGACCGCGCCGCCGGATCGGTCGCCGCCTCGGACGCGTTCTTCCCGTTCGCCGACGGCCCCCAGGTGCTCATCGACGCCGGCATCAAGACGATCATCCAGCCGGGCGGATCGGTGCGCGACCAGGAGGTCATCGACGCCGCCCGCGCCGCGAACGTCACGATGTTCTTCACGGGCGAGCGGCACTTCTTCCACTGACCCGGGCGCCGCAGAGGACGCCCCGCGCGTCCCGCGCGCCCTCCGAGCCGTGTCACAGAACCTGCGACCTCCGGCCCCCGCATCCCGCACCTTCTGTGACACCCCGCCCGCCCCTGTCACAGAAGGTGCGACTCAGCGTCCCCGCATCCCGCACCTTCTGTGACACGCCGCCGAGCGGCCCCGCCCCGCCCGCGCCACCCGGCCCACCCGCCCCGCCCGGCCGTGTCACAGAACCTGCGACCTCCAGCCCTCGCATCCCGCACCTTCTGTGACACCCCGCCCGACCATGTCACAGAACCTGCGACTCAGCGTCCCCGCATCCCGCACCTTCTGTGACACGCCGCCGAGCGGCTCGTGGAGTGCGAGCGTGGAGTGCGTGCGTGCACAACTCCTCCAACTCTGTGACCCCGTGCCGCAGCGGCCGCGAGATCCCGCGGGCGGCATCCGGCAGCCCCATCGTCGTGGAGGAGTTGTGCACGTCTCCTGAGCGAGCGGAGGCGGTGCGGTGGCGCCGACGCGGGGAGAGATCCGACCGGCCTCCGCGCAGCGGGAGGGATCGGATGCCGGGAACTGCGGTGTCCGATTTCCGCCAGCTTGGTCACTCGGAGCGTGCGAGAGTGGAGGCATGACCACGATCGGGGGCTTCGACGAGCGCTATCGCGCCGTGTCGGCGCGCGACGCGCGCTTCGACGGCCAGTTCGTCACGGCGGTGCGCTCGACCGGCATCTACTGCCGGCCGTCGTGCCCCGCGCGCACACCGAAGCCGGTGAACGTCACCTTCTACCCGACCGCCGCCGCCGCCCACGAGGCCGGTTACCGCGCCTGCAAGCGCTGCCTCCCCGAGGCGGCGCCGGGCTCGCCGGCGTGGAACCTCCGCGGCGACACGGCCGGCCGCGCCATGCGCCTCATCGCGGACGGCGTCGTCGAGCGCGAGGGTGTCCCGGGCCTGGCCGGCCGGCTCGGCTACTCGTCGCGGCACCTCACCCGGCTGCTGACCGCCGAGCTCGGCGCCGGCCCGCTCGCGCTCGCGCGTGCGCACCGCGCCCACACCGCACGGATGCTGCTGGTGGGGACCGACCTCCCGGCATCCGATGTCGCCTTCTCGGCCGGGTTCGCGAGCGTCCGCCAGTTCAACGACACCGTCCGCGAGGTGTTCGGGATGCCGCCGCTCGACCTGCGCGCGCGACGTCGACGCGTGGGCGAGGCGCCCGCTCCGGGCGCGATCGATCTCGTGCTCCCGCACCGCGGGCCCCTCGACGCCGCCGGACTGTTCGGGTGGATGGCCGCGCGGGCCCTGCCCGGCGTCGAGGTCGCGACGGCGGACACGTTCGCGCGCGCACTGCGGCTGCCCGGCGGTCCCGCCTGGTTCGAACTGCGACGGGACGCGACCGGGCGGGTGCGGCTGCGTGCGCGGCTGACCGCGCTGCGCGATCTGCCGACACTCGTCTCGCGCGCGCGGCGCCTGTTCGACCTCGACGCCGACCCCATCGCCGTCGACGCGGCCCTGTCGGCGCACCCCGAACTGGCGCCCCTCGTGGCGGGGACCCCCGGCATCCGGGTGCCCGGGGCCGCCGACCCGCACGAGATGCTCATCCGTGCCATGGTGGGCCAGCAGATCACCGTCGCAGCGGCGCGCACGGCGCTGACGGCGCTCACCGAGGCGCTGGGCGAGCGGGTGCCGGCCTTCGCGGGCACGCACCTGCTGTTCCCGACGATGGCGGCGATCGCCGAGCACGGGCACGAGGTGCTGCGCGGTCCGGCCGCCCGGATCCGCGCGATCACCGGTGCCGCCGCCGCGCTCGCCGACGGCACCCTCACGCTCACGACCGGCGACGACGGCGCCGCCCAGCGCATCGCGCTGCTGGCGATGCCGGGGATCGGCCCGTGGACGGCCGACTACGTCCGGATGCGGGTGCTCGGCGACCCCGACGTGCTCCTGCCCGGCGATGTGGCCGTGCGCACCGGTGCCGCCGCCGCGGGCGTCCCGTCCGAGGCTCGCGACCTCGTCGCCTGGAGCGCCCGCACCGCCCCCTGGCGCAGCTACCTCACCGCTCACCTCTGGCGCGCCGTGCCCCCGCGCGGGATCCGTTCCGGGCGCGGCACGGGCGCCGCCGTGCGCGAGGTGCCTGTCCGCCCTGCCACGACCGACGGCGACGTACCCGCGCCCGCAGCGACTCCGACCCCGAGCCCGCCCCCGACTTCGAGGACCCGATCATGACCGCGATCATCCAGACCATCGACACCCCCGACGGGCCGTTCACGATCCTGGCCGACGACCGCCAGCGCGTGCTGGCCAGCGGCTGGACCGATGACGCCGAGCGCATCCTCGCGCGGGTGCGTGCCCGGCCGGCCGGCGTCCGCGAGGCGGACACCGATGCCGCCGATGCCGTCCGCGCCTATTACGCCGGTGACCTCGCCGCGATCGCGGACGTCCCGGTCGCGCAGGAGGGGACCGCGCTGCAGCAGACCGGCTGGACGGCGCTGCGCCGCGTCGCGCCGGGGCGGCCGCTCACCTACACGGAGTTCGCCGCCGCACTGGGGCAGCCCCGTGCGGTGCGAGCCGCGGCATCCATCTGCGCGCGCAACGCACCGGCGCTGTTCGTGCCGTGCCATCGTGTGCTGCGCTCGGACGGGTCGCTGGGCGGGTTCGCGTGGGGGCTCGCCGTGAAGCGGAGCCTCCTCGCCCGCGAAGCGTCCCGGTAACCCCGGCCTCGCCGAGGTGGTCGTTCTCTCGCCGAGGTGGCCGGCCGTCTCGCCGAGGTGGTCGTCCTCTCGCCGAGGTGGCCGGCCGTCTCGCGGGGCAAACGGCCACCTCGCGTGAGGGACGGCCATCTCGGTGGGGAGCCGAGGGGAGCGAGGGAATCTCGGGAAGCGCTTGCGTGCGGTGAGCGCGCGGGCATAGGCTGGAGGGCTGTCGCATCGTTCCCATCGGTGCGGCAGTCCCCGCCCGCCGATCCCAGGAGGAAGCCATGTCCACGGCCATCGTCATCACGAAGCCCGCTGCCCTCCCGTTCGTCGGTCTGGGACGCACCCGTCAGGGATAACGCGCCGATTCGCACTCCCGCGGCGGCATAGATCCGCCGTCCTCGCGTTGACTCCCGGCAGGGCCTCGTGCCTGTCGCGCCCCCGTGCGCCGTTTTCCGCGCACACCATCACCTCTCCCGCCGCGATCCGGCATCCGCTCCACCATCACCTCAAGGACCATGACCTCTTCCACCGAGAGACTCTCGACCCCCCGGGCGCTCGCCCGCCTCTATCCGTTCGCCAAGCCGGTGATCCCGCGCCTGGCGCTCGGTGCTGCCAGCGCGCTGGGCGCGAGCCTGCTGGCGCTGTCGATCCCGCTCGTGCTCGAGCAGATCATCGCCGGCCCGATCGCCTCGCGTGACCGCACCGTGCTGGTCTGGGGGGCCGTCGCGGTTCTCGCCCTGGGCCTGGCCGAGGCCGCCATGGTCTGGCTGCGCCGATGGTTCGTGCTCGGCCCGGCGACGAAGGTCGAGTACGAGCTGCGGCACGGCTTCTACGCCCGCCTGCAGCGCCTGCCCGTCTCGTTCCACGACCGCTGGCAGTCGGGGCAGCTGCTCAGCCGCATGATGCAGGACATCAGCATGATCCGCCGCTGGATGGCGTTCGGCCTCGTCCTGCTCGCCGTCAACGCGATCACGATCGTGATCGGCGCGGTGCTCCTGTTCAACTGGCACTGGCTGCTCGGCGTCGTCTTCCTCGTGACGTGCGCGCCGCTGTGGTACGCCGGCTACCGGTTCGAGAAGACCTACGGCACCCTCGCGCGGCAGAGCCAGGACCAGGCGGGCGACCTGGCGACCGCCGTGGAGGAGAGCGTCCACGGCATCCGCGTGCTCAAGGCGTTCGGTCGCGGCAAGCACGCGCTGCAGAAGTTCACCCGGCAGGCCGAGACGCTCCGCGAGACCGAGATCAGCAAGGCGCGCGCCGTCGGGTGGATCTGGTTCTGGCTCGTCCTCCTGCCCGACGTCGCGTTCGCGCTGTCGCTGCTGGCCGGCATCGTGCTCGTGCAGGTGGGCGAGCTCGAGATCCCGGGGCTCATCGCCTACTTCGCGATGGCGACCGTGCTGCGCTGGCCCATGGAGTCGATCGGCTTCCTGTTCTCGTTCCTGCTCGACGCGCGCACCGCGACCGACCGCATCTTCGAGGTGTTCGACGAGGACAACACGATCGTCGACCCCGAGACCCCGGCGCGTCTCGACGTCCCGCGCGGGCACCTCGTGTTCGAAGGGGCCCGCTTCCGATATCAGGATGCCGCGCCCGACGAACGCGATCTGCTCGACGGCATCGATCTCGCCCTCGAACCGGGCGAGACGATGGCGCTGGTGGGGCTGACCGGTTCGGGCAAGACGACGCTGACGACCCTGCCGGCGCGCCTGTACGACGTCACCGCCGGGCGGGTGATCCTCGACGGCGTCGACGTGCGCGATCTGAGCCTGCGTGAGCTGCGCACCCACGTCGGCATGGCTTTCGAGGATGCCACGCTGTTCTCGCAGTCGGTCCGCGACAACGTCCTGCTGGGACGTGAGGACCTCGAGCCCGGCAGCGCCGAGGCCGAGGCGGTGCTGCGCGAAGCGCTGCAGGTGGCCCAGGCCGGATTCGTCGACGACCTGCCCGACGGCGTGGACACGGTCATCGGCGAGGAAGGCCTCAGCCTGTCGGGCGGCCAGCGTCAGCGCCTCGCGCTGGCCCGCGCCGTCGCGTCGCGGCCGGCCGTCCTCGTCCTCGACGACCCGCTGTCGGCGCTCGACGTCGACACCGAGGCCCTCGTCGAGGACGCGCTGCGCGAGGTGCTGCAGGCCACGACCGCACTCGTGGTCGCCCACCGTCCGTCGACGGTCATGCTGGCCGACCGCGTCGCCCTGCTCGAGGCCGGCCGCATCACGGCGGTCGGCACGCACAGCGAGCTGCTGCAGCGCAGCGCCCACTACCGCCACGTCATCTCGAGTCTGGAGAACGAGGATATGCGCGCACGTGAAAGGGAGGTGAACCTGTGAGCACGACCGTGTCGGGCACCAGCGGCGAAGACCGCATCGACTACACCCGCGCCGAGAGCAGAGCGATCCGGAGGCGATCGCTGCGCCTGCTCGGGTCGCTCCTGAGCCCACTGAAGGCGAAGGTCGCCCTGGCCGCTGTCGTGCTCGTGATCGCGACGGCCGCGCAGGTCGCGGGCCCCGCGCTCATCGCGTTCGGGATCAACTCCGCCGTGCCGGCGGTGCTGAGCCGGAACGATTGGATGCCGACGATCGCCGTGACCGTCGTGTACCTCCTGGCCGGGGCCGTCGGCGCCGCCCTCATCGGCTGGTACGCCGTCATCTCGGCGCGGCTGACGCAAGCGGTGATGTTCGACCTGCGGCGCCGGATCTTCCTGCACACCCAGCGGCTGAGCCTCGAGTTCCACGAGTCGTACACCTCGGGCCGCATCATCTCGCGGCAGACGAGCGACCTCGACTCGATCCGCGAGCTGCTCGACGGCGGACTGAACCAGTTGGTCTCCGGCATCCTGTACTGCTCGTTCACGCTCGTCGCACTCGTGCTGCTGGACTGGCAGTCGGGTCTGGTCCTGGCCGTCATGGCGCTGCCCCTGTACCTGCTGATGCGGTGGTTCTACACACGGTCGCAGGTCGTGTACCGCGAGTCGCGCGTCGTGAGCGCCAAGGTGATCGTCAAGTTCGTCGAGACGATGACCGGAATCCGCGCCGTCAAGGCGTTCCGCAAGGAGGTGCGCAACGACGAGGAGTTCGGCGACCTCGCCAGCCAGTACCGCGACAACAACATGCGGGCGATCCGCCTGTTCGGCACGTTCGAGCCGCTGCTGATGGTCGTCGCGGCCGTGTCGGTGGCGCTCGTGCTGCTGTGGGCGGGGTGGCGCCTCATCGACGGCGTCATCGGCCTGGGGACACTCGCCGTCGTCCTGTACGTGCGCAACTTCTTCGCGCCGCTGCAGGAGGTCGCCTTCTTCCTCAACTCGTACCAGTCGGCGACGGCTGCACTCGAGAAGGTCTCGGGCGTCCTCGAGGAGGAGCCGACCGTTCCCGACCCTGTCGCGCCCGTCGACCTGTGGACGGCCAAGGGACACATCGAGTTCCGCGACGTGGAGTTCGGCTATTCGGGGGAGCGCACGATCCTGCCGGACTTCTCGCTGGACATCCCGGCCGGGCAGACGATCGCCCTGGTCGGCACGACCGGCGCCGGGAAGTCGACGCTCGCCAAGCTCGTCTCGCGCTTCTACGACCCCTCGCGGGGCACGATCACGCTCGACGACGTCGACCTGCGCTCGATGCACCCGAAGGACCTGCGCCGCGCGATCGTCATGGTCACGCAGGAGGCGTACCTGTTCAGCGGAACGGTCGCCGACAACATCGCGCTGGGCAAGCCCGACGCGACGCTCGAGGAGATCATTGCCGCGGCGCGCGCCGTCGGGGCGCACGCGTTCATCGAGGCGCTGCCCGACGGCTACGGCACCGACGTCAACAAGCGCGGCGGACGCGTCTCGGCGGGGCAGCGGCAGCTGATCTCGTTCGCGCGCGCGTTCCTGGCCGACCCGGCGGTGCTGATCCTCGACGAGGCGACGGCGTCGCTGGACATGCCCAGCGAGCGGCAGATCCAGGACGCCCTGCAGACGCTGCTGGCCGACCGGACGGCGATCATCATCGCCCACCGCCTGTCGACCGTCGCGATCGCCGACCGCGTGCTCGTCATGGAGCACGGCCGGATCATCGAGGACGACACCCCCGAGGCGCTCATCGCCGGCACGGGCAAGTTCGCCCAGCTGCACGCGGCCTGGCGCGAGTCGCTCGTGTGAGACGGCATGCCGGGCACGTGAGGGCGTGCCCGGCATGCGCGGCGCTTGGGCGACCGGGCTCTCGTGCGCGTCGGGCGCGTTGGCTGTGTCCGTGTGTCGGCGTGCCGGCGCGTCGGCGCGGGAGCGCGGCAGCGCGGGATGCCGGACGCGCGATGTCCGGGGCGCTGCCGGGCTGTACCGGGGGCGCGGTGCCGGCGGCACCGGCATCCGGTCAGTTGCGGTAGAGCGCAGCGAGTGCGCGGCGGTCGGTGAAGTAGCGGGCGTAGAACGCTTCGAGATCAGCGTCGAAGTGCGTGGCGATCTGCGTGCCGAGGTAGGCGAAGCGCTCGTCGGGCCACGCGGTCCGGCTGTCGCCGACGGAGGCCTCCACCTGTGCGTGGATGGGCTCGCCGGCCGGGATCCGGGCCATCTCGGCGGTCACGAGCGCGTCGATGCGGGCGCGCTCGCCGTCGCCCAGGCGCCGATAGACGGCGTGGAGCAGCTCGTGCGCGGCGGTGGTGACCATCGTCGCGCCGGGGCCGGCTTCGCGCAGGATGAAGATGCGGTCCGAGCCCAGGTAGCAGCCGGCGTGGTAGAGGTCGTCGGGCAGGACCTTGCCGTCGGCGCAGACCTCGGCGATCTCGTCCGCGTCGGAGACGCGCGGGCGGGTCTGGTAGAACAGCGCGCGGCCCTCGGGGGTGAGGAACATGCTGTCGGCGAGGGCGGCGACCTCGGCATCGGGGTCGGGCGGGATGCCGACCAGATCGCGCGTGCCGGGGATCGTCTCGGCGACCCACGTGCGCATCGGCAGCGGGAGGTCATCGAGGTAGAAGGTGCCGAGGAACGCGAACGCGAGCGCCGCGCTGACGAGGAACAGGATGCGGCTGGTGCGCCGCGCGGATCCGCTCGGCTGCGAAGTGGTGCTCGGCGGAGGGCTGGTGCTCGGCGGAGGGGAGGGAGGGCTCGACGGGGCGCGCCCATCCGGGGCCTCGAACAGGCTCATCGCCGGTGTCCCAGCCCGGCCGCCGCGCGTTCACGCACGCCTCACCCTACCCCGAGCTCGTATCTGCGTCGTCGAGGTCGTATCTCCACCGCCGAGGTCGTATCTCCACCGCCGAGGTCGTATCTGCGTCGTCGAGGTCGTATCTCCGTCATCGAGGTCGTATCCGTGCCTTCGAGGTCGCAGATACGACTTCGGCGCGAGAGGTGCGACTTCGGCGCGAGAGATACGACTTCGGCGCGAGAGATACGACCTCGGTGACATCGCCGGGGAGAGGGCGACGGGGTCTCGGCGGGGGAGGGAGTACCGGGGCCCCGCCGCCGGTCTCGGCCCGGGACGGGTGATGAAGCTATGGATGCCGCGGCGCGCGGCTACAGGCGGATCTCGGCGACGACCTCGCCGTACTCGGTCTCGTCGACCGGCGTGAAGCCGACGCGACGGAAGAACGCCTCGGGGCCGCCCTCACCGGCCTCGTAGATGACGTTCACGCGGTCCATCTGCCGCGCGCGCGCCTCCTCGAGCAGACCGGCGACCGCGAAGCGGCCGACGCCGCGCCCCTGGTCGTTCGCGTCGACGTTGATGCGCCACAGCACGGAACGGAAGTAGTCCTGCGGCGCATCCAGGTCGAAGTTCGCGCTGACGAAGCCGACGACCTCGTCGCCGTCGACGACGACACGCTGCCACGCGGTCGTCGGGTTGACGACCGCACCGGCGACCGCGTAGCTCGTCGGGGCGAGGAACTGCTCCTGCCCGGGCTTGAGCGACATGTTGTTCACCGCGACGATCGTCGACGCGGACAGTTCCACCAGTCGGAGCTCGGCCATGCACTCAGGGTACCCGCCCCTCCGCGCGGCCGGCACAACTGTTTCCGCACCGGCATCCCGAACCCGCGTGGCCGACCGGACAGATATCTCGACGTCGAGATAGTTTTCCCCGGTGCGATAGGCTGAATCCCATACCCACGACGCTTTGAATCCCATACCCACGACGCTTTAACGGAGAGACGAGACGTGTCCGAGCCGACCATCATCTACACGTACACCGACGAGGCGCCGGCACTGGCCACCGCCTCATTCCTGCCGATCGTGCAGGCCTACACCCGCCAGGCCGGCGTCGACGTCGAGACCCGCGACATCTCGCTGGCCGGCCGCGTGCTCGCCGCCTTCCCGCAGCACCTCACACCCGAGCAGCAGGTCGGCGACGCGCTCGCCGAGCTCGGCGGCCTGGCCACCCTCCCCGAGGCCAACATCATCAAGCTGCCGAACATCTCGGCGTCGATCCCGCAGCTCAAGGGCGCGATCGCCGAGTTGCGCGCGCAGGGCTACGACATCCCCGACTACCCGGACGAGCCGGCCACGCTCGAGGAGAAGGATGTCCGCGCGCGCTACGACCGCGTCAAGGGCTCCGCCGTCAACCCGGTCCTGCGCGAGGGCAACAGTGACCGGCGCGCGCCGCTGTCGGTGAAGAACTACGCCCGCAAGCACCCGCACCGCAACAAGCCGTTCGCCGAGGGCTCGAAGACGCGCGTCGCCACGATGGGCCACGACGACTTCAAGTCGAACGAGAAGTCCTACCTCGTTCCTGCCGACGACGTGCTGGCGATCCGCCACGTCACCGCCGACGGCACCGTCACGACGCTCAAGGAGGGCCTCAAGGTCCTGCCCGGTGAGATCGTCGACGGCACCTTCCTGTCGGCCGCGGCGCTCGACGCCTTCCTAGCCGAGACCGTGCACGCGGCCAAGACCGAGGACGTCCTGTACTCGGTGCACCTGAAGGCGACGATGATGAAGGTCAGCGACCCGATCATCTTCGGCCACGTCGTGAAGGTCTTCTTCGCCGATGTCTTCGCCCGTTACGGCGACCAGCTCGCCGCGGCGGGCCTGTCGGCCAACGACGGCCTGGGCTCGATCCTCTCGGGCCTGGGCGAGATCGCGGACGGCGACGAGATCGCGGCCGCGTTCGCGCAGGCGCTCGCCGAGGGCCCGCGCCTGTCGTACGTGAACAGCGACAAGGGCATCACGAACCTGCACGTGCCCAGCGACGTGATCGTGGATGCCTCCATCCCGGCGCTCGTGCGCAACGGCGGCAAGCTGTGGGGCGTCGACGGCGGCGAGGACGACACGATCGCCGTCATCCCCGACTCGTCCTACGCCGGGGTGTACCAGACGGTCGTCGAGGACGTCATCGCCCACGGCCCGCTCGACCCCGCCACGATCGGCACGGTGCCCAACGTCGGCCTCATGGCGCAGGCCGCCGAGGAGTACGGCAGCCACGACAAGACCTTCGAGCTCGCCGCCGACGGCGTCGTCCAGGTCGTCAACGCCGCCGGCGAGGTCGTCCTCGAGCACGACGTGCAGGCGGGCGACATCTGGCGCGCCACCCAGACCAAGGACGTCGCCGTGCGCGACTGGGTCAAGCTCGCCGTCACGCGCGCCCGCGCGACCGGCTCGCCGGCCGTGTTCTGGCTCGACGAGACCCGCGCGCACGACGCGCAGCTGATCGAGAAGGTCCGCACCTACCTCGCCGACCACGACACCGAGGGCCTCACGATCGAGATCCTCGCGCCGGTCGAGGCCACGCAGTACTCGCTCGACCGCATCCGCGAGGGCAAGGAGACCATCTCGGTCACCGGCAACGTCCTGCGCGACTACCTCACCGACCTGTTCCCGATCCTCGAGGTCGGCACCTCGGCGAAGATGCTCTCGATCGTCCCGCTGCTGGCCGGCGGCGGACTGTTCGAGACCGGCGCGGGCGGGTCGGCGCCCAAGCACGTGCAGCAGCTGCTCTCGGAGAATTACCTGCGCTGGGACTCGCTGGGCGAGTTCTTCGCCCTCGCGGCGTCGCTGGAACACCTCGCGACGGCCACGGGCAACGTGAAGGCGCAGGTGCTGGCCGACACATTGGATGCCGCGACCGGCAGCTTCCTCGAGAACGACAAGTCGCCGGGCCGTAAGCTCGGCACGCTCGACAACCGGGGCAGCCACTACTTCCTCGCCCGCTACTGGGCCGAGGAGCTGGCCGCCCAGTCCGCCGACCCCGAGCTGGCCGCGATCTTCGCGCCCGTCGCCGAGGCGCTCGTGTCGGGCGAAGAGCAGATCGTCGCCGAGCTCGTCGCCGTCCAGGGCTCTCCGGCCGAGATCGGCGGTTACTACCGCCCCGACGCCGAGCTCGTCACCGCGGTCATGCGCCCGTCGCAGACCCTCAACGCCGTCATCGACGGTCTGAGCTGACGCGACCCGTCGCTTCCTGAGAAGAGTGGATGCCGGCCGGCATCCACTCTTCTCGCATCTGCGGGGTGGCTCGCGCACGTGTGGTGGGGCCGAGTGCGCCGGCACTCCGCCCTGCAGGCGCGCCCTCGACGCCGTGTCACAGAACCGGCGACTTCAACCTCGCGTGGACCGCAACTTCTGTGACACGCTCTCGGGTCGCGTCACAGAAATCGCGGGCTCATGCGCGCCGAACCCGCGGGAAGCGTGACACGTCGTCGCGAGCGCGCCGGCCGATCCCGACGGCCGGAGAAGGCCGATCCCGTCGGCCGGAGGGGGCCGGCCTCAGACGCGCGCGCCCAGGAACTTCGTCTGCGCAAGCCACTGGTAGGACTGGCCGCCCTCGTGCTGGTTGTGCGTGTAGACCTCGATGCGCTTGTCGGCGCCGCCGAAGTGGTTGAAGGCGGCGTACACGGTCGACGGCGGGCAGATCCCGTCGTGCAGCGCGACCGAGAACAGTCCCGCGGCGGTCGCGCGGCGCGCGAAGTTGACCCCGTCGAAGTACGACAGGGTCTCGAAGACGCGCTCGTCCGCGCCGCGGAAGACGGAGAGGTAGCGGGCGATCTCCTGGTACGGGTCCTGGCCGGTGAACCCGACCGCGCGCTCGAAGTGGCACAGGAACGGCACGTCGGGCATGGCGGCGATCAGACCGTCGGACAGTCCCGCGGCCGCGATCGCGATGCCGCCGCCCTGGCTCCCGCCCGCGACGGCGACGCGCGTGCCGTCGACCTGCGACAGCGAGCGGACGGCGTCGATCGCAAGCACGGCGTCGGTGTAGACGCGGCGGTAGTAGTACTCGGCGGGGTCCTCGATGCCCCGCGTCATGAACCCGGGCGTCGACGACCCGGTCCCGTGCGGGTCGGGGGTCGCTCCGCCCGAGCCCCAGCCGCCGCCCTGGCCGCGCGTGTCCATGAACAGGTGCGCGTAGCCGCTCGAGGCCCAGCCGAGCCGTTCGACGGGCAGACCGCGACCGCCGTTGTAGCCGTTGTACTCGACGACCGCCGGCAGCGGACCGTCCGCGTGGCGGGGGAGTGTCAGCCACGCCTTGATCGGGTCGCCTGCGTAGCCCGAGAAGGTGACGTCGTAGACGTCGAGGGTCGTGAAGGGGGATGCCGTCGGTCGCAGTACCGGTCCGGTCGCCACGCTGCGCGCCTCGGCGATCGTGTCGCGCCAGAACGCGTCGAAGTCGTCGGGCTCCCGCACGACGGGAAGGTAGGTCTCGAGCTCGGACTGCGGCAGATCGAAGCGGGGCACGAGTGACACCCTATCGATCAGCGACCCGTCAGCTGTGGATCCACACGTCCGTGCCGCTGGGCGACCAGTCGTAGATCTTCTTGGCCAGTGCCGGCGGCATGTTGACGCAGCCGGCGCTCATGACATTGCCGAAGTTGTTGTGCCAGTACGCGCCGTGGAACGCCTGGTTGCCGTTGAAGTACATGACCCAGGGCACGTCCTCCTGGGTGTACGGGTTGCCGGAGTCGCGTGCGGTGCCCTGCATGTCCTGCGAAGCGGTCTTCCAGCCGATCGAGTAGTGACCGGTGTAGGTCACGGCACCGGGCCGGCCGCTCGATATCAGCCAGGTGTCGACGACGCGGCCGTTCTCCTTGAGGTAGAGCCGCTGCTCGCTGAGGTCGACTTCGAGCAGGCGGGCCAGCTCGGTCGTGTTCTGCGGCGTCACCTCGACCGGCAGCGAGTACACGGCGTCGCCCGCGGCGAGCTGGTCGGCGAACGCGTTCGCGACCCCCGCCGTGTCACCCAGCACTCGGCCGTCCTGTCCGGCGGTCACGGTCCGCAGCAGGTCGCCCGCGCTGTTGACCACGACGGTCCCGTCGACCACCTCCTGGTCAATCGTGTCCTTGAGGGTGTCGACCACGGCCTGGATCTGCGCCGCATCGGCGTCGATCGTGAACGCGCCCGTCTCGTCGGTGCCGACGGTCAGCCACGCGGCGGCGACGTCGGGGTCGATGGGGACGGTGCGCTCGTCACCCACGTAGAAGCCGATGTCGGCGAGCATGCCGTTGAGCAGCGCGGCGGCGCCGTCGGCCATCGCGGTGGTGGTGGGCGAGGACACCGGGACGGCCAGCGGGTCGATCGTGAGCGTCGACTGCCCGGCGTGGAACGCCTCCTGCAGTGCGGCGCGCACGGTCTCGAGGTCGATGCCGACCCCGTCGACGGCGGGGGTGACGGCGTACGCGTCGCCGTCGAAGGCGATCGTCGCGGCGAGCGGTGCCGTGTAGAGCGCGGGAGCGGCGGCCTGCAGCGCGGCTGTCGCGGCTGCGGCGTCGAGCGTCACCTCGGCGGCGGCGGTGTCGCCGAACCACTGCGACACGTTCCACATCGGCCGCTGGCCGAACGCGGCGCCGGCCAGCGCCTCGGCGTCGACGGCGGCACCGAGGTCGGCGGCGGTGACGGTGGCGCCGCCGTCGCCGATCGTGATCTGGGTCTGCGCGAGGCGGCTGCTGATCGCGTCGGTGGCGGCACCCGCGGTGAGGAAGCCGACCGGAACGCCGGCCACCGCCGTGCCCGGAGCGATGAGCACGAGGGATGCCGTGACGGCGGCGACGGCGACGATGCCCACCGGCAGCCCGATCCACAGGGCGCGCCGGCTCTTCTTCGGAGCCGGCTCGGCCGGCGCCCACTGTACGAGCGGGGTCGCCGAGGGGTCCCCCGAAGCGTCCTCGATGCCCTGCGGCGTGATCACACCGGTCACAGCGTCTCAATCCCCCGATCTGGCGCTGTCGCGCAGATTTATGGTACGGGACGCGCCGTCACCTCCGCGTCATCCTTGAGTGCACAGTGTCCGGAACGTTGCAAAGCTCTCGCGCAGACGGGCCGACGGTCCGGCCAGCGCGGCGGTGCGGCCGAGGTCGCCGGCGGCGACGTCGGCCATGATCTCACCGAACTCGGCGAGGGCGCCCTGCATCTGCGGCAGCAGCGCGGCGAGCCGGGAATTGCCGATCGATGCGCTCGCGGCCTCGAGTCGCTCGGCGATGCGCGCGACGGACACCGCGGCGGCGGCCGGGTCGGCCGGGTCGACGCTGCCGAAGTCGGTGATCGCCTCGGTCACCGTCTCGGCCACCGTCGCGCACGCGTCGCCGAGCGACTGCGTGTCACCGGGGTCCGAGGTGGGGGACGGGGCGCCCGCGGCGGTGCAGCCGGTCAGCAAGAGCAGCACCGTCAGCATCAGGGGTGCGAGTCGGCGTGACATGGACTCTCCTCTCCGGCCGGGCGGCACCGGCATCCCGTCGTCTGTACCGGGCTTCGTAAGGTAACAGTTTTGTAAAGACACCTACCAAATTCGGTTTCGATCTTGCGGTGTCGATGTTCGTAAGGTCTACTAACAAACATGTCTGGATCGGACGCGCAGAGCAGCGCAGGGGATGCGACCCGTGTCATCACACGGGCCTTCGGCGCACACCGGTCGCTGCGCCACGCCTCGAAGGTGCTGCCCGAACACGCTCGCGCGCACAACCGCTCGCTCGTGCTGCAGACCCTCTTCCACCAGGGTGCCATGAGTCGGGCCGATCTGTCCCGCGAGACCGGACTGACGCGGGTCACGATCTCGGATCTGGTCGGGGGCCTGATCGCGGACGGATACGTGGCCGAGCGCGGCGTGCGCGAGGCGTCGGGGCCGGGCAAGCCCGCCATCCTCGTCGATCTGGATCATGACGGGCACCGCATCATCGGTCTCGACCTGTCCGGCACCGACCGCTTCCTGGGCGCCGTGCTCACCCTCGACGGCCAGATCGTCGCGCGCCACGATGCTGCGGTGCCCGACGACCGTGCCGACATCGTCGACGTCGTCACCCGCCTCGCCGCCGCCCTCGTCGCCGACGCGCACGCGCCGGTGCTCGGGATCGGCGTCGGCAGTCCCGGCATCGTCGACGACGCCGGCGTGGTGCGCACGGCGCCGAACTTCGGCTGGGCCGACGTCGACCTGCAGGGCGTGCTGATCCGTGCGCTCGGGATCCCGGTCGTCGTCGCCAACGACGCCAACGCCGCGATCCTCGCCGAGTACACGTTCGGCGGCGCCCGTGACGACGTCATGCTCGTGAAGGTCGGGCGCGGTGTCGGCGCGAGCCTGCTGTCGTCCGGTCAGCCCATGCGCGGCAGCCGCTTCGCCGCCGGTGAGATCGGACACGTGACCGTCGGCACCGACGGCGGACCGGACTGCGTCTGCGGCAAGGTCGGCTGCCTCGAAGCGTGGCTCTCGGCGCCCTCGCTCGGTGCGCGGCTCGCCGGCGCGGCCGACCGGGACGAGATCCTCCGCGACGCGGGGGAGCGGCTCGGGATCGCGCTGGCGCCCGTCGTCGGCGCGCTCGACCTGTCGGAGATCGTGCTCTCCGGCCCCGCAGAACTCCTCGACGGCCCGCTTGCACGCGCGGCCGCCGAGACCCTACGTACCCGGACGCTCGCCGAGTTCCACGACGGCATCCGCGTGCGCATGACGGAGCAAGGCGAGGACATCGTCCTGCGCGGCGCGGCCGTCATGGTCTTGTCGGGACAGCTCGGGGTGTCCTGACGCCCATTCATCCCCCCGGATGGGTCGCCTCCCTGGGAATCATCACGAGAACAGAGGAAGACAACATGAACAAGAAGCTCGGAGCCTTCGCGCTCCTCGGCGCTTCGGCGATCGTGCTGGCCGGCTGCGCGGGCGGCAGCGCTCCCGCTCCGGAGGAGCCCGACGCCGAGACCGGCGAGCTGATCGTGTGGCTGGTCGGTGCCGACACGCCGCCGACGGCGCGCGACTACCTCAAGCAGACGTTCGAGGCCGAGAACGAGGGCTGGACGCTCACGATCGAGGAGAAGACCTGGGACGACACGAACAACACGTACACGGCGGCGCTGTCGTCGAACGACGCGCCGGACGTGGTCGAGGTCGGCAACACGCAGGCCGTCGGCTTCGCCGACGCCGGACTGTTCCTCGACCTCACCGACATCAAGGAGGAGCTCGGCGGCGACGACCTGCTCAGCGGCCTCGTCGAGGCCGGAACGCTCGACGGCGTGTTCTACGCCGCTCCGTACTATGCGGGTGGGCGCGTCGTGTTCTACACGCCGCAGATCGTCGGCGACACGCTGCCGGCCACCCTTGAGGAGTACGTCGCCCACGGCGTCTCGCTGACGACCGACACGGTCTCGGGTATCTACGCTCCCGGCAAGGACTGGTACAACGCGCTCCCGTTCATCTGGGCCAACGGCGGCGAGATCGCCGTCCAGGACGGCGACGCCTGGGACGCGCAGTTCTCCAGCCCCGCGTCGATCAAGGGCCTCGAGATGCTGCAGGACGTGTACGAGAACGCGTCGGTCGCCCCCGTGGACGGCAACGAGCGTCTCGGCAACATCGCGTTCTGCGCGGGCGAGGTCGGCTTCCTCTCCAGCCCCGCGTGGGCCGAGGGCAACCTTACGGGGGCGTGGCCGTGGGGCGACGAGACCGCCGGCGAGGAGGTCTCGCAGGGCTGCCCCGAGACCTTCGCCTCGGACCTCAGCGCGTTCCCGCTTCCGGGCGCGGCCGCGGGGCAGACGGCGCCGATCTTCGCGGGCGGATCGAACATCGCGATCCCCTTCAAGAGCGACGCGCAGGGCAAGGCCAAGGCCGCGATGAAGATCATGCTCTCGGAGGGCTACCAGAAGCTGCTGGCCGCCCAGGGGCTGATCCCGGCCACCGTCTCGGCCGCGCAGTTCCTGCCCGACACCCCGTCCGCGCAGGCGCAGGCGACCGCACTGGCCAACTCGAAGGGCACGCCCGCGAGCCCCAACTGGGCAGAGGTCGAGAAGGCGCAGCTGATCCCGGACGCGCTCGTCAAGATCGCCCAGGGCGGCGACGTCACACAGATCGCGACCGAGCTCGACGCCGCGGTCGAGGCGATCCTCAACAAGTAGCAGCCGCACGGCAGGGGGCTCCGTTCCGGACCGGGCCGGAGCCCTCTGACCGTCGTCGAGAGAGGAGGCGAGAGATGAGCGCGACACTCACCCCCAGCCCGCGCGACTCCCGCCATGCGGCCACGCAGCTCGAGCAGCACGTGGCGCGCCGTGAGCGCATCAGACGGCGCCGCGATGCGCGCGGCGCCTGGACCCTGCTGTCGCCGTCGCTGATCATCCTGGGCGTCATGGTCGGCTACCCCGCCGTGCTCATGGTGATCCAGTCGTTCACCGACTACACCGTCCGCAACAAGGTCCAGGGCACCCTGCCCGAGTTCATCGGCTTCCAGAACTACATCGACCTGTTCACCAAGTCCGACTTCCCGGCCGTGCTCACCCGCAGCCTGCTGCTGATGGCGGTGCTGACGGGGCTGATCCTGTTCTTCGGCGTGCTCGTCGCGGTCCTCATGACCCGGCTGTCCAAGGCGTGGCGGATCCTCGTCTCGGTGGGGCTGCTGCTGGCCTGGGCGATGCCGCCGCTGACGGCCACGGTCGTCTGGGGCTGGATCTTCGACACCCAGTACGGCATCGTCAACTGGGCCCTCAACGCCATCACCGGCACGAACGACTGGACGAACCATCCGTGGCTGCTCGAGCCGCTGTCGTTCTTCTTCGTGCTGACGATCATCATCGTCTGGCAGGGCGTGCCGTTCGTCGCGTTCACCACCTACGCGGCCCTCGGCCAGGTGCCCGCCGAGGTCCTCGAGGCGTCGTCGCTCGACGGCGCGACGGGCTGGCATCGGTTCCGCCTCGTCGTCTTCCCGTATCTGCGCAGCGTGCTCACCGTGGTGCTCGTGCTGCAGATCATCTGGAACCTCCGCATCTTCACCCAGGTCTACGCGCTGCAGAGTCGCGGCGGGATCGCCGCGGAGACCAACGTCCTCGGCACGTATCTGTTCCGGCAGGGCGTCGGCGAGTTCGGCGCGACGGCGGCCATCGGCGTCGTCATGGTCGTCCTGCTGCTGATCCTCTCGTGGGGATACGTCCGCACCACGCTCAAGGAGGAGGAGCTGTGAGCACCCAGGTCACCGCGGGATCCCAGCTCGGCACCGTCGGCGTCGAGGAGGCCCTCGGCGAGGTCGGACGCGCCAAGACGCCGCGGCGCGGATCGATCGACGCCCGTCGCCCGTCCGGGCGCAAGGTCGCCACCCGCACGCTGCTCAACCTCGCGGCGCTGTTCGTGTTCCTGCTGTCGGTGTTCCCCGTCTACTGGATGGTGAACCTCTCGCTGACGCCGAACCCGAAGATCATCAGCCGCACGCCGAGCCTGTTCCCGCTCGACTTCACGTTCGGACACTACGCGACGGCGTGGAACCGCGAGGCGGCGCAGGGGCAGACCGACTTCCAGCACGCGCTGGTCAGCTCGATGACCGTGACCGCCGGCGTGCTCGTGGTCACCCTGCTGTTCGCGTTCCTCGCGTCGGTCGCCGTCGCCCGCTTCCACTTCAAGGGACGCCGGGGCTTCATCGTCTCGGTGCTGGTCGTCCAGATGATCCCGGGCGAGGCGATGATGTTCACGATCTACGGGATGATCGACGACTGGCGGCTCATGAACACGCTGCTGGGGCTGGGGATCGTCTACACGGCCGCCGTCATCCCGTTCACGATCTGGACGCTGCGCGGCTTCGTCGCCGGCGTGCCCGCCGACCTCGAAGAGGCCGCCATGATCGACGGCTGCACCAAGTCGCAGGCATTCTGGAAGGTGACCTTCCCGCTGCTGGCACCGGGACTGGTGGCCACCGGCATCTTCGCGTTCATCCAGTCGTGGAACGAGTTCACGATGGCGCTGCTGCTCATGAAGGGCTACAACCTCACGCTGCCGACCTGGCTCAACGCATTCCAGTCGTCGACGGCAGCCGGCGCCGTCGACTGGGGCGCCGTCATGGCGGGATCGACGATGATCGCCATCCCCGTGATGATCTTCTTCCTGATCGTGCAGGGACGGATGACCGGCGGGCTCGTCTCGGGAGCGGTGAAGGGCTGATGCGCGTCGGAGTGGACGTCGGCGGCACCAAGACCGACGCGGTGGCCGTCGCGCCTGACGGCGAGATCGTCGCGCGCGTCCGGCGTGCGACCGGCTGGGGGCGGGATGCCGTCGTCTCGGGCATCACGGGGATCGTCGGCGAACTGGCGGTCGCGGTCGGCATGCCCGCATCCGGGTTCGCCTCGCTCGGGCTCGGCATTCCCGGGCAGGTCGACCCTCTCGCCGGACGCGTCACGCACGCCGTCAATCTGGGCCTGGACCGCCTCGACCTCACCGAGGCGATCGGCGCCGCGTTCGGCATCCCGGTGCACATCGAGAACGACGTCAAGGCGGCCGCGCTCGGCGCGTGGAGTCTGCACCCGCGGATGCCCTCCGCCCCGGCCGCCGACACGATCGGTTACCTCAATCTCGGCACCGGCGTCGCCGCCGGCTTCGTCGGCGGCGGGCGACTGTGGCGCGGCCGGCGGGGGACCGCCGGCGAGATCGGCCACATCTCGGTCGATCCGGCCGGGCCGGCCTGCCGCTGCGGGCAGCGGGGCTGCATCGAGGCGCTCGCCGGCGGCGGGGTGATCGCCGAACGCTGGGGACGCGGCGGCGCCCTGCCGGTGCGCGACGTCTTCGACGCGGCCGATGCGGGCGACCCCGCCGCGGCCGAGCTGCGTGCCGGCTTGTGGCGTGGCGTCGCATCCGCGGTGCGCGTGCTCGTGCTCGCCGCCGACGTCGACCTCGTCGTCCTCGGCGGGGGGCTGACCGCGCTCGGGGACCGGCTCCGCGCCGGCGTCGAGGCGGAGCTCGCCGCCAGCGCACGGGAGTCCCCGTTCCTGCGGTCGCTGCAACTGACGGAGCGCATCCGGATGCTCGCGCCCGGCTCACCGGCGGCCGCGCTCGGCGCCGCGCTGCTGGCGGACGCGACGGAGGACGGCGATCGTGCCGACGAGGAAGGGGCACTGACCCATGGCTGAGGTCGTCATCGTCTCGTCCGCCGCCGCGGCGGGGGAGCTCGTCGCCGACGAGATCGTGCGGCTCGTGACCGCGCGTCCCGATGCCGTGCTGGGGCTGGCCACCGGCTCGACCCCGCTGCCGGTGTACCAGGCGCTGCGTCCGCGGCTGGCCGGCGTCGACGTCTCCCGCGTCCGCGGCTTCGCGCTGGACGAGTACGTCGGCATCGACCACGCCCACCCCGAGAGCTACCGCTCCGTCATCGCCCGGGACGTCGTCGAGCCCCTCGGACTGGACCCCGCGCTCATCCGGACCCCCGACGGCGCGCTGGCGACCATCGCGCACGCCGGCGAGGACTACGACCGTGCGATCGCGGATGCCGGGGGCATCGACCTGCAGCTGCTCGGCATCGGCACGTCGGGGCACATCGGTTTCAACGAGCCCGGGTCCTCGTTCGCCTCGCGCACGCGGGTCAAGACGCTCCTCGCGCGGACGCGCGCCGACAACGCGCGCTTCTTCGACTCGATCGACGACGTCCCCACGCACTGCATCACGCAGGGCCTGGGCACGATCCTCGAGGCGCGCCACCTCGTCCTCCTCGCTTTCGGCGAGAGTAAGGCCGCCGCCGTCGCCGGCGCGGTCGAGGGGCCGCTGACGGCGTCGCTGCCCGGGTCGGCCATTCAGCTGCACCCCCACGTGACGGTCGTCGTCGATGAGGCGGCCGCCTCCGCGCTCGCCCACGCCGACTACTATCGCTACACGTACGCGCACAAGCCCGCCTGGCAGGGGCTCTGACCGCTCGGGACGCGGTCGCTCTAGGCTGACCGGTATGACGGATGCCGCTGTCCGAGGTCGCAGGATCGCCTGGGTGTGGATCGGCGCGCTGCTGATCGCCACCGGGGTGCTGCAGCTGGCCGGGTCCGGGATGCTGCTCTCCTCCGGGCCGGCGGTGGCCGGTCCGGTGATCGCGGGGGGCGGGTACCTCGTGTTCGCGGCGGCGCTGATGCTCGCCGCCTTCGGATGGCGCGGCCGCGACAGCCTCGTGAGCGGCCAGCCCGCCGGCCGGATCGCGCTCGTCGTGCTCGCCGTGTGGACCCCGCTCGTCCTGGTCGGCCAGATCCTCCTGCCGCACGAGCCGGACACGCACGAGCTGTACATCGGACTCGGATACCTCCAGCCGGCCGTCGCACTGGGTGCGTCGCTCGTGGCCGTCGTCGCCATCGGCCGCGCCGGGGTGGTGCCCTCGCCGTGGCACTGGGCGCCGGGGTGGGGACTCGCCGTCGTCGCGGTGGCGCGGGCCGTTCCCGAGGCGGTGGCGGTGACCCCCGGCGTCACCCCGGAAGCCCTGATCCAGGCGTTCGAGTTGGCCGCGCTGGTGTCGGCTCTCGTGCCGCTGCTGCTCGGCGTGCTCGCCCTCGTGCTCGCCCAGCCGATCACGACCCGCGAGGCGGTGCAGATCTTCCCGCCGTCGTCCTGATGCGGCGCGCCCCGGCATCCCGGATCTCGCGACGGCGGGGCTCGCAACGCCCGGAGCTCGCGGTGGCGTGACCGGGGCGGTGCGCCTCGCCCGGCACCCCGTGTCACAGAAGGTGCGGGATGCCGGCGGGCGAAGTCGCCGGTTCTGTGACACGCCGGCATGCGGTGCGCGCGGCGCCGCAGCCGGGGGTGAGGGGCCGGGGCGGTGACGCCTCGCCCGGCACCCCGTGTCACAGAAGGTGCGGGATGCCGGCGGGGGAGGTCGCTGGTTCTGTGACACGCTGCGGGGCCGTGTCACAGAAGGTGCGGGATGCCGGCGGGGGAGGTCGCCGGTTCTGTGACACGCCGGCGCGCGGCGCGCGGCGCCGCAGTCCTTGGGCCGGTGGACAGCGGGTCAGCGGGCGAACACCTTGCCGGGGTTCAGGATGCCGGTGGGATCGAAGACGCGGGCGATCCGGCGCTGCAGCTCCCACTGGTCCGCGCCGAGCTCGTCGGCGAGCCAGCGCCGCTTGAGCACGCCGATGCCGTGCTCGCCGGTGAGGGTTCCGCCCAGGCGCAGCGCGGCGCGGAACAGCTCGTCGGCGGCCTCCCAGATCTCGGGCGGCACCTCGGGCCCGGCGAAGACGAAGTTCGGATGCAGGTTGCCGTCACCCGCGTGACACACCGTCGGGATGCGGATGCCGTACGATCGCTCGATCCGCGCGATCTCGTCGAACATCTCCGGCAGCGCGCTGCGCGGCACGGAGACGTCCTCGATGAGGGTCGTGCCCAGCCGTTCCATCGCCGGGTGCATCGACCGGCGCACCGCGAGCAGCTGCTCCGCCTCGGCGTCGTCGGCGGCCAGGCGCACGGCGCCCCCGACGGCGGTGAGCGTGCCGGCGATCGAGGCCGCCTCGTCGACCGCGGCGGGGCCGTCGGTCTGGATCGTCAGTTGTGCGGCGCCCGGCACGGGGGACGCCAGGCCGAGCAGTGCGTGGACGGCGGCCAGCGAGGGGGCGTCCATGAGCTCCATGATCGCCGGCTGCACGCCGGATGCGGTCACGGCGGATGCCGCGGCGGCCGCCGCGCGCACGTCGGGGAACGTCGCGACGATCGTGCGGCTGTGCCCCGGGACGAGGCGCCGGAGCTTGAGGGTCGCGCCGACGATGACGCCGAGTGTGCCCTCGGACCCGATCATGAGCGAAGTCAGGTCCAGGCCGGTCACGCCCTTGACGCTGCGGTGACCCAGGCGCAGCAGCCGCCCGTCGGCGAGGACGACGTCGACCCCGAGCACGGCGTCGCGCACGACGCCGTACTTCGCGCACAGCAGGCCGCCCGCGCCGGTGGCGATGTTCCCGCCGACGGTCGAGATGGCCCGGCTGGCCGGGTCGGGCGGCCACCACAGCCCGTGCGCGGCGAGAGTGTCACCGAGCTGGGCGTTCAGGATGCCGGGTTCGACGACCGCGAGCAGGTCGTCGGGGCGGATCTCGAGGATCCGGTCCATGCCGCGCACCGAGAGCGCGATCTCGCCGCCGCCCGCATTGGCGCCGCCGGCCAGCCCCGTCCCGGCGCCGCGGGTGACGACGGGCGTGCCGGTACGGGATGCGATCCGCATCGTCTGCTGCACGTCCTCGACGCTCGTCGCGTGCACGACGGCGAGCGGTCGCTCCGCCGCCGCGTGTCCGGACTTGTCGGCACGGGCGTCGTCGAGCGATGCGGGGCTGAGATCCACGCGCTCGCCGAGCGCCGCCTGCAGCCGGGCGACGACGTCGGACGAGGTCATGTGAAGCGGCGCCTCCCGGCGAGGACGCCGACGGTCACCGCGACGACGGCGAAGCCGACGCCGATCCACACCTGGCCGCCGCTCCACCACGCGAGGGTCGCCGACGCGTAGACGAGCAGCTCGATGAACGCCCGGATGAACGGGTGCACCGGGAAGACCGCGCGAGGCGAGACGAACAGGCCCCACAGCAGGATGGCGACCAGAGGCGCGGCGATGGCCACGCCGATGTTCCAGGGGAACGGCCAGGCCAGCACGCCCCAGATCGCGAGCGACGCGAAGGCGAACAGCTCGCACAGGAAGCTCAGGACGTCGAGCACGGAGAGCGCCGGGCGCGTACCGGCCGCGACGGGCTCGGCCGGCTTCTCGGGGCGCACGGTGGGGAGGTCGGCCATGCCGTCCAGTTTAGGCGCCTGCGCGCGCGTCAGAGCAGGTCGCTGAGGCGACGGGTGGTCGCCGGGCCGACCTCGTCGCCGGAGGTGTACGCGACCGAGACATCGACGTCGCGCAGGATTTGGGCGAGCGTCGGACGGAACACCAGGGTGGCCTGACCCGCATCATCCAGCACCGCCTCGTAGTGCCGGTCTTCGCCGGCGAGCCAGAGCCGCACGGCGGTGCCGGGCGCTCCGGCGACGGACACTTCGACGTTCGTGCGCAGGCTGCCGTCGATCCAGGAGTCCGAGCCGTTCAGCGTCGGCTGCCCGTCCGGCAGGGTGGGTGTGGGGTCCGGCGTGGGTGTCGGGTCCGGCGTCGGTGTCGGGGTCGGGGTGGGCGTCGGCTCCGGCGTCGGAGTGGGCGTCGGAGTGGGCGTTGGCTCCGGCGTGGGCGTGGGCGTCGGCTCCGGCGTGGGCGTGGGCGTCGGCTCCGGGGTGGGCGTCGGCTCCGGCGTGGGTGTCGGCTCCGGAGTGGGCGTCGGAGTCGGCTCAGGCGTAGGCGTAGGCGTGGGCTCGGGGGTGGGCGTCGGCTCCGGGGTCGCGGTCGGCGACGGTGCCGCGGTCGCGGTGGGCTGCGGATCTGCGGTCGGCGACGGCTGGGGCGCGGCGGAGGGCGTCGGGCGCGGTGCCGGCGCGGGTGTCGCGCTGGGCAGGGGACTGGGCAGCGGGCTCGGCATCGGTGTCGGCGCCACGATCGGACGAGGTACGACCGCGTCGTCGGCGGGTGGCACGGGGACGGCGGTGACGGGTGCGGACAGACCGGGCACATCGCTCGGTGCGGGCGACGGCGCGGAGGGCGTCGATGTCGCCGGGGCGGGAATGAGCGACGAATCTCCGACGACCGAGGTGGGAGCGGCCTGCGACACGAGCGGAATGACGACGGCGGTCACGGCGGCGCCGGCGATGACGACGGCGGCTGCGATCGCCCCCGCGAAGGATCCGACGGCCGCGCCCGCGGCCCCGGCCCCTGCGCCCGCGGCGCCGGCCCCGGCTCCCGCGCCTGCGGCCCCCGACGTCCCCGCGCTCGCGTGGCCTGCTCCGCCTCCGACACCGCCGATGCCGGCCGCGGACGCGGCGGCCCCGGCATCCGGCAGCAGGATCGCGTCGGGGACGATCACCTGTGCATCGGCGGCCAGCGCGACGGCGGGCAGCCCGGCGTGCGGCAGGTTGGCGAGGTAAGCGGTCGCGGCGCCGGCGCCGATCGCCAGCGGCAGCAGCACGAGCGGCAGCCGGTGCGAGACCTCCTCGGCCTCGGAGGCGACGATGGTGCACCGGGCGCACTCGGCGAGGTGCGAATCGACCTTGCCCCCGTCGCGCTTGCCGAGGTTGCCGCGCGTGTACGCACCGAGACGCTCGATGGTCCACTGGCACGGCGATCCATCGGCGACCGAGCGCAGGTGCGCCTGGATCCACGCCTCGCGCAGGCCCTCGCGCGCACGGAACGCGAGCTGTGCGACGGCGGTCGGCTTCATCCCCAGCAGCGGCGCGACCTCGGCCGGCTTCATCTGCTCGACCTCGGTGTACCAGAGCACCTCCTGCCACCGGGTGGGCAGGCTGCGATACGCCTGGTTGGTCAGGCTCCGGTCGAGGGCCGCATCGGTGGCATGGGCCTCGGCGTCCGGGTCCGGCACGGTCTCGAGCGTGTCGAGGGCCGCCTCGCGGCGCGCGCGCCCCCACCCGGCGGCGGTGTTGCGGATGCTCGTGAACAGGTACGCGCGGAACGCCCCGGTCGGCCCGCCGCCGCGCTGGATCGAGTGGAAGATGCGGGTGTACGCCTCTTGCACGAGGTCATCCGGGTCCAGCGACGACGTGACGGACCGGGCGACGACGATCCCCGAGCGGTAATGACGGCGCCACAGCTCCGCATAGGCGTCGTGGTCGCCCGCGCGCACGCGCAGCACGAGATCGGCGTCGGCGATCTCGGGTGCGTCGTCGTGCGCGGTCATGTCGGAATCCTTCTGCCGGCGGGCTCTCGCCTCGGAGCATCGTGCGGGGTCGTCGTGGGCGCGAGTGTGCACCCGGTCATGAGACGCGCACCTCGCGCATCTATGACGCGAGTCCTCCCATTCTCGCCGAATCGACCGGGAGAACGCCGAGATCCACAGGTTCGCGAAGTTTTCCGGAAAGTCGCGTCATAGATCTGCTCCGGCCGCATCTCTCTGGGTGATCGGCCACGTCGACGGTTCGGGGGGAGTCGTCGGCGGGCGATGGCCTGGGCGGATCCTCGGATCCGGAGTCATCGCCGCACGGGATGTCGCACCTCGGGGGAGGGGCGGCACCTCGTTCTGGGGACCGCAGGGCGGTCGTTCGGGGGAACGGCCGCCCTGCCTCCGCCGATACGGCGAGGGCAGGGCGGGGTGGGCGCTGGCCTGGGATGCCGGCGGCTCAGGCCCCGGCGACCCGGACGCCATCGACCCAGACGCCCGTGACCTGCAGCTCCGCATCGAGCAGGACCGCGTCGGCGATGCCGCCGGGGTGCAGCGATCCGAGCTCCGGGCGTCCGACGGCGCGCGCCGGCACTGCGGTGAGGGCGGTCACGGCCGCGGCCACCGGGACCCCTGCGGCCACGGCGACGCGCAGGGCGCGATCCTGGGTGAGGGTCGAACCGGCGATGGCGCCACCGGCGTCCAGTCGGGCGGTGCCGTCGGTGACCGTCACCGCGAGCCCGCCCAGCGCGTAGGCGCCGTCGGGCGCGCCGGCGGCGGCCATCGCGTCGGTGATCAGCGCGACGCGTCCGGGAGCCTCGTCGAACGCGAGGCGGATGACGTCGGCGTGCAGATGGATGCCGTCGGCGATGACTTCGAGGAACACCCGGTCATCGCGCAGCGCGGCCATCACGGGTCCGGGCTCGCGATGGTGGATGCCGCGCATGCCGTTGAAGGCATGCGTCAGGATCGTGGCGCCGGCAGCGAACGCGGCGGCCGTCTGCTCCTGCGTGGCATCGGTGTGCCCGACGGCGACGGCGACGCCGGCGGCGACCAGGCGTCGCACGGCATCCATCCCGCCGTCGATCTCGGGCGCGAGGGTCACCTGCCGGATCGTGCCGCGCCCGGCCTCGAGCAGCCGGTCGAGGTCGTGCGGTGTCGACGGGCGCAGGAGCGCCTCGGTGTGCGCGCCCTTGTGGCCGCGGTCGAGGAAGGGGCCTTCGAGGTGGGAGCCGAGGATCGTGGCGTCGCGGGCGGCCGCATCGGCGACCATGCCGGCGCGTGCGGCGAGATCGTCCAGTGACGCGGTCACGAGGGAGATGACGGCGCGGGTCGTGCCGTGCGCCCGGTGCAGGGCGCGGGCTGTCGCGATCGCCTCAGGGCCGTCGTCGAAGGCGGCGCCGGCGCCGCCATGGCCGTGGATGTCGATGAAGCCCGGCGTGAGGAAGCCCTCCCCGCCGTCGACGACGTCGGCCGCGTCGAGCGCGTGCCACCCCCGGCCCGTGCCGGTCGAGGCCACGACGCCGTCGGTGAACGCGACCCAGGTGTCGGGTGTGACGGTCCCGGCGTCGACCAGACGCGTCGAGTGGATGACGGTCGTCATGCTTCGCTCCAAGCGATCTCGGCCAGCGGAGTGAACCCGATGCCCAGGGCGGTCCAGAGGGGGCCGAGGGTGCCGACGCGCTCTCGGAAGGACTCCCAGGTGCGCAGCGGAGACGCCGACGTGGCCGGCGACCAGGCCGCCTCGGCCGCCGCCGCCAGGCGTGGGAAGGCGAGCGCGTCGATGTCGGCGAGGTCACGCACCGTCTCCGACCACAGCGGAGCCTCGACGCCGAGGATGTCACGGTCGGCGAGGCCGGCGACGACATCGGACGGCTCCCAGGCGTAGGCGCGCTGCGCGGTCGTCACCCCGCGCGCCCAGGTGAGCCCGAGGGGAGAGTCCGCATCGAACTTCATGTCGAGGTACACCGCGTCGGCGGGCGAGAGGATGACCCGTGCGCCGTTCGCGACGAACCTGCGGACCTTCTCGTCCATGCCGCCCTCCGGGCGGACGAAGCCCCAGTACTGCCCGATCGTCTCCGCAGCCAGGCCCGCGGCCGCCCCGGCTTCGTGCCAGGTCACGGGGGTCTTGCCGAGGTCGGCGACCAGGCGCGTCACGCGTGCCATGAACAGCGCGAAGTCCTCGGGAGGGGTGCCCAGCGCCTCGTCGCCGCCGACGTGCAGGTAGGGGCCGGGAGTGAGGGCGGCCACCTCGCCGAGCACATCCGCGAGGAAGGCGTACGTGGCTTCGTCATGGATGCGCAGCGATGAGAAGCCGACGGCCATGCCGTCGTAGGCGACGCCGTTCACCGGGAGCTCGCCGCCGTAGTCGCGTGCGATCTGGCGGATGTGGTCGGAGAGGACCGGCTGCTCCGACAGCTCGGGATAGGCGAGCGAGACCGCGTGGGTGTGGCCTGGCACGTCGATCTCGGGAACCACGGTCATGTGCCTCGCCGCGGCGTAGCCGACGATGCCGCGGTAATCGTCCTGCGTGAAGAAGCCGCCCGGATCACCGCCGACGGACGAGGTCGCGGCGTGCTGCGTCAGCAGCGGACGACCGGTGATCTCGAGCCGCCACCCCTGATCGTCGGACAGGTGCAGGTGCAGGACGTTGAGCTTCAGGCTCGCGGCGCGGTCGATGCAGGCCCGGACGGTCGCGACGTCGTGGAAGTGGCGGGCGACGTCGAGCATCATGCCGCGGTAGGCGAAGCGGGGCGCGTCGACGATGTGGACCGCGGGGACGGTCCACGCGCCCCCCGTGCCCGCGATCAGCTGACCGAGGGTCTGGATGCCGTAGAAGAGGCCGGCGGCATCCGCCCCGACGATCGAGATCCGCGTCGCGTCGACGTCGAGGCGGTAGGACTCCGTCGCGCCCGCGGTCCCGTCCACGGTCAGGGTGATCGTGCGGGGCAGGTCGGGGGTGCGGCCGGATGCGGGCTCGGCGGGAGCGAGACCCGTGCGGAGGGCGAGCAGATCACGGAGGGCGGTCGCGGCATCCCGATCACCCGCGATCGTGACGGTGGTGTCGAGTGCGAACGGGGCCCCCGCACGAGGTTCGATCGACGTGGGGGCGGGCACGACGGCGGGCACGGACACGACAACTCCACTCTTCTATGTAAGGAGTGCTAACAAACCCTGATCCGAGTCAGCCTAGCAGGGGCGAATCCGCTATGCTCGGGGTGTCGCGACTGGCGTTGAGGTGGGCCACCACCGGGGAGCGACCGACATGGCAATCGACCGTTCGCCTGGGTCGGCCTTGGTTTGGACACTCGCCCCGGTGATCGGGTGCCCGCGCGGAGCGGGCGCACCAGAGATCCGGCGGCACACAACCAACGGATCAGGAGAATGCCATGACCGATGCCTACTTCAACGCCCCGCTCGCCGAGGTCGACCCCGAGATCGCCCAGGTGCTCGAGCGCGAGCTCGACCGCCAGCGCGGATTCCTCGAGATGATCGCGTCCGAGAACTTCGTGCCCGTCTCGGTGCTGCAGTCGCAGGGCTCGGTGCTCACGAACAAGTACGCCGAGGGCTATCCCGGCCGCCGCTACTACGGCGGCTGCGAGGAGGTCGACGTCGCCGAGGAGCTCGCGATCGCGCGGGCCAAGGCGCTGTTCGGCTCGGAGTACGCCAACGTCCAGCCGCACTCCGGCGCCTCGGCCAACGCCGCCGTCCTGCACGCGATCGCCCGTCCCGGCGACACGCTGCTCGGCCTGTCGCTCGACCAGGGCGGCCATCTCACGCACGGCATGAAGATCAACTTCTCGGGCCGGCTGTACAACATCGTCGCGTACGGCGTCGACCCCGAGACCTCGATCATCGACATGGACGAGGTCGAGCGGCTGGCCCGCGAGCACCAGCCGAAGGTGATCATCGCCGGCTGGTCGGCCTACCCGCGCCAGCTGGACTTCGCGCGCTTCCGCGCGATCGCCGACGAGGTCGGCGCGCTGCTGTGGGTCGACATGGCCCACTTCGCCGGGCTCGTCGCCGCCGGCCTGCACCCCTCGCCCGTGCCGCACGCGCACGTCGTGTCCTCGACGGTGCACAAGACGATCGGCGGCCCGCGCTCGGGCTTCATCCTCACCAACGACGCCGACATCGCCAAGAAGATCAACTCGGCCGTCTTCCCGGGCCAGCAGGGCGGTCCGCTCATGCACGTGATCGCCGCCAAGGCCACGGCGTTCAAGCTCGCAGCGACCCCGGAGTTCAAGGAGCGCCAGGAGCGCGTGGTGCGCGGCGCGGCGATCCTCGCCGAGCGCCTCTCGCAGCAGGACGTCGAAGATGCCGGCATCTCGGTCCGCTCGGGCGGCACCGACGTGCACCTCGTGCTCGTCGATCTGCGCGAGGCCGCGATCGACGGCAAGCAGGCCGAGGACCTGCTCCACGAGATCCACATCACGGTCAATCGCAACGCCGTCCCCAACGACCCGCGCCCGCCGATGGTCACCTCCGGCCTGCGCATCGGGACGCCGGCGCTCGCGACCCGCGGCTTCGGCGATGCCGAGTTCACCGAGGTCGCCGACGTGATCGCCCTCGCGCTCCAGCCCGGTGCCGACGTCGACGCGCTGCGCGCGCGCGTCGCCGCGCTGACCGCAGCGTTCCCGCTGTACCCCGGCCTGCAGCAGTAGACCCGCCCGCACCCCCACACGACCTGCCGCTCGCGGAACACACGAGCGCGAGGAGCACACATGACCGCACAGAAGCTCGACGGCACCGCCACCGCTGCCGCGATCAAGGAAGAGCTCAAAGCCCAGGTCACGGCGTTGGCTGCGAAGGGCATCGTGCCCGGGCTGGGCACGCTGCTGGTCGGGGAGGACCCGGCATCCCGGTCGTACGTGACCGGCAAGCACCGCGACTGCGCCGAGGTGGGCGTGGCGTCGATCTCGGTCGAGCTGCCCGCGACGGCGACGCAGGCCGAGATCGCCTCCGCCGTGCGCGGGCTGAACGACGACCCCGCCGTCACCGGGTTCATCGTGCAGCTGCCGCTGCCGACGGGGATCGACGAGAACGCGATCCTCGAGCTGATCGATCCGGCGAAGGATGCCGACGGACTGCACCCGACCAACCTCGGCCGGCTCGTGCTCGGCGTCGACCCGGCGCATGCCGTGGCCGCGCCCCTGCCGTGCACGCCCGCGGGCATCGTCGAGCTGCTCGTGCGGCACGGGGTCGACATCGCCGGCACGCACGTCACGGTGATCGGGCGGGGGATCACCGTCGGCCGTCCGCTCGGGCTGCTGCTGACGCGCAAGGGGATCGACGCGACCGTCACGCTCACGCACTCCCGCACGCCGGACCTGGCCGCTGAGGTGCGCCGCGCCGACATCGTGGTGGCGGCCGTGGGCCAGCCGCACCTCGTGCAGGCCGACTGGATCAAGCGCGGTGCCGCCGTGCTCGACGTCGGCGTGACCCGGGTCGGGACGACCGAGACGGGCCGTGCCAAGCTCGCCGGCGATGTCGACCCGGCCGTGGCCGAGGTCGCCGCGTGGCTGTCGCCGAATCCCGGCGGCGTGGGCCCGATGACCCGTGCGATGCTCGTCGCCAACGTGGTGGAAACCGCGACGCGCCTCGCCGGCTGACGCTCCGGCATCCGGCGTCGGCGCTGTCGTCTGGCAGATGCCGGTGTCGGTGCCGTGGTTCGGCAGTCGCTTCGGCATAGTCGGGCGGCTGGGGACTGTGCTCAGGCGACTGTTGAACCGGCTACCGGCGACCGGCGATCGGCGACCGGCGCCGCGAGGCCACCCGTCAGGCAGTGAAGCGGGTGAGGAACTCGCGCGTGCGCGGGTGCTCGGGCGCGGCGAACAGCTGCGCGGGCGGGCCCTGCTCGACGATGGTCCCGGCATCCAGGAAGATGACGCGGTCGGCCACATCGCGCGCGAACGCCATCTCGTGCGTCGCCATCAGGATCGTCGCGCCGTCGCCGGCCAGGTCGCGCACGAGCTCGAGCACCTCGCCGACCAGCTCCGGATCGAGTGCCGAGGTGATCTCGTCGAGCAGCAGCACCTCGGGATCGGTCACGATCGCGCGCACGATCGCCGCGCGCTGCTGCTGGCCACCGGAGAGCCGATCGGGATGCTGTCGCGCGAACTCCGCGAGCCCCACCCGCTCCAGCAGCGGCAGCGCCCTCGCCTCGGCGTCGCGCCGCGACAGCCGGTGCACGACGCGGGAGGCGAGGGTGATGTTGTCGAGCACCGACAGGTGCGGAAACAGATTGTAGCTCTGGAACACCGCGCCGAAGCGCGCGCGTGCGCGGTTGGCATCGACCCGGGGGTCGGAGATGTCCTCGTCGCCGAGGAAGATCTGTCCGTCGTCGATGGGCTCCAGCAGGTTCAGGCATCGCAGCAGCGTGGACTTGCCGGACCCGCTCGCGCCGATGAGCGCCACGACCTCGTGCCGGACCAGCGAGACGTCGACGCCGCGCAGCACCTCGCGCTCGCCGAAGGCCTTCCAGATGCCGGTCGCGCGCAGCAGCGCAGGCGGCCTGGGGTCGTCGGTCACAGGATCGCTCCCGCCTGCTCGCGCTCGCGCAGCTTCGCCGTGTACCAGTCGGCGAGGCGGATCGTCGGGATCGCCAGCAGCACGAACAGGATGCCGGCGACGACATACGGCGTGAAGTTGTACGTCTGGGCGTTCATGATGTACGCCGCGCGCACGGCATCCACCGCCCCCAGGATGGAGATCAGCCCCACGTCCTTCTGCATCGAGATGAAGTCGTTCATGAGGGGCGGGGTCATCTTGCGCAGCGCCTGGGGGAGTACGACGCGGCGCAGGGTCTGCAGGTATCCGAGCCCGAGCGCGCGCGCCGCGAGGCGCTGCGAGGGGTGCACCGCCTCGATCCCGGCGCGGATGACCTCGGCGACATACGCCGAATACGTCAGCGTGACGCACAGCACACCCAGCACGATCGGGTGGATGCGGGTGCCCGTGATCGTCGGGATGCCGAACCCGAACAGGTACAGCACGATGATGAACGGCACGCCCCGGAACAGGTCGGTGTAGCCGGCGGCCAGCACGCGCACCGGGAAGAACACCGCTCCGGGCAGCGTGCGCACGGTCGCCAGCAGCAGGGCGACGACGCCGACGGTGATGACCGACAGGCCGAGCACCTGCAGGTTGAGCAGGAACCCGTCCCACACCCGCGGCAGCGACCGCCACGCGACCTCGGGGTCGAAGTACGTCTGCTGCACGACGGCCCAGCCGGGCGTGTTGATGACCGTCGCCCAGACGATCACCGCGAGGGCGACCGTCGAGGCGATCGCCACGAGGACGGACTGCCGTGCGCGGCCCTGCCGATAGGAGCGTCGATCGAGTTCGAGCGCGCTCGGCTGATGTGTGGTCACGAAACGACGCTAGCGCGACGTCACTGCAGCAGGGGCACGCCCTGGCCGGAGCCCAGCCACTCGTCGGTGATCGCGGCGAGCGTTCCGTCGGCGCGCAGCGCGTCGACGGCGGCCGTGACGCGCTCGGTCAGCGGCGAGTCCTTGCCCAGCAGCAGGCCCCACTCGTCGGGCACGCCCGCGGCCGGCAGTTCGCCGACGATGAAGGAGTTCTCGATGTAGACGCCCGTCGCGTAGTACGCCGTCGGCAGGTCGAGCACGATCGCGTCGATCAGGTTCGCCTTCAGCGCGTTGACGGCGTCCTCGTTCGAGTTGTACAGGAGCGGGGCGACGTTCGGCGCGACGGCCTCGTCGATCGTCGTGGCGCTCGTCGAGCCGGCCATGGCGCCGAGCTGGAGGTCCTTGAGCCCGGCGAGCGAGTCGACGCCGTCGGCGGCGCCGCCCTCGATCGCGACGACGGCCTGGCTGGCCTGGTAGTACGGCGACGAGAAGTCGACCGCCTGCTTGCGCTCGTCGGTGATCGTGTACTGCTGGATGTTGAAGTCGAAGCCCTTGGGGCCGGGGGCGATCGCGCCCTCGAAGCTCGTACGCACCCACTCCACGTCCTCGGGCGCGAAGCCGAGCTGCGCGGCGACGGCGTACGCGACGGCGGCCTCGAAGCCCTCGCCCGACGCGGGATCGTCGTCGATGACATACGGGAAGTAGGCGATCTCGCCGGTCGCGATGGTGAGCTTGCCCGGGGTCACGTACCCCTGTTCGAGAGGGGCGGATGCCGTGGGCTCGGTGCCCGGGGTGGTGTCCGGGGTGGCGCCGGTCGCGCAGCCGGCGAGCAGCAGGGCGGCCGACGCGACGGACGCGACGAGAACGGAACGCAGGACGGGACGCGACATGGGTGATCCTCCGGATGTGGGGTGCGCGGCATCCTGACGGGTGCTGTGAAGGGATGCCGGGGTTTCATCTTCCCGCGCCGCGCGGGGCAGCGGCGCCGTCGGCGTCGGATTGTTACGCGCTCGACGCGCGAGATGCGATCTCGGCGTTGCAGATGCGATCTCGACGCGTGAGATGCGATCTCGGCGTTCCAGATGCGATCTCGGCGCGGGAGATGCGATCTCGGCGTCGGAGATGCGATCTCGACGGTCAGGGCTTGTCGGCGGCGCGTCCGGTCGCGCGGTCGTACAGCGCGCCCGTGCGGGCCTCGACCTTGTCGTCGACCCGGTCGTAGATCACCCACGCGACCAGCAGGAGGAGCGGCGGGAGCGCCCAGCCCCAGAAGAACCCGTCCACGCGGACGCCGGAGAAGATCACGACGAGGATCCACACGATCAGCTCGACGACGAACACGATGCCGTACTGCACGGCCTTCTCGCCCGCGCGGGTGCGCTGGCCCGCGGACTTCGCGGCCGACCCGGTGAACAGCTTCGTGATGAGCGGCTTGAGCCAGATGGTCGCGGCAGTCAGGATCACGCCGGCCCACAGCGCCGCCCAGCCGACGCCGACGGACGGCAGCAGCATCCCGATGACGAGGAGCACCACGACGTTGAAGACGTACAGGGAGAGGAACCGCACGATCCAGGACTTCATACCACCAGCGTGTCATGCGCATGCCCTGTGATGCCAGGGGATTGATGCCAGGAGACTCGCACGCGGCGCCCCTCCGCCGTAGAGTGCGTTTCGAGGCGACGAAGGAGTCACGAGTGAGTGAGAACCGCGAGACCGAGCTGCTGGCGAGCGTGCCCGACGGGCTGTTCATCGGCGGGCAGTGGCGTCCGGCCGAGGCCGGGGGCACGCTGACGGTGTCGGACCCGGCGACCGGGAAGGTCGTCAAGGAGATCGCCAGCGCGTCGGTCGCCGACGGGACGGCCGCGCTGGATGCCGCCGTCGCGGCGCAGGACTCCTGGGCGGCCACTCCTGCCCGCGAACGCGGTGAGCTGCTGCGCCGCGCCTTCGACCTCCTGCAGGAGCGCACAGAGGACTTCGCGCTGCTGATGACGATCGAGATGGGCAAGCCACTCGCCGAGGCACGCGGCGAGGTCGGCTACGGCGGCGAGTTCCTGCGGTGGTTCAGCGAGGAGGCCCCCCGCATCCAGGGCCGTTACGGCGCGAACCCCGAGGGCAGCGGCCGCATGATCGTGACGCAGCACCCTGTGGGGCCGTGCTTCCTGATCACACCGTGGAACTTCCCGCTCGCGATGGCCACGCGCAAGATCGCGCCGGCACTCGCCGCCGGCTGCACGGTGGTCATCAAGCCCGCCGCGCTCACCCCGCTGACCACGCTGCTGTTCGCGAAGCTCCTGGAGGACGCCGGACTTCCCGCCGGCGTGGTCAACGTCGTCACCACGGCATCCTCCGGTCCGCTGTCCGAGGCGATCATCCGCGATCCGCGCCTGCGCAAGCTCTCGTTCACCGGTTCCACGCCGGTCGGGCAGAAGCTGCTGGAGCAGGCCGCGCACGGCGTCTTGCGCACCTCGATGGAGCTCGGCGGCAACGCTCCCTTCGTCGTGTTCGACGACGCCGACCTCGACAAGGCCGTCGACGGCGCCATCGCGGCCAAGTTCCGCAACATCGGTCAGGCCTGCACGGCCGCCAACCGCTTCATCGTGCACCACGCCGTCGCCGACGAGTTCGCCCACCGTGTCACCGAGCGGGTACAGGGATTCCGGACCGGGCGCGGCACCGAGGACGGCGTGACGATCGGCCCCCTCATCGACCAGAAGGCCGTCGAGAAGGCCGATGAGCTGGTGCAGGATGCCGTGACCCGCGGCGCGACCCTGCGCACCGGAGGAGCCGCGATCGACGGCGACGGCACGTTCTATCAGGCGACCGTGCTCAGCGACGTCGCCCCCGGCAGCGACATCCTGCGTGAGGAGATCTTCGGGCCGGTTCTGGCGATCATCCCGTTCGACGACGAGGACGAGGCCGTGCGCCTGGCCAACGACACCGAGTACGGCCTGGTGTCGTACGTGTTCACCGAGGGCCTGGCCCGCGGTCAGCGCATGGTCGAGCGTCTTGCGACCGGCATGATGGGGCTGAACGTCGGCGTGGTCTCCAACGCCGCTGCGCCCTTCGGCGGCTGGAAGATGTCGGGCCTGGGCCGCGAGGGCGGCGCCGAAGGCATCCACGAGTACCTGCAGACGAAGTACACGCTGACGGCCGACCCGTGCTGACGGCCGACCCGCGCTGACCACGGCAGGATGGCGGTATGAACATCGCCCGGCTGCGCTCCGAGCGCCTGCGTTCGCACCGGCTGAGCGCCCCGGCGCCGACGATCGCCGACGCCGCGGCCCACATGACGGCGACGCAGGCGCAGGAGTTCTGGGGCGGCCGGTGGGCGTTGGCCGCCCGCACGCGCGGCGCGCCGCGCCTGTCCGACGTCGATGCCGCGTTCGACCGGGGCGAGCTCATCCGATCGTGGACGATGCGCGGCACGCTGCACATCCTCGCGCCGCGCGATCTGGGCTGGATCCTCTCGGTCACGGCGGCCCGCCAGGAGAAGCAGTACGCGCCGATCCACCGCAACCTCGGGATCACGGCATCCGATCTCGACACCGGCGAGCGCGCGGCTCGGGCGGCGCTGTCCGGCGGCAACCGGGTCACGCGCCGGGAGTTCGGCGCCGTCCTCGCCGCGGCCGGCGTCGACCCGGCCGGGATGCGCGGCAACCACATCCTCTCGGCGCTGTGCCTTCGGCAGGTGCTGTGCCTGGGGGCCGTCGTCCCGCGCGCCGAGGGCCCCAGCCGCGACCAGTACATCGTGCTCGCGGAAGACGCGATCAGGGACGTCGCGGCTCCCGCCGACCCGCTCGCCGAACTGTTCGTGCGCTACATCGCCTCGCACGGGCCGGCCGGGGTCGAGGACTTCCGGTGGTGGGCGGGGCTGCCGCTCGGATCGGCGCGCACGGCGCGCGATTCCGCGGCCGCACGCGTCGTCGAGGTCGCCGACGGCCGGTACGTCGCCGCCGGGACACGGCCGCGTCGCTCGGCGGCCGCGCCCGAGGTCCTCGCGCTGCCGCCGTTCGAGGAGTACTACCTCTCCTATGCCGATCGCACGGTTCCGTGCGCTCCGGAGTTCGCCGCGGCGATCGGACCGAGCCTGAACGGCATCGTGCGGCCCGTGCTGGTCGCGGACGGCGAGATCCTCGGGGTCTGGTCGCACTCGGTCGCCGCGGGCAGACACCACCTGGCACCCGTGCCGGGGGTGTTCGCGGAGGCGATGGCACCGGCATCCGCCGTCGATGATGCTCTCGCGCGATTCGCGCGCTTCATCACCGGCTGACGATCAGCCTTCGGCGTGACGGTCGAGGAACGCGTACACCTCGCCGTCGTCGACGCCCGGGAAGGCGCCGCGCGGCAGTGGGGTGAACATCTGCATGTGCACGCGCGCGCTCGGCCACGCCCTGCCCTGCCAGCGGGCCGTGAGGTCGGCGGCCGGGCGGCGGCAGCACGACTCGTCGGGACAGGTCGAGGTCGCGCGCTTCTGCGTCTCACGCCCGCGGAACCAGCGTGCGTCGTCGAACGGCACGCCGACGGTGATGGAGAACTCGCCGTCCGAGGTGGTGCCGGTCTGGCTCGAGCACCAGAAGGTGCCGACCGGGGTGTCGGTGTACTGGTAGTGCTCGATGGTGCGGTTCTGCTCGGCGAAGGCCGCGCGGGCGGCGAACCGCCGGCACACGAGCTGCCCCTCGACGGCGCCGGTGACGTCCATCGGCAAGGGCAGTTCGTCGTTCTCGTAGACGCGGTTGATCGCTCCCGTGCCGTCCACGCGCAGGAAGTGCAGCTTGATGTCGAAGTGCTCCGTGAGCAGGTTCGTCATGCGCATGGCCGCCGCCTCGTGCGTGACGCCGAACGCGTCGCGGAAGTCCTCGACCGCGACGTTGCGATCCTTCTTGGCCTGGGTGAGGAACGCGACCGAGGCGGTCTCGGGCATGAGGCAGCACGCGGCGTAGTAGTTGATCTCGAGCCGCTGCTGCAGGAAGTCGCCGTAGTCGGTCGGGGGAGTGTGCCCCAGCAGACGGTGCGCCATCGCCTGCAGCGCCATCGAGCGCAGTCCGTGACCGCCCGGAATGGATGCCGGCGGCAGATAGATCCGCGCGTTCTCGAGGTCGGTGACCGACCGGGCCGAGTGCGGCAGGTCGTTGACGTAGATCAGCTCGAACCCGAGCTGCTCGGCCATGATGCTCACGGTGCGGTGCGTGAGGGCGCCGGAGACGTGACCGGCCGCCTTGAGCTGCTTCTCGGCGAGCTTCTCGATCTCCGGCAGATAGTTGGCGCGCTCACGCATGCGCAGGCGCAGCTCGGTGTTCGCGCGCCGTGCCTCCTCGGGGGTGGCGATCGCTTCGCGCTCGCGGCGCTGCAGCTCACGGTGCAGGCCCAGGACCGCTTCGATGGTCTCGTCGGCCATGGTCTTGGTGATCCGCACGGGCGGAACGCCCAGTTGCCGGAACACCGGGCTCGTCTGCGCGCGCTCCAACTCGAGCTCGAGCGCGGCGCGGCGGTTGGGCGGCTCGGCCGACAGCAGATCGGCGACGTCCGTTCCGGTCGCCGATGCGATCGCCTGCAGGAGCGACAGCTTCGGCTCGCGCTTGCCGTTCTCGATGAGGCTGAGCTGGCTGCCGGCCACCCCGACGATGGCGCCGAGCTCGTCCAGGGTGTAGCCGTGCGACACCCGCCGGTGACGGATGCGGTGGCCGAGAGTCGACAGTTCCAGTGCGGTGGGGGGCATTCCTTGATGATAACGAAAGAATCGTGATTCTTGACGCGTATCGGCTTGGAAAGAGAGGCGAAACGGGACGCAGAGTAGAGAACAAGCACAACGTCGTCTCGACCGAAGGAGCACCGATGGCCATCGCCGATCTGTTCACCCGGCCCACCGCCACCACCCCGGCGGCGACGCGCGCATATGGCAGCCGTCCGCGCCTGGCCGGCGAAGGCATGGAAGAGCTCGTCGCCTGGGTCGACGAGATCGCCGCGCTGACGCAGCCCGAGAAGATCCACTGGGTCGACGGCTCCCGCGCCGAGAACGACGCGCTGCTGCGCGAGATGGTCGATGAGGGCAAGCTCGTCAAGCTCAACCCCGAGTGGCGTCCGGGCTCGTACCTGGCGCGTTCGCACCCCAGCGACGTCGCCCGCACCGAGGCGCGCACCTTCATCGCGTCGGAGCGCGAGGAGGATGCCGGCCCCACGAACAACTGGGCCGCCCCCGCCGAGATCCGCGCCACCATCACCCCGCTGTTCGAGGGGGCGATGCGCGGTCGCACCATGTACGTCGTGCCGTTCTCGATGGGCGCCGTCGGCGGTCCGCTGTCGCACATCGGCGTCCAGATCACCGACAGCGCCTACGCCGTCGCGTCGATCGGCATCATGACCCGCGTGGGCACCGCCGTGCTCGAGCAGATCGCCGCGGGCAAGCCGTGGGTCAAGACCGTCCACTCGGTCGGCGCACCGCTCGCCCCCGGCGAGAAGGACGTCGAGTGGCCGTGCAACGACGAGAAGTACATCGTGCACTTCCCCGAGACCCTCGAGGTGTGGTCCTACGGATCCGGCTACGGCGGCAACGCGATCCTCGCGAAGAAGTGCTTCGCCCTGCGCATCGCGTCGGTCATCGGGCGCGACGAGGGATGGCTCGCCGAGCACATGCTGCTCATCCGCGTCATCGATCCGAAGGGCAAGGCGTACCACGTCGCCGCGGCCTTCCCCTCGGCGTGCGGCAAGACGAACCTCGCGATGCTGCGCCCGACGATCCCGGGCTGGCGCGTCGAGACCCTCGGTGACGACATCGCCTGGCTGCGCCCCGGCGAGGACGGGCGCCTGTGGGCCATCAACCCCGAGGCCGGGTTCTTCGGCGTCGCGCCGGGAACCGGGGAATCCACCAACGTCACAGCGGTCGAGACCCTGTGGGGGAACACGATCTTCACGAACGTCGCGCTCCGTCCCGATGGCGATGTGTGGTGGGAAGGCCTGACCGACGAGACGCCGGCAGAGCTCACCGACTGGCAGGGCAACGCCTGGACACCGGCATCCGGGACCCCCGCCGCTCATCCGAACTCGCGCTTCACCGTCAGTGCGGCCCAGTGCCCCCAGATCGCACCGGACTGGGACGCGGCCGAGGGGGTGCCCCTGGACGCGATCCTGTTCGGCGGCCGCCGCGCCACGAACGTGCCGCTCGTGCTCGAGGCCACCGACTGGACGCACGGCGTCTTCCTCGGCTCGAACATCTCGTCCGAGCGCACCGCGGCCGCGGAGGGGACCGTCGGCGAGCTGCGCCGCGACCCGTTCGCGATGCTCCCGTTCTGCGGCTACAACATGGCCGACTACTTCGGCCACTGGCTCAAGGTCGGGCAGTCGCTGCGGTTCGATCGCGCACCGCGGATCTTCCAGGTGAACTGGTTCCGCAAGGGCGCCGACGGGCGGTTCCTGTGGCCGGGATTCGGTGACAACTCCCGCGTGATCGACTGGATCATCCGCCGCATCGACGGGTCGGTCGGCGCCGTCGACAGCCCGATCGGACGTCTGCCGCAGACGGACGACCTCAACCTCGACGGCATCGAGGTGCCGCAGCAGGACCTCGACGAGCTCTTCGCCGTCGACCCCGCGCTGTGGCTCCAGGAGGCCGATCTCACCGAGGAGTTCTACCGCACCTTCGATGGGCGCGTCCCGGCGCCGCTGTACGCCGAGCTCGCCGCGCTGCGGTACCGGCTCAAGCTCGCCCAGCGCGACTGACCCGCCCGCTCCGGCGACGCCCCGGCCCCGCGGCCGGGGCGTCGCCGTGCGCGCGGCGGTGGCTCAGACCAGCAGCTGACGCGCGGCGAGGTCGCGGTACAGCGGCACCGACGCGACGAGCTCGGCGTGCGTGCCCTGGCCGACGACGCGGCCGTGGTCGAGCACGACGATCACGTCGCTGTCGACCACCGTGGACAGCCGGTGCGCGATCACGACGAGGGTGCGCCCGGCGGCGACCGCATCGATCGCCTCGCGCATGCGCTGCTCGTTGAGCCCGTCCAGTGAGGAGGTCGACTCGTCCAGCAGGAGGATCGGGGGAGCCGCCAGCAGCGCCCGGGCGATCGCGAGGCGCTGGCGCTCACCGCCCGAGAGCATGACGCCCGCTTCGCCGACCGGCGCCTGCAGACCCCGTTCGCTGCGCTCGAGCACGTCGCCGAGGTTCACGGCGCGCAGCACGCGCTCGCACTCCTCGTCCGACGCCTGCGGCGAGGCCAGCCGCAGGTTGTCGGCGATCGTACCCGCGAGGGTGGGTGCATCCTGCTCGACGTACCCCAGTCGCGCGCGCAGCGCGAGGCGGTCGAGCGTGCGGACATCCGCCCCGTCGAGCAGGACCGCCCCGCTGGTCGGATCGTAGAACCGTTCGATGAGGGCGAGCGCCGTCGACTTTCCGGCTCCGGACGGGCCGACCAGCGCGACGCGCGCGCCGCGCGGAACCCGGAACGACACCCCCCGCAGCACCTCACCCTTCACCTCGGGCACGTCGATCGTGTCGGCGTGCGCTTCGGCCAGGGTCTTCAGCGCCTCGGTCTCGGCGGACCGGCGCGCGGCGACCACGGCATCCGGATAGGAGAAGTACACGTCGCGGAACTCGATCGCCGCGTCCGCATCCGAAGGCTCCGGGCTCGCGACGGATGCCGCGACCTCGGCGTCCGACTGCGTCTCGGTCGGCAGGTCGAGCACCTCCTGGATGCGCCCGAGGGCGCCCAGCGCCTGGTTCACCGACGTGATCGCGCCGAAGAACGAGCCGAGCGGCTGGATGAGGAAGAACAGGAACATCACGAACGTCACGAGCTGGGCGATGGAGATCGCGCCGGAGGCCACCCGGAAGCCGCCCACGCCGAGCACGACGAGCAGCGAGAGCTGCACCGCGATGCCGGCGACCGGCACGACCAGCGCCGAGGCCTTCGCGACCTTGACGCCCGCATCGTACGCCGCCGAGGCGGTGGCCTCGATCGAGCCCTGCTCGCGCGCGGAGGCGCCCGCCGCGCGGATCGTTCGGATCGAGCCGATGGCGCGCTCGACACCCGACGCGAGCTCGCCGACCTGTCGCTGCTGCACCTGCGTCGCCCGCCGGATACGCCCGCTCAGCAGCCCCACGACCGTGACGGACAGCCCGATGACGATCAGGATCAGCAGCAGCAGGATCGGGTCGATGACGAGCATCGCCACGATCGCGCCGACGAAGATGAGGACGCTGCCGATCGAGTCGGCGAGACCCTGCGTCAGCACGGCGTACAGCAGCGTCGTGTCGGTGCCGACGCGCGAGACGAGGTCGCCCGTGCGCCGGGCGTCGTACTCGCGCACCGGCAGATGCAGCAGGCGGGCGATCAGCCGCCGGCGGCTGGAGAGCACGACGGCGGTGCCGGTGCGCTGCAGCAGGTAGTGCTGATAGCCGCCGATGAGCGAGGCGGCCACGACGAGCGTGACCAGTGCCCACACCAGCCACTCCAGTGGGGCCCCGCTCTGCACCCGCTCGATGAGCTGCCCGACCACGAGCGGCTGGCCGAGGGTGGCCACGGCCGCCAGGACGCTCAGGGCCGAGACGGCCACGAGCACGCGCGTGTGCTCGAACAGGAACGGCAGCAGCTGCCGCAGCGAGGCGCGCGGGCCGTCTTCTGCGGGGCGGCGGCGCAGAAGACGCAGTCCGCGGGGGCGGCGGGTGGTGTCAGAAGACATGGAGGGGCGTCCTCGATCTGTGGGATGGCGGCAGGTCTATCTTCGTCCGTACTTCTTGTGGACGGCCTGTCTGCTCACCCCGAGCGACATCGCGATCGCCTGCCACGAGTAGCCGGCGACGCGGGCACGCCGGACGGCCGCCTCTTCAGCGCGCTCGAGTTCGCGCCTGCGCCGGGTGATCTCCTGGATGGCTCGCAGCGGCGGCTCATCCTCGGCGGCACCGACCAGCGTCCGGATGTCGCTCATCCTGCCTCCTCGGGGTCTCGGTGTCTCGGGGTCTCGGGGGAGTGTGTCAACAGTAGTTGACACCACCTGTGCTGTCAACGAAGGTTGACGGTGTGAGGAAGCGCGCAGGGGAGCCGGCGTGTCCGAGGCCGGCGCTAGGCTGTCTCGGTGCCTGAACCCGTGATCTCCGCCCAGAATCTCGTCAAGGCGTACAAGCTCAAGGGCAAGCCCGACTTCCTCGCCGTCGACGGGCTGTCGTTCGAGGTCGCCCCCGGCGAGTCGTTCGGCCTCCTCGGGCCCAACGGGGCCGGCAAGTCCACGACCATGAAGATGATCGGCGCGGTCTCGACGCGCACGAGCGGCGACCTGTCGATCCTGGGATTGGATCCCGACCGCTACGGCCCCGAGATCCGCTCGCGACTGGGGGTGGTCCCGCAGCAGGACAACCTCGACGGCGAGCTCAACGCCCGCGAGAACCTGTACATCTACGGCCGCTACTTCGGCCTGCCCGGCAAGGTCTGCCAGCAGAAGGCCGACGAGCTGCTCGCGTTCGCGCAACTCGAGGACAAGGCCAGGAACAAGGTCGACCAGCTCTCCGGGGGCATGAAGCGGCGGCTGACGATCGCGCGCGGCCTCATCAACGACCCTCGGATCCTGCTGCTGGACGAGCCGACGACCGGCCTCGATCCGCAGGCGCGCCATGTGCTGTGGGACCGCCTGTTCCGTCTCAAGGAGCGCGGCACGACGCTCGTGCTCACCACCCACTACATGGACGAGGCCGAACAGCTGTGCGACCGGCTCATCGTCGTGGACAAGGGGCGGATCATGGCCGAGGGGACACCGGCCTCCCTCATCCGAGCGCACTCCAGCCGTGAGGTGCTCGAAGTGCGGTTCGGCTCCGACCGCAACGAGTGGGTCGCCGCGCAGCTGCAGGGGATCGGCGATCGCGTCGAGGTGCTGCCCGATCGCGTCCTGATCTACGCGCACGACGGCGAGGCGGCGCTCGAGCGGGTGTCGGCGGAGGGTCTCCAGCCCATCACGAGTCTCGTGCGCCGCTCCAGTCTCGAGGACGTGTTCCTGCGATTGACGGGAAGGTCGCTGATCGAATGAGCGCCGCACGAACCGGCATCCAGCCGACGCTCGACGAGCTGCGCGCCGAGGCGATGGCGTGGGGCCGCAGGCCCCGTCGCTTCGGCAGCTGGTACGTCACCGAGCACATGGTCCGTGCCATGCGCGCCTATGGCTGGACGATCATCGTCGGTGCGCTCGGGCAGCCGATCCTCTACCTGCTGGGTCTCGGCATCGGCCTCGCGGCACTGATCCAGGTGCCCATCGTGGACCGCGGCCAGGAGGTGTCCTACCTCGTCTTCGTCGCTCCGGCGCTGCTGATCACGGCGGCGATCTCGGTGGCATCCGAGGAGATGACCTACCCGGTCATGGCGGGGTTCAAGTGGCGGCGCTACTTCTACGGCTTCAACGCATCCGCACTGTCGAGCCCTCAGATCGCGAACGGCGTCGTCGCCGGCGCCACGGCGCGGATGGTCGTCGCCGTCTCGGCGTACTACCTGTTCATCTGGGTCTTCGGCGCCGTGCCCCACCCTGAGACCGGCTGGCTCTCGATCTTCGCCGGTGTCGCGGCAGGCCTCGCCTTCGGCATTCCACTCATGGCATATGCCGGATCGATCGAGGATGACAAGGGCCAGTTCGCGCTCGTGCAGCGGTTCGTCGTCATGCCGATGTTCCTGTTCTCGGGCACGTTCTACCCGCTCGACACGCTGCCGATCTGGCTGCAGTGGATCGGCTGGATCTCGCCGCTGTGGCACGGCGCCGAGCTCGGGCGCCTCGCGACCTACGGCGCGCCCATCCCCGAAGCGATGGTCGTCGTCCACATCGCGTACCTGCTCGTCCTGTGCGTCGGCGGCTACCTGTGGGGGCGCCGCGTGTTCATCGGAAGGCTCGCGCGATGAGCGCCGTCGCCCAGGTCGACACGACCGCCCGTCGCGGCGGGGTGCGCGCCCTGTGGGCCGGCAACCCGGGATCGGTCGTGCAGCGGGGGCTGCTCGCCGCGCGCTCCTCGAGCTGGGTCGTCGTGCTGTCCGGCTTCTTCGAGCCCGTCTTCTACCTCGCGTCGATGGGCATCGGCCTGGGCGCCCTCGTCGGCGACGTGCAGACGTCGCAGGGCGTCGAGGTGCCGTACGCGGCGTTCATCGCCCCGGCGCTGCTGGCCGTGTCGGCCATGAACGGCGCGATCTACGACTCCACCTGGAACGTCTTCTTCAAGCTCAACTACGGCAGGCTCTACGAGGGGATGCTGTCGACCTCGCTCGGCCCGCTCGACGTGGCGCTCGGCGAGATCCTCTACGCGCTCCTGCGCGGGCTGCTGTACGCGACCGGGTTCATGATCATCATGCAGATCATGGGGCTGAACCTGTCTCCGACGGCGATCCTGGCGATTCCCGCCGTGCTCCTGATCGCCTTCGCCTTCGCGAGCTTCGGCATGGCGATCACGAGCTACATGAAGACCTTCCAGCACATGGACTGGATCAACTTCGTGCTGCTGCCGATGTTCCTGTTCTCGGCGACGTTCTACCCGATCACGGTGTATCCCGAGCCCGTGCAGGCGATCGTCATGGCGTTCCCGCTGTGGCACGGCGTCGAGCTCATCCGCGGGCTGACCACCGGTGTCCTCGCGATCGAGATGCTGTGGCACATCCTGTACTACGTCGTGATGATCGTGATCGGCCTGGTCTTCACGACCCGCCGGCTGCGCGCGCTCTTCCTCGATTGACCTCAGGCGACGAAGAGGGGATGCCGCGGCGCCACGGCCACGGCATCCCCTCTGTCGATCGTGATCAGCGCCAGAGCACCGCGATGGCGGCATTGGCGAGCGTCAGGACGCCGATGAGCCAGAACACCGCCGGCGGCACGGAGCCCTGCTTGCGCTGGCGACCCGCGCCGATGCCGAGCAGCGCGCCGATGATCAGCAGGATGACGAGCTTGGTGCCGATCTTCGCGTAGTTCAGACTGCCCTCGAAGCCCCACGGGGCGGCGAGGGCGAGGCCGGCGACGGCGGCGATGGCCAGGCCCCAGTGCATCACGCGGGTGATGCGGCGCTTGCCGAGCGCCTCGACGACCCAGCCCCCGAACAGGACCGCGAAGCCGACGAGGTGGACGAGGACGATGACGTGCCGGAGGATCTCCATGCTATCAGTGTAACTGAAGGCATGTCGCGCAAGCCGTCACCCCCTTCGGCAGTCGCTCCGGCACAGTCATGGGCACGAACACTGTGCGTTAGCGACTGCTGAAGCTGCCAGCATCTCGTTCAACAGTCGCTTCGGCACAGTCATGGGCGCGAGCATTGTGCGTTAGCGACTGCGGAAGCGACCGGCGTCCCGGGGAACCGGCGATGTCTACCCGGCGTCAGCCGCGCAGCTCGCGCAGCAGCAGGGCCGTGCGCAGGGCGGCGTCGGCCGCCTCGGCGCCCTTGTCCTCCTTCGAGTCCGCCAGCCCGGCACGGTCCAGGCCCTGCTGCTCGTCGTCGAGGGTGAGCACGCCGAACCCGACGGGCTTGCCGGTGTCCAGCGCGACGCGGGTGAGTCCGTCGGTCGCCGCCGCCGAGACGTACTCGAAGTGCGGCGTGCCGCCGCGGATGATCACGCCGAGCGCGACGACCGCGTCGGCGCCCGCTTCCAGCGCCGCCGTGCACACGACCGGGAGTTCGAACGAGCCGGGTACGCGCACGAGCCGCCAGGTCGCGCCCGACGCGTCCAGGACACGGGCGGCGCCGGCGATGAGGCCGTCGGTGATGACGTCGTGCCACTGTCCGGCCACGACGACGACGTTCAGTCCCGTCGCGTCGACCGGCGCGGTCTGCGGTGCTCCGTGTCCGCTCATGCGGTGCTCTCCTCGCTGTGCGCGAGCGCGTCGCGCAGGTCGTCGTCGTCGATCAGGTGACCCATGCGGTCGCGCTTGGTCGCCAGGTACTGGTGGTTGTTCGCGCCGACGCCGACCAGCAGCGGCACCTGCTCGTGCACGTCCACGCCGAACTCGCGCAGCTGCGCGACCTTGTCGGTGTTGTTGGTCAGCAGGCGGACCGCGTCCACGCCGAGATCGGCGAGGATGCCGGCGGCAGCCGCGTAGTCGCGCGCGTCGGCGGGAAGGCCCAGCGCGAGGTTGGCGTCCACGGTGTCCAGTCCGCGCTCCTGCAGACTGTAGGCGCGCAGCTTGTTGATCAGGCCGATGCCCCGGCCCTCGTGGCCGCGCATGTAGATCACGATGCCGCCGTCCTGCTCGATCGCGTCGAGAGCCGCGTCCAGCTGCGGACCGCACTCGCACTTGAGCGAGCCGAACGCCTCGCCGGTGAGGCACTCCGAGTGCACGCGGACGAGGGGGGCGCTCTCGCCGAGGTCGCCGGACACGACCGCGATGTGGTCGGTGCCGGTGACGCGGTCCTTGTACGCGAGGAAGCGGAACGACCCGTGCGCGGTCGGCACGTTCGCCTCGGCGCGCAGGCTCACGCGGCGCCGGTGCGCCGGCGGCGCGTGGCTCGCGTCGCGAGGTTCGTGCTCGTCGAGGTACGCGATGAGCTGCTCGATCGTGATGACCGCGACGCCGTCGCGCGCGCCGAGCTCCATCAGGCCGGGCAGCCGCATCATCGATCCGTCGTCGTCGACGACCTCGGCGATCGCGCCGACGGGCTCCAGCCCGGCCAGGCGCATGAGTTCGACGGCCGCCTCGGTGTGCCCCGCCCGCTCGCGGACGCCTCCCTCGACGGCGCGTAGCGGCAGGATGTGACCGGGACGGATGACGCTCGCCGGCGTCGCCGCCGGGTCGGCCAGCACGTTCAGGGTGTGCGCGCGGTCGGCCGCGCTGATGCCGGTGGAGATCCGGTCGGCGGCGTCCACGCTCACGGTGTACGCGGTGCTGCGCGCGTCCTCGTTGACGGCGACCATCGGCGGCAGGTCCAGTCGGTCCGCCCACTCGGCCGGCATGGGGGCGCAGATGAATCCGCTCGAGTGGCGCACCGTCCAGGCGATCCACTCGGGGGTCGCCAGCTCGGCGGAGATGACGACATCGCCCTCGTTCTCGCGGTTCTCGTCGTCGGCGACGATGACGGGACGACCCGCCTTCAGCGCCTCGAGTGCGTCGGTGATGGGGGAAAGGCTCATCGGGAGCTTCCTTCGTTCGCAGGGGTGAAAGCCAGGAGTCGGCGCAGGTGCCGTGCCAGGATGTCGGTCTCGAGATTCACATGGTCGCCGGCGGCGAGGGCGCCGAGGGTGGTGACCTCGAGGGTCTCGGGGATCAGCGACACCTCGAACCAGTGCCCGTCCGCGCTGTCGGCCGGGCTGACGGCCGAGACGGTGAGCGAGACGCCGTGGACCGTGATCGAGCCCTTGTCGACCACGAGCGGGGCGAGGGATGCCGGCATCCCGATGCGGATCACGCGCCACTGCGCACCGGGCCGGACGTCGAGGACCTCGCCCGTCCCGTCGATGTGACCCTGCACGATGTGCCCGCCCAACCGGGTGTGGGCGGTCACGGCGCGCTCGACGTTGACGGGCGCGCCGGCGCCCAGCGCGCCGAGCGTGGACATGTCGAGCGTCTGCTTCATGACGTCGGCGGTGAACCAGTCCGCACCCTGATCGACCACGGTGAGGCACACGCCGCTGATCGCGATCGAATCGCCCTGCGCGGCATCGGCGACGGCGAGCGGGGCGCGGACGGTGAGGCGCACGCCATCGCCGGACGGCGCGACCGCGGTCACGGTGCCCTGCTCTTCGATGATTCCGGTGAACATCAGGGGTTCTCCTCTTCGGTGGATGCCGGGCGCGCCACGATGAGCAGATCGTCGCCGAGCCGCTCCATCGCCGTGACGGCGAGGCGCCGCTGGTCGGCGATCGTGCCTACGCCGATGTCGGTGAGGCTGAGGCGGTGACCGCCGAGCAGCGTCGGGGCGACGTAGACGAGGACCTCGTCGGCCAGCCCGGCGCGCAGGAACGCGCTCGCGATCGTGGGGCCGCCCTCGACGAAGACCCGGTGCACGCCGCGCGCGTGCAGTTCGGCGAGGACGGAGGGGTCGTCCGGGCTCGTGCCGCCGAGGTTCGCGCCGTCGCGGTGGAGCAGCGGCTGAGGGTGGCGCCGGACGGCGGCGCCGTCGGGGATCGCCCGCTGCCCGAGCACGACGGGGATCGGCTGGTGCGCGTAGGGCGACCCGTCCGGACGACGGGCGGTGAGAGCGGGATCGTCGGCCAGCAGCGTTCCCGTCCCCACGACGATCGCATCGGCGTCGGCCCGGCGACGGTGGACGTCGGCGCGGGCGGCGGGCCCGGTGATCCACTGGCTGGTGCCGTCGGCGGCGGCGGCGCGGCCGTCGAGCGACTGGGCCCACTTGACGGTGACGTGCGGACGGCCCAGGCGCCGCACCGTGAGCCACGAGTCCAGCAGCGCGAGACCCTCGGCCTCCAGGACGTGCGCGACGACGTCCACGCCGGCGGCGCGGAGACGCTCGGCGCCGCCGGACGACTCCTCGCCCGGGTCGTCGACCGCGTACACGACGCGGGCGATCCCGGCGTCGAGGAGCGCCTGCGCGCAGGGTCCGGTGCGACCGGTGTGGTTGCACGGCTCGAGGGTGACGACGGCGGTCGCGCCGCGCGCCGCGCCCGGGGCGAGGTGCGCGAGCGCGTCGACCTCGGCGTGCGCCGTGCCGGCGCCGCGATGCCAGCCCTGGGCGAGCACTTCGCCCGCGGGGGACAGGAGCACGGCGCCCACCTGCGGGTTGACGCTGCGCGGTCCGCGCACGGCGAGCTCGAGCGCACGCCGCATCGCGGCCTGCTCGGCGTCCGTCGCGCTCATCCCTGGTCCTCTCAGACTCCGGGGGCGCGGATGACACCGCGGGCGACGCCGGACGAACCGCGCGTCGCTTGTGCTGCCTCCCATCCGGACTAGCGGACAGCATCCCTGAAGAAGCTGTGTCGCATCACCGTCGGTTCCGGAATTCCACCGGATCGACCCCCGGCCCGAGGGCTGAGGGTTCGCGGACTGTCACCGCCGGTTCGGATTCTCACCGACCCCGGAGCACGTTGCTGCTCTCGAGTGTACTCAACGCCCCGGCATCCGCTTCATTCCCGACATCGGCCGTCACGATGAGGTGCGGCCGAGCGGATGCCGGGCGTCGACGTCGGCGGAACCGCGTAGCCTGGGAGGAGGGGAGGTTCTCGCGATGAAGGCACCGATCTCGGGAGTGCGGCGGCTGCGCGAACGGCCGTACGCGGACGTCCTGGTGGTGGGCGGCGGGATCAACGGCATCGCGACGTTCCGTGACCTCGCGATGCAGGGCGTCGACGTCGCGCTCGTCGAGCGCGGGGACTTCGTCTCCGGCGCATCGGCGGCCTCGAGCCACATGATCCACGGCGGTATCCGCTATCTCGAGAACGGCGAGTTTCGGCTCGTGCACGAGGCGGTCACCGAGCGCAACGCGCTGCTCAAGACCGCACCGCACTACGTCCGGCCCCTGCAGACGACGATCCCCATCTACTCGACCTTCTCGGGGCTGCTGTCGGCGCCGCTGCGCTTCCTCCGGCACGGCACGGGCACGTCGCGCGAGCGCGGGGCGGCGCTCATCAAGGTCGGGCTGGTCATCTACGACTCCTTCTCGCGCGGCGGCGGACTGCTCGGCAAGGGCACCGTCCCCCGGCACGAGTTCCGCGGGCGCGCCCGCTCGCTGCAGCAGCTGCCGCAGCTGAACCCGGCGGTGAAGTACACCGCGACCTACTGGGACGCATCGCTGCACGATCCCGAGCGGCTGGCCCTCGACGTCCTGCACGACGGTCTCGTCGCCGGTGGTGACCGCGCCCGCGCCGCGAACTACACCGCCGCCGTCGGCGCCGCCGACGGCACGGTCGTCCTGCGCGACGTCGATGCGGGGGAGGACTTCGCCTTCACGGCATCCGTCATCGTCAACGCGTCGGGGCCGTGGACGGACCTCACGAACGAGGTCATCGGCGACCCGACGCGCTACATGGGCGGCACGAAGGGCTCGCACATCGTCCTCGACCATGAGGAGCTGCTGGCGGCGACCGGCGGCCGCGAGCTGTTCTTCGAGCACTCGGACGGGCGGATCGTGCTCATCTACCCGCTCAAGGGCAGGGTGCTCGTCGGGACGACCGACCTCGAGCACGACATGCACGACCCGATCGTGTGCACCGACGAGGAGGTCGACTACTTCTTCGCGCTCATCCGGAGCGTGTTCCCGACGATCGCCGTCGACCGGACGCAGATCGTGTACCGCTTCGCCGGGGTCCGTCCCCTGCCCGGCCACGGCGACCTCGCCCCCGGGTTCGTCTCGCGCGACTACCGCATCGAGGCGGCGCCCCTGCCCGGACCGGTCGGCGCGACCGTGCTGAGCCTCGTCGGCGGCAAGTGGACGACCTTCCGCGCGTCGGCAGCGCACCTGAGCGACCGCGTCCTCGAGCTGCTCGCGCGGCCGCGCCGCATCTCGACCAAGGGCGTGCCGATCGGCGGCGGCGCCGGATACCCGCGTTCCGAGCGTGCGCGGCGCCAGTGGCTCGCGCCGCACGTCGACGCCGTCGGCTTCGCGCGCGCCGCCGAACTGCTCGATCGCTACGGCACGCGGGCCGCCGAGGTCATCGCCGCACTCGGGGCCGACGACGCTCCGCTGCGCGCGGCACCGCGATACAGCGTCGATGAACTGCGGCACCTCGCGCGCACGGAGCAGGTCGCCCACCTCGACGACCTGCTGCTGCGGCGGACGAGCATCGCGTTCACCGGCGGTGCGACGGAGGCCGCAGCGGCCGAGATCGCCGAGGCGGTCGCGCCGGTCCTCGGGTGGGATGCCGGTGCCCAGGCGGACGAGGTGCGGCGCGCGCTGTCCGCCGTCCACGCCGCCGATCCGGTGCTCTCCGGCGTAGCGTCCGCGGACCGCGTCGAAGCCCCGAGCGGCCACGCGATAGCGTGAAGCAGGGGCCGTGCGTCGGTCGGTTCCCCGCGAGCGATATCTCAGTGAGGAGGCGACGTGGCTGACCATGTGATCGCGATCGACCAGGGAACGACGTCGACCCGCGCGATCGTGTTCGACGCGCGCGGCGCGCTGGTCGCCACCGCGCAGCGCGAACACGCGCAGATCTTCCCGCGCGCCGGCCGCGTCGAGCACGATGCCGCCGAGATCTGGGAGAACGCCCAGTGGGTGATGGCCGAGGCGGTGTCGGGTGCGGGACTGCCCGCCGACGCGATCGCGGCCATCGGGGTCACCAACCAGCGCGAGACCGCCGTCGTCTGGGACCGGCGCACGGGAGCGCCGATCCACAACGCGCTCGTGTGGCAGGACACCCGCACGCAGCCGCGCATCGACGAACTCATCGCCGAACGCGGCATCGACGCCTACGCCGAGGTCACGGGTCTGCCGCTGGCGGCGTACTTCTCCGCCTCCAAGCTCGCGTGGATCCTCGATCACGTCGACGGGGCACGCGCGGCGGCCGAGAGCGGCGATCTGCTGTTCGGCACGACCGACAGCTGGCTCATCTGGAACCTCACCGGGGGTCCGGACGGCGGCATCCACGTCACCGACGTCACCAACGCGAGCCGGACGCTGCTCATGGATCTGCGGACCCTGGACTGGTCCGACGAGATGCTCGAGGCCTGGGACGTGCCGCGCGCGATGCTGCCCGAGATCCGCTCCTCGTCCGAGGTCGTCGGGCACAGCGCGCTCGACGGCGCTCTCCACGGCATCCCGATCGCAGGGATCCTCGGCGACCAGCAGGCGGCGACCTTCGGGCAGGTGGCGTTCGCGGCGGGGGAGTCGAAGAACACCTACGGGACCGGGAACTTCCTGCTCGTCGGCACCGGGACCGAGATCGTGCGCTCCGATGCGGGACTCATCACGACGCTCGCCTACCGGCTCGGCGACGAGCCCGCCCACTACGCGCTGGAAGGGTCGATCGCCGTCACCGGGTCGCTCGTGCAGTGGCTGCGCGACAACCTCGGCATCATCGAGCGCTCCGAAGACGTCGAGACGCTCGCGGCCACCGTCGACGACAACGGCGGTGCGTACTTCGTGCCCGCCTTCTCGGGGCTGTTCGCGCCGTACTGGCGTCCCGACGCGCGCGGCGCACTCGTGGGGCTCACCCGCTACGTCACGAAGGCGCACATCGCGCGCGCGGCGCTCGAGGCGACGGCCTTCCAGACCCGCGACGTCATCGGGGCCGTCGTCGATGACGCCGGCCTGTCGCTGGCCGAGCTGCGCGTCGACGGCGGGATGACGCGCAACGATGCGCTGATGCAGTTCCAGGCCGACATCCTCGGCATCCCGGTCGTGCGGCCGAAGGTCGTCGAGACGACGGCGCTGGGCGCCGCCTACGCGGCCGGTCTCGCCGTGGGCGTGTGGAGCAGCCTCGATGAGCTGCGCGCACTGTGGCAGGAGGATGCGCGATTCGAGCCCGCGATGGATGCCGAGGAGCGCGAGCGCCGCTACCGTCTCTGGCGCAAGGCGGTCACCAAGTCGTTGGACTGGGTCGACGACGACGCGCGCGTCCTGATGGGCACGACCGACTGAGCCGGGCGAGGTCCCCGCTCACTTCAGCAGCCGCGAGAGCCGACGGTCCGCCAGGATCTTCCCGCCCGTCTGGCAGGTCGGGCAGTACTCCAGCGAGTTGTCGGCGAAGAACACGGACCGCACCTCGTCGCCGCAGAGGGGGCAGGCCTGCCCGCGTCGGCCGTGCACGGCCATGCCGCGGCGCTTGGCGTCTTTGAGGTCGGCCGGCGGCTTTCCGGATGCCGCGGCCACCGCCTCGGCGAGCGTGTCGCGCAGCGCGTCGTACAGGCGGTCGATGTCGGCATCATCGAGGGTCGCGGCGAGGGCATACGGCGACATGCGCGCGGCGTGCAGGATCTCGTCCGAGTAGGCGTTGCCGACGCCGGCGATGACCGACTGGTCGCGCAGCACGCCTTTGATCTGGGTCCGGCGTCCGGCGAGCAAGCCGGAGAGCGTGTCGCGGGTGAAGGCGGCAGCGAGCGGGTCGGGGCCGAGCCGCGCGATCCCCGGCACGTCCGCGGGATCCCGCACGGCGTAGACGGCGAGCGACTTCTTGGTGCCGGCCTCGGTGAGATCGAAGCCGGACCCGTCGTCGAATCCCACGCGCAGCGCGATGGGCGTCTTGCCCGGGCGGATCACCGCGGGCGACAGCGCGTCGTACCAGCGCAGCCAGCCGGCCTTGGCCAGATGGAACACGAGGTGCGCACCGGCATCCTGCCCCGGCGTCTGCAGGGCGAGGACGGCGAACTTTCCCTGCCGCCGAGCGCCGGTGACGGTCATCCCTTTCAGGGCGTCGATCGGCGGGTCGTAGGTCTTGAGCGCCGCGATGTTCGCGACGGCCACCTTCGTGACGGTCAGGCCGGCGACCCGCTCGGCGAGGAAGTCGACGAGCCCCTGCACCTCCGGCATCTCGGGCATGTGGTCATCCTGCCACGCACCGCCGACCGTGTCAGCGCCGCCCGCGCACCGCCGACCGTGTCAGCGGCGCCGCCCATGCACCGTGACGCGGCGGGGAGAGGGGCCGCTGTGACGCTGTGCCGCTGCCGCTGCCGCTGCCGCTGCGACGTGCCACGTGCCACGGGCGGGCTGCCGCTGCGGCGCGCCGCGGTACGCTGCCGCTGCGGCGCGCTGGGGGACGCTGCCGCTGCGACGCGCTGCGACGCGCTGCGCTGCGACGCGCTGCGACGCGCTGCGCTGCGACGCGCCGCGCTGCGACGCGCCGGGGGACGCTGCCGCTGCGACCTGTCGGGGCACGCCGCCGCTGCGACTGCGACTGCGACTGCGACGCGCTAAGGGACGCTGCCGCTGCGACGCAGCGCGCTGCCGCTGTCATGCGGCGGGGCAGGCTGCCGCTGCGGCGCGGCGCGGCGGCCATGGCGTTCAGTCCGTGAGCACCGGCCAGGGCCGCGGCGCGCGATCGTCGTCGGGCAGCAGCCCGGCGACCCAGCCGTCCTCGTGGCCGCGTCGACTGCTCAGGCCGCGCCGCAGCATCCCCTCGTAGCGGAAGCCGAGTGCGCGCGCGGTGCGCGCCGAGGCGACGTTCCCGACCACCGCGCGCCACTCGATGCGGGCGAGGCCGAGCCCGTCCGCGGCGAATCCCCAGTCGATCACGGCACGGCACGCCTCGCTGAGCAGACCCCGCCCGCGGTGACCGGGCGCCATCCAGTAGCCGATCTCGCCGGTGCCCGAGCCGAGCCGGTGCAGACCGACCATGCCGGCCAGCTCCGGTCCGCTGCGGATCGCCCACGTCGTTTCGGACCCCGCGTCCCACCACCCGGCGACGAGGTCGACGAAGCCCGCGGCGTGGGAGCGTTCGTAGGGCGAGGGCACGGTGGTGTAGCGCTGGATCAGCTCGTCCTGGCACGCCGCGAAGATCGCGTCGACGTCGTCCGCCGTCGGTGCGGACAGCACGAGTCGCTCGGTGCGGAGGGTGACCGGTTCCATCCTCCCGACCTTACCCCGGGCCGGTGCTCGCCCCGATCGCGCCGATGACGCACGCACGGCCTCCACGGCGACGGGGCCCGCGGGCTGACGCGTCCTATTCAGTCTCCACGAAGCGGCCCCGGCCCTCGCGCCGCGTGGTTGCGCGGGTGCGACACCGCAGCGCGACCGACCGGACTGAATTGCGCACACGGTCCAGCGCAGCACAACTCCTGCACAGACGGCGGATTCGCGCTGCTCTCCACGGATCGCCCCGCGCCGTGCCCACGGCTGCCGGCGGCGGTGCACCTCGAGGCATGCTCGAGGTGCTGACCCGCGCGGATCTGCGGGCGAGAGGGCTCACCGGCCGCGCCATCACCGGGGCGGTCGCTTCCGGTGAGATCATCCGGGTGCGCCGCGGACACTACGTCCACGGCGAGGCCCCTGACGCCCTGGTGCGCGCGGCGCGCATCGGCGGCCGGCTCGGCTGCCTCTCGCTGCTCGCCGCCCTCGGCGTCTTCGTCTTCGACAGCTCGGTGCTGCACGTGCACATGGAGCGCGGAGACAGTCGTATGCGCGCGGATACCGCGAAGGCCAGACCGCTCCCGCAGCGACGGCACCGAGAGCGCCTCGTCCTGCATTGGCGAGCTCTGACCGCCCACCCGTCATCGGGCTGCGTCGACATCGTCGATGCCGTGATCCATGCGGTGCGCTGTCAGACGCCGCGACATGCGATCGCGACGCTGGACAGCGCGCTCAACACAGGACTTCTCACGCCGGAGCAGCTCACGGAGGTCTTCGCCGCGCTGCCGCGGCGGTTCCAGGTGCTGCGGGAACTGCTGGACGGGCGGGCGCAATCGGGAACAGAGACGCTGGTGCGGCTCACCGCGCGGGCCCTGGGGTGCTCCGTCGACCTCCAGGTCGAGTTCCCCGAGGTGGGCTTCGTCGACATGGTCGTCGACGGCTGGCTGGTCATCGAGTGCGACAGCAAGGCGTATCACAGCGACTGGAAACAGCAGCGGGCGGACTACCGACGAGACCGGACGTTGGCCGCGCTCGGCTACTGCGTCCTGCGGCTCACTGCGGAGGACATCCTGTACCGACCCGAACTCGTCCACGCTGCGATCCGCGGACTCGTCAGCCGTGGGCCGCGGGCCCGGTGATCCGCGTTCACAACTCAGTCTCCTCGAACGCCGCGCGCGGGGCGCACCGCACGGATCCGCGGCGGGGTCGACGTCGCGCAACCGGGCAGACTGAATTGCGAACAGGGTCAGGGGGGATCAGCCTCGCCGGCGAACGGCGAGGCTCCCGCATCGCCCGGCCGCGCGTCCCGCAGCCCCGCACCCCGCATCGCCCGGCCGCGCGTCCCGCAGCCCTGCACCCGGCATCGCGCCGGGCGCGTCGCGTCAGACGCGGCGGAGCAGCCCGACCTTGTCGTACACGTCGGCGAGGGTCGCGTCGGCGGCCGCGTCGGCGCGCGCCGCGTTGGCGGCGAGGACGCGGTCCAGCTCGGCGGGGTCGTCGAGCAGCTCCAGCGCGCGCTGGCGCACGGGGCCGAACTCGTTCACGACGACCTCGGCGAGGCCCTTCTTGAAGTCGCCGTAGCCGCGGCCGGCGTACTCGTCCTCGATCGCGGGGATCTGGCGCCCGGTCAGAGCGGCGTAGATCACGAGCAGGTTCGACACGCCGGGCTTGTTCTCGCGGTCGTAGCGGACCGATCCCTCCGAGTCGGTGACGGCGCGCATGACCTTCTTCGCCGAGACGGCCGGGTCGTCGAGCAGCCACAGCACCCCGGCATCCGACTCCGCGGACTTCGACATCTTGGCGGTCGGGGTCTGCAGGTCGTAGATGCGGGCGGTGTCCTTCTGGATGACCGGCATCGGCACGGTGAACGCCTGGCCGTAGCGCGAGTTGAACCGCTCGGCGAGGTCGCGGGTGAGCTCGACATGCTGCTTCTGGTCGTCGCCGACGGGCACGATGTCGGTCTGGTAGAGCAGGATGTCGGCGGCCATCAGCACCGGGTAGGTGAACAGCCCCACGTTGGTGGCGTCGGCGCCGTAGCGCTGCGACTTGTCCTTGAACTGGGTCATCCGCCCGGCCTCGCCGAAGCCCGTGATCGTCGAGAGGATCCACGCGAGCTCGGCGTGTGCGCGCACGTGCGACTGCACGTAGAGCGTCGACTTGGCCGGCTCGATGCCCGCCGCGATGTACTGCGCCGCCGTCCGGCGGGTCTTCGCGCGCAGCTCGGCGGGGTCGTTCGGCTGCGTCAGGGCGTGCAGGTCGACGACCGAGAAGAACGCCTCGTACGACTCCTGCAGGTCGCGCCACTGCATGAGCGCCCCGATGTAGTTGCCGATCTGGAGCGAATCGGCGGAGGGCTGCATTCCGGAGTACAGGCGCGGTTTGGTCACCGGACCAGTCTATTGAGCGGATGCCGGTGCACCGGCCGCGCCGGCACCCGGAACCTCAGCCGCCGAAGGCGTAGTCGGCGACGACGGGAGCGTGGTCGCTCCAGCGGGTGTCCCACGAGGGGGCGCGGACGACGTGGTAGCCGCTTGCGCGCACGGCCAGGTCCGGTGTGGCCAGGTGGTAGTCGATGCGCCAGCCGGTGTCGTTGTCGAACGCCTTGCCGCGGTTCGACCACCACGTGTACGGTCCGTCGACCTCGCCGTGGACGCGGCGGCCGACGTCGACCCAGCCCAAGCCCGTGCCGGTCGTGCCGTCGACGCACGTCACCTCGGCCCCCTGCGCGCCGGTGAAGCGGTCGAAGTACGCGCGCTCGCGCGGGAGGAAGCCCGCCTTCTTGACGTTGCCCCGCCAGTTGCGGATGTCGAGCTCGCGATGCCCCACGTTGAGGTCGCCGGTGATGAGCGCGAGGTCGCCCAGTCCCGGCATCCGCCGCTCCATCGCGTCGAGGAACGCGTACTTGGACACCTGCTTCTCGGTGTCGGCCTCGCCGGTGAACACGTACGCGCTGACGACGGTCAGCACTTCGCCGTCGACGTCGATGTCGGCCTCGACCCAGCGGCCCCGGCTGTCGAGGATCGATGCGTCGCCGCCCAGGTCGACGCGCCACACGTCGAGCGGGGCGCGCGCGGCGATCGCGACGCCGGCGCGGCCCTTCGCCAGCGCCTCGTCGTTGACGATGTGCCAGCCGGGGAGCGCGGCGGCCAGGTCGGACGCCTCGGCGCGCACCTCCTGCAGCGTGAGGACGTCGACGCCGGCGGTGTCGAGCCAGGCGTGCATCCCCTTGCGGACGGCGGCACGGATGCCGTTGACATTGACGGATGCGATGCGGAGGTTTCGGGGCACCGGACAAGCCTAGCCAGGCCCGCCGACACGGGCGGCTACTCGAAGAGCGACCCCTTGCGCGTCGGCCGCGGGGGAGCGGCTGCCTCGACCTCGGCCAGCTCCGCCTCCGCCTGGCGCAGCCCGCGCCCGGCGGACACTCGCCGGAACCAGCGCGCCTGCTCGACCGCCTCCTGGGCGGTGCGCAGGCGCACGCGGGCCGCCAGCAGCAGCGCCTGATGCTCCTCCCACAGCCGCTGGCTCTCGGTCTTCTCCAGCAGCGGGAGATTCTCGTCCTTCGCCGTGACGGCGATCCAGGCGGCGGACACCAGCACGACCACTCCGGTGAGCCGGAACCACAGCAGGAGCCCGACGAACAGGGCGAAGGTCGCCAGCAGCGGGTTGGACGGCGTGTACGACAGGAGCAGGCCCGCCGCCAGCTGGAGGACGGTCACGCCGATGCCGCCGGCGAGGGATCCGGGCCAGATCGTCCGCCAGCGCCGTGAGGTGCCGGTGAGGAACCAGAACAGCCCCGCCAGCGCGGCGGCGTTGATCGCGAACGACACGACGACCGAGACGACCTGGAAGGTGCCGCCGTACAGGTACGTGGTCGTGTCCACTCCCAGCATCCCGAGCACGGTGCGCAGCGACCACGTCCCGACCACCGTCAGCAGCGACCCGGCCACGAGCGCCGTGCTGAAGGCGATGGCCGCCAGCAGGTCGCGGGCCTTGAGGATCACGTAGGAGCGACCGTCGTAGGGCAGCGCGAAGATGTCGCGCACGGCGCGGCGCGAGAAGGTGACGAAGCCGATGGCCGTCCACGCGGCGACGACGAGGGCGACGGCACCGGTGACGGCGAGCACACCGGTATTGCCGGAGGTGATCTGCTCGACCTGCTCGACCGTGATCAGCGCCGTCTCGTCGTCGCCGATGAGGCCCGGGATGTACGTGTTGATGACGTCGATGAGACCGTGCACGGCGTTCCGGCTGCCGCCGAGCCACAGCCCCACACCGGCGAAGGCGACGTAGATCGCCGCGAAGAACGCGAACAGCGCCTGGTAGCTGACGCCGGCGGCCAGCAGAAATCCGTTGTGCTGCAGGAAGTGCCGCCACACGCGGATCGGGAACCAGGCCAGCGTGCGCTGCGTGATCTCGGTGGCCCGGCTCAGGGGGGCGTCGAATCGTTCCCGCAGCGCGGACTGGCCGGCCTCCCAGCGTGCGCGCAGCCCCTCTTCCTCCGCGCGCGCGGCCGCGGCGGTGCGGTGCGGCGCGGGGCGGCGCGGGCGGTCGATCACGCTCACAGACTAGCGAGGGGCGGATGCCGGTGCCCCGGCGTCCGCCCCTCGCGTGACAGGATCTCGATTCAGCGGCCGCGCATGACGGCCTGCTTGACCTCGGCGATCGCCTTGGTCACCTCGATGCCGCGCGGGCACGCCTCGGTGCAGTTGAAGGTCGTGCGGCAGCGCCAGACGCCTTCCTTGTCGTTGAGGATGTCGAGCCGGACGTCCGCGGCGTCGTCGCGGGAGTCGAAGATGAAGCGGTGCGCGTTGACGATCGCGGCCGGTCCGAAGTACTGACCGTCGGTCCAGAACACGGGGCAGGAGGAGGTGCACGCGGCGCACAGGATGCACTTGGTGGTGTCATCGAAGATCTCGCGATCGGCGATCGACTGCACCCGCTCCTTGCCCGGGACGGGCGCCGACGTGGACTGCAGGAAGGGCTGCACCTCGCGGTACGACGCGAAGAACGGCTCCATGTCGACGATGAGGTCCTTCTCCAGGGGCAGTCCCTTGATCGCCTCGACGTAGATCGGCTGCGAGATGTCCAGGTCCTTGATCAGGGTCTTGCAGGCGAGGCGGTTGCGGCCGTTGATGCGCATGGCGTCGGACCCGCAGATGCCGTGCGCGCACGAGCGGCGGAAGCTCAGCGAGCCGTCGACCTCCCACTTGATCTTGTGCAGCGCGTCGAGCACGCGGTCGGTGGAGTAGAGCTCGACGTCGTAGTCGACCCAGCGCGGCTCGGCGTCGATCTCCGGGTCGAAGCGGCGGATGATGAAGGTGACGAGGAACGACTGGATGCCGGTGTCGTTCGTGGTTTCGACGGCGGCAGAAGCGTCGGGGGCGACGAGCGTCATCAGTACTTCCTCTCCAGCGGCGGGTAGCGCAGTTCGCCGGCCTCGTTCTTCGTGAAGACGACGGGCTTCCAGTCCAGGCGGATGTGATCCTCCGGGTGCGACGAGTGCGCGTCGCCGGACAGGTACGCCATGGTGTGCTTCATGTAGTTCTCGTCGTCGCGCTGGGGGAAGTCGTCGCGCATGTGCCCGCCGCGGCTCTCCTTGCGGTTGCGCGCCGTGACGACGACGACCTCGGCGATGTCGAGCAGGAACCCGAGCTCGACGGCCTCGAGCAGGTCGGTGTTGAACCGCTTGCCCTTGTCGTCGACATGGATGTTCTTGTAGCGCTCGCGCAGGTCGGCGATGACCTCCATGACATCGGCCAGGGACTCATCGGTGCGGAACACCTGCGCCTTGCGGTCCATCTCGTCCTGGAGCGTCTTGCGCAGCACGGCGATGCGCTCGGTTCCCGGATTGCTGCGCAGGCCCTCGATCAGCTCGCGCACCTCCTTCGCCGGGTCCTCGGGAAGCGGCACGAAGTCGGCCGTCTTCACGTACTCGACGGCGTTGCGGCCGGCGCGCTTGCCGAACACGTTGATGTCCAGCAGCGAGTTGGTGCCGAGGCGGTTCGAGCCGTGCACCGACACGCAGGCGCACTCGCCCGCGGCGTACAGGCCGGGGACGACCGTCGTGTTGTCGGCGAGCACCTCGGCGTCGACGTTGGTCGGGATGCCGCCCATCGCGTAGTGGGCGGTCGGCATGACGGGGACCGGCTCGACGACCGGGTCGACGCCCAGGTAGGTGCGCGCGAACTCGGTGATGTCGGGGAGCTTGGTCTCGAGCACCTCGGCGCCCAGGTGCGTGCAGTCGAGGAGGACGTAGTCGCGGTGCGGACCGGCGCCGCGGCCCTCCGCGACCTCCTGCACCATGCAGCGGCTGACGATGTCGCGGGGAGCGAGGTCCTTGATGGTGGGCGCGTAGCGCTCCATGAACCGCTCGCCCGAGGCGTTGCGCAGGATCGCGCCCTCGCCGCGCGCGCCCTCGGTGAGGAGGATGCCGAGGCCGGCCAGGCCGGTCGGGTGGAACTGGAAGAACTCCATGTCCTCCAGCGGCAGACCCTTGCGCCAGACGATCCCGACGCCGTCGCCGGTGAGGGTGTGCGCGTTCGAGGTGGTCTTGAAGATCTTGCCGAACCCGCCCGTCGCGAAGATGACGGCCTTCGACTGGAACACGTGCAGGTCGCCCGTGGCGAGGTCGTAGGCGACGACGCCGGCGACCTGCGTGGCGCCGTCGGCGTCGGTCACGGTCACCAGGTCGAGCACGTAGAACTCGTTGAAGAAGTTGATGCCGAGCTTGACGCAGTTCTGGAACAGCGTCTGCAGGATCATGTGACCGGTGCGGTCGGCGGCGTAACAGGCGCGACGTACGGGCGTCTTGCCGTGGTCGGCCGTGTGCCCGCCGAAGCGACGCTGGTCGATCTTGCCCTCGGGGGTGCGGTTGAACGGCAGCCCCATGTTCTCGAGGTCGATGACGGCGTCGATCGCCTCCTTGGCGAGGATCTCGGCCGCGTCCTGGTCGACCAGGTAGTCACCGCCTTTGACGGTGTCGAAGGTGTGCCACTCCCACGAGTCCTCCTCGACGTTGGCCAGCGCCGCGGCCATGCCGCCCTGCGCCGCGCCGGTGTGGCTGCGCGTCGGGTAGAGCTTGGAGATGACGGCTGTCTTCGCGCCCGGACCGGCCTCGATGGCCGCCCGCATGCCGGCGCCGCCGGCGCCCACGATGACGATGTCGAACTGGTGGTAGTGGACGCCGTCCTTGACGACGGAGTCTGCGGTCTGGGTGGTCACGTCAGGTTGCCTCTGCTGTTGTCTTCTCGGTGCCGCGGATCACTGCGCGCAGATCTCGACGAGGACGCTGCCGTCGCTGAGGTTCGGGATGCAGGGATCGAAGGTGAACACGACGAGGGTGCCCAGGACGATGAGCAGGCCCGCACTGATCCACAGGGCCCACACGAGCACCTTGCGGACCGTCTCGCCCGTCACGTAGTCGTTGACGATCGTCCGCATGCCGTTGGCGCCGTGGATGAGGGCGAGCCAGAGCATGAGCACGTCCCACCACTGCCAGAACGGCGTGGCGAATTTGCCCGCGACGAACGCGAAGTCGATGCCGTGGATGCCGTCGCCCAGCATGAGGTTGACGAACAGGTGGCCGAAGATGAGGACGACCAGCAGCACGCCCGAGACGCGCATGTAGATCCACCCCCACTTCTCGAGGTTGGCGCCGCCACGGCGCGGAGCGGCGGTGCGCGGAGCGGGGAGGGAACCCGGCTGGGTCTGCTCGAGAGTCATCAGTGCCCCCCTCCCACCTGCGAGAAGACGATCGGGATGTGGCGCGCCGAGAACCCGGCGACCGTGACGGCCCACACGGCGATGACGCCCCACCACAGCTGCCGCTGGTGGCGCGTCGCCCACGGCCACAGGTCGACGGCGATGATGCGCAGCCCGTTGAACGCGTGGTAGACGATCGCGGCGACGAGGGCGACCTCGCCCAGCCCCATGATCGGGTTCTTGTAGGTGCCGATGACCGCGTCGTACGCATCCGGCGACAGGCGAATCAGCGCCGTGTCGAGGATGTGCACGAGCAGGAAGAAGAAGATGGCGACGCCGGTGATGCGGTGCAGCACCCACGACCACATGCCTTCACGTCCGCGGTACAGCGTGCCGCGGGGCGTTCGAGACGTGGTCTGGGCTACCGACGGTGTGACGCGTGCTGGTGCAGACACGGTCGTCCTCCCTTGGTATGAACGGGCGTCTCGGCGGCGGCGTGACGGGGCGGACGATGCTCGAGATCGACCCCCTGCGTCGCAGTCGGGCGCTCGTCCATCCTATTCCCGCCGTTGGGGGTGGGCGAGCAAGGCGGGCCTTACTTCCGGGGGGAGAACGTCGCGGGTTTTCCGCTGCGGAAGGAACCGGGGTTCTTGTGCCCGGTGATCTTTCCCGGGATGCCGGTGGGCGGCACCGGTAGCCTCGAGCCATGGTCGATCGCATCGAGGACTTCTACGCCGTCATCCCCGCAGGAGGAGTCGGCAGCCGGCTGTGGCCGCTGTCCCGGGCCGACGCGCCCAAGTTCCTGCACGATCTCACCGGATCGGGCCACTCGCTGCTCCGCGACACGTGGGATCGGCTCGAGCCCCTCGCGGGAGCGGACCGGATCGCCGTCGTCACGGGGCGCGCGCACCGCGCGGCCGTGGAGGAGCAGCTCCCCGGCATCCCGGACCGGAACGTCTTCCTCGAGTCCGAGCCGCGCGACTCGGCCGCCGCGATCGGCCTGGCCGCCGCGATCCTGCACCGCCGTGAGCCCGACGTCATCATCGGATCCTTCGCCGCCGATCACGTCATCCGCGTCCTGCCGGTGTTCCACTGGGCCGTGCAGCAGGCGGTGACCGTCGCGCGCGAGGGCTACATCTGCACGATCGGCATCACCCCGACCGAGCCGTCGGTCGGCTTCGGCTACATCAAGAAGGGGGACATGCTCCCCGTGGACGGCGCGCCGGAAGGTGCGCTCGTGGAGCGGTTCGTCGAGAAGCCCGACCTCGAGACGGCGAAGGAGTACGTCCAGTCGCGCGACTACCTGTGGAACGCGGGCATGTTCATCAGCCGCGCCGACGTGCTGCTCGCCGAAATCGAGGCGAACAACCCCGAGCTGCACGCCGGGCTGATCGAGCTCGCCGCGGCGTGGGACGACCGCGACCGCCGCGGTCCGGTCGTCGACCGCGTCTGGCCGAAGCTCGAGAAGATCGCGATCGACTACGCCGTCGCCGAGCCCGCAGCCGAGAAGGGCCGTCTCGCCGTCGTGCCGGGGCACTTCGACTGGGACGACGTGGGGGATTTCGCGAGCCTCGCGAAGCTGAACTCGCACGGGCGCAAGAACGATCTCGCCATCCTGGGGGAGAACGCACGCATCCTCTCCGACGCCGCCAGCGGCATCGTCGTGAGCCACACGACGCGCGTCATCAGCCTCATCGGCGTGAAGGACATCGTCGTCGTCGACACCCCGGACGCGCTTCTGGTCACCACGAGCGAGCATGCCCAGCGCGTCAAGGGGGTCGTCGACGCACTGAAGCTGACCGGTCGCGGCGACGTGCTCTGATGTGCAGGATGCCGTTCGGGTGACGGCTTCATTGCGTCTTTGTAACCATTCGGCCCGCCACGGCTTTGCAACGTGCAAATCGGGCGTCACAGTCGGTAACTTCGACACGTCGCCCGCGAAATCCGCGGGCCCATCAATGTGGAGGCTGCATTGACCCTTTCGACCACCAAGAAGCTCGCCGGCATCACGGGTGCCGCGCTGCTGATCGCAGCCCTCGCCGGCTGCGGCACCGCCCCTGAGACCACTCCGACCGGCACCGGCGCACCCAGCGCCCCCGCCGTGGCCGACGGTTTCAAGCCGTGCCTCATCTCGGATGCGGGCGGCTGGAACGACAAGTCCTTCAACGAGTCCGCCAAGAACGGCATGGACCAGGCGGCCGCCGAGCTCGGCATCGACACCCTCGAGCTCGAGTCCACCAACGACAACGACTACGCGCCGAACATGGAGACCGCGATCTCCGAGGGCTGCTCGCTGATCATCGCGGTCGGCTTCAAGCTCGCCGCGGCGACCGTCGAGGCGGCGATCGCGAACCCCGAGGTCGACTTCGCGATCATCGACGACTGGGCCGACAACGACTACGACGGCACCACCGATGCCCCGAACATCAAGCCCCTCGTCTTCAACACCGCGGAGGCGGCCTATCTCGGCGGCTACGCGGCGGCGGCGTGGTCGGCGCAGACCGGCGTGAACAAGGTCGGCACCTTCGGCGGCATGCAGATCCCGTCGGTCGCCGTGTTCATGGACGGCTACCAGCTGGGCGTCGAGAAGTTCAACGAGGACAAGGGCGGCGCCGTCGAGGTGTTCGGCTGGGACGCCGGCACGCAGATCGGCGCCTTCACCGGCGGCTTCGACGCGAACAACACGGCCAAGACGACCGCGCAGTCGGTGCTCGACCAGGATGTCGACGTCATCCTGCCCGTCGGCGGCCCGATCTACCAGAGCGCTGCGGCAGCCATCGAGGACGGCGACCGGGACGTGCTGATGCTCGGCGTCGACAGCGACCTCGCCGTCGTCGACACGAGCGTCACCGACATCACGCTGGTCTCGATCATGAAGGCGATCGACGTCGCCGTGTACGACACCACCATGGCCGCGGCCGCGGGCGACTTCAGCCCGGCGCCCTACGTCGGCACCCTGGAGAACGAGGGCGTCAAGCTCTCGAGCTTCCACGGCTTCGAGGCGCAGCTGCCCGAGGGCCTGCTCGACGAGCTGGCCGCGCTGCAGGACGCGATCATCGCCGGTGACATCACGGTGGAGTCGCAGAACTCCCCGTGATCTGACACGGTCGCGCTCGGGGCGGGTCAGCGGAATGCCGCGGCTCGCCCCGAGCGTCGTCCGGGGGCGGGCCGCACTGGCTCTCCCCGTCCGAAGCCGTCACGGATAGGGTGCAGATTATGAAGCTCGAGCTCCGCGGGATCACCAAGCGATTCGGCAGCCTCGTCGCCAACGACCACATCGATCTCGAGGTCCAGCCCGGCGAGATCCATGCGCTCCTGGGCGAGAACGGCGCCGGCAAGTCGACTCTGATGAACGTGCTCTACGGCCTGTACCAGGCCGACGAGGGCGACATCCTGCTGGACGACGTCGTCCAGCACTTCCGCGGTCCCGGTGACGCCATGGCCGCCGGCATCGGCATGGTCCACCAGCACTTCATGCTGATCCCCGTCTTCACAGTGGCCGAGAACGTCATGCTCGGACACGAGGACACGAAGGGCCTCGGCCGCCTCGACCTCGCGGCCGCGCGGCAGAAGGTGCGCGAGGCCGCCGATCGCTTCGGGTTCCAGATCGACCCCGACGCCCTCGTCGGCGACCTGCCGGTCGGCGTCCAGCAGCGCGTCGAGATCATCAAGGCGCTCTCCCGCGATGCGAGAGTGCTCGTCTTCGATGAGCCGACGGCTGTGCTCACCCCGCAGGAGACGGACGAGCTGATGGCGATCATGCGCCAGCTCCGGGACGAGGGCACCTCGATCGTGTTCATCACCCACAAGCTGCGCGAGGTCCGCGAGGTCGCCGACCGGATCACCGTCATCCGCCTCGGCCGCGTCGTCGGTGAGGCGTCGCCGTCGGCGAGCAACGCCGAACTGGCCTCGCTCATGGTGGGGCGCGCCGTCGAGCTGACGGTGCAGAAGAACGCGCCGACCATCGGGGAGGGCGGGCTCGCCGTGCGCGACCTGCGCGTGCTCACCGCGGCCGGCGCCGTCGTCGTCGACGACGTGAGCTTCGAGGTCCGGCCGGGGGAGGTTCTGGCCATCGCGGGCGTCCAGGGCAACGGGCAGACCGAGCTCGTCGAGGCGATCGTCGGCCTGGCCGCGCGCGTCGAAGGCGCGATCGAGCTGAACGGCACCGATCTCGTCGGCAGGAGCGTGCGGGCCATCCTCGACGCCGGGGTCGGATTCGTCCCCGAGGACCGCACGGAGGACGGCCTGGTCGGGGGATTCTCGGTGGCCGAGAACCTCATCCTGGACCGCTCGTCCGACCCCGCCTTCGTCTCGCTCGGCACGATCCGCCGCGCCGCGCTCCACGACTTCGCCCGCGATCGCATCGAGGAGTACGACATCCGCACGCAGGGACCGGACACCCGTGCGGGGACCCTGTCCGGCGGCAACCAGCAGAAGGTGGTCATCGCCCGCGAGATGAGCAGGGACCTGAAACTCCTCGTCGCGGCGCAGCCGACGCGCGGCGTCGATGTCGGCTCGATCGAGTTCATCCACCGGCGCATCATCGAGACTCGGGATGCCGGCATCCCCGTCGTGGTCGTCTCCACCGAGCTCGACGAGGTCACCGCCCTCGCCGACCGCATCGCCGTGATGTACCGCGGCACGATCGTCGGCATCGTTCCCGGAGACACGCCCCGTGACACCCTCGGCCTCATGATGGCCGGAGCCGGCGAAGCGGAGGCGGCAGCATGAGCGGCGCGACCCCCGGCTCCGACGACGCGACCAAGGGGCTGCCGCCCGAGCAGCTCCCGCACGTGTCGGGACCCCTCACCGGCGACGCCGACCCGGCACCGCCCCGGTCGAGCGTCTTCCTCAAGGAGCTGATGCGCGGCAGCGCCGTCACGACGTTCCTCGCGATCGTGCTGGCCATGATCGTCGGCGGCGCCCTGATCGCCGCGACCGACGATGCCGTGCAGGCGGCGGCGGGATACTTCTTCTCGCGTCCGGGCGACACGATCGCGGCGGTGTGGAATGCCGTGTACAACGGCTACGAGGCGCTCTTCCGCGGCGCGGTGTTCAATCCGCGCGCCACCACCTTCGAAGCGCAGATCCGGCCTCTCACGAACTCCCTCGGGTTCGCCGCGCCGCTGATCGCAGCCGGCCTCGGCGTGGCCCTCGCGTTCCGCGTCGGCCTGTTCAACATCGGTGCCCGCGGCCAGATGCTCATCGGCGCGATGTTCGCCGGGCTGATCGCCTTCAACCTCGACCTGCCCATGTGGCTGCACCTGCCCACGACGATGCTCGCGGGCATCGTCGGCGGTGCGCTGTGGGGCGGGCTGGTGGGCCTGCTGAAGGCGAAGACCGGCGCGCACGAGGTGATCCTGACGATCATGCTCAACTACGTCGCCTACTACCTGCTGCTGTGGATGCTGCGCACCCCGGGGCTGCTGCAGATGGAGGGCACCAACCAGCCGATCACCCGTCCCACGCCCGAGACCGCGCAGTTCCCGAACCTGCTGGGCGCGAGCTTCCCCGCGCTGGACTGGGGCTTCGTCGTCGTGATCGGCGCGACGCTGTTCGTGTGGTGGCTTCTGGAGCACTCCAGCCTCGGCCTGCGGCTGCGCGCCGTCGGCGAGAACCCGCACGCGGCCCGCGCGGCCGGCATCAGCGTGCAGCGCGTCTACGTCTACGCGATGCTGTTCGCGGGTGGTCTGGCGGGCCTGGCGGCGATGAACCAGATCCAGGGCTCGGTGACCAGCGGTTTCGGCGCGACCATCGACGCCGGCATCGGCTTCGACGCCATCACGGTGGCGCTGCTCGGACGCAGCCGCGCGTGGGGCACGTTCGCCGCCGGCATCCTGTTCGGTGCGTTGAAGGCCGGTTCCTTCTCGATGCAGGCGCAGGGGATCCCCGTCGACATCGTCCTGGTCGTGCAGTCGCTCATCGTGCTGTTCATCGCCGCGCCGCCGCTGCTGCGGGCGGTGTTCTTCCTGCCCAAGACCGACGTCGAGAAGGCGGCCAAGGCCAGAGCCAAGGCCGCGAAGAAGGCGGTGACCGCATGAGCGCGCTCGCCCCCGCCGTCGAGTCGGACGGCACCATCCACCTCGCCACCGTCGCGAAGCGGCATCTCAAGGTTCCCGCGGTCCTGGCCGTCGTGACCGTGGGGCTGGCCGCGCTGTTCCTCCTCGCCCCGCGCGACGGCATCTCGACGTTCCGCCTCGGCGACGCGTCGTCGTCGCTCGCGATGCCGGACGTGCAACTGCCCACCGCGGTGACCAGCTGGATCCTCCTCGCGGTGCTCGTCGCCCTGACCGTCTGGGCGGCGTGGGCCGGCTGGTCCTACCGGCGGCCCGCGCTGTGGCTGACCATCGTGTTCGGCGTGCTCGGGGTGTTCGCCTTCCTCGTCTGGGCGGCCGCTGACGGGCTGGTACCGGTCTCCAGCCTGCTCTTCGGCGCCGTGTCGCTGTCGGTCCCGCTCGTGTTCGGCGCGCTGGGCGGCGTGATCGGCGAGCGCGCGGGCGTGGTCAACGTCGCGATCGAGGGCCAGCTGCTGCTGGGCGCCTTCTCCGCCGCGCTGCTGTCGAGCATCACCCGCAACCCGTTCATCGGCCTGCTCGGCGCGATGGTCGGCGGCATGCTCGTCTCGTTCGTGCTCGCGGCGTTCGCCATCAAGTACCTCGTCGACCAAGTCATCGTCGGCGTTGTGCTCAACGTGCTCGTCACCGGCCTCACCGGCTTCCTCTTCGGTGCGCTCCTCGCGCCGAACGAGGAGACGCTCAACCGGCCCGTGCGCTTCACGAGCATCAAGATCCCGCTTCTCAGCGACATCCCCGTCATCGGGCCGGTGCTGTTCAACCAGACCTTCGTGGTCTACCTCATGTTCGTCACGGTCGCCGTCGTCGCGTGGGCCCTGTACCGCACGCGGTGGGGGCTGCGGCTGCGCGCGGTCGGCGAGCACCCCCAGGCGGCGGACACGGTCGGCATCAAGGTCACCGCGACGCGCTTCTGGAACGTCCTGCTCGCCGGGGCGATCGCGGGCATCGGCGGTGCGTTCTTCACGCTCGTCTCGGTGCCGCAGTTCGGCAAGGAGATGACCGCCGGTCTCGGCTTCATCGCGCTGGCCGCGGTGATCTTCGGACGCTGGGACCCGATCCGGGCGGCGCTGGCCGCGCTGCTGTTCGGTTTCGCGACCAACCTGCAGAACCTGCTCACGATCCTGCGGACGCCGATCCCGAGCGAGTTCATGCTCATGCTCCCGTACGTCGTGACGATCCTCGCGGTCGCCGGGTTCGCCGGCCAGATCCGTGGCCCGGCCGCCTCGGGCAAGCCGTACATCAAGGGGTGAGATGACCGACATCGACTGGGACCACCTGCGTACCGTCGCCACCGAGGCGATGCAGCGCGCCTACGCGCCGTACTCGCGCTACCGCGTCGGCGCCGCCGCGCTCGTGAGCGACGGACGCGTCGTGTCGGGCTGCAACGTCGAGAACGCCTCGTACGGGGTCGGCCTGTGCGCCGAGTGCGGGCTCGTCTGCGACCTGCAGATGTCCGGCGGCGGGCGTCTCGTCGCGTTCGTGTGCGTCAACGGCGACGGCGAGACGATCATGCCGTGCGGGCGCTGCCGCCAGCTGCTGTACGAGTTCGCGCTGCCCGGGATGCTGCTCGAGACGGTGTCGGGCATCCGCACGATCGACGAGGTGCTGCCCGACGCGTTCGGCCCGCGCGACCTCGAGCACGTCGCGGGCGGAGGCGTCCGATGAGCGCCGAGCCCGCCGTCGAGCCGTTCGACGCCGTCGACGTCATCCGCGCCAAGCGCGACGGGGGCGCCGTCGCCGACGACGCCCTGCGCTGGATGATCGACGCCTACACGCGGGAGTACGTCGCCGACTCGCAGATGGCCGCGTTCGCCATGGCGGTGCTGCTCAACGGCATGACGCGCGACGAGATCCGTGTGATGACCGACGCCATGATCGCCTCGGGCGAGCGGATGAGCTTCGCAGGCCTCGGGAAGAAGACCGTCGACAAGCACTCCACGGGCGGCGTCGGCGACAAGATCACGCTGCCGCTCGCGCCGCTGGTGGCCGCCTTCGGCGTCGCGGTGCCGCAGCTGTCGGGACGCGGCCTGGGCCACACCGGCGGCACGCTCGACAAGCTCGAGGCGATCCCCGGCTGGCGCGCGGCGCTGTCGAACGAGGAGCTCGTCGCGCAGCTGCGCCAGGTCGGCGCGGTCATCTGCGCAGCCGGGACGGGGCTGGCCCCGGCCGACAAGCGCCTGTACGCCCTGCGCGACGTGACCGGCACGGTCGAGGCGATCCCGCTCATCGCCTCGAGCATCATGTCGAAGAAGATCGCCGAGGGCACCGACTCGCTGGTTCTGGACGTCAAGTTCGGCTCGGGCGCGTTCATGCGCGACATCGATCGCGCCCGTGAGCTCGCCCGCACAATGGTGGCACTCGGCACCGACTCCGGCGTGGCCACGACGGCGCTGCTGACCGACATGAACACGCCGCTGGGTCTCGCGATCGGCAACGCCAACGAGGTGCGCGAGTCTGTCGAGGTGCTCGCCGGCGGCGGTCCCGCCGACGTCGTGGAGCTCACCGTCGCCCTCGCCCGGGAGATGCTCGCCCTCGCCGGCCTGCCCGATGCCGACGTCGAGGCCGCGCTGCGGGACGGTCGCGCCATGGACACGTGGCGCGCGATGATCCGTGCGCAGGACGGCGACCCGGACGCTGCGCTCCCCGCTCCGCGCGAGACGCACACCGTCACCGCGGACGCGGACGGGTTCGTCACGCGCCTCGAGGCGCTTCCGTTCGGCGTCGCCGCGTGGCGCCTGGGCGCGGGGCGTGCGCGCGCGCAGGACCCGGTCGTCCACGCCGCCGGCATCGATCTGCACGTCAAGCCGGGGGACGAGGTGCGCGCCGGTCAGCCGGTGTTCACCTTGCTCGCCGATGATGAGAACCGCTTCGCGCGCGCCCTCGACGCCCTCACCGGCGCGTGGTCCGTCGGCGCGGAGCCACCGGCATCCACCCCGCTCGTGCTCGAGCGCATCACCGCCTGAACCCGAGGAGCAACACCCATGGCCATCGACCAGCACGGCGACGCGAAGCTGCAGGGCGTCTCGATCCGCTCGCTGCCCAAGATCTCGCTGCACGATCACCTCGACGGCGCGCTGCGGCCGCAGACGATCATCGAACTCGCCGACGAAGCCGGTGTCGAGGTCGCGTCGAGTGACGCCGGGGCGCTCGCCGACTGGTTCGAGGAGAAGAGCGACTCCGGCTCGCTCGTCGAGTACCTGAAGACGTTCGATCTGACGACCGCCGTCATGCAGACCCGCGACGGGCTGCGCCGCGTGGCGAAGGAGTTCGTCGAGGACCTCGCCGCCGACGGCGTCATCTACGGAGAGGTGCGCTGGGCGCCCGAGCAGCACCTGGCCGGCGGTCTCTCGCTCGAAGACGCTGTCGAAGCCGTGCAGGAGGGCATCGAAGAGGGCGAGGATGCCGTCGAGTCGGCCGGGCAGGACATCCGCGTGGGGCAGCTCATCACGGCGATGCGCCACACCGACCGGTCGCTCGAGATCGCCCGCCTGGCCGTGGACTTCCGCGGTCGCGGCGCCGTCGGCTTCGACATCGCCGGGCCCGAGGACGGCTTCCCGGCCGCGAACCACCGCGATGCGTTCGACTACCTCGCCGCCCACTTCTTCCCGGCCACCGTGCACGCGGGGGAGGCCGCCGGACTCGACTCGATCCGCTCGGCGCTCATCGACGGCCGCGCGCTGCGCCTGGGCCACGGCGTGCGCATCGCCGAGGACCTCGAGACCGTCGCCCGCCAGGGCGAGGAGGTGCAGATCCGCTTCGGCGACCTCGCTCACTGGGTCCGGGACCGCGAGATCCCGCTGGAGCTGTCGCCGTCGTCGAACCTGCAGACCGGCGCGATCGCGCAGTGGGGCACGCAGCTCGAGGACCACCCGTTCGACCTGCTCTACCAGCTCGGGTTCGCGGTCACCGTGAACGTGGACAACCGCACCATGAGCCGCACCTCGCTCACCCGCGAGCTGGCGCTGCTGGCCGAGACGTTCGAGTACGACCTGGACGACCTCGAGGTGTTCCAGCTGAACGCCGCCGCCGGCGCGTTCCTGTCGATCGAGCAGCGCGAGGAGCTCATCGAGCTCATCGGCGAGGGCTTCGCGTCCTGACGCCTCGTCTGTGCGAGGCGGCGTCGCCGCGGCCGGCGGGTGAGGTGCACAACTCCTCCGCCTTCGCGCCTCGACGCCCGGATCACGCCGAAATCGCCCGGACCGGGGCGACGATGGAGGAGTTGCGCACCGTCTCGCGTGCCGTGCGGCGCGCGAGGATCGCCTTCATCGCCGCCAGCACCCGCTCGGGGTCGCCGAGGATGTCCTCCGCGATCGGTCGCACCGTCGTGTAGCCGAGCGCGGCGGCAGCCAGATCACGACGGCGATCGCGCTTCTGCGCGCGCCAGCCCTTGTGGTGGGCGCGACTGTCGCACTCGACGATCAGCCACCCGTCGACGACGAGGTCGACACGGCCGACCCCGGAGATCGACACCTGTACCTCGACGTGGCAGCCGAGGGCGCGCAGCATGAGCCGCATCAGTGTCTCCGGCCCGGACTCGGCACGACGGTCGAGCAGCCCGCGCAGCCGACGGAACCGACTCGGCAGCCGGGCGAACACCTCCGCGACGTCCGTCTCGTCGATGAGACGGTGGTGCCAGGCGCTGTCGAGCGTCGCAAGTGCGTCGCGCGGACTCTGACACCGGCACGCCTGGATGAGGGCGTCGACGATGTCGGATGCCAGCCGAGCGGGTGCCGTGTTCGACGCACGCCAGTGCGGGGTGATGCCCGGCTCTCGCGGGGGGAGTCGACTGCTGCCGCGCTCGAACTGCACGTGCAGCCCGTGTCGCTCGCGGACGAAGACACCGCACGCGGTCAGCAGCGAGACGCAGTCGAGTCTGCCGCCCAGGCGCCCGGCCCGGACGAGGACAGCGTGGGTGCCGCCCGGCACGAAGCGACCGCGGCGCACCCGGATCAGTCGGCCCTGGGCCACCTGCTCGCGCATCCGGCGACGCGTGAGCCCCTGTGCCGCAAGGGTGCGCGTGGTGAGGAAGGTGGCCGACAGGAGCGGGCGCGCGAGCACGGTGGGCTTCTCGGACATCCCGCTACTCGACCGCATCCGACGCTCCCGTGGCACCGTCGCGGGTCGATCCGTGGACGGCGCGTCGAAATCGCGGGATGGGGAGGAGGCGATGCGGTGGCGACGCCACTCGTGCGCAACTCCTCCACTCGGCGGCCGTATCAGCGCGACACGCCGGCGGCGGCCGCCGCCGCCCGCGAAAGTGGAGGAGTTGCGTACGCCGCTGGCGCGGCACACGCCGCCCCGCAGACTCAGCGGCGCGCGACGCCGGGGTGCGTCGTGAGGTAGGCCTCGAACGCGTCGCGGGAGGTCAGGGTCGGCGTGTAGCCGAACTCGGCCTTCAGGGCGTCGTTGGCGAGAACGGGGCGGTAGCGGAGGAACCCGATCTGCTCCGGGCCGTGCGGCGTGAGGCGCAGCGCGCGCCCGATCCGCAGGGCTCGGGCCAGCAGCCCGGGCGGCACGGTGAGCAGCCGCTTGCCCAGGCGCTCGGCGATCTCGGGCACCGTCATCCGGCCGTCGCCGGCCACGTTGTAGACCCCGGTCGGGCCGTCGGTCGCGGCGCGGGCCATCGCAGCGGCCACGTCGTCGACCCAGACGAACACGAACGGCGAGTCCGAGCCGCGCACCGCGAGGATGCGGCGCCCGTCCCACAAGCGCGTGATCTGGTTGCGCACGGCGGGTCCGAGGATCGTGCCGATGCGGAAGACCACCTGCTCCAGTTCGGGGTGGGCCATCCGGTGCGCGGCGAGCATCTGCTCGACGATCCGCTTGTGCCGGGCGTAGGGGAACTCGTCGTTGCCGCGCACCGGGTCGGACTCGCGCAGCCACTCCGGATTGTCGGCGTGGTACCCGTAGGCCGCGCCCGACGAGGACACCACGATCCGCCGTACGCCGGTCTCCAGGCACGCCTCGAGCACGTGGCGGGTGCCGTCCACGTCGACGCGGTACTCGAGCGCGTGGTCACGCCCGGGGCTCACGATCGCGGCGAGATGCACGACCACCTGGATGCCGTGGCGCCGCAGCAGTGCGGTGAGGCCCTCGGGTCCGGTGACATCGCAGGGCTCGTAGACCACGGCATCCACCGGATCTGCCGGCGGGCGCACATCGCCGGCGACGACCAGATCCACGTCGGGCCGCGCCACCAGCGCGCGGGCCACGTGCGAACCGAGGAAGCCCGCGCCGCCCGTGATGAGCACCCGGGTCACGGTGCGGCCTCGCCGCCTGCGCCGGCCTCCGCCGCGCCGGGGGCCGTGCGACCAGAGGCGTCGCCCTTGTCGGATCCCGTGCGGCGGCGCGTGTGCCGCGCCCAGAGCAGCGCGACGACGAGGCCCGCGATGATGTCCCAGATGCCCCACCAGCCGGCGACGATCGCCATGCCGCCCAGGCCGCCGAAGAAGCTGAAGATCAGGCCGAGCCCGAGCCCCGCGTTGCGGATGCCGACCTCGAAGGTCATCGCCTTGCGCTCCCGGGTGCCGAGCCCGCCGACCACCGCCGTGCCGTAGCCGATCGCGAGCGCGACCGCGTCGTGGATCGTGACGACCAGCAGGATGATGCCCAGGAACGCGATGAAGTACTGCCAGTTGCCGGCCAGCGCGGCGACGATGAAGCCGACGAGCGCGAGCAGCGAGAACCACTTCACGAACGGCTGGACGCGGATCGCGAACGCGGGGACGCGGGCGCGCAGGAGCATCCCCAGGAGGAACGGGAGGCCGATGATGAGGAAGACGTCCAGCAGCATCTGCCACGGGTTCAGCGCGACCGTCTCCAGCAGCGCGCCGGCGGTCGGGTGCAGGGAGCCCCAGAACGCCACCGACAGCGGCAGGGCGATGATGTACAGCGGGTTGGCGACGGCGGTCATCGACACCGACAGGGCGACGTTGCCGCCGGCGCGGTGCGTGAGGACCTGCGAGATGTTTCCCGGCGGGCAGCAGGCGACGAGGATCATGCCCAGCGCCATCGACGGTGTCACCGGCAGGATCAGCGTGAGGCCGAAGGTGACCGCCGGCAGCACGACGAGCTGCGCGAGGATCGCGATGACGAACGGCTTGGGGCGCTTCACGACGACGGCGAAGTCGCGCGGCGAGGTGTCCAGCGCGATGCCGAGCATGATGAGGCCCAGCACCACGTTGAGGATGACGAGGGTGCCGGGATTGAAGTTCAGGAGGACGTCGTCGGGATTCATCGTGCCGCCTTCCCCGGGCCGGGGGCGACGGCATCCCGCTTCTCGAGGGAGGCGACCGCCCGCCGGACGGCCGTGCGATAGGCGTCCTTGTTGACGTAGTACGACATGCGCTCGAGCGCGAGGTAGCGGTAGCCGCCGGTGAGGTCGGGCCAGGGTTCCTCCGCGACGCGGCGGCGGAACAGGTACTGCTGCGCGGGTGGCGCGGACAGATAGGCGGCGATGAGCTCGGCCTGCTCGTAGCGGCCCTGCCAGCCGATGCCGGAGGCCTCGATCATGCCCATGACGTAGAGTCCGTTGAACGACGGCGGGAACATGTTGAGGTACAGCGACGGCGCCATGCCGCTCCAGTGGAGGTGCTCGCGGTCGACGAACGGGTAGTCGAGCGTGTAGCCGGTGGCCAGCAGCACGGTGTCGTAGTCGCCGTGGGTGCCGTCGCGGAAATGGACCGTGTCGCCGTCGAAGCGCTCGACGTCGGCCCGGATGCGGAGGTCGCCCTGTCCGAGGTGGTTGAGCACCATCGTGTTCACGATGGGATGGGACTCGTAGATCCGGTAACGCGGCTTCGGGAACCCGAAGCGGACGGGATCGCCCGTGAACGCGCGCAGGATGCGGGTGTCGACGAACTGCTTGATCCGTGCCGGCAGCGGACGGCCCTGGTTGAGCGTGTCGGCCGGGCGGCCGAAGAGATAGCGGGGCACGAAGTAGTATCCACGGCGCACGCTCATCTCCACGGACGCGGCGTGGTGGACGGCATCCACCGCGATGTCGCAGCCGGAGTTGCCCGCGCCGACGATGAGGACGCGCTTGCCCTCGAGCTGGCGGGCGCTCTTGTACGCGGAGGTGTGCTGGATCTCGCCGCTGAACTCGCCGGGGAAGGCCGGGATGCTGGGCTCGGCGAGTGTGCCGTTGGCGAGGATCACGCTGTCGTAGCGCTGCGTGGTCTCCGTGTCGCCCCGTGCGGTGAGGAGCCAGCCGCCGCCTTCCGGGGTGAGTCCGGTGACGCGGGTGCCGAAGCGGAAGTGCTCGCTGAGCCCGAAGTGCGCGGCGAAGTCGCGGAAGTAGTCCAGAAGCACGCGGTGACTGGGGTAGTCGGCCGTGGTCGACATGGGGAACTCGGCGAACTGGGTCGTCGTGCGCGAGGAGATGAGGTGCGCGGACTCGTACATCGTCGACCGCGGGTTGTCGATGTCCCAGAGGCCGCCGACGCCCGTCGAGGCTTCGTAGCCGTCGAAGGCGATGCCCGCCTTCTGCAGGGCGCGCGCGGCGGACAGGCCGGAAGGCCCCGCGCCGATGACGGCCACGCGGTGGTGCTGCATCGTCCGTGACACTCCTTCGTATCGGACAGGGGATGCCGGTGATCGGGCCGCAGGCACCCGCCCCGATGTTACTGACCTCTCACCCGATTCCCCCAATCCCCCCCGAGGTCGTATCTCCATCGTCGAGGTCGTATCTCTCTCGTCGAGGTCGTATCTCTGTCGTCGAGGTCGTATCTCTGTCGTCGAGGTCGTATCTCTGTCGTCGAGGTCGTATCTCTGTCGTCGAGGTCGTCTCTACGGCCCGGCGAGCCCCGCGGCGAAGTCACCCACGATCTCGGACACGTTCGCGATCATCTCGTCCACGGGGACCGACGATTCGCCGTCGCCGTCTTGGGGACCGTACGCACCGAAGTTCGCGTGATTCGCGCCGGGGATTTCGACGAACAGGGTGTCGGGCGGGAGCAGATGAGCGGCATCCTCGATCTTGCTCCTCGTGGAGAGGCCATCGTTGCCCCCGGAGACACTGAGTACCGGCATCCCCGTCGTCGCGAGGTCAGTGGAGCAGTACGAGGCGAACAGCACCAGCGCATCCGCATCCTCCGCCAGCATGCACGCGCGCACGCCACCCAGCGAGTGGCCGCCGACCATCCAGACGTCGACGTCTGGGACGTCGTCCGTGAACGATGCGAGCGGGCGGAGGTCGAAGAATGCCAGGTTGAGCCACGGTCTTGTGATGACGACGCTGATGCCCTCGTCCCGCACGAGTCCTGACAGGGTGCTCGCGTACGCCCAGGGATCGACCTTCGCGCCTGGGATGAACACGAGCCCGATCGTGGAGTCCCCGGTGGTGGTCGGCTCCATGATGATCGCCGCGCCGCTGTCCGAGAAGCGGATGCCGGTATCGGCACGCACGTCTGCGAGAGGCTGAGGCTCCGCGGCGTAGACGCCGACCTGGCTCCATACGACGATGCCGACGGCTGCGGCAACGATGAGCGCGACGAGCCCGCCGAGCATCCAGCGGAGGAAGCGGCGTTTCGGGCGGGGGGTTTCGTGGGCGGCGGGCACACCATCATCCTCGCGCGGGTGGGGCCGCAGATGCGACCTCGACGGTGGAGATGCGATCTCGACGGGGGAGATACGACTTCGATGCAAGAGATGCGATCGACGGCGGAGATACGACTTCGATGCAAGAGATGCGATCTCGACGGCGGAGATACGACTTCGACGCACGAGATACGACCTCGACGGCGGAGATACGATCTCGGCGCGGGAGATACGACCTCGGGGTCAGAGGGCGGACTGGCGGGCGGCGATCACCTCGGCGACGCGGGGGAACAGCGGGTGCGAGGCCTCCAGGCCGGTGAGGGATGCCGTGAGGGCCGCGGCATCCTCGTCCCGCAGCCGCTGCTGGAGCTCGACGGCCTGCTCATCGCCGGCATCGGTGAACTCCAGTGCGGCGGCGATCGCCGCGACCAGCGCGTCCACGGGAAGGCCGCGCTCCGCGGCCTCGGCGGCCGGGCCGACGAAGCGCTCGTGCCGCGACAGCTTGCGCAGCGGCTGACGCCCGACGCGACCGACGGTGTCCGGCAGCGCCGGATTCGCGAACCTCCGCAGGATCGTCGCGCGGTACTCGGCGAGCTCCGCCGGGTCGAGCCCGTGCTTGGCGACCAGGAGCGCCGAGGTCTCCTCGAGTGCGGCGGCCACCTTCGCGGCGATGGCGGCATCGGCCAGCGCGTCGGAGATCTTCTCCGCCCCCGCCTGCGCACCGAAGTACGCCGTCGTGGCGTGCCCGGTGTTGACGGTGAACAGCTTGCGCTCGATGTACGGCGCCAGGTCATCGACGAAATGCGCCCCGGGGATCGTCGGGGGAGCGTCCCCGAACGGCGGACGCTCGATCGCCCACTCGTAGAACGGCTCGACGGTGACGTCGACGCCCTCGCCGGGCTGCTGCGCCGGCACGATCCGGTCGACGGCCGTGTTCGCGAACACGGCGCGACCGGCCAGTCCGTCCCAGGCGTCGCCCGCCTGCGCCTTGATCTCGTCGCGCAGCAGGTCGGTCGCGTTGATCGCGTTCTCGCAGGCCATGATCTGCAGCGGAGGCGCGGACGGATCGCGCAGCGCGAGTCCGGCGAGAACGTGCGGCGCGACGAACTTCAGGATCGTCGGACCGACGGCCGTGGTGACGACGTTCGCCGTCGCGATCTCGTCGACGACGGCCTGGGGGTCGGTCTGGCTGTTGATCGCGCGGAACCCGGTCACGACCTTGTCGGTGCCGCCGTCCCCGACTTCGTGCACGGTGTACGCGTCGACCGCGTTGATCGCGTCGACCAGGGGCGCGGCGACATCCGAGAAGACGAGGTCGTATCCGCCCTCGTGCAGCAGCAGCCCGACGAAGCCGCGACCGATGTTGCCCGCGCCGAAGTGGACGGCTTTCATCCCTCGTTCACCGACTCCAGCAGCGCGAACAGCTCCTCGGGCGTCTGCGCCTCCTTCAGGCGCGCGACTTCGTCCTCGTCGGAGAAGAGCAGCGCGATCTGCGACAGGATCTCGAGGTGCTCGTCGCCCTTGCCGGCGATGCCCACCACGAAGGTCACGGCCTCGCCGCCCCAGTCGACACCGCCGTCGTACCGGACGAACGACAGTGCCGAGTCGAGGATCGTGTCCTTCGTCTCGTTGGTGCCGTGCGGGATCGCGAGCTCGTTGCCCATGTACGTCGACACCGTCGCCTCGCGCTGCTGCATGGCGTCGAAGTACCCGCTGGTGACCGCGCCGGCCGCCTCGAGGATGTCGGCTGCTTCGCGCATCGCGTCTTCCTGGGTCACCGTGCCGGGGCGGATCCGCACCTGACCGACGTTCAGAACCTCACGTGACATGACTTTCCCTTTCTCGAACCCTGCGAATCTCGAACCCTGCGAATCTCGAACCCTGCGAATCCTGAACCCTGCGAATCTCGAACCCTGCGAATCCTGAACCCTGCGCCCGCAGGCCTCCGGAGGCTGCGGGGCCGGGGGCATCGCGCCGGCCCGACCCCGCAGCGGCTCCTGAGGCTACGCGCCGTCCTTGTCCTGGTCGACGACCAGGTTCACGACCTCTTCGTACTTCGGAGAGTTCATGAAGTTGTCGACGGACACGTGGATCGCGTTCGGGGCGACGTGCCTCGCGCGGTCGGTCAGCTGCTGCTGCGTGATGACGAGATCCTCCGAGCCGTCGAGGTTCGCGACCGCCTTGTTGACGACCGTGACGCCCTCTACGCCGGCCTTCTTGATCTTGTTGCGCAGCACGCTCGCACCCATGGCCGAGGAGCCCATGCCGGCATCGCAGGCGAACACGATGTTCTTCACGGGCCGATCGGCGGTCACGGCACCGGCACCGGCGGCACCGGCGGCGGCTGCCGCAGCAGCACCCGCGCCCGCAGCCCCGGCGCCGGCAGCACCCGTGCCGGCAGCGTTGGAGCGCAGGCCGGCGAGGGCGTCGGACTCCTTGCCCTTGTTGGCCGCGGTCTTCGAGATCGCGTCCTCGAAGCCGTCGCCCTCGGCCGCGAGGTCGCGCTTGCGCGAGGCCCGCAGGATGACGGCGGCGAGCAGGAACGCGACCGCTGCAGACAGGACCACCGACAGGATCACGCCGATGAAGCTGCCCGCGGGTGTCTGGATCAGCACCGCGAAGATGCTGCCCGGTGCCGCCGGGGCGCGCAGGCCGCTCTGGAAGATCGCGTTGGTCGCGACACCGGTCATGCCGCCGCCGATCGCCGCGACGATCAGGAGCGGCTTCATGAGCACGTACGGGAAGTAGATCTCGTGGATGCCGCCGAGGAACTGGATGATGATCGCGCCCGGGGCCGACGCGCGCGCGGCGCCGATGCCGAAGAACGTGAACGCGAGCAGGATGCCCAGGCCGGGGCCGGGGTTGGCCTCGACGAGGAACAGGATCGACTGGCCGGTCTCGCGCGCCTGGTTGGTGCCGATCGGGGTGAACACGCCGTGGTTGATGGCGTTGTTCAGGAACAGCACCTTGGCCGGCTCGACGATGATGCTCAGCAGCGGCAGCAGGCCGAATTGCACGAGCCAGTCGACGATGGCCTCCAGACCCTTGCTCAGCCAGGTGACCAGCGGGCCGAAGACGTAGTAGCCCGCGATCGCGAGGATCATGCCCAGGATGCCGGCGGAGAAGTTGTCGACGAGCATCTCGAAGCCCGGCTTGATCTTGCCTTCCCAGAGCTTGTCGACCTTCTTCATCAGCCACGCAGCGAGCGGGCCCATGATCATGGCGCCGAGGAACATCGGGATCTCCGTGCCGACGATGACGCCCATCGTGGCGATCGTGCCGACGACGCCGCCGCGCACGCCGTAGACCATGCGTCCGCCGGTGTTGGCGATCAGCAGGGGCAGCAGGTAGAAGATCATCGGGTCGACGAGCTGGACGAGATCCTCGCTGCCTGCCCAGCGCATCCATTCGACGGGGCTCTCCACGCCGACCCAGCCGAACGGGATGAACAGGGCCGTGATCAGGCCCCATGCGATGAACGCCGCGATGTTGGGCATGATCATGCCCGCGAGGAATGCGCCGAAGCGCTGGACTCCTACCCGTGCCTTGTTTGCGCCCGTGGTGGGCGTAGACGCCGTTGTCATGTGCTTGTTCTCCTTCGGGTGTGCCGCGCTCAGGCGGCGGGGATGGTCTCTGCCGCGGCCTGAGCCGCGGCGCGAGCGGATGCCGCGTCATCGGCGGCGAGGGCGGCCGCGGCGATGCGCTCGGCATCGTCGCGGGTGTAGGTCAGCAGGGTCGCGCGCACGTCGGCCAGGGCCGTGGGTGCCATCGACAGTGTCGATGCGCCCAGGCCCACGAGCACGACGGCCAGCAGCGGGTCTGCGGCGGCCTCGCCGCAGATGCCGACGGGCTTGCCGTTGGCCCGCCCGCCGTCGCCGGTCGCCTTCACCAGGTGCAGCACCGCCGGGTGCCACGGGTCCTGGAAGGACGAGACGGAGCCCAGCAGCCGGTCGGCGGCGAGCGTGTACTGGGTGAGGTCGTTCGTGCCGATCGAGGCGAAGTCCGCGAGTGCGAGCACCTTCTCGGCCATGATCGCCGAGGAGGGCACCTCGACCATGACGCCCGCGGTCTTGATCCCGTACTCGCGGGCGAGCGTCACGAAGTACTCGGTCTCTTCCACGGTCGAGACCATCGGCGCCATGACCCACAGGTCGGCCTCCGTCGCGGCATCGGCCTGCGCGAGGGCGGTCAGCTGCTCGCGCAGGATGTCCTCGCTGGCGCGCAGCGCGCGCAGGCCGCGCAGGCCGAGGGCGGGATTCTCCTCGTGCGCGTCGTTGAGGAAGGCCAGCGGCTTGTCGGCGCCGGCATCCAGTGCCCGCACGACGACCTTCTTGCCGGGGAACGCCGCCAGCAGTTCGGTATACGCCTTCGTCTGCTCGTCGACGGTGGGCGCCTGGTGCGCCGAGAGGAACAGGAACTCGGTGCGGAACAGCCCCACGCCCTCGGCGCCGAGCTCGACCGCCTGCTCCGCGCCGCCGGGCTTGCCCAGATTCGCCAGCAGCGGCACGGGGGTGCCGTCGGCCAGGGCGCCCGGCGTGAGGGGAGCCGACGCCGCGGAGCGGCGCTGGTCGGCGCGATGCTGCGCCTGCGCGAGCTCGTCCGCCGAGGGCTGTGTCGTCACGACGCCCTTCGCCGCGTCGACGATGACCGTCTCGCCGTCGGCGAGGTCCTTCGCCGATGCGGCGCCCACGACGGCGACGATCGACTTCTCGCGGGCGAGGATCGCGGTGTGCGAGGTCGGGCCGCCGTCGGTCGTGACCAGCGCGAGCACCTTGTCGAGGTCCAGCAGCGCGGTGTCGGCGGGGGCGAGGTCCTTGGCCACCAGCACGAACGGGTGACCGGGGTCGGGCACGCCGGGCGCGGGCAGGCCGCGCAGCCGCGCGATGACCCGCTGGGCCACATCGTCGAGATCCGCGGCGCGCTCGCCGAGGTAGCCGCCCATCGCGGCGAGGGTGTCGCGGAAGCTCGCGAAGGCGTCGTGCACGGCGAACTCGCCGGTCTTGCCGGCGCCCACGCGCGTCGAGACCTCCTGGTCGAGCGTGGGGTCCTCGGCCATCATCGCCTGGGCCTCGAGCACCTCGCGGGCCAGGCCGCCGGCCTGCGATCCGCGCTCCTCGAGCTCGCGGGCGACGGCGGCGACCGCTTCACGCACGCGCGCGAGCTCCTCGTCGGCGGTCAGCGTGCTGGGTGTGTCCACCGGTGCCGGCAGCGGCTCCGCCATCCGCGCGACCGGTCCCTGGGCGACCCCCAGGCCGATTCCGACCCCTCGCAGTTCGGTCATCTCGATCTCCTCGTTCGTCACTCGTCGTGGTCGGTCGTCAGCAGTTCGGCCAGCGTGTCCAGCACGCTGTCGGCCGCGTCGCCGTCGGCGGTCAGGGTCACGTAGTCGCCCTTCTCGGCGCCCAGCGAGATCACCCCGAGGATGCTCGCCGCGTTCACCGGCGCGCTGGCGCCCTTGGAGATGGTGATCGGGATGCCGGCATCCTTCACCGCCTGCGCGAACAGCTTGGCGGGGCGGGCGTGCAACCCGTTCGACGATCCGATGCGGATCGTGCGTGAGACCTCGGGCATGGGGGTGTCCTTTCCGTCGGAGGGGTCGGTGGCCAGCGCCGCATCGATCAGGGCGAGCGTGCGCGTGCCGTCACGGTCGCCGAAGATGTCGGGCGGGAGGAGGACGGTGACGACGCCGCGGACGGCGGCGTCGCGCCGGATGCCCTCGAGACTGTGCTCGAGGTGCGGTCCGACGAGGACGACATCGGCGGCGTCGAGATCGATGGGCAGGGACTGCTCGGTGCCCGCGACGGCGCTGATGTCGGTGCCGCGCGCGTGCGCCGCGTGCCGGACGCGCTGCGCCACGAACGTGCTGGACGCTCCCGCGCCGCACACCACGAGGATCCTCATCGATCTCCTCCTCGAGGCCATTCTTGTGAAGAAGCTGAGAGCGGACAACCATGCCTGCTTCCGCGGGGGCGGAAACCCTTCATGGTTGACTGGGCTGGTGACCAGAGCCCGCCAGGACCGCGTCCTCACTCGGCTCCTGCGCGATGGGGAGTGGACGACCGCGGCAGAACTGGCGGATGCCGTGGGCGTGACGCCTCGCAGCATCCGCAGCTATGTGACCGCGCTGAACGCGCGTGTGCCAGACGGGATCGTCGTCGAGTCCGGTGCGCAGGGCTACCGGGCGGGCGCCGCCGCGGGAGCCGCGCAGCGCGCCGGCATCGCGGAGGCGGATACGCCGGGCGACCGGCTCCACCGCCTCGTGCGCGATCTGCTCGCCGCCCCCGACGGCATCGACGTGTTCGAGACGGCCGACCGCTACCACGTCAGCCCCGCCACCCTCGAGGCCGACCTCGCGCGCGTGCGGGCGCTGCTGGGCGGCACGGAACTCGCCCTGGAGCGCGCCGCCGCGCGGGCGCGACTGCGCGGCACCGAGGTCGCCCAGCGGCGCCTGCTCAGCCGCCTCGCGCACGAGGAGATGGAGGAGGGGGCCTTCGACCTCGACGCCCTCCGGCGCACGCTCGGCGAGGACTCCGTCGGCGCGGCGGCGCTCGGCCCGTTCAAGGCCGAGCTCGTCGCCGAGTTGGGCGGTCTCGGCTACCTCGTCAACGAGTTCGGCATCGGCGACGTCATGATGCACATCGCCATCACGGCCGACCGCGTCGCGCACGGCCGCGCGCTCGACGGCGACGGCGACGGCGAACCGGAGGCACGTGTGCACATCGGGGCCGTGCTCGACCGGCTCGCCCGCCGCCACCTGGGCGTGCAGCTCGGCGGCGGGGACCGTCGTCATCTCGCGGCGCTCGTGCAGACCCGCGTCGTCGCCCCCGGAGCGGCCGAACCGGTCGCCGTCATGCGCGATCGGCTCGACCCCGGGGTGGAGGCCGCCGTCCGCGACGTCGTCTCCCGCGCGGCGACGGCGTTCCTCGTGGACATCGACCACGAGGACTTCGTGCTGCGGCTCGCGCTGCACGTGCAGAACCTCCGGCAGCGCGCGCGGGAGCAGGCCTGGTCGCGCAATCCGCTCACGCGCTCGCTGAAGACGACCTACCCGATGATCTTCGAGGTCGCGGTCTTCATCGCGGACGGGCTGCGCGGCCTCCTCGGCATCCCTCTGCTGGACGATGAGATCGCGTACATCGCGATGCACGTCGGCGGGCGGCTCGAGCGGAGCCGGCGCGCGGGGCGCCTGCTGACGGCGACGATCGTGTGCCCGGGTTACTACGAGATGCACGAGCTGCTGCGCTCGAGCATCGACCGCGCGCTCGGCCAAGCCATCGAGGTCGTCGGCGTCGAGACGCGTGCCGACCCCGACTGGGACGGCATCGACACCGACCTCATCCTCACGACCATCGATCCGGCCGCGTCCGGCGATCGCATCGTGCGCATCCAGCCGTTCCTCACCGAGAACGACGTCGAGCGCGTGCAGGCGGCCGCGGCGCGGGTACGCCGGGCGCGCCGGCTCGCCCGGCTGCGCGCCGAACTCGAGCGCTACTTCTCGGCCGACGCGTTCGTCCACGGGCTCGGCGCGGGGGAGGAGGAGGCCATCCGCCGGCTCGGCGGGCTCCTGGTCGGCCAGGGCGTGATCGAACAGGACTACGTCGAGCGCACGCTCGAACGCGAACGGCTCTCCTCGACGGCTTTCACCGATGCGCTCGCCGTCCCGCACGCGCTCGGGATGACCGCCACGCGCACCGCGATCGCCGTCGGCATCGCCGACCCGTCGATCCCGTGGGGGGACGGACGCGTCCAGGTTGTCGCGATGGTCGCCTTCAGCGAGTCGGATCGGGCCGCGTTCCAGACCGTGTTCGAGCAGCTCGTCGAGGTGTTCAGCGAACGCGACAGCGTGCAGCGGATCGTCCGGCGCGGCACGACGTTCGCGGCGTTCCTGGACGAGCTGGTCGCTGTCGTCGACGGCTGAACGTCACAGCCACCCCCGCCGAGGTGGCCGTCTCCCCGCCGAGGCGGCCGTCACGGCGCCGAGGCGGTCGGCTCCTCCGCGGCGGTGGGCTCCGGCATCCCGCCGTCGATCGACTCGTCGGCCGGCACGTCCTCGGGCACGTCCTCGGCCGCCGGCACGCCGTCGTGCGCGGACGCCGAGCGCGCCTGGATCTCGCGGGCCGCGGCGACCGCGCGCCGCCCCGCAGGCAGCCAGACCGCCAGCGCGACGACCACGAAGGTGAGCAGGCCGGCGCCCACCAGCAGCACCTCGATGTCCACGAGGTCGGCGAGCGGGCCGAACACGAGCATGCCGAAGGGCATGGCGAGGGCCATGACAATGCCGACGAAGCCGAAGACGCGGCCCTGGCGCTCGGGTTCGACGCTCTCCTGCAGCAGCGTCATCGACGGCGTGGAGAAGAACGGCACGGCCAGACCCGTCAGGAACATGAACCCGAAGAACACCCAGATGTTCGTCGAGAGCCCGAGCCCGATCGACAGCGCCCCGAACGCGAGCGAGGACACCACGAGCAGTGCGATGCGGCTGCGCTTGGCGAAGATCGTCGCGATGAGCATGCCGCCGAGCATCATGCCGATGCTGAAGACGACCTCGAGGACGGCGAGGTTGACGACGTTCTGCTGCTCGCCCGCGTCGAACGTGCGCACCGCCATGAGCGGAGTCAGGTTCGACGGCGCGACCGTCAGGACGAACACGATCGCGAACAGCAGCATGAGCCAGCGCACGAACGCGTGGCTGCCGATGTACTTCACGCCCTCGACGAGGTCGGCGAAGTAACCCGGCGTCTCCGCGCCGGCGGTGCGCACGGCGCGCACCGAGATGAGCGCCATCAGCCCGATGCCGATGGCGGCCGTGACGATATCGATGAAGAAGATGGGGATCAGCGACGCGGCCGTCCCGCCGTAGTGCGCCGTCGCCCACGCGAAGATCGCGCCGCCGGCGGCGGGGGCCAGCAGCGCCATCGCCGACTGGATCGACCCATTGATCCCGTTGATGCGCAGCAGCTGGCGCGTCGGGACCAGCTGCGGGATGAGGGCGGCCACGGCGGGCATCTGGATGCCGGCACCCGCCGAGCGGATCGCCATCACGAGGAACAGCAGCCACACCTCGGCGTAGCCGCTCATCATGATCAGCGCGAGCGCGAGCGTGGCCGCCGCGATCAGGGCATCCGCGCCCATGATGAGGTACTTGCGGTTGTGGCGGTCGGCCCACACCCCGCCGAACACGGAGACGATGGCCTGCGGCAGGAAGCCGAAGACGGCGGCGAGCGCCATGATCCAGCCCGACTTGAAGGTGATCGTCAGGTACCAGAACACCGCGTACTGCACGAGGGCCGAGCCGAGCAGGCTCACCGTCTGTCCGCTGAGGAACAGGACGACCCTGCCCACCCAGCGGGTCTCGGCGGCGGACGGGGCGGCGGTGGCGCGGGAGTGCACGGAGGACCTTCGCTCGAGGGGGAGGAGGAGACGCGATATAGCGCGAGTGACGAGCTTACCGCAGGGATCAGACGCGCGCGAGACGCTGCCGCAGCCCGAGCCGCACGGCGGGCCACTCGTGCGGGAGGATCGAGTACACGACGGTGTCGCGCAGGGTGCCGTCCGGGCCGAGACGGTGGTTGCGCAGCACGCCGTCCTGCTTCGCGCCGAGTCGCTCGATCGCCGCGCGCGACTGCCGGTTGTGCCAGTGCGTGCAGAACTGGACGGCGATCGCATCGCACGACTCGAACGCGTGGCCGAGCAGCAGGAGCTTGGCGGCGGTGTTCACCGCCGTGCGCTGCACCGACGGCGACAGCCACGTGTACCCGATCTCGACGCGCCGGTTCGGCTGGTCGATCGTGCAGAAGGTGGTCATGCCGACGGCGCGGCCGGCGTGGACGACGGCGAACGGGTTCATCCGGCCGGCATCGCGTTCGGCGAGCCGGTGGTCGATCTCGTCCGGGACGGATGCCGGGACCGACGTGTACCAGGCGTACTCGAGCCCGTCGCGGGCCGCACTCAGATCATCGGCGTGTACGTGGCCGAGCGGCTCGAGCCGGACGTGGGCGTTCTCCAGGACGACGGGATCGGTGAGCAGCACGGATCGACTCTACGGTGCTCGGCGTGCCCGGGCTCAGCCCTGCGCGGCGGCGATGAGGTCGTGCGCGCCGGTCTCGAGGGCGGCCAGGCGCCCGGTCGCGTCCGCGGCGGACTCGCCGCGCACGTCGAGGTACACCTTGAGCTTGGGCTCGGTGCCGCTGGGGCGCACGATGACGCGTGAGCCGTCGACGAGCCAGTACCGCAGCACGTCGCCGGGCGGCAGGTCGTCGATCCCGCGGGCGAAGTCGTCGATGCGCTCGACGGCGACGCCCCCGATGGATGCCGGGGGGGCCAGCCGCAGCGCGGCCGTGATGCGCCCGATCACCGCGACGTCGTCCACGCGCACCGAGACCTGGCCGCTGTGGAAGCACCCGAACGTGTCCTGGAACTGCGTCAGCAGATCGGCGAGGGTCCGGCCCTGCTCGCGGGCCTCGGCGATCATCCCGAGCACGGCGACGGCCGCGGAGATCCCGTCCTTGTCGCGCACCGTCTCGGGGTTGACGAGGTAGCCGAGCGCCTCCTCGTACCCGTACACGATCCCCGGGGCCCGCGAGATCCACTTGAAGCCCGTCAATGTGGAGTGGAAGTCGAGCCCGTAGTGCTCGGCGACCGCCTGCAGGCCCGGCGACGACACGAGCGAGCACGCGAGCGATCCGCCCGAGGCCGCCCGCTGCGCGGCGCGCCAGCCCAGGAGCAGCCCGACCTGGTTCCCGGTCAGCGCGCGCCACCCTCCGGGGGCGCTGTCGTCGGGCAGGGCCACGGCGAGGCGGTCCGCGTCGGGATCGTTGGCCAGGACGAACTCCGCGCCGGCGGCCCGCGCCGTCTCGTACGCGAGGTCCATCGCGCCGGGCTCCTCGGGATTCGGGAACGCCACGGTCGGGAACGTCCCGTCCGGCGCGATCTGCGCCGCCACGATCGTCGGCGGCGGGTAGCCGGCGACCTCGAGGATCCGCTGCAGCGTCTCGTACCCGACCCCGTGCATCGCCGTGTAGACCCAGCCCATGCCGGCAGCCCCCGCGGGGGCGGGCGCCACGAGCGCCGTCGCGGCGATGTAGGCGTCGACGACGTCCTCGCCGGCGGTCTCGTACGCGTCGGAGCGGGGCAGCGCGCCGAGGTCACCGGCATCCGCCACCCGCTGGATGTGCGCCGCGATCTCGGCATCGGCGGGCGAGACGATCTGCGCGCCGTCGTCGGCCCCGCCGAGGTACACCTTGTAGCCGTTGTCGTCGGGCGGGTTGTGGGATGCCGTGACCATCACGCCGGCGGCAGCGCCCAGATGGCGCACCGCGAACGCGAGCACCGGCGTCGGCAGCAGCCGCGGCAGCAGGATCGCGCGCAGCCCGGCGCCGGCGAACAGCTCGGCGCTGTCGCGGGCGAACACGTCGGAGTTGCGCCGGCCGTCGTAACCGACGACGACGGCGGGCGTCTCTCCGGGCGCGGCCTTCTCTCGCAGGTACGCCGCGAAGCCCGCGGCGGCCTGGCCGACGAGCACGCGGTTCATGCGGTTGCTGCCGGCGCCGAGCCGGCCGCGCAGCCCCGCGGTGCCGAACGCCAGTCGCGTGCGGAAGCGATCGTGCAGGTCGCCGAGCGCGTCCGCGTCGCCGGCCTCGGCCTGATCGATCAGCGCGGCCAGTTCGGCGCGGGTGTCGGCGTCGGGGTCCTGCGCGAGCCAGGCCCGTGCCGCGTCGAGGACGCCCGTGCTCACAGCTCGCCGATCACGCGGGCCAGCAGCGCGGAGATGACCGGTTCGGCCTGGCGGCCGGCGTCGATGACCTCCTGATGGCTGAGCGGGGTCGTCTGGATGCCGGCGGCCATGTTCGTGATGAGAGAGAAGCCCAGGACCTCCATGCCGGCCTGACGGGCGGCGATCGCCTCGAGCGCGGTCGACATGCCGACGATGTGCCCGCCGATGGTCTTGGCCATGCGCACCTCGGCGGGCGTCTCGTACTGCGGTCCGCGGAACTGGCAGTAGACGCCCTCGTCCAGCGACGGCTCGACGCGGTGCGCGAGGTCGCGCAGGCGCAGCGAGTACAGGTCGGTGAGGTCGATGAAGGTCGCCCCCTCCAGCGGCGAGGCGCCGGTGAGGTTGATGTGGTCGCTGATGAGGACCGGCTGCCCGGGCTTCCAGGTGTGCTTGATGCCGCCGGCGCCGTTGGTGAGCACCATCGTCTTCGCTCCCGCCGCGGCGGCCGTGCGCACGCTGTGGACGACGCGGCGCACGCCGTGGCCCTCGTAGAAGTGCGTGCGGGCGCCGATCACGAGGACGCGCCGGCCCTTCGGTGTGACGATGCTGCGCAGCGAGCCGACGTGTCCCTCGAGGGCCGGCCGGCTGAACCCGGTCACCTCGGTCGCGGGGATCTCGGCCGTGGTCTCGCCGATGAGCTCCGCGGCACGGCCCCACCCGCTGCCGAGGGTGAGGGCGATATCGTGGCGCTCGACGCCGGTGAGGCGCGCGATGTCGGCAGCGGCGCGTGCCGCGACCGCGAACGGGTCGGCAGCGGGATCGTCGAGCGGGTGAGCGGAGGTCTCTGACATGCCCCCACTCTAGGAACCCGGGACGTGCGGTGCCAGCGGGAACGCGCGGCGGCCCGCGGCTGAGACAATGGATGCCATGTCCTTGAGCTTCGAGCGCACCCAGAGCGTCGCCATCATCGGCGGCGGACCCGGCGGATACGAGGCGGCGCTCGCGGCCGCCCAGCTCGGAGCGGATGTCACCCTCGTCGAACGCGCCGGTGTGGGCGGCTCAGCCGTGATCACCGACGTCGTCCCGTCCAAGAGCCTCATCGCGACGGCCGACGCCGCCGTCGCGATCTCGGAGGCGTCGGACCTGGGGGTGCAGCTGTTCGCCAAGTCCGACTCCGGCAAGCCGCTCAAGCCCGAGGTCGCCATCAACCTCGCCGCCGTCAACAAGCGGCTCCTCTCGCTGGCGCGCCAGCAGTCCGACGACATGCGCGCGCAGCTGGTCGAAGCGGGCGTGCGTCTGATCGCCGGGCACGGGCGTCTCGACGGCGCGCACGGCGTCGTCGTCTCGACCGGACCGGACGGCACGGACTTCGACCGCATCGAGGCCGATACCCTCGTCGTCTCGGTCGGCGCCTCGCCGCGCGAGCTGCCCGCCGCGCAGCCCGACGGCGAGCGGATCCTCACCTGGACGCAGCTGTACGACATGAAGGCGCTGCCGGCGCACCTCATCGTGGTCGGATCGGGGGTCACCGGTGCGGAGTTCGCTTCGGCGTACATGAACCTCGGCGCCGCCGTGACGCTCATCTCGAGTCGCGATCAGGTCCTGCCCGGCGAGGACAAGGATGCCGCGGCCGTGATCGAGAAGGTCTTCAAGCGCGGCGGCATGACCGTCCTGTCGAAGTCGCGCGCCGAAAAGGTGGAGCGCTCCGGCGACGGCGTCGTCGTGACGCTGTCGGACGGGCGCGAGGTCGCGGGAAGCCACTGCCTCATGGCCGTCGGCTCGGTGCCCAACACCGCCGGGATCGGCCTCGAGGAGGCCGGTGTCCAGCTCACCGAGTCGGGCCACATCCAGGTCAACCGCGTGGCGCGGACCTCGGTGCCCCACATCTACGCCGCCGGCGACTGCACGACGTTCGTGCCGCTCGCCTCGGTCGCCTCGATGCAGGGGCGCATGGCGGTCTTCCACGCGCTCGGCGACACCGTCATCCCGCTGGAGCGCAGCCGCATCACCGCGAACATCTTCACGGCGCCCGAGATCGCCACGGTCGGCCGACAGGAGCAGGACATCGAGTCGGGCCTGATCAGCGGCTACGTGTACAAGCTGCCGCTGGCGGCCAACGCGCGCGCGAAGATGATGGGCATCCGCGACGGGTTCGTGAAGATCATCGCGCGCGAGGGCAGCGGCACCGTGCTCGGCGGCGTCATCGTCGCGCCGCGCGCGTCGGAGCTGATCTACCCGATCGCGATCGCCGTCGAGCGCCGGCTCACCGTCGACCAGGTCTCGCGGGTGTTCGCCGTGTACCCGTCGCTGTCGGGCTCGATCACCGACGCGACGCGCGCGATGCACCTCGTCCACCAGGACGAGAACACGATCGTCTGACTCAGCGCTCGGCGGTCAGCGCCTGGATCAGCTCGACGTGGACGTAGGTCTCGGGGGAGCCGTGCGCTGAGATCAACGCCGCGGAGGATGCCTCGGTGCCGAGGGCGATCTCGTGCGGCTCCTCGTCGCACGGCACGTCCAGCGGGTAGGAGTCCGAGCTCGTACCGCCCGCGGAGAACACGGTCACGGTGACCGAGACGGCTCCGCCGCCGAAGCAGCTCGCCTCGGCGCGCTTCAGGTCGGTGGGGGCGGCGAAGTCGAGGCGGATGCCCTCATCCTCGTCGTCGTGGTCCGCCTGGACGAGCATGGAGGCGCTGCCGGCCGAGCCCGGGCCGTCGGACTGCGCGGCCTGTACGGTCTCGAGCCACGCCCGCGCCTCGTTGAGGTCGACGGAGGGGGTCGCCGCACAGGCGCCGAGCGCGAGCGGAGCCGCGACGAGGACGACGATTCCGAAACGGGCAGGAGTGCGCATGCGCTCAACCTACCTCGGCCGGTGCCGAGATCGAAGAGCGTCAGGAAATCGTCAGCAGCAGGTGGCCGGCCGACACGGTGGTGCCGGGGTCGGCGTTGATCGCGCCGATCGTGCCGTCCTTGTGCGCCTGGATCGGCTGCTCCATCTTCATCGCCTCGAGCACGACGACCAGGTCGCCCTTGACCACCTGCTGGCCCTCCTCGACGGCGACCTTCACGATCGTGGCCTGCATCGGCGCGGTCACGGCATCCCCGCTCGCTCCCGCGACGACCGTCGTGGCGTGCGAGCGGCGCGACGGCGGCACGGCCGCGGGGCGCCCGACCTTCGTCGGGGCGTGCACGATGCGGTCGGGCAGGCTCACCTCGAGGCGCTTGCCCGAGACCTCGACGACCACCGTGTGACGCGGCTCCGGACCCTCGGGCGACTCGGCCTCGCCGTCCCACGGGGCGATGTCGTTGTCGAACTCGGTCTCGATCCAGCGCGTGTACACGCCGAACTCGCCGTTCTCGGCCGTGTAGGCGGGGTCGCGCACGACCTTGCGGTGGAACGGCAGCACGGTCGGCATGCCCGAGACCTCGAACTCGTCCAGCGCGCGGCGCGAGCGCTCCAGCGCCTCGGCGCGGTCGCGTCCCGTCACGATGATCTTGCCCAGCAGCGAGTCGAACGCGCCCGAGACGCTGTCGCCGGCGGTCACGCCGGAATCCAGCCGGATGCCGGGGCCGCCGAAGGTCTTGAAGACATGGATGCGGCCCGGCTGGGGCAGGAAGCCCCGGCCCGCGTCCTCGCCGTTGATGCGGAACTCGATGGAGTGTCCGGTCGGCGTCGGGTCGTCGTAGTCGAGGAGCCCGCCCTCGGCGAGCCGGAACTGCTCGCGGACCAGGTCGATCCCGGTGACCTCCTCGGAGACCGGGTGCTCGACCTGCAGGCGGGTGTTCACCTCGAGGAACGAGATCGTGCCGTCGGCGCCGATGAGGAACTCGCACGTGCCGGCGCCGACGTACCCCACTTCGCGCAGGATCGCCTTCGACGACTCGTAGAGGATGCGGTTCTGCTCGTCGCTGAGGAACGGCGCGGGCGCCTCCTCGACGAGCTTCTGGTGGCGGCGCTGCAGCGAGCAGTCGCGCGTGGAGACGACGACGACGTTGCCGGCGGCGTCGGCGAGGCACTGCGTCTCGACATGGCGCGGCTTGTCGAGGTACTTCTCGACGAAGCACTCGCCACGGCCGAAGGCGGTGATCGCCTCGCGCGTGGCTGACTCGAACAGCTCGGCGACCTCGCCGAACTCGCGGGCGACCTTCAGGCCTCGGCCGCCGCCGCCGTAGGCGGCCTTGATCGCGATGGGCAGCCCGTGCTCGGTGGCGAAGGCGATCACCTCGTCGGCGCCGGCGACGGGCCCGGGGGTCCCCGGCGCGAGCGGCGCGCCGACCTTCTCGGCGACGTGCCGGGCGGTCACCTTGTCGCCGAGCGACTCGATCGCCTCGGGAGACGGACCGATCCACACCAGACCGGCGGCGATGACGGCGCGGGCGAACTCCGCGTTCTCGGCGAGGAATCCGTAGCCGGGGTGAACGGCATCCGCTCCCGATCGGCGCGCGACCGACAGGATCTTCTCGATGGACAGGTACGTGTCGGCACTGGTCACGCCGTCGAGGGCGTACGCCTCATCGGCGAGGCGCGCGTGCAGGGCGTCGCGATCCTGGTCGGCGTAGACGGCCACCGAGGTCTTGCCGGAGTCCCGGGCGGCGCGGATGACACGGACGGCGATCTCGCCGCGGTTCGCGATGAGGACCTTGGCGATGTGAGGCATGGGTTCGAGCCTACCGAGCGGGAGGGGGCGGCCTTTGGATCACTCGCACAAGATCACCGGAAAATCGTGTGCGGGAGTCTACGACGCGGGCGATGTCCACAGCGCGGTCCAGGCCACGCCGAGGTCCGCCACGAGCCGCCGCAGCGTGGACAGCGACATGCCGACCACCGTGGACGGGTCGCCGTCGACGCGTTCGATGAAGGCGCCGCCGAGGCTGTCGACGGTGAACGCCCCCGCGACGTGCAGCGGCTCGCCCGAGGCGACGTACGCGGCGATCTCGGCATCGGTGATGTCGGCGGCGAAGCTGACGGCGGCCTCGGCGACCGCGTGGACCTCCCGCGGCGCCGTGCCGGGCGAGAGCCGGAACACGCTGTGACCCGAATGCAGGATGCCGGTGCGCCCCCGCATCCGGTGCCACCGCGCGGTCGCGGCCTCGGCGGTGTACGGCTTGCCGAGGATCTCGCCGTCGAGTTCGAACATGGAGTCGCCGCCGATGACGATGCCGTCGAAGGCGGGGTCCTCGGCGGAGAGGGAGGCGGCGACGTCGGCGGCCTTGCGCCGCGCGAGCAGCAGCACGTGCTCGTCGGGCGCGAGCACGCGGGCCTCGGCGGATTCGATCGCCGCGACGATCGCCTCTTCGTCGACCTGCGGCGCGCGCGTGAGCGGCTCGATGCCGGCCTGGCGCAGCAGCATGAGGCGGGCGGGGGAGGTGGAGGCCAGGCAGACGCGCATGACTTCACGCTACCCGCCGCCGCGAGGTGGCTGCGTGCCTCGCCATCTCGGCGTGGGATGCTCGAGGGATGCAACCGGGAGACAGCATCGACCTCGACGTCAGCGACGTCGCGCACGGCGGCGTGTTCGTCGGACGTCACGACGGCCGGGTCGTCTTCGTCCCGGACGCCCTGCCGGGCGAGCGGGTGCGCGTGCGCCTGACCGACACGCGCAAGGCCTCGTTCTGGCGCGGCGACGTGCTCGAGGTGCTCGAGGCGTCGCCGCACCGGCGCCCGCACATCTGGCGGCAGGCCGACGTCGACACCGCCCCCGAGCGGCGCCCCGGCGGCGCCGATTTCGGCCACATCGAACTGGCCCACCAGCGCGTGCTGAAGGCACAGATCATGCGCGACGCGCTCACGCGCATGGCCGGTGTGGACCTGCCCGTCACGATGGAGGCGGCGATGCCGGCCCGCAGCGCCGACGGCGAGGTCGTCGCGGAGGAGAGCGCCGACGGCACCGGGTGGCGCACGCGGGTGAGCCTGCACGTGGACGGCGAGGGCCGCATCGGCCCCTACGCCGCGCGCAGCCACCGCGTCATCGAGGTCGCCGACCTGCCCCTGGCCACGCCGGCGATCGCGCGCGCCGCACTCAGCGACCGGCGCGCCCGCGCGGGACGGCTCGACTTCGTCCAGCCCGCCGACGGCCACGTGCGCGTGCTCGCCCGGGCCGAGACCTCGGGTCCGCGCCGCGGAGGTCGCGCGCGTCCCGCGCCCGCGGATCCCGCGGCACGGGAGACGATCGTCGAGACCGTCTCCGGCCGGGCCTTCCGGGTGGATGCCGGTGGCTTCTGGCAGGTGCATCGCCTCGCCGCGGCATCCCTCACCCGGGCCGTGGCCGAGGGGCTCGACGAGGCGGCGCTGCACGCGGTCGATCCGGACGCCCACCACCTCGACCTGTACGGCGGCGTCGGGCTACTGGCCGCGACGGTCGCGGAGCTCGGCGGTGCCGCGACGCGGATCACCTCGGTCGAGTCGGACCCGCGCGCCACCGAGCACGCCGGTGAGAACCTGGCCGGCTGGCTCGGCGCGCGCGCCGAGACCGGGCGCGTGGATCGCTGGCTCGCCGAGCTGGAGGCCACGGCGTCACCCGAGGCGCGGGCCCGCCTCGAACGCGGCGTCGTCGTCCTCGACCCTCCGCGGGCGGGGGCCGGACGCGAGGTCGTCGAGCGGATCGCGCGGCTGCGACCCGCGCACGTCGTCTACGTCGCCTGCGACCCGGTCGCCCTGGCGCGCGACCTGGCGACCTTCCGCGACGGCGGGTACGCGGCGCGCAGCGTGCGCGGCATCGACCTGTTCCCGCACTCGCACCATGTCGAAGCCGTCGCCGTGCTGTCGCGCTGAGCGCCTCGCTAGGCTGAGCGCATGACACGGGTCGCGCTCATCGACGACCACGAGTCCGTGCGCCTCGGACTCGCGGCCGCGTGCGCGCGCGTGGGCACCAAAGAGGTGGTCTTCTCCGGCAGCACCGTCACCGAGTACCTGGACTGGCGCATGTTCTCCCAGGCGCCGCCGGCGGATGTCGTGGTCCTCGATCTCACCCTCGGCGACGGGACCACCGTCACCGAGAACGTGACGCGGCTGGTGCGCGACGGCGCGTCCGTCATCATCCACAGCGTCGCCGACCGGCCCGCAGCCGTGCGCGAGGCGCTCAGCGCCGGCGCCGCCGGGGTGATCAGCAAGGCCTCGCGCATCGACGACGTGATCGCCGCCATCCGCACCGTGGCACGCGGCGAGCCGCTCGACAACGTGGAGTGGGCCAGCGCCGTCGAGGGCGACCGCGCCTTCGCGGACGCCCAGCTGTCGGCGCGCGAACGCGACGTGCTGCGACTGTACGCGGCCGGGCTGCCGCTGAAGGCGGTCGCCGAGCGCCTGGGCATCGCCTACTCGACGGCGAAAGAGAACATCACGCGCGTCCGGGTCAAGTACGTCGATGTCGGCCGGCCCGCGCCGACGAAGGTCGACCTGCTGCGCCGGGCGATGGAGGACGGCCTCGTCAGCGAGGACCCCGGTGGCGGCTGAGCCCGCCGCGGTCGTCGCGGCCGAACGGCCGACGCCGGAGGTGCTGGTCGGCACCGAGACGTTCACGCAGGCTCGCATCGAGCGGATCATCGCGCTCGTCGTCGGCGGCGGATGCGCCGTGCTGGGCACCCAGTCGTTCCTCAACGCGCTGGGCTCCACGCAGGAGGGGCCGCACTGGCGTCTCGCGCTGCTGCTGCTCGCGTTCGTGCCGCTGGCGGCGATGATCATCGCGTTCTTCGCGGGGGTCCTGGTCCGCGTCGCCGCCGGCATCTTCGCCGCGGTGTTCCCGGTCGTGCTGCTCGTGTGGCCGCTGGCGACCGCGGGCCGCGTCGAGCAGGCGGCCGCCGAGCCGTGGACCTGGTACCTCATCAACGTCGCGACCGTCGCCGCCGTGCTCTCCTTCCCGCTGCTGCTGCAGATCACGTGGGGCGTCGCCGTCCCCGTCCTCTACGGCGTCGTCCGCATCGTGCAGATCGGGTTCGAACGGCCCGGGGCGGCCCTCGTCGGCCTCGACGTCGTCTTCGCGATGATCCTCGCCGCCGTCCTCATCGCCCTGGCCTGGATGCTGCGCTCGGTGGCGATCGACATCGACCGCACCCGCGCCGAAGCACTCACGTCCTACGCCGCCGCCGCGGCTGCTGACGCGGCCGAGCAGGAGCGCATCGCCGTGGCGGCGCTGATGCACGACAGCGTGCTGGCGGCACTCATCGCCGCGGAGCGGGCGGAGACCCCGCGGGAGAGCACGCTGGCCGTGTCGATGGCACGTGAAGCCCTGACCCGTCTGGCGAACGCGGATCGCGACGCCGAGGAGGGGTCGGACGATCCCGTCGCGGCGGAGGGCGTGGCGGCCGCGGTGGTGCGCGCCGCAGCGGATCTCGGCGTCGCGCTGGACGTCGCCTGCGAACTCGTGGCGGACGGGCCGCGGATACCCGGGCGGGTCGCCCGTGCGCTCGTGCTCGCCGCGACGCAGGCGATCGCCAACGCGGTCCAGCACGCCGGCGCGGCCGGACTGCGTGCGGAGGTCGGCGGGAGCGCCGGTGGCATCGCGATCCGGATCATCGACACCGGGCCCGGCTTCGATCCCGCCCGCGTGCCGGAGGACCGGCTCGGCATCCGCGCCTCGATCGTGGCCCGGGTGGCCGCCGTCGCCGGACGCGCGCGGGTGACCAGCACGGGTGAAGGCACCGTGGTCGAGCTGACCTGGGAGCCGCCGCGATGAACGTCCGGGTCCGCACGGTGCTGACCGTGCTCGCCGTCGCCTTCACCGCTTATCTGGCGGTCGGCGGGATGCTGTGGACGGCACCTGTCCGGCAGCCCGTGGTGCTCGTGGCCGCCCTGGCGCTGTACCTCGTCACGACCTGGCTGTGCACCTTCTGGAACGTGCGACCGGCGACCGTCGAGGCCGTGCCCACGGTGACCGGCGGGCTCGGGCGTCGGTCGATGCTGCCGGTCTGGGCGAGCGTGCTCGCACTGGCGACGGCGCTCGTGGTGCCGTCGGCGACCTGGTTCGCTGTAGGCGCCGAGGCACGGCTCGAATCCTTCGCGACGTGGAGCCTCGGCGGCATCGGCGCCCTGATGACGATCGCGATGGTGCGCGGTCGCCCCTGGATCGCGTGGAGCGGCGTCGCGATCGTCGGCATCCAGGCCGCCTGGTGGATCGGTCTGCTCGATGCGCTCGCGCTGGGATTGGTCGGCGCCGTCGTCTGGGTGGGCGGCGCGCAGCTGGTGACCTGGCTGCTCGCCCGTGCCGCTGCGGACACGGCCGCGCTCACCGATCTGCAGCGCCGCTCGTCCGAGTGGCTGGGCACGCAGGACGGTCGTCGTCGCGAGCGTCGCCAGCGTGTGCAGCACGCGCTCGCCGTCGCCGGCCCCGTGCTGATCCGGGTGATCGAGACCGGGGGCGACCTCGATGACGACGAGCGAGTGCAGGCGCGGCTGGCCGAGGGGGAGCTGCGCGACGAGCTGCGGGGGCCACGACTGCTCGACGACGCCGTGCGGGCGCAACTGGCCGCGGCGCGCAGACGCGGAGCCAGCGTCACGGTGCTCGACGAGGGCGGACTGGACGGCATGGAGGAGCATGCGCTCGCGGACATCCGCGCCGAACTCGCGCGGGTGCTCGACCGCTCGCTGTCCGACCGGCTGTACATCCGCACCTCGCCGCACGAGCGGATCGCCGTCACCGTCGTCGGTCGCTCGCATCCCGCTGACGATCCCGACGGCGAAGAGACGGTCGACCTCTGGCACGAGATCGCGCATCCGGGCGAGGAATCACCGGCGATCGTCCCCGACGAGGCGTGAGAAAAAGGAGGTGAGGGGCGGCGAAGCCGCCCGCCCCTCACCGTGCGAGTGGTTACCCGAAAACCAGCTCGCGGGGCCGAACCTGCTCCGACGGAGCGGGCTCAGCCGAACGCAGAAGCGTTCCAGCACCTCTAGTGTGGCCGATCCCCCTGGGATCCGTCTGTAGGTATTTTGGGGGACATTTCGCCCGGATCCCCCGTCGACGGCGACTCAGGCCCGGCGCCAGCCCAGCTCGCGCCGCAGCGGCGCACGCAGGGCACGCGCCGACAGGTCCCACGCGGACTGCGCGGCCGCGTCGTCGTCGACGGTCTCGGACGCGGCTTCGCGCTCGTAGGCCTCGGACACCACAGCGATGACGGCGGCGAGCTCTTCGGGCGTGGGCTGGCCGCGCTGCACGTCGATGCGCAGCGGCGCGTGCTCCGCCGCGTCGTCCACCCCACTCATAGCGGGATGTTACCGTGCTTCTTCGCCGGCAGGCTCGCCCGCTTGCCCCGCAGCGAGCGCAGCGCCTTGGCGATCGCCACGCGCGTCTGCGCGGGCTCGATGATGCCGTCCAGCTCGCCGCGCTCGGCCGCCAGGAAGGGCGAGGCGACGTTGTACGTGTACTCGTTCGCGAGGCGCGTGCGCACGGCGGCGACGTCCTCGCCGTTCTCCTCGGCCTTCCTGATCTCGCCGCGGTACAGGATGTTGACGGCGCCCTGCCCGCCCATGACGGCGATCTCGGCGGTCGGCCACGCGAGGTTCACGTCGGCGCCCAGCTGCTTGGAGCCCATCACGATGTAGGCGCCCCCGTAGGCCTTGCGCAGGATCACGGTCACCAGCGGCACCGTCGCCTCGGCGTAGGCGTACAGCAGCTTCGCGCCGCGGCGGATGACGCCGGTCCACTCCTGGTCGGTGCCGGGGAGGTAGCCGGGCACGTCGACGAGGGTGACGATCGGGATCGAGAACGCGTCGCAGAACCGCACGAACCGGCTCGCCTTCTCGCCGGCCTCGATGTTGAGCGTGCCGGCCATCTGCGAGGGCTGGTTGGCGATGATGCCGACCGTGCGTCCTTCGACGCGGCCGAAGCCGATGACGATGTTCGGGGCGAACAGCGGCTGCACCTCGAGGAACTCACCGGCGTCGACGATGTGCGCGATCACCTGGTGGATGTCGTAGGGCTGGTTGGGCGAGTCGGGGATGACCGCGTTCAGGAAGCCGTCGGCATCCGTCGTCTCCCATTCGAACTCGTGCTCGTACCGCGGGATCTCGGCGAGATTGTTGTCGGGCAGGAAGCCGACCAGCGTGCGCGCGTAGTCGATCGCATCGTCCTCGTCCTCGGCGAGGTAGTGGGCGACGCCCGAGCGGGTGTTGTGCGTGTAGGCGCCGCCGAGCTCCTCCATGCCGACGTCCTCGCCGGTCACGGTCTTGATGACGTCGGGGCCCGTCACGAACATCTGGCTGGTCTTGTCGACCATGATGACGAAGTCGGTGAGGGCGGGGGAGTAGACGGCGCCGCCGGCCGCCGGACCCATGATGAGCGAGATCTGCGGGATGACGCCCGACGCCTGCGTGTTGAGGCGGAAGATCTCGCCGTACTTGCCGAGCGCGACGACGCCCTCCTGGATGCGCGCGCCGCCCGAGTCGAGAATGCCGAGGATCGGCATGCCGGCCCGCAGCGCGTACTCCATGACCTTGATGATCTTCTCGCCGGCGACCTCGCCCAGCGAGCCGCCGAAGGTCGTGAAGTCCTGCGCGTACACCGCCACCGTGCGGCCGTGGATCGTGCCGATGCCGGTGACCACCGAGTCGCCGTACGGGCGGGCGCGATCCATGCCGAACGCCGTCGTGCGGTGGCGGACGTACTCGTCGAGCTCGACGAACGAGCCCGGATCGACGAGCAGCTCGATGCGCTCGCGGGCGGTCAGCTTGCCCTTCGCGTGCTGCTTGTCGCGCGCCGTCACCTCGGCGTCGACGACCGCCTCCTGGTAGCGCGCGCGGAGGTCGGCGATCTTGCCGGCGGTCGTGGACAGGTCGGGCTGGTGCTCGGTCACGCGTTCCACCCTAGCGAGCACGATCGCGGGAACGTTGGCGACGGGCGACAACGGAACCCGGCAACCCCTGTGGGGATCGTGCGGGGGAGATCCGGCGGGATGCCGGGGCCGCCCGGCCGCGGAACCCTCGCCGTGACCCGGGTGGCGATGCCGCGGCGGGCGACATAGTGTGGCGTCATGCCGCTCCCCGCCGACGGATATCCCCGTGCCGCCGCCGTCTCGCCCCGCCTGCACGTGGTCGAGACGGTCGATTCGACCAACGCGAAGCTGCTGCGCGACGCGGCCGTGGACCCGGACGGCCATCCGCACCTGTCGGTCGTCCTGACGCGGGATCAGCGCGCCGGCCGCGGACGGCTCGATCGCACGTGGACCGCGCCCCCCGGAACGGCGCTGGCGATCTCGGTGCTCCTGCGGGTCGGTGCCGTGCCGGTCGCCGACCGGGGCTGGATCCCGCTCATCGCGGGAGACGCGATGACGCGCGCCGTCGGCGCCCAGCTGGGCGACCTCGATGTCGCGCTCAAGTGGCCCAACGACGTGCTCGTGGGGCGCCGCAAGATCAGCGGCATCCTCGCCGAGGTGCTGCCCGAGGATCCGCACGTGGTCGTGGTGGGTGCCGGTGTCAACACCGCGATGACCGCCGTGGATCTGCCCGTGCCCACGGCGACCTCGTTCGCGGCGCTCGACCGCGCCGCCGACGAGGACCGCCTGCTGGCCGACTACCTCGCCGCCCTGCGCGACGGCATCGCCGAGCTCGCGGTCGCGGGAGGCGACACCGAGGCGCTGCGCACCCGCATCCAGGACGCCTGCGCGACGATCGGCGCCGACGTCGCGGTGACCCTCCCGGACGGGGTCACCCTGTCCGGTCGCGCCGTGCGGCTCGATCCGACGGGCCGGCTCGTCGTCGAAGTGCGGGGTGTCGAGACCGTGGTCTCGGCCGGGGACGTCGTGCACGTGCGCTAGCGTCGGGCCCGTCCGCTGTTCTGCGCCTGTCCGCTGTTCTGGGCCCGTCCGCTGATCTGGGCGTGCCGCGCCGGGATCGCCCGCGCACCCGGCCCACAATGGAGGGGTGACCCAACCTCCCGCGTACCCGGGGCGCCCGCTGACGCCCGTGCCGGGTCCGGCGGCGCCCGAGTTGCGCATCGCGCGCCTGCGCTCCCACGCGCGCGGGCTGATGTGGTCCGCGCTCGTGCTCATCGCCGTCGCGGGGGCGGTGGGACTGTTCACCGACAACCTCCCGGCGCCGTTCGAGGACTGGATGCTGTGGTCCGCGGCCGGTCTGGTCGTGCTGCTGCTGGTGCTGGTGCCGTATCTGCGCTGGCTCGCACGCACCTACACGATCACGACGCGGCGGGTCATCGCGCGCAGCGGACTGCTGCGCCGCGAGCGGCGCGAGCTGAGCCACGCTCGCGGGTACACGATCTCCGAACGTCGCGGCCCGCTGCAGCGCCTGTGGGGAGCGGGCACGCTCGTCCTGTCCAACGGCGTCGAAGCGCCGCTGGCGCTGCGCAACGTCCCCGCGGTCCGGCTGGTCCACGAGACCCTCGCCGACCAGGTCGAGGTCAGCCAGATCCTCGCGCACCGCGATTCGCACAGCATCCCGATCGTCGGCGACGCTTCGCACGACTGACCCGCCCGACGGGGGAGGGCGCGCGGGTGGGAAGATGGACGCGGACCGGAGGGAACACCATGGCATTGCAGGTCGGGATCGTCGGCGGCGGACAGCTCGCCCGGATGATGATCGCCCCCGCCGTCGAGCTGGGCATCGGGGTGCGGGTGCTCGCCGAGCAGCCCGGGATGGCCGCGGAGCTGGCCGCCTCGGCGGTCGGCGACTACCGCGACCTCGCGGCGGTCCGCGCCTTCGCGCAGGACGTCGACGTCGTCACCTTCGACCATGAGCACGTGCCGCAGGAGGTGCTCACCGCGCTCGTCGCCGACGGCGTCGCCGTGCATCCCGGTCCGCACGCGCTGCTGTACGCGCAGGACAAGCTGCTCATGCGCGCGCGGCTGGACGAGCTCGGGATGCCGCAGCCGGACTGGGCGGCCATCGCCACCGCCGACGACCTCACCGCCTTCCTCGCGTCGCACGGCGGCCGCGCCGTCGTGAAGACGCCGCGCGGCGGCTACGACGGCAAGGGCGTGCGCGTCGTGTCCGATGCCGCGGAGATCGCGGACTGGCTCGACGCCCTCGCCGGCGAGGACCGGCTGCTGGTCGAGGAACTCGTCGACTTCCGGCGCGAGCTCGCGCAGCAGGTCGCGCGCCGCCCGTCCGGGCAGCTCGTGTCCTACCCCGTCGTCGAGACCGTGCAGCGCGACGGCGTGTGCGCCGAGGTCGTCGCCCCCGCCCCGCACGCGGCGGCGCGGCTCGCCGAGGTCGCCGCACGCATCGGTGCGGGCATCGCCGAGGGGCTCGACGTCACCGGGATGCTCGCCGTCGAGCTGTTCGAGACCACGGACGAGCGCCTGCTGGTCAACGAGCTCGCGATGCGCCCGCACAACAGCGGGCACTGGAGCCAGGACGGCGCCGTGACCGGCCAGTTCGAGCAGCACCTGCGCGCCGTGCTGGATCTGCCGCTCGGCGATCCCTCGCCGCGCGAGGAGTGGGCGGTCATGGTGAACATCCTCGGCGGGCCCGCGGAGGAGTCGCTCGCCGGCCGCCTGCCGGCCGCGCTCGAGGCGCACCCGGCCGTCAAGGTGCACACGTACGGCAAGGCGCCGCGCCCCGGGCGCAAGATCGGTCATGTCAACGCGACCGGCGACGACCTCGACGCCGTCGCCTACGAGGCCCGCGCCGCCGCCGCCTTCTTCACCGACTGACCCCGAGGTCGTATCTCTCGCCCCGAGGTCGTATCTCCTGCGTCGAGGTCGTATCTCTCGCGTCGAGGTCGTATCTCCCGCGCCGAGGTCGTACTCCCGCGTCGAGTGCGCACGGCGGGCCGTGGCGTTCCGGGGTTCTTCCAGGCGCTCGGCCTAGCCTGGTCGAGTGACTCGGCCGCTGCACTCGTCCCCGCATCCCCTCATCGGCGTCGTGATGGGCTCCGACTCGGACTGGCGCGTCATGAGCGACGCCTCGCAGGTCCTCAGCGACTTCGCGATCCCGCACGAAGTCGAGGTGGTCTCGGCACACCGGACGCCCGACAAACTGATGAGCTACGGCCGCGAAGCCCGCGCGCGCGGACTCAAGGCGATCATCGCCGGCGCCGGGGGAGCCGCCCACCTGCCGGGCATGCTCGCCTCGGTCACGGCGCTGCCGGTCATCGGCGTGCCGGTGCAGCTGGCGACCCTGGACGGTCTGGATTCACTGCTGAGCATCGTCCAGATGCCCGCCGGCATCCCCGTCGCGACCGTGTCGATCAACGGCGCCAAGAATGCGGGCCTGCTCGCCGCGCGCATCCTGGCCGCCGGCGACGACCGCCTCGCCGAGAAGGTCGAGCAGTACGCGCGCACCCTCGAGGAGCAGGTCGAGGAGAAGAACCGCCGCCTCAAGGCGTCGCTGTGAGCCGGCACTCGAACCCCCGCGCGCACGCCCCCGGGACGTCTCGGTGACCGTCCACAGCCCGCCCCGCGCGACGCACGCGGCCCCGGCGCAGAGGGCGCCGCGCCTCGTCGAGGACCGGCCGCTGCGCCGTCCCGACCTCTCCTCGCCGGGCGTCATGACGCGTCGCGCCTGGTGGCTCGTCGCCCTCAACTTCCTCCTGCCCGGCTCCGCGCAGATCCTCGCCGGCAACCGGCGGCTCGGACGCATCGCGCTCGGCGCGACGCTGACGATGTGGGCGCTCCTCGTGCTCGGCGTGCTCGTCGCGATCCTGTGGCGCCCGCTCCTGGTCGCGCTGCTGACCAACTGGTTCTTCCTGACCGCCGTGCAGATCCTCCTGCTCGCCTACGCCGCGCTGTGGCTCGCGCTCACGATCGACACGCTGCGTCTGGCGCGCCTGGTGCGGACCCGCCCGCGTGCCCGTGCCGGCATCGCCGCGCTGGCCGTCGTGCTCATGGCCGTGCCCAGCGGCGCCGCCGTCTACGCGGCGCAGGAGATCATCGCGCCGCTGCGCGGGGGGCTCACGGTCTTCGCCTCGGGCCCGAGCGTGCCGCCCTCCGACGGGTACTACAACTTCCTCCTCCTCGGCGCCGACAGCGGCACGGGGCGCGACTCCATGCGCTTCGACAGCATCTCGGTGGTCTCGGTCCAGGCCGAGACCGGCGCCGTCAGCATCACCGGCATCCCGCGCGATCTGCGCCACGCGCCGTTCTCGGACGGCCCGCTCCAGGATCTCTACCCGGACGGCTTCCAAGGCCATACGTCCGCGACGTGCGGCTGGGGCTCGGGCGTGAACCAGCTCATGAACGCCGTCGAGACATGTCGCGAGGACGGCGGTGCGAGCCTGTATCCGGATGCCGCGGCATCCAACTCGCGACCGGCCGTCGAAGCCACGAAGGACGCGGTCGAGGGCATTCTCGGCATCGAGATCCCGTACTACGTCTTCATCGACATGCACGGGTTCGCCGACCTCGTCGACGCGCTCGGCGGCGTCGACATCACCGTCCTCGAGCGCCTGCCCAAGGGCGGTGGGCCCGGCCCGAACGACCTCCCGCTCGAGGAGTGGGCGACCGGCTGGATCGAGGCGGGACCTCAGCACATGGACGGCGACACCGCCCAGTGGTACGCGCGCTCCCGCTACACGACCAGCGACTGGGACCGCATGCGCCGCCAGCGCGAGCTGCAGCAGGCGATCCTCGCGCAGGCGACCCCGGCCACCGTGCTCACGCGCTTCAGCGAGGTGATGGATGCCGGTACCGACCTGGTCGACACGGACATCCCCGACTCGCTGCTGCCGTTCCTCGTGGAGCTCGCGATCAAGGCGAAGGACCAGCCGGTGCAGACCCTCGAGCTCACGCCCGACGGCGCGGACATCGACCCCGAGGATCCGAGCGCGGCAGACTGGGCACGCGTCCGCGACCGCGTGCGCGAGATGCTGCATCCGCCGACGGCCGACGCGGAGGAGTGATCGCGAGATGACGACGACACTGCGGCTCGTGCTCGACCAGCTGGTCGCCGCGACCGACCCCGATCTCGCCACGGCTTCGCGGGAGCTCGCGCGGGCCCTGGTCACGACCGCGCCGGGGGGGTGCGAGGTCGCCGCGATCGTCCCGTCCGGCGGTGATCCCGATGTGCTCGATGCGGGCGTCCCCGGCTTGAGCGGCGTGACGCGTGCGGCGCTGCCGCGCCGCGAGCTCGCCGCAGCCTGGCAGCTCGGCGTGCCGTCGGGCGTCGGCGCCGGTCTGATCCACTCGCCGACGCTGCTGGCCCCGCTCGTGCGGCACGACCGCGTCCACGACCATGACCAGACCGTGATCACGGTGTGGGATCTGGCCGCGTGGGAGCATCCCGATGAGCTGCCCCGGCCCGCCGTCACCTGGCGCAAGGCGATGCTGCGCCGCGCGGCGCGATTCGCCGACGCCGTCGTCGTCCCGACCCATGCGGCCGCCGAGCGCCTCGCCGAGCGGTCGAAGCTGGGCGACCGGATCCGTGTCATCTCGGGGGCGGCCGCGGAGGACTTCCGCATCCCCTCCGACGAGATCGGTCGCCGCCGGGAGCTCAACCTCCCCGAGGGATACGTCCTCCTGTCCGGGTCGGCCGCGCCGTCCGCGCGACTCGAGGCCGGTTTCCGCGCGGTGGCCGGGATCGCGGGGGACCTGCCGGTCGTCCTCATCGACGCGCCGGTCGGCAGCGAACCGGAGCTCGCCGACCTCGCCTCGGCGGCCGGGATCCCCGAACGGCGCGTCCACGTGCGCGGGACGCTCGAGGATCCGGATCGGGCCGCGGTCTTCGGGGGAGCCGTCGCCTTCCTCGCGCCGCAGACGCGCACCGCGTTCCCGTGGCGTGTCGTCGAGGCGCTGCGGTTGGGTGTTCCGGTCGTCGCCGCCTCGTCGGATGTGCACCGCGAGGTCCTCGTCGACGGGGGCCTGCTCGCCGACCCGGACGACCCCGATGCGCTGGCCGAGGCCCTCGCCTCGGCGCTGGGCTCGACGGCGGCCGTCGAACGGCTCTCCGTGCTCGCCGCCGACCGCGGGCGCGCGTTCTCGTGGGCGGGCGCGGCGGAACGGGTCTGGCAGCTGCACGCCGATCTCTGATCGAGGGGTCGGCACCGATGGATGCAGGCTGGCGCTGGCCGTTGACTTCCGTAACACTAGTCACATGCGTCTCAGCCTGACCCGCGGTCGATCGCGCTCCCGCACCCTCGCCGTCTTCGCGATCGCGGCCGCACTGGTCGTCACGCTCCTGAGCGCCATCACGACGCCGACGCCGGCGCGCGCCATGGACCTGCCGCCCTCGATCCTCGAGGGCGGCTTCATCATCAGCGATGCGGAGTTCTACGACTCGACGTCGATGACCGAGGCGCAGATCCAGACCTTCCTCGATGCCAGGGTGCCCACCTGCCGTGCCACGACCGGACCGACGTGCCTGAAGAGCTTCCGCGCTGACCTGCCCGCCAAGGCGGCGGACGCCTACTGCAAAGCGGTCGCGGCCAAGCCGAACGCGACCGCGGCCCATATCATCTGGGCGGCGGCGACCGCGTGCGGGATCAACCCCAGGGTGATCCTCGTGATGCTGCAGAAGGAGCAGGGCCTGGTGACGTCGACGGCGCCGGTCGAGTGGTCCTACCGCGCGGCGATGGGTCAGTCGTGCCCCGACACTCCCGCGGGCTGCTCGGCGGCGGCGGCCGGATTCGTGAACCAGGTCTATCTGGGCGCGCGGCAGCAGCAGCTGTACACGAAGAACCCGAACTCGTACAACCACAAGGCGGGCCAGATCAGCACGATCAGGTGGCACACGACGGCCAGCTGCGGCACTTCGAGGGTGTTCATCCAGAACCAGGCCACCGCGAACCTGTACAACTACACGCCGTATCGGCCCAACGTGGCCTCGATCGCCGCGGGCAGCGGGACGGGCGACAGCTGCTCGACCTACGGCAACCGCAACTTCTACAACTACTACGTCGCGTGGTTCGCCCCCGGCACCTCTGCGCCCGTCGACGCCTGCCTGCAGCCGGTGCCCGCCGACATCGCGGCGCAGTCGGGCAACGCGACCATGAAGGACGTGTCTGCCTCGGCGCGCAACGCGCGCACGGCGCCGACGCTCAGGTGCACGACGGGACTCACCACCCTCGCCCCCGGTACGGCGGTGACCGTCACGGGAGCCTACGGCTCCTGGACGCGGGCGACGGTCGGTGGCGCCACGGTCTGGCTCACCACGAGCTCACTCGACTCGACCGTCACGGGTACGCCGGCGGGCACCACGGACGCCTGCGCGATGCCCGCCGCCACGAGCATCGCTGCGGCGAGCGGTTTCGCCGCCGTGACGACCGGGACGCTGAACGCACGGCTCGCCCCCTCGACGGCGTGCACGACCGGCACTGTCCAGATCGGCCAGGGCGAGGTCTACGCGCGGACCGGAGTGTACGGGGCCTGGTGGCGCCTGACGATCGCGGGCAAGACGTACTGGTCCCACAGCGACTACCTGACCGATGCCGTCGTGACTCCTGCGCCGACGATCTCGGGGACGGCCAAGGCGGGTCAGATCCTGACGGCGAACACGGGCACGTGGTCGCCCAAGCCCAGCGCGTTCGCCTATCAGTGGAAGCGCGCGGGTGCCGCCATCGCCGGCGCCACGGCATCCACCTATCGCGTGACCAACGACGACGCCGGCAAGGCGCTCACGGTCACCGTCACGGGCAACGTCCCGGGACAGGGGAACGTCTCGCAGACGTCCGCGGCCGTCACCGCGACCGGGTTCGCGACGGCGCGTGTCGCGGGTGACAACCGTTACGAGACCGCCGTGGCCGTGTCTCAGGCCGCGTTCCCGAGCGGGGCGAAGACGGTGTATCTGGCGACCGGTCGCAGCTTCGCCGACGCGCTCGCGGTCGCGCCGCTGGCCGCGACGCAGGACGCCGCGCTGCTCCTGTCCCCGGTCGCGAGCATGCGACCGGAGGTCGCCGCGGAGCTCAAGCGGCTCGCGCCGACCAAGGTCGTGCTGATCGGCGGCCCCCTTGCCCTCGATGCCGGTACGGCTGCGCGCGTCCGCGCCGCCGTCGGCGCCGAGATCACTGTCGAGCGGATCGGGGGAGCGAACCGGTACGAGACTTCGCGGCTCGTCGCAGCGAAGTGGGGAACCGCCCCGTCGGTGTTCGTCGCGACAGGGACCAGCTTCTCCGACGCGCTCGGAGCAGCGGCGATCGCGGGACAGAAGGACATGCCGGTCGTGCTCGTCAGCGGGACCAAGACCACGATGGATGCCGCCACGACCGACCTGCTCGCGAAGCTGAAGACCAAGAGCGCGGCCGTGGTCGGCGGCGAGCTGGCCGTGTCCAAGGGCATTGCCGCGCAGCTGGGTGCCCGGGGCATCTCTGTCACCCGGTACGCGGGCGAGTCCCGGTACAAGACGAACGCCGTCCTCAATGCCGCATTCTTCCCGGGCACGGTGCCATCGATCGTCGTGGCGACCGGGGTCAACTTCCCCGACGCGCTGACCGGCTCGGTACTTGCGGCCGCCAGCGGCTCCCCGCTGTTCGTGACGGTTGCGTCCTGCGCCACCAGCGGTCTCAGCGACTTCCTGGTGGGCGCCGGCGTCTCCTCGCTCGCCCTGGTCGGGGGCCCGCTCGCTCTCTCCGGCGAGGTCGAGCGTCTGCGGCGCTGCTGAGCGCGGCGGATCCACGCTGTTCCCCGAAGGGTCGGCTAGGATATCCGGAGGTCTGCCTTGGGTAGGGATCCGGCGGCCCCGAGGATACCCGTGACACAGATCGACTACACCGCCTTCGACACGCCTGGGCGCGGACGAGGCATTCTCGACGTCTTCCGCTACCACCACCTGCTGCGGCTGCTGATCGGCAAGTCGACCGCACTGCGCTATCGCAACTCGGTGCTGGGGTGGTTCTGGTCGTACGTGCGACCGACCGTCCAGTTCCTGGTGTACTTCCTCGTCGTCGGGCACATCATGGACATGCACCGTCGCGTGGAGGAGTTCCCGCTCTACCTGTTCAGCGGGATCGTCGTGGTGAACCTGTTCAACGAGGCGTTCGGGGCTGCGACGCGGTCGATCGTGGAGAACAAGGCGCTGGTCCGCAAGATCTATCTGCCGCGCGAGCTGTTCCCGATCGCGGCGATCGCGGGGTCGTTCATCCATTTCCTGCCGCAGGTGGCGATCCTCCTGCTGGTGTGCGTCTTCATCTTCGGCTGGGTCCCGTCGTTCGCCTCCGTGGGACTGGCGCTCGCGGGTATCGTTCTCGTGCTGCTGTTCATCACCGGCATCGGACTGTTCTTCTCGGCGTTCAACGTGCGCTTCCGCGATGCCTCGAACGTCGTCGAGATCATCCGCACGATCGCGACGTGGTCGTCGCCGATCCTCTACACCTGGGTGATGGTCGAATCCATCACCCGGAACGTTCCATGGGTGTTCCACCTGTACATGAGCAACCCGATCACCGTGGCCGTCGAGTTCTTCCACCACGCCTTCTGGGCATCGTCCGTCGCCGAAGTGGATCGGCTGGGTTGGCCGCCCGCGATGGGGTGGTACATCCTGAGTGCATGCGGCATCATCGTGTTCGCGCTCGTCGTCGGCCAGTTCGTCTTCCGCCGCTTCGAGCGGACCTTCGCTCAGGATCTGTGATGTCGACCACCACCGCGCAGCCCCGCATCATCGTCGACCACGTCTCGAAGTGGTTCAACAAGCGCAACGTCCGGTCGATGCGCGAGGCGTTCATCAACCTCGTTCGGCGGGAGCCCGTGCGCGCCAAGCAGTTCCAGGCGCTCAAAGACATCAGCTTCACGATCGGAGAGGGTGAGTCCGTCGCCGTCATGGGCCTCAACGGCTCGGGCAAGTCGACCACTCTCAAGCTGGTCTCGGGTGTCCTCGAACCCGACGCCGGCCGGATCCTGACCCGCGGCCGCGTGGCTGGACTGATCGAGGTCGGTGCCGGATTCCACCCGGACCTGACCGGCCGTGAGAACGTCTTCCTCAACGCGGCGATCCTCGGCATGAGTGAAAAGGAGACGAAGGCGCGGTTCGATGAGATCGTCGCCTTCAGCGAGATCGGGGACTTCATCGACCAGGAGGTCAAGCACTACTCGTCGGGCATGTTCATGCGCCTCGCCTTCAGCGTCGCGATCCATGTCGAACTCGACGTTCTTCTCGTCGATGAGGTGCTCGCCGTCGGCGACGCGCCGTTCCGGGCCAAGTGCGCCAAGAAGCTCAAGGAGCTGTCCGAGCGCGGTGTCACGATGATGGTCGTCAGTCATTCCAAGTCGCAGGTCAAGGACCTGTGCAGCCGCGGCATCGTGATTCGCAAGGGCAGCGTCGTCTTCGACGGGCCGATCGACGGCGCGCTCGCGGCGCTGGCGGGCTGACCCCTACGCGATCTCGGCGCGGGCAGCGGCGAACAACTCCTGCCAGCGGGCCAGTGCGCGCGCGGGAGACAGCTCCTCGCTGAGTCGGGCCTGCGCCCGGGCGCCCATCTCCCGCGCAGTCTCGGGAGAGCGAAGCAGGCCGATGAGCGCATCGGCGAGGGCGTCGATGTCGCCGACAGGCACGAGCCGTCCCGTGATGCCGTCCTCGATGAGCTCGGCCGGGCCGAACCGACAGTCGTAGGCAACGGCAGGCGTTCCTTGCAGGGCGGACTCGGCGATCGACAGCCCCATCGTCTCAGTGTGCGAGGTCGACACGGTCACCAGCGCTCGCGCCATCGCCGCGCGCGGTTCGTCGGTACGGCCCATGAGACGAACTCGGTCGCTCAGATGGTGGTCGACGATCGCAGCCTCGACGCGGTGTCGATCGATCCCGCGACCGTAGATCTCCATACGCGCGTCGGGGACCGCGGCCACGACGCGCGCGAACGCGGCGACCGCCTCGGGAACGCCCTTGAGCGGAACCAATCTCGTGACGACGCTCACCAGCTTCTCGTCTCGCTCGATCTCGGGCAGCACTTCGGGCACGACCGGGTTGGGGATCGTGACGACGCGCTCCGGGCGTGCCACGCGCTGGGCGATGTCGTCGGCCTGCGCGGCGGAGACCGCGACGATCCGCTCGAGCTCGTCGGACATCGCGAAGGCGCGTGCGTGCGCGGCGCGGACCCCCGCGGCCTCGTGGTAGGGCGGCCGCAGGTGCGAGTTGTGGAACATCCCGACGCGGACGGCGCTCGAGCGTCTCAGACCGGCGACGCGGGCGATGATGCCCTGACTCTCCCCGATGACCACCGGGACGCCGTGGCATGCGTCGACGATGCTCTGCAGCCAGCCGGTCTGCCAGGCGACCAGGCCGCCGGGTCGCGATGACCCGGACGCCGCATCGATGAGTTCCATCCCCCGAGAGGAGCCGTCCGGGTTCACCCCGCGGCGAAGGTATGCCGCGCCACGCGGATCGAAGTAGGTCTCGCGTTCGACCGAACCGTCTGAGCCCAGCCATTGCCGGAGATAGACATGCCCGTCGGACCAGAGGAAGTCGTGGACGGCCCCGCGCCCGGTCGTCTGCCATTCACGGACGCTCACGCGTCCGTGGACGTCGTAGACGTCTGTGCACAGGAGCCGACCGCGTCGAGCATGCTCGACGGTCCGTGTGCTGCCCCGCATCACCTCGCGAGGTCTCGTACCGAGTCGTGTCACCCGCCGCTTCGCATCGCCGGCCGCGGTGCGCAGCCGCCGGTCCCACCGGAGCGTCCGAGTGCGGTTCCGCCACTCCTCGTGCAGGTTCCGGATGTCGACGCCGACGGGCAGCTCGCCGGCCGAGCGGGCTTGCGCCACACGATCGAAGGTTCGCGGTCCGGGAGCGAACGTCGCCACCGTGACCCGGTAGCCGGCCGCATGGAACAGTGCGATCTGGTCCATAATGGCCGAACTGGCGCCACCGAACCCGAGTTCGTGGACGGCCAGCACCACCTCGTTGGTCATAGGCGGACGACGATGTTCTCCGAGTCGATGTACTGGCCCACGGGGGAGGCGAAGGTCTCGATCACCTGAGCCACGTGCTCGGGCTGCATGATGGTCGACGGATCTTCGGTCGGGGCGAGGACGCGGCGGAGTGCGGTGGCAGTGCGTCCCGGTGAGAGGCAGACCACGCGGGTGCCGTAGATCGCGAGCTCTTCGCGCAGCACCTGGCTCATGTTGATCACGGCCGCCTTGGACGCCGAATAGGTCAGCCAGCCGGAGCGGCCGTTGATACCGGCCGTCGAGGCGATGTTCACGATCAGCTCGAAGGTGTTGCCGAGATGCAGCAGCCCCTGGATGAGAAGGAACGGCGCGTACAGGTTCACCGCCATGGTCCGTTCGAAGTCTGAGAACTCGACCTGGTGGATCGGTACCGGGCTGGTGTATCCGGCGTTGTTGACGAGGATGTCGACGTTGCCGACGGCCTCGTGGATCTCGGCGACGCTGGCGCGCAGCGCCTCGAGATCGCCGACGTCGACGTGGCGGGCCACGACGTTCTTGCCGCGCTCCGCAGCCGTCTCGGCCAGTGCGGCGACGGCAGCCGTGAAGTCATCCGACTCGCGGGCGAAGAGCACCACGGTCGTGATGTCGTTGTCGGACTCGACGAAGCGCGTGGCGGTCTGCAGTCCGATCCCACGGGATGCTCCGGTGATCAGTGCAGTCTTACTCATAGGTCGTCTCGATCTCCTGGTTCTGGGCGAGATAGCCGGCGAGGCGGATGTCGGTCGGGGTGGTGACCTTGAAGTTCTCATGGCGGCCGTTGATGAACGCGACGCGGTGACCGGCGGTGGCGACGAGGGTGGCGTCCTCTGTGAAGACCTGGCCGGCGGCGGCCGCACGGCGGTGCGCCTCTTCCAGAGCCGCCTTGTCGAACTTCTGCGGCAGTTGGACGTTGCGAAGACGCGAACGCTCCAGCGATCCGGTGACGAGGCTCGTCTCCGGATCGACGGGCGCGACGGTGAACGGGATGTCCAGCATGTGTGAGACGTTCGCCTCGTCCGAGGCGATCAGCCGCTCGAAGTCTTCGCGGTCCACCAGTGGTCGGGCGGCCTCGTGGATGAGTACAGCATCGTAGGTGCAGTGCGGGATCATCGCGGCCACCGATGCGTGGCGGGAGTCGCCCGCCTCGACGAGCTTCACCGGCGTTTTCACGGCGTAATCTGCGAGCAGCTTCTCCACCGCGGGGCGCCAGCCATCGGGGTAGTTCATCACGATCTCGCCGATCTCCGCGACGCCGTCGATCGCCGTCAGCGAGTACACGAGGATCGGGATTCCGTTGACCTTGAGGAACTGTTTCGGCTGGTCGGCGCCGACACGGCTGCCGACGCCTCCGTTCAGCAGGATGAGTGAGTGCACTCGGACGACCTCCGTGTCTGGATTGAGGGCCGTCTCACTATACATTCGCGACCTTCGCTGAACCTGTGCGCCGCACGCTCAGTCGGACTCGCCGTCCGTTCCGGCCCGAGCCAGGCCGATCGGGGGTGTGCTGTCGATGTCGCGGCGGGCGGCGTCGATGAATCCCGATGCGTAGTCGTCCTCGGGGAAAGAACCGAGATAGTACTCGCGCAGCTCGCTGCGACGGTGCCGGGCCGGGTCGGCGCCGAGCATGTCGTCCAGCACCGAGGACCACTGACTCTCGTCCCCCGAGAGGACGTAGCCGGCCTGAGCGAGGGGGAACTCCGACACGAACTCGTCCGGGTTTCGGCCGATCGCCGTCGTGGCGAAGGGCTTGAGCGAGTACAGATAGTCGCCGACGACGCTGGACACATCCGCGATCATCGCATCGCTGGCGTTGAAGCAGTCGTTGATCGTGTACTCCTGCTCGGCCTGGTCGCCGAAGATGTGCGGCGTGCCGGTCTCGGCCCGGTGGGCCGCGAGTCGTTGCTGGATGACTGCCCGTATGTCGCGGAGATGCTTGTCCTTGGCCGTCCATGGATGCGGACGGAAGATCACGGTGCACTCGCGGGTGAGCAACTGCTCGATGAGTACCTCGCCCCACTCGAGTGATGAGTATGACGAGTCGGCGAAGAATCCGCGCCAGGTCGGAGCGTAGAGAACGATCGGGTGAGGGCGCACCGCGAGTTCAGAGGACACAACGATGCCCTCCACTTGCGGGCGCCCCACAATCTCGAACTTGCGAGGATCTATATATACGCCGTGGTTCGCGTAGCGGTCCTGACCGGCTTGTCCTGCGACATAGACCTTGTCGTACATCCCCGTCACTTTATTGAAACTGGGTGCCTTGTCGCTCTCTCCGTGGAGCAATTGAACGTGTGTCAGTTGCTGGAACCTCACATAGTGGGTGTTTCGTGCTGCGTTGTTGGTGTAAAAGACTGCGCGAAGGGTAGGGACTGTGAAGTCGTCGACGTCAACCATGTCGGGTGCGAGGACGAGCGGTACGTCAGAAGCGACCGCGAGCGCTTCCTCCCAGCTCCTCCGATTGCGCACCATGATGAAGAATGGGCGGTCGAGCCGTCGAAGGTACGGGAGCCACATCGCGATCTGGAACGCAGTCGACTTCGGAGCGTCCCAGTAGAGCACGAAGTCAGGTGCCAGCTCAGTGAGCGCCCGCGGGAGTGCGGCGCGCGTGCGGCGCGACAGCCGGCGCCGGAACGCGGCAATCAGGTAGATGACGAGCACCACGGCGCCCACGGGCAGGGCGATGGCCAGCCAGAGGTTGCCGTCGACCTGGAAGCGGCTGAGCAGGAAGAGCGCGAGCGGTGCGGCGACCATCGTCACCTGGAGGACGCGCTTCAGTGCCGGGAGCGGCGGCAGTACGCTCAGCCCGGGGATGTTGCCGATGCGGACGCCCACGTAGCCGGCGATCGTCTCGATCATCGTGAGCCCGGAGAGCAGGATGAGGACGAACCCCAGCGAGAGCCAGGCCGCGGTGGGATGTGCGACCTCGCCGGTCGTCAGCGGCGGCGTCGCGGCGAAAGAGAGGATGACCAGTCCGCCCACGCTCGTGCGGATGTTGCCGAGCCACTCGGGTGCCAATCGCACCCAGAGCACGACGATCAGCGCGAGGTAGGCGAGCGCCCACACGACGACTCCGAGCACGCTGTGTTCGGAGTAGAGCAGCAGCGTCGCAGTGACGCTGAGGATGATGACCGCGAGATCCATCGGGTCGTTCCGGATGGCACGTTGGAACATGATGTCCTGCCTGGGGAGGGGAGGGGAGGGGGCTAGGCGTCGTGCAGCCGCACGCTGATGACCTGTCCGGTCAGGGGCGAGGCGAGCACCTGAAGGGTCACCCGCGCGACGTGACGGGGGCTGAGGAGCGTGTCCTCGGGCTCCTCGCCGAACGCCGACGTGCGCATCGGCGTCGCGGTGCGCTGCGGGTTGACGCAGTTGATCCGCACGCCCGACTCGATCCATTCCTCGGAGAGAGCCTGCGTGAGGTTGACGACACCGGCTTTGGTGGCGCTGTATGTGCTGTAGCCGGCGCGACCGCGCGTGTACGAACTCGAGGTGAACAGGACGACCTGTCCGGCGGTCTGCGCGAGGTACGGGTAGGCCTCACGCGCGATCATGGCCGGCGCGAGCAGATTCACGCGAATCGAGCGCTTCAACTCGCGCTTGGGGGTGTCCACGAGCGCCGCGATGCTCAGGACCCCCGCCGTCACCACGACCGCATCGATGCGTCCGGTCTGCCTGTGCGCGGCCGCCAGCGCGCGACGGATCGCCTTGGCCGAGGCGACGTCCGTGCCCGTGGTCGTGCGGCTGAACTCATGCACGCTGGCACCCGCGGCTGCCGCCTGCTCGACGAGGCTCTGTCCGATCCCATAGCTGCCGCCGAAGACGACGATCGTCTTGCCGGACAGATCGGGCAACGCGGCGGCGCCGTCGACGGACAGCGCGGCGGACTGCAACTGGAAGACCTTGTCCGCGATGTGCACGTCGATCGGGTCGGTGACCTTCATATTCTCAGGGGTGCCGTCGACGACGTAGATGGGCACGTCCGGGAGGTAGGTGAACACGACGCCGCAGTCGTCGGTCGCCTTGAAACCGGCATCCCCCTCCGCCAACTCATAGGCTCGGCGAATCGTGCCCAGACGGAATGCCTGCGGTGTCTGCCCGCGGCGCAGCCGAGAGCGGTCAGGGATCCCGGTGATGCGACGCTGATCGTCGACCTCGATGATCGTGTCTGCCGAGGCGATCGCGGTGTCGACCGCGCTGTATCGGTCGAGCGCTTCCACGCAGTCGCGGATGATCCGTCCGTCGATGAACGGGCGCACCGCGTCGTGAAGCAGCACTTTGGTGTCGTCCCCCGAGAGCGCGGAGATCGCGAGCTTGGTGGTGTCGTTGCGGGTCTCGCCGCCGGGCAGGATCCGCGACAGCTTCGAGAAGCGGTCGCTCGTGCGCAGATGCTCGAGTTCGTGGATGGACTCGGCGTTCATCATGATGATGATCTCGTCGATGTCTTCGCTGGCCTGGAGTGCCTCCAGGGTGTGTTCCACGATCGACTTTCCGGCGATCTTGATGAGCTGCTTCGGGATCCCGAGACCCACACGGACGCCGATTCCGCCGGCGAGGACGACGGCGACGGTCCTGGACGTGCTCATGGCGGCTCCTTCGTGATGCCCGTCCGTCGGTGCGGGCTGGGTCAATCCTACGTGCGGCTTGCTGTGGGTCCATCGGCCGGGACGCCCTCAGATGCGGCGCGCCGTGTCACCTGATAGCGTCACGCGCAGCGAATCGCGCATGCGCCACGGGGGTGAGCCATTGCGCGGGACGGAGGGGACATGACCGCACCTGCGCGCGTCGTCGCTGCGCTGGCCGTACTGACCGTCGCGGCGGTTCTCGGTGCGGGGATGACCGATCCTCCTGCCGCGTCCGCCGCCGCCTCGGCATCCCGGATCGCCGGCGAGAATCGGTACGAGACCGCGGCCGCGCTCTCGCGCGCGGCCTTCCCCGACCCCGCCGGCGTCGATACCGTCTTCATCGCCAACGGGTTCTCGTTCGCGGACGGTCTGAGCGTCGGCCCGGCCGCCGCGGCACACGGCGGACCCGTGCTGCTGGCATCCCGGGCATCGCTGCCGCCGGCGACCCGGGCGGAAATCGTCCGCCTCTCGCCCGCACGGATCGTGATCGCCGGTGGCCAGCTCGCCATCGGCGCCGCGATCGAACGCGAGCTGCGCACACTCGTGCCCCTCGTCGAACGGCTGGCCGGTGATAATCGGTACGACACCTCATTGCTCACCGCGCGGTTCGGGTTCCCCGATGGTGCCGAGCGGGTCTATGTCGCGACCGGCGCGGCGTTCCCCGACGCACTGAGCGGCGGTGCGCTGGCCGGCGCCGACGGCGCACCGCTCGTACTCGTGCGCGGCGAGCGACCGGCCCTGGACCGGGCGACGATCGATCTGCTGCACGATCTCGCCCCGCGCGAGATCGTGGTGATCGGCGGGGAACTCGCCATCTCAGCGGCGACGGCGAAGGCGCTCGCCGACGCTGCGAGTGCGACGATCCGCCGGGTGGCCGGTGCGAATCGCTACGACACGAGCGCGAAGGTGGCCGCGGAGTTCCCGCGCCCCGGCACGGTGTACGTGGCTACGGGTGCAGACTTCCCCGATGCGATCTCGGCTTCCGTCATCGCGGCGCGCTCGGCTTCGCCGATTCTGCTGACCCGTGCCCACTGCCTGATCGATCCCGTCCGCAACTATGTCGCGAAGACCTCGCCCGCCCATCTCGTCCTTATCGGCGGACCGCTGGCGCTGCGCGGCCTGGTCGCCCAGCAGCACGCCTGCCTCAGCATGACCGACCCGAAGAGCCCGTGGGTGCTCGTCAACAAGAAGAACCCCCTGACGCCGCTGAGGTACGCGCCCTCGGGGATGCGTCAGCCGTCCATCGCCCGCGTGGGTGGGGCGACCCTGCGCACCGAAGCCGCCACCGCGCTCGAGAAGCTGTCGGCGGCGGCCGCGGCCGCCGGCGTCGGAAAGCTCGGAAACTCCAGCGCGTACCGGTCGTACGCGACCCAGAGCTCGATCTACGAGCGCAACCTGCGCACTCAGGGCAAGGCCTGGACCGATCGCTCGTCGGCGCGTCCCGGCCACAGCGAGCACCAGACCGGCTGGGCCGTCGACGTCGTCGCCTGCGCCCCGGGCTGCGGGGGCATCTACGCGTTCGGCGGCTCGAAGGCCGGCGCGTGGGTGGCTGCGAACGCGCACAGATACGGCTTCATCGTCCGGTACAAGGCCGGCTACGAGCACGTCACCGGATACAAGAGCGAGCCGTGGCACCTCCGGTACGTCGGAGTGGCCCTCGCGACGGATATGCGCAGCGGCGGCTTCCACACCCTCGAGCAGTACTTCGGATACCGGGCGGCGCCCTCCTACTGACATCCCCAGGATCGGGCCGTATCCTGATCGCGGAAACGACGAGAGAAGCGCGCCGCGCACGGGGATTGGGGACCGAGATGTCCACTCGCATGCACATGCGACGGCTGCTGCCCTCGCTGACGATCGGCGCGGTGCTGGTCGCGCTGCTGGCGGCACCCGCTGCCGCCGACCAGGCCGGGGCGATCGTGCCCGCGGACTCGGCGCCGCCCACCGAAGTGACCGTCAGCGGCACGGTGCGCGTCGTGCCGGCCGAGCACCGGCCCGTGCACGCCGTCCTGGGCGAGCCCGTGCCCGAACCCGAGCTGCACTCTCCGGGGAGCGTGACGCTGCACACCGACGAGGGCGCCATCGTCGACCTTCGTGGCGCGGAGTCGGGCGAACTGGCCACGGGGCGGCGCGTCGACGTTCTGGTCCGTGTGCCGGAGCCTCTGCGCACGGCCGTGGCCGACCGGGTGCGCGCCGAGCGGGCCACCCTCGACGAAGCTCGACTCGGTGAGCTCGTCGCCGACGCGGCCGAGGCCCGCGACACCGCACTGACGGTCGTCGACATCCGGTCTGCGCCGCCCGTGCGCGCCGCCGTCGCTCCGGCAGAGCACCTGCTGGATGTGATCTTCTACAACCGATCGGGGTCCGGGGTCGCGACGCCGTCGCAGGCGACCGTGGACACGGTCATTGCGCGCATGAGCGAGTACTGGAAGAGCGAGAGCAACGGGCAGATCTCACGAATCCACCGTCCCCTGGCGATGAAGAGCCAGACCGTCGGCTGGGACATCTGCAACCCGTACGAAGCATGGAACCAGGCTGCGGCAGCGTTCGGCCGCGCCGAGTCCTACTACTGGAGCAACAGCGCCAACCGGCATCTGGTCGTCCTCGTCCCGGCGGAGGTCTGCGGCGGGGGCGGGCTGGGAACCCTGGGCGATCGCATCCATCAGGGCGGCGAAGTACACGCCGAGGTGCCCGTCTCGTCGCCGGTCGACTGGGATCAGGTGCTGTTCCACGAGTTCGGCCACAACATCTCGCTCGACCACTCGAACGCGCGGAGCTGCATGCCTCCCGCCGTGGACAGCGCGGTCAGCGCGACGACCGGGCAGCCGACCAACTCCGCGTGCTACGACGAGGAGTACGGAGACGTCTACGACGTCATGGGCGCGGGATTCAGCCTGTACGGCGGGAACGGCCAACTCCTGGCGAGCACCACGCGCAACATCACCACGCTGAACGTCACCCATCGCACGACGCTGAGCGCATTCCCTTCGGGAGCGCTCCGGACGATCACCAGCGCCGGGGGCGGTGTGCAGACCGTGACGCTGCAGGCGGGCACGGCGACCAGCGGAGTGCGCGGCGTTCAAGTCACCGATCCGGTCAATGGGGAGAAGCTGTACGTCGAGTACCGCGCCGGTCTGGGGCGCGATGCGCAGAGCCTGTACGCGCGGTGGCCCGCCGCCACCGGCGAAGACGCCTATGGGCCCGGTGTGCGCATTCTTCGTCAGTACCAGGGCGGCTGCGCGACGTGGTGCTGGTTCGGTTCGTCGCTCGCGCTGCAGCAACACAGTCCGACGGGTCCGCGCATGCACTTCGGCGCGGGTGACCAGCTGCGCACGCACACCGGCGGGGTGACCATCCGCGTCGTATCGGTGTCGGCGAGCGCCGCACAGGTCCAGGTCTCATTCGTGCCGTTGACTCCGCCGACGGTCGACCGCGTCGCCGGAGCCAACCGATACGGAACGGCGGTGGCCGTCTCCCGCGCCGCTTTCGGCGCGGGCACCGTTCCGACCGTCTATCTGGCGACCGGGGCCAACTATCCCGATGCGCTTGCGGCGGCGCCTGCCGCCGCACGCAACGGCGGCCCCCTGCTGCTCGTTCCGACCAAGGCGAGCTCCGTGTCGAGCGAGCTGCTGGACCGGATCAGGCAACTCGCACCGAAGCGCGTCGTCATCGTCGGCGGGCCGCTGGCTGTTCCTGCTGCCGTGGTCGCCGCGATCCGCCCGGCGCTGCCGTCCGGCGCTCGCGTGGATCGGATCGAGGGGACGAACCGCTACGACACCGGTCGGCGGATCGTCGCCGACGCCTTCCCGCGGGCGGATCGCGTGTACATCGCGACCGGCCGCAACTACCCCGACGCGCTCTCCGCGGCCGCGGCCGGCGGCGGGCAGGCGCCGGTCGTCCTGGTCAACGGGACGGCCAACGCGCTCGATACCGCCACGCGCAGTCTGCTGTCCACGCTCGCGCCGCGAGAGGTCGTCATCGTCGGCGGTCCGCTCGCGGTCAGCACGCGCATCGAGATCCAGCTGAGCACACTCTTCGACGTCACACGGGTGGCGGGGGGCAACCGCTACGAGACGAGCGCGGCCATCAATCAGGAGGCCTTCGGCGCGGCGCCGATCCCTCGGCAGTTCTGGGCGACCGGGGGCGGGTTCCCCGATGCGCTCACCGGCGCCGTCCTGGCCTCGGTCAACAGCGCGCCGCTGTACGTGGTCAAGCGCACGTGCGTACCCGCCGAGGTGCTCGCGGCCGTCGCCGGAGGTGAGACGAAGCGGGTCACCCTGCTCGGCGGAGAACTCGCCCTGAACGCGCAGGTCGCCGCACTCCGCTCCTGCTGAGCGGGCAGACCTCGCGTGCGGCTCCTGACGGATCAGACGCGTTCGACCACGATCCGTGCGATCTCATCCGCGCACGGGGTGGTCCCGGCGACGGGTGCGGCAGTGCCCGGCACCTGCACCCATCGCGCGGCGAAGGCCGCGGCGTCAGCGGTCGTCGCCCGCTCCGCGGTGACGGCATCCACCAGATCGGAGACGTTCCCCACGATCGGCCCGGGCAGGTCGTGCCGGTAGTCCAGGTAGAAGTCCCGTGAGGCGAGGTACTCGTCGAGGTCCGGTGTGAGGAAGTAGGAGGGCACGCCCACGACGGCCGCCTCGTACAGCGCCGACGAGTAGTCGGTGATGAACACGTCGGCGACGGCGAGCAGCTCCTGCGTCGAGAAGCCCGCCGCGGTGTCGACCTCCGCGCCGAAGCGCCCCTGCATCAGCGGATGCAGCGAGACGACCGCGTGGAACCCGGCGCCCGCCAGGGCAGCGGTGAGGGTGCCGGCATCCACCGTCACGCTGCCGTCGAGCCGGAACGTCGGCGCGAACAGCGCGATGCGGCGGCCCCGCAGATGCGGATGCGCGGCGTAGACGCGCTCCCGGGTCCGCGCGCGGCGCGCAGGGTCGCGCAGGCGGTCCACGCGCGGAAGGGGAGCGACGCGCACTCTCGTCACGTCGGTCCCGAACGCCTCGGCGTACGCCTCACGGCAGTCCTCGGAGCTGGCGAGCACGAGGTCGTAACCGGCGTGCATGCGCATGGCCGCGGCCAGGCGCGCATCGCGGCCCTCCTCCTGCCCGAGAATGCTCAGGCCGAACTTCTTGAAGGCGCCGAGGGCGTGCCAGATCTGGATGACGGTCAGGTCGGGCTTGTGGCGCAGCACGCTCGCGACGATCGCGTAGGTGTCCACCACGAGCACGCGCGCGGTCGCCACGTGATACAGCTGAGCCAGCATGTGGACGGCGTAGCGCGCCTTGCCCCGCAGGCCGGGCGGCACCATCCGCACCAGCGTCACGACCTGCACCGTCGGGTCGAGCGCGGCGATCGCAGCACGCAGATCGACGAAGTCGTCCGGCACGGCCGGGTGCTCCCGGCTGATCATGACGACCTTGCGGCGCGCGGGCAGCAGCTTCAGCGGCGCGTATACGAGCGCGAGGCTCGCGCGCGCCACGGCGGCGACGGCCAGCCGCAGGCCGATCCGCCCGTCGGCGCGGGTCGGCTCGGGCGTGCCGCCGGGGGCGACGGCGGCGCGCTCGACCCGCGCGCGCGGGCTGCGCAGGATCTCACGGACGATGCGCTCGCTGGAGCGTCCGTCGCACGCCGACATGAACTCCTCGAGGAAGTCCGCCGAGCGCTCGCCGGTGCGCGCGCTCCGGATCGCCTCGGCCAGCTGCATGCCCTCGGTCACGAGCGGACCCGTGACGTAGTGGGCGAAGGGTCGGTAGAAGTCGCGGCTGGCCGTGTACTCCTCGAGGTCCGGGCAGAAGAACACGATCGGCCGGTCCAGCAGCGCGTACTCGAAGATCGCGGACGAGTAGTCGGTCACGAGCACGTCCGCGGCCATCATGAGCTCGGTCATCTCGCGGTCGCGGGTGACGTCGATCACGCCGGTGACGTCGGGACGCTGCACGTCGAGGGGTGCGACGAAGGGGTGCATCTTGACCAGCAGCGTCCAGTCGTCGCCCAGATCGGCGACGAGGCGCTCCCACGGCACGCTGTCGGCATCGAAGCGGGCGCTGAGCTGGCCGTCGCCGCGGAACGTCGGCGCGAACAGGGCGATCCTGCGCTGGTCCGGGATGCCGTAGCGCCGGCGCACGGCGGCACGCGCAGCCGCGATCCCCGCCGCGTCGAAGAACGCGTCCGTGCGCGGCACACCGAGCGCGTGCACCTTGGCGATGTCGATCCCGTAGGCCTCGGCGTAGTCGGCGCGGATGGCCTCCGAGCTCACGGTCGCATCGGTGTAGTTGCGGTGGATCAGCGACCCGGCCGTCGGGCCGCCGGGCAGACCCGCGCGGCTCCAGCCGACGCGCTTGAACGCGCCCGCGGCGTGCCAGACCTGGACCAGGCGCGTCTCGGGGCGGATCGTGAGCGGGTAGATGAGCGGGTAGAAGTCGTCCAGGACGATCGTCTGCGCCGTGGCCATGGCGCGCGGCAGCCGGAGCTTGTCGCGCAGGGAGCGCCGCGCGCCGAGGCCGGGCTTGAAGATGCCGCGGATCTGCGCGCCCGGATCCTGGCGCCGCAGCTCGTCGCGCAGAAAGGCGAAGTTGCCCGAGAAATCCGACCGGGCGTCCGAGAGGAACAGCACCCGGCCGGGTACGACCGGCCGCAGGCACCACAGCCGGTACAGCAGCATGTAGGGGCTGAAACGCCACTTCTGCAGGAACGCGCTGCCGCGCAGCAGCTGGCGCAGTCGGCGCACGAAGACCTCCGGAGTCGGCAGACGGGAACGCTCGATTCTAGTCGGGGCTCCTCTGCGCGCCCTGGGCGCGCGAATCCCCGGGCATCGCCGCGACCGTCAGCGCCCGCTCATCGTCGGCAGGCTCCCGGTGGGGGGACCGGCGGCATCCATCCCGCTGCGCCAGCCCTTGACGAGCGATGCGCGCGTCGCGCACACCACGAGCAGGAACCACCCCGCGCCGCCGAGCAGCGAGCTGGTGACGACCGAGTCGGCCAGCAGCACGATGAGGATCAGCGGGGGCCAGGTGTACACGGTCGACCGGCGCGCCGAGGCCGTGGCCCAGGCGCGCGCGAGCGCGAGTCCCGCGAACGCCAGGAACAGCACGACGCCGACGGCGCCGGCCTGCAGCAGCAGGTCCATCCACACGTTGAGGGCGGAGGCATGGTCATGTCCGACCTGGAAGCGCAGGTAATTGAACGGCATGACGCCGGTCGGCCAGGTGCCGACCCATCCCCAGCCCTGCACAGGCTGGATCTCGGAGAGGTCGAGGATCGCGTTCCACAGCCGGGATCGCGTCAGGAAGTCCGGCTCGGCGTTGAGCCAGTACACCAGCGGGCGACGGAACAGATAGATGAGCAGCCCGCCCACGGCCAGCAGGCCGGCGAGCGTCCACTGCAGGGCCGGCCGGTGCCGCGCGGGCGTGCGTCGGACCATGGCCAGGATGCCGGTGGCCGCTGCCGCGATCACGGCGAAGATCAGCACGATCGGCGACGCCGTCAGGATCGCGAGCACTCCGGCCAGGCACACCGAGAACACCGACAGGCCGGGGGCGACCGAGCGGGTGCGCCACTCCACGAGGAAGGTGATGATCGCGAGGGCGGTCACCAGGCCCAGCTGCGTGCGCGTGCCGAACAGTCCCTGGATCGGGCCGCCGTCGGCGATGTTGCCGGCCACGCCGAGGAAGGGGATCGGCAGGTCGATGAGGATGCCGCTGAAGATCTCGATCGCCAGCGAGCCCACCAGCAGGAACCGCAGCACGTCGCCGGTGTGCCGCACCGTCTGGAGCGTGTCGCGGAACTGCGCGACCACGACCGCCAGCAGCGTCGGCGCCGCGAGCTGCAGCCACCCCGTCAGGCTCGCTCCCGCCGAGCGCGACCAGAACGCGGTCGTCAGCAGCCACAGCAGCAGCACCAGCAGGGTCGTCGGCATGAGCTGCAGCACGCGCCATTCGCGGCGACGGGCGATCAGGATGCCGGTGCCGACCACGCACAGGCCCACGATGACCGCGCCGTACCCGGCGTCGCCCATGAGCTGCCGGATGAGATGGGTCGCGAACAACGCGCCGATCGCGGCGGTCGCGAAGGCTGCGGCCAGCGGTGAGGAACGCAGCAGGGCGATGACGCCGCGACGTGAGGCGTGCTCGGCGGCGTTCATCGCCCGGGCAGCCGCTCGCCCTGCTCGCCCGTGAGTCGCTGCTCCGAGGGCCCGCGTCCCAGCAGCGGCGCCTGCTTGATCTTGAAGGCGAGCATCACCATGAACATCCAGCCCCACCCGAGCAGCGTGCTCGACTCGGCCAGTCCCTGGACGAGCAGCAGTCCGCCGACGAGGGTCGGCACGAGGGTGATCGCCGAGAACGGGCGGTCGGCGACGATGTCCCAGCGGGGACGGTCCACCGCGAAGAACCACGAGCGCCAGATGAAGGCGAAGTAGGCGGTCGCCATGAGGACGACGCCGACGGCGCCCAGCTGCAGAAAGACGTCGAGCCACATGTTGTGCGCCTGCATGACCGTCTCGCCGTGATCGACGATCCAGCCGTCGAAGCCGGGATCGGACGGCACCCAGGGGGTGGAGAAGCCCCAGCCGAGCACGGGGTGTTCGACGGCGCGTTCCCAGACCGTGGCCCAGATCCATTCGCGCCCGGTCAGATCGGCCGAGCGCCCGAGCAGGGTGAACAGCGCATCGCGGGCGAACCACAGCGCCGTGAGCCCGCCGACGGCGACGAACGCGTAGACGGCGTAGTAGCGCGTGCGCTCGCCCGCGTGCCGGGTCGTGCGCATGAGCAGGGCGGTGACCAGGACGACGGCGACCATGCCCGCGCACAGATACGCGGTGGCCGAACCGGCGCGCACGAACAGGGAGAGGGCCAGCCCGGCCCAGGCGACCAGGAGCGTGCGCCGCGGTGCGCGCGCGACGAACTGGACGGCGAAGACGATCAGCCCGAGCAGGGCGATGTAGGCGAGCGAGTTCGCGTTGCCGAAGATGCCCTGGATGCGCCCGCCGTCGAAGAGGTTGTCGCGCGACCACAGCACGATCGGATCGGGGACCGGCCCGTCGGGGCGTACGAAGCCGGGGAGGATCGGACCGCCCCAGACGAGCGAGACCCACAGTTCGAACACGAGCGAGAGCGCCAGCATCCACTTGAGGGCCGAGGCGATCGCGCGCACGAGCTCGCGCCAGGTGAGCACGGCCCCCACGAACAGCGCCTGCGCCGTCGTGGAGACCAGCAGCAGCAGGGTGAGGGCGGTCGCGGTCGGCCACGCCGTCCACAGCAGCGAGGCGATGGCCCAGAGGACGTAGCCCACCGCGTACCAGGGGAGGCGTCGCCACTGCACCTCGGGCCGCAGCACGGCCCACAGCACGAGGGACACCCCTGCTGTGCCCGCCGTCACCAGCGCGGTCACGAGCGTGCCGAACGCCATGAGCCAGGCGGTTCCGGCCATGGCGGCGGCCAGCAGGAAGATGCACCAGCCGCGCAGCAGCAGGTGCCCCGTCTTCTCCCGGGTCGGCGCCGCGGGCGGGGCGGCGACCGGATGCTTCGTGTGGACGGCCATGACAGGACTCAGGGTATCGCGGCGGGCCCGCGCGTTCGCGGTGGGCGCGCATAGGGTGGGAGCGTGCTGCTCCCGCTCTCCAACACGCCCCGCGACTACGCCTGGGGATCGACCACCCTGATCGCCGGCCTCGAGGGGCGTGAGCCCGACGGGCGCCCCGAGGCGGAGGTCTGGTACGGCGACCACCCCGGGTGCCCCGCGCGCGTGGACGACGGCACGGGGCGCACCCTCGACGTCGCTCTCGCCGACGCCGGCGCGCCCGCCCTGCCCTATCTTCTCAAGGTGCTGGCGACCTCGATGTCGTTGTCGATCCAGGCGCACCCGTCCCGTGCCGAGGCGGCCGAGGGATACGCGCGCGAGGAAGCCGCCGGCATCCCGCGCGATGCGGCGGATCGCACCTACCGTGACGAGAACCACAAGCCCGAGATCCTCGTCGCGCTCAGCGACGTGTTCCGCGCGCTGGTGGGACTGCGTCCGCTCGCGCAGACCCGGCGCCTGGTGGGCGCACTCGGGGATGGCCAGGGGCCGACGGCGCTGGCCGCCCGGCTCGGCGGCGCGGATGAGGCCGCCGCGCTGCGCGAGGCCCTGGGCTGGATCCTGTCCGGCGAGGCGCAGGCCGAGGTCGATGAGATCGTGGACGCCCTGCGCACGGCGACCAGCGACGAGTTCACCGCCGAGCTGGCCGTGCTGCGCCGCATCGCCGCGCAGTTCCCCGGCGACCCCGGCGTCGTCGTCGCGTTGCTGATGAACCTCGTCGAGCTGCGCCGCGGCGAGGCGCTGTTCGCACCGGCCGGCGTGCTGCACGCCTACCAGGACGGGCTCGGTGTCGAGCTGATGGCCGCCAGCGACAACGTGCTGCGCGGGGGGCTCACGCCCAAGCACGTCGACGTCGACGAGCTCATGCGCATCGTCGACACGACGCCCGGCCCGGCTCCGCGTGTCGCGCCGCGTCCCGTCGACGGCGCCGACCTGTTCGATGCCGGTGTGCCCGACTTCGCCCTGCGCCGCACCGCGATCGTGGCGGGCGAGTCGCGGCGGGTCGCGCTGACCGGTCCCACGATCCTCCTGGTCACCGCCGGGTCGATCACCGTCTCGGCGGGCACCGCGAGCATCACCGTCGCCCCGGGGGGCGCGGCCTTCGCCACGGGGGAGGATGCCGTGGAGATCACCGGCTCCGGCGAGCTCTTCCTCGCGCAGCCCGGCGTCGACGCCCCGCACTGATCCCGCCGCGACCGCGACACGCCGAGAACGACGGTGAAGCTTCATTCAGTGCTTGAGGGTTTACGATCTGCGACTTGACCGCGACGAATGACACGGGTGTAATTAGTCCCACACGCGAAACCCGCGTGGGGGGTATACAGGTGGGAGAGCGACATGACGGGTTACCGTTCCGGCGTTCCCGACAATTGGTTCGTCGACCCGGTCAGTCTGGGTGTCCCAGGAGTCCGGCGGCCGGTTGAGTCGGGCGACGACACCGCACTCGCCTGGCAGTCCGACGCACTGTGCTCGCAGACTGATCCCGAGGCGTTCTTCCCCGAGAAGGGCGGCTCGACCCGCGACGCGAAGCGCATCTGCACGTCGTGCGATGTGCGGGACCAGTGCCTCGAGTACGCGCTGCAGAACGACGAGCGCTTCGGCATCTGGGGCGGGCTCAGCGAGCGCGAGCGCCGCAAGCTCAAGCGCCGCGCGAGCTGACCGATTCGGGCGAACCGCGCCGAGGCTCCCGCACCGGCACCGACCGCGACCTAGGCTGTCGACGTCATGCCCGCCCGAGTCCACGCGCTGCTGGTCGTCCGTCCCGATGGGCGCGGCCCCGCAGACCTCCACCTGAGCCGTACGCTCGCCGCGCTCGCCGCACAGTCGCGTCCTGTCGATCGGCTCACCGTCGTGCTGTGCGGCGGTGACGAGCGGCTGCGACAGCTGGCCGCCGAGTCGGGTGCCGAGGGCGTCATCGTCGCCGGGCGCGGCACCGGGTTCGCCGAGGCGCTGCGGATGGCGACCCACCGGCTGGACGGCGATGCCGTCTGGCTGCTCGCACAGGACACCGCCCCCGCGCCCCGCGCGCTCGCACGTCTGGCGGGCGCGCTCGAGACCGCGCCGTCGGTGGCGTTCGCGGCACCCAAGCTCGTCCGGTGGGATGACGCCGGCGTGATCGTCTCGCTCGGGGTCACGATGACCCGCACCGGACGCGCGATCGGTCTCGCCGACGCGGAACTCGATCAGGGGCAGCACGACGGCGGGGAGGACGTGCTCGGCGCCGACGTGCGCGGCGTCCTCGTCCGCGCCGACGCGTGGCGCCGCCTCGAGGGCATCGACCCCGCCCTGGCCGGCGCGGACGAGGGACTCGATCTGGGTGTGCGGGCACGGCTCAGCGGTGGCCGGGTGGCGCTGGCGCCCACCGCGCTGGTCGCCGTCGCCGGCGACGGCGTCGCCGGCACCCCCGACGACCGCTCGATGCTCACCCGCGGACGGCGCATGTACGCCGAGCGCACCGCGCAGCTGCACCGTCGTCTGGTCTATGCGCCGGCGCCGGCGGTCCTCCTGCACTGGCTGAGCCTGCTGCCACTCGCGCTGGGACGCACGCTCGGTCATCTGCTCGCCAAGCGCCCCGGTCGCATCGGACCGGAGTGGGGCGCGGCGCTGACGGTGCTGCTGCGTCCCGGTGCGATCGCTCGCGCCCGCAGCCGGATCCGGCGGACCCGTTCGGCCTCGTGGGCGCAGCTGGCGCCGCTGCGGGTGACGCAGCGCGAGATGCGGCAGCGGTTCGACGGTGTCGCGGACCCCGCGGTCGGCGAGGGACGCGCCGACCTGCGCTTCTTCAGCGGCGGGGGCGCGTGGACGGTGCTGGGGATGCTCGTGCTCTCGGTCGCCGCCTTCCCCGCGCTGCTGACCTGGCCCGTCCTCGCGGGGGAGGCGCTTGCACCGCTGCGCAGCACGGTCGGCCGGCTGTGGGCCGATGCCGCCTACGGTCAGCGACCGCTCGGCTGGGACACCGTCGCGCCGGCCGACCCGTTCAGCGCGATCGTGGCACTGTGGGGGAGTCTCTCGCCATGGGAGCCGTCGCGCGCCGTGGTCGTCGTCTGGCTGCTCGCCCTCCCGCTTGCCGCGCTCGGCGGCTGGTTCGCGGCGACCCGCGTGACCGAGCGCAGCTCCCTGCGTGCCACCGGCGCGCTCGCGTGGGCGCTGGCGCCCACCTTCCTCGCCGCGCTCGTCGAGGGTCGGCCCACCGGTGTGCTCGTCCACCTGCTGCTGCCGTGGCTCCTGTACACGGCCGTCAGCGCGCACCGGTCGTGGACGAGTGCCGGCGTCGCCTCGCTGCTACTGGCCGCGGTCCTGGCGTGCGCCCCTTCGCTCGGCCCTGCGGCGATCGGGATCTGGCTCGTCGGGCTGGTGCTCGCCCTGGTGCTGCGCCGGGGTCGCGGGATCGGCCGGCTGGCGTGGCTCATCGTTCCCACGGCCGTCGTGTTCACTCCGATCGTGTGGCATCAGCTTCGTGCCGGCAACCCCTGGGCGGTGCTGGCCGATCCGGGCGTCGTCGCCGCCGCGACCGACCCCGTCACCCCGGACATCGCGGGCCGGATGCTGCTGGCGCTGGGCTTCCCGACCGGCGACCCCGGTGGCTGGAGCGCGTTCCTCACCGAGGGGACGCCCGTCTGGTGGGTCCTCCTCCTCACGGCGCCCGTGATCGTCCTCGCTCTGCTGGCGCCGCTGACCGCGCGCGTGGTTCCGGCGGCGGTCATGCTGCTCATCGCGGCCGCGGGCATCATCACGGCCTTCCTCGCGGTCGGCGTCTCGCTGTCGGTCGCCGGTGCGGCGGTCGTGCCGCTCTGGCCCGGCAGCGCCCTGAGCCTGGCGTGGGCGGGACTGGTCGCCGCCGCCCTGCTGACCCTGACCCTGCTGCGCGGCATCTCGCCCGTCCGGGTGGCCGCCGCGACGCTGGTCGTCACCGCCCTCGCCGTCAGCGCGGTGCCGGCCCTCACCGCGACCGCGCGCGGGACGGCGGGGATCTCGAGCGGCTCGGTGAGCACCCTCCCCGCGTACGTCGAGGTCGAGGGGCGCACGGGCGTCGAGGTCGGCACGCTCGTTCTCAGTCCGCTCCCGGACGGCAGCGTGGCGGCGGCCGTGGTGTGGGGCGGCAGCGCGACGCTGGGCGGGCAGAGCACCGCGCAGGCCACCCGGACCGATGTCGCGCCCGCCGACACCGAGCTCGCCCGCGTGGCCGTCGATCTGCTCACCGGAGCGGCCGGCGACGTGGTCGACGACCTCTCGGCACACGGCATCGCCTATGTCCTGCTCGACCCCGGCATCGACGAGCAGTCCGCCGCCCGCAGCATGCGGCTGCTGGCCGAGACCACGCTCGACCAGCGCGACGCCCTCGAGCGCGTCGGCAACACGCCCAAGGGATCGCTGTGGCGCATCCTCGGAGAGGCCGACCAGCGCACGGTGTCCAGCGCGCACGCGGCGACCGCCGCGCGGATCGCCGCCGCCGCCCTCGGCGTCGTCCTGGTGGCGCTGCTGCTCGCGATCCCCACGCGCGCCAGCCTGGACGAGGCGCAGCGGCTGCCGCGCGTCGTCGGCGCCGGACGGAGGGAGCGCCGATGACAGACGCGAGGAGCCGGCTCGGCACGGGTGTCCGCATCAGCGCGGGGGCGCTGATCGCCGCGGCCTTCGGCGTCGGGATCGCCGCCGCCGTGCCGGTCGCCTGGCCGACCCTGGAGGGCGCACCCGTCGCGGTCACCGCCCAGCCCGAGCCCACGGCATCCGTTCTCGCCTGCGGCGGCCCCCTGCTCGCGCTCGCCCGCGATGCGTCCGATGCGACGGGGATCTCGCTCGCCGCCGCCCAGCGCGTCGTCGTGGCCACCGCCGACGGTCGCGGCGACCCGAGCGAGCGGGTGCTCTCGCTGCCGGCACTGCCCGACGGCGCGGCGACGGCGTTCACCGCGCTTCCCGAGAACCGCGAGCGCACCGACATGGCCGCCGCCGGGTCGACGACCGTCCGCGCCGACGATCTGAGCGGATTCGCCGCCTCGGCCTGCACGCCGCCGCTCATGGAATCCTGGCTCGTCGCCGGCAGCGCCACCACGGGCGCGGCCGACCTCATCCTCGTCGCGAACCCGGGCGCGGTGGCCGCGCTGGTGGAGCTCACGGTGTACGGCGCCGACGGGGAGCGCACGCCCGAGGCCGGTCGCAGCCTGCTGGTCCCCGCCGGCTCGCAGCGCGCGATCCCGCTCGCCGCGCTCGCGCTGGGCGAGCAGAGCCCCGTCGTCCGCGTCACGGCCACCGGCGCCCCGGTCACGGCGACCCTGCAGGCCAGCATCACCCGCACCCTCATCCCGGGCGGCGTCGACCAAGTCGGGGCGACCTCCGCCCCGGCGCGAACGCAGGTCATCCCCGCCTTCTCCGTCATCGTCGCCCCGGGCGACCCCGGTGCCTCCGACGCGACCACGGTGCTGCGGCTGCTCGCTCCCGAGCACGACGCCGAGGCGACCATCACGCTGACGCGCATCGGCGCCCGCGGCTCCGCGATCGAGCCGCAGACCATCCCGCTGGCGGCCGGCGAGCCCGTCGAAGTGGAGCTGGCGTCTCTGGGGATCGGCACGTACGTCGTGCGGGTGCACGCGACCGAACCGGTCGTGGCCGGACTGTGGCAGGCCACCGGTTTCGGTGCGGGTGACGACTTCGCCTGGTACACGACGGCCGATCCGCTGGATGTCCCCAGCCTCGTCGCCGTCGCCGTCGGTGCCCCGCCGGGACTCACGATCGTCAACGACGGAGACCGCGAAGCCGTGGTGCAGCTGTCCGCCGGTGCGGGCGCCGCGGCGGCCACCGAGTTCACCGTGCCGGCCGGGGGCGCCGTCCGCCAGGCCGTCCGCGCGGGAGAGGTCTATCGGATCACGGCCGACGGCGAGCAGATCCGCGCCAGCGTGACCTACAGCGGGTCGGGAACCCTGGCCGGCTACGCCGTCGTCCCCGCGGACGCCGCGGCCTCCGCCATCGTCGTCCGCCCGCAGTAGGCGGTGGGTGGCAGGCGGTGGGTGATGGGTCGCCCGGGCGCACGCGGTGGCGTGTCACAGAAGATGCGGGATGCGGGCGCGCGAGGCCGCACCTTCTGTGACACGCCGCGGAGGGATGTCACAGAAGGTGCGGGATGCTGGCGGGCGAGGCCGCGTGTTCTGTGACACGCCGGGGGACCGCGCCGTCGACGTCGCCGTCGGTGTTGGTCAGCAGACGACGGTCGCCGGTCGCCGCGCGTCCGGGCGCCCGCGGTGGCGTGTCACAGAAGGTGCGGGATGCGGGCGGGCGAGGTCGCGTGTTCTGTGACACGCCGCGGAGGGATGTCACAGAAGGTGCGGGATGCCGGCGCGCGAGGTCGCGTGTTCTGTGACACGCCGGGTAGCGCGGCGCCGCCCGCCCGCCGCGCTCAGAACCGGAAGCGCTCCGGACCGAGGTCCCAGGGATCGCGGCCGAGGTACTCGGCGGCGGCCCGGAACACGCAGCTCTCGATCATCATGCGGCGGTGGAGCTCGTCGTCGCGGTGCAGATGACTGAGTCGCTCGATCGGGAGGCGGTAGAGGATGATCCGCCGCTGATCGGCCAGCACCCTCCAACGGGGGATGCCGTCGGCGTCGGACGCGGAGGGCATCGCGCCGACCTCGAACCGCACGTCGCGCAACTCGGGCCACGCGCTGCGCAGGAACTCCGCCGCCGTGCCGACAGCAAGGTCGAACTTCTCGGCGCGGGTCTCCAGCGCCGGCAGCGGCGGTCGGACGACGGGGCTGCGGTCGAGCCGTCCGTGCCGCCCGTGACGCGTCGGTCTGCGGGCGGAGACGGACCGGGTGCGGCGCCTCATCATGCCCCCACTCTAGAGCGCGTGAGCGCGGGCCGGCCGCGCGCGACGGGCGGACTCGGGGCGGTGCGGCGCGGCATCCCGGCGCCGGCGCGCACCCTGGGTAGCGTGAGCGCAATGCTCGAGAGACTGTGTTCCAAGGTCGGCTGCGCGCGTGAGGCCGTCACGACCCTCACCTTCGACTACGGCGACCAGATGGCCGCGCTCGGGCCGCTGGGCGGGGGTGACGACCCGCACGCGCACGACCTCTGCGCCATCCACACCGATCGGCTGTCGGTCCCCAAGGGCTGGGTCGTCGTCCGGCACGAGACGCTGCGCGTCTGACGCGGCGCGGGGCGTGGGAGAATGGCCGGATGCCGACTCCCGTGAACACCCTCGACTTCGTGGTGGCCGACCTCTCGCTCGCCGAGGCGGGGCGCCACCAGATCCGTCTGGCCGAGAACGAGATGCCGGGGCTCATGGCCCTGCGCGAGGAGTTCGGGCCGAGCCGGCCGCTGGCCGGCGCCCGCATCGCCGGATCGCTGCACATGACGGTGCAGACCGCGGTGCTGATCGAGACGCTCGTGGCGCTCGGCGCGCAGGTGCGCTGGGCCAGCTGCAACATCTTCTCCACGCAGGACGAGGCCGCCGCCGCGATCGCGGTCGGCCCGACCGGAACGGTCGACGCCCCCGCGGGTGTCCCGGTGTTCGCCTTCAAGGGCGAGACGCTCGAGGAGTACTGGCAGCTCGCCGACCGCATCTTCGACTGGTCGGCCGAGGGCTTCGACGGCCCCAACCTCATCCTCGACGACGGCGGCGACGCGACCCTCCTCGTCCACAAGGGCGTGGAGTTCGAGACGGCGGGCGCCGTCCCCCCGGCATCCCCGGATGACTCGGTCGAGTACCGCGTCGTCCTCGACACGCTGCGGGCGAGCCTGGCGCGCGACCCGCAGCGGTTCACCCGGATCGCGGCCGAACTCGTCGGCGTCACCGAGGAGACCACGACCGGCGTGCTCCGCCTCTACGAGCTGCACGCCGCCGGCGCGCTCCTGTTCCCCGGCATCAACGTCAACGACTCGGTGACCAAGAGCAAGTTCGACAACAAGTACGGCATTCGTCACTCGCTGCCCGATGGCATCAACCGCGCGACCGACGTCCTCATCGGCGGCAAGGTCGCCTACGTCGTCGGCTACGGCGATGTCGGCAAGGGCGCAGCCGAAGCGCTGCGCGGCCAGGGCGCACGCGTCATCATCGGCGAGGTCGACCCCATCTGCGCGCTGCAGGCCGCGATGGACGGCTACCAGGTCGCCCGCCTCGAGTCGGTCGTCGGCGAGGTCGACATCCTCATCACCGGCACCGGCAACACGCGGGTCGTCACCACTGAGCACCTCCTCGGCCTGAAGCACCTCGCGATCGTCGGCAACGTCGGTCACTTCGACGACGAGATCGACCTGGCCGGACTCGAATCGGTGCCGGGGGTCGAGATCGTCGAGATCAAGCCCCAGGTGCACGAGTGGCGCCTGCCGACGGGCCGCAGCATCCTCGTGCTCAGCGAGGGGCGCCTGCTCAACCTGGGCAACGCCACCGGGCATCCGTCGTTCGTGATGAGCGCGTCGTTCACGAACCAGGTGCTCGCGCAGCTCGAGCTGTGGGAGCGTCGCGAGGCGTACCCGATCGGCGTGTACACGCTGCCGAAGATCCTCGACGAGAAGGTGGCGCGCCTTCATCTGGCCGCCCTCGGCGTCGAGCTGACCGAGCTCACCGCCGAGCAGGCCGCCTACATCGGCGTCCCGGTCGACGGCCCCTACAAGCTGGACCACTACCGGTACTGACGCGAGCTCAGCGCGCGGGGAATCCGGGTGGTGCCTCGGTGACCCCTGCCGTGAGCGCGGCGACGCGCTCGAGCTCGAGCTGCCGGGCGGCGAACTCGCGATCGCGGCGGACGGCGACGACGGCGCGCAAGAACGTCTCGGCGTCGACGGCCGGCACGGGGGAGACGAAGGGGCGCACGTCCGCGGCGAGCGATGCGGCCAGCCCCGCCCGCACACGCGGGTCGAGCACCTCCGCCTGCCGGACGAACTGCTGTGCCCGGCGCGCCACGCGATCGGGCAGCCTCGCGACGTCGGCGATGCCCGCCCAGCCGGTCATCGCCGGGGGCACGCCGCCGGCCGGCTCCGGCAGGCGCGGCGCGCGGGTGCGCTCGGCGTAGGTGCCGGCCAGCAGGTCGCCGAGACGCTGCGACCGCGGGGTGAAGGCGCCCACGATCCCCGCGATCGCGCCGAGCGTGAACCACAGCTCGAGCACGCCGACCAGGGCGCGGATGAACGCGTGGCGGAAGCCGATCGCACCGCCGTCGACACGGACGATCCGACTGCCGACGGCGAGCTTGCCCAGGCTGCGCCCGCGGGTGAGCGTCTCGACGGCGGTGGGGATGACGACGAGCACGAGCACGAGCGTCGAGATCACGAAGATCGGAGCGAGCAAGAGCAGATCGAGGCTGCCGAAGAGCAGCCAGCCCGCACAGACCCAGAACGCGATGAGCAGCGCGATGCCGGTCAGCAGGTCGATGAGCGCACCGAGCGCACGCAGGAAGAACCCGACCGGCTGCACGTCGAGGGCGACGGCCTCGCCGGTCAGGATCTCGTCCTGATGGATGGCGACGGCGGGCCCGGGAGTCGGCATGGGTACAGTGAATCACATGGATCTCGACGCCCTCACGGCCGCGCGACGTGCGGAGTGGGCGCGGCTGGACGAGCTCGGGAGGATGCGGGATCTCACCGGTGCGGAGGTCGACGAACTCGTCGCTCGCTACCGTTCCGCGTCGGCCGATCTGGCGGAGCTGAAGACCGCCGCCGGCCGCAGCACCGAGGGCGACCACCTCTCCACGCTGCTCGCGCGGGCGCGCCTGCGCCTGACCGGCACCCCCGACAACGTGCTGCGCCAGGTGCCGCGGTTCTTCGCGCTGCAGCTGCCCGCGGCGCTGTACCGACTGCGCTGGACGACCCTCGTGGTCGGGCTCGCGTTCCTGGCGATCGGCACGCTCGTCGCCGGCTGGATCTCGCGCGACCCGGCGCTGCTGGCCGCGCTCGGCGACGAGATGGACCTCGAACGATACGCGCAGGACGACTTCGTCGACTACTACAGCGAGAATCCCGCGGCCGTGTTCGCGGGCACCGTGTGGACCAACAACGCGTGGATCGCCGCGCAGTGCGTCCTGTTCGGGATCACCGGGGTGTGGCCGGTGATGGTGATCATGCAGAACGCCGTGGGCGTGGGCACCGCGGCCGCAGTGCTGTTCGCGCACGGCCGCGGCGACGTCTTCCTCCTCTACATCGCGCCGCACGGACAGCTCGAGCTGACCTGCATCTTCGTCGCCGCGGCCGCCGGTCTGCACATCTTCTGGGCATGGGTGGCGCCCGGCGCGCGCACGCGCTCCGAGGCGCTGGCAGCGGCGGGGCGGTCGCTGGCGACCGTCGCTGTGGGACTCGTGCTCGCCCTGGCGCTCGCCGGGCTCGTGGAGGGTTTCGTCACCGGGCAGCCGTGGCCGTGGCCGGTGAAGATCGGCATCGGCACTGTCGCCCTGGGACTCTTCCTCTGGTACATGCTCGTGGTCGGCCGTCGCGCCGTGCAGCGCGGAGAGACCGGCGATCTCACCGAGTACGAGGCCGGCACGCGGCGCCTCGTGGCCGGGTGACACCGGCATCCGCACTCTCGCGATATTTTGATCTGATCAAAACAAGCGCTAGACTGACGGCGTGCCCGTCGCTCCGCTCCGCTCCCTGCCGTCGCCCGCCGAGGTGATGCGCGCGGCCGGGCTGCGCGTGACCGAGTCGCGCACAGCGGTCTACGAGTCCCTCGCCGCGCACCCGCACGCGAGCGTCGACCAGGTCTACGCCGACATCGCTCCGCGCGTCCCGACGACGAGCAAGCAGTCCGTCTACAACGCGCTCGGAGATTTCGCCGATGCGGGCCTGGTCCGCCGGATCGAGCCCGCCGGGCGGCCGATGCTGTTCGAGCTGCGCGTGGGCGACAACCACCACCACCTCGTGTGCACCGTCTGCGGCAGCGTCGCCGACGTCGACTGCGCCGTCGGACATGCGCCGTGTCTGGCCCCGAGCGACACCCACGGCTTCGCCATCGACTCCGCCGAGGTCACGTACTGGGGCACCTGCTCCGCGTGCGCGGCCGAGAGCGACTGACCCCACCACCTGAAAGGAAAGCCCATGACCGAGCACGACCCGACCACCGCCGGCATCGGAGAGGACGCGACCGACATCGACCAGTCCGTCACCGTCTCGGACGCCGACGAGGCCCGCGCCGAAGAGGCGACCTGCCCCGTCGTCGGCGCCCTGCCGCACCCGACCGCCGGCCGCGCGAGCGATGTGTGGTGGCCGAACCAGCTGAACCTGCGCATCCTCAAGAAGAACCCCGCCGTCGGCAACCCGCTGGGCGAGGACTTCGACTACAAGGCCGCGTTCGAGTCGCTCGACCTCGCCGCCGTCAAGGCGGACATCGCCGAGACGCTCACCACGTCGCAGGACTGGTGGCCCGCCGACTTCGGCCACTACGGTCCGCTCATCATCCGCATGGCCTGGCACGCCGCCGGCACCTACCGCGTCACCGACGGCCGTGGCGGTGCGGGCACGGGGCAGCAGCGGTTCGCCCCGCTCAACAGCTGGCCCGACAACGTCGGCCTCGACAAGGCCCGCCGCATCCTGTGGCCGGTCAAGAAGAAGTACGGCCGCAACCTCTCGTGGGGCGACCTCATGGTCCTCGCGGGCAACGTCGCCCTCGAGACGATGGGCTTCGACACCTTCGGCTTCGCCGGTGGGCGCCCCGACGTGTGGGAGCCGGACGACGACGTGTACTGGGGCTCCGAGACCACGTGGATGGGCACCGACCGCCGTTACACCGGTGGCGAGCGCAGCCTCGAGAAGCCGCTCGCGGCCACCACGATGGGTCTCATCTACGTCAACCCCGAAGGCCCGGAGGGTGTGCCGGACCCGCTCGCCGCCGCGCACGACATCCGTGAGACGTTCGGGCGCATGGCGATGAACGACGAGGAGACCGTCGCGCTCATCGCCGGTGGTCACACCTTCGGCAAGACGCACGGCGCCGCGCCCGACTCGCACATCGAGGACAACCCCGAGGCAGCCGGTCTGGAGATGCAGGGGCTGGGCTGGAAGAACAACCACGGCACCGGCAAGGGCGACGACCAGATCACCTCCGGCATCGAGGTCACCTGGACCTACCACCCGACGCGCTGGGACAACGAGTTCTTCCACATCCTGTACGCCTACGAGTGGGAGCTCATGAAGAGCCCCGCCGGCGCGCACCAGTGGCGTCCGAAGCACGGTGCGGGTGCCGACATGGTCCCGCTCGCGCACTCGGACGGCCGTCGCGAGCCGCGCATGCTCACGACCGACCTCTCGCTGCGCTTCGACCCGGAGTACGGCAAGATCTCGCAGCGCTTCCGCGACAACCCCCAGGAGTTCGCCGACGCGTTCGCCCGCGCGTGGTTCAAGCTGACCCACCGCGACATGGGCCCCATCGAGCGCTACCTCGGGCCCGAGGTGCCGCAGGAGGTGCTCATCTGGCAGGACCCCGTGCCGGCCGTCGACCACGAGCTGATCGATCGGGCGGATGCCGCTGCCCTCAAGCAGCGGATCCTCGAGTCGGGTCTGACCGTCGGCGAGCTCGTCTCGACGACGTGGGCCGCGGCATCGTCGTTCCGTGGCAGCGACAAGCGCGGTGGCGTCAACGGCGCCCGCATCCGCCTGTCCCCGCAGAAGGACTGGGCCGCCAATAACCCGGCGCAGCTGCAGAAGGTGCTCTCGAAGCTCGGTGAGATCCAGCTCGCGTTCAACGCGGACCAGACCGGTGACAAGAAGGTGTCCCTGGCCGACCTGATCGTGCTGGCGGGCAACGCCGCCGTCGAGCAGGCCGCCCGCGATGCCGGCATCGACGCGGAGGTCCCGTTCCACGCGGGTCGCACCGACGCCGCGCAGGAGCAGACCGACGTCGAGTCCTTCGCCTGGATGGAGCCGGTCGCCGACGGCTTCCGCAACTACCAGGGCGCCCTGGCCGAGATGCCCGCCGAGTACCACCTGATCGACAAGGCCAACCTCCTGACCCTCTCGGCTCCGGAGATGACGGTCCTCGTCGGCGGGCTGCGGGTCCTCGGCGCCAACTGGGACGGCTCGTCCTACGGCGTGTTCACCGAGCGCACCGGCGTGCTCACGAACGACTTCTTCGTGAACCTGCTGGACCTCGGCACCACGTGGAAGCCGCTCGACCCGGGCTCGCACGCCTTCGAGGGTCGCAAGGAGGGCTCGGGCGAGCTCGTCGGCCGGGGCACGCGCGTCGACCTGCTCTTCGGGTCGAACTCCGAGCTGCGCGCGCTCGCCGAGGTCTATGCCTCGGACGACGCGCAGGAGAAGTTCGTGCATGACTTCGTCGCCGCGTGGGGCAAGGTCACCGAGCTCGACCGCTTCGACCTGCACGCCTGATCGGCTGCAGAGAACGGCCCGCTCCCTCACTCGAGGGGGCGGGCCGTTTCGCGCGGCGGAGGCGTCAGCCGGCCGCTCTGCCGTCGAAGAGCGCCTTGTGCACGAATCCGGCGATGAGGGCCCCGACGATCGGGAACACGAGGAACACCCACAGCTGCCCGAGCGCGTCGACGCCGCCGTAGATCGCCGTCGCGATCGAACGCGCGGGGTTGACCGACGTGTTGTCGATCGGGATCGACGCGAGGTGGATGAGGGTGAGGGTCAGGCCGATCACGAGCCCCGCCAGTGCCGGCGTGCCGCGCGTGGAGTGGGTGACGCCGAGGATCACGAGGACGAAGATGGCCGTGAACAGGATCTCCGCCGTGATGGCCGCGCCGATCCCGAAGCCGCCGGGGGAGAGCTGGTCGTACCCGTTGCTGGCGAACCCGGCACCCTGCTTGTCGGCGAGCCACCCGTCCGGACCGAACAGGCCGATCAGCACGATGAGGGTCGTGCCGACCGCGCCGCCGACGACCTGGGCGACGATGTAGCCGACCGTGTCCTTCCAGGGGAAGCGCCCCGCCGCCGCGAGGCCGAGGGTGACCGCCGGGTTGAAGTGTCCCCCCGAGATCGGACCCCACGCGTAGACGCCCGCCATGACGGTGAGGCCGAAGGCGAGTGCGACGCCGAGGAAGCCGATGCCCAGATTGGCGCCGTCGGTCCCGGCGCCGAAGCCCGACGCGAACAGGGCGGCGCTGATGGATCCGAAGACGAGGAGGAACGTGCCCGCGGCCTCGGCGGCGAGTTTGACGCCGGTGGTCGGGCCGGCGGCCGGGGGCGTGTGCTCGACCGGGGTCGGCGTGGCGGGGTTGTCGGGGATGGGGTCGGTGCTCATGGTGATTCCTTTCACAGGGAGCGTCCCTACTGAGCAGATTCTGCCCCCGATCAGGCTTCCCGTGTGGGACGCCACACCCTGTGACGTCGCGCGGCGGTCAGAGGCGCCCCGCTGCCTTCAACGCGAGATAGCGGTCGGCGATCGCCGGCGGCAGGTCCTCGGGATCGGCCGCGAGGGCGTCGCCGCCGGCGCGGCGGACGGCTGCGGCGACGCGCTCGGCGTCGCCGGCGGCGCGTTCCTCGGCAGCCTCGCGGTAGACGTCGTCGGCGGTGCGACGGGCGACCGGCGCGGAGGCCGATTCGTTCGCCGTGCCGACCAGCACCCGGGTGCGACGGGCGAGTGCCGGCAGCGACCCGAGAAAGCCGCGCGCGGCCTCGGGGGCGTCCTGCGCGGTGAGCAGCACGATGAGCGAGGGGCGCGAGGTGAGCGTGCGGACCTGCGCGAAGGCGGCGTCCCAGTCGGTGTCGATCAGCTGGGGCTCGACGGACGCCATGGCGTCGACGAGCGCCGGCAGCAGGGCCGAGCCGTCCAGACCGGTCACACGGGCGCGCAGGACACGATCGAACATCACGAGGTGCACGTGGTCCCCGGCCCGCGCCGCAAGCGCGGACAGCAGCAGCGCCGCCTCCATGGCGGCATCCAGCCGCACGCCGTCGCCGACCCGGGCGGCGGAGGTGCGCCCCGTGTCGATGACGATCACGACGTGCCGGTCCCGCTCGGGACGCCAGGTGCGCAGCATCGTCGTGCCGGCGCGGGCCGTCGCCCGCCAGTCGATCGAGCGCACGTCGTCGCCGCGCACGTACTCGCGCAGGCTGTCGAACTCTGTGCCCCGGCCGCGCACCTGCACGCTCGTGTTGCCGTCGAGCTCGCGCAGCCGGGCGAGGCGCGAGGGGAGGTGGCGGCGCGACGCGAACGGAGGCAGCACGCGCAGCGCGCCCGGCGCGTCGTGGCGGGCCTGCCGTCCGGCCAGCCCGGCGGGACCGGCCGCGCGCAGCACGACGAACTCGCTGCGCAGCTCGCCGCGTCGGCGCGGGCGCAGCGTGACCGTGACGGCGCGACGCTCGCCGGCGGGGATCTCCACCCGCGGCCGTTCGGAGGGCGCGCCGGCTGTGGGCTGCCAGGCATCGCGCACGCGGCCGCGCAGCACGCGGGCACCGTCGTTGCGCAGCAGCAGCGTCGCCTCGGCGGGCTGGTCGCGCAGGGCCCGGCCGGGCAGGCGCCGGTCGATGTGCACGGCGCGCGGGTCGGCGGCCAGCAGGGTGTCGGCCGTCGCGGCCGCGGCGCACAGCAGCACCCACGCCCCCGCGACGGCCCAGGCCGACATCCCCGACGCCGAGAGGACGACGACGGGGATCACCCCGAGCCCGATCAGCAGGGCGAGACGGCCGGTCAGATACATCGGTCTCCTCAGGGGCGGTCGACGGTCGGGGTCACAGCGGCACGCGCGTCTGCTGCAGCACGGAGGAGAGGATCGCGTCGACCGAGACGCCCTCGATCTCGGCCTCGGGGCGCAGGCGCAGCCGGTGGCGCCAGGTGGGCACGAGCATCGTCTGCACATGGTCGGGCGTGATGGCGGGGTAGCCGCCGAGCCACGCCCACGCCTTGGCGGCGGCCAGCAGCGCGGTCGACGCGCGCGGGCTCGCGCCCAGCTGCACCGACGGCGACTCCCGGGTCGCGCGGGCGAGGTCGACGACGTACGCGAGCACATCGTCGGCGACCTCGACGCTGCTCGCGGCCCGCTGCGCGGCGTGGATCTGTGCGGCGCCGACCACGGTGGACAGCCCTGCGGCGTCGAGGTCGCGCGGCGTGAATCCGTCCGCGTGGCGGCGCAGCACCGCGACTTCGTCGGCGCGTGCGGGCACGTCGATCAGCAGCTTGAGCAGAAAGCGGTCCAGCTGCGCCTCGGGGAGCGTGTAGGTGCCCTCGTGCTCGACGGGGTTCTGGGTGGCCGCGACGAGGAACGGCTCGGGGAGGGGACGCGATGCGCCGTCGGCCGAGACCTGACGCTCTTCCATGGCCTCCAGCAACGCGGCCTGGGTCTTCGGCGGGGTGCGGTTGATCTCGTCGGCGAGCAGGATGTTCGTGAACACCGGGCCGGCGCGGAACTCGAACTCCCCGGTGCGGGCGTCGTAGACGAGCGACCCGGTCACGTCGCCCGGCATGAGATCCGGCGTGAACTGGATGCGGGTGGTGTCCAGCCCCACGGCCCGGCTGAACGCACGCACCAGGAGCGTCTTGGCGACGCCGGGCACCCCTTCCAGGAGCACGTGTCCGCGTGCGAGCAGGGCGATGAGCAGCCCGGTGACGGCGCCGTCCTGTCCGACGACGGCCTTGCCGACTTCGCGGCGGACGCGGTTCATCGCCTCGCGCAGGTCGGTGTCTGACGCAGTGAGGGGGTCGGTCATGGGCGGTTCCTCTCGGGGCGGGCGGCGCGGCGGACGGCGTCCTCCAGCGTGCGCAGGTGGTCGGCGAGGTCGACGAGCTCGCGGTCGGTCGACGGAACGGTGTCGAACAGGATGTCGCGCACGGCGCGCCGGTCGGCACCCGTGCGAGTGGCGGCGGCGTCGGCGATCGCGCCGGCGGGCGTCGCCGGGCCCAAGCCCAGCAGTCGTGCCAGCCGGCGCAGCGCGGCGACCCGCAGCTGATCGGCCGCGTGCACGGGATCGGCCGCGCGGGCGTAGAGTCGCGCCCTCCCGGCGGTCGTCTCGCCGGCCCGGACGGTGACGGGCAGGTTCTCGGCGACCAGGGGACCGAAGCGCCGGCCACGCCAGACCGCGGCGGCGCCGGCCGCGGCGAGGAGCACGAGGAGGGCCGGCGTGACCCACTCGGGGGTGAGTTCGCCCAGCGAGGACCCGGCGACGGCGTCGTCCCCGATCGCGGGCATGTACCAGACGACGAGGGAGTGGCGACCGAGCAGGCTCAGCCCCAGTGCCGCGTTGCCACCCGTGGCCAGGTGCTGGTTGGCCAGGACCGCGGTGCCGTCGAGCGCGACGACGCGGCCGTCGCCGCGCTCGCGGACGAGCAGTCCATGGCCATCGCCCGAGGGATAGCACGCGACGGTGTCGGCGATTCCCGGTGCGAACACGGTGCCGGGCGTGATCGCTCCGGCGCGCACGGCGTCGTCCAGCGCGCACTCCGGTTCGGCGTCGCCGTCGCCGACGCCGGCCGGCGCGGCGCCGTCGAGGGCGATGCGCAGATCGCGGGCGCGCGGCTCGATGAGGACGACGTCCGCGGCGCGGTCCAGGAGCGTGTGCAGGCTCTCGTCGGACAGCGCGGCGGTGTCGCCGAGGACGAGGGTGGCAGGTCCGGGCGCGAGCGCGGCGGTGGCCGCGTCGGGTCCGTCCACAGCCTGGACCGCGACACCGCGATCGCGGAGGATCTGCGCGAGAGCCCGGCCGCCCTCGGGCGCGGCGGCCTCGGGGTGCAGGCTGCCGTGCAGCGGAAGCTGGGAGAGGCCCGCGATCATCGCCGTGACGGCACCGACGACCAGCAGGGTGGCGCCGATCGCGATCCAGGGTCCGGCCCGACGCACGCGGGCCGTCGCCGTCACGCGGGCACCCGATCCGCGTCGAGACGGGGAACGGCGGCGGCGATCCGCTCCTCGAGCGCTGCGATGTCACGATAGGCCTGCGCGGTTCCCGGCCGGCGCAGGTAGCGGACGTCGTCGAACGCGTCGGCGGCGGCGTCCAGTGCCGGACCCTCGAGGGGGAAGGCGCGCGCCGCGCGCGCGGCGAAGCGATGCACGGTCGCACCCGGGCCCGTCTCGACGATCGTGCGCTCGGCCAGGCCCCGCGCCAGCGCGCGCACCCGCAGCACGATCGCCTCCTCCCAGGCCGCGCGATGCGCGGCGGCCTCGGCGGCGCGGCGCAGTTCGGACGCCGGGCGCGCCTCATCCGCGCCGAACAGGTCGATCGCGACGCGCGACCGCGCCGCGGAGCGCGGACGCCCCCACACTGCGAAGGCGACGCCGACGAGTGCGAGCAGGATGACGAGGACGACGACGGCGAACCACGGGCCGAACGCGGCGGGCACCTCGCCCGACAGCAGCGAGGCGAAGAACTCGCCGACGCCGCGGGCGAAGCGGTCGAACGCCGTGGGCTCCGCGACGCGGTAGACCGGGTCGGCGAGCTCGCGCTCCGCCCACTCGCGGGCTTCGTCGGCCTCGGGGGCCAGTGCCGCAGGCAGCAGCCGTCGCGCGTCGATCAGCGCGGTCACGGGCGCTCGGCACCGCCGGGCGGTGTCCAATCGGTGGCGGACGGCGGGTACACGGGCGGCGGATAGGCAGGAGAGGCGGGGGGCGCCGGTGGCGCATACCCGTGCGGGTATGCGGGCCCGGGGGGAGGCCCCGGCATCCACCGCGGGGCGATCAGGCGCCCGATGTTCTCGTGGTAGGGGTCGGGCAGGTCGGTCGCCCCCGCATCGCGGCGATCGACGTAGGCGAGCAGATCCAGGTCGAGCCCCTCGTGCCGCATGCGGCAGTCGATGTAGATCAGCGCGGTGGCCGTGGACTGCACCACGAGGGCGATCGACTGGACGAGCAGGATCAGCACCTGCGACGCGAACGAGCCGATGAGCACGGCGATCGCGGCGCTCACGTCCGGGTCGCCGGTCGGGCTGATGACCGTCGTGAGACCCATCGAGAGGATGCTGAACGGGAGGTTGACGACCTGTGCGAGGGTGCCGAACGCGGTCGAGATGATGAGGGTGACCCCGAGCGCGACCCAGAACCGGGTGCGCGTGAGCCGCCAGGAGCGTCCGATCGCGCGGAAGACCGTGGCGTGTTCGAGGACCAGCACGGCCGGGACGAGCAGCAGCTTGGTCGACAGCCACAGGCTCAGAGGGACGGCGGCCAGCACGATGAGCAGGATCGGGATCACGACGAAGGGGCCGGTCGACAGTGCGAGCGCGACGATGACGGCGGTCGCGCCGCCGAGCACGAGGAGGACCGCCGCGAGCACGAGCAGCGTGTAGCCGATGAGGCGCCAGGCGGCGGGCTTGACGCGCCGCCACAGCCGCCCCAGCGTGAGCTTCTCGGCGACGACGGCGTGGGCCACCTCGCTGACGACGACGCCCTGCACGAGGACCGAGAGCGCCATCGCGGCCAGCGCGAGGACGAGGCTCACCACCGCCGTGATCGCGATCGAGCCGGCCAGGACGGCCTCGAACTCCTCGGTGCCGGGTCGCAGCGCGGCCAGGCGCGAGAACGACAGTGCCGCGGCGGCGACGATCCCGGCCGTGGCCAGCACGGTGCCGAGGGTCTGCACGACCAGGGCGAAGCCCAGCAGCACCTTGGGGTTCTGGCGCAGCGCGGAGAAGGACCGGCCGAGGATGGTTCCGAACCCCAGCGGCTGCAGGGGGACGATGCCCGGCCGGGGTGCGGGTGACCAGGTGGGGTAGGCCGTCACGCTGCCTCCTCACGATTGCGCCGTGACTTCGCCCCTATCGTGTCACACGCGTCGGACGGCCCGGCCTGGTCCGGGCGGGCGTCCGATACTGTGTTGGTACGCGCCCTGCCGGCGCGTGGGGAAACGCCGTACCCGAAGGACCTTCATGACATCGCGCATCCTGGTCGTCGACGATGACACCGCACTCGCAGAGATGATCGGCATCGTCCTGCGCACGGAGGGCTTCGACACGGTCTTCTGCGCGGACGGCGCCGCCGCCGTCGACACGTGGCGCGCCGAGCGTCCCGACCTGATCCTGCTCGACCTGATGCTGCCGGGCGTGGACGGCATCGAGATCTGCACGCGCGTGCGCGCCGAGTCCGGTGTGCCGATCATCATGCTCACCGCCCGCACCGACACCGCCGATGTCGTGCGGGGACTCGAGTCGGGCGCCGACGACTACATCGTCAAGCCCTTCAATCCGAAGGAACTCGTCGCGCGGATCCGCACGCGACTGCGCCCGTCGGCCGAACCGGCCGCCGAGACCCTCCGCATCGGCGATCTCGTCGTCGACGTCGCCGCGCACGAGGTGCGTCGCGCCGACGAGGTGATCGCGCTGACGCCGCTCGAGTTCGAGCTGCTCGTCGCGTTGGCGGCCAAGCCGCAGCAGGTGTTCTCCCGCGAGATGCTGCTCGAGCAGGTGTGGGGCTACCACTACAAGGCCGACACGCGCCTCGTGAACGTCCACGTGCAGCGGCTGCGCGCCAAGGTCGAGCTCGACCCGGACAACCCGAAGATCGTCACGACCGTCCGCGGGGTCGGGTACCGCGCCGGCGCCGTCGTGTGACCACCATGCGCGGAGGCCGCTCATGCCCGTGAGCGTCGCGACCGGCACGCACGCCATCGTCCCGCGGTGGCGCGACTGGCGCTCCTGGCCGTCGCGTCTCGTCCACGTCTGGCGGCGATCGCTGCGCTTCCGCACGCTCGCCGTGACCCTCTGCCTCACCGCACTGACGATCCTCGTGGCGCTGGTGTGGATGTCGCTCGCGATCCAGAACGATCTGCTCGACTCCCGCTCGCAGCAGGTGCAGGACGCGGCCGGACGCGCGGCCGAGTCCGCCCAGCGGACCTTCGACGCGGCTGTCATCGAGGGCGACGCCGTCGCCCTCCAGACCCTCATGGACGAGGTGCGCAACGAGATCCTGTCGCGACAGGCGGGCACGTCCATGCTCGCCGCGTTCCGCATCTCGACCGAGCCGTCGACGATCGCTCCCCAGGACTTCGTCGGCGGCGGACTGTCCGAGCAGCTGCTCAGCGAGGCGCTGCGCACGAGCGTGCGCGACGGTCCCGAACGGCAGTGGTGGCAGTCCATCGGGCTGCCGGGCGAGGACGGGCGGCTGGCTCCCGGCATCGTCGTCGGCCAGCAGCTGCTGCTGCCCGAAGCCGGCGCCTATGAGCTCTACTTCGCGTACACCCTCTCGGCCGAGGCGCAGACGCTGCAGTTCGTCCAGGTGACGCTGTGGGTCGTCGGGATCGCGCTGGTGATCCTCATCGGCGCCATCTCGTGGTTCGTGCTGCGTTCGGTGACCGTGCCGATCGGGCAGGCAGCCGAGACGAGCGCGAAGCTCGCTGCGGGCGACCTGGGGGTGCGCCTGGACGTCCAGGGCGAGGACGAGTTCGCGACACTTGGGCGCTCGTTCAACGCGATGGCCGACAGCATCGAGTCGCAGATCAAGGAGCTCGCCGAGCTGTCGCTCGTGCAGCAGCGGTTCGTCTCGGACGTCTCGCACGAGTTGCGCACGCCGCTGACGACGATCCGGCTGGCCGCGGACATGATCAACGATCAGCGCGAGGAGTTCGACCCGACCACCGCTCGGGCCGCCGAGCTGCTGCACGCGCAGGTCGAGCGCTTCGAGGTGCTGCTGACCGACCTGCTGGAGATCAGCCGCTACGACGCCGGCTCGGTGCAGCTCGAGAACGAGCCGACGAGTCTCGCCCACCTGGCGGAGGACGTGATCTCGTCGATGCAGCAGCTGGCCGAGCAGAACGGCACGGACGTGCGTCTGGTCGCACCGGGCGGCTACTCGCCCGTCGACATGGATCCCCGGCGCGTGCGGCGGATCGTGCGGAACCTGCTGGGCAACGCGATCGAGCACGGGGAGGGGCGGCCCATCGTGGTCACCGTCGACAGCGACCAGGGCGCCGTCGCGCTCGGGGTCCGCGACTACGGGCTCGGCATGACCCCCGCCGATGCGGAGCGCGTGTTCGACCGTTTCTGGCGGGCCGACCCGTCCCGCAAGCGCACGATCGGCGGCACCGGTTTGGGCCTGTCGATCGCGCTCGGAGACGCGCATCTGCACGGCGGCACCCTCGCCGTCTGGTCCGAGCTCGGCCGCGGTACGCACTTCGTGCTCACGCTGCCGCGGCAGGGGACGCCGCTGGGCGGCGCATCGCCCATCCCGATCGACCCGGTCGACGACGGAGCCCCGCTCGAGGATCTGGGGCTGACGCAGCCCATCGTGCTGCCCGACGCGGCGGGAGGCCGATCATGAGGACCCTGCTGCGTGCCGCCGCCCTGCTGGTCGTCGGCGCGCTCCTGCTGACCGCATGCGCGGGACTCCCGGTCACCGGATCCGTCGAACCAGGCCAGACCATCGGCGAGGTGGAAGGGCCGCCCGACTTCGCGTTCGTTCCGGCGGGCCCGGTCCCCGGGATGACGCCGCAGCAGATCGTGGAGGGCTTCATCGCCGCCGGCTCCGGGCCGCGCGAGGACTGGGAGACCGCCCGGATGTTCCTGACCGCACAGGCGCGGGAGCGGTGGAATCCGCAGGCGGGTGTGACGATCTACTCTCCCGGAGATCGCACGATCGAGGTCATCGCCGACGACGAGATCGTCTTCGAGGTGCACCCGCGGGCCACCGTGGACGCGACGGGCGCCTATGCGATCGGCGGCACCGGGGCCATCCGGCTGCCCTTCCGGCTGCAGCAGGTCGAGGGCGAGTGGCGCATCGCCGAGACTCTGGACGGGATCGTGCTGGACAGCAACCGGTTCGACGCGGTCTTCCGCAGCTACGCGCTCATGTACTTCGATCCCACCTGGACCTACCTCGTTCCCGACGAGCGGTGGTTCCCGGCATCCAGTCCCGCCACCCGCATCGCCGAGGCGCTCGTGGACGGCCGGCCCAGCCCCTGGCTGGCCGAGTCGGTGGCGACGGCGTTCTCCGAGCCGGTGCGCCTGGCGCGGCGGTCGGTGCCGACCCGGTCGAGCGTGGCCGAGGTCACACTCACGGCGGGTGCCCGCGACCTGGATCAGCTCATCCTGGACCGCATGCAGACGCAGCTCTACTACAGCCTCGCCACGGCGGGCGTCATCGGCGTGGACATGCTCGTGGGCGAGCAGGTGCTCACCGCCGCCACCGTGGCCACGCGCAGCACCCGGACCGACCCGCGCGTGCTCGTCCTGCAGTCCGGGACCTTCGGCTTCCTCTCCGGCGCCGAGGTGGAGCCCATCCCGGCGCTGTCGCGCGCGATCGTCGACGCGGATCCGGACACCGTCGAGGTGGATGCCGACCGCACCCGCGCGACCCTCCGCACCGCCGACGGGCGCGTGCTGCGCGTGAGCGCCAACGGCTCCACGGCCGAGGTCGACACCCGCGCGGAACTCGTGCCGCCCAGTATCGACACGGCCGGCTTCGTCTGGACGGTGCCCGCCGACGACCCGCACGCGGTCATCGTCCACGGCCCCGACGGCATCGCGCACCCGATCGCCGACGCCTGGCCCGGCGCCATGCTCATCACGGCCATGGCGGTCTCGCGCGACGGCACCCGCGTGGCCGCCCTCGTCCGCGACGGGACGCAGCCCGTGCTGCAGGTCGCGGGCATCGTCCGCGACCGCGACGGCACGCCGACGGCGCTCGGGGATGCGCGCGCGATCGCGACCCTCGAGGCTGACGGGATCGCCCTGACGTGGCTCGGTGACGCGACGCTGGCCGTCGTCGGCGCCGACGGTGCCGGCCGGTTCGTCCTCGAGCAGCCCGTCGGGGGAGACGGGACCGTGACCCGCGCCCCCGAGGACGTGATCTCCGTCGCGGCCGGCGGGCAGTCCGGCGGCGTCCGGCTGCTCACCGCGGACGGCGACCTGCTCGTGCGACGCGGCGCGACCTGGCAGACGCTCGCGGCGGACGTGCAGGTGCTCGCGGTGCAGCAGGGCGCCCCGCGCTGACCCGGAGCCTCCTGCACAGGGCGGGCGGGCGGCCCCGGTGTCCACAGATCGCGCGATCGGCCCTTGCGGCAGGGGCGGGGCGGGCAGGCTGAGGGGATGCCGTCCTCCCTTCAGGCCGCGTGCGCCGACGCGCTCTCGCTGCTGTTCCCCACCTGGTGCGCGGGCTGCGACGATCCCGACGTCGCGCTGTGCGCGCTGTGCCGCGATGCGCTCGCCCCGCGCGGCCTGCGTCGCGTGCTGCCGGACGGTCTCGAGGTGCGCAGTGCGGTCGCCTTCGAGGGCGCGCCCGCGCGCGTGCTGCGCGCGTTCAAGGAAGACGGGCGCACGGGCCTGGCCCGTCCGCTCGGGCGCGCGCTCGCGGCCGTGGCTCCCGCGTCCGGCGCCATGGTCGTCCCCGTGCCGACCTCGCGGACGGCGATGCGCCGACGCGGCTACCGGGTGGCGGAGCTGCTGGCCGCGCGGGCCGGCCTGCGGCCGCGCCGGCTGCTGCTGCCGGCGCATGCCGCCGCCGACCAGCGGGGACTGCAGCGCGAGGCGCGTGCCGAGAACGTCGCGGGGACGATGCGCGCCCTCCCGCTGGCGGGGCGGCGGGTGTTGATCGTCGACGACGTCGTCACGACCGGTGCCACGCTCGGCGAGGCCGCGCGGGCCCTGCGGGCTGCCGGCGCCGAGGTCGTCGGTGCCGCCACCGTCGCCTCGACGCCACGTCTGGTTACTCACGGCGATTGATGCGTGACACCGGGCAGCAGCCCGACTACGGTGAGGGGACAAGGCGAACCGAGGTCCGCCCTTGACCGGGAGGACCGGAACAAGGAGGTCAGGGATGGAAACCAGCATCGTCGGCGTGGGTGTGGGGATCACAGATCGATTCCGCACAGTGGCCGAAGAGAAGTCCGCCCGGATCGAGCATCTTGCACCGCGCGCCCAGCGCCTCGACGTCAAGGTCACGCATCGCGCCTACCACAACGGCTCGCGCGAGGACGAGACCGTCGAGCTGACCCTCACGGGCAAGGGCCCCATCGTGCGGGCCGAGGCCACCGACGGCGACAAGTTCGCCGCGCTCGACCTCGCGGTCGACAAGCTCGCCGAGCAGCTGCGGCGCGCCAAGGACAAGCGCGTCGACGCGCGCAACCACCCCCGCGGGGCGAAGCTCGAGAAGGGGAGCGGCACGATCCAGGGCATCGACCTGCAGCCCGCGTCGCTCGACGTCATCCGCGCCGTCGCGACGGGGGAGATCCCGATCGTCACCGGCAACGAGGAGGAAGCGGACTACACGCCCGTCGTCATCCGCACCAAGCGCTTCTCCGCCGAGTGGATGACCGTCGAGGAGGCCGTCGACCGCATGGAGCTGGTCGGCCACGACTTCTTCCTCTTCATCGATGCGCGCACCGACCACCCCAGCGTCGTGTACCGGCGTAAGGGCTGGGACTACGGCGTCATCTCGCTGACGACGACCGCTGCGCCGGCGGAGGAGCTGGTCTCGTAGCGGCGCACAGCTGAGCAGGGCGGGTGCCGGACGGCATCCGCCCTGCTGCTGTCCGCCGCTGCTCCCGCACCGGCGCGCGCCTCAATCGAAGATGCCGTCCAGGATGCTGCCGATGACCAGGCCGCCGAGGATCCCGCCCATGATGTCGCCGCCGCCGCGCCGTTGCCCGGTCCAGCCGTTGTGTCCCGGATCGTTCGGCCGGGAGGAATCGATGTCGCGCTGGGCCAGCTGCAGCGCCTGGGCGGCGAGCATGCCGCACCGACGCGCCTCGCCGAGCACGCGCTCGCGGTCGTCCTCGGCGACGGCGACGCCGACGACGGGCGCCAGCTCGAGCCGCAGCCGCTCGGCCTCGGCCAGGCGCGTGCGGGCGTCGGCGCCGATCCAGCCGCGGTGCCCCGAGATGACGCTGCGGGCGATGCCCAGCTGACGGTCGGCGTCGTCGACGGCGTGCCGCACGTGCGCTTCGGGGATGACGGGCCGTGCGGCCCGCTCCCGCGCAGCGGCGACCGCGGCGTCGAGCGCGTGGTTGGCGGCACGCAGCTGCGTCAGCTCGGCGAACGGGTCGGCAGCCGCGGCGGTCGGGGACAGGGCGCCCAGCGCACGCTCGAGCTCGACCATCGCGGCGCCGACGGCGGGCGACGGGGCCAGCGGCCGTGCCGCGACGAGGTCCTCGCGGGAGTCGTCGACGATCGCCGCGAGCGTGGACTCGGCGCGCAGCGCCTCGACCTCGAACTGGTCGACGGCGTCGATGAGCGTCGTGGCGCGCCGGATCGCCTCGATCGCCGTCTCGAGCGCGAGGTTCGCCTGCTCGCGCTGGCCGCTGTCCCGCCGGGCTGCGGAGACGTCCGCGCCGTGCCGCGCGAAGTCGAGCAGCTGCTGGGCCTCGGCGGAGTTGCCGGCGACTCTGCGCAGCGCCTGGGCGGAGTATCGCGACTGGAGCCGGGTGAGCGTCGCCTCGATCTGCGGCATGCGAGCGTGCAACCGGGCCGCATCGGCGCGGATGCCCTCGATGATCTCGGGGGCACGGCGCGCCCGGGCGATCGGCTCCGCCAGCGCCGCGGTGCGGTCGTCGAGCAGATCCTCCGCCCAGTCGCACAGCTGGATGATCCGCGCGTTGCGGGTGCGCAGCTCGTCCGTCGTGTCGGGGATCTCGTCGTGGTTGAGCTGGTGGAGGTGGAACGCCTCACCCAGGTGCGCACGCACGGCGGTCAGGGCATCGCGCAGGTCCCGGGTCGCGTCACGCCCGAGTTCGATCTCGGCGTAGGCGAGCTCGTCCGCGGTCGTGCGGATGCGCTCGTCGGCGGCGACCAGCGCGCTGCCCGCGCGGCGGCTCTGCTCGGCGTCGTGCGCCTGCACCGTGTCGCGCTTGCGTCTGCCCCAGATTCCCGCCATGGGACGATCCTACGATCGGATGCCGGACGGGGCGCAGCCGCGGAATCGTCACCCCGTCGCCTCGTACAGCCCGCGCCAAGGTCACGGACGGATAACATGAACGGGTGTGCCTGCGTGCAAGTCGCCGGCACCTGCCGACACGGCACGTCGGCGGCACCCGATAGATGGAGATCCTCCGTGGCCAACCCTCTCGAGAAACTGCTCCGCGCCGGTGAAGGCCGGATGCTCCGGCGCCTTCAGCACGTCGTCAAGGCGGTCGGCGCGCTCGAGGAGGACTACGCGCAGCTGACCGACGACGAGCTGCGCGGCGAGACCGTCGAGCTGCGTGCCCGTCACGAGGCCGGCGAGAGCCTCGACAAGCTCATGCCCGAGGCCTTCGCGGCCGTCCGCGAGGCGGCCAAGCGCACGCTCGGCCAGCGCCCCTACGATGTGCAGATCATGGGGGGCGCGGCCCTGCACCTGGGCAACATCGCCGAGATGAAGACCGGTGAGGGCAAGACCCTCACGGCGACCTTCGCCGTGTACCTCAACGCGATCGCCGGCCAGGGCGTGCACGTGATCACGGTCAACGACTTCCTCGCGTCGTACCAGTCCGAGCTGATGGGCCGCGTCTACCGCGCGCTCGGCATGACGACGGGCACGATCGTGGCCGGGCAGACCCCGGAGGTGCGCCGCGAGCAGTACGCCTGCGACATCACCTACGGCACGAACAACGAGTTCGGCTTCGACTACCTGCGCGACAACATGGCCTGGCGCAAAGAGGATCTCGTCCAGCGGGCCCACTTCTTCGCCATCGTCGACGAGGTCGACTCGATCCTCATCGACGAGGCCCGCACGCCGCTGATCATCTCCGGCCCGTCCTCCGGCGAGGCCAACCGCTGGTTCGTCGAGTTCGCCAAGATCGCCAAGACGCTCGAGTCCGGCGTCGATTTCGAGGTGGATGAGAAGAAGCGCACGATCGGCGTGCTCGAACCCGGCATCGAGAAGGTCGAGGACTACCTCGGCATCGACAACCTCTACGAGTCGGCCAACACGCCGCTCATCTCGTTCCTCAACAACTCGATCAAGGCCCTCGCCCTGTTCAAGCGCGACACCGACTACGTCGTGATGAACGACGAGGTCATGATCGTCGACGAGCACACCGGCCGCATCCTCGTCGGCCGCCGCTACAACGAGGGCATCCACCAGGCCATCGAGGCCAAGGAAGGCGTGCCGGTCAAGGCCGAGAACCAGACGCTGGCCACCGTCACGCTGCAGAATTACTTCCGGCTGTACGACAAGCTCGCCGGCATGACCGGCACCGCCGAGACCGAGGCGGCCGAGTTCATGTCGACCTACAAGCTCGGCGTCATCCCGATCCCGACGAACCGGCCGATGGTCCGCAAGGACCAGCCCGACCTCGTCTACAAGAACGAGGCGGCCAAGTTCGCGCAGGTCGTCGAGGACATCGCCCACCGCCACGAGACGGGCCAGCCCGTGCTGGTCGGCACCGTGAGCGTCGAGAAGAGCGAGTACCTCTCGCGGCTGCTGGCGAAGAAGGGCATCAAGCACGAGGTCCTCAACGCGAAGAACCACGCACGCGAGGCCGAGATCGTCGCGCGGGCGGGCCGCTTCGGCGCCGTCACGGTGGCCACCAACATGGCCGGCCGCGGCACCGACATCATGCTCGGCGGCAACGCCGAGTTCCTCGCCGTGCAGGAGCTCAGGAACAAGGGCTTCGACCCCGTCGAGACCCCCGACGAGTACGAAGCCGAATGGGATGCCGTGTACACGGCGATGCGCGACAAGGTCGCCGAGGAGTCCACCAAGGTCGTCGAGGCCGGCGGACTGTACGTTCTGGGCACCGAGCGGCACGAGTCGCGCCGCATCGACAACCAGCTGCGCGGTCGCTCCGGCCGCCAGGGCGACCCCGGCGAGAGCCGCTTCTACCTGTCGCTGACCGACGACCTCATGCGACTGTTCCAGTCCGGCGCGGCCGAGGCGATCCTGGCGCGGACGAACTTCCCCGACGACGTCGCGATCGAGTCGGGCATGGTCTCGCGTGCGATCAAGAGCGCGCAGGCGCAGGTCGAGGCGCGCAACGCCGAGATCCGCAAGAACGTCCTCAAGTACGACGACGTGCTCAACCGCCAGCGCGAGGCGATCTACGCCGACCGCCGTCACATGCTCCAGGGCGACGACCTCTCCGATCGCGTGCAGCACTTCGTCGAAGACGCCGTCAGCGCGATCATCGACGACCACACCTCGGACGGCCACAACGAGAGCTGGGACTTCGACGCGCTGTGGACCGAGCTGAAGACGCTCTACCCGGTGGGGGTCACGATCGACGAGGTCGTCGCCGAGAGCGGCAGCAAGGGGCGCATCACGGCGGACACCCTCAAGCGCGAGATCCTCTCGGACGCGATGATCGCCTACCGCACCCGCGAAGAGGCGCTGGGCGCTCCCGCGATGCGCGAGCTCGAGCGTCGCGTCGTGCTGCAGGTGCTCGACCGCCGCTGGCGCGACCACCTCTACGAGATGGACTACCTCAAGGACGGCATCGGCCTGCGTGCCATGGCCCAGCGCGACCCGCTGATCGAGTATCAGCGCGAGGGCTACCAGATGTTCCAGTCGATGATGGCGCAGATCAAGGAGGAGTCGGTCGGCTTCCTCTACAACCTCGAGGTCGAGGTGCGCCAGGCGGACGGCGGCCAGGTCGAGGCGAAGGGTCTGACGGCGCCGCCGGTCGAGACGCAGAAACTGCAGTACACGGCATCCAATGATGCCGGTGAGGTCGAGGTCCGCAACGACCGCGGCCAGGTGCAGCAGGCCGCCACGAGCAAGCTGCGACAGGCGGCCGCGCCGCCGGCGGCCGAGGCTCCTCGCGGTGCCTTCGGTCAGCGCACCGACGACGACGGGGCTCCGCAGCAGTCGCCGCTCAACCGGGCGCAGCGCCGGGCACAGGGCAAGGGCAAGTAGGCGGGACCGGGCCACCCGTCGTCGATTGGCCCGCGCGGGCCGGGGATATCCTGAACGGATGACCCCACGCATCCTGGACCAGTCGTCGAAGCTTAAGGACGTCCTCTACGAGATCCGTGGAGCCGCCCTGGTCGAGGCCGACCGGCTCGAGGCCGAGGGACACACGATCCTCAAGCTGAACACCGGCAACCCCGCCGTGTTCGGCTTCGAGGCGCCGTTCCAGATCGTGCGCGACATGATCGAGGCGATCCCGCAGGCGCACGGCTACAGCGACAGCCGCGGCATCATGTCCGCCCGGCGCGCCGTCGTGTCGCGCTACGAGGAGGTCGCCGGCTTCCCGCAGTTCGACCCCGACGACGTCTACCTCGGCAACGGGGTGTCCGAGCTGATCACCATGACGATGCAGGCTCTGCTCGACGAGGGCGACGAGGTGCTGATCCCGGCGCCGGACTATCCGCTGTGGACGGCGATGACGAGCCTCGCCGACGGCACGCCCGTCCACTACCGCTGCGACGGGGAGAACGGGTGGCAGCCCGATCTCGAGGACATCCGGGCGAAGGTCACCGACCGCACCAAGGCCATCGTCGTGATCAACCCGAACAACCCGACCGGGGCCGTGTACACGCGCGAGGTCCTGGAGGGCATCGTCGAGATCGCGCGGGAGCATTCGCTGCTGCTGCTGAGCGACGAGATCTATGACCGCATCCTCTTCGACGAGGCGGAGCACATCCCGCTCGCCACGCTCGCGCCCGACCTGCTCTGCCTGACCTACAACGGCCTGTCGAAGACCTATCGCGTCGCCGGCTACCGCTCGGGATGGATGGTCATCACGGGTCCGAAGAAGCACGCGGCGGGGTTCCTCGAGGGCATCCAGCTGCTGGCCTCGACGCGGCTGTGCCCGAACGTCCCCGCCCAGTACGCCGTCCAGGCGGCGCTCGGCGGCGTCCAGTCGATCGACGCGCTCATCGGCCCGACCGGCCGCCTGCACGAGCAGCGGGATGCCGCGTGGGAGGCGCTGCAGGCCATCCCCGGCGTCACGTGCCACCGTCCCCAGGGCGCGCTGTACGCGTTCCCGCGCCTGGACCCCGAGGTGCACGAGATCCACGACGACGGGAAGCTCGTCTACGACTTCCTGGTCGCCGAGCACGTGCTGCTGGTCCCGGGCACCGGGTTCAACTGGCCCACCCCGGACCACCTCCGGATCGTGACGCTGCCCGAGGCCCGCGTGCTCACCGAGGCCATCGAGCGCCTCGGCAACTTCCTCTCCTCGTACCGGCAGTAGTCACAGCAGCGCCAGCGAAGACGCCCGCCAGCGGCCGTCCCAGCCCTCGACGCGGAGCGCGACGGCCCGCGTGCGCGCGGGGCCGGACACGATGACGACGGCTTCGACCACGCCGTCCGCGGGTGAGGCGTGGTGGACCGACAGGATGCGGTGCACGGGCCGGGCGGCCGCCACACCCCGCGCGCTGCGCGCCCGCGCCGTCAGGTTGGCGCGCGTGACGAGGACCCGGAAGGCATCCTCGTCGAGCCAGCGGGCGAGCTGCTCGGCCTTGCGGACGCCCGCGAGCACTTCGAGCACCCCGATCGTGAGGTTCTTCAGCAGGGGCTCCACATCGGGCAGCGCGCTGAGAGGGGTGCGCTGAGGGGCGAAGTACTCCGACAGCTCTCGCGCACTGCCGCTGCGGGGTGCGCGGGCGTCGCCCGCTGCGGATAGCGCCATGGCAGGGCCTCTCGTCGACAGCGTGTCAGTGGGGACGAGTAAAGCGCAGCCGCGCGCCGCGTGGGATGAGAATCCTCCAACCTGTGGACAACGGCCACCGCGTCCCGACGCCGTGCCGTACGCTCGCGGCGTGCGCTGGGATCGCTTCTTCGAAGACCTGGAGGATCAGCTCGACTCCGAATGGGAGGCCGAGCGCGCCGCGCTGGACACCGAGGCGGAACGGCTGCGCCTCGCGCGGCTGACGCTGCGCGAGCGGCTGCTCGGCCTCGTCGGCAGCACGGACGTCGCGCCCGGCTTCGACCTCGTCGACGGCTCGGGCGCGACCGGTGCCGTGGCGGCCGTGGGAGCGGACTGGATCGCCGTGGATGTGCCGGACGACGGCGGGGGAGCGGTGATCGTGCCCCTGGCGGCGATCGTCGCGATCGGGATGCCGCACGCCGACCTCCTGCGCAGCGCGCGGGGGACGACCGGCAGCAGACTGCAGGAGCGCATGACCTTCGGCTTCGTGCTGCGCGACCTCGTGCGGCGCCGCGTGCCGGTGACCGTCCGGGTGCACGGGGGCCGCGCACTGGCGGGCACGATCGACCGCGCCGCGGCCGATCACCTGGACCTCGCGCTCCACGACCGGGGCGCCGCGCGGCGCCGTGAGGCGGTGATCGGCCACCGGATCGTCCCGCTCGCGGCGATCGCGTGCGTGCGTCTGGACGCGCCGGCGTCGCTGCCCTGACCCGGCGCCGTCCGGCCGGATTCAGTCCGGTCGGCGGACCGGACCGCGACCCCACAGCTCCGGGAAGCTCGCCGCGTTCGACTCGCGCCACAGCGCGATCCGGCGGGTCTCCTCCGCCTGATCGTCGAGGTAGTGCTCGACGCTGTCGGCCTCGATGCGCCAGGAGCCGGGCGTGCCGATCTTCATTCCGCGCAGACGCCCGTCCAGAACGAGCGCGACCACCTCGTCGACGTCGAGCTGCAGCATCTCCGCCACCTGAGCGGCCGTGAGCACGCGCACGGCGGGGCGGGAGGTCTCGGGCATGAGGCCATTATCCGTCCCGCGGGCGGGCCTCGGCCCTGCCGCGCCGAGCCTGTGGATAACCGGCGACGCGCCCCGCGCGCCTGGGCCACCATGGGGGCATGGCCACCGTCGAGACCGTCCGCTCCCGGCCGCGTGCGTTCTGGGCGGACGCCCGCTTCCTCCTGGGAATCGTCCTCATCGTGGCGTCGGTGGCGGGAGTCTGGCTCGTCGTCACGGCGGCGCGGCAGACCGTGCCCGTGTTCGCCGCGGCGCGCACGATCGTGCCCGGTGAGACCGTCGCCGCCGGCGACCTCCAGGTCGTCGACGTCGCTCTCGGGCATGTCCACGACGCGTACGCCGCCCCGGGCACGCTCGAGCCCGGGGCGGTCGCGATGCGCACGATCGAAGCCGGCGAGCTCGTCCCGCGCAGTGCGATCGGAGACGGGAGCGGATCGACGACCACGACGATCGTCGTCAACACCGCCACCGCCGTGTCCGCCTCCCTGCGCGCGGGTGCGGCCGTCGAGGTCTGGGCCGCGCCGCCGGGCGAGCAGGGGACGTTCCAGACGCCACGGATCCTCGTGCCCTCGGCCACCGTCGTCTCGATCGATCGTGCGGACTCGATGATCGGCTCGGCGGGCGTCTCGATCGAACTCGTGATCGACCGCGCAGACATCGCCGCCGCACTCGCCGCTGTCGCCGACGGGTCCCGGCTGACCGTCGTGCCGTCGGTCGGGGCCGGCCGATGAGGGCGGTCGTGGCGCTCGACGGACCGCGAGCGCAGGAGCTGGCCGAGGAGCTACGCGACGAGGGTGTCGAGGTGCGCGCCGTCGTCGGTGCCGCGGAGCCGGCGGCGGCGATCGTGGACGCCATGTCGACGCCCGAGGCGGCGGAGCTGCTGGCCGAACTGGCCCGGGCACAACTGCTCGTCGTGCCGGGCCGTCCCGCGACGCTGACGGCCGAGCTCGTGTCGGCGTGCGACCGGATCGGCGTGCGGATCGCACCGCTGTGCAGCCGCGGCTCCGAGCGGCGGCTGGCGGCGGGGTGCGGGCTGATCGCGCACGATCGGGATGCCACGGCCGCGGAGCTGATCGCCGCACCGTCCGCGCGCGTGGCCGCGCCGGCATCCGATGGGCGCGTGATCGCCGTGTGGGGCCCGCACGGGGCACCCGGGCGCACGACCATCGCGCTGGGACTGGCGTGCGAGCTGGCCCGCGAGGGACGCCGGGTCGGACTCGTCGACGCCGACACGCATGCGCCGGCGCTCGCGCTGGCGACGGGCCTGGCCGACGAAGGGCCGGGGTTCGCGGCCGCCTGTCGTCAGGCGGAACGCGGCACCCTGACGACGGCGGAGCTGACCCGCATCGCCCTCGCCCTCGGCGACGTCGACGTGCTCACCGGCATCAATCGCCCGGCGCGGTGGACGGAGCTGGGACACGAGCGCGTCCGTGCCGCGCTCGTCGCCTGCCGCCCGTGGGCCGACGACACCGTCGTGGACATCGCCGCGGCGCTCGAACGCGACGAGGAGATCGTGAGCGACCTCGACGGTCCCCGTCGGAATGCGGCGACGCACGCGGCGCTCGCCGAAGCCGACCTCGTGGTCGCCGTCGTCGCCGCCGATCCGGTCGGCGTCTCGCGCTTCGTGCGGGCCTACCCTGACCTGCGGGCGGCCGCCGGGGCGGTGCCCGTGCGCGTGGTCGTCAACAAGCTCCGTCCGGGTCCGCTCGGGATCGACGCCCGCGGTCAGGTCCGCCGGACCCTCGAGCGGTACGCGGGCGTCGGCGACGTCTGGTTCGTGCCGTGGGACGGGAAGGCCGCCGATGCCGCCCTGCTCGCGGCGCGGTCGGTGTCGCAGGTGTCGCCGCGGTCCGCCCTCGCGACCGCCGTGCGCCGGTTCGCGGGTGAGGCCGTGATCCCTCCCGTCGTCGCGGCGAGCCGCCGGGAACGCGCGCCGCGCGCGACGCGTCGGCGCCTGGCCCGCACTGCGTGACGGCGATGCGCTCGCCGCACCATAGGCTGGTGGCGTGTCGACGCTCAGCGATCTCGTGTACGCCCAGGGCCGCTCCAGCGAAGCGGACGTCGAGTGGCTCCATCGGCTCGCCGGTGACGGTCAGCTGCTCGCCGATCTCGCGTTCGCCGACATCGTGATCTGGGTGCCGACGGCCGACGATTCGTTCGTCGCCGTCGCCCATACCCGACCGGGCGGTGCGGCGACCCTGTTCTACCGCGACATCGTCGGCGACCGGGTGCGTCCGCAGTGGCACACCCAGGTGCGCGACGCGTTCCTGCAGGGCCGCATCGTCGACTCGGCGTCACCCGACTGGTTCGAGGAGACGCCCACCCGGGTGCGGGCGGTGCCGATTGTGCGCGAGCGCGCGAGCGACGGAGCGGCGCCGACGGTGATCGGCGTGCTCACCCGCCACACCAATCTGGGGGAGGCCCGCACGCCCTCGCGTCAGCAGATCACCTTCAACGACTGCGCGGACGACGTGTTCGGGATGGTCGCCACCGCCGACTTCCCCGACCTGGCAGCGCCCACATCGCCGCGCCGGGGCGCTCCGCGCGCGTCGGACGGCCTCATCCGGCTGGATGTGGACGGCACGACGACCTTCGCGAGTCCGAACGCGCTGTCCGCGTTCAACCGGCTCGGCTTCGAGGACGAGCTGGAGGGGGAGTCGCTCGTCGAGGTGCTGACGCGGATCCTGCCCGCCAAGCGTCAGTTCGACGAGTCCCTGCCGATCGTCATGGCCGGCCGCGCGCCCTGGCGCGCCGATCTCGAGGCGCGCGGGGTGACCGTCTCGCTGCGCACGATCCCGCTGAAAGACAACGGCACGCGCATCGGCGCGATCGTGCTGTGTCGCGACGTGACCGAGATCCGCCACCAGGAGCAGGAGCTCATCACCAAGGACGCGACGATCCGCGAGATCCACCATCGGGTGAAGAACAACCTGCAGACGGTCGCGTCGCTGCTGCGCATCCAGGCCCGCCGCACGCACTCGGACGAGGCGCGCGACGCACTCACGCAGGCGATGCGCCGCGTCTCGGCGATCGCGGTCGTCCACGACACACTCTCGGAGGGACTGGCGCAGAACGTCGACTTCGACGACGTGTTCGACCGGGTGCTCAAGCTCGTCGCCGAGGTGGCGGCCGCACCCAACACGCGGGCGCGCACGCTGAAGACCGGCACCTTCGGGACGCTGCCGAGCGAGTACGCCACCCCGCTCGCGCTCGCGCTGACCGAACTGGTCACCAACGCCGTCGAGCACGGTCTCGTCGACCAGGAGGGCGAGGTCGAGATCGTCGCCGACCGCAGCGGCGAGCGCCTCGAGGTGAAGGTGCGCGACAGCGGCGTGGGACTGCCCGAGGGGCAGGTCGGCCGCGGTCTCGGCACGCAGATCGTCCGCACGCTCATCCAGGGCGAGCTCAGCGGGACGATCGACTGGCACACGCTGATGGGCAGCGGCACCGAGGTGACGATCGAGATCCCGCTGCGCTACATCGAGCGCGGCGGGATGTGAGCGCGGCTCACGACGCGCGGCGGGCGCGCGCGGCGCGACGCTTCAGAGCGCGGCGCTCGTCTTCGGACAGACCGCCCCACACGCCCGAGTCCTGACCGGTCTCGAGGGCGTACTGCAGGCAGATCTCGGTGACGGTGCACCGGGCGCAGACGGCCTTGGCCTTCTCGATCTGATCGACGGCAGGCCCGGTGTTCCCGACAGGGAAGAACAGCTCGGGGTCGACGGTCAGGCAGGCGGCTTTGTCGCGCCAATCCATACTGGGGTGCTCCTTGATGCGGGATGAGAAGTCGGTGATGCGCGACGCCGGGTGACGTCGACTAACCTGGGAATGCGAGCGGATGCTCGCCCCACGGCGCTGTGGGAGCACACTTGCTCCTTCCATCGTTCCACGCTGCGGCATGTGAATCAAGGGTTAACGGCAGATTTCGTGCGCCGTAACCTGAGCGTTTCCTGCGCGGCGTGCCGACCCGTGGGCACCGTCGCCCCGACCCCGCCCCGACCCCGGAGACAGGACCTGCCGATGCGGATCACGATCCCCGAACGCCTCGCCGCGCTGCTGCTGGCCGCAGAAGGCCTCGGCCTGCTCATCGTCGTCGGAGGCGAGCTGACGGCCCTGGTATCGGGGGAGTCCGGCTCGCTGCCGACGGCGGTCGCGCTGCTGGTGCTCTCTGCGATCGGTGCGGCCGCGGTCCTCGCCTTCGCCGTCGCCGTGTGGCGGGGAGCGTCGTGGGGTCGTTCGGGAGGGATCGTGGCGCAGCTGCTCATCCTGTCGATCGCCCTCGGCATGCTCACCGGACTCGGCGCCGATCCGGGGATCGCGCTGGCTCTGGCGCTGCCGGCCGTCGTCATCCTGGTGCTGCTCGTCCTCGCCGCCCGCGCCGCGGCGGCACGCGCGACGGACTGACTCAGACCCCGAGCAGCGTCCGCAGCCGCCCGACGTGGCCCGTCGCGCGGACGTTGTACAGGGCGTGGGCGATCCGGCCGTCCTCGTCGATGACGAATGTCGAGCGGATGACGCCCTCGATGACCTTCCCGTAGTTGACCTTCTCGCCCCAGGCGTCGTAGGCCGCGTGCACGGCGTGATCCGGGTCGCTGAGCAGGTCGTAGGTCAGCGCGTCGCGCTCACGGAACGCGCGCAGCTTCGCCGCGTCGTCGCGCGAGATGCCGAGTACGGTGTAACCGGCCGCCTGCAGGGGTGCGAGGCTGTCGCGGAAGTCGCAGGCCTGCTTCGTGCAGCCCGGCGTCATCGCCGCCGGGTAGAAGAACACGATCACCTTGCCGCCGCGCAGATCGCTGAGCGAGACCGCGCGCTCGTCCTGGTCGGTCAGGGTGAAATCGGGCGCGAGGGAACCGGGTTCGAGTCGGGGCATGCCGCCAGCCTACCGGGGTCACCGGGGCTCACTCGTGGCTCCCGGGCCCGCGCGAGAAGGTCGCCAGCAGGCGCTGCAGGGAGTCCAGACGCGCCGCGCCGCGCTCGCCCAGCCGCCCCTCGGCCACCGCCTCGACGAGCGCGCAGTCCGGTGCGTCGGGCAGGTGGGTGCAGCCGCGCGGGCATTCCTCTGCGACGGCCGCGAGGTCGGTGAAGGCGCGGAGGATGTTCGCCGGATCGACGTGCCCGAGGCCGAACGAACGAACGCCGGGGGTGTCGATGACCCAGCCGCGGCCCGACGGGCCCGTGTAGCGCAGTGACACGGTCGAGCTCGACGTGTGCCGCCCGCGTCCGGTCACGGCGTTGACGTGCCCCGTGGCGCGGTGGGCCGCCGGCACCAGGGCGTTCACGAGAGTCGACTTGCCCACGCCGGAGTGCCCGACGAAGACGGTCGCGTGGCCGATGAGGCGCGCCCCGATCTCCTCGACGGGCATCTCGTCGCGACCGCTCGTGAACACCTCGAGGTCATCGACGCCCTCGAAATGCGCGAGGAACGCGGACGGGTCGGCGAGGTCGGTCTTGGTGACCACGAGCAGCGGATGGATGCCGGCATCCAGTGCCGCGATCAGGTACCGGTCGACCAGCCGCGGCCGGGGCTCCGGGTCGGCGGCGGCGACGACCACGAGCATCTGGTCGGCGTTGGCCACCACCACTCGTTCGACCTGATCGGTGTCGTCGGCGCTGCGCCGCAGCAGGGAGGTGCGCTCCTCGATGCCGACGATGCGGGACAGCGTCCCCTCGTCGCCCGAGGTGTCGCCGACGACGCGTGCCCGGTCGCCGGTGACGATCGGCTGCTTGCGCAGCTCGCGTGCGCGCGTGGCCAGGATCTGCCGCTCGTCGGGGCCGTCCTCGTCGACGAGGACCGTGTAGCGGCCCCGGTCGACCCCGAGCACGCGCGCGATCCGCGCATCGGCGTGGGCGGGTCGTCGCTTCGTCCGCGGGCGGTTGGCCTTCGGATTGGGGCGGACGCGGATATCCGCTTCGTCGAACTCGTCGTCGTCATCGTCGAGGTCGTCGAGCCAGCTCACCTCGTGCCCCCGTCGCTCACGAGCCCGGCGGCAGCACGGTCAGGACTGCCCGTCGAGCATGCGCTGCCACAGCTCGGGGAACTCGGGAAGGGTCTTCGCCGTCGTGCCGATGTCATCGACCTCGACGCCCGGCACGCGCAGACCGATGATTGCGCCCGCGGTCGCCATGCGGTGATCGTGGAAGGCGCGCCACACGCCGCCGTGCAGTGGGCGCGGCGTGATCCGCAGGCCGTCGGGGAGCTCTTCGGCCTCGCCGCCGAGTACGCGCAGGTTTTCGACGATCGCTGCGATGCGGTCGGTCTCGTGGCCGCGGATGTGCCCGATGCCGTGCAGGGTCGTGGGGGAGTCGGCGAAGGCCGCGAGCGCCGCGAGCGACGGGGCCAGCTCGCTCGCCGCCGACAGATCCAGATCGACACCGGCGATCCGATCGCCGGCGGTGACCGTCAGCGCGCCCGCGCGGCGCGAGGTGCGGGCGCCGAAGACCGCCAGGATGTCGGTGAGCAGGGCGCCCGGCTGGGTCGACGAGGCCGGCCAGCCGTGCACCGTGACGGCGCCGCCGGTGATGAGCGCCGCGGCGAGGAACGGGGCGGCGTTGGACAGGTCCGGTTCGATCGCGCCGTCGCGCCCGCGCGGCGCGCCGGCCGGCACGACCCACTCGGTCGGGCTGGGGCGCTCGACGTGCACACCGCGGCGGGACAGCGCCTCGACGGTCATGTCGATGTGCGGGCGGCTCGGCAGACGCTCTCCGGAGTGGATCAGGTGCAGTCCGACGTCGAACCTCGGCGCCGCCAGGAGCAGGCCCGAGACGAACTGACTCGACGCGCTCGCGTCGATCGTGACCTCGCCGCCGCGGATGTGCCCGCGCCCGCGGACGGTGAAGGGCAACGACCAGTTGCCGCCGTCGTCGATGTCCACGCCCAGCTCGCGCAGGGCCGTGATCATCGTGGCCATCGGACGGTGCAGCGCGCTCTCGTGCGCCGTCAGCGTGACGTCGCCGTGCACGAGGCCGGCCAGGGGAGCGACGAAGCGCATCACCGTCCCCGCCTGGCCGCAGTCGACGACCGTGTCGCCGCGGAAGGACACGGGCGGGGTGACTTCGAGGTCGGCGCCGAACTCGCCCTCGCCGGGAACCTCCTGGATCTCGACCCCGAGCGTGCGCAGCGCCTCGATCATGCGCGTGGAGTCATCCGAGTGCAGCGGCGCGATCAGCCGACTCGGCGCGTCGGCGATCGCCGCGAGCACGAGGGCACGATTGGTGAGCGACTTCGAGCCGGGAACGGTCACGGTCGCGTGGACGGCCCCGGCGGCAGTGGGCGCGGCCCATGCGGGGGCTGAAGGAGAGGGGGAATACCCGACGGCACTCATCGGGTTCTACCCTACTGAACCCTGGGGCATCCGAGACGAAGGTGGAGCATGAAGGCCACGATCGACGCACCGCCGTGGGCGGCAGACCTGCCGGTCGTAGACTGGCCGGTGATGGACGATCAGGCGGCTGACGACCCGCGTACCCAGTTCGAGGAGCAGGCGCTCCCCTTCATGGACCTGCTGTATGCGGCAGCCATGAGGATGACCCGCAACCCCGCCGATGCGGCAGACCTCGTGCAGGAGACCTTCGTCAAGGCGTTCGCCTCGTGGTCCTCGTTCACGCAGGGGACCAATCTCAAGGCGTGGCTGTACCGGATCCTCACGAACACGTACATCAACACGTACCGAAAGAAGCAGCGCGAGCCGTATCAGGGCACGATCGACGACCTCGAGGACTGGCAGCTGGGCGGCGCCGAGTCGACGACGGCGTCGAGTTCGCGGTCCGCCGAGGCCGAGGCGATCGACCACATGCCGGCATCCGTCGTCAAAGACGCGCTGCAGTCGATCCCCGAGGACTTCCGCCTGGCGGTGTACCTGGCCGACGTCGAGGGCTTCGCCTACCAGGAGATCGCCGACATCATGAAGACCCCCATCGGCACGGTCATGAGTCGTCTGCACCGAGGCAGGCGGCAGCTGCGTGACCTGCTCGCCGACTATGCAAGAGAGCGCGGCATCGCGGTGCCGGCGACGAGGAGCAAGAAATGACCGATTGCGGCTGCGACAAGGCGCGGAAGGACCTTGAGGAGTTCCTGCGCAACGAGGTGTGCAAGACCGAGCACGCCGACATCAAGGCGCACCTGGACAACTGCCCGAGCTGTCAGGAGGAGGCGCTCATCGCGCGCACCCTCACCGACGTCGTGGCGCGCGCGTGCAAGGAGACCGCTCCCGAGCAGCTGCGCGATCAGGTCCTGGCCCGTCTGCGCGCGGCGCAGGCCGCGCACTGATCACTGCGGCGCGAAGACCGTGAGCGCGTGCGGCACGACCTCCACGCGCAGCGGCAGCGTTCCGATCGGATCGCCGTCCGCGTAGGCGGTGACGTCGTCGGCGGCCAGCGAGACGGCGCGGACGCGGAACGCCGAGACCTCAGGGATCGACAGGTGCGTGCCGCGATAGGCGCGGGGGAGCAGCCGCAGCAGCCGCAGGCGCCCGACATCGCGCACGAGGGTGACGTCGAGCACCCCGTCGGTCGGGTCGGCGTCGGGACAGATGGGAATGCCGCCGCCGTACGTGCGTCCGTTGCCGACCGTGGCCATGATCAGATCGTCGTCGATGTGCTGCACCGTGCCGTCGGCGAGCGTGAGCGTGAGCGCGAAGCGGATGGCGCGCAGGGTCAGGAACTCGATCAGCAGGGCGACGTTGTAGCGAGAGTGGCCGCGCGGCCACCGCATCCGGTTCGCTCGGTCGTTGACGCGCGAGTCGAAGCCGCTGGCCAGCACTGAGCCGAACAGGTGCGTCGAGCCGTCGGCGCGGGTCACGCGGGCGATGTCGATGCGCTGCGTCGCCCCGGAGATCACGGCCCGTGCGGCTCCCTCCGCGTCGAGATCGCGCAGCCCGAGCGTGGTCGCGAGGTCGTTGCCCGTGCCGGCGGGGATCAGCCCGAGCGGCGTCGAGGTCCCGGCGAGCTCCTGGACGGCGAGGTTCACGGTGCCGTCCCCGCCGGCGACCAGGACCGCGTCGGCTCCGGCATCGAGCGCGCGGCGGAGCAGCTCACTGGACTCGGCGGCGCTGCCGCCCGAGAGAAGGGTGACCCGGATGCCGGCGGCGCGCAGTCGCGCTGCGGCGCGTTCGGCGGCACCGGTGTGGGCGCCGCTGCGCGCCGCCGGGTTCACGAGCAGTGCGACGTGCATGGAACCCGGCGGCGCGGATGCGTGTCAGAGGGTGAGCGCCTGCTCGAGCAGCGCGGACTGCTCGATGGCGTGCACCTTCGGCGAACCGGTCGCCGTCGAGGCGGCGGAGGCGCGCGAGACGCGGCTGATGGTGCGACCGTGCAGGTGCTTGACCACCTCGAGGGCGATGAACGGCCAGGCGCCCTGGTTCTCCGGCTCCTCCTGCACCCAGACGAGCTGGGCGTTCGGGTAGGTGTCGATGATGGCGTTGAGCTCGTCGACCGGCGCCGGGTAGTACTGCTCCAGGCGGACCAGCGCGACCTCGGGGTTCGGCTTCTTCTCGAGCTCCGACTTGAGATCCCAGTGGATCTTTCCGGCGTGCAGCAGCACGCGCTTGACAGCGCGCTTGTCGATCGCGCGGTCATCGTCGATCACCGGCTGGAAGCGGCCGGTGGTGAAGTCGCCGATCTGGCTGGTCGCGCTGCGCAGACGCAGCATGGCCTTCGGGGTGAACACGATGAGCGGCCGGCGAGGACGCGCGTACGCCTGCCGGCGCAGCAGGTGGAAGTACGACGCCGGTGTCGAGGGACGAGCCACCGTCATGTTGTCCTGCGCACACATCTGCAGGTACCGCTCGATACGAGCCGACGAGTGGTCGGGACCCTGGCCCTCGTAGCCGTGGGGGAGCAGGAGCACGACGCCGGACTGCTGTCCCCACTTCTGGTCGGCGGACGAGATGAACTCGTCGATGACGGACTGGGCGCCGTTGGCGAAGTCGCCGAACTGGCCCTCCCACAGCGTGAGGGTGTCGGCACGCTCGACGGAGTAGCCGTATTCGAAGCCCATCGTGGCGTACTCGCTGAGCAGCGAGTCGTAGACGTAGAACCGGCCCTGGCCGTCGGCGAGGTTGGCCAGCGGCAGCCACTCCTGCCCGTTCACCCGGTCATGGAGCACGGCGTGGCGCTGGACGAACGTCCCGCGACGCGAGTCCTGTCCGGCGAGGCGGACGTTCGTGCCCTCCATCAGCAGCGAGCCGAACGCGAGCAATTCGCTGAAGCCCCAGTCGACGTTGCCGTTGCGGCTCATGTCGTGGCGCTTGTCGAGCAGCTGCTGCAGCTTGTTGTGGACGGTGAAGCCCTCGGGCTTGTTGACGAACGACTCGCCGATGTGCTGGATGACCTCGGCGGCGACACCCGTCGTGTCGGGCTCCCCGACCGGGACCTCGACCTCGCCGGTGGTCGGGGTGATGACCGCGGATGATCCCGTCTCGGCCGCGTGCGTCTCGGCGAACGCGATCTCGAGGCGATCCTGGAAGTCCTGCTTGGCCTTCTCGTACTCCTCCTCGGTGATGTCACCGCGGCCGACGAGCGACTCGGTGTACAGGCGGCGCACGGAGCGCTTCGCCTCGATGAGGTTCGTCATGAGCGGCTGGGTCATCGACGGGTCGTCGCCCTCGTTGTGACCGCGGCGCCGGTAGCAGACCAGGTCGATGACGACATCCCGGTTGAACTCCTGCCGGTACCGGAACGCGAGCTGCGCCACGTGCACGACAGCCTCGGGGTCGTCGCCGTTGACGTGGAAGATCGGGGCCTGGATCGTCTTGGCGACGTCGGTGGCGTACACCGACGAGCGCCCGTCCTGCGGCAGCGTCGTGAATCCGAGCTGGTTGTTGACCACGACGTGCACCGTCCCGCCGGTGCGGTACGCGCGCAGCTGGGACATCTGCAGCGTCTCGACCACGACGCCCTGACCGGCGAAGGCCGCGTCGCCGTGCACGAGGATCGGCAGCCAGGAGAACGAGCCGATCGGCATGCGGTCCTGCTTGGCGCGGACGATGCCCTCCAGCACGCCGTCGACGGTTTCGAGGTGCGAGGGGTTGGCCGCCAGGTAGACGGGCACCTCTTCGCCGCCCTCGGCCACGAAGGTCCCCTCGGTGCCGAGGTGGTACTTGACGTCGCCCGAGCCGCTCTTCGAGCCGATGGCGACCGAACCCTCGAACTCGCGGAAGATCTGGCTGTAGGTCTTGCCGGCGATGTTGGTGAGGACGTTCAATCGACCGCGGTGCGCCATCGCGATGGCCGCGCCGTCGAGGCCGGCGCCGGCTGCCCCCTGGAGGATCTCGTCGAGGAGCGGGACGAGCGACTCGCCGCCCTCGAGACTGAAGCGCTTCTGGCCGACGTACTTCGTCTGCAGGAACGTCTCGAACGCCTCGGCCTGGTTGAGCTTGCCGAGGATGCGCAGCTGCTCGTCGTGGTCCGGCTTCTCGTACTTCAGCTCGACGTTGTCCTGGAACCACTTGCGCTGGGCCGGGTCCTGGATGTGCATGTACTCGACGCCGATCGTGCGGCAGTACGAGTCGCGCAGCACGCCGAGGACATCGCGCAGCTTCATGACGCGCTTGCCGCCGAACCCGTTGGTGACGAACTCGCGGTCGAGGTCCCAGAACGTGAGGCCGTGGCTCTCGATCTCGAGGTCCGGGTGGGTGCGCTGCACGTACTCGAGCGGGTCGATGTCGGCCATCAGGTGGCCGCGCACGCGGAACGAGTTGATGAGCTCCTGCACGCGCGCGGTCTTGTCGACGCGCTCGGCGAGGTCGACGTTGATGTCGTTGCCCCAGTGGATCGGGGCGTACGGGATGCGCAGCGCCGCGAAGATGCCCTCGTAGAAGCCGCGTTGGCCGGTGAGCAGCTCGTGCACGATCTTGAGGAACTCGCCCGAACCGGCGCCCTGGATGACGCGGTGGTCGTAGGTGCTGGTGAGGGTGATGGTCTTGCCGATGCCGAGCTCGACCAGCGTCTTCGGGCTGGAGCCCTGGAACTCGGCCGGGTACTCGAGGGCGCCGGCGCCGACGATGCAGCCCTGGCCCTTCATGAGGCGCGGCACGGAGTGGACGGTGCCGATGCCGCCGGGGTTGGTCAGCGAGATCGTGGTGCCCTGGAAGTCGGCGGCGGTGAGCTTGTTGCCGCGGGCGCGGACGACGAGATCCTCGTACGCGGCGAGGAACTCGTTGAACGTGAGCGACTCGGCGCGCTTGATGCTCGGCACCAGCAGCGCCCGCGACCCGTCGGGCTTGGGCAGGTCGATCGCGATGCCGAGGTTGATGTGCGCCGGGGCGATGACCGACGGCTTGCCGTCGACCTCGGAGTAGTACACGTTCTGGCTGGGGAACGCCTTGAGCGCCTGGATGAGGGCCCAGCCGATGAGGTGGGTGAAGCTGACCTTGCCGCCGCGGGTGCGGGACATGTGGTTGTTGATCACGATCCGGTTGTCGATCATGAGCTTGGCCGGGATCGTGCGCACGCTCGTCGCCGTCGGGACGGTCAGCGACTCGTCCATGTTCGCCGCAAGGGTCTTGGGCAGGCCCCGCAGCGGGGTGACGGCGTCTTCGGCCGCATCGTCGCCAGCGACGGGCTGGACCTTCGGCGCCTGCGCCGGGATCGGCTGGGGCGCCGCCGGGCGGGCGGTGGTCCGCGCGACCGGCTGCGCTCCGATGACGGGGATCGGTGCGGTGACGGGGTGCGCTTCGGCGGCCGGCTTCGTCGTGGCGGGCGTGTCACCCGCGGGGTTGTAGGACTCGAGGACGGGCCACCAGGCCTTGTCCACGGAGTTCCGGTCCTTGACGAACTGCTCGTACATCTCGGCCACGAGCCACTCGTTGGCCCCGAATTCGCCGTCGCTCGAAGTTCCCACGCCGGTCACCGGACTGGACACGGATCCGCCTGCTTTCATCGATGAAGATCGGAAGTGCGAGGCACCTGATCGGCCGTCGCGCACACGTGTATCAAGGGTATCCCAGGATTCGGGGCGCGTACGTGCACGCGGCGGCATATCAGGTAGCGACTTTCCACACAGTGAGATGTCACCATCTGCAGGGATGGGTAGCGTGAGAGCATGCAGTTCTCCGGTGAGCGGCCCCTCGTCGATCTGACCTATTCCGACGTGTTCCTCGTCCCGCGGCGCTCCGCGGTGACGAGCCGTCTGGATGTGGACCTGTCACCGCGCGACGGCACGGCAGCGACCGTTCCGCTCGTGTCGGCGAACATGAACTCCGTGACGGGTCCGCGGCTGGCGGCTGCGCTCGCCCGACGGGGCGGCCTCGGCGTCCTGCCGCAGGACATGCCGTTGCAGGAGCTCGACACCGCCATCCGCTGGGTGAAGGAACAGCCCGTCCGGTGGGACACGCCGATCGTCTTCGATGCCGATGCGACCGTCGCCGACGCGGCGTGCGTCGTGCCGCCGATCGACGGGCACGGGATCGTCGTGGCCCGCAGCGGAGTCGACCGGCTGCACATCGACGACGTGCTCGGGGTGCTGCCCGCGGCGCGGCTCGGGACGGCGCTGCCCGATGCGCGCCTGGGCGATCTCGCCCGGGGGCGCGCGGTGTCGATCGATGCGGACGACGTCACCGACGCGCGGCACGCGTTCGACCTCCTGACAGCCGCCGACGTCGAGACGGTCTGCGTCCTGCAGCACGGCTTCGTGGTGGGGGTGCTGTCGCGCCGCACGGCGCTGCGTGCCAACCTCTACCGGCCGGCGGTCGACGCCGACGGACGGCTCATCGTCGCCGCGGCGGTGGGCATCAACGGCGACGTCGCCGCGAAGGCCTCCGCGCTGGCGGCGGCCGGGGTGGACGTGCTCGTCGTCGACACCGCGCACGGGCACCAGGAGGGCATGCTCCGCGCCCTCGCCCAGGTCGCACAGCTGGGGCTGGGCGTTCCGATCGTCGCGGGCAACATCGTGACGGCCGACGGCGTGCGTGATCTGGTGGATGCCGGCGCCTCCATCCTGAAAGTCGGCGTCGGCCCCGGCGCCATGTGCACGACCCGGATGATGACCGCGGTCGGTCGTCCCCAATTCTCCGCCGTGCTCGAGACGGCGCAGGCCGCCGCCGAGCTCGGTGCGCACGTCTGGGCCGACGGGGGAGTGCGCTATCCGCGCGACGTCGCCCTCGCCCTGGCGGCAGGTGCGGCATCCGTCATGATCGGATCGTGGTTCGCGGGCACCGTCGAAGCCCCGGGACGGCTGCAGGCCGACGCCGACGGACGCCTGTTCAAGGAGTCGTGGGGCATGGCGTCGACCAAGGCGGTGCACGAGCGCTTCGGCCGGCTCGACCCGTACGAGCTCGCGCGCAAGGAGCTCTTCGCCGAGGGGATCTCGTCGTCGCGGATCTATCTGGACCCGCTGCGGCCGAGCGTCGAGGACCTCATCGACATGATCACCTCCGGCGTACGCTCATCGTTCACGTACGCGGGAGCGGCGACGGTGGCCGAGTTCCACGAGCGCGCGACGGTGGGCCTGCAGTCCGCCGCGGGCTACGAGGAGGGCAAGGCGCTGCCGGTCAGCTGGTAGCGTGGTCGCCCTCGCGGTCGCCCGGCGGCGCGGGGTTGCGGCGGCGCGGTCGCCCGGTGGCGCGGGGTTGCGGCGGCGCGGTCGCCCGGTGGCGCGGGACGTCACGGCGGGTGTCTCGAGCGTTTCGTCACGCGTCCGCGCCGGTTTCCGGCATCCGCGCCGTCGATTTTCGGGGCGGATGCCGGGAAAGGGCGCGGTTGTGGTGCGTTGGCGCGCCGCACCCGCTCCGAGGCCGCGCCGGTGTCGCTCCGGCGCGCAGCTAGCCGCCGCGCGGGCGGGGGAGAGCACTGGGAAGCCCGTCGCCCGTCAGGATGTCGTACAGACGCGCGGGCTCGTCGACATCGGCCGGCTCCCAGCGCGAGAACCCGCGGACCTCGCGGCGGATCTCGTTCTCGCGGTTCTTCTCGTCGATGACGAGAGAAGCGGCGTCCAGGTCACTGCGGAACCGGGGATTGCGGTACTTGCCCCGGCCGTCGAGCTCGCCCCAGTGTTCGTGCGTCGGGAAGTAGAAGTCGCCGTAGGCGATGCGACCGCTGCGCAGGACCCGGCGCTCCTGGAGGCGCGGGGTCGGGAAGCCGAGCCGAGCGATCACCACGCGGCTCTGCGACTCCCGGACGTTCGCCGCGAGAGTGCTGGCGCAGCTGATGCTGCGCAGGGCGCGCGCCGAGGAACGATGTGACGGCTCGCTCTCCCAGAGGTCGAGGATCTCGTCCACGGTCGTGAGGGGCCCGCCCTCGCGACCGGTCCAGATCGCCTGGTCCACGATCGCGACGCCGTTGACGTGCGGTACGATCCGCGCGAGGTCGAGGGCGGTCTGTGCGGGCGTCGTCACGCGGTGCTCGCCGAACGCAACGGTGGCGAGCTCCGAGAGGTCTCGCGGGTGGCGTCGGAACCCGCCGCCGGAGCGTCCGCCGCCGGCCGGCGGCCGGGAGACGTCGACGGTCGACGGCCATGCGCCGAGCACATCGATGGACCAGAGCGCAGCCGCCCCGAAATGCGAGACGACCGCGGGGCGGCGCAACCGCCGCGACCTCTCGACCACGCGCAAGCGATGCTGCTCGATCGGTGTCAGAGCCCTCCACTCCGCGGTGCGGGCGAACGCCCCGGGAGCGACTCTGGTCCACACGCCTGCGGCGATCAGGCGCCGCAGCTTGCGGTCGTCGAGCGGGTCGACGCGGTCGGCGCGGCGGATCACGTCGATGGAGGGGATGAGATCGCGCGCGGGGAGGAGTTCGTGCGTCATATCACCCAGCGTGCAGAGATCCCGCGCCGTCGTTGCCGGAACGGCGCGATTGTGGAGAGATCGGCCGAGACGTCGCCCTGTGCAGGAGGCGGTGGGCGCGCGGGTATCGTGGCGCCGCCGGTCACGCTTGCGCGCCTGTTCCCGGCATCCGCTGTGCTTATCGGGGGCGCGGATGCCGGGAATCGGCGCGGGTGCGGGTGCGGGCGCGCGGGGGCGGCGGGGCGCGCGGGGATGCGCGGGCGGCGGGGTGCGCAGGTGCGGGGCTGGGTGCGGGTGCGCGGGTGCGGGGGCGGGCGCGGCGGGGGCGGGTGTCGCGGCACCGCCGGTCACGTATGCGCGCCTGTTCCCGGCATCCGCTGTGCTTATCGGGGGCGCGGATGCCGGGAATCGGCGCGGGTGTGGGAATTGGGGCGCGCGGGGCGCGGGCGCGGCTGGGGCGGGGCGCGCGGGTTGGGGCGTGCGGGGACGCGCGGCTGGGGGCGTGCCGCGCGGTTGCCGTAAACTGATCGGCGATATGGACGACCCTCCCAGTTGTAGACACTCGCCCCACCGACCCTTCTTCCGCGTGAGCGGAGGTGACGTGTGATGGACTACGTCATGCTGGGCGTGGGGCTCCTTCTGACAGTCGGCACGGGACTGTTCGTCGCCAGCGAGTTCGCGCTGGTCAACCTCGACCGCGCCGACCTCGAGGCCCGGCAGAAGGCCGGCGAGTCGCGACTGGCGCTCACCATCAGCGCGCTGAAGATCACCTCGACGCACCTGTCGAGCGCGCAGCTGGGCATCACGCTGACGACCCTGCTCACCGGGTACACGATGGAGCCGGCGCTGTCGAACCTCATGGCCCCGCTGTTCGCGGCGTGGGGCGTGCCCGAGGCCGCCGCCCGGCCGATCTCCGCGGTGATCGCGATGTCGATCGCGACCGTGTTCTCGATGATCATCGGCGAGCTCGTGCCGAAGAACTTCGCGCTGGCCATCCCGCGGCACACCGCCAAGCTCGTGATGCCGTTCCAGGTGGCGTTCACGACGGTGTTCCGTCCCGCGATCACGCTGCTCAACGGCAGCGCCAACGGCATCCTGCGGGCGATGGGCATCGAGCCCAAGGAGGAGCTGTCCGGCGCGCGCACCGCCGAGGAACTCTCCAGCCTCGTGCGGCGTTCGGCCAGTGCCGGGGTGCTCGAGAAGGACACCGCATCGCTGCTGGATCGCACGCTCACCTTCGCGCGCCTGTCCACCGCCGACATCATGACGCCGCGCCCCAGCGTCCACGCCGTCGCCGCGGGGGACAGCGTCGAGGACGTCATCCAGCTCGCGCGCCGCACGGGGCACAGCCGGTTCCCGGTCTACGACGAGTCGATGGACGACATCACCGGCATCGTGCACCTCAAGCAGGCCGTCAGCGTGCCGCGCGACCGTCGCACCGACGTCCCCGCCGCGGCCATCGCCGAGGAGCCGCTGCGCGTGCCCGAGGCCGTCCACCTGGACGCGCTCCTGTCGGAGCTGCGCGGGCGTGGCTATCAGATGGCGGTCGTCGTCGACGAGTACGGCGGCACCGCCGGGGTCGTCACTCTCGAAGACCTCGTCGAGGAGATCGTCGGCGAGGTGCTCGACGAGCACGACCGCAGTCGTGCGGGCATCGTCCGCACCGAGGATGCCGTCGTCTTCCCGGGCGACCTGCGCCCCGACGAGCTCGTCGACCGCACCGGCATCCGCGTGCCGGAAGGCGACGTCTACGACACCGTCGGCGGCTTCCTGATGTCGACGCTCGAGCGCATCCCCTCCGTCGGCGACGCGGTCACCCTCGAGGACGGCACGCTCACGGTGCAGCGCATGGACGGCCGGCGCGTCGACCGCGTGCGGTTCGTGCCGCATCCGCTCCCGCCGGACGCGGAGAGATCGCTGCGTGCCGAGCGCGAGGGAGGTGACCGACGATGAACGACTGGGCCGGAATCGCGTGGCTGGTCGTCCTCCTGGCGCTCAACGCCTTCTTCGTCGGCGCCGAGTTCGCCGTCATCTCGGCGCGACGCTCGCAGATCGAGCCGCTCGCCGACAAGGGGTCGAAGACCGCCAAGACGGCGCTGTACGCGATGGAGCACGCCACGCTCATGCTCGCGACGAGCCAGCTCGGCATCACGATCTGCTCGCTGCTGATCCTGAACGTGTCCGAGCCGGCGATCCACCATCTGCTCGAGGTGCCGCTGGCCCTCACCGGCTGGAGCGACGCGGTCATCGGCGGGGTCGCCTTCGCGATCGCGCTCGTGATCGTGTCGTACCTGCACGTCGTGTTCGGCGAGATGGTGCCCAAGAACCTCGCCTTCTCGGTCCCGGACCGGGCGGTGCTGCTGCTGGCGACGCCGCTCGTCTGGGTGTCGAAGCTCTTCTACCCGGTGATCGTGGCGCTCAACTGGATCGCCAATCACATCGTGCGGCTGTTCCGGGTCGAGCCGAAGGACGAGGCCGCCTCGACCTTCACCCTCGACGAGGTCGCCACGATCGTGAACCAATCGCGCATCGAGGGCGTCCTGCACGACGCGTCGGGCGCGGTCGCTGCGGCGGTCGAGTTCACTGACAAGAAGGCCAAGGAGGTCGCCGTTCCGCTCGCGGAGCTGGTGACCCTGCCCGCCTCCACGACGCCGGACGAGATCGAGCGCGCCGTCGCCAAGCACGGCTTCTCGCGCTATGTCATCGTCGACGACGACGGCACCCCGCGGGGATACGTGCACCTGAAGGACGTGCTGCGCGCGGCCGAGGGCCCGGACGCCGAGAACGACGTCGCCGCGCCGATCAAGCCCAAGCGCATCCACCACATGGTGCCCGTCGCCGAGACCACCGACCTCGAGGATGCGCTGGCGATCATGCGGCGTTCGAGCTGTCACCTCGCGCAGGTGCGCGATGCGAACGGCGACACGACGGCCGTGCTGTTCCTCGAGGACATCATCGAGGAGCTCGTCGGCGAGGTGCACGACGCGACGCGGCGCGGCTTCTGACGCGCTGAGCCGGGGACGAGACCGTGCCCGGCTCAGCCGGCGACGGGCACGCGGCGCGGCCGGGCGCGGACGTACTGCGGCGGCCACAGCGCCGCGTCGTCCTCGCCGAGCTCGGTCGCGGCCCGCAGGGCGAAGTGGGGATCGCGCAGCCACTCGCGCCCGGCCATGACGACGTCGGCCGCGCCGTCGGCGAGGACCTGCTCGGCCTGTGCGCCCGAGGCGATCTCCCCGACCGCGCTGACGGACAGCCCCGTCGTCGCGCGCAGCTCGGCCGCCAGCGGCACCTGATAGCCGGGTCCCACGGTGATCCGCTGGTGGGCGACGAGCCCCCCGCTGGAGATGTCGAAGAAGTCCGCACCGCGCGCCGCGGCCCACGCCGCGACCGTGGCCGTCTGCGCGGTGTCCCAACCGTCGTCCGCCCAGTCGGTCGCCGAGAACCGCACCAGCAGCGGCACGGCCGGGGCGACCTCGCGGACGGCGTCCACGATGCGCAGCAGCAGCCGCGCCCGGTTCTCGAGCGAGCCGCCGTACTCGTCCTCGCGACGGTTGGACAGCGGGGAGAGGAACTGGTGGACGAGATAGCCGTGCGCGGCATGGATCTCGAGGACCTCGAATCCCGCGGTGACGGCGCGCGCGGCCGCGGCCGCGAAGGCCGCCACGACGGCGTCGATCCCTGCCGGATCGAGGGCGACCGGCTCGGCCAGCCCGTCGAACGCGATCGGCGACGGCGCCACCGTCTGCCAGCCGCCGCGATCCGCGGGCACCGACCCGCGCTCGCCCGCGAACGGGCTCCACGTCGACGCCTTGCGGCCCGCATGGGCGAGCTGGATGCCGGCGACCGCGCCGCGCGCACGGATCGCCGCCGCGATCGGGGCCCACGCGTCGCGCTGCGCGTCGTTCCACAGGCCGACGTCCTCCGGCGAGATCCGGCCTTCGGGGACGACGGCGGTCGCCTCGGCGATCACCAGTCCCGCGCCGCCGGAGGCGAACTGCGCGAGGTGCACATGGTGCCAGTCGTCCGGGATGCCGTCCACGGCGGAGTACTGGCACATCGGCGCGACCCAGAGTCGGTTGCGGACGGAGACTCCGCGCAGGTCGAAGGGCGTGAACAGGCGGCTCATGCGGAGGGCTCCATCGGGGTCGCGAGTAGGGTGTGGGCCATGGCCGAGACAGGCATCTGGACCGCGGACGACGTCGCACGCGTCCTGCGGAGGCCAACGGCATCCGATGACAAGTATTCCCGCGGCGTCCTCGGCGTGCGAACCGGATCCGACGACTACCCGGGCGCGGCCGTCCTCGGCGTCGAGGCCGCGTGGCGCACGGGACTGGGCATGGTGCGTTACCTCGGGCCGCCGGTTGCGACCGGCCTCGTGCTGCAGCGGCGCCCCGAGACGGTGACCATCGACGGGCGCGTGCAGGCCTGGCTGATCGGGTCGGGGACGGATGCCGCGACGCGCAGCGCACGGGAGACGACGGTGCTGCGCGGCATCCTGAGCGGGGCGGTGCCGGTCGTCGTCGACGCGGGCGCGCTGGACCTCGCGGCCGGAGCCGCCGCGCCGCGGGTGGTCACGCCGCACGCCCGCGAGCACGCGCGGCTGCGCGCGGTGCTGGGCCTCGACGACGGCGCGGGCGACGATCCCGACGACGGCGCGCGCACGGCATCCGCCCTCGGTACGGCGGAGGCCCTCGGCGCCACGGTGCTGCTCAAGGGCGCTGTCACCGTCGTCGCCGCGCCGGGCGGATGGACGGCACGGGTGGCCGCCCCGACCGCGTGGCTCGCCACGGCGGGCACGGGGGACGTGCTCGGCGGCATCCTCGGCGCGCTGGTCGCGGGCGGCCCTGTCCCCGACGCGGGAGTCCTCGGTCCGCTCGCGGCGTCCGCCGCGTGGCTGCATGGCCGCGCGGGCACGCTGGCCTCCGCGGCACGCGGAGGCGGCCCCGTCACGGCGCTCGACGTCGCGCGCGCGGTGCCGCGCGCCGTCGGGGAGATCCTGATCGGGGACACTCCGAGCCAGTCATGACGCCCCTCCCTAGGATGGGGAGGATGACGAGCCGAGCGGTGCTGTGGGGCGCATTCGCGGTCGTGCACCTCGGTGTCGCGGCGCTCGGCTTCCTCCAGCCCAACGAGCCCATGGGCGACGTCTACCGCGTGTACGAGCCGTGGGCGGCGCGGGCGCTCGCCGGGTCGGGGATCGTCGGGATCACCGAGCCGTGGGTGTACCCGCAGCTCGCGCTCGTGCCGATGCTGTTCGCGCACGGGCTCGGGGTGCTCGTCGGCAGCTACGTCATCGGCTGGGTCGTGCTGGTCGCGGCCGTCGACGCCGTGGCCTTCGCGGTGCTGGTCGGGCGGGCGACGTCCGCGGGACGGCTCGCGGCGGCCTGGTTCTGGCTCGCCTTCCTGGCACTGCACGGACCGGCCGGGATGTACCGGATCGACGCGATCACGGTTCCGCTGGCGATCATCGCGTGCCTGTGGCTGGTGGGCCGCCCCTGGGCGGCATCCGTCCTGCTGGCCCTGGCCACGTGGATCAAAGTCTGGCCCGCGGCCGTGCTGGCGGCCGCGGTGATCGCGGTCCGACGGCGAGCGGCCGTCGTCATCGGAGCCGGCGCGGTCACGGCGATGACGCTGTTCGCGCTCCTGGTCGCCGACGGCTACGCGCTCGGCTTCATCGCCGACCAGACCGGACGCGGACTGCAGGTCGAGGCGCCGGTGAGCACCCCGTTCCTCTGGGGCGCGCTGCTCGGGGCCGACGGCTTCTGGGTCTACTACTCGTTCGACATCCTGACCTACCAGGTCACGGGGACCGGCGTCGATCTCGTCATCGCGGCGATGACGCCGCTGCTGCTGCTCGCCGTGCTCGCGATCGCCGGGGTGGGGGCGGTCAAGGCCCGGCAGGGCGTGCGATTCGTCTCCCTGTTCCCGGTGCTCTCCCTTGCCCTGATCGCCGCCCTCATCGTGTGCAACAAGGTCGGTTCCCCGCAGTTCCAGAGCTGGCTCGTCGCGCCGCTCGTGCTCGCCCTCGTGGTGCGTCGGCGCCGGTGGTACGGCCCGGCGTGCCTCGCGCTCGGGACCGCTCTGCTCACCCAGCTGGTCTATCCGCTGCTGTACGAGGGGGTCGTCGTCCCCGAGCCGACGGCCGTCGTCGTCCTCACTCTGCGCAACATCGCGTCGATCGCGCTGCTGGTGTGGATGGTGGTCCGACTCGTCCGGCTGCCCGTCCCCGCCCGTCGTGGCGTCGCTCCCGCGGCGCTGCGCCCGGCACACTGATCCACCCACCACAGGAGGTTCCCATGCTCATCGCATTCTCTGTCGCGCCCAGCGGCACCGGCCGGGCCGACGGCTCCGTGCACGACGCCGTCGCCGCCGCCGTCTCGGTGGTGCGGGCCTCCGGGCTGCCGCACCGCACGACGTCCATGTTCACCGAGATCGAGGGGGAGTGGGACGAGGTGATGGCCGTCGTCAAGGGTGCCGTCGATGCCGTGCAGCCGTTCGGCTCACGTGTCTCGCTCGTGCTGAAAGCCGACATCCGCCCCGGTTACACGGGCGAGCTGACCGCCAAGCTCGACCGCCTGGAGTCCGCGATCGGCGAGACCGAGTCGCCGGACCGGTGAGCGCCGCAGCCCGGGACCGCTGACCGCAGCGACGGCGTCAGGTCGCGAGCAGGCGGCGCAGGTGGGCGCCGACGAGCTGCGTCTCGATGAGGAACCCGTCGTGCCCGAAGTCGCTCGTGAGCACGACGGTGGCGTCGTCGATCGTCGGACCGATGCCCCGCGCGATGCGGTGCTGGCCTTCGAGGGGGAACAGCCGATCGCTGTCGATGCCGAGCACCAGCGTGCGGGCGGTCACGCGGGCGAGGGCGTCCTCGACGCCGCCGCGGTCGCGTCCGACATCGTGGGAGTTCATCGCCTCGACGAGAGTGATGTAGCTGTTCGCGTCGAACCGGCGCGTGAACTTGTTGCCGTGGAAGTCGAGGTAGCTCTCCACGGCGAAACGGCCACCGTGCCCGAGCGGGCTCACCCCGGACTGCCAGGAGCGCTGGAACCTCTGGTTGAGCTCCGTCGAGGTGCGGTAGTTCAGCAGCGCCATGCGCCGGGCCAGGGCCAGTCCGCGGTGCGGACCGTCGCCGTCTCCGGCGTCGTAGTAGTCGCCGTTCTGGAAGCGAGGGTCCACACGGATGGCCTCGAGCTGCACCGAGTTCAGCGCCACCTGGTCGGCCGTCGTGGTCGGCGGCGAGCACAGCACGGCGAGCCGCTCGACGCGCTCGGGATGGCCGACACCCCACTCGAGCGCGTGCATCCCGCCCATCGAGCCGCCGACGACGGCGGCCCACGCGTCGATCCCGAGGGCGTCGGCCAGACGCACCTGGGCTTCGACCTGATCGCGGATCGTCAGGTAGGGGAAGCGCGCGGCCCACTCGTAGCCGTCGGGAGCGATGCTCGAGGGCCCCGTCGATCCCTGGCAGCCGCCCAGCATGTTCGGGGCGACGACGAACCAGCGGTCCGTGTCGATCGCACCGCCCGGGCCGACGATGTCGCTCCACCAGCCCGCCGTCGCATGTCCGGGTCCCGCCGCGCCGCGGACATGGCTGTCGCCGGTGAGTGCGTGCAGGACGAGGACGGCGTTGTCGCGGGAGGCGTTGAGCTCCCCCCACGTCTCGTACGCGATGCGGATGCCCGGCAGCTCACGCCCGCCCTCGGTCCGGAACGCGCCGAACGCGGCGAATCGGCGATCACCGGTCGGGTCGCCGTCGCGCCACGCTCCGGTCGTGGGCGGGCGCCCCAGCAGCAGGCGCGCGTCGGCCTCCGTGATCGGCGCGGAGGGCACCGTGTCTTCGGAGGTCTGCCAGTCCATGCCCCCATTCTCGCCCGGGCCCGCGACCCCGGCGCACGTGTTACGCCATCTCCCCGCGAAAGCCTCCCGGTGCGGCCTTCGCGGGCACGCCGGCGCCGCGGCGGGGTGTCCGGTCCCGTGTCCGCTCTCGTTTCCGGCATCCGCGCTGTGGATCTGGGGCGCGGATGCCGTGAAGTGGCGCGGGCGTGGGACGCCGCGCGGCGGCGCGGGGCGCGGATGCCGGGGACGGCGCGGATGCCGGGATGGGGCGCGGATGCCGGGAAGTGGCGCGGGTGTGGGGTGCTCGGTGCTGCGGCGGGCGCCGGTCCCGTAGCGGCTCTCGTTTCCGGCATCCGCGCTGTGGATCTGGGGCGCGGATGCCGGGAAGTGGCGCGGGCGTGGGACGCCGCGCGGCGGCGTGGGCGCGGGAGTGACACGCCGCGCGGACGCGCGGAAGCCCCCGACCCGGTGCGGGGCGGGGGCTTCCGACAGCCCTGAGGAGGAGGTCAGGCGCGAGCGGCCTCGGCGACCCGGCGCGCCGCGCCGAGCGCGTTCTCCAGGTCGGCCTTGAGGTCGTCGATGTTCTCGAGGCCCACCGAGAGGCGCACGAGGCCCGGCGTCACGCCGCTCGTGAGCTGCTGCTCGGGGGTGAGCTGCGAGTGCGTCGTCGAAGCGGGGTGGATGACGAGCGAGCGCACGTCTCCGATGTTGGCGAGGTGGCTGAACAGCTCCAGCGAGTTCACGAACTCGCGGCCCGCCTCGACGCCACCCTTGAGCTCGAACGACAGCACCGCGCCGACGCCCTGGGGCGCGTACTCGTTGGCCTTGGCGTACCACGGCGAGGTGGGCAGGCCCGAGTAGTTGACCGTGGCGACGTCCTCGTGGTTCTCGAGCCACTCGGCGATCTCCTGCGCGTTCTGCACGTGGCGCTCGATGCGCAGCGAGAGGGTCTCGACACCCTGGATGAGCAGCCACGCGCTGTTGGGCGAGATGGCGGCACCCAGGTCGCGCAGCAGCTGCACGCGGGCCTTGATGATGTAGGCCAGGCCGTCGCCGACCGCGGTGGTGTACGACGCGCCGTGGTACGACGGGTCGGGCTCGGTGAGGCCGGGGAACTTCTCGACGTTCTGCGACCATGCGAAGCGTCCGCCGTCGATGATCACGCCGCCGATGGTCGTGCCGTGGCCGCCGAGGAACTTCGTCGCTGAGTGGATGACGATGTCGGCGCCGTGCTCGAACGGGCGGATCAGGAAGGGGGTCGCGATCGTGTTGTCCACGATGAGCGGCACGCCGCTCTCGTGGGCGACCTCGGCGACCGCGCGGATGTCGAGCACGTTGATCTTCGGGTTGCCGATCGTCTCGGCGAAGAACAGCTTCGTGTTCGGGCGGACGGCGCGGCGCCACTCCTCCGGGTCGTCCTGGTTCTCGACGAAGGTGACCTCGATGCCGAGCTTGGCGAGGGTGTACTTGAAGAGGTTGTAGGTGCCGCCGTAGATCGAGCTGGAGGACACGAAGTGGTCGCCCGCCTCGGCGATGTTGAGCACCGCGAAGGTCGTCGCGGACTGGCCCGAGGCCAGCAGCAGCGCGCCGGTGCCGCCCTCGAGCGCGGCCAGACGCTGCTCGAGCACGTCCTGCGTCGGGTTCTGGATGCGCGTGTAGATGTTGCCGAACTCGGCCAGCGCGAACAGGTTCGCGGCGTGGTCGGCGTTGTCGAAGACGTACGAGGTCGTCTGGTAGATCGGCGTGGCGCGAGCCTTCGTGACCGGGTCGGGAGCAGCGCCGGTGTGGATCTGCTTGGTCTCGAAGCGCCAGTTCTCGGGTGCGGACATGTCGGGCTCCATCTGGATCGTTCTGCGGGTGCGGCGGATGCCGTGGCTTCCCCCTGACAGTACGGATCCCGCCATCGTGTCAACAAGGCGGGGGAAATGTTACGTAACGCGGGCGCGGACGATCGCGCGGGCGGATGCCGGGGCACGCGGGGCCGTCGGACGGACCCGGCGAGGGCCGGGGGTAGCGTGGGGATCATGACACGACGTGCTGTGGTGACGGGAGCCAGCTCCGGGATCGGCGAGGCGGTGGTGCGCGCGCTGCGCGCGAGCGGATGGGGCGTCGTCGGCGTCGCCCGGCGGGCCGAACGCCTCGCGGCGCTGGACGCCGCGGTCGGATCGGCCTCGTTCGCGGCCGATCTCACCCGCGAGGAGGATGTCGCGGCGCTGGCATCGCACCTGGCCGGCACCGGCGCCGTGCACGCCCTCGTCCACGTCGCCGGCGGAGCCCGCGGAGCCGACCGCATCGAAGACGGCGACCCGGACGACTGGCGCTGGATGTTCGAGGTCAACGTCCTCTCGGCGCAGCTGGTCACGGCCGCCCTGCTGCCGCTGCTGCGGCGTGCGGCGGCCGTCGACGGGCACGCCGACACCCTGTACGTCACCTCGACGGCCGCGCAGACCGCCTACCCGGGCGGCGCGGGCTACAACGCGGCCAAGGCGGGGGAGTCGATGGTCGCGCGCGCGCTGCGCCTCGAGCTCAACGGCGAGCCGATCCGCGTCACCGAGGTCGCGCCGGGCATGGTGCACACCCCCGAGTTCACCCTCAACAGGCTCGGCGGCGATCGCCTCGGCGCCGAGCGGGTCTATGAGGGCGTCGACAAGCCGCTGCTGGCCGAGGACGTCGCCGGCGTCATCGCGTACGCCCTCAACGCTCCCGGGCACGTGAACCTCGACCTGGTCACGATGCGCCCGGTCGCGCAGTCCGCACAGCACCTGCTGGCGCGCGGGCCGCTGCGCCCGCGGCTGCCCGAGGAGTGATCCGCGGCAGCCGCTGACCTCGTCTCACACCGGCGGCGCGTCGGCGAAGGCGACCTTCGGGACGAACAGCAGCAGGAGCGCGGCGAGGAAGCCGCCGGCCGCGCAGATCGCCCACACCGTCATGTAGCCGCCCAGCGAGGCCGCCGTCTGGCTCGCCACGACCCCGGCGCCGGCGGCCAGGACGACGCCGAACACGGCCGAGGAGAACGTCCCGCCGATGGTCTTGGTCGTGTTCGTGAGCGCCGAGGCCACGCCGGTCTGTCCCGTCGGGGCCGCTGCGGCCGCGGCCGCCGGCATCGCGCCGACCAGCGCGCCGCAGCCGAGCCCGGCGATGGAGAGGTTGAGCAGCACCTGCCACAGCTCGAGGTGGAACGGCAGGAACAGGGTGTAGCCGACGCCCACGAGCAGCGCCGCGACGATCAGCACGATGCGCGGGCTCGCCCGCCGCGAGGTCACGGCGAACAGCACGGCGCCCACGATGAGCGACACCAGGTACACGCCGATGACGTTCGAGCGCTCCGTCGCATCGAGCCCGAGGCCGTAGCCCAGCGCCGGGTCGGTGCCCGCGTACGTCGACAGCGGCCCCTGCGCGCCCAGCAGGCTGATGCCGATGAGGAAGGCCGTGGCCTGCACAGGCCACATCTCGGGGCGGCGCAGCACCCGCATGTCGATGGCCGGGTCGTCCTGCCGCAGCTCGTGCCGCACGAACCAGACGAGCACCAGGATGCCGGCGACCAGCAGTCCCGCCACCCACAGCCAGGCGTCTGTGCCGAGGTCCAGTTCGCCGATCATCCGCATCCAGGCGAGGGCGCCGGTGACCAGCAGCAGGCCCCACGCGAGGATGACGAAGCCCCAGGTGTCCAGCGACCGTCCCGGCTGCGGCGTCGATTCGGGCACCCACAGCCAGATCACGACGGCGACGAGGGTGACGGCGATCGCCGGGACGATCAGCGTGAGGGTCAGGTCGCCGCCGGTGGCCGCGAAGATGCGGCCGGCGGCCAGTGCGCCGATGATGGCCCCGGCCTGCAGCCCGACGACCAGCAGGCCCGCGGCGCGCCGCGTCAGCGAGACGCCGTGGTTCTGCGTGCGCCCGCGCTCGAAGATCAAGGCGATCTCCAGTGGCAGCCACACGACGTAGAAGCCCTGCAGCGCCCAGGCGAAGAGGAACGTCCAGAACGTGCCGGCGAAGGCGATCCACCACGTCGCCCCGGCGGTGAGGATGGCGGCGACGAGGAGGATGCGCTTGTGCCCGTACATGTCGCCGAGCTTGGCGAGCACGGGCACGACGAGCGCCGACAGCAGCAGCTGCGCGGCCTCGAACCAGTTGACGTCGGAGTCGTGGATGCCCAGCTCGATGACGATGTCGCTGAACAGCGGCACGTAGTACCCCTGCAGCATGCCGCTGACGATCTCGACGACGATGAACCATCCGATGAGGCCCGCCGTGATCCCGAGGGCGGAGCTGCGCAGAGTCGTGGACACGAGGGGAGCCTAGCGGCGCCTCTAGTCTGATCGGAGGAGGCAACGCGGACACCGGGAGGCGGCACGGATGGCGATGAGTCTCGAGGAGCTCGCGCAGGCGGGCATGATGGATGCCGGCTGGGCGGCCGCGCTGGCTCCCGTCGCGCCCGAGATCGCGGCGCTCGGCGAGCGGCTGCGCGCCGAGGCCGCCGCCGGGCGGGGGTACCTTCCCTCCGGCGACAAGGTGCTGCGGGCGTTCGCCCGACCGCTCGCCGACGTGCGGGTGCTCATCGTCGGGCAGGACCCCTATCCGACCCCGGGACACCCGATCGGCCTGTCCTTCGCGGTCGATCGCGACGTGCGGCCGCTGCCGCGCAGCCTCGGGAACATCTATCAGGAGCTCGAGGCGGACCTCGGCATTCCGCGCGCCGCGCACGGCGACCTGTCGCCGTGGAGCGATCAGGGCGTCATGCTGCTCAACCGCGTGCTGACGGTCGCGCCGGGCGCCCCGGCATCCCACCGTGGATGGGGCTGGGAGAAGGTGACCGAGCACGCGATCCGCACGCTCGTCGCGCGTGAGCAGCCGCTCGTCGCGATCCTGTGGGGGAGGGACGCCGGCAGCCTCACGTCCCTGCTGGGTGCGACCCCGGTGGTCGCCTCGGCGCACCCCTCGCCGCTGTCGGCGAGCCGGGGCTTCTTCGGCTCGCGCCCGTTCTCGCGCGTCAACGAGCTGCTCGTGCAGGCCGGCGGGACACCCGTCGACTGGCGACTGCCCGATTAGGCTGAAGGGCATGCTGGAGGAGGAGTACGACCGAGACCGGCGACGTCTGCCCCGGCACCTGCGTCGCCGGCCGGAGCCGGAGGCGCCGTTCTCGTACGAGATCCGCCCTGCGGCGCACGCCGACATGGCCGACGTGCGCGAGATCTACAACCACTACGTCACCAACTCCGTCGTCACGTTCGACGAGAAGAGGTGGTCGCATCGGCAGTGGGTCGACAAGCTCCAGCATCTCGACAAGCTCGGGCTGCCCTTCCTCGTCGCCGTCTCGCCCGGTGGACAGGTGCTCGGCTACGCCTTGGCCGCCCCGTGGACGGGGAAGTCCGGCTACCGGTACACCGTCGAGAACTCGATCTACCTCGGCCAGGCGGCCGCGGGCAAGGGGCTGGGGCGCGCCCTGCTCGAGGCGCTCATCGCCGCGTGCGAGGAGAAGGGCATCCGCGAGATCGTGGCCGTGATCAGCGACGGGGGCGCGGAGGCCTCGCTCGCGCTGCATCGCAGGCTCGGCTTCGTCGAAGTGGGCCGGATGGGCCGGGTCGGCTACAAGTTCGGCCGCTCACTGGGCACCATCTATCTCCAGAAGAGCCTGTCGCCGCGCCGCAAGCGGTCACTGTTCCGGCGCGGCGGCGCCTGAGCCGTCGGCGGCGCTGCGCACCGCGTCGATGAGGGCGCGCCAGGGACCGTCGACGTCCTGATCGGCCAGTTCGGCGTGGTGCTCCTCGCCACCGCGCACCGCGGCGACCTCCCAGCAGAACCGATCCGCGCCGCTGGGCGGTGCGGGGGCCGTATGCCCCCACGGGCATGCCTCGATCAGGTCGGCCCACACGGGCTCCTCCTGAGGCGGCGGTGCGACGCTCCAGCGGCGCGCGAGCCCCGCGAACCCGCCGGTGCGCACGACGGTGATCCGCACATCGGTCCTCGCGCGTGCGGCGCGTGACTCGTCAGCCGGCATCGTCGATCACTCCGACGCCGATCCACGCGTCGCGGACGGCATCGACCTCTTCGGCGTCCGCACCGTACTCCTGCGCGGCGACGCCCAGGGTCGCGGCCGCGAAGGCGGTGAAGTCCGCGGTGGGGGTGAGCCGGCCTCCCGTGAGCGCGAGGTACCAGATGCGGCCGGCGCGTTCCCAGGCGTATCCGCCCAGCGCCGTCGCTGCCAGGTGGAACGCCTTGTTGGGGATGCCGGAGTTGATGTGGACGCCGCCGTTGTCGGCGGTCGTGTCGACGTAGTCGCGCAGGTGCGCGGGCTGCGGATCGCGGCCGAGCACGTCGTCGTCGTACGCGGTGCCGGGCGCGCTGAGCGACCGCAGCGCCTCGCCCTGCACAGCCTCGGTGAAGATCTCGGCGCCGATCAGCCACGATGCCTCGTCGGCACGCTGCCCGAGCCGGTGCTGCTCGGTGAGGGCGCCGAACACATCCGCGAGGGACTCGTTGAGGGCGCCGGGCTGGCCGCGGTACACGAGGCCGCCGGCGTGCTCGATGACGCCGTGGGCGAGCTCGTGCGCGATGACGGTCACTGAGCGGGTGAACCCGGTGAACACCTCGCCGTCTCCGTCGCCGAAGACCATGCGCCGGCCGTCCCAGAACGCGTTGTCGTAGTCCACGCCGTAGTGCACTGTGGCCGGCAGCGTGCCGCCGACGCCGTCGATCGACGAGCGGGCGAAAGCCTCCCAGAAGAACGCGAACGTCGCCCCCAGTCCGTCGAAGGCCTCGTCGACGGCGGCATCGCCGGTCGGGGGATCGTCCTCACCGCGCACGCGGACGCCGGGGAGCACTTCGCGGTGCTGCGCGTCGGAGATCACCCGGTCGGGCGCGGGGGAGGCGGTGACGACGAGCGCGCCGCCCTCGACGGAGAGGTCGAGCACGGCGCGCGCCGGCCGGTAGCGGCGCGGCACGGCGAGGGTGGCGCGCGCGGCCTCGGCGGCGCGCGCGTACCGCGCCTGCGGCGAGGCGGCCAGACGGGCCAGCAGATACGGCGGGACGATCGCGTGCATGACCGTCACAGTAGTCCTGGTCAGCGCGACCGGTAGGGGTCGATGACGGGGATCGAGGCCAGCAGGTGGCGCGTGTAGGCCGCCTGCGGCTCGAGCAAGACCTTCTCGGTCGGGCCCTCCTCCACGACGCGCCCGTCCTTCATGACGACGACCTCGTCGCACAGGTTCTGCACGACGCCGATGTCGTGCGAGACCATGACGAGGGTCAGCCCGTCCTTCGCGCGCAGCTCGCGCAGCAGGTCGAGGATCTGCGCGCGCACGGTGACGTCCAGCGCCGACAGCGGCTCGTCGCCGACCAGCACGCGGGGGCGGTGGGCGATCGCGCGCGCCAGTGCGATGCGCTGGCGCTGACCGCCCGAGAACTCATGCGGGAACCGCTCCGCCATGTCGGCGTCGAGTCCCACGTGCTGCAGCACCTCGCGCACGCGGGCGCGCCGATCGCCGGCGATGCCGAGAGCCCACAGCGGCTCGGCGATGATCTGCCCCACGCTCATGCGCGGATCCAGCGACGCGTACGGGTCCTGGAAGACCATCCCCGTCTCGCGGCGCAGCCAGTGCAGCGAGCGCGCCCGGGCGCGGGCGTCGACCGGCCGGCCGCCGAGATCGACCGTGCCGACGGTGGGCGAGTCCAGTCCCAGCAGCAGGCGCACGAGGGTCGACTTGCCCGATCCGGACTCGCCGATGATCCCGACGGCCGAGCCCTCGGCCACGTCGATGTCCACATCGTCGAGCGCCGTCGTGTACCGGCGCGGCTCGAACAGGCGGCCCGAGGGGACCCGGAAGCGGCGGGTGAGCCCGCGCCCCCGCAGGAGCGCGCCGTCGGCGGGGAGGGTCACGAGACACCTCCCGGGCGCCAGAGCGTCGCGGTCGCGTCGCGCAGCAGACCCTGCGTGACGGCGGATGCCGGTGCCGTCAGCAGCTGCGTGAGCGCGCCCTGCTCGACCACGCGGCCGTCCTCGAGCACGACGGCATCCGTCGCGATCTGGGACAGCACGGCCAGATCGTGGGTGATGAACACGAGCGACATGCCGTCGTCGGCGACGAGCGAGTGCAGCAGCTCGAGGATCTCGGCCTGGATGGTCACGTCCAGCGCCGTCGTCGGCTCGTCGGCGATGAGCAGCCGAGGGCGGCAGGCCAGGGCCATCGCGATGGCGACGCGCTGCCGCTGCCCGCCGGAGAGCTGGTGCGGGTAGCGGCGCACGATCTGCTCGGGGTCGGGCAGGCGCACGCGGGCGGCTTCGGCGACGGCGCGCGCCATCGCGGCGCGCCGCGGCAGCCGCTGGTGGATGCGGATCGACTCGGCGATCTGGCGCCCCACGGTGCGGATCGGATTGAGCGCCGTGCGCGGCTCCTGGAAGACGATGCCGATCTCGTCGCCGCGCAGTTCGGCGAGTCGGCGATCGGGCAGCCCGATCAGCTCGCGTCCGTCCCAGCGGATGCTGCCGCGCGCGGTCGCGCCCTCCGGCAGCAGACCGAGGACGGCGAGGGCGGTCAGGGACTTGCCCGACCCGGACTCGCCGATCAGGCCCACGCGGGCGCCGTCGGTCACCGTGAACGAGACGCCGTCGACGACGCGGCGGCCGCCGATCTCGATGACGAGGTCCTGCACCTGAAGGCTCACGCGACCACCTCCGGCAGCTGCGGCTCGGCGTCGCGCTCGCGCCGCGAGAGCGTCGGGTCGGTGGCCTCGCGCAGCCCGTCGCCGAGGAGGTTCAGCCCCAGCACGGTGAGCGTGATCGCCAGCCCCGGCCACACGACCGAGCCCGGGTGGACGGAGATGTACGCCTGCAGGTCGCGCAGCAGCATGCCCCACGAGGGCTCGGTGACCGGCGCGCCGAACCCGAGGTAGGACAGTCCGGCCTCGGCCAGGACGGCCACGGCCATCCCCCACGACAGCTGCACGATGAAGACGGGCGCGACGTTGGGCAGCAGATGCCGCCACAGGTTCTGCCACGGCGTGAGGCCGCTCGCGCGCGCCGCCACCACGAAGTCGCTGTGCAGCACGCGACGCAGCTCAGGACGGGTGACGCGGGCCACGTTCACGCCGAAGCCGATGCCCACCGACAGGATCACGACCCACAGCGATCCGCCCCACACGGCCGAGATCATCATCGCGATCAGCAGGACGGGGAAGGCGATGAGGATGTCGACGAGCACGGCGACCGACTCGCGCACCCAGCGCATCGTCAGGGCGCCGAGCGCCGCCAGCGCGAGGCCGATGAGGGTCGCGACGATGCCGGCCCCCAGCGCGACCCAGACGGTCGTGCGGGCGCCGGCCATCAGCAGGCTGAGGATGTCGCGCCCGGATCCGTCGGTGCCCAGCAGATGGCTCCACGACGGCGACGCCCAGCGATTCGCGATGTCGACGCGCTGCGGATCGAACGGGGTCCAGAAGCGCGCGATGAGCGCGGTGATCCCGACGACCGCCACGACGACCAGCCCGAACCGCCCCGTCGACAGCGCCCACAGGCGGCTCAGCCACCGCATCCGCCCGCGCATCACTCCGCCTCCCGCTGCCGCGGGTCGATGACCCGGTGGACCAGGTCGACGACGAAGCCGACGACGAGCACGAAGCCGGTGAGCACGAGCAGCTCGCCCTGCACCTTGAGCAGGTCGCGGTTGCCGACGTCGGTCACCAGCATCCGCCCGATACCCGGCAGGGTGAACAGCTGCTCGATGATGACGGTGCCGACGATGATCCCGGCCACCTGCAGCCCGAGCACCGTGATGATCGACAGGCCGACGCTGGGAAGGCCGTGGCGGATGAGCGCCTGCGTGCGGGTGAGGCCCTTCGCCGCGCCGGTGCGCACGAAGTCCTGGCCCACCGCCTGCAGGGTCGCCGACCGCACGAAGCGCAGGAGCATGGCGCCCTCGATCACGCCGATCGTGAGAGCCGGCAGCAGGAGCGCGCGCAGGGCGTTCCACGGCTGGTCCCAGCCGGAGCGCGGAAAGCCCTGTGCGGGCAGCCAGCCCAGCCAGACGGCGAACACGACCACGAGCATCATGCCCGCCCACACGACCGGCACCGCCGCGAGCGCCTGCGCGCCGACGTTGAGCGCCGTGCCGTCAGGGCGTCCGCGGCGCAGCGCGGACAGTACGCCGAAGGGGATCGCGATCACCAGTGCGATGAGCATGGACAGCAGCCCGAGGGGGACGGTCACCTGCGCCTTCTGGACCAGCTCGCTCGCCACCGGCGTTCCGGTGACGAGCGAGGCGCCCAGGTCGCCGCGCAGGATGCCGCCCATCCACGAGGCGTACTGCGCGATGAGGGGAGCGTCGAGGCCGAGGCGCTCGCGGATCGCCGCGATCTGCTCGGGGGTCGAGTTGATCCCCGCGATCATCTGCGCGACGTCCCCGGGAAGGATGCGCAGCGTCAGGAAGATGAGCGCACTGGCGACGAACAGGCCCAGCAGAAGCAGGGCCAGCCGCGTCAGCGCGTACCGGATCACTCCTGGCTCTTGACCAGCTCAGCCAGGTTCAGGCGCTCGTTGACGTTGACCGTCGGCACGCCGGCGATGCCGGTGCCCACGGCGACGACGGATGCGCCCGTGTAGAGCCAGTCGGCCGCATGCTCCTCGGAGACGATGCGGGCCGCCTGCTGCAGCAGTGCAGCGGCCGACGCGTCGTCGGTCGCTGCCAGCGACTGCGCGAACAGGCCCTGGACCTCGGCGTTGTCGAAGGTGAAGTAGTACGCGGGGTTGGCCCAGTTCTCGAAGTCGCGCGCCTCGGTGTGCAGCACGTAGCTGAGCTCGTAGTCCTGATTGATGTAGACATCGTTGATCCAGGCGGGGAACTCGACCGGGTCGACGGTGAGGGTGATGCCGACGTCGTTGAAGTTGGAGACGAGGATCTGCGGGATCGTCGACCCGTAGAAACTGGGGATCGTGAGGGTCAGCGACAGGTCCTCGGCGCCGGCCTCGGCCAGCAGCGCGCGGGCGGCGGCGGGGTCGAACGGCGCGACGGCGGACAGATCCTCGAAGCCCGGGTCGAGCGAGGGGATCGGGCCGTACTGGGTCTGGCCGGCGCCGATCGCCTCGACGATGGACTCCTTGTCGATCGCCTGACGGATCGCCTGGCGCACGCGGACGTCGCTCAGCGGTCCCGCCGTGGAGTTGATCGCGAGGGTGCCCTTGTCGGTCGACTCGCCCAGCTCCACGGTGAAGTCGCCGTTCGCCTCGATCTGGTCGATGAGGTTCGCATCGAACCCCGTGACGACGTCGAGCTCGCCGGCGAGGGCGCCGTTGAGGGCGGCCTGCGGGTCGGGGATGTAGCTGAAGACGACCTCGGCGACCTGCGCCGGCTCGCCCCAGTAGTCGGCGAAGCGGGCGAAGGTGATGCTGTCGCCCTGCTTCCAGTCCGCCAGCGTGTAGGGGCCGGTGCCGTTGGCAGCGGTCTTGCGGTCGATGTCGTCGTCCTGCTTGAGGACGAGACCCGCGCGGCCGGTGAGGTTCCACAGCAGGGTCGAGTCGGGCTCGCTCAGGGTGAGCGTGATCGTCTGGCCCTCGGCGGCGATCGTGTCGACGCGGGACAGGCGGCCGGAGTCGCGGTAGGCCGCGTTCTCCTTGACCTGGGTGAGCGACCACACCACGTCGTCGGGGGTGAGCTCCTGCCCGTCGTGGAAGGTGACGCCCTCGCGCAGCTCGAACGTGTAGGTGAGGCCGTCGGGGGAGACCTCGTAGGCACTGGCGAGCGTCGGGACGATCTCCTGCTCCGGCGTGCGGGACACGAGGCCCTGGTAGATGTTGTCGACGAGGATCTGATCGAGCGCGGCGCCGGCCGTCTCGCGGATGTCGAGGTTGCCCGGTTCGAGCACGAGCCGGATCGCGACGCTGGCGTCGGTGTCCGGGGCCACGTCGGTCCCGGTGGGTGCCGGTGTGACGTCGTTCGTGCAGGCGGTGAGCAGCAGCGCGCCGGCGGCGAGCAGTGCCGTGGCGGTGAGGGCTGTGCGACGAAGCATGGGAAGAGGGTCCTTTCGGAGGGGCAGGGGCGTCGTTGCTGCGACGCCGGTCCGCGTACTCGGTGCGCGATACAGCCTAGGGTCCCGTCGTCCGGCGCTTCTCATCGGGCGTCACACGCGCTGTCATGCGGCGACATCGGCGATGAGTCGCCCGAGCGGCAGCGGGATGTCCTCCTGCACATTGTGCCGGGCCTCCACCTCGACGATCCGCGCGGCGGGGAGCCGCCGCGCGAACTCGTCCCGCTCGGATGCGGTGATGTAGCCCTGGTCGCCGCGGACCAGGGTGAGCGGCGCGCGCACGGCCGCCAGGTCCTCCCACCCCGCGTCCGAGAGGATGCCGGCCGTCGCTGCCTGACGCTGCGCCATGGCCGCCGCGGTCTCGGGGTCGGCCGCCAGCGCGTTCGCGATGTGGGCGAAGTGGTGCTTCCACTCGACGCGCCCGTCCGCGCGCACGCGGGAGTTCAGCCGCACGCCGCGCGAGGCGGCGGCCCGCGATCCGCCGAGCCCGAACGAGAGGGCGCGCTCGACGAGCTCGTCGTACGAGGCCCAGTGGGTCGGGCCGGCGAAGAACTCGCGCACCTGCCGCGCGCTGCCGTTGGGGTCGATCCCGGGGGTGATGTCGACGACGACGAGCTTCCGTACCAGGTCCGGGTGCGCGCGTGCGAGCGCGGCGGCCGTCAGCCCGCCCAGAGACTGGCCGACGAGCACCTGCGGACCGTCGGTCCAGGCGGCCAGTGCCGGCGCGATGTCGGCGGCGAGGACGCGACCGGCGTAGTTCGCGTCGGGGCGCCAGGACGAGTCGCCGTGGCCGGGGAGGTCCAGGGCGAGCGCGGGCAGCCCGAGTCCGAGGATCGTGGTGTCCCACGTGTGCGCGTTCAGGCCTGCGCCGTGGAAGAAGGTGACGGCGGGCGCCGCGAAGTCGCCGGAGCGCGGATCGCCGTACTGCAGGGCGCTGACGACCCGGCCGTCGTCCAGCGTGTACGAGATGCGCCGTACGGGAGGGGCCGGGTCGATGCCGGCCTCGGCGGCCTGGGCGGGGAGGTACGAGAACTCGTCGAACGGGCTGTCGGTCACGCGGCTTCCTCGGGGGTGACGGGGACGATGGTGGCTCCATTGTCGCCGACGCCGCGTTCCCTGTCGCGCAGGGGCGTCACCGCGCGACGCGGGCTAGGGTGACGTGCATGACTCAGGAACGCCGCGTGCATCTGTCCCGCTCGGCCCGGCCCGCCTACGACGCCCTCGAGACGTTCGCCAAGACGGTCGCGCAGGTCGCCGCCGAGGCGGGCATCGACGACCGTCTGAAGGAGATCGCGCTCATCCATTCCTCGCAGCTCAACGGCTGCGCCTACTGCGTGCGCGTGCACGTCGACCGCGGCGTGACGGCGGGCCTCACCGCCGACGAGATCGCGCAGATCCCCGCCTGGCGCGAGTCGGGTGTCTTCACCCCGCGCGAGCGCGCCGCCCTCGAACTGGCCGAGAGCTACGTGTACATCCACGAGGACGGCCTCTCGGACGACGTGTACGGCCACGTCACCGAGATCCTGTCCGAGCAGGAGTACGTCGGGCTGAGCTGGCTGCTGGTGTCCATCAACGCGTTCAACCGCATCACGATCGCCGGCAAGTATCCCGTGCCGCCGCGGCACCGGGAGCACGCCGCCGCAGACGCGTGACGGACGTGCCGGCATCCGACCCGTCCGCCGTCGCCGGCGCCCTGAACTTCCGCGACACCGGGGGACTGTCCGCCGGCGATGCGATCAGTCGGCACGGCGTCCTCTTCCGCTCGGGCAACCTCGCCCGGCTCAGCGACGCCGGTCGCGAGCGGCTGCGGGCTCTCGGGCTGCGCCGGATCATCGACCTGCGCGATGACGAGGAGCTCCGGTTCGATCCGTCGCTCGTCGACGGACTCGAGGTCGAGACGGTGCGCGTGCCGATGTTCGTGGGGTCTGCGGCATCCTTCTTCGACGAGGACCTGTCGCTCGCCGACATGTATCGCGCCCTCGTGGACGGCGCCGCCGATCGCATCGTCGACGTCGTGCGGGGCGTCGTGTCGGATCAGCCCGTGCTCGTCCACTGCACGGTGGGCAAGGATCGCACCGGCATCACGGTCGCGCTGACCCTCGCCGCCGCCGGCGTCGACGAAGCCGCCGTCGTAGCCGACTACGCGCGCACCGAAGCGCTGCTGCCGGCGGCGCGCAACGCGAAGGTGCTCGCGTTCCTGCGCGGGCGCTACCCGCACGCCCGCCACCTGGAGGATCTCGCGACGCGCTCGCCGGCGCGCGCGATGAGCGACGTGCTGGACGACCTGCGGGTGCGGTACGGAGCGCCGGTGGAGTTCCTACGAGCGCACGGGCTGTCCGACGACGAGCTGACCGAGCTGCGTCGCGTCCTGCTCCGGCCCACGTAGGGGGAGTTCGCCGAAGGTAGGTAAGGCAACCCTTCGCGCGCGGTATAGTGGGTGCATCATGAACTCGCTCACCGCGCACAATGCGACCGCCTGCCGGGCGTCGAAGCATGCGCGCGTCCAACAGCTGATCACCGCCGACGAGCACTCGCTCGCCGAGCTGCAGGCACTCATCGCGACGTTGCCGATCTGCTCGACGGGCCGCGTCTTCATCGAGGTGCCCGACGAGAGCTGGATCGGCGAGCTCGCGGTGCCGGCGCGGATGATCGTCACCTGGCTGGCGCGTTCCCGTCGCAGCGGGGCCCCCGGCACCGGGCGCGCCTGCACGCCCGGCGATGCGCTCGCGCGCGCCGTGACCGCGTGGGCCGACGAGATGCTGTGCGCGGACGACCACGGCTGCGGCACCCGCATCCACCTGCTCGGCGGGTTCCTCGGCACCGCCGACATCTTCGACCACCTCACGGCCCGACTGGGCGTCGCGCCCGAGGGGATCGACACCCCGGCGCGCTTCGGCCTCGTCCCGACGCGCTGACGGCGAGCCTGCGGCCGGGCGCTACGCGCCGCGCGGGAGGTAACCGCCGTCGCGCAGTCCGGCTTCGATCTCGAATCTGTTGGTCAGCGGGTTGCGGCCCGCCAGCAGGTACAGCACCGGCATGAGGAACCCGTAACGCCGCCACTGGCGCGCGTGCACGGCCTCGTGCCGCAGGATGCGGTCGCTCGGGGCGCGGTCGCCGGTCAGGAAGCAGCCGCCCACGCACACGCCGCCGCGGCGGAACGCCCAGTTCGGCAGACCGGTGAACACCCACAGACCCGACCGGCGGGTGACCCGGCCCGTCGACCACAGCGACCCCCACACCCACCCGACCGCGCTGCCCCACCAGTAGCCCACGAGGCTGAGGGGCGAGTCGAGCAGGAACGGCGGGATGAAGCGGTCCAGCCGCGCACCGCGCGCGACGGCGCGCTCGGCGCGCTCGCGCCACCCGGGCGGGGGCGCGCCGATCACGCCAGCGCCCCGATGACCCGCAGGATCGCGCCGAGATCGTCGACGGCGGCCGCGGGGGTCGCCGGGGCGAAGCCGGCGACGGACGCGCCGACGAGCGGGAGCCGTTCGCGCAGCGCCGCGACGGCGGTCGTGAGCGCGGCCACGTCGAGACCGAACGGGACGGGCAGGGCGACGCCGGTGATGACGGCGGGGTCGAGCACGTCGAGATCGACGTGGATGTACACCGCGCTCGCGCCGGTGGCGGCCACCGCAGCGGCGAGTGCGGCGGGATCGGCCAGGTCCTCGACGGTGAGCGTGCGCACGTCGGTCTCGGCGACCAGCGCCGCCTCGGCGTCGTCGAACTCCCGCGCCCCGGCCAGGACGATGCGGTCCGCGGCGACGGCATGCGTTCCGAGCGGAGTGTCGGCGAACGCGGCGCGCAGCGCCATGCCGGCGAACGCCCCGGACGGAGAGGTGCCCGGCAGGTGCAGGTCGGCGTGCGCGTCGAACCAGACGACGGCCACGTCCGGGTGCCGGGACGCGGCGTGCGCGACCGCGGGAGCGGCGACGCCGCAGTCCCCGCCGATCACGATCGCGACCTCATCCGATGCGGCCAGCGCCTCGACGATGCGCTCGCGCGTGCGGTGGAGCGTGCTGAACCGGTGGATGCCGGTCTCGAGCGATTCGCCCGCCTCGACGGGGACCTCCACCCGCGTGCACGCGGCGCGCGGCAGGTCGCCGGCGATCGCCTCGGCGCCGTCGGCCAGCCGCATCGCCCGCGCGACGGGGGAGCCCTGCCACTGCGGGACGACGACGAATCTCGTCATGGTCTTCCCTCCTCCCGGTTCCGACGGAAAGACGCCTCGGCGCCGAGCCCGCGCGGGGCCCGGCGCCGTGGCGGTCGGATGCTCCTACTGCTCGATCGCGGGGGCGGCGCCGCCGGTCTTCAGCGCGGCCAGGCGCGCCTCGACCTCGGTGAGCTCCCCGACGTCCTCGAGCAGGTTGAACTGCGCGTCCAGGCTGGAGGCGGCGATCTCGGCCTTGCCGGTCGCGAGCGCCTCCTGGCGACGGACCTTGTCCTCGAATCGGCCGAGCTCGCTGGTCGGGTCGAGCACGTCGATCGACTTCACGGCGTCGTGGACCTTGTTCTGGGCCTCGGCGGTCTTCGCGCGCGCGAGCAGCTCGGAGCGCTTCGAACGCAGCTGCTCGAGCTTCTGCTTCATGCCGTTGAGGCCGTCCTTGAGCTTGTCGACGACCTCGGTCTGCGCGGCGATCGACGGTGCCAGCGCGTTGGCCTCGTTCTCTTCGGAGATCTGGCGCTGCAGGGCGATCTTGGCGAGGTTGTCGAACTTGTCGGCGTCGACCGTGTTGCCCGTCCCGCGCAGCTCGTCCGCCTTCCGGCTCGCGGCGAGGGCCTTGTTGCCCCACTCCTGGGCGGCCTTCACGTCCTCCTCGTGGTCCCGCTCGAGCAGGCGGAGGTTGCCGATCGTCTCGGCGATTGCCGTCTCGGCGTCCGCGATGTTGTTCGTGTAGTCGCGGACCAGCTGATCGAGCATCTTCTGCGGGTCCTCGGCGGAGTCGAGGAGCGCGTTGATGTTGGCCTTCAGGAGAGTCGAGATGCGGCCGAAGATGGACTGCTTTGCCATCGGTATTCCTTTCCTAGCGGGAAGTGAGGTGAGGTTCAGAAACGGGCGGATGCCGGGGCGCCGGGGCCGGTGCGATCGTCAGAAGCGGCCCCCTCCTCGGCGGCTGCGCGTCCCGCCTCCGCCGAAGCTGCCGGGGCTCATGCCGCCGCCGCTGCGGGAACGGCTCCCGCCGCTCGAGCCGCCGAAGCCGCCGCCGAGTCCGCCGCCGCGGCTGCCGCCCCGGTTCCCGCCGCCGCCGAGCAGCGAGTTGATCACGATGCCGCCGAGGACCGCGCCCATGATGTCGCCGCCGCCCCCGCGGGTGCCGCCGCCGGACAGGCCGCCGAAGCCGCCGCCCTGGAACGCGCCGACGTCGTTCTGCGCGTGCTGGATGGCCTGGGCGGCCAGGTCGTTGGCGCGCTGCGCGTAGCCGAGTGCCTGCGTCGGGTCGGTCGGCTGCAGCTGCCGGGCCTGCACGAGCGCGGCGCCGGCTTCGGCCAGGCGCGTGCGCGCCTGGGCGCCGATCGCGCCGCGCCGCGACGTGATGAAGTCCTCGGCCGCGGCCACCTGGCCCTGGGCCTGCACGATCAGCTGGCCGACCATCTGCGTGGCGCGGCGCTCCTTCTCCTGCGCGTCGCGCACCCCGGCCATCAGCGCGTCGATCTCGGCGTTCGCCCTCTCGAGCGACTCGAGGGCGACCAGCGGCCGCTTCTCGGTGCCGGCCAGCTGCGCCTTCGCGGCATCCACCGCCTGACGTGTACCGGCCACGACGGCGCGGACGCGCCCGTCGACGTCGGGGACGGTCGCGGCCGCGGCCAGGTCCTGCTCGACGTCGGCGATCAGGGCGGCCGCGTCGCGCTCGCCGGCGCTGAGCGTCTCGCCGAGCGCGCCGATGGCATCCTCGAGCTGCTGGGCCTGGGCGACGGCGTCCTCCGCCGCGCGGATGCTCACTGCCGCGGTGGCGCCGTCACCGGCGGACAGCGCCCGCTGGGCGATGCCGATCTGCTCGTCGGCGAAGGCGAGGCGCTGACGGGTCTGCTCCGGGTTGTCGGCCACCGTCGCGATGGCCTCCGGGGCGTAGGACTGCTGCAGCGCGGTCAGCCGGGATGCGGCCGCGTCGGCGGCGCCGCCGGCGGTGGTGCGCAGCTCCTGCACGCGGGCCAGCGCCTGCGGGGCGTTCTGCTCCAGCTGACGCAGCTCGTCGAACGCCGCCGCCTTCGCATCGAGCTCGTCGTTGGCGTGCGCGCACAGCTCGATGATCTGCGTGTTCCACGCGCGGATGTCCGCCTCGGTGTCGGGCGTGGAGTCGTCGAGCTGCTGCTGGAGGGTGAAGGCGCGGTCGAGGTCGGCGCGCGCCTGCGCGAGGGTCTGCTCGAACTCGGCGGCCGCGGCATCGCCGAACTGCGCCTTCGCGAAGCCGAGCTCCTGCTCGCTGGTCCGGATCGCGTCGTCGGTCTGGACGAGGGCCGAGGCGGCGCGGCGGGCCAGCTCGGCGGTGGGGAGGGCGGCGACCTGATCTGGGCTCGTCCCGGTGACGGCGCCGCTCTTCTTGCGCGAACGGACGACGAGCCAGATCACGATGCCCACGACGGCGGCGATCACCACGACGATCAGCACGGCGCCGAACCCGCCGCCGGATCCGCTGCCGGCATCGCCGGCTCCGCCCGTGCCGCCGCCGACCGCGGCAGCCAGTCCATCGGCGGCGGCCATCGCGCCGCCGACCCAGTCCAGCGAGCCGAGGGCCGGCTGGATGCGCTCCTGCTCGATCGCGATGAGCTGGGCCTCACTGACCGGGCCGGCCGAGTCTCCCGACAGGTAGAACGCGCGGCCCTCGGTCGCGATCGCGAGGAGGTACTGGTGCGGGCCGAGGTTGTTGAGCGTGGCCGTGTCGTTCGCCCAGCCCTCCGCCGAGGACGGCTCGGTGAACTCGTCGACGTACACGACCCACAGGTCGACGCCGGACGATTCCGACAGGCGCTCGGACCGCTCCTGGATCGCCGTCTGCTGCCCCGCGTTCAGGACGCCGGCCTGGTCCAGCACGCGAGAGCTGCCGAGGCCGACGGGCTCGGTGGCGACGGCTGCTCCGGCGGCACCGCCGAACACGATCATGAGAGCGGCTGTCAGAGCCAGGGCCCATCGCGAACGCATCGGTGATCCTCCTCGCCGGGCGCGGAAGACCGCCCCGTCCGCGAGTCTATGCGCCGCAGGGCATGCGGCGAAAGCGGCGTCCGCCGTCGGCGGAACGGTGCGTCGCTGCCGTCCACACCGGCCCGTCACGGATAGGCTCCCCGACTCGGAGGTGGACCGTGGAGGACAGATACGGAACGGACGTGCTCGCGTCCGGATGGCGGGATGCCGGTCGGCGTCAGACCCCCCGGATCGAGGCCGAGCCCGGCCTCGTCGTCGAGGTCGCGGCGGACGGATACTGCGGCGCGGTCACCCGTGCACAGGGTGGTCATGTCGAGCTCGAAGACCGGCAGGGGCGCATCCGCCTGTTCCCGCTCGGCGCCGGATTCCTCATCGACGGCGAGCTCGTCGAGCTCGTCGCGCCAGGCCCGAAGGCCCCCGCGTCGCCGGCGCGCACGGCCTCGGGCTCGTTCGCCGCACCCCAGGCGCGCGCGCGGGTCGCGCGCGCCTCACGCATCCTCGTCGAGGGCCGCCACGACGCGGAACTCGTCGAGAAGGTCTGGGGCGACGACCTGCGCATCGAGGGCGTCGTCGTGGAATACCTGCAGGGCGTCGATCTGCTCGATGCCGTGCTGGCCGAGGATCCGCCGTCGGCGCAGCGCCGCTACGGCGTGCTCGTGGACCATCTGGTTCCCGGATCGAAGGAATCGCGTATCGCCGACGCGGTCGCCCGCGGTCCGCACGGGCGCTTCGTGAAGATCGTCGGGCACCCGCACATCGACGTCTGGCAGTGCGTGCGGCCCGAGACCCTCGGCATCGGAGCGTGGCCGCAGATCCCGCGAGGCATCGAGTGGAAGGTCGGCGTCAGCCGCGCCCTCGGCTGGCCCGCGGCCGACCAGGCCGACCTCGCCCGCAACTGGCAGCGCATCCTCGGCGCCGTGCGCTCGTACCGCGATCTCGATCCCGCGCTGCTGGGCCGGGTCGAGGAGCTCATCGACTTCACGACGGCGGACTGACCGGCGCCGCCTATCCTGGGACGATGCCCTCCGCAGAATCCGACGACCCGCCGCGGTTCCGCGACAAGCCCGTCTCGTTCGTCCGCCGCAGCGGCCGGATGAGCGAGGCGCAGGAGCGCGCGTGGACCGACCTGAGCCCGCAGTACCTGCTGCCGGTGGAGCGGGATGCCGCGGCCACCAGCATCCGGCCCGGATCCCGCATCGACCCGGTCGCCGTGTTCGGGCGCACGGCGCCGCTGGTCGTGGAGATCGGATCGGGTCAGGGGCACGCGATCGTCCATGCCGCGCGCGAGAACCCCGGCACCGACTTCCTGGCCGTCGAGGTGTTCCGCGCCGGGCTCGCGCGCACGATGCTCGACGCGGACCGGGAGCAGGTGCGCAACCTGCGGCTGGTCGAGGCCAACGCGCCCGAGGTGCTGGAGCACCTGCTGCCCGAGGCCTGCGTCAGCGAGGTGTGGATCTTCTTCCCCGACCCGTGGCACAAGAAGAAGCACACGAAGCGGCGTCTGATCGACCCCGCGTTCCCGCCCCTGGCCGCCCGGGCCCTCCGCGACGGCGGACTGCTGCGGCTCGCGACCGACTGGGAGGACTACGCGCTGCAGATGCGCGCGGTGCTGGCCGAGGCGGAGGCGCTCGTCCCCGCCTTCGACGGGGAGTGGGCGCCGCGCTTCGCGGGGCGCACCATGACGGCCTTCGAGCGCAAGGGCATCGCGAAGGGGCGCGAGATCCGCGACCTCGTCCACCGGCGCGTCGAGCGGACGGGCTGACGTGCCCGCCGTCGCCCAGCTGGGCCCCCGCCCCGTGGTCTCGGCGGGGACGCTGCCCGCGCTGCTGGTGTGCCTGGCCGCGCCCGCGCTGTTCGTGGCGCAGATCCCGTGGCTGGGCTGGCTGCTGCTGGCGGCCGGGCTGGCCGGCGCGGCGCTGATCGAACGGCGTGCCGTCGCGGCATCCGGCCCCTCGCTCACGCGCGATCTCTCGCTCATCGCGGTCGGCATGCTCATCGTGAGCCTGATCGACCTGACGGCGAAGCTCGACAACGTCGCGATGGTGCGCTTCACGCTCGCGCTCGGCGGCGCGGTCGTCGTGCCGTACGTCATCTCGCGGTGGGTGTACCGCGACCGCGCGATCTCCTTCCCGTGGCGCGGTGGCCGGCGCTGGAGCCGGTGGCAGTGGGGATGGCTCGGGGGAGTGCTGTTCCTGGGCTGGCTGCTGCTGCCGTTCTACTTCCTGACCTCCGGCGTCTACCAGAACTGGCCGGTCGTCGACAGCCCCGAGATGATCGCGCGCCTGTTCGTCGGCGTGGGCGCGGTCGGCATCTGGGACGAGCTGTTCTTCATCTGCACCTGCTTCGTGCTGCTGCGCCGCCACTTCGCCGATGGGGCCGCCAACGTGCTGCAGGCGATCGTGTTCGTGTCGTTCCTGTGGGAGCTGGGGTACCAGGCGTGGGGACCGATCCTGACGATCCCGTTCGCGCTGGTGCAGGCCGTGATCTTCCTGCGGACGCGCTCGCTCGGATACGTCGTGGCGGTGCACCTGCTCTTCGACGCGGTCGTGTTCGCCGTGCTCGTCCATGCCCACAACCCCGGCATGCTCGACTGGCTCTTCCTCATCTCCCCCTGAGTACAGCTGCTCCCTGCCCAGACGCTGCCCAGGCGTCCGCGCTAGTCTGAGAGCCGGATCCCGACCGGATCCCCGGACGAGGGCTCAGTACCCGGTGAGCGACAAGACTGGCCAGGAGGTCACGTCGTGGCGTGGATCGTTCTCATCGTCTCCGGAGTGCTCGAGGCCGTCTGGGCCACGGCGCTCGGCAAGTCCGAGGGCTTCACGAAGCTCTGGCCGTCGATCGTCTTCCTCGGCGCGCTCGCCCTGAGCATGGGCGGCCTCGCCTGGGCCATGCGCGACATCTCCACCGGAACCGCGTACGCCGTCTGGGTCGGGATCGGCGCATCGCTGACCGTCGTCTACGCGATGGTCACCGGCGACGAGCAGTTCTCGCTCATCAAGTTCCTGCTGATCCTCGGCCTCGTGGGCTGCATCGTCGGGCTCAAGCTCGTCAGCGGCGAGTAGGCGTTCTCGTGCCGAGGCGGCGACGCGTCAGGCGTTGCTCCACGCCGCGTCCCGCAGCGCGATCTGGTCGGTCATGTCGTCGAGGAAGCGGATCACCACGGCGCGCTCCTCGGAGGTGAGCCGCGCCGCGGCGTGGAATCGCTTCGCCTGAAGCCGGCCGACGGTCTCCATCGCGGCCTCTCGCGTCTCGTCGGTGACCGTGATGGCCAGCGCGCGACGATCACTGGGGTGCGGGGCGCGCACGATGTGGCCGCCCGCGGCCAGCCGATCGAGGAGCTTGGTGGTCGATGCGCTGGAGATGCTGAGGTGCGCCGCGATGGCGCTGGGGGTGATCACCACCCCCCGGTGGTGCGCGACGATCAGGAAGTGGAGCGCCCGCATGTCCGATCTTCCCAGCTTCATGTACTTCTGCGACGCTTCGGACAGACGCTGCTCGGCGTCGCGCAGGCCCCCGAGGGCGGCCATCACGGCGCTGATCTCGTTGAGCTCGTCAGGACTCACCCCGGACCGATCGATCAGCGCTGACTCGGGGTCGTTGGAGGTGACGTTGTACAGACTCGACGAAACCGACTCGCCGGGGTCTGGAATGGACATCTGCATATGCTAACCCACCCAAGGTTTTCAACTTTGCATGTTGCTAGCTAGGCTACTATTCTTCTTGTCTAATGAGTAGTGGGAGTGTGAGATGAGAGAACTGATCGACGGCGACCAGGACACACAGCTCGGAATCGAACGCGTCGTGCTGCTCGACGACGGCGGCGAGCCGATCGGCACCGCGGACAAGGAGACGGTGCACACCGATGCGACACCGCTGCACCTGGCGTTCTCCTGCTATCTGTTCAACGACCGGGGGGAAGTGCTCGTGACCCGCCGCGCGCTGTCCAAGCTGACGTGGCCCGGGGTCTGGACCAACAGCTTCTGCGGTCATCCGCTGCCGGGTGAGCCCGTCGCCGACGCCGTCGAGCGCCGCGCGAGGCAGGAGCTCGGCATCAAGGTCCGCGAGGTGCGCCTCATCGATCCGGGCTTTCGCTATCGGGCCGTCGACGCCACCGGTGTCGTCGAGAACGAGGTCTGTCCCGTCTATCGCGCGACGATCGCGAGCCCGCTGGCCCCGGATGCCGCGGAGGTCGTCGAATGGGAATGGGTGAGCGCCGGCCGTCTCGCCGAGGCCGTGCGCCTGACCCCGTTCGCGTTCAGCCCCTGGATGGTGCTGCAGGTGCCCGGTCTGGACCTGGCCGCCGACCCGGAGCGCGGCGAAGTCGCCTCCGGCGAATCCGGGACCCCGGGGTCATGAGCAGCGCCGTGCGCACGGACAGCGGGCGCTCACGCCTCCGCGCCGAGGTCGAGCAGGAGCTGCACGCGCTCTTCTCCCGGCATGCCGCCACGGCGCAGGCCTACGGCCCCGATTTCGCACGCCTGTGGTCCCTCGCCGCCCGCCACGCGCAGGGGGGCAAGCTCATCCGACCGATGCTGCTGCTGGAGTCCTACGACGCGGTCCGGCGTGCCGACGAGGCGGCGCCCCCGCCGGCCGACTCGTGCGCGGAGCCCGCGCGCGCGGCCCACGATCGCGCCGAGGCCCTGCGCATCGCCGCCGCCGTCGAAGCGCTGCACTACACGTTCCTGCTCCACGACGACGTGATCGACGGGGACCTCATCCGGCGCGGACGCCCCAATCTCATCGGGGAGCTCGCCGAGGTCTCGACGGGTCGTGCCCGCGCCGCTGCGCTCCAGCACTGGGCCCAGGCCGGGGGCCTGCTCGCCGGTGACCTGCTGCTGTCCTCAGCCCACCAGCTGTTCGCGCGCGCGGACGTCCCCGCCGAGACGAGGCTGCGGCTGCTGGATCTTCTCGAGCACACCGTGGTCGAGACCACCGCGGGCGAGTTCGCCGACGTGGGCCTCAGCGACGGTCTCATCGCCGCGGACCTGAGCACGGTCCTTGCGATGACCACCCGCAAGACGGCGACCTACACCTTCGAACTGCCGCTTCGTGCCGCCGTGATCCTCGCCGGCGGCTCCCCGCAGCTCGAGAGCGCGCTGAGCTCAGCCGGTCTGCATCTCGGACTCGCCTATCAGCTGCAGGACGACCTGCTGTCGACCTTCGGGGATGCCGGCATCCACGGCAAGGACCCGTACTCGGACCTGCGCGAAGGAAAGCAGACGGCCATCATCTGCTTCGCGCGGATGACGAGCGCCTGGCCAAGCATCGAAGCGGAGTTCGGGAACGCGCACCTCTCGGTCGAGACCGCGCAGCACATGCGCGACCGTCTGCGCGAGTGCGGCGCGGAGAACTTCGTGCACGGCCTCATCGACGAGCAGCTGACCGCGTTCTACGAAGTGCTGGCCGGCGGCAGCGAGGCCGAGAGGATCCCGGACGAGGTGCGGACCGTCCTGCTCGATCTGGCCGCGCGACTGGAGGGCAGGCAGTCATGAGCCTTCGCAGCTCGTCTCACGACCCCCACTCACCGCTGGACCGGTTCACCCGCACGGCCCAGACGGTCGCGGAGGGGGTGATCGGCTCCTACTCGACCTCGTTCGGCCTCGCGGCCCGCCTGCTCGGACGCCGTCACCGCACCCACGTGCGCAACATCTACGCGCTGGTGCGGGTCGCCGACGAGATCGTCGACGGGGTGGCCAGTGAGGCCGGCCTCGATCGGGACGCGCAGATGAAAGCCCTCAACCGGTACGCCCGCGAGACGCATCGCGCGATGCGCACCGGCTACAGCAGCGACCTCGTCATCCACGCGTTCGCCTGCACGGCCCGCGAAGCCGGCATCGACGAATCGCTCACGGAGCCGTTCTTCGCGTCGATGCGCGCCGACCTGCGCGACGGCGTCGAGGAGCACACCGTCTTCGACCGGCCGGCGCACACGGCGTACGTGTACGGCTCGGCCGAAGTGGTGGGACTCATGTGCCTGCGTGTGTTCCTGCGCGAGCGCGACGTCGACGCCGCCGAGCGGGCGCGGCTCGAGCACGGCGCGCGTCGGCTCGGAGCGGCGTTCCAGAACATCAACTTCCTGCGGGACCTCGCCGACGACACGGGCCGGCTCGGCCGCAGCTACCTCGGCAACAGCGACAGACTGACCGACGCGGACCTGCGGGTGTGGGTCGCCGAGATCGAGGCGCAGCTGTCCGACGCGGAGCAGGCGATACCGCTGCTGCCCGTCGACGCGCGCGCGGCGGTGCGCAGCGCCCTGGCGCTGTTCGCCGAGCTGACCACGCGCGTGGCGAAGACGCCGGCCGCGGAGCTCTACCGGTCCCGCGTGCGCGTCCCCGACCGCGTCAAGGTCGTGCTGGCGCTGTCGGCGGTCTTCACCACGCTGAGAGAGGGCAGGCGATGACCCGCACGGTGATCATCGGGGCCGGGATCGCGGGTCTGGCCACGGCCGCGCTGCTGGCTCAGGAGGGGCACGAGGTGATCGTCCTCGAGAAGAACCGGCGAGTGGGCGGGCGATCGGGCCTTGTCGAGCGCGACGGGTTCCGCTTCGACACCGGTCCGTCCTGGTACCTCATGCCGCGCGTCTTCGACCACTTCTTCGAGATGCTGGGAACCTCGGCCGAGGAACAGCTCGACCTGAGATTCCTCGCCCCCGGCTACCGCGTCTTCAGCGAACCGGAGCCGGATGGATCGCGTCGCGATCCGCTCACGATCCCGCTGGGCCGGGACCGCGTCCTCGACGCGTTCGAGGGCGTCGAGGCGGGAGCCGCCGACGAGCTGAAGCGGTATCTCGCGTCGGCGCGGCACACGGCCGAACTGGCCGAACGCCACTTCCTCTACAACCCTTTCACCCGTCCGGCGGCCCTCGCACACCCGGAGGTGCTCTCCGGCGTGCCGGAGCTGATCCGCCTGCTGACCACCTCACTCGAGGGGTATGTCGCGAAGCGGTTCGCCGACCCGGTGCTCAGACAGGTGCTCGGGTACCCGGCCGTGTTCCTCGGCACCAATCCGGCGGCCGCGCCCGCCATGTACCACCTGATGAGCGCGCTCGATCTCGACGAAGGCGTCCGGTATCCCATGGGCGGATTCTGGCGCCTCGTCGAACGGATCGAAGCGCTCGCCGTCGCCGCCGGTGCCCGCATCGTGACCAATGCCGAGGTCCTGCAGATCCACACCGACCGTTCGGCCGGCGGCCCGATGTCTCGGCGGCGGAGCGCCGTCGCGGGCGTCACGTGGCGGCGGGGCTGCGGCGCGGACCGGTACGAGCGCGCCGACATCGTCGTCTCGGGCGCAGACCTCCACCACACCGAGACGCGGCTGCTGGCGCGGGAGGAGCAGAGCTACCCGGAACGGTGGTGGGCGCGACGCACGAGCGGTCCGGGCGCGGTGATCGCGATGCTCGGCGTCCGCGGCGAGCTGGGCGATCTCCCGCACCACTCGCTGCTGTTCACCCGGGACTGGGCGGCCAACTTCGCCGCGATCTTCGGGAGCGATGCCCGCATTCCCGACCCCGCGTCCCTCTACGTGTGCAAGCCCAGCGCCACCGACCCCACCGTCGCGCCGGACGGTCACGAGAACCTGTTCGTCCTGATCCCCGTGCCCGCCGACCCGCAGCTCGGGGCAGGGGGTGCGGACGGAGCGGGTGCCCCGGCCGTCGAGCGCGCCGTGGACGCGGCGATCGATCAGATCGCCGATTGGGCCGGCATCCCCGATCTGCGCGAGCGGATCGTCGTGCGCGAGTCGCTCGGCCCGGCGGACTTCGCGCAGGACTACTTCTCGTGGAACGGCGGCATGCTCGGCCCCGCGCACATCCTCAGCCAGAGCGCGATGTTCCGCGCGCAGAACGCCTCGAAGAAGGTGGCCGGCCTCTACTACGCGGGGGCGACCACCGCTCCCGGGGTGGGCGTGCCGATGTGCCTCATCAGCGCGGAACTCGTGCTGAAGCGCATCCGCGGCGACCACAGTGCCGGCCCGCTCCCGGTGCCGGACACCGCCCAGGTGGTGGCCTAGTGGGGCTGCTCTACCTGGCGCTGCTGCTGGCCGCGATCGGGTGCATGCTGCTGCTGGATCACCGCTTCCGGCTCTTCTTCTGGCACGACCCGGCGGTGGCGGCCCTCATCACGGCCCTCGGTACGGGGCTCTTCCTGCTCTGGGACATCGCCGGCATCGCCGCGGGCGTCTTCCTGCGCGGTGACAGCGCCTTCGCCTCCGGGATCGTGCTGGCCCCCGAACTCCCGCTCGAAGAGCCCGTGTTCCTGGTCTTCCTCACGCTGTGCACGATGGTGGTCTTCACCGGAGCGCTGCGGCTGCTCGCCCGACCCCGGACCGCCGACACGCATCGGGCGGACGCACCATGACCTATCCGCTGCTCGCGCTGACCGGCATCGTCGTGGCGCTCGTCGGCTTCGCCGTGTTCACCGTCGTGGCCTTCCGGAGGAACCGCACGCTGCCGCGCGGACGCTACTTCGCCGCCGTGGCCGCGACGGCCGGCATCCTCGTGGCACTGACCGCCGTGTTCGACAACGTCATGATCAGCTCGGGCCTGTTCCACTACGCGCCTGAGCATCTGCTCGGGCTGAGCATCGGCCTGGCGCCGATCGAGGACTTCGCCTACCCCCTCGCGGGCGCGCTGCTGCTCCCGGCGATGTGGGTCGCGCTGAAACGGGAGCCGGCGGCGCGACCGGCGGCCCCGGCCGCGGACCTGCGCGGGGACCTCGCCCAGCTGGTGCTCTCGTCTCGGCCCATCAGCTGGATCAACACCGCGTTCCCGTTCGGCGCGGCGTACCTGCTGTTCACGCGGGAGATCGACGGGGTGTTCCTCGTCGGCTGCATCTACTTCCTGATCCCGTACAACTTCGCGATGTACGGCATCAACGATGTGTTCGATTACGCGTCCGACCTGGCCAATCCCAGAAAGGGCGGTCTCGAGGGAGCCCTCCTCGCGCCCCGCCTGCACCGCCTCACCCTCTGGATCGCCGCGCTGACCAGCATCCCCTTCCTGGTCGTGCTCGGGGCGGCCGGCGGGCCCGCGGTCTGGGCGGCGCTCGCCGTCAGCGTCTTCGCTCTGGTCGCGTACTCCGCGCCCGGATTGCGGTTCAAGGAACGGCCGTTCCTGGACTCCCTCACCTCGAGCACGCACTTCGTGAGCCCCGCCGTCGTCGGCCTGCTCCTCGCGGACGCGCGCATCGACGGGCCGCTGATCCTCGTGCTCGCGGCGTTCTTCCTGTGGGGCATGGCGGCCCACGCGTTCGGCGCGGTCCAGGACATCGGTCCGGACCGCGAAGCGGCGATCCACTCGATCGCCACCGCGATCGGCGCACGCGCCACCGTCCGCCTGGCGCTCGTCCTGTGGACGGCCGCGGGCGTGCTCATGCTGTTCACCGCCTGGCCGGGCCCGCTCGCAGCCCTGATCGCGGTGCCCTACCTGCTCAATTGCGCGCCGTTCCGGTCCGTCACCGATGAGGCGTCGGGCGGCACCAACCGCGCATGGCGCCGCTTCATCGCACTCAACTACCTCTCCGGCTTTCTTGTCACCGTCCTACTGATCATCGAATGGAACCAGGTATGACCCCCGAACCGGCGTCCACAGCGAACGCGCCCGCCCCCGAGGACGCTGCGCCCGACCAGCACGGCACTCCGGAGCACGAGACCCCGCAACACCAGGCCCCGCGCGCCCGCGTGCCGAAGTGGCTGCGCATCCTGCTGCCCGCGGTGCTGATCCTCGTGTGGCTGACCGCGGCCGGCATCGGCGGACCCTACTTCGGCAAGGTCTCCGAGGTCTCGTCGAACGATCAGACGAGCTACCTCCCCGAGTCCGCGGACGCGACGCAGGTGCAGGCGCTTCTCGGCGAGTTCAACGACTCCGATGCGATCCCGGCGATCGTCGTGTTCGTCGGGCAGAGTGAACTGACCGACGACGAGCTCGCGCAGCTCGGTGACGCCCTCGAGACCGTGACCGAGATCGACGGGGTCAGCGCCGAGGTCTCCCCGGTCATCGCGTCCGAGGACGGACTCGCCGCGCAGGCCTTCGTCCCGATCCTCAGCGGCGCCGACATCGGCGACGTGGTCGCGGAGGTCGGCGAGCACTTCCGTGCGGCGGCGCCGGACGGCATCCAGTCGTTCGTCACCGGGCCCGCGGGCTTCACCGCCGATCTGGTCGCCGGGTTCGCCGGCATCGACGGACTGCTGCTGGGCGTCGCGCTCCTCGCGGTCTTCATCATCCTGATCCTCGTGTACCGCTCGTTCCTGCTTCCCATCGCGGTGCTGTCGACCAGCCTCTTCGCGCTGTGCGCCGCGCTGCTCACTGTGTGGTGGCTCGCGAAGTGGGAGATCCTGCTGCTGAGCGGGCAGACCCAGGGGATCTTGTTCATCCTCGTCATCGGAGCGGCGACGGACTACTCGCTGCTCTTCGTCGCGCGCTACCGCGAAGAGCTGCGGGTCAACACCGACAAGTGGGTGGCCACCATGGGGGCGATCAAGGGGTCGTTCGAACCGATCCTCGCCTCGGGCGGAACGGTCATCGCCGGTCTCATGTGCCTGCTGCTCAGCGACCTGAAGTCGAACAGCACCCTCGGGCCGGTCGCCTCGGTCGGCATCATCTTCGCGATGCTGTCGGCACTCACCCTGCTTCCGGCGATCCTCTTCGCGTTCGGCCGCGCGGCGTTCTGGCCGCGCCGTCCCGCCTACGAGCCGGCGGTCGTCGCCGCGGAGGCGGGCATGCCGAGCAAGGGACTGTGGACGAAGCTCGCCCGCGGCGTGCAGCGCAGGCCGAGACTCATCTGGATCGCGACCACGGTCGTGCTGCTCATCGGCGCCCTCGGGGTCACGCAGCTCAACGCCGTCGGCGTGCCGCAGTCCGAACTGGTGCTCGGCGCCTCCGAGGCGCGCGACGGGCAGGTCGCCCTCGGCGAGCACTTCCCGGGCGGATCGGGCAGTCCGGTGCAGATCGTCGTCGACGAATCCGAGATGGACGAGGTCGTCGCCGTCCTGCTGGCCACCCCGGGGATCGACAGCGTCTCGGTGACGGCAGCGGACTCGCCGAGCGGCTCCGCCCCCGTGACCGAAGACGGCATCGCCGCGGTCGGTCCGCCCGGCACCCCGGCGCCCGCGCCGACCGTGGTCGACGGTCAGGTGCTGCTGCAGGGCACCCTCAACGACGCCGCCGACTCCGACGCCGCCGGCGAGACCGTGCGCGCGCTGCGCGCCGACTTCACCGAGGCGGCCCCGAGCGCCCTGGTCGGCGGGGTCACCGCGACGGCCGTGGACACGAACGACGCGTCGATCCACGATCGGAACCTCATCATTCCGATCGTGCTCGTGGTCATCATGCTCATCCTGATGCTGCTGCTCCGGTCGATCCTCGCGCCCGTGCTGCTCATCGTCACCACCGTGATCTCCTTCGGCACGGCGATGGGCGTCGCCGCGCTCGTGTTCAACGGCATCTTCCAGTTCCCGGGGGCGGATCCGGCGGTGCCGCTGTTCGGGTTCATCTTCCTGGTGGCGCTGGGGATCGACTACAACATCTTCCTCATGACCCGGGTGCGGGAGGAGTCCCTCAAGCACGGCACACGGCAGGGCGTCCTCCGCGGGCTCGCCATCACCGGAGGGGTGATCACATCGGCCGGTCTCGTGCTGGCGGCGACCTTCGCCGCGCTCTCGATCATCCCGATCCTGTTCCTCGTGCAACTCGCGTTCATCGTCGCCTTCGGCGTGCTGCTGGACACGTTCGTGGTGCGTACGCTGCTCGTTCCCGCGCTGGCGTACGACATCGGGCGGGCCATCTGGTGGCCGTCGAAGCTCGCGAAGAAACGCGACGAAGAGCTCGAGAGCTGAGGTCGCCGTGAGGCTGTGGTCGCTGCACCCTCGTCACCTCGACAGAGCCGGACTCGTGGCGGGGTGGCGCGAGGCGCTGCTCGCGCAAGCGGTTCTGGCCGGTCGCACGGCCGGGTACCGTCATCACCCGCAGCTGCTCCGCTTCCGCGAGGCCGCCGAGCCGCTCGAGGCGATCGGCGTGTTCCTGCGCGGGCTCCACGGTGAAGCGGTGGCGCGCGGGTATCGGTTCGACGAGAGCAAGCTGCTCGCTGCCGGTGACGGGGATCTGCGGATCCCCGTCACCGGGGGGCAGATCGCCTACGAATGGGGGCATCTCGGCGAGAAGCTCGCGCGCCGCAGCCCCGACGACGCGCAGCGGTGGCGACACGCCGCGCCCACGCCGCATCCGCTCTTCGTCGTGGTGGCGGGGGACATCGAGAGCTGGGAGCGGTCCTGATTGTGCGTGCGGAAGACATCTTCCGCACGCACCCTGAGTGAGTGCCCCCGACAGGAGTCGAACCTGCGACCTACGGTACCGGAAACCGGCGCTCTATCCACTGAGCTACGGAGGCGTACCGATCGAGACTATCACCGCGAGATCAGTGCGATCGCCGCGGCGAGGCGCTCCGCCAAATACCGGTGGCCGTCGGTCGAGGGGTGATTGCGCCCGACACCGGTGTCGATGACGTCGAGGTAGTTCTCGGACGTGATCCACGCCTCCGCGATCGGCGAGAGGTACCACCATCCGCGCTGCGCGGCGAGTTCGGCGAGGTCCCGGTCGATGGCGGCGGTCGCGGCCTCGACCGGCAGCACCTGCGGGGCGGGACCGAGGATCACGATCGTCGCGTCGGGGTAGGTCCGGGTGAGTGCGTCCCACGCCGCGGTCACGGCATCCCGGTACCCGACCGGATGCAGCCGCCGGTCGTTGATGGACCCCTGGACGATGATCAGATCCGGGGCGAGCGCCGGGTCGAGCGCGGCGATGCGCGGTCCGAAGGCGGGGCCGTCGACGCCGGGCTTGAGGTAGCCGCTGCCGCGCACGCCGTCGACGACGGTCGTCCATCCGGTCAGTTCGGTGACGACGTACGCGTAGCCGAGCGAGGGGAGGGATGCCGCGGAGCCGAAGGTCCAGGAATCCCCGAAGACGAGGACCGTCGGGTCGTCGGGCAGGTCGATCGGCTCGGGCACGATCGCGGCGCCGGCCGCGTCGTCCGCGCCGGCGGCGACCATGGCGGCGGGCGTCGACCAGGGCCGCCACAGCACCGACACGAGCACAGCCACGGCGAGGATCGCCAGCAGGCCGACCGCCCACGCCGGCAGGCGGCGCGGATCACGGGCGGCGGTGTTCATGCGACGAGGGTAAGCCACGGCGGGCGCACGGCTGAATCGCGCCGCGAAAGCGCGCTGTCCCGCGCCTTCTCGCACAACGGCCGGAACACCCCGCGCCGCGTGCGAGGATACTTCGGTGCCGCGCAACCTGACCGCTGAACTCGACCTGGACCTGGGGTCGTCCGTCGACCTCATCTTCCAGATCGCGGCGGCCCGTTCGACGCCGCTCGCCGGCGAGTTCCCGACCTTCACTCAGGACGGTCGCGCGCTGTCGGCGACCGAGCTCGCCGACCCGTCCGGCAGCCGTCTTCATCGCCTGCGCGCCGAGGCCGGCCGGCTCGAGGTCCGGTACGCGGCGACCGTCGACGGCGCGGCGCCGACCCGTCCGGCCAGTGAGTTGGACACGATCGCGTACCTGCGACCGAGCCGCTACTGCCAGTCCGATGAGGTGTTCGCGCAGGCGCGGCGGCAGTTCCGCGGGCTGCAGGGGCGTGAGCTGCTCGCCGCCGTCGACGATTTCGTCGCGACGAGCACGACCTACACGCCGGGGCTCAGCCAGGGCACCGACTCCGCCGTGACGACGCTCACGACCGGGCAGGGCGTGTGCCGCGACTACGCGCATCTCGTGATCGCGCTGCTGCGCGCCATGGACATGCCCGCCCGCTACGCCGCCTGTTACGCGCCGGGCATGCGGCCCATGGACTTCCATGCGGTCGCGGAGGCGTATCTGGACGGCGCCTGGCACGTCGTCGATGCGACACGGCTGTCGAACCGGCGCGGGCTCGTGCGCATCGCGACCGGCCGCGACGCGGCCGACTGCGCGTTCCTCAGCTACTACGGCGGGCACGTCGCCCTCACGCGCATGCACGTGGATGCCACCGCCGCCGACCCCGCGGCCGGCGTTCCCGAGCTCGACGACCCGGCCGACCTCGTCCAGCTCGCCTGACGGCATCGCCTCCCTGTGACAGGACCGTAGGGGTGCGACCGTAGGATTGAGGGGCTATGAACCCTGACGCCCTCTCCGCCGCCCTGCTCGCCGTCATCGCCCCGCTCGCCGAGGCGCGACGCGCCGGCTCGAGCGAGGGCATCACGGCCGCGGACCTGCCGCTGGAGCGGCCGAAGAACCGCGACCACGGCGACTGGGCCTCCAACGCCGCGCTCAAGCTGAGCAAGATCGTCGGCGCCGACCCGCGCGCGTTCGCCGCCGAGATCGCGACCGCACTCGCCGAGACCGACGGCATCGCGAGCGTCGAGGTCGCCGGCCCCGGCTTCATCAACATCCGGCTGGATGCCGCGGCCGCCGGCGCGCTGGCCCAGACCATCGTCGACGCGGGCGCGGCCTTCGGGACGAACGAGACCCAGCGCGGCCAGACGATCAACCTGGAGTTCGTCAGCGCCAACCCCACCGGCCCGATGCACATCGGGCACACCCGCTGGGCGGCGCTCGGCGATGCCATGGCGCGGGTGCTCCTGGCCAGCGGGGCCACGCTCGTGCGCGAGTTCTACATCAACGACGCCGGCGCGCAGATGGACCGCTTCGGCCGGTCCGTGCTGGCGGCGATCAAGGGTGAGCCCACGCCCGACGACGGGTATGCGGGCTCCTACATCGGCGAGCTGGCGCGTCGGGTGCACGCTGCGGAGCCGGGCCTGCTCGACCTCGACGACGACGCGCAGTTCGCCACCGCGCGCGACCGCGCGTACGACTTCCAGCTCGGCGAGCTGCAGAACTCCCTCGAGAAGTTCAACGTCCACTTCGACGTGTTCTTCAGCGAGCGCACGCTGCACGCCCAGGGCGCGAACGGCGAACCGAGCCTCGTCGACGAGGCCGTCGACCGCCTGCGCGCGCAGGGGCACGTCTTCGACGCCGAGGGCGCCGTCTGGGTGCGCACGACCGACTTCGGCGACGACAAGGACCGCGTCATCCGCCGTTCCAACGGCGAGTACACCTACTTCGCCGCCGACGCCGCGTACTACCTGAACAAGGGCGACCGCGGCTACACGCACAAGATCTACCTGCTCGGCGCCGACCACCACGGCTACGTGCACCGGCTCAAGGCGCTCGCCGGCGCCGCCGGCGACGACCCCGAGAAGGACATCGAGGTGCTCATCGGTCAGCTCGTGTCGATCAACGGCGCGCGGCTGTCCAAGCGCGCGGGCAACATCATCGAGCTGGACGATCTGCGCGACTGGCTGGGCACCGACGCGCTGCGCTACTCGCTCGCGCGGTATCCGGCCGACTCGCCGCTGACGCTCGACCCCGAGATCCTCACGAAGCGCACCAACGACAACCCGGTGTTCTACGTGCAGTACGCGCACGCCCGCACCCACAACGTCGCCCGCAACGCCGCCGCCTCGGGCGTCACGCGCGACGCGTTCGCCCCCGAGCTGCTCGCCCACGAGACCGAATCGGCGCTGCTGGGCGCGCTGCAGGAGTTCCCGCGCGTCGTCGCCTTCTCCGCCGAGCAGCGTGAGCCGCACCGCGTCGCGCGCTACCTCGAGGAGCTCGCCGGTCTCTATCACCGCTGGTACGACAACTGCCGTGTCACCCCGCTGGGCGACGAGGAGGTCACCGACCTGCACCGCACCCGCCTGTGGCTCAACGATGCGACCGGCCAGGTCCTGCGCAACGGCCTCGACCTGCTCGGCGTGAGCGCGCCCGAGCGCATGTGACCCGGGGGACTCGGTGACCGGCGACACGCAGCCCACACAGCCGCTGCCGCGCCCGGACGCCCAGTGGGTCCTCGCCGCACCCGCCGCCCCGCCGCGCCGCCGCCGGATGACGCCGTGGATCGTGGGCGTCGCCGTCGTCGCCCTGCTGGCCGTCGGCGCGTGGATCGCGGGGGAGTTCCTCGCCCGCAGCATCGTCACCACGACGATCCGCCAGCAGATCGTGTCGCAGCTGTCGCTGCCGGCCGATCATCCGGTCGAGGTGGACCTGCCCGGGCCGGTGCTGCCCCAGCTGGTCGGCGGGCGGATCGCCGAGCTGACACTCTCGTCGCAGGACGTCGCCTACGGCGAACTGTCCGGTGACATCGTCGTGCACGCCACCGGCATCCCGATCCGCGGCGACGCGCCCGCCGAGTCGGCGCGGGCGACCGTGAGCCTCGGCGAGCAGCAGCTGCGGGCGCTGCTCGGCACGATGGACGGCTTCCCGGTCGAGACCGTCACCCTCGACGATCCCGACATCGCGATGACCACCGAGCTGGAGCTGTGGGTCCTGACCGTCTCGGTCGGCGTCGGCCTGACCCCGCGCGTCGAGGCCGGCGAGCTCGTGCTGACACCCTCCACCCTGCGCGTGGCAGGCGCCGAGCTGTCGGCGGAGGCGCTGCTGGCGCAGTTCGGCCCGCTCGCGTCGTCGGTGCTGCGCGACTGGAAGGTGTGCGTCGCGCAGTACCTGCCGGCGGGCCTGGTGCTGACCGGCATCCGTTTCGACGGGGATGCCGTCGTCGCCGACGTCGACATCGACGGCGCGATCCTGCACGACACGACCCTGCAGGCGAACGGCTCCTGCGCATGAGCGTCACACCGACAGGCGCCGGGCCGGGGTGCCTTAGACTTTGACCACTGCCGGGCCGCTCACCCGCCGCCCGCGGTTCCCCACTCTCCACCCGATTGGTGTCGTCTGTGTCCGTGTCCAGTGACCGCCCCTCCTCGCCCGAGTGGCTCGCCGTGCCGGACGACGCGAACGCGCTGGCCGACGGGGTCTGGCCCGACTCCGCCGACCGTGACGCGGACGGCGTGCTCCACGTCGGCGGTGTCGCCGTGACCGACCTGCGCGCGCGCTTCGGCACCCCGCTGTACGTGCTCGACGAATCCCTCGTGCGGGAGCGCGCTCGTCGGGTGCGCGAGGCCTTCCGGTCGGCGGGCGACCGCCACGGCGCCCAGACGCGCGTGTACTACGCGAGCAAGGCGTTCCTGAGCGCCGAGGTCGTGCGGTGGGTCACGGCGGAGGGACTGCACGTCGACGTCGCGTCCGGCGGCGAGCTCGCCGTCGCGCTCGCCGCCGGCGCCGCTCCGGCGCGGCTCGGCCTGCACGGCAACAACAAGCTGGCCGTCGAGCTCGAGCAGGCGGTGGAGGTCGGCGTCGGATCGGTCATCGTCGACAGCCCCATCGAGATCGAGCGCCTCGCCGCCGTCGCCGAACGCCGGGGCCGCGTGCAAGAGGTCCTCGTCCGGGTCAACTCCGGCGTGCACGCCGAGACGCACGACTTCCTCGCCACGGCGCACGAGGACCAGAAGTTCGGATTCGCGCTCGCCGATGCCGACGCGGTCGTCGCCCGCATCCGGGAACTGCCGTCGCTGCGCTTCGCCGGCCTGCACTGCCACATCGGGTCGCAGATCTTCGGAGCGGCCGGGTTCGCCGAGTCCGCCGCGCGCCTCGTCGAGGTGCACGCCCGGCTGCGCGCCGGCGGCGAGATCCCCGTGCTGAACCTCGGCGGCGGCTTCGGCATCGCCTACACCTCCGTCGACGACCCGACCCCCATCGAACAGCTCGCCGACCGGATCGTCGATGCCGTCGCGCGGGAGTGCGGGGCGCGCGGCATCCCGATCCCGACGCTCGCCTTCGAGCCCGGGCGCGCCATCGTCGGCCAGGCCGGCGTGACCCTCTACGAGGTGGGCACGGTCAAGCCGGTGCGCGTGTCCGACGAGCTCGAGCGCCTGTACGTCAGCGTCGACGGCGGCATGAGCGACAACGCCCGTCCGTCGCTGTACGGCGCGCAGTACGCGGCGCGCATCGCGTCGCGCACGAGCACGGCGGCGCCCGCGCTGGCGCGCGTGGTCGGGCGGCACTGCGAATCGGGCGACATCGTCGTCGACGCCGAGTACCTGCCCGGCGACGTGACCCCCGGCGACCTGCTGGCCGTGCCCGCCACCGGCGCGTACTGCTTCTCGCTGGCCAGCAACTACAACTACGTGCCGCGCCCGCCCGTCGTCGCCGTGCGCGACGGCCAGGCCCGCGTCATCGTGCGCGGCGAGTCGATCGCCGACCTGCTGGCCCGGGATGCCGGCATCCCCCAGAAGCCCGTCCCGATCGAGGAGACCGAATGACCGAGTACCGTCGTCTGCGCGTCGCGCTGCTGGGAGCCGGTTCCGTGGGAGCGCAGGTCGCCGACATGCTGCGCACGCACGCGGACGAGCTGGCCGACCGGGCCGGCGCCGCGCTGGATCTGATCGGCGTCGCGGTGCGCGACGTCGACGCCCCGCGCGACGTCGCGCTGCCGCGCGAGCTGCTGACCACCGACGCCGACGAGCTCATCAAGGGCGCCGACATCGTGATCGAGCTGATGGGCGGCATCGAGCCCGCCCGCAGCCGGATCCTCGCGGCCCTCGGCTCGGGCGCGGACGTCGTCACGGCCAACAAGGCGCTGCTGGCCACCCACGGCCCCGAGATCTTCGACGCCGCCGAACAGGTCGGCGCCACCGTCTCGTACGAGGCCGCCGTCGCCGCCGCCATCCCGATCATCCGCCCGCTGCGCGACTCGCTCGCCGGCGACCGCATCCGCCGCATCTTCGGGATCATCAACGGCAGCACCAACTTCATCCTCGACAAGATGGACCGTGAGCAGCTGTCGGCCCAAGAGGCCGCGACGCTCGCGACGGAGCTGGGCTACCTCGAAGCCGACCCGACGCTGGACGTGGAGGGCTACGACGCCGCGCAGAAGGCCGCGATCCTCGCGAGCCTCGCGTTCCACACCGCCGTCCCGCTCGATGCCGTGCATCGCGAGGGCATCACCGGCATCGACGCCGCCGCGATCGACGACGCCCGTCGCGCCGGGCGCGTCATCAAGCTCATCGCGGTGTGCGAGCGCGTCGCCGACGACGACGGTGACGCGATCTCGGTGCGGGTCTACCCGGCCCTCCTGCCGCGCGAGCATCCGCTGGCGAGCGTCCACGGGGGCAACAACGCCGTGTTCGTGCAGGCGGAGGCCGCCGGAGACCTCATGTTCTACGGCGCCGGCGCCGGCGGGGTGCAGACCGCGTCGGCCGTGCTCGGCGACGTCGTCTCGGCGGCCCGCCGCCATCTCGCCGGCGGCATCGGCGTCGGTGAGTCGACCCGCGCGAACCTGCCGATGCTGCCGTTCGGACGCATCTGCACGCGCTACCAGATCACGCTCGAGGTCCGCGACGCGCCGGGCGTGCTCGCCGAGGTCTCCGGCATACTCAGCGACGGCAACGTCTCGATCGCCACGGTCGAGCAGCGCGCGTCCGGAGCAGAAGACCTCGACGAGGGCGACAGCACGGCGCACCTCGTCATCGGAACGCATAGAGCCCGCGAACAGGACCTCTCGGACACCGTCGACCGCCTTGCCGCCAGCGGCGTGGTGCGGCGCGTCGTCTCGGTACTGCGGGTGGAAGGAGACTGACATGGCGAAAGGAACGGGCATGGTCCACGTTTGGCAAGGAGTCCTGCGCGAGTTCGCCGACCGGCTGGGCGTGACCGACGCCTCGACGGTCGTGACACTGGGGGAGGGCGGCACGCCGCTCATCCCGGCTGCATCGCTGTCGCGGATCACGGGCGCGGACGTGTACGTGAAGTTCGAGGGCATGAACCCGACCGGCTCCTTCAAGGACCGCGGCATGACCGTCGCGCTCTCGCGTGCCGTCGAACACGGCGCGAAGGCCGTCATCTGCGCCTCGACGGGCAACACCTCGGCCTCGGCGGCCGCTTACGCCGCGCACGCCGGCATCACCGCTGCCGTGCTCGTGCCCGAGGGCAAGATCGCGATGGGCAAGCTGAGCCAGGCCGTCGCGCACGGGGGACGGCTCATCCAGATCCGCGGCAACTTCGACGACTGCCTCGAGATCGCGCGCGAGCTGGCCGACGACTACCCGGTGCACCTGGTGAACTCGGTCAACCCCGACCGCATCGAGGGGCAGAAGACCGCCGCGTACGAGGTCGTGTCGCAGCTGGGCGACGCTCCCGACTTCCACTTCATCCCGGTCGGCAACGCCGGCAACTACACGGCGTACTCGCGCGGGTACCGCGAGGAGGTCGCCCGCGGCGTGTCCACCCGCGTCCCGCGGATGTTCGGCTTCCAGGCCGAGGGCTCGGCGCCCCTCGTGCGCGGCGAGGTCGTGAAGAACCCCGAGACGGTGGCCTCGGCGATCCGCATCGGCAACCCCGCGTCGTGGGAGCTCGCCCTCGAGGCGCGGGATGCGACGGACGGCTGGTTCGGCGCGATCGACGACGAGCGCATCCTGGCGGCCCAGAAGCTGCTGGCCGAGACGGTCGGCGTGTTCGTCGAGCCGGCGTCGGCGATCAGCGTGGCGGGCCTGCTCGACCGGGCCGAGGCCGGCGTCGTCCCGGCCGGCGCGAAGGTCGTACTGACCGTCACCGGTCATGGCCTCAAGGACCCGCAGTGGGCTCTGCGCAACGCCGACGGATCGACCGTGGAGCCGATCGTCGTCGACGCGGCCACCACGGAGGTCGCCTCGGTGCTCGAGCTCGCTCGGGCACAGGGATGACCGCGACGCGCTCCGTCGCGGTGCGTGTGCCGGCGACCAGCGCGAACCTCGGTCCCGGATTCGACACGCTCGGGCTCGCCCTGAGCGTGTACGACGAGCTCACCGTGTCGGCGCTGCCCGGACCGGGCCTCGAGATCGACGTCACGGGCGAGGGCGCCGGCGAGGTCCCGACCGACGCCTCGCATCTGGTGGTACGGGCCATGGCATACGCCTTCGAGGCGTGCAGCCGTCCGATGCCCGGCATCCGGCTCTCCGCGCACAACAGCATCCCGCACGGCCGAGGCATGGGCTCGTCCGGTGCCGCCGTCGTGGCGGGGCTGCTCGCGGCGAAGGGGCTGCTGGCCGGCGACGTCGAACTCGGACCGGACACTCTGCTGCGCCTGGCGACCGAGCTCGAAGGTCACCCCGACAACGTCGCGCCGGCGCTGTTCGGCGGTCTGACGATCGCCTGGATGGACGACAGCGGCCCGCAGCACAAGAAGCTCCTCGTGCACCGCGGCGTCTCCCCGCTCGTGCTCGTCCCCGGCTTCACGATGTCGACCTCCGTCGCGCGCGAGCTCGCTCCGCTGCAGGTGACGCGCGAAGACGCCGTGTTCAACGTGTCGCGCTCGGCGCTGCTGATCGCGGCCCTCACCCAGAGCCCCGAACTGCTGCTGGCCGCGACCGAGGACAAGCTGCATCAGTCGTACCGGGCGCCGGCCATGGTCGAGACCGACAGGCTCGTGCGGGCGCTGCGCGCCGAGGGCTTCGCGGCGGTCGTATCGGGCGCCGGACCCAGTGTGCTCGTGCTCGCCGACGGGCCGGGCAAGCGCCTGGCCGCCGCCGAGCTCGCCGCATCCGTCGCGGACACTCCGTGGCAGGCGGTCATGCCGGCCGTCGATGTCAAGGGTGGTACAGTGAAGGACCATACGGAGGGTTCCACGTAATCACGTGAATCTGGCCTCCGTCGCAATTCTGCGAACCACCGCATAACCTCCGCTCCGGCTTGGCGCGTCGCTTGCGTACGCGAACATCCTCGGAGGAATCGGCGCTGTCGTGGACAGCGCCGCCTGCGGTTCGGCATTTCCACACATTGACAAGGGAGAACTCGTGGAGTCCATCTCCGAGATCCAGACCGAAGACACCACCACGGCGGCGCCCGACGACGCGCCCGCCGTCGAGACGGTCGCAGACGAGGCGCCGCAGAAGGCGCCGCGCAAGCGCGCCCCCCGGCGCGCCAAGAGCACCGACCAGCCTGTCGCCGAGGCGCCGGCCGGCGAGGCCGCCGTCGCCGAGCCCGAGGCTGCTCCGGCCGAGGCTGCTCCGGCCGAGGCTGCTCCGGCCGAGGCTGCACCGGCCGAGGCTGCAGCGGCGGAGGAGAAGCCTGCCGCCAAGCGCCCGGCCCGCAAGACCGCCGCCGTCCGCGCCGCCGAGAAGGCCGCCGCCGAGAAGGCCGCAGCAGAGACCGCGGAGCAGACGGTCGCCGAGCCCCCCGCGCAGCCCGCCGAGGCCCCCGCGCAGCCCGTCGAGAGCGCCGCCTCCGGTGAGGCCGCCGCGCAGCCCGCCGAGAGCGAGAGCACCGACCAGCCCGCCGAGAGCGCCGCGCAGCCGTCCGCCGACGGCGAGAGCACGGCAGACGAGGGCAAGCCGGCCGAGGGCGAGACGCCCGGCCGCAGCCGCTCGCGCAGCCGCAGTCGCAGCCGCAACCGGAACAAGGGCGGTTCGGACACCCAGAACGGCAACGGACAGGGCGGCAACGGCCAGGCCGAGAGCAAGCCGCAGGGCGAGGACAAGCCGGCCGACGGCGACGACGACCAGAGCCAGGGGCGCGGCCGCCAGCGTAACAAGCGCCGCACGCAGAACGCGGGCGGCGACGAGTTCGAGACCGAGATCAGCGAGGACGACGTCCTGATCCCGATCGCGGGCATCCTCGACGTCCTCGACAACTACGCGTTCGTGCGTACGACCGGCTACCTGCCCGGCCAGCAGGACGTGTACGTCTCGCTCGGCCAGGTCAAGAAGTACAACCTGCGCAAGGGCGACGCGGTCGTCGGCGCGATCAAGCAGCCGCGCGAGGGCGAGCAGTCGGGGCGTCAGAAGTACAACGCGCTGGTCAAGGTCGACTCGATCAACGGCCTGTCGGTCGAGGACGCCGCGAACCGCGTCGAATTCGGCAAGCTGACGCCGCTGTACCCCCAGGAGCGCCTGCGCCTGGAGACCGCGCCCGAGAAGCTGACGCAGCGCATCATCGACCTCGTCGCGCCGATCGGCAAGGGTCAGCGCGGCCTCATCGTCGCGCCGCCCAAGGCCGGCAAGACGATCGTGCTCCAGCAGATCGCGAACGCGATCGCGACGAACAACCCCGAGGTCCACCTCATGGTCGTGCTCGTCGACGAGCGCCCCGAAGAAGTCACCGACATGGAGCGCACGGTCAAGGGCGAGGTCATCGCGTCGACCTTCGACCGTCCCGCCGAGGACCACACGACGGTCGCCGAACTCGCGATCGAGCGTGCCAAGCGCCTGGTCGAGCTCGGCCGCGATGTCGTCGTGCTGCTCGACTCGATCACGCGTCTCGGCCGCGCCTACAACATCTCGGCGCCGACCTCGGGCCGCGTGCTGACCGGCGGTGTCGACGCCTCGGCGCTGTACCCGCCCAAGCGCTTCTTCGGCGCCGCGCGCAACATCGAGAACGGCGGATCGCTCACGATCCTGGCCACCGCGCTCGTCGAGACCGGTTCGAAGATGGACGACGTGATCTTCGAGGAGTTCAAGGGCACCGGCAACAGCGAGCTGCGCCTGAGCCGCCAGCTCGCCGACAAGCGGATCTTCCCGGCCGTCGACGTCAACGCGTCCTCCACGCGCCGCGAGGAGATGCTCCTGTCGCCCGATGAGGTCAAGATCACCTGGAAGCTGCGTCGCGCCCTCGCCGGGCTCGACCCGCAGCAGGGCCTGGAGGTCGTGCTCGGCAAGCTCAAGGAGACCCAGTCGAACGTCGAGTTCCTCGTGCAGATGCAGAAGTCGATCCCGACCCCGGGCGGCTCCAGCCACGGGCACGAGAACAACATCCGCTGACCCGCGGGCAGCGCACCGTGTTCGAGTCCGTCCAGGCGCTGATCGCCGAGCACAGGGCCGTCCAGGAGGAGCTCTCCGACCCGGCCGTGCACGCCGATGCGGCCCGCGCCAAGCGGGTCAACCGGCGCTATGCGGAGCTCTCGCGGATCGTCGCGGCCCACGACGCCTGGGTCGCGGCATCCGATGATCTCGCGGCGGCGCGCGAGCTGGCCCGGGAGGACACCGCCTTCGCCGAGGAGGTGCCGGCGCTCGAGGAGCAGGTCGCCGCGACGCAGGAGCGCCTGCGCCGGCTGCTCATCCCGCGCGACCCCGACGACGCGCGCGACGTGATCATGGAGATCAAGGCGGGGGAGGGCGGCGCCGAGTCGGCGCTGTTCGCCGCCGACCTGCTGCGGATGTATCTGCAGTACGCCGCCTCGAAGGGCTGGAAGACCGAGCTGCTCGAGCGCAACGAGTCCGACCTGGGTGGCTACAAGGACGTTCAGGTCGCGATCAAGGGCTCGTCGACCGACCCGGCGCAGGGGGTGTGGGCGCACCTGAAGTACGAGGGCGGCGTGCACCGCGTGCAGCGGGTGCCGGCGACCGAGTCGCAGGGGCGCATCCACACCTCGACAACGGGTGTGCTCGTCTTCCCCGAGGTGGACGAGCCCGAGGAGATCCACATCGATCCGAACGACCTGAAGATCGACGTGTTCCGCTCGTCCGGCCCGGGCGGGCAATCCGTCAACACGACCGACTCGGCCGTGCGCATCACGCACGTGCCCACCGGCATCGTCGTGTCGATGCAGAACGAGAAGAGCCAGCTGCAGAACCGCGAGGCCGGCATGCGCGTGCTGCGGGCCCGCCTGCTGGCGAAACAGCAGGAAGAGCGGGATGCCGCGGCATCCGACGCCCGTCGGTCGCAGATCCGCGGGATGGACCGCTCCGAGCGCATCCGCACCTACAACTTCCCGGAGAACCGCATCGCCGACCACCGCACCGGGTACAAGGCCTACAACCTCGACCAGGTGATGGACGGCGCGCTCGATCCGATCGTCGAATCGGCGATCCAGACCGACGAAGAGGCGCAACTGGCGGCACTCGGCGCGCAGGACTGAGCGTTCCGGGCGCTACATTGAGCGCATGATCATGTTCCTGCTCCGCGCCGTCATCTTCCTGGTATCGGCGGCGATCGGCCTCATCGTCGCGGATCTGATCCTCGACGGCTTCGTCATCGAGTGGCGCAACTGGTGGGGCTTCGTGCTGGCGATCGTCATCTTCGCCGTGCTGCAGAGCATTCTGGCGCCGTGGCTCGCCCGTGTCGCGCAGCGCAACGCACCGGCGTTCCTGGGCGGCATCGGCATCGTCTCGACATTCGTCGCGCTCGTCGTCGTGGCGCTGATCCCGGGGGCGGGCCTGAGCATCGACGGCCTCGTGTCGTGGGTCCTCGCGCCCGTCATCGTCTGGCTCGTCACCGCGCTGGCGACGCTGCTGCTGCCGATGATCTTCATCAAGAAGAAGGTCGCCGGCCGTCGCGAGTGAGGTCAGATGAAGTACTCGGGCGCTGCCAGCAGCGCGCGAGTGTCCTCGCCCTCGCCGCGGCGGCGCGGCTTGGCGGGGACGCCGACGAGCACGGAGTCGGCCGGGGCGTCCTTCGTGACGACGGCGTTGGCTCCGACGACCGATCCCGCGCCGATCGTGATGGGGCCGAGGATCTTCGCGCCCGCGCCGACGGCGACGCCGTCCTCGAGGGTGGGATGGCGTTTGCCGCCGTCGCGGGTCCGCCCGCCGAGGGTCACCCCGTGGTAGAGCATCACGTCGTCGCCGACCTCGGCCGTCTCGCCGATGACGACGCCCATGCCGTGGTCGATGAAGAAGCGGCGTCCGATGACGGCGCCGGGGTGGATCTCGATCCCGGTGAGCCAGCGCGCGACCTGCGACACGGCGCGGGCGAGGAAGCGCAGCCGGCGCTCCCAGAGGGCGTGCGCTGCGCGATACGCCCAGATGGCGTGCAGGCCCGAATACAGCACGGCGATCTCGACCCCGCTGCGGGCCGCGGGATCGCGCAGCTTCGCGGCCGCGAGGTCCTCGCGCAGCCGGGCGCGGATGCCGATGCGGCTCACGGCGTGGCCTCCTCCTCGCGCAGATGCGCGTACAGCGCCGTCGACAGGTAGCGCTCGCCCGAATCGGGCACGATGACGACGATGCGCTGCCCGGCCGCCTCGGGACGGGCGGCGATCTGCAACGCGGTCCAGACGGCCGCGCCGGCCGACATGCCGGCGAGGATCCCCTCGCGGGTGGCGAGGTCGCGGGCCACCGAGATGGCGTCGTCGAACTCGACGTCGACGATCTCGTCGAGCACCGTCCGGTCGAGCACGGCGGGCACGAAGTTGGGGCCGATGCCCTGGATACGGTGGCCGCCGGCGCGCCCCTCGGTCAGCACGGGGGAGTCCTTGGGCTCGACGAGTACGATCTTCACGGCGGGGTTGCGCTGCTTGAGCACCTGCCCGACACCCGTGACCGTCCCGCCCGTGCCGGATCCCGCGACGAACCAGTCCACCCGGCCCTCGGTGTCGCGCCAGATCTCCTCCGCGGTCGTCGTGCGGTGGATGGCGGCGTTCGCCTCGTGCTCGAACTGGCGCGCCAGGATCGCCCCGGGCGTCTCGGCGGCGATGCGCTGAGCCGTCTCGACGGCCTCGGTCATCCCCTTGTAGGGATCGGTGAGGATGAGCTCGGCCCCGTACGCCTTCAGCAGCGTGCGACGTTCCTTCGACATCGACGCGGGCATCGTCAGGATCACCCGGTACCCGCGGGCCGCGCCGATCAGCGCGAGGGCGATCCCGGTGTTCCCGCTCGTCGACTCGACGATCGTCCCGCCCGGCGTCAGCTCGCCTGCGGCCTCGGCCGCCTCGACGAGCGCATACCCCAGGCGGTCCTTCACGCTCGAACCGGGGTTGTAGTACTCGAGCTTCACGAGCACTTCCGCGCCGAGTCCCGCTGCGAGGGCGTTCAGCCGGACGAGCGGGGTGTCGCCGAAGGCGGTGGTGATGTCGGGATGGATGCCGGGCACGGTCGCTCAGCCTTCGCGCAGATCCTCGAACAGCGCGGTCGAGAGGTAGCGCTCGCCGGTGTCGGGGACGATCACGACGATCCTCTTGCCCGCGCTCTCGGGGCGGGCGGCGATCTGCAGCGCGGCCCAGACGGCCGCGCCGCTGGAGATGCCGACGAGGATGCCCTCCTTGGCGGCGAGGTCGCGCGCCGTGGCCAGCGCGTCCTCGAACTCGGCCGTGACGACCTCGTCGTAGACGGTCGTGTCGAGGATCGGCGGGACGAAGTTGGGACCGATGCCCTGGATCTTCGCCGGTCCGGGGATTCCGGTCGACAGGAGCGGGGATGCCGTGGGCTCCACCGCGATGACCTTGACGTCGGGGTTACGCTGCTTGAGCACCTGGCCGACACCGGTGATCGTGCCGCCCGTGCCGATGCCGGCGACGAAGACGTCGACGTCGCCGTCGGTGTCGCGCCAGATCTCCTCGGCGGTGGTGGTGCGGTGGATCTCGGGGTTGGCGTCGTTCTCGAACTGCCGGGCCAGGATCGCGCCGGGGGTCTCGTCGACGATCTCCTGCGCCTTCGCGACCGCGGCCTTCATACCGCCGGCGGGGTCGGTGAGCACGAGCTCCGCGCCGAACGCCTTGAGCAGCACGCGCCGCTCTACCGACATCGACGACGGCATGACGAGGACGACCTTGTAGCCGCGCGCGGCGCCGACGAGCGCGAGCGCGATGCCGGTGTTGCCGCTCGTGCCCTCGACGATCGTGCCGCCCGGCTGCAGCGCCCCCGATGCCTCGGCGGCGTCGATGATCGCGATCCCGATCCGATCCTTGACGCTCGACCCCGGGTTGAAGAACTCCAGCTTCGCGAGCACAGTGCCCGGGAGCCCCTCGGTGACACGGTTGAGCTGGACGAGCGGGGTGTTGCCGAATGCGCTCGTGATGTCGGAGTGGATGCCGGGCATGAGGTGCCTTTCGTGCGGATCGGTCCGGGTCGTCGCGGACGGCTCGGAGAGCGTCGGACCAGCCTATTGCCCGCGGCTGTGCGCGGGCAGACTGTGACCGTCGGTGACACTACACTGGGTCGCGCCCATGACTCCCGCCGATGAACCGCTGCCCGGGGACGCACGTGCGCTGACCGAGCTGCTCCGCGCCGCCGCCGAGACCCTCGCCGCCGCCGGAGTCCCGACCCCCGATGTCGACGCGGAGCTCCTGCTCGCGCATGTCCTCGAGCGGGGCCGGGGCGAGCTCGCCGCCGCGACGGTGCGGGGCGATCGCGCCACGGCGCCGCAGCAGGCGGCGTTCGCCGCGCTCGTCGAGCGCCGCGCCTCGCGCGAGCCGCTGCAGCACCTCACCGGTGTCGCGCCCTTCCGGCATCTGGAGCTGCGTGTCGGTCCCGGCGTGTTCGTCCCGCGCCCCGAGACCGAGATCGTCGCCCAGCTCGCGATCGACGCGCTCCGCGCTGCGGCCACGCCCGAGCCGGTCGCCGTCGATCTGGGCACCGGATCGGGCGCCCTCGCCCTCGCGATGGCGACGGAGGTGCCGCACGCGCGGGTGCATGCCGCGGAGAACTCCGTCGACGCCTTCGTCTGGGCTACCGAGAACTTCGCGGCCCTCGCGCCGCACGCCCGGCTGGCGTTCATCGATCTGGAGCGTGCGTTCCCCGAGCTGGACGGCACGGTCTCGGTGCTCGTCTCGAACCCACCGTACGTGCCCGACGAGGCGATCCCGCGCGATCCCGAGGTGCGCCACTGGGATCCCCCCGCGGCGCTCTACGGCGGGGCGGACGGGCTCGATGTCGTCCGCGTGCTCTCCCGGGTCGGCCTGCGGCTGCTGCACGCCGGCGGCACGCTCGTCATCGAGCACGGCGAGTGGCAGGGGGAGCCGATCCGCGCGCTGCTCACCGCCGACGGCTGGCGCGCGACGGCGACGCATCCCGACCTGACGATGCGCGACCGCGCGACGACGGCTCTGCGCCCCTGATCTCTCAGCCCCGCGACCGTAGAATGTCCCTCGCCATGACCTCCCCCGTCTTCGACTGCCGCGATCCCGAGCAGGTGCTCACCGGCATGCGCCGCGCGCGGCAGGCCCTCAGCCGCGGGGAGCTGATCGTCCTGCCCACCGACACCGTGTACGGCGTGGGCGCCGACGCGTTCGACGGCACGGCCGTCGCCGCGCTGCTGGCGGCGAAGGGGCGCGGCCGTCAGTCGCCGCCGCCGGTGCTGGTCGCCGGCCTGACGACGATGCGCGCGCTCGTGGCCGAGGTGCCCGAGCCGGTCGAGCGGCTCGTCGAGGCGTTCTGGCCGGGCGGGCTGACCATCGTGCTGCCGTCTCAGCCCTCGCTCGCCTGGGATCTGGGCGACACCGGCGGCACGGTCGCGGTGCGCATGCCCGCCGACCGGTTCGCGCTGGAGCTGCTCGAGGAGTGCGGTCCGCTCGCCGTCTCGAGCGCCAACCTGACGGGGCGCCCCGCGGCGCTCTCGATCGACGAGGCGGTCGGGATGCTGGGTGACAGCGTCGCCGTCTACCTCGACGGCGGCATGGTCGCCACCGGTGTCGCCTCGACGATCGTCGACGCGACGGGGCTCGTGGGCGGGCCGGGGAGCGGGGGAGGCGCGGGGCGGCCCGTGCGCGTCCTGCGCGACGGCGCGATCGAGCGTGCGCAGCTGCGCGCGGTGCTCGGCGACCTGCTCGAGCCCGATCCGGTCGACGCCGACCGCGATGAGACCTCCGACGCGTGAAGCACTTCATCTTCATCTTCATCCTCACCGGCGCGCTCACGCTGGTACTGACCTGGGTCGTCTGGCGGGTGAGCCTGCGCTACAAGCTGTATCCGGGCATCCGCGAGCGCGACGTGCACAAGACCCCGACGCCGCGGCTGGGCGGCCTTGCGATGTTCCTGGGCGTCTTCGCGGCCTTCGCGCTGTCGTCGCAGGTGCCGTACTTCGCGATCGTGTGGGAGTCGCCGGCGCGCGTCTGGGCGATCCTCGGCGCGACCCTGCTGACGGTCCTGGTCGGGCTGGCCGACGACCTGTGGGATCTCGACTGGCTCCTCAAGCTCGGTGCGCAGTTCCTCGCCGCCTGGCTCGTGGTCGGAGTCGGCGGCATCCAGATCTTCTCGCTGCCGATCGGCGGACAGACGGTCGTGTCGAGCTGGATGAGCATGACCCTCACGATCCTCGTGATCGTCGTCGTGATGAACGCCGTCAACTTCATCGACGGGCTCGACGGCCTCGTCGCCGGCGTGTGCCTCATCGCGAATGCGGTCTTCTTCGCGTACACCTACATGCTGATGCGCGACTTCCGCTTCGACGACAGCTACTCGAATCTGGCCTCGTTCATCGCGGTCGTCCTCATCGGGGTGTGCGCGGGGTTCCTGCCGTTCAACTGGAGTCCCGCGCGGCTGTTCATGGGGGATGCCGGTGCCCTCATGCTGGGCCTGCTCATGGCGTGCTCGGCGATCCTGGTCACCGGCTGGCTGCCGCCGTCGATGCTCGCCGACAACGACCTGTTCGGGCGCTCCCAGCTGCTCGGCGCGTTCATCCCCGTCATCCTGCCGATCGTGATCGTGCTGCTGCCGCTGCTCGACTTCGGCATGGCGATCATCCGGCGCATGGCGCGCGGCAGATCGCCGTTCTCACCGGACCGCAAGCACCTGCACCACCGCATGCTCGACCTCGGCCACAGCGATCGCGATGCCGTGTTGATCTTCTTCGCCTGGACCTCCGTCGTGAGCCTGTCGGTGCTGCTCATGTACATCGGCACGACCGCCGACTGGCCCGGCGGATACTGGGGCGGCGTCGCCTTCCTCGCCCTCGGCGTCCTCGCGTGCACGATCATCACCTTCCCCGCCCGATCCGCCCCCTCTGCCCGATCCACCCCCTCTGCCCGGTCCACACAGGAGAGCAGCCCATGACCCGATCCACCGTCTCGTCGACCCCCGTCCTGCGCAGGACCCTCGTGTGGTCGGCGGTGGCCACCGCCGTGCTCGCCGTCATCGGCGCGGCCGTCGGCTTCCTCGTGGCCGGCGTGCCCGGGCTGTGGTCCGCGCTCGTCGCCGTGCTCCTGGCAGCCGTCTTCCTCGGACTGACCGGCGCCAGCATCCTCATCGCGAATCGCTGGTTCGGCGACCCGCTGTACGTGCCGATCTTCTTCGGCAGCGTCATGGGGGCGTGGATCCTGAAGTTCGTACTCTTCATCGTCGCGCTGTTCCTGCTGCGCGGGCAGCCGTGGCTGCACCCGACGGTGTTCCTCGTCGCGCTCGTGATCAGCGTCGTGGTCGCCCTCGTGATCGACGTGCTCGTGATGCTGCGCACGCGCATTCCGCACGCGAGCGACGTCGTCCTGCCGACGATGGACGATCTGCAGGATCCCGAAGCGCGATCCGCCGATCAGGACCCCGAGCCGGGTCAGAGCACCGTCTGAGGCCTGATAGGCTGTTCCACGAGCCCGCCGCTCCCTTGCGGAGTGTTCGCGGAGTCACGCTCACCGACCATCGTCGCCTCGGTTACCCGCCGATGCCCCGAAGCTGGAGCCCGCGCTGATTACTCACGCTGCGACCCTGATCGCCACCGCCGCCGTCGAAGGCCCGGAGTTCCACGGCCCTTCCGTCAGCGAGTTCTTCCCCGAAGCGATCTTCCAGATCGGCGACCTCGTCATCAACCGGATCCACGTGATCCAGTTGCTCGCCACGCTCGCCGTGGTGCTGGTCTTCTGGCTCGGCACGCGCCGCATGACGGTCGTGCCGGGGCGCTTCCAGAGCCTCGTCGAGATGGGTCTGGACTTCGTCCGGGTCAACATCGCCGAGGACCTGCTCGGGAAGAAGGACGGTCAGCGCTTCCTGCCGATCCTCACGACGATGTTCTTCATGATCCTGTTCATGAACCTGACGGGCATCATCCCGTTCCTGAACCTCGCGGGCACCGCGATCATCGCCGTGCCGTTGCTGCTGGCCGTCGTGAGCTACGTCACCTTCATCTACGCGGGCATCAAGAAGAGCCCCAAGGGGTTCTTCAAGAACTCGCTGTTCCCGTCCGGCGTTCCGCCGTTCCTCTACATCATCGTGACGCCGCTCGAGTTCATCTCGACGTTCCTGGTGCGGCCGGTCACGCTGACGCTGCGTCTGCTCATGAACATGATGGTCGGGCACCTCATGCTCGTCCTGTTCTTCGCGGCGACGCACTTCTTCCTGCTCGACATGGGCGGCTGGTGGTCGGCACTGGCGGCGGGTTCGCTCGCCTTCGGCCTCGCCTTCACCCTGTTCGAGCTCCTGGTGGCTGCCCTCCAGGCCTACGTCTTCACCATCCTCACCGCGGTCTACATCCAGCTCGCGGTCGCAGAAGAGCACTGAGCGGGCGGACTCCGGTCCTCCCACCCAACCGAAAGGAAACACCCCCGTGGACGCAACTACGGTTCTCGCCGAGATCTCCGGCAGCATCGCGACGGTCGGCTACGGCCTCGCCGCCATCGGCCCCGCCATCGGCGTCGGCATCGTCGTCGGCAAGACGATCGAGGGCGTCGCCCGTCAGCCCGAGCTGGCCGGCCGCCTCCAGGTCCTGATGTGGATCGGTATCGCCTTCACCGAGGCGCTCGCCTTCATCGGCATCGCGACCGCCTTCATCTTCGGCTTCTGATTCCGTTCACCAGTCTTAAGGAGACAGGATGCTGAACGCTCTTGTCGCGTACGCCGCGGAGGAGGGGGAGTACAACCCCCTCATCCCCGCGTGGTACGACATCATCTGGTCGGCGGTCTGCTTCGTCGTCATCCTCTTCGTCTTCTGGAAGGTCGCCCTTCCGAAGATGAAGGCGCTGCTCGATCAGCGCGCCGCTGCCATCGAGGGCAACATCGCGAAGGCCGACGAAGCGCAGCGCAAGGCCGAGGCCGCGCTCGAGGAGTACACGGCCCAGCTCGCCGCCGCCCGCAAGGAGGCCGGTGAGATCCGCGACGCCGCCCGCGAGGACGGCAAGAAGATCGTCGCCGAGGCCAAGGACGCCGCCTCCACGGAGGCCGCGCGCGTGGCGGCCGCCGCGCACACGCAGATCGAGGCGGAGCGTCAGTCGGCGCTCGTGTCGCTGCGCAGCGAGGTCGGCACGCTGGCGCTCGACCTGGCCGGCGGCGTGATCGGCGAGACGCTGTCCGACGACGCGAAGGCTCAGGCTGTCGTCGACCGCTTCCTCGCGGAGCTCGAGGCCTCCGAGACCGCGGAGGCCGGGAAGTAATGGGCAGCGCGACCACTCAGGCGCTCGCGGCGAGCACTGCGGCGCTCGACGCCGCGACCGGCATCGACCTCGAGGTCGCCCGCGAGCTGTTCGCCGCGTCGCGCACCCTGGGCGACACGCCGCAGCTGAGCGGCGCGCTGTCTGCCGCGGTCGCGCCGGCCGACGCGCGCAGCAAGGTCGTCGCCGACGTGTTCGCAGGCTTCCAGCCCACGACGGTGTCGCTGCTGGCGACCGCCGTCGCGCAGCGCTGGTCCTCTCCCGCGGACTTCGTCGACGGCGTCGAGGAGCTGGCGATCCGCGCCGCGGCCGTCGCCGAGCCCCGCGCCGACATCGATCGCGAGCTGTTCGAGGTCACCCGCGCGGTCGCCTCGAACGCCCAGCTCGAACTCGCGCTGGGCAGCCGTCTGGGTGAGGGCGCCGCCAAGGGCGCGCTCATCGAGAAGATCCTCGGCGGCAGCGCGACGGCGGCGACGACGCTCATCGCGTCCTCGCTCGTCCAGCAGGCACGCGGACGCCGCGTGCGCACGCTGCTGAGCCGAGCCGTCCGCCTGGTGTCGGCGCAGCGGGGCCGCGCGGTCGCGACCGTGCACGCGGCCGCACCGCTGAGCGACGCTCAGGTCGAGCGTCTGCAGGCGACGCTGGGCGAGCGCTACGGCTCGTCCGTGGCGATCAACGTCGTGGTCGACCCGAGCGTGCTCGGCGGCATCCGTGTCGAGATCGGCGACGACGTGATCGACGCGACCGTGTCCTCCCGTCTCGGCGACCTGCGTCAGAGGCTCGCCGGCTAGTACTCCCCGCTCTCCGGAGCGGACACGCGCGGGACCGGCCCGCGCACCCGACTTTCACAACAAAGGAAGACCATGGCAGAACTGTCCATCAGCCCCGACGTCATCCGTGACGCGCTGAAAGACTTCGTCGCCGCGTACGAGCCCACCGGGGCCGCCGCGACCGAGGTCGGCACCGTCGTCGACGCCGCAGACGGGATCGCCCACGTCGAGGGACTGCCCGGCGTCATGGCGAACGAGCTCGTCCGGTTCGACAACGGCGTCGAGGGCCTCGCGCTCAACCTCGACGAGAACGAGATCGGTGTCGTCGTGCTCGGCGACTTCTCGGGTGTCCAGGCCGGTCAGCGCGTCACCCGCACCGGCGAGGTCCTCTCGGTCCCCGTCGGCGACGGGTACCTCGGCCGCGTCGTCGACCCGCTCGGCAACCCGATCGACGGTCTCGGCGAGATCGCGACGGAGGGTCGTCGCGCCCTCGAGCTGCAGGCCCCCGGTGTCATGGCACGCAAGAGCGTGCACGAGCCGATGCAGACCGGCATCAAGGCGATCGACGCCATGATCCCCGTCGGCCGCGGCCAGCGTCAGCTCATCATCGGTGACCGCCAGACCGGCAAGACGGCGATCGCGATCGACACGATCATCAACCAGAAGGCCAACTGGGAGTCGGGCGACGTCGACAAGCAGGTGCGCTGCATCTACGTCGCCATCGGCCAGAAGGGCTCCACGATCGCCTCCGTCAAGGGTGCGCTCGAGGACGCCGGCGCTCTGGAGTACACGACGATCGTCGCGGCTCCGGCATCCGACCCTGCCGGCTTCAAGTACCTCGCTCCGTACACCGGTTCGGCCATCGGCCAGCACTGGATGTACGGCGGCAAGCACGTCCTGATCATCTTCGACGACCTGTCGAAGCAGGCCGAGGCCTACCGCGCCGTGTCGCTGCTGCTCCGCCGCCCGCCGGGCCGCGAGGCGTACCCCGGTGACGTCTTCTACCTGCACTCGCGTCTGCTCGAGCGCTGCGCGAAGCTCTCGGACGAGCTGGGCGCGGGCTCGATGACCGGTCTGCCCATCATCGAGACGAAGGCCAACGACGTGTCGGCGTACATCCCGACCAACGTGATCTCGATCACCGACGGCCAGATCTTCCTGCAGTCCGACCTGTTCAATGCGAACCAGCGTCCCGCCGTGGACGTCGGCATCTCGGTGTCCCGCGTCGGCGGTGACGCCCAGGTCAAGTCGATCAAGAAGGTCTCCGGCACGCTCAAGCTCGAGCTGGCCCAGTACCGTTCGCTCGAGGCGTTCGCCATGTTCGCCTCGGACCTCGACGCGGCCTCGCGTCGTCAGCTCGCCCGCGGGGCGCGCCTGACCGAACTGCTCAAGCAGCCGCAGTACTCGCCGTACCCGGTGGAGGAGCAGGTCGTCTCGATCTGGGCCGGCACCAACGGCAAGCTCGACACCCTCGAGGTCGAGGACGTGCTGCGCTTCGAGCGCGAGCTGCTCGACTACCTCAAGCGCAACACGACCATCCTCGACACGCTGCGCGAGACCAACGTCCTCGACGATGCGACGCTCGCCGAGCTCGAGAAGGTGACCGACGCGTTCGTCCTCGAGTTCCAGGGCGGCAAGGGCCAGGCCATCAACAAGCCGGGTCACGAGGAGGTCGAGGCCGCCAACGCCGACGACGTGAACCAGGAGAAGATCGTCAAGGGTCGCCGCGGCTGACATGGGCGCACAACTCCGGGTCTACAAGCAGAAGATCTCCTCTGCTCAGACGACCAAGAAGATCACGAAGGCGATGGAGCTCATCGCGGCTTCGCGCATTCAGAAGGCGATGGCGCGCGTGCGTGCGTCCAGTCCCTTCGCGCGTGCCGTGACCCGAGCCGTCTCCGCCGTGGCGACGCACTCCAACATCCAGCATCCGCTGACGACCGAGCGCGAGGTGATCCGTCGCTCCGCGGTGGTCATCTTCGCCTCGGACCGGGGCCTGGCCGGCGCGTTCAACTCGCAGATCCTCCGTGAGGGTCTGCAGCTGGGCGAGCTGCTGCGCTCCGAGGGGCGCGAGCCGGTGTACTTCCTCGTCGGGCGCAAGGCGGTGGGCTTCTTCCAGTTCCGCCGCATGGAGGCCGCGGGGGAGTGGACCGGTGACACGGACACCCCGCACTTCAACACCGCGGAGCAGATCGCGGGCGCCCTGCTGGACGCCTACGACCGCGGCGGCGAGGGCGGCGGCGTGGATGAGATCCACCTCGTGTACAACCGCTTCGTCAGCATGATGACGCAGACCCCCGAGACGGTGCGCCTGCTGCCGCTCGAGGTCGTGGAGGCGGACGAGACCGAGGCGGCGTCGAGCCAGGTCTACCCGCTGTACGAGTTCGAGCCGAGCCCCGAGGTCGTGCTCGACGCGCTCCTCCCGGTGTACGTGCAGAGCCGCGTGTTCAACGCGCTGCTGCAGTCCTCGGCGGCCAAGCACGCCGCGACGCAGAAGGCCATGAAGTCGGCCAGCGACAACGCGGACAACCTCATCACCGATTACACCCGTCTGCGCAACAACGCGCGCCAGGCGGAGATCACGCAGCAGATCGCCGAGATCGTCGGCGGCGCCGACGCTCTGGCGTCGGGCAAGTAAGCCTCGCCGCCGCTCCCGACCACACCGAAAGAGACAGAGAATGACCACCACCGCCACCGCTGAAGCGACCACGGTCGTCGGTCGCGTCGCGCGCGTCACCGGCCCCGTCGTCGACATCGAGTTCCCGCACGACTCGATCCCCGACATCTACAACGCGCTCAAGACGACGATCACGATCGGCGAGGAGTCGACCGAGATCACCCTCGAGGTCGCCCAGCACCTCGGTGACGACCTCGTCCGCGCCATCTCCCTCAAGCCGACGGACGGCATGGTCCGCGGCCAGGAGGTGCGCGACACCGGCGGCCCCATCACGGTCCCCGTCGGCGATGTCACGAAGGGCCGCGTCTTCAACGTGACCGGCGACGTGCTCAACGCCGAGCCGGGCGAGACGATCGAGGTGACCGAGCGCTGGGGCATCCACCGCCAGGCGCCCAACTTCGACCAGCTCGAGTCGAAGACGCAGATGTTCGAGACCGGCATCAAGTCGATCGACCTGCTGACCCCGTACGTGCAGGGTGGCAAGATCGGCCTGTTCGGCGGCGCCGGCGTCGGCAAGACCGTCCTCATCCAGGAGATGATCCAGCGCGTCGCGCAGGATCACGGTGGTGTGTCGGTGTTCGCCGGTGTCGGTGAGCGCACCCGTGAGGGCAACGACCTCATCCACGAGATGGAAGAGGCCGGTGTCTTCGACAAGACCGCTCTCGTCTTCGGCCAGATGGACGAGCCGCCGGGGACGCGTCTGCGCGTCGCGCTGTCGGCGCTCACGATGGCGGAGTACTTCCGCGACGTGCAGAAGCAGGACGTGCTGCTGTTCATCGACAACATCTTCCGCTTCACGCAGGCCGGTTCCGAGGTCTCCACGCTGCTCGGCCGCATGCCGTCCGCCGTGGGATACCAGCCGAACCTCGCCGACGAGATGGGTGTGCTCCAGGAGCGCATCACCTCGACCCGCGGCCACTCGATCACGTCGCTCCAGGCCATCTACGTCCCCGCCGACGACTACACCGACCCCGCTCCGGCGACGACGTTCGCGCACCTCGACGCGACGACCGAGCTCTCGCGCGAGATCGCGTCGAAGGGTCTGTACCCGGCCATCGACCCGCTGACCTCGACCAGCCGCATCCTCGACCCCCGCTACATCGGCGAGGACCACTACCGGGTCGCCACCGCCGTCAAGCAGATCCTCCAGAAGAACAAGGAGCTGCAGGAGATCATCGCGATCCTCGGCGTCGACGAGCTCAGCGAAGAGGACAAGATCGTCGTGTCGCGGGCGCGCCGCATCCAGCAGTTCCTCTCGCAGAACACCTACATGGCGAAGAAGTTCACCGGCGTCGAGGGCTCCACGGTCCCGATCAAGGAGACCATCGAGTCCTTCGACGCGATCGTCAAGGGTGACTTCGACCACGTGGCCGAGCAGGCCTTCTTCAACGTCGGCGGCATCTCCGACGTCGAAGAGAAGTGGGCGCAGATCCAGAAGGAGAACAGCTGACATGGGGCTGACCGTCACCCTCGTCTCCGCCGAGGAGGAGGTCTGGCACGGCGAGGCGAGTCTCGTCGTGGCCAAGACGGTCGAGGGCGAGATCGGCTTCATGACCGGGCACGAGCCGGTCCTCGCGATCCTCGCCGAGGGCCAGGTGCGCATCACGCAGGCTGACGGCTCGAAGGTCGTCGCGACCGCGCACGACGGCTTCCTGTCGATGGAGGGCGACGTGCTCACGATCGTCGCCGGTCACGCGGCCCTGCAGTCCTGACGTCTCCGATGCGGCGCCGTCCCGGTTTCCGGGGCGGCGCCGCGTCCGTTCTCGCATGCTGATCCTTCTGCCGCCTTCTGAGACGAAGCGCGCGGGCGGAGCGGGGGCGCCGCTCGGCCTGGAGCGGCTGGCGCTGCCGGAGCTCGCACCGCAGCGCGCTGCGGTCGTCGACGCTCTGGTCGCTCTGAGCGCCGATCCCGACACCGCCGCGCGCGTGCTCAAGCTCTCGGAGCGCCAGCGCGGCGACATCGCCGCGAACGCCGCGCTGCGCACCGCCCCCACCATGCCGGCGGCCGACCGGTACACGGGCGTCCTCTATGACGCGCTCGATGCCGGCTCCCTCGACGCCCCGGCGCGCCGGTGGCTGGGGGCGCACGTGCTGATCCACGCCGCCGCGTTCGGACCGGTCGGTGCACTCGATGCCATCCCCGCCTACCGCCTGGCCGCCGGGACGTCGCTCCCCGGACTGCCGCCGCTGCGACGGCTCTGGGCGGATGCCGTGGGTACGGCGCTGCGCGCGAACGATGCGCGGTTCGTGCTCGATCTGCGCTCCGAGGCGTACGCGGCGCTGGGCCCCGTGCCCGGCGACCTCTCCCAGGCGTACGTGCGCGTCGTGAGCGAGGGGCCCGACGGCGTGACCCGCGCACTCAACCACTTCAACAAGCACGCGAAGGGTGCGCTGGTCCGCGCACTCGCGCAGTCGCGCCCCCGTATCGGGTCTGCGGCGGGGCTGCGGCGCTGGGCCGACGCTCATGGCTGGCAGCTGCGCGACGGCGGTCCCGGGGAGCTGGAGCTCGTCGTCACCGCATGAGTGAGCGGGGCCGGGTCGTGCCACCCGGCCCCGCTCACTCGCGGCTCACTTGATGAAGCGGAAGTTCACCGGGTAACGGTAGCTGCCGCCGCCGTTGACCTTGAGACCGCCCATGATCGAGAAGATCACGTTCACGACCCACAGGGCCAGGGGAAGCAGGTTCAGCAGCGGGGTGATGGCCCACGCGCCGGCGGCGATGAAGACGCCGGAGAGGATCGTGACGACGATCCACAGTGCGACATAGCCGATCGTGAAGGTGATCTGCCAGTTGAGGGCCTCCTTCGCCTCGACGTTCGTGCGCGGCCCGCGGTCCTTGAACACGAGCCAGATGATCAGCGAGGGCAGGAAGCCGATGACGCCGCCGATGTGCGCCCACATGGCCGCGGTCTTGTCCTGCTCGGCGGTCAGCGGTGCGGCCGGCGCCGCGGCGTAGCCGCCGGGCGCGGGAGGAGCGGCGCCATAGGCGGGCGGCGCGGGCGGCTGCTGCGCGGCCGGCGGCGGGACGGGGGCCGCGGGCTGGGCCGGCGACGGGGGGACGGCCGGTCCGGGACCGGCGGGCGGGATCGGAGTGTTCTCCGGCTGAGGTGCGTTCGGGTCGCTCATGGCGTGCGCCTTCCTATCGACTCGTCGTGAGGCCGTACGACGGAGCGCGACACAGAGTCGGCGCACCGATGGGCCACAGCGTACAAGCTAGTGGGCATGCCGACCGTGCGGCAAACACCACGCCGTGCGTCGGCGCGGCGCGCTACCGTGGAAGGATGGAAACTTCCGTGCCCCAGCGACGTCTGGGCGACTCCGGCCTGCTCGTGTCCGCTGTCGGCCTGGGCTGCAACAACTTCGGGCGCCCGGGCACCGTCACCGAGACTCTCGAGGGCACGTCGGCGGTCATCGACGCCGCGCTCGAGGCGGGCATCACCTTCTTCGACACCGCCGACATCTACGGACGCGAGCCGGGTCTGTCGGAGACGCTGATGGGTGAGGCCTTGCGAGGACGACGCGATCGCGTCGTGCTGGCCACCAAGTTCGGTCACGGGGGCTTCGCAGCCGGCATCGAGTCGGGGGCGAAGGGTTCCCGTTCGTACGTGCGCCGCGCGGTGGAGGCCTCGCTCCGCCGGCTGCAGACCGACTGGATCGACCTGTACCAGCTGCACACCCCCGATCCCGGGACACCCGTCGAGGAGACGCTCGACGCGCTGGACGACCTCGTGCGCGAGGGCAAGGTGCGCTATGTCGGCCACTCGAACTTCACCGGCTGGCAGGTCGCCGAGGCCGAGTTCGTGGCGCGCGATCGCCGGCGGACCCGGTTCATCTCGGCCCAGAACCACTACAACCTGCTCGCCCGTGCCGCCGAGCGCGAAGTGCTCCCGGCCGCGGAGCGGTACGGGGTCGGCTTTCTGCTGTACTTCCCGCTGCGCAACGGTCTGCTCACCGGCAAGTTCACCCGGGCGGGCGGTCCCGCCGACACCCGGATCATGCGACAACGCCCGCACCTGGCCGAGACGGCGCCGTGGGACGCGCTCGAGCGGTACCAGGCGTTCTGCGACGAGCGGTCGATCACGATGCTGCAGGCGAGCATCGGGTGGCTGCTGTCCCGCCCCGCGCTGGCGAGCGTGATCGCCGGGGCCACCCGCCCCGAGCAGGTGCGCGCCAACGCCGAGGCGGCGGGCGCATGGACGCCGACGACGGCGGAGCTGGAGCTCATCGACGCGATCTTCCCGCTGCCCGAGGATCCCGGCGCGGCGGGCTGACGCGTCGGGGGCGTCGGCGGCGTCCACTAGAGTGTGAGAACGCCGCACAGTCGACCAGGGAAGGGTGGGAGCGTGCCCGAACCCGCGACCCAGTCCCGCACAGTGCCGCTCGCGGACGGGACACTCGAACTGCAGTGGTCCGAGACGACCCATCGCGGTCGGCGTCGTGAGATCAATCAGGATGCCGTGCTCGCGCAGTTCCCGCTGTTCGTCGTCGCCGACGGCATGGGCGGTCACATCGGCGGCGAGATCGCCAGCTCGAGCACGATCGCGCGCCTGCGCGCGGTCGTGGAGAAGGGCTCGGTCACCCCGAAGGCGATCGAGAAGGCCCTCGCCCGTGCGGTGGCCGACATCGCCGGACACGCCGATACGACGGACGACGGCACGGGCACGACCGTGACGGGCGTATACCTCGACCAGGCCGAGCCGGAGCCGACCTGGGTGACCCTCAACATCGGCGACTCGCGCGTGTATCTGTTCCGCGACGAGGCGCTGGCCCAGGTGACGACCGACCATTCCGTCGTCCAGGAGCTCATCGCGGCCGGCCGGCTCAGCCCCGAAGAGGCCGAGAACCACCCCTACGGCAATGTCATCACCCGGGCCGTCGGGCCCAGCGATGGCGTCGTGCCCGACTACGTGCGACTCGAGGTGCTCGACGGCGATCGGTTCGTGGTGTGCAGCGACGGGCTGACCAAGGAACTGACCGACTACGGCATCCTGCACTTCCTGCTGCAGCACGAGGACCCGGCCGAGGCGGTCGACGCGATGCTCGAGGCCGGTCTGGAGAACGGCGGTCGAGACAACATCACGATCATCGTGCTGAACGTGCGGCGCACCGGTTCCTCCCCAATCGGCGACTGACCCGATCTGTCCACGGATCGGCGGCGCGCCCGGCCGTGAGCGGTGCCGGCGGGCTTGACTGGGCAGATGCCCCACTCGGACGAGCCCCTCGTGCTTCCCGCGGCGCCGACGGTGCCGACCCGGCCGCCGATCCCCGTCCTGTCGGCGGTGGTCCCGGTCGTCGGCGCGCTCGTGCTGTGGGCGGTCACCGGCTCGGCGTTCGCGCTGTGGTTCGCCGCGTTGGGGCCGCTGCTGGCGATCGCCTCGGTCGCCGACGGCACGCGCAGCGCGCGTCGGACACGGCGACGCGCCGAGCGGGAGCGGCGTGCCGCACTCGCCCGACTCACCGCCGAGATCGCGCAGCGGCACGAGCAGGAGCGGGCGGCGTTGTGGGCGCGGCATCCCGATGTCGTCGCCCTCGCGGAGGCCGCCGACGAGGTGTGGCGTGCCGTCCCCGGGCGTGACGAGATGCTGGTCGTCGGCACGGGAGCCGGAACGAGCGCGCTGCGTCTCGACGGCTCCGCGGACGATGCTCCGTCCCGCGCGGTGCGCAGCGCCGCGCGCCGGATCGAACGGGTGCCGATCGCGGTGCCGCTGACGGCGGGGGTCGCCGTCCTCGGCCCCGCGCCCCTCGCCGCGGCGGTGGCGCGCGGGCTCGCGCTGCAGGTCTGCCTCAGCCAGCCGCCCGGTCGCGTGCGTGTCGCCGATCGCCTCGCGGAGTGGGACGATGCCCTGCCGCACGGCGACGCGGCCGGCGGACTGCTGCTGCAGCTGTGCGAGGACGGCGGCGCGCTCGCACCGGACGCCGATATCCCGATCGTCGCCGTCGGTGACGGCGTCCCGCCGCCGCGCTGTGCGGCCGTCCTCCGCCTGACCGGGCCCGCGACAGCCCGTCTCGATCACGGCGAGACGACCGCCGATGTGCGCGTCGCCCCGGTCTCGGTCGCCCAGGCCGCCGAGGCGGCGCGGGCGCTGTCCGTCCGCGCGGAGCTCGCGCTGGGGCGGCGCGGCGATCCGCCGCTCGCGCTGGCCGCACTCCTTCCCGCCGCACCGCCCGCAGCGGCCGGCGCTCTCCCGGCGGTGATGGGGACCGCCGGCGGCGAGCCCGTCGTGCTCGATCTGGTCGCGGACGGGCCGCACGCCGTCGTCATCGGCGTGACCGGGGCCGGCAAGAGCGAGCTGCTGACCACGTGGGTGGCGTCCCTGTGCGCGCAGCACACTCCCCAGCAGGTGACCTTCCTGCTCGTCGACTTCAAGGGCGGACGCACGTTCGACCATCTTGAGCCGCTGCCGCACGTCACGGGAGTGCTGACCGACCTCGACGAGACGGCGACCCTCCGGGCGATCGAGAGTCTGCGCGCCGAGATCCGGCACCGGGAGCGCACGCTCGGCGCTGTCGGTGCGCGTGATGTCGCCGAGGCCGGTGACGCGCTGCCGCGCCTGGTCATCGTGGTCGACGAGTATGCGGCGCTCGTGGCTGCGCATCCCGCGCTCCACGAGCTGTTCGGCGATCTCGCCGCGCGCGGCCGGGCGCTCGGGATGCACCTGATCCTCGCCTCCCAGCGCGCTGCCGGCGTGTTCCGGGACGCCGTGCTGGCCAATGCGCCTCTGCGGGTCGCGCTGCGGGTCACCGATGCCGGGGACTCCCGCGCCGTCCTCGGCGGAGGCGATGCCGCGCACCTGTCCGGACGTCCCCAGGCCCGCGGGCTGGCGCTCGTGCGGCGTGCCGCCGACGTCGCACCGGCGACGGTCCGCGTCGCCCGCTGCGCGCCGGCGACCATCGACGAGCTGGCGCACCGGCATCCGGGTCCCGCCGCGCGCTCGCCGTGGCTGCCTGCCCTCCCCGCGCGCATTCCGCTCGCCGACCTGCGGCGCGGGCCGTCCCGCACGGGGAGGATCGTCCTCGGCGTCGCGGACGAGCCCGAGGAGCAGCGCCAGCGCGCCGTCGCCCTCGAACCCGACGAGCCGGGACTCGTCGTCGTCGGCGCGCCGGGCTCGGGTCGCACCGGCGTGCTGCGCACGGTCGCCGCGCAGGCCGCCGCCGTCCAGCTGGTTCCCGCCGACCCCGAGGGGGCGTGGGACGCGGTCGCCGCTCTCGACACGCTCGCACCGCGCACCGTGGTCGTCGCGGACGATCTCGACGCCCTGGTCGGCCGCCTTCCGCCGGACTACGCGGCGGGGCTGCTCGAGGACCTCGAGCGCTGCGCGCGCGAGGCGCGGGGGCGGGGAGTCCAGCTCGTCTTCTCCGCGCAGCGGCTCAGCGGCGGCGTCGCCCGCCTCGCCGATCTGCTGCCGCGGCGCGCGATCCTGGCGCTGCCCGCGCGCGCCGACCACGTCGCCGCCGGCGGCGAGGCCGCCGACTTCATCGCCGCGCAGCCGGCCGGGCGCGGACGGCTGGGGTGCCTCCTGGTCCAGTTCGCCGACGCCGCCCCCGCGACGCTCCCGGCCGCGTCCGCGGAGACACCCGTGTGGCGGCCCGGCCGACGGCCGACGGCACTCGTGGCGCCGCCCGGGCCGCGCACACGCGACCTCCTGGAGCGCTGGGCGCGCGCCGGCGTGCGCACGTGCGCGGTGGACGAGCCCGGCGCCGAGCCCGCGCGCGGCAGCGTGCTGTGGGGCGGACCCGATGCGTGGCTTGCGCACTGGCGGCTGCTGGGCGCGGCCCGTGCGGACTTGGACATGGTGATCGATCAGGCGTGCGGTGCCGAGTTCCGTGCCGTCACCGGCTCGCGCGACCTTCCGCCCTACGCGGCGCCGGGGCGGGGGCGTGCCTGGCTGCGCACTCCCGACGGCCGCGTGCGCCGGGTCCGCCTCGGCGAGTGACGGCTCTAGCCGAGCACCGCTGCGACCGGCGTCACCGGCATCCCGTGCGCGCTCGCGACACCCGCATTGACCACGGCGCCCGCCGTCGTGTTCAGCCCCGCAGCGAAGCCGTCGTCACCGCGCAGCGCGGTGCGCCAGCCGTCGGCCGCGATCCGCCGGATGTAGGGCAGTGTCGCATTGGTCAGCGCCGACGTCGACGTGTTGGGCACGGCGCCGGGCATGTTCGCGACGCAGTAGAAGACGCTCTCGTGGACGCGGAAGGTCGGATCGTCGTGCGTCGTGGGGCGCGTGTCCTCGAAGCAGCCGCCCTGGTCGACGGCGATGTCGACGAGCACCGAGCCTGGCCGCATCCGCCGCACCATGTCATTCGTGACCAGCTTCGGCGCCTTGGCGCCGGGGATGAGGACCGACCCGATCACGAGATCGCTCGCCACGACGGCGCGATCGAGATCGAGCGGGTTCGACGCGGCGGTCTTGATCCGGCCCTGGAAGTGGTCGTCGAGAAAGCGCAGGCGCGGGATGCTGGTGTCGAAGACCGTGACGTCCGCGCCCATCCCCGCGGCGATGACGGCCGCATTGGCCCCGGCGACTCCGCCGCCGATCACGGTCACCGTTGCGGGCCGGGTCCCGGGCACGCCCGACATGAGCAGGCCCAGCCCGCCGGCCGAGCGCAGCAGCGTGGCGGCGCCGACGGTGGGGGCGAGCCGGCCGGCGACCTCGCTCATCGGCGCGAGCAGCGGCAGGCCGCCGCCGGGCTGCTGGACCGTCTCGTACGCGATCGCGGTGACCTCGTCGGCGACGAGACGCTCCGTCAGCGGGCGGTCCGCCGCCAGATGCAGATAAGTGAACAGGACGAGGTCGGCGCGGAACCGGTGGTACTCGCTCTCGACCGGCTCCTTCACCTTCAGGAGCAGCTCGGCACGCGCCCACACCTCGTCGGCGTCGTCGAGCAGCACGGCGCCCGCGGCCCGGTACTCGTCGTCGGTCATCGACGATCCCGCGCCGGCACCGCGCTGCACGTACACCTCGTGCCCGTCCGCGACGAGGTGGTGCACGCCCGCGGGGGTGAGCGCCACGCGGTACTCGCTGTTCTTGACCTCGGTGGGAACACAGATCTTCATGGCGATCCTCTCCGCGCCCCTCGTGGAGGCGCTCACACCGTCGGGCGGATGGCTCCGACGTCCTGTCCGCCGCCGGTCACGGCCAGCGGGAGCTGTGCAAGTACCTGTGCGACGTCGGTGGCGGCGAGGGCGCCGGCGCGCACGAGCAGGGTGAGGGCGACGACCGTCGCGGCACGGCCGCTGCCGTCGAGCATCTTGAGCGCGACCGTCGTGCCGTCGGGGGCGGCCATCACCAGCACGCCCTCGGCGCCGGTCTTGGCGAACACGCCGAGCCGCTCGATCACGACCGTGTCGGGGCGGCCGGGACCGTCGATGGTCCACGGGTTCTCGCGCACGGTGCGCACGAGCGTGCCGGCGGAGCGGTGCAGCGCGAACGGCGACCGCTCCGACGAGGTCCCGACGCGGTGGATGGCCCGCGCGAGCGAGGCCAGGCTCATCGCATACACCGGCGCGCCGCAGCCGTCGACCGCCGTGGCCACCGCCCGCACGCCGGCGAGCCGTTCGATGACCTCGCGGATGTGCGCCTGCAGGGGATGGCCCGGGTCGAGGTAGCCGGTCGTGTCCCAGCCGTTCACGCGACACGTCAGCAGCATCGCGGCATGCTTCCCCGAGCAGTTCATCCTGATCCGCTGCGGCTGCCCGAGCTCGCGGACCAGCTCGTCGCGAGCCGCCCGGTCGCCGGGCCACGCCGGCGGGCAGCCCAGCGCCGACTCGTCGAGCTCACCGGCGGTGAGGATCTCGCGCACCACCGCGACGTGCCGGTCGGTGCCGGAGTGGCTCGCGGTGGCCAGGCCGAGCCGTTCGCCCTCGAGCGGCGCACCGGCGGTCAGACAGGCGAGCGCCTGCAGCGGCTTGAGGGTGGAGCGGGGCAGGATCGGCTGCTCCGCGTCGCCGAGGACGCGCAGGGCCACGCCCTCGGGGTCGAGGACGATCGCCGCTCCGGCATGACGCGACTCCACGAAGCCGCTGCGCTCGACGACGGCGAGCTCGACGGCATCCGAGACGGGAAGGGTCTGCGTCACCCGCTCAGCCTATCGCCGCCGCGCTGGCAGACTGGAGTGCATGAACGGCGAGCACAGCTATCGGCTGCAGTCGGTGTGGACGGGCAATCGGGGTGCCGGCACGACCGGGTACCGGGACTACGACCGGTCGGTCACGATCTCGATCGACGGCAAGCCCGACCTGGCCGCATCGAGCGACAAGCCGTTCCGCGGCGACCCGGCCAAGTGGAACCCCGAGGATCTGCTGCTGGCGGCCCTGTCGGAGTGCCACCTGCTGTCCTACCTGCACGCGTGCGTCCAGGCCGGCGTGGTCGTCCTGGCCTACGAGGACGAGGCGACCGGAACGATGGTCGAGGACGGACGCGGCGGGGGCGCGTTCACCGAGGCGGTCCTGCGGCCGCGGGTCACGGTCGCCGACGCGACGATGGTCGAGGCGGCGCGGGCCGCGCACGCTCAGGCGCACGCCTGGTGCTTCATCGCCAACTCGGTCAGCTTCCCGGTGCGCCACGAGGCGACGATCCTCGTCGCCTGAGCGGCGAGAGCGCGGTCTCACGGCGTCGCGGCCGCCTCAGCGGCGCTCGTGCGGAAGGACCTGCTTGAGCCGCTCGACGGGACCCTGCGCGGGCGCCTCGTTGTACGCGTTCGCGAGCTCCTGGCCCGACAGCGCGTGGATCGCCGCCATGATCTCGTCCGTCGCCAGTCGTCGCGCGCGTCCCGACGAAGCGGCGCCGTGGTGGGACAGGTCGAGCGGCTCGCCATAGCGGATCGTCGCGCGCGGGCGCAGCCGCGGGAACTTCGCGCCGACGGGCATGGCGTCGTTCGTGCCGACCAGGCCGACGGGGACGACCTTGGCGCCCGTCTCGAGCGCGAGGAACGCGACGCCGGTGCGCCCCTTGTACAGCCGGCCGTCGAGGGACCGCGTCCCCTCGGGATACAGCGCGATCGCGCGGCCCGACTCCAGGATGCGGCGCTGCTGGTCCAGCGCGTCGAGCGCAGCCTGACCCGCACCGCGACGGACGGGGGTCGCTCCGATGGCGGTGAAGAACTGGCGGCTGAACCAGCCGCCGATGCCCTTGCCCTCGAAGTACGAGGCCTTGGCGAGGAAGTAGACGGGTCGCGGGGCGAACATCGGGATCACGAAGGAGTCGATGAATGACAGGTGGTTGCTCGCCAGGATGACCGCGCCCGTGCGCGGCATGTTCTTGCGGCCCTCGATGCGGGGACGGTAGATGAGGCGGGCCAGCGGCGCGACGACCCAGCGTCCGACGTAGTAGGTGAGGCCGACGCTGCTCACCTCGTCTGCGGGAGTCGTGGCCGGGGCGGGGGCAGGCGTCTGCTCTTCGGTCACCTGTCGAGGGTACTCCTGAATCCATGCCACCCCTGGAATGGCGTTCACAGCCAGGACAGAAGAACGGTGCGCGAGGATGGAAGTCTTCCCGTTCCGACATCTGTGAGGTCCTCCGTGCGCCTGCGCCCGATCGCCGCCCTGTCCGCCGCCGCTGCTTCGGCGCTTCTGCTCGCCGGCTGCGCGGGCCTCGGCGGTGAGGTCGAGCCGGAACCGACCTCCACCGATGCCGCGACGTCGCTGTGCGACGCCATCGCCGCACCCGGTGCCGCATCAGACGCCGTGACGGTCGACGGCGAGCCGGGTACGCCCGCGACGCCGGCGTTCTCGACACCGCTCGAGATCCCCGAGCTGCAGGTGTCGGTCCTCGACGCGGGGACGGGTTCGGCGGTCGAGGCGGGCGACTTCGTCAACTACGCGATGACCGCGATCGACCCCGAGACGGGCGACGAGATCATCACGATCGGGTACGAGCCCGGTGAGCTCATGCCCTCGCAGATCTCCGCCGACACGATGCTCGGTCAGGTGCTCGGCTGCAACGCCCCCGGCGCTCGCGTCGTGGCGGCGTTCCCCGAGTCCGACACGGCGAACGCGGAGGTGTACGTCATCGACCTGCTCGGCGTGGCTCCGGCCGTGGCCTCCGGCGCACCGCAGGATGCCGTCGCGGGCATGCCCACGGTCGAGCTCGACGAGGCGGGTGCGCCCACCATCACGATCCCCGGCACCGATGCACCCGGCGAGACCACACTGGCCACGCTGAAGCAGGGTGACGGCTACGAGGTGCAGGACGGTGACTACGTGCTGATCCAGTACGAGGGCGTGCGCTGGTCCGACGGCGAGACGTTCGACACGACGTGGGACGACGGCGTGCCGATCGCTTACCCGACCACGACCTTCGTCGAGGGCTTCCAGAAGGCACTGGTCGGCCACACCGTCGGCTCGCAGGTGCTCGTCGTGATCACGCCCGCGGACGGCTACGGCGAAGGCGAGATCAACGCCGACGACCTCAAGGGCGAGACGCTCGTGTTCGTCGTCGACCTGCTCGGCGCGCAGCACGTGAACGCCGCGCAGTGACGCCGTAGGCTGACCTCATGCGGCGCGTCCTGATCCTCGGCTCCACCGGTTCGATCGGGACGCAGGCGCTCGAGGTCATCCGCGAGCGGCGCGACCGCTTCGACGTCGTGGGCCTTGCGGCGGGATCCGACCGCGCCGGCGTCACGGCGCAGGCGGCGCAGTTCGGCGTGGAGCACATCGCGCTCGGCGCCGACGAGGCCGAGCAGCTCGTCCGCGACGTCGAGGCCGATGTCGTCCTGAACGGCATCACCGGCTCGGTCGGGCTCGGACCGACCCTGGCGGCCCTCGAGTGCGGGCGGACCCTGGCCCTGGCCAACAAGGAGTCGCTCATCGTGGGCGGCGACCTCGTCACCGCGCTGGCCGCACCGGGTCAGATCGTGCCGGTCGACTCCGAGCACTCCGCGATCGCGCAGTCCCTGCGCGCGGGGGAGCGCGGTGAGGTGCGCAGGCTCGTGCTCACGGCATCCGGTGGCCCCTTCCGCGGGCGCGACCGTGCCGCGCTGCGGGACATCACCCCGGCTCAGGCCCTGCAGCATCCCAACTTCGCGATGGGCCGGGTGATCACCACCAACTCGGCCACCCTCGTGAACAAGGGGCTCGAGGTCATCGAGGCGCATCTGCTGTTCGGCGTCGACTACGACGCGATCGACGTCGTCGTCCATCCGCAGCAGCTCATCCATTCGATGGTCGAGTTCCACGACGGGGCGACGGTCGCCCAGGCCGGACTCCCGCGGATGATGGTCCCGATCGCGCTCGGCCTGTCGTGGCCCGAGCGGCTCGCCGACGTCGACACCCCGATCGACTGGACCCGGGCGCAGACCTGGACCTTCGAACCGCTCGACGACGAGGCCTTCCCCGCCGTGCGGCTGGCCAAGCAGGTGGGCCGTGCCGGTGGCACCTACCCGGCCGTGTTCAACGCCGCGAACGAGCAGGCCGTCGACGCGTTCCACGCGGGCCGGCTGTCGTTCCCCGGCATCCTCGACACAGTCGCGCGCATCGTCGACGCGCACGAGGCACCGGGCACGCTCACGCGCGAGACACTGGCAGCGGCCGAGGACTGGGCTCGGGATGCCGCAGACCTCACGATTGCAGGAGCGCGATAGCGTCGGCGCCGAGCACGGTGAGCGCCGCGGCGCTCGCCGCCGTCGTGATCCACCCCAGCCGCGCCCACACGGTCCCGTGCCGTGCGGCATGCGCGCGGATGTCGGTGCGGCGCCAGCGTCGATCCAGCGCGTAGCCCATCGCGATCGCCGCGACACCGAGCGCGAGCGCCGCCAGCGACGCCGGCGCCGCATCGCGGACGGCGGCGACGGCGCCCGGGGTCAGCACGAGCAGAAGCCGCACGGCGGTCGGCGTCCCTGAAGTCGAGCGCCGGCTCAGCACGATCGTGAGTGCCGCGGCGAGCCCGCACAGTGCGAGCGCCGCGCCGGCCGGCCCTCCGGCGGCGGCCAGCGCGATGGCGAGGCCGGCGGCGCCGACGGCTCCCACGCCCACTGCGCGACGCACGAGGATCTCCGGCGTCCGCCCCCATGCGATGAGGCGGCGCAGCGGTCTCCCGTCCGCCACGGCGCCGGCCGCGGTGAGCAGCGCTCCGCGGATCCGTCGCGCCGTCGTGACGGCGCGGGATGTGCCGCGGTCTCCGGGCAGGGGCGGGTCGTCGCCGATCAGCTCGACCGCGCGCTGCAGGACCTCGCGCGGCACCAGTCCGGTGAGCGCGGTCGACCCGGACTGCGCCTTCAGCGCCGCGGCGGACGAGGTCGTCCGGCGATCCTCGGCGCGCAGGAACGCGTCGGCGTCGGCGCACAGTGCGAGGGCGGTCGGCCACCGCCAGGCGGCGGGGACGCGCCGGACGATGTCCGCGGGCATGCCGGTGGCCAGCACATCGCGCACCGAGGTGAAGAAGGCGTCGCGCTCCGCACGCGGCAGCCAGCGCACGGCGTCGGATCGCAGCCGGCCCACCAGCTCGATCCGCACCCACCGCGACAGATACGCGTCGCGCTCCGGTCCCGGCGGCAGCGCCGCGACGACGGTGCCGATCGCTCGCCCGAGCGCGGCGTAGTAGTCCGCGGGCTCGTAGCGGCGGTAACCCGCGCCGCGCCCGTCGTCGCGTCGGGCGTGGACGTACACCGTCGCATCGGCGTAGACGGCGATCCGCGTGGCGCGGGTGTACGCCTGCGCCATGAAGAGATGGTCCTCCAGGCGCCGTACCGACTCGTCGAACCGGATGCCGTGCTCGGCGAGGAAGGAGCGGCGGAACATCGCGTGCACCGTCATCGAGTCCTGCAGCGGCACCGCCGGCGGCCGCGCGTCGCGGTGCGTCGCACGGAACAGGGCGACGGGCACCTTGCGGCCCGCGGCGCCCATGCGGCCGACGACGACATCCGCACCGGCATCCCGGGCGAAGGGGATCAGTCGGGCGAGCGCGTCGTCGGCGATCCAGTCGTCGTGGTCGACGAACAGCACGAACTCCCCGCGAGCGCGGTCGATGCCGGCGTTGCGCGGCCGGCTCGGCCAGCCCGAGTTCGGCTGACGCACGACCACGGCCCACGCGCGCGTGCGCGCCCATCGCTCGAGCAGCTCCCCGGAGCCGTCCGTGCTGCCGTCGTCGACGAGGACAGCTTCGAATCCGTCGGTCGGCGGCTGCTGACGGTCGAGCGCGTGGAGCAGCGGCCGCAGGTACGGACCGGGGTTGTACACGGCGACGACGACGGAGACGGCGGGAGGCATGCCGAGGGCTCAGCCCGTGTCGACCGGGATCCAGCCCGCGGCGCGCAGCGCGTCGCGGGCGAGCGCGGCGGCGTCGAACGGCGTGCGCACTCCGGCGATCTCGCGGTAGTGCTGGTGACCGGGGCCGGCCCAGAGGATGGCGTCGCCCTCGCCCACGAGCGAGACGGCGAGCTCGATGGCGCGCTCGGGCGGCGCGCACTCATGGATCTCGGCATTGGGGCGGGCCGCACGCGCACCCGCGATGACCGCGGATCGGAGGGCGCCGGGGTCCTCGGACCGGGGGTGCTGATCGGTGACGACGAGGATGTCGCTGCCGAGCACGGCGGTGCGTCCCATCCCGTCGCGCTTCGTGCGGTCGCGGTCGCCGTTGGCGCCGGTGAGCATCAGCACGCGCCCGGGCGTGATGCGACGCACGGCGGCGAGCGTCTTCTCGAAGGCGTCGGGGGAGTGGGCGAAGTCGATGTACACCGCAGGGCCGATCTCGCCCGAGACACGCTCGAGGCGGCCCGGGAGATCGGCGCGGATCCGTGTGCCGTCGATCGCGCCGTGCAGCTGCTCCCAGGACCAGCCGGCCTCGAACAGCAGCACGACCGCGACCCCCGCGTTCGATGCCATGTGCCGGCCGATGACCGGCACCGTCGTCGTGAGCGTCCGCCCGTCGGGGCCGTCGAGCCGGAACTCGGTGCCGTCGGCCCGCTCGTCGAGGATCGTGACGATCCAGTCCGCCCGCACGGCGGGATCGGCGATCTGCTGCGTCGCGATCGTCGTGACCGGCACCTCGCTGCGGGCGGCGACCTCGACGCCCTGGGGGTAGTCCAGGCAGACGACGCCGCGCCGCGACCGCTCGGGCCGGAACAGCGCGAGCTTCGCCTCGAGGTAGGCGGTCATGTCGGGGTAGTCGTCGAGATGATCGTGACTGAGGTTGGTGAAGCCGGCGACGTCGAACACGATGCCGTCGACGCGGTGGCGGGTCAGGGCCTGCGCGCTCACCTCGAGGATGATCGCGTCCACCGTGCGCTCGCGCATGAGGGCGAGCAGCGCATGCACCTCCGGAGCCTCCGGCGTGGTCAGACGCGATGCGATGACCTCGTCGCCGATGTGCCGTTCGGCCGTCGACGACAAGCCGGTCACGACGCCGATCTCCCGCAGGATGCCCTGCATCAGATGCGAGACGCTCGTCTTGCCGTTCGTGCCCGTGATGCCCAGGATCGGGGGGAGGTCACGGTCAGTGCCGTAGACCCAGGCCGACACCTCGCCGAGCACGGCGCGGGGGTCGGCGACGACGAGCACCGGCACGCCCAGCCCGGCGCTGAGCGCCGCGCCGTCGGCATCCGTCAGGATCGCGACCGCGCCCTGCGCGACAGCCGTGCCGGCGTGCGCGGCGCCGTGCTGCTGCGCGCCGCGCACGGCCACGAAAAGCTCGCCGGCCCGCAGATCCGCCGTCGCCAGAGTGATCCCGGTCACCTCGACCCCGGTGAGTTCGTCGGCCGATGCCGCACCGAACCGTGTCGCCAGCTCGGCGAGGGGGCGGCGGCGCGTGTGCGCGGGCCGGAGCACCGGGGGCGGTGGCGAGGGCGCGGAATCTGTCGGCATGGCCCGTCCATCCTCTCACCCCTGCGCTCCGGAACAGGGGTGTCCGCGGCGGGCGGGGCGAGCCGTGCCCCGCCCGCCGCGTCGCGGTTCTGTCAGGCCCCGCGGCGGCGCCGGATCAACGTCACCGCGAGCGCGGCCGCACCGGCCACGAGGGCGCCGCCGGCGAGCCAGCGCGCGACGGGATCCGCTCCTGTCTCGTCCGCGTTGTCGTGGTCGTGCCCATCGGCGGCGGTGGCGTCGCCGACCTGCACGAGCGGCGCCGGGGCGGCGAGATCGTGCGGATCCTGGCCGTCCTCGGCGACCTCGATCCAGGCCGTCGCACCCGTCTCGCACTCCTGCAGGACGGGGAAGGCGACGGCGGATCCGGCGGCCGACGCGGCAAAGATCACGCGCATCGCGACCGACGCGCTCAGCCCATCCTCGATCGGCTGGGTCGCCGTGTAGACGACGCGTGTCGGGATGCCGTCGTCACCGAGCTCGCGCGTGATCGCCCACGCGCCGTCGACGATCGGCGTGACGCCGTCGACGACGTCGGGGATGTCGAACACGAGCGCGGTGGTCGCCGCGCCGTCGCAGCCGTGGCCGAACGAGAAGTCGAGCCGGGTGGAGGCGCCGGCGGATGCCTCGCCCGGGTGGACGTGGACGTGCGCCGCAGCGGCCAGCGGCGCGGCGACGGCGAGGGCGGTGCCGGCCACGAGGCCGGCGAGAAGGCGCGCACGACGGCGCGCGGGAACGGTGGAAGTCATGTCTCTCTCAGGGGTCTGCGGGCGCGGCCGGTGAGCCGCGCGGGCGCGGGAAGGGGGGTGCCGCGGGTGCGGCGACGACGGCGGGCTATGCCGGCGGACCCCGGCGGGAGAGCGGTGTGAGCAGGAGGGGGACGCCGCCGACGCGGGGTGCCGCGGCGGCGCACAGGGCCGGGACGGCCGGCAGCAGGGGCCGCACCGCCACGCGGGGCAGCAGCTCGCGCATGCCGTCGGCCAGGGCGCGCAGCATCCGCTCGCCGTGTGCGAGCAGGACCACCGTGACGGCCGCAGCGAGGGCGTGGCCCACGGTCATGACCGGATCGAGGACGATCGCCGCGGACGACCCCACGGCGAGCACGACGCTCTCGCCGTGCACATGTCCGGTCAGGACGGGGTCGGCCGTGCCGATCGACGCGAAGGCCGCGTGCAGCAGCAGCTGCGTCGCCGTCACGACGAGCGCCGTGCGCCATGCGGACGGCGTCCGGCCGGTCAGGCTCACCGCGATCGGCCAGGCGAGCAGCGTGACGGCGAGCAGCAGCCACACGGGAGGAGCGCCGCCGCCCGACACGGTGTGCGCGGTCGCGGCGACGAGGGTGGCGACGGCAGCACCGGCGCCGCCGCGCAGCGCGCGCGTCTGTCGCGCCGTCAGCCGCACCCGTTCCACCCGTCGAGCCTAACCCGGCTCGGCGAACTCAAAGCCGAAGCCGGTAGCGTGAACGCTCGTGACCGTCATCGCCTTCATCGTCGGCGTCGTGCTGCTCGTCGTCGGGCTCGCCGTCTCCATCGCGCTGCACGAGCTGGGGCACCTCGTGCCGGCGAAGAGGTTCGGCGTCCGGGTGGGTCAGTACATGGTCGGGTTCGGCCCGACCCTGTGGTCGCGCCGCCGCGGCGAGACCGAGTACGGCGTCAAGGCGATCCCGCTCGGCGGCTACATCTCGATGGCGGGCATGTACCCGCCCTCGCGGGCGGAGGGCACGGCGGGCGGCGGCCTGTTCGCGACGATGATCCAGGACGCGCGCGTCGCCAACGACGAGACGCTGGTCGGTGCCGAGGGACGCCGCGCGTTCTATGAGCTGCCGGTCCACCAGCGTGTCATCGTCATGCTCGGCGGGCCGTTCATGAACCTGCTGCTGGCGATCGTCCTGTTCACGATCGTCGTCTCCGGCATCGGCGTGCAGACGGCGACGACCACGATCGCGGGCGTCAACGAGTGCGTCCTGCCCGCGGGGGAGTCGCGCACCGAGTGCACGGTCGACGACCCCGCCTCGCCCGCCGCGGCGGCCGGGGTCCTCCCCGGCGACCGGATCGTCTCGGTGGGCGGCACGCCGGTGGAGACCTTCGCCGAGGCGTCGGCGATCATCCAGGCATCCCCGGGGCGCACGCTGCCGCTCGTCGTCGAGCGCGACGGCGGCTCCGAGAGCCTCCGGGTCACGCCGATGCTGGCCGAGCGCGAGGTGCTCGACGAGGACGGTGAGCTCGTCACCGCCGAAGTCGGCTTCGTCGGGATGACCGCGGTCGTCGACTACGAGCGCCAGCCCGTGTGGTCGGGGGCGGCGGTCGCGTTCGAGCGGACGGGGATGGTCGCCGAGATCATCCTGCAGCTTCCCGTGCGGGTCTACGACACCGCCGTCGACATGATCACGGGACAGGAGCGCGATCCGAACGGGCCGCTGTCGGTGGTCGGGGCCGGGCGCCTGGCCGGTGAGGTCGCCGCCGTCGACGCTCCGATCCTCAACCGCGCAGCCGCGATCCTGGAGCTGCTGGCGGCGCTGAACATCGCGCTGCTGGTCTTCAATCTCATCCCGCTGCTGCCGCTGGACGGCGGGCACGTCGTCGTCGCGCTGTGGGACGGGATCAAGCGCACGTGGGCCAAGCTGCTCGGTCGCACGCCGCCGAGGCCGGTGGACGCGACGAAGCTCGTGCCGCTGACGCTCGTGGTCGTCGTCGCGATGATCGCGATGGGCGGGGTGCTGATCCTCGCCGACATCGTGAATCCGATCGTGCTGTTCGGCTGACGCCGGCACGGGTGCGGTCAGGCGCCGGCCGACGCGAGTGCGTGCGCGATGAGACGCTCGAGCGTGTCGAGGCCGTCGCGCGACAGGATCGACTCGAGGTGACCCTGCACCGACGCATAGGCCGGCCCGCGCAGCGCGTACACGTCCCCGGACGCCGCGTCCGCGGACACCTCGGTCTCGCCGAGTTCACGGATGCCGGCCGCGACGCGTGCCGTGAACGTGTTGTAGAACCCGATGGATGCCGGCCGACCGAACACGTCGACCGTCTTCTGGAGCCCCTGGTGGGGGGCGTCGAGCGGAACGAGGTCGACGCCGAGACGGTGCGCGAGGATCTGATGACTCAGGCACACGGCCAGGAGCGGGCGGCTTGACGCCAGGCGCGCGCCGACGACCTCCCGCATGCGGATCATGCGTGCGCTGTCGGGATCGCGGGGGTCGCCGGGGCCGGGGCCGGACACGACGAGGTCCGCAACGTCGATCGCGGCCGGATCGGCCTCGCTCCAGTGCACGATCGTGACGGTGAAGCCGAGGTGACGCAACTGGTGGGCGAGCATCGTGGTGAACCGGTCCTCGGCGTCGACGACGCACGCGGTGCGACCGGCGAACGGACCGGGCGTGTCGGCATCCTGCGGATTCAGCCAGAACGCGGCGAGCCGGTCGTTGCGCGCGGCCAGGAGCGCCGCGATGCCCGGGTCGTCGGCGAGCAGGCGCGGGCGGGCGGCGGGGGCGTCCTCGTCGAGGGCGGCGACGGCGACGGCATCGCGCTCGACGGCGCCGATCGCGCCGAGCACGCCGGCGGCCTTGCCGTGCGTCTCGCTGACCTCGCCGTCCGGATCGGAGTGCCTCACGAGTGTCGCGCCCACGGGCACGCGCAGCGTGCCGTCGGCGAGATAGGCCGTGCGGATGAGGATCGGCGCGTCCAGGTCGTGTGCGCCCGGCTCGTGGGCGGACGGGGTGAACAGCGCGGCGACGCCCGAGTAGTAGCCGCGCGGGGATCCCTCGTGCCGCGCGATGACGGTGCAGGCGTTCTGCATGGGGGAGCCGGTCACGGTCGGCGCGAACATGGTCTCGCGGAGGATGTCGCGCGGGTCCATCGTGCTGCGCCCGCGGAGCATGTACTCCGTGTGGGTGAGCCGGGACATCTCCTTCAGGTGCGGTCCCGTGATGCGGCCGCCGTCGCTGCACACCGCCGACATCATCTTGAGCTCTTCGTCGACGACCATGAACAGCTCCTCGGTCTCCTTCGTGGAGGAGAGGAACTCGGTCAGCGTCGCCACCGTCGCCCCGCCGGCGGGATGGCGGAACGTCCCCGAGATGGGGTTCATCGTCACGACTCCCGCGCGGGCGCTCACGTGCGCCTCGGGGCTCGCGCCGACGGCGATGTGACCGGGCGTGGACACCAGGAACGTCCAGTACGCGCCGCGCTCGTGCTCGAGCAGCGCGCGGAACCACGTCAGCGCGGCCACGATCGGGTCCGCGTCGACGGCGGCGGTGAAGTCGCGGCGGATGACGAAGTTCGCGCCCTCGCCGCGACCGATCTCGTCGGCGATGACCCGGCGCACGATGTCGGCGTACTCGGCGTCGGGGATGTCGAACCCGGCCTCGCGCAGTGCGACGGCCTCGGCCGGCAGCTGCGCGAGCGCGTCGTCCAGTGCCAGCGCCTCGTGGCCGTCGACGACGAGGCAGCGCAGCGGCGCGCCGTCGTCGTGGCACTCGAAGCCGCGCTCGACCACCTGGCGGTACGGCACGAGCGCGAGCACCTCGCGCGGCGTGCCGGCGGTGTCGGTGAGGGGGATCTCGGCGAGCAGCGCGACGTCGACGACGTCGCCGGTGAGCAACTCGACGGTCGCGCCGTCGCGGGCGATGAGCGCAAAGGGGGCGCCGGAGGCGGCGAGGTCGGTGAGGTTCGTCGGTGAGGACCCGGGCATCGTCGGTCTTTCGTCGGGGTGGCGGGCGCCCTACTACGAAGAAGACCGCCACGGCTGTCGGGGCTGGGCGGTCTGTGCGCGTACGCGAACGACTCCGCCTCAGGCGGAGCGCCACCAGGTGTGGTTCGCGTGCATGGCCAGAAACTATCACAGGCACGGGACGTAGGCTGGAGGGGTGCCAGCAGTCAATCTCGGAATGCCGCGTGTCCCGGACGTCCTCGCGCCGCGTCGCAAGACCCGTCAGATCAAGGTCGGCAAGGTCCTCGTCGGCGGTGACGCCCCGGTGAGCGTCCAGTCGATGACGACCACACCCACGACCGACATCAACGCCACCCTCCAGCAGATCGCCGAGCTCACGGCATCCGGATGCGAGATCGTGCGCGTCGCCGTGCCGTCGCAGGATGACGCCGACGTGCTGCACATCATCGCGAAGAAGAGCCAGATCCCGGTCATCGCCGACATCCACTTCCAGCCGAAGTACGTGTTCCAGGCGATCGACGCCGGCTGCGCAGCCGTGCGCGTGAATCCCGGCAACATCCGCAAGTTCGACGATCAGGTGGGGGCGATCGCGAAGGCGGCGAAGGATGCCGGTGTCTCACTGCGGATCGGTGTGAACGCCGGCTCGCTCGACAAGCGGCTGCTCGAGAAGTACGGCAAGGCGACGCCCGAGGCGCTCATGGAGAGCGCCGTCTGGGAGGCGTCCCTGTTCGAGGAGCACGACTTCCACGACTTCAAGATCTCGGTCAAGCACAACGACCCCATCGTGATGGTCAAGGCCTACCGGCTGCTCGCCGAGCGGGGCGACTGGCCCCTGCACCTCGGCGTGACCGAGGCGGGACCGGCGTTCCAGGGCACGATCAAGAGCGCGACCGCGTTCGGCATCCTGCTGTCGGAGGGCATCGGCGACACGATCCGCGTCTCCCTGTCGGCGCCGCCGGCCGAAGAGGTCAAGGTCGGTCACCAGATCCTGCAGTCGCTGAATCTGCGCGAGCGCAAGCTCGAGATCGTGTCCTGCCCGTCGTGCGGCCGTGCGCAGGTCGACGTCTACACTCTCGCCGACGACGTCACCGAGGGCCTCAAGGACATGACCGTTCCGCTGCGCGTGGCCGTCATGGGCTGCGTCGTCAACGGCCCCGGCGAGGCCCGCGAGGCCGACCTGGGCGTGGCCAGCGGCAACGGCAAGGGGCAGATCTTCGTGAAGGGCGAGGTCATCAAGACGGTGCCCGAGTCCGAGATCGTCGCGACGCTGATCGAGGAGGCCAACCGCATCGCCGCCGAGATGGGCCCCGACGCGCCCCTCGGCACCGCGCAGGTCGTCACCGCCTGACGGAGTCGGTGCGCTGCCGGCGGCCGGCCTCGGCGGCGCCGTCCAGAGCGCGGGCGAGGTCGGCGATGAGGTCGTCGACGTGTTCGAGGCCGATGGACAGGCGGAGGACGTCGGCGCCGGGACGGGCTTCCGGAGCGACGGGACGGTGCGTCAGCGCGGCCGGATGCTGGATCAGCGAGTCGACGCCGCCGAGTGAGACCGCGTGGGTGAACAGTCTCGTGGCCCCTGCCGAGCGCGCGGCGACGTCGTAGCCTCCCCGCAGCCGGATCGAGAGCATCGCGCCGCCGCCGCGCATCTGCGTGCCGACGAGCCGGTCGCCCGAGAGGCCCGGGTAGTGCACCTCCGCGACGGCGTCGTGCGTCTGCAGCCACGCCGCGATCGCCGCGGCGCTCGCCTGCTGGGCGCGCACGCGCAGCGGCAGCGTCGGCAGCCCACGGTGCAGCAGATACGCGGCCAGCGGATGAAGGATCGCCCCCGTGATGGCGCGCACCGGGCGCAGGGCCTGTGCCGTCCGCTCCGCGCAGGCGATGACGCCGCCGATGACGTCGCCGTGCCCGCCGAGGTACTTGGTCGCGCTGTGCAGCGACATCGCCGCGCCGTGGGCGAGCGGGTTCTGCAGGACGGGCGTGGCGAACGTGTTGTCGACGAGGACGGGGACATCGCCGGACTGGGCGACGACGTGCGCGATGTCGACGAGCTCGAGCGTCGGGTTGGCGGGCGTCTCGACGACGACCAGCCCGGTATCGGAGCGCACGTGGGCGGCGATCTGACCGGCGTCGCAGTAGGTCACGTCGGTTCCCAGCAGCCCCGTCGCCAGCAGATGGTCGGTGCCGCCGTACAGCGGCCGGACCGCGACGACATGGGGGCGTCCGACAGACGTCGTGTGGGCGAGCAGCGCGGCGGTGAGCGCCGCCATTCCCGAGGAGAACGCCACAGCCGCCTCGGCGCCCTCGAGCCGGGCGAGGGCGTCCTCGAACCGAGCGACCGTCGGGTTCCACAGCCGGCCGTAGACCTGGCTGCCGCCGTCGAGGGGGCGCCCGCCGCCGGCGAGCATCTCGTACGAGTCGCCGCCGATCTCGACGCCGGGCAGCGGATAGGTCGAGGAGAGGTCGATCGGCGGGGCGTGGACGCCGAGGGCGGGGAAGTCGCCACGGCCACCGTGGACCGCGAGCGTCTCGATGTGATGTGCACGGTTCATGTCGGCGAGTCTTGCCGACCATACGAAGAACAGCGAGCCTGTTTGTTGATTCCCCGGTGGGAAGGAAGGACTATCGTGAATCAAGCAAGCGATCGACGCGGAGGAGGACGCCGGTTGAGCGAACCGCAACCGCCCCCTGCGGGCCTGGACGACCTCGACCTGCGTCTGCTGGACGCGCTCGTGCGGCATCCGGGGCGGTCGAACACGGCGCTCGCCACGCAGCTCGGCATCGCGGAGTCGACCTGTGCGTACCGGGTGCGGGCGCTGCGGAACCGCGGCGTCCTCGCGGGCGTGCGCGTCGTCCTGGACACCGCTGCGCTGGGCCTGCCGCTGCAGGCGGTCATCCGGGTACGGCTGGGCCGGCACACACGTGAGGGAGTGGGCAGGCTCTTCGACGCGCTCGTCCAGACCCCGGGAGTCATCGAGGTGTTCCATGTCGCCGGCGAAGACGACTTCCTCGTGCACGTCGCGGTGGAAGACGCCGCCGCGCTCCGCGACATCGTGCTGCAGCACATCACGGTGCACGAGACGGTGCGCACGACCGAGACCCATCTCGTGTTCGAGCGGCGCGAGGGTGTCGGCCCGCTCGCGCGCGTGGCGCCGTCCATCGCCGGCTGAGACGTTCGCCTTGTCGGGGTACCGTCACACATCCGCGCCACTTCGCCGCATCCGCGCCGTAGATTTCCGGCGCGCGAGCCGCGAAAGGGCGCGGATGCGGGAACCCGACGCGAACGACGCGCCGTTCAGCTCCAGAGCGAGTGGTACGCGTTGATCGCGGGCTGCCCGCCCAGGTGGGCGTAGAGCACGGTCGACTCCTTCGAGATGTCGCCGCTGCGGACGAGGTCGATGAGGCCGGCCAGTGATTTGCCCTCGTAGACGGGGTCGGTGATCATCGCCTCCAGCTGCGCGCCGACGGCCATGGCTTCCATCGTCGACGCGACGGGGACCCCGTACAGGTCTCCGGCCCAGCCGGCCAGCACCTGGACCTCGTCATCGCGCAGGTCGCGGCCCAGTTCGATGAGCGCGGCGGTGTTCCGGGCGATGCGGGACACCTGGTCGCGCGTCTTCTCCCACGTCGCCGAGGCGTCGATGCCGATGACGCGGCGCCGCACACCGGTGAGCTCCTCGAGGGCGGCGAAGCCGGCGATCATGCCCGCATGCGTCGACCCCGTCACGGTGCACACCACGATCGTGTCGAAGAAGAGGCCCAGCTGCTTCTCCTGCTCGGCGACCTCGAACGCCCAGTTCGCGAATCCGAGTCCGCCGAGCGGGTGCTCGGATGCTCCGGCCGGAATCGGGTACGGGGTGCCGCCGGCCTCCTCGACCTCCTGCAGCGCCTGCTTCCAGGAATCCCGGATCCCGATGTCGAAGCCCGCGTCGTCCAGGCGCGAGTCGGCGCCCATCATGCGGGAGAGCAGGATGTTGCCGACCTTGTCGTTGGCGGGATCGTCCCAGGGCACCCATTTCTCCTGCACGAGCCGCGCCTTCAGGCCCAGGTGTGCGGCGACGGCGGCGACCTGACGGGTGTGGTTGGACTGGTAGCCGCCGATCGACACGAGCGTGTCGGCGCCGGAGGCCAGCACGTCGGGGACGATGTACTCCAGCTTGCGGATCTTGTTGCCGCCGAACGCCAGGCCGCTCGAGACGTCCTCGCGCTTGGCCCACACCTGAGCACCGCCCAGGTGCTGCGTCAGCCGCCTGAGGTGCTGCAGCGGACTCGGGCCGAAGGTGAGCGGGTGGCGGGGGAAATCGGCGAGCTTCACGGGGTGGTCCCTTCGTCGGTGACGGAGTCGATGGCCAGGGTCTGCCAGGTCTGCTCGGCGAGTCGGGCGGCGCCGTCGGCATCGCCCGCGGCACACAGGTCGATCAGTCGCCCGTGCCGGGCGACCGACTCTGCGCCCTCGTGCGAACCGAAGCGGAACCGCTCTGCGCGGCGCAGCACCGGCTCGTACTGCGCGATGACCGTACGGGCCGCCGCGTTGCCGCAGGCTTCGAGCGCGATCGCGTGGAACCGCTGGTCGGCCCGCAGCGCACGCTCGACGTCTCCGCGGCGCTGAGCGTCCGCGAAGTCGGCGTTGGCGTCGCGCATGCGGCCCAGGTCGTCAGCGGTGAGGCGGGGCACCGCGTCGCGCACCGCGAGCGCATGCATCGCCGCGACGACGGCCTGGGCGTCGCGCACGCTTCTCGCCTCGAGAGGGGCCACGATCGTGGAGCGCCCCGGCGTGGTGCGCACCAATCCGGCACGGCCGAGCTCGAGCAGCGCCTCACGCACCGGGGTGCGGCTGACGCCCAGCCAGGCGGCGAGCTCGGTGTCGCGGAGCTGCTCGTCGGGCGCGAGCGTCCCGTCGACGATCGCGTCGCGCAGCCGCCCGAACACGCCCTCGCGCAACAGCGGACGGGGTGGGAGGGTTTCCGTGGGCACCGGCACGATACGCAATATATCGCACCCGGCGCCGGTGACCGCACGGGCGCAGCAGCGCTACGCCGGCATGAGCTCGACCGTGCCGTCGGCGATCGAGGCGCCGACGAGCCTCAGCCGCACGATCGAGCCCGGCACGACGTCGTCGAGCCCCTTGACCTTCGCCTCGACCGGCGGCCGCCGTAGCTGCACGCGGGCGCCGTCGCCGTGCTGACTCAGCACGAGCCCCTCGAACTCCTCACCCTCGCGCCCGTGCAGGACAGCCGCCTCGACGCGGTCGAGCGCACCGGCCGACAGCCGGCTCGCACGCTGGCCGCTCCGGTTCATCAGCGTCGGCAGCTCGCCGAGGCTCTCCCGCGCCCAGGCCGGGACCTCGGTGCCGTTCGCGAGCGCGTCGCAGATCACGAGCGACCAGCGGTCGACGAGCCGGCGCAGGGGAGCGGTGGTGTGGGCGTAGGGGGCGCCGATCGCGGACTGCAGGGTCTGCGCGGGGGGTGCGCCGTCGAAGGCCGCGTAGCCGGCGCCGCGGAACAGTCCGCCGGCGTGCTCGCGCACGGCGCGCGCGGCCGGCGTGCGCGGCAGTTCGCGCAGGTAGTCGCCGTAGGGCTGCCCCGGTGCCCACGGCAGACCGAGGGCGATCGTCTGCGCGCGGAACTCCTCGACGTCATCGGGATCGGCCGGTGGCATCGTGCGCAGGATGCCGATGCCCCCGCGCAGCATGATCTCCGCTGCCGCCATCCCGGTCAGCAGGGACACATGCGCGTTCGCGTCTTCGAGCGGCACGCCGCTGCTGCGCTCCAGCCGATAGCCGTCGGCCTCGGTCGCCACCCGGGTCTCGGGGATGCTGAGGCTCGCGCCGCCGCGCTCGCTCTCCCGCGCGGCGCGCTCCGCCCCGAACCACGGCATCGCGGCGAGCGCGTCCGGCGCGGTGCCGTCGTCGATCGCCGCCTGCGCGTCCTCGTAGCTCCACTGGGCGCGCGAGCGCACGACGGCGCGCGTCAGCGTCGTCTCGACCGGCCGCCCCCCCTCGTCCAGGACGAATCTCCACACGTAGGCGCGCCGATCCTGCTCGGGCAGCAGCGAGGCCGCTCCCTCGCTGACGACGGGCGGATGCAGCGGCACGCGTCCGTCCGGAGCGTAGAGGGTCTGTCCGCGGCGGCGCGCCTCGGCATCCATCTCCCCGCCCGGCCGCACATAGGCGGGCACGTCCGCGATCGCGTAGTGCAGCACCGCTCCGGATGCCGTGCGCTCCAGATGCAGCGCCTGATCCAGGTCGGTCGAGCCCGCCGGATCGATCGTCAGGAGGGCGAGGTCGCGCAGATCCGGCAGATCGGATGCCGCCGGATCCACCGGCACCTCGCGCGCCGCCCGCTCGGCCTCGGCCCGCACGTCGGGTGGAAACGTCTCGGGCACATCGAGCGAGCGCCGTAGATCGGACAGCGCCCCGGCGAGCTCCCCGCGCGCGGCGGTCGGCACGATGCGGGAGCGACGGACGGGCACGCGCCCAGTGTAGGGGTGGGTGTCGCGACTAAGCTTGACCCTCGTGGTCACCCGTCTCTCGCACTTCTTCCTCCGCACGCTCCGTGAGGACCCGGCCGATGCCGAGGTCACGAGCCACCGGCTGCTGGTCCGCGCCGGCTACATCCGGCGCCAGGCCCCGGGGGTGTTCGCGTGGCTGCCGCTCGGCCTGCGTGTGAAGGCGAAGATCGAGCGGGTCGTCCGCGAGGAGATGGCGAACGCGGGCGCGTACGAGGTGCACTTCCCCGCGCTCCTGCCGCGTGAGCCCTATGAGACGAGCGGCCGGTGGGAGGAGTACGGCGACGCGCTGTTCCGCCTGCAGGACCGCAAGGGTGCCGACTACCTGCTCGCACCGACCCACGAGGAGGTCTTCACGCTGCTCGTGAAGGACCTCTACTCGTCGTACAAGGACCTGCCCCTGACGATCTATCAGATCCAGGACAAGTACCGCGACGAGGCGCGTCCCCGCGCGGGCCTGCTGCGCGGGCGCGAGTTCACGATGAAGGACGCCTACTCGTTCGACGCGTCCGACGCCGGGCTCGACGCCAGCTACCAGGCGCAGCGCGACGCGTACGAGCGCATCTTCCAGCGGCTCGGTCTCGAGTACGTGATCGTGCAGGCGGATGCCGGTGCCATGGGCGGCTCGCGCAGCGAGGAGTTCCTGCACCCCACGCCCGTCGGCGAGGACACCTTCGTCCGTTCGGCCGGCGGCTACGCCGCGAACGTCGAGGCGTTCACGACCGTCGTCCCCGCGCCGATCCCGTTCGACGGCCTGCCCGACGCGGTCGTCTTCGACTCACCGGACACCCCGACGATCGAGACTCTGGTCGCCCACTCCAACGCGCACCTGGACGGCACGTACACCGCGGCCGACACGCTGAAGAACGTCGTGCTGGCGCTGCGGCACCTCGACGGCACGCGCGAGCTGGTCATCGTCGGCATCCCCGGCGACCGCGACGTCGACGAGAAGCGCGCCGAAGTCGCCTTCGCGCCCGCCGAGGTGGAGCACGCCACACCCGAGGACTTCGCGCGTCACCCCCTCCTGGTCAAGGGCTACATCGGTCCATGGTCGGAGGCCGGGCCTGTGCTGGGCGAGGAATCGGCCACCGGCATCCGCTACCTGCTCGACCCGCGCGTCGTGGACGGCACGTCGTGGATCACCGGCGCGAACATCGACCAGAAGCACGTGCACTCGCTCGTGGCGGGACGCGACTTCACCGCCGACGGCATCGTCGAGGTCGCGAGTGTGCGCGAGGGCGACCCCGCGCCGGACGGCTCCGGTCCCGTCGAGCTCGCCCGTGGCATGGAGATCGGTCACGTCTTCCAGCTCGGCCGCAAGTACGCCGACGCGCTGGGCCTGAAGGTCCTCGATGAGAACGGCAAGCTCGTCACCGTGACGATGGGCTCGTACGGCATCGGCATCACCCGCATCCTCGCGATCATCGCCGAGCTCAACAACGACGACAGGGGCCTCATCTGGCCGGCCTCCGTCGCGCCGTTCGACGTGCACGTGGTCGCGACGGGGCGCGACGCCGCGGCGTTCGAACTCGCTGAGCGACTGGCCGCCGATCTGGAGGGCGCGGGATTCGACGTCCTGTACGACGACCGCCCGAAGGTGTCGCCCGGTGTGAAGTTCGGCGACGCCGAACTCGTCGGCGTGCCGCAGATCGTCATCGTGGGCCGTGGCGCCGCCGACGGCGATGTCGAACTGTGGGACCGTCGCACGAACGAGCGGACGGTCGTACCGGCCGCCGACGCGGTCGCGCTGCTGTCCGCGCGCTGAGCGGCTCGTCCCCGCGTCAGAACGGCGGTGCGGCGGGCCGGACGATCGTCTGCGCACGGACGCAATCCAGGATCGCCGCCGCGGCCTCCTCGCCGATGCGAGGTCGTCTCGACGGGGTCGGGGGTAGCAGAAATTCTCGATAAGAAGAGCAAGCAGACGAAGAAGTCTCGAAGAGAAAGACGATTCTCGGAGAAGTCACCCGCTGTTCACCCGCCGCCGGGAGAAGATGACAAGCTGGCTTCATGACGGACAGCAGCATCCCACCCGAAGTCACCGACGCCCTCCGGGTCGTCATCGATGAAGCGGGCATCACGGAGGACGTCGACCTGATCGCGCGGATCCTGGCGACCGGTGTCGGTCTCGGCATGGACACCAGCAGCCGACTCGACCTGAAGATCACGTCGGCGGCGCTCACCGAGATGCGCGCCGCCTTCCAGCTGTTCGCCCCCTACCGGGACATCCCGAAGGTCACGGTGTTCGGCTCGGCGCGCACGAGGTCCGATGATGCGCTGTACCGGCAGGCCTCGGACGTCGCCGCGGCGCTCGCCGAGCGCGGCTGGATGGTCGTCACCGGCGCCGGGCCCGGGATCATGCAGGCGGCCGCCGAAGGCGCCGGCGCCGACCGGTCGATCGGCGTCTCGATCCGACTCCCGTTCGAGGAGAAGCCGAACGCCGTGGTCGCGTCGAACGACCGCAACGTCGCGATGAAGTACTTCTTCACGCGCAAGCTCATGCTCGTGAAGGAGTCGCACGGGTTCGTCTGCGTCCCCGGGGGGTTCGGGACGCTCGACGAGCTGTTCGAGCTGCTCACGCTGCAGCAGACGGGCAAGGCCGAGCCGATGCCGATGGTGCTGCTCGACGAGCCCGGCGGCACGTTCTGGACGGGCCTGCAGCGCTACGTCGACGAGGAACTGATCCCCTCGGGCGTCATCTCTCCCGACGACTTCGACCGCCTGCTGGTGACCGACTCGGTCACCGCGGCCGCCGAGCACGTCACCGCCTTCTGGCGCAACTACGACTCGCTGCGCTGGGTCGGTCGCCGGCTCGTGCTGCGACTTCGGAACGAACCGACGGACACCGAGGTCGACGACCTCAACGACCGGTTCGGTGGGCTGCTGGCAGAGGGGCGGATCGAGAAGTCGGCCGCCCTCTCGCGCGAGCGCGACGACGACGACCGCGTCGAGCTGCCGCGGCTGGTCATGGTGTACGACCAGTTCCAGGTCGGCTCGGTCTTCCGCCTCATCCGGGCGATCAACGAGTTCGGCAGCGCTCCGGCGGGGACGGCGCGCGCCGCGTGATCAGGCCCCGTGCAGGCGGTCGCGGTGCTTCTCGTCGCGCACCTTCTCCGAGATGACGCCCAGGGGGCCGGTGACCGACAGCTCGTCCTCCCAGCACTCGACACCGGTCACGTTGGGCATCAGGTTCCGGGTGAACACCGGGTCCTTCCCCTCGCGGCGCTGCCGCGTGTAGTCCTTGATCAGCCGCATGGCGATCGGCGACAGCAGTGCGATCGCGATGAGGTTGACGAACGCCATGAGCCCCATGATGCCGTCGGCGATGTTCCAGATCAGGTCGGCGCCGGCGATCGAGCCGAGGAAGACCACGAGCAGCACGCCGACGCGCAGTGCGGGAACGGCGAACCGGTTCTTCGTGATGTAGCGGATGTTCGACTCGCCGTAGTAGTAGTTGCCGAGAACCGACGTGAAGGCGAGCAGGAAGATGATGACGGCCAGCAGGATGCCGGTCCAGGAGCCGAGCGCGTCGGCCAGCGCCGTCTGGGTGAGATAGACCCCGACGTGGAGCCGACGTCAGGTCGGGGGCTGACACCAGGATGATGAAGGCCGTGATCGAGCAGACGAGCCACGTGTCGAAGTAGACGCCGAGTGTCTGGACGAGTCCCTGTTTGACCGGATGGGTGACGGCGGCCGTCGCGCTGGCGTTGGGGACCGACCCCATGCCGGCCTCGTTGGAGAACATGCCGCGCTTCACCCCGGTCATGATGATGATCCCGAGGGTCGCCCCCGCAACCTGCGTCGTCCCCCACGCCTCGGTGAAGATCGACGCCGTCGCCGCCGGGAGGTGCTCCGCGTTCATGCCGACGATGATGATGCCGATCATGAGGTACGCGAACGCGACCACCGGGATCGCCGTCTGCGACACGCTGGCGATCCGGTGGATGCCGCCGAAGATGACCAGGGCGGTGAGGGTGGCCACGCCCGCGCCGATGACGAACGGCAGCCAGCCGGCGGCGGAGTCGTCCGCGACGGCGACGATGGTCGTGGCGAGCGTGTTGGCCTGCAGGGAGTTGAACGCGAACGGGAAGCAGAGGATGAGCATGACGGAGAAGACGACGGCCGCCTTGCGGGAGCCGAGTCCACGCTCGATGTAATACGCGGGTCCGCCGCGGAACGCGCGCTCGGGGTCGCGGACCTTGAACAGCTGCGCGAGCGAGGACTCGACGAGGCTGGTCGCACCCCCGATGAAGGCCATGAGCCACATCCAGAAGATCGCGCCGGGCCCGCCGATGGCGATCGCGGTGCCGACGCCGGCGATGTTGCCGACGCCCACCCGCGAAGCGGCCGACAGCGTGAAGGCCTGGAAGGCGGAGATCGACTGCGGACGCCCCTCGGCGTCCAGCGGTGAGCGATCGGTGATCGTCCGGAACATCTCCGGGATCCAGCGGAACTGGACGAAGCCCGAACGCACCGTGAGATACACGCCCACCAGGACGACCAGGGGCGCCATCACCCACGTCCACAGCTGATCCTGCGCGATGCCGACGTAACCGGCCAGATCGTCGAAGAACTCTCGTCGCACCGTCATCTGCTCAAAGCACCGTCATCTGCTCAAAGTAGTGACCTGCGGTGGGCCTTGTCACTACCCTCGGAGTCGCGCGTACCGCGCGCGGAAGAGGCAGAACACACCGTACGCGACGAAGCCCGCGCCCACGAGGCCGACCAGGACCGGTCCGAGGAAGACGGCCAGCAGTACCTGGATCGCTCCGTCGAGGCCGCCGGCGGCGGCCGGGTCGACGCGGACTGCGGCCACCACCAGCAGGATCCCCACGATGAGGAGGGCGATGCCCTTCGCAACGAATCCGACGGCGCCGAGCATCGTCACGGTCGTGCCGAGTCGACCGGCCGGGATCGACATCTTCGTGCGGAAGGATCGGCGCACGCCGATCACGGCGAACGCGACGCCACCGATCGCGACTCCGATGCCGACGGCCCCGAGGATGAAGGGCCCGCCCGTCACTGCCAGGATGCCGCGGCTGGCGTCCTCCGCGGTCTCGTCGCCGTCGGGACGCGCGCCGAGTGCGACGACGGCTGCGCCGGTGCCGAGCGCCAGGAACGCGATCGCCTGTCCCCACTCCGACACGCGGACGCTCCACTTCCTGACGTCCGAGCGACGGCGGACCGCGATCCCCTCCAGCGCGTGCCAGATCCCGAGGCTCCACAGCAGCACGGCGAGGACCCACAGCGCGACGAACCCGAGAGGCGCCGCCGCGACGGCCCGGAAGGCGCCGGACTGGTCCGAGTCGCCGCTTCCCCCGCCCGCGATCGTGAGCACGATGGCTCCGATGAGCATGTGCACCACGCCGGTCGCGGCATACCCGCCGCGGGCGAGTGCGCGTACGACGGGGGAGTTCGTGGCCGTGCGGGCGGCGTCCTTCGCGGCATCCGTCATGGCACGATCCTGACAGGCCGCGCGCCCGCGCGCGCTCACGGCGTCCGTTCGGCCGGGCGGCCACGGCATCCGGTAACGTTGGTGGGATGCCGGGACGGTGACTTTTCCGGCGAGAGTTGAATAGGGAGACACCTGTGGACATCGATCTGGGACTGCTGCGCACGGTCGAACGCGAGAAGGAGATCCCCTTCGAAGAGCTCGTGCGGATCATCGAGCAGGCCATCCTCACCGCCTACGCCCGCCACACCTCGCCGACCGGTGAGCTCCCCGCCGGCGCGCGCGCCGAGCTGGACCGCAAGACCGGCCACGTCGCCGTCCTCGTGCCCGTCCTCGACGAGGAGGGAGCCGTCATCGGCGAGGAGGAGTCCACGCCCGACGACTTCGGCCGCATCGCCGCGTTCGCCGCGAAGCAGGTCATCAGCCAGCGGCTGCGCGACATCGCCGACGACGCGATCCTCGGCGAGTTCCGCGGCAAGGAGGGCGACATCGTCGCCGGCGTGATCCAGCAGGGGCCCAACCCCCGCATGGTGCACGTCGACCTCGGCACGATCGAGGCCATCCTGCCGCCGGAGGAGCAGGTTCCGGGGGAGGAGTACGCGCACGGCTCCCGCCTCCGGGTGTACGTCACCTCGGTCTCGAAGGGGACCAAGGGTCCTTCGATCACGGTCTCCCGCACACATCCGGGGCTGGTGCGGAAGCTCTTCGCACTCGAGGTTCCCGAGATCGCACAGGGGCTCGTCGAGATCGTCTCCCTGGCGCGCGAAGCCGGTCACCGCACCAAGATCGCCGTGCAGGCCAACGACCCGTCGATCAACGCGAAGGGTGCATGCATCGGCGAGCTCGGCCGCCGCGTGCGCGCCGTGACCGAGGAGCTGGCGGGGGAGAAGATCGACATCGTCGACTACGACGCCGAGCTGGCGAAGTTCGTCGCGAATGCGCTGTCGCCGGCCAAGGTCACCTCGAGCTTCATCCTCGACGCCGCAGCCAAGGCCGTCCGCGCCCTCGTCCCCGACTACCAGCTCTCGCTCGCCATCGGCAAGGAAGGGCAGAATGCCCGCCTGGCCGCCAAGCTCACGGGTGCCAAGATCGACATTCAGCCCGACAGCATCTTGGAAGAGGCGTGACGGGGTAGGATGGAACCTGTTCGAACGTGCGTGGGATGCCGCGCGCGTGCTCCCCGGTCCGCCCTCCTGCGAGTGGTGGCACAGGACGGAATCCTCGTCGCCGACGAGAAGGCCGTCCTCCCGGGACGAGGCGCGTGGGTGCATGACACGGACGCGTGCGTCGAGACCGCCCTCCGGCGGCGCGCGTTCGGACGAGCACTGCGCGTATCGAGCCTGCTCGACACGCAGACCTTCCACACCACCCACCAGCGAAAAGGCTGAACGGCTATGGACTCAAAGTGAACGGCTCGAAATGAGACCCGTCCGCAAGTAATGGTCTGCCCTGTCCGGGGGAGGCCCCAGACAGGAGAATTGTGGCAAAACCACGCGTGCACGAGATCGCTTCCGAGCTCGGCGTCGACAGCAAGGTCGCGCTCGAGAAGCTGAAGGAGCTCGGCGAATACGTCAAGAGCCCCTCATCGACGATCGAGCCCCCCGTGGCTCGCAAGCTCCGCGCTGCCCTCGAGGCCGCGGGGGCGGGCGCCCAGCCCGCCGATGAGAAGAAGCCCGGTGCCAAGCCGGCATCGACCAAGGCGGCGCCCAAGCCGGGCGCGCCGACCCCCGGCCCCGCCAAGCCGGCCGCTCCCGCGGCACCCGTCGCAGACAAGCCCGTCGCAGACGCGCCCGCTGCGGACAAGCCTGCCGCGCCCGCCGCCCCCGCGGCAGCCGAGGCGCCCGCGGCCGACACCGCAGCGTCCGGCCCCGCGCCGGGTGCTCCGTCGCCGGCCACGCAGGCTCCGCGCCCGGGCGGCACGCCGCGACCCGGGAACAACCCGTTCGCCTCGTCGCAGGGCATGGGGCAGCGCCCCGCCGGTCCGCGCCCGGGCAACAACCCCTTCGCGTCGGCGCAGGGCATGGGTCAGCGGCCCAGCCCCGGCAACATCCCCCGCCCGCAGGCGCCGCGCCCCGGCGCGCCCCGTCCCGGCGCTCCGCGTCCGGGCGGCGCGGGTCGTCCCGGCGGCGGTCGTCCCGGAGCGCCGTTCCAGCAGCGTCCCGGCGGTCCCGGTCGTCCCGGCGGCCCCGGCGGTGCCGGCGGCGGGTTCGGCGCTCCGCGTCCGGCCGGCGGCTTCGCCGGTCGACCCGGTGGCGGCGGCGGCCGTGGTCGCGGACCCGGCGGAGGCACGGCAGGCGCCTTCGGCAAGGGCGGCGGCAAGTCCAAGCAGCGCAAGTCGCGGCGGGCGAAGCGGCAGGAATTCGAGATGCGGGATGCGCCGGTCGTCGGCGGCATCAACGTCTCGCGCGGCAACGGCGAGATCATCCGCATGCGCCGCGGCGCGTCCATCTCCGACTTCGCGGACAAGATCGAGACGCTGACCGGCTACACCGTGCAGCCGGGCACGCTCGTGACGATCCTGTTCAACCTCGGCGAGATGGCCACGGCCACCGAGTCGCTGGACGAGGCGACCTTCGAGGTCCTCGGAGCCGAGCTCGGCTACAAGATCCAGATGGTCTCGCCCGAGGACGAGGACAAGGAGCTCCTCGAGGGCTTCGGTCTGAACCTCGAGGCCGAGCTGGAGGCGGAGGACGAGGACGACCTCGAGATCCGTCCGCCGGTCGTGACCGTCATGGGCCACGTCGACCACGGTAAGACGCGACTGCTCGACGCCATCCGCCAGACCAACGTCATCGAGGGCGAGGCCGGCGGCATCACCCAGCACATCGGCGCCTACCAGGTGTGGACGGAGCACGAGAGCATCGAGCGGGCGATCACGTTCATCGACACCCCCGGTCACGAGGCGTTCACGGCCATGCGTGCCCGTGGTGCGCAGGTCACCGACCTCGCGATCCTCGTGGTCGCGGCGGACGACGGCATCATGCCGCAGACCGTCGAGGCGCTGAACCACGCGCAGGCGGCGAACGTGCCGATCGTGGTCGCGGTCAACAAGGTCGACAAGCCCGAGGCCAACCCCGCCAAGGTGCGCCAGCAGCTGACCGAGTACGGCCTCGTCGCCGAGGAGTACGGCGGGGACGTCATGTTCGTCGATGTCTCCGCGCGTCAGGGAACCGGCATCCAGGAGCTGCTCGACGCCGTCCTGCTCACCGCCGACGCGGGTCTGGACCTCACGGCCAACCCGAACAAGGCGGCGCGCGGTGTCGCGATCGAGGCCAAGCTCGACAAGGGGCGCGGTTCGGTCGCCACGGTGCTGATCCAGTCCGGAACGCTGCGCGTCGGCGATGCGATCGTCGCGGGCACCGCGTACGGCCGCGTACGCGCCATGGCCGACGAGAACGGCGACGCCGTCGAAGAGGCCTACCCGTCGCGTCCGGTCCAGGTGCAGGGTCTGAACTCGGTGCCCCGCGCCGGTGACCTGTTCATCGTCACGGACGAGGACCGCACGGCACGCCAGATCGCTGAGAAGCGTGAAGCCGCCGAGCGCAACGCCCAGCTGGCCAAGGCCCGCAAGCGCATCTCGCTCGAGGACTTCACCCGCGCACTCGAAGAGGGCAAGGTCGAGTCGCTCAACCTCATCATCAAGGGCGACGTCTCCGGTGCCGTCGAGGCGCTCGAGGAGTCGCTCCTCAAGATCGAGGTCGACGACTCGGTGCAGCTGCGGATCATCCACCGCGGCGTCGGTGCCATCACCGAGTCCGACGTGAACCTGGCGACGATCGACAACGCGATCATCGTGGGCTTCAACGTGCGCCCCGACACGAAGGCGCGTGAGCGGGCTTCGCGCGAGGGCGTGGACATCCGGTTCTACTCGGTGATCTACAACGCGATCGACGAGATCGAGAGCTCGCTCAAGGGCATGCTCAAGCCGGAGTACGAAGAGGTCCAGTCGGGCGTCGCCGAGATCCGCGAGGTGTTCCGCTCGTCCAAGTTCGGCAACATCGCCGGTGTCATCGTCCGCTCGGGCACGATCACGCGCAACGCCAAGGCGCGCGTCATCCGCGACGGCGTCGTCATCGCCGATGGCCTGGCCATCGAGTCGCTGCGTCGCTTCAAGGACGACGTCACCGAGGTCCGCACGGACTTCGAAGCCGGTATCGGCCTCGGCAAGTACAACGACATCCAGGTCGGCGACGAGATCGAGACCACCGAGATGATCGAGAAGCCGCGAGGCTGATCGCAGACGGCGAGGGACGCCCCACGGCCGAGAGGTCCGGGCGTCCCTCGCCCATCGAAGGGAGCTGTCATGGCCAACGAACGTCAAGCACGACTCGGCGACCGCATCCGCGTCATCCTCGCGGAGCGCATCGAGAAGGGGCTGCGGGATCCGCGCCTCGGCTTCGTGACCATCACCGATGTGCGCGTCACGGGCGACCTGCAGCACGCGTCGGTGTTCTACACCGTCTACGGCACCGACGAGGAGCGCACGGCATCGGCCGAGGCGCTGAAGTCGGCGACCGGGATGCTGCGATCCGAGGTCGGCCGGCACCTCAACATCCGGCTCACGCCGAGCCTCGAGTTCATTCCCGACGCGATCCCCGAGAACGCCGGCCACATCGAGGACCTGCTGCGTGAGGCGCGCGAGCGCGATGCGTCGGTGGCGGGACTCGCGGCCTCGGCGACGTACGCCGGCGACGCCGATCCGTACCTCAAGCCGCGCGAGGACGACGAGGCCGACGAGGTCTGACCTCGCCGGCGCGTGCAGCCGGTCAGCGGAGGATTCCGTCGACGAGTGCGATCAGAGCCCGCTCCGTCTGCTCCCGGGACAGTCCTCGCTGCCGACGGAGCAGGTACCACATGTAGGTGTCGCAAACGGCGAGCAGCTGTGCGTGGAGGATCTGACGCTCCGTGTCGGCGACCCGATCGAGCCAACGGGCGAAGACCCGTTCGATCCAGCGCACATGGTACGCCTTGCCGTACGTCGTGACCTCGGCGAACGGGGGCACGCGCTCCTCCTGCCGCAGCAGCAGCATCACCAGGTCGCCGATCGCTTCGTAGTGCTCGACGAGGTTCGCGATCGCTCCGGGGACATCGCCGGCGGGAGCGGCGTCGCGTTGCGTGGTGACGCCGGGCGTGCGGGCCTCGGTGATCGCGCGGACGACGCCCTCCTTGCTCCCGAACCGGCGGATCACGGTCTGCACGGTCACGCCCGCGTCCGCGGCGATCGCGTCGAGGGTGACGTCGTCGTAGTAATCGACCGAGATCCTCGCGAGCGCGGCCTCGAGGATCCGCTCCCTCGTCGCTTCGGCAGCGCGCGCACGCAGGGGGCTGGTATACGAGCGGGAGTTCATGTCACCATTACTAACATGAATTCCCGCCCCGCGCCGGAATGACCAGGGCGACAACGCCACTGGAGGTTGACATGTTCTCTGTCCTGCTTGCCGCCCATGTTGCTGACGGCCATGTCGCGCCGATGCTCGGCGTCGCGGCGCACTTCGCCGAGTCGGGCCACCGCGTGCGGTTCCTGACCGGCGACAGGTTCGCCGACGCGGTGCGTGCCGTCGGCGCGGAGTTCCTGCCCTGGCCTCCGGAGGCGCAGATCGACCACGCGGCCGTGATCGCCGACGCCCGTGCGGCGGGGGACCGCCGGGCCGGCACGAAGGGGATGGTCCGCAACATCGACCAGCTCTTCATCGCCCCGGCGCGGGCGCAGTACCGCGCGCTGCGCGCGGCGGTCGCCGCCGAGCGCACCGACGTCGTCCTCACAGAGTTCACCGTCGTCGGCGCCTCCGCGCTCGCGCTCCAGCGCGAGCCGCGGCCGCCGCTGATCGCCTGCGGCATCCTTCCGCTCGGCCTGTCGAGCGTCGATACGGCTCCGTGGGGGCTGGGCATCCTGCCGCGCGACAGCGTCGCGGGGCGGGTGCGCAACCGCTTCCTCGCCGCCATGGCGCGGCACGTGATCCTCCGCCGATCGCAGCGCCAGGTGGAGCGGTTCGTCCTCGAAGCCACGGGTGCCGACCTCGGTGCCTACTTCATGGACTGGGCGGTGCACGCAGAGCGCTACGCGCAGTTCACCGTGGCCGGATTCGAGTATCCGCGCCGTGACCTCTCCGGCAACGTCCGCTTCGTCGGTCCCGTCGCGCGCGTGGCGCGCACCGAGGTGCTGCCGGAGTGGTGGGGCGACATGGACGGCGGACGCCCGATCGTGCATGTGTCGCAGGGCACGATCGCCAACGAGGACCTCGGTGAGCTCATCCTCCCCACGATCCGGGCGCTCGCGGGACGTGACGTGCTCGTCGTCGTCACCACCGGAGGCGCGCCGGTCGACAGGCTCGGGGCCCTGCCCGGGAACGTCCGGGCGGCGGAGCTCATCGGCTATGACGTCCTCATGCCCCGGATCGACGCGTTCGTGACCAACGGGGGGTACGGCGGGCTCAACTACGCGCTCGCCCACGGCGTCCCGATGGTGGTCGCCGGCGACACCGAGGACAAGGCCGAGACCACGCGCCGCGTCGAGTGGTCCGGCGTCGGCGTCAACCTCGAGTCGGCGCGTCCCGACGCCGCAGCGATCGCGCGCGCCGTCGACGAGGTGCTCACCGTCCCGTCGTACCGCGAGCGCGCGCGAGCGCTGCAGGCCGAGGTCGCCGCGGCTCCCGGTGTCGCGGGACTCGAGCACATGGTCGGTGACCTCGTCGCCGCTCGGTCTCGCCGCCGCTGACGCCTGCTCAGCGCGGCAGGCGGAGCATCCCCTCTCGTGCCTCGACGAGTCCATCGGCGATGAGGGAGTCGATCGCCCGGTCGCGCTGGCGCGGGTCCGGCCAGTCAGGGGCCACGGCATCCTGAGCGACCTCGTGCGCGGCGGCATCGCGCAGGGCGCGCAGCACGGCGCCCCGCGCCTGCCGGTCGCTGCCTTCGTAGCGCGCCTGGCGGCGGCGCGTGTCGCCGGTGTCGGGGTATCCCGCCGTGCGCCAGACGCACAGCGGGGCGATCGGGCAGCGGTCGCACTTCGGCGCGCGCGCCGTGCAGACCGTCGCACCCAGCTCCATCGTCGCGGCGTTCACGATGGCCGCGTCCGCATCGCCGGCCGGCAGGATCGCGGTCATCGCGGCGAGGTCGCCCTTGCCCGGCGGCCCCGGCTGCGACCGGCCGTCGACGGCGCGGGCCAGGACGCGCCGGGTGTTCGTGTCGACCACGGGATGCCGGTCGCCGTACGCGAACACCGCGACCGCGCGCGCCGTGTAGTCACCGATGCCGGTGAGGGCCAGCAGGTCCTCCACCCGTCGCGGCACGACGCCGTCGTGCCGGTCGCGGATCTCGACCGCGGCCCGGTGCAGCCACAGCGCACGGCGCGGATACCCGAGGTTCGCCCACTGCCGCACCGCCTCGGCGGGCGCCTCGGCGGCCAGCGCGGCCGGGGTGGGCCAGCGCTGCAGCCACGCTTCGAGGTGCGGGATGACGCGGTTCACCGGTGTCTGCTGCAGCATGAACTCGCTGACCAGCGTGCCCCACGCGCCGAATCCCGGTGCCCGCCACGGCAGGTCGCGGGCGTGTTCGCGGTACCACGCGATGAGGGGCGTCGCCGGATCCGGCAGCGGGCGGGCGAGTGCGGGCACCCGGACAGCCTACGTCCCGGCTCGGGGTGTCGGGCGTGGCGTCGCACGGTCGTGGTGTTGCCAATTCAGTCCGCACGGTCACGGTGTCGCGCAGCTGCCGCGGGAATCCGCGGGCTCGCCCCACATTCGCGACCGCGGAGACTGAATTGCGAACACGCAGCGCGGGTGACGAGGCGGGCGCGGTGCGGTCCGACCGTAGGCTGGAGACCATGCACCTGCCGAACTCGCCCGCTGCGATGCTGTGGCGCGCACTGCGTGACGACGTGCGCCGTCGGCATCCCTCCGGGCGCGTGCTGATCGCCGTCGACGGCATGGACGGGGCCGGCAAGACGGTGTTCGCGGACAACCTCGCGATTGTGCTCGCCGAAGACGGGTCGGCCGTGTATCGCGCTTCGCTGGACGACTTCCATCGCCCGCGCGCCGCGCGCTATAGGCGCGGCCGCACCTCCCCGGAAGGGCATTACCTCGACTCGTACGACTATGCGACCTTCCGGCGCGTGCTGGCCGATCCCTTCCGCGGCGGCGGAGAGACGGGCGTCGGGTTCCAGCTGCGCGCGTTCGACCTCGACCGCGATGTGCCGCGCGAGGCTGAGTGGGAGAGCGCCCCGCGCGACGCCTACCTCATCGTCGACGGGCTGTTCGCGCTGCGCCCCGGGCTGCGCGAGCTCTGGGACACCTCTGTGTGGCTCGAGGTGCCCGTCGGTGTCGCCACCGCACGGATGGCCGCGCGCGACGGCACCGATCCCGACCCCGGGGCGCCGTCGAACCGGCGCTATCGCGACGGCTTCGCGCTGTACCTGGCCGACCACGACCCCCGCGGCGCGGCCGCGGTGATCGTCGACAACACCGACCCCGCGGCGCCGTCGCGCCTCGACCCGCGCCCCGATACGGAGCAGCCCCGATGACCGACCGCCCCGCGCCCCGCGGCATCCTCCTCGTCGACAAGCCGGGCGGCGTCACCAGCCACGACGTGGTCGCCCGCGCGCGACGCGCGCTGAACACCCGCAAGATCGGGCACGCCGGAACGCTCGACCCGATGGCGACCGGGCTCCTCGTACTCGGCGTCGGGCCGGCGACCCGCCTGCTCACGTACCTCGTGGGGCTCGACAAGACCTACGAGGCGACGATCCGGCTCGGCGTGTCCACCGACTCCGACGACGCGGACGGCACCGAGACCGAGCGGGCGGATGCCGATTCCCTCGCGGCGGTCGGCGACGCCGACATCGCCGCGGGCATCGCGGCACTCAGCGGCGAGATCGACCAGGTGCCCAGCCGCGTCTCAGCCATCAAGGTCGGCGGCAAGCGCGCCTACGACCTGGCCCGGGCGGGGGAGCACGTCGAGTTGAAGGCGCGGCGCGTGACGATCTCGCGCTTCGAGATCCGCGCCGTCCATCGCGCGGACGCGACGATCGACGTCGAGGTCGTCGTCGACTGCTCCAGCGGCACCTACATCCGGGCGCTCGCACGCGACCTGGGCGCCGACCTCGGCGTCGGCGGCCACCTCACGGCGCTGCGCCGCACGCGGATCGGCCCGTTCGAGGTCGCCGACGCGGTCACCGAGATCGCTCCCGGTGCGCCGCTGCAGGCGGACGCCGACGTCGCTGCGGCGGTCCTGGGCGTGTTCGCGGTCACGGCCGACGAGGCGCGGGATCTGCGCCACGGCAAGCGGCTCGTCGGCGCGGCGCACCGGCTGCCGTCGCCGGCACCGGCGGCGATCGACCCCGACGGAGCGCTCGTCGGCATCGTCGAACGACGCGGAGAAGACGTCAAGAGCATCATGAACATGGCGGAGGAGCAGTCGTGATCCTGTGGTTCACCATCGTGCAGCTGGTCGTGGCGTGCGCTGCGGGACTGCTGTGCATCGCACTCGGGCTGGCCGGGCGCCGGCCGAGCGATCTGAGTGTCGGGGGAATGGCGCTCATCCTCCTGCTGCTCATCATCCAGGTCGTCGTCGCGATCGTCGCGCCCTTCGCGGGCAACCCGGCCACGGGCAGCCTGCTCGAGTTCTGGGTGTACCTCGTCTCGGCGGTGCTGCTGCCACCGGCCGCGGTCGCCTGGGCGCTCATCGAACGCAGTCGCTGGAGCACGGTGATCATGGGCGTCGCCGCCCTCGCCGTGGCCGTCATGGTGTGGCGCATGCACGTCATCTGGACGGTCCAGGTTGCCTAAGATTGACAGGTCATGGATTCGCCCGCCCCTCGCATGACCGGCATCGGCCGGGTCCTCGTCGTCCTCTACGCGATCATGGCTCTGGCCGCGACCGGTCGTTCGTTCGTGCAGATCGTGCGCGAGTTCGACGCGGCACCGCTGGCGTATGCCCTGTCGGCCGCGTCGGCGGTCGTGTACATCGTCGCGACCCTCGCACTGATCTTCAGCGCCTCCCGCGCCTGGTATGTCATCGCCTGGGTGGCCATCTCGTTCGAGCTGGTCGGCGTGCTCGTGGTCGGCACGCTGTCGATCGTCCTGCCCGACCTGTTCGACCACCCCACCGTGTGGTCGTGGTTCGGCGCCGGGTACGTATGGATCCCGCTCGTGCTGCCGTTCCTGGGGCTGTGGTGGCTCGTGACGCATCGCGCCCGCGCGGTCGTGGCCGCCGCCCCGGCGGAGGAGCGCTCGTCATGGTGAGCGTCTTCCGCGACCCCGCCGACGTCCCTGCCGGCTACGGGCCGAGCGTGGTCGCCATCGGCAAGTTCGACGGCGTCCACTCCGGCCACCGCGCCGTCATCGACCGTGCCCGCGTCGCCGCCGCCGAGGCCGGGGCGCGGGTGGTCGCGGTGACGTTCGACCGCAATCCACTCAGCCTGCTGCGTCCCGACCTGTGCCCCGAGCCGCTCGTCAGCGTCCAGCAGAAGCTGCGCCTGCTCGCCGAGGAGGGTGTCGACGCGACGCTCGTCCTGCGCTTCGACGAAGAACTCGCCGCGCTCAGTCCGCGCGCCTTCGTCGAGCGCGTCCTGGTCGGCGCGCTCGGCGCGGTGCATGTCATGGTCGGCGACGACTTCCGTTTCGGCTGCGGCGGCGCCGGCGACCCGGCGACGCTCGCCGAGCTCGGTGCTGAGCTCGGCTACCGCGTCGACGTCGTGGGCGATGTCCAGGGTGGTGGACGCCGTGTCTCCTCGACCTGGGTGCGCGACCTGCTCGCCTCGGGCGACGTCGAAGGTGCGGCACGTCTGCTCGGGCGTCCGCACGCGGTGCGCGGGGAGGTCGTGCACGGACTCAAGCGCGGCCGCGAGCTCGGGTTCCCCACCGCGAATCTCGCCCCCGACGCCGAGGGCTTCGTCCCCGCCGACGGCATCTACGCCGGCTGGCTCGTCGACGAGGGGGCACCGGCCGATCCCGATGCGGCCCACGCCGTCACGCACTATCCGGCGGCGATCTCGGTCGGCACCAATCCCACATTCGACGATGTGCCGGTCCGGCAGGTCGAGGCCTACGTCCTCGACGAGACGGATCTCGACCTGTACGGGCACCGTGTGCAGGTGCAGTTCACCGGCCGGATCCGCGGCATGGTCGCGTTCCAGGGCATCGATGCGCTCGTCGCGCAGATGACGGACGACGTCGCGCACGTGCGCGACGCGCTGAGCTGAGTCGTCGGCTCAGTACGAGGACTCGTCCACCGCGCCCGAGGCGGCGCCCCCGGCATCCACTCGCCGCGCCTCGGCGAGGATCGTGGCGCTGCCGCTGGTGCCCAGGCGCGTCGCCCCGGCCCCGAGCATCGCGAGGGCGTCCGCGTAGCTGCGCACGCCGCCGGATGCCTTCACCTGCACATCCGGTCCCACGTGGGCGCGCATGAGCCGCACGTGCTCGAGGGTGGCGCCGCCGCCGGCGAACCCGGTCGAGGTCTTGACGAAGTCGGCGCCGCCGGCCTCGGTGAGCCGACTGCCGCGGGCGATCTGCTCCTCGTCCAGCAGCGCGGTCTCGAGGATCACCTTCGTGACGTGTCCGGAGGCGGCATCGACGACCGCACGGATGTCGGCCACGACCGCCTCGTCGAAACCCGACCGCAGGGCTCCGATGTTGACGACCATGTCGAACTCGGTCGCACCGTCGGACAGCGCCTGACGCGTCTCGGCGACCTTCGCGGCCGTGGAGGTCGTGCCGTGGGGGAACCCGATGACGGTGCCGACCGCGACCCCGGTGCCGGTGAGTCGCTCGACCGCGTGCGCGACGTCGCTGGGGCGCACGCACACGCTGAAGACGCGCCACTGCGCGGCGATGTCGAGCTCGGCATCGACGTCGGAGCGGGTCAGCTCGGGCTTGAGGATCGCGTGGTCGAAGGTCGCGGCGAGGCCGCGCTCGGTGATCGTGGACATGCAGCCAGCGTAGCTCCCGGAAAAGGGTAACGAAAAGGTAACGTTTCGGGTTACAGTGGTCGCGACGACGACGTCACCCGCCTCGAAGGACAGACCCGATGCCCGACCCGCGGACCGCCGACCGGTTCCCTGCGCTGCTGCTGGTGGGTGCGCTCGCGCTCGCGAGCGTCGTGATCGCCGCGCTCGGCGTCGCCCCCAGTGCGGTGAGCGCCCAGGAGCTGCTGGGGTCGGCGCGTGCCCCCGGCGACCGTGCGTTCATCGCCGGGCACCGCGGGGGCGCCGAGGCCGCGCCCGAGAACACGCTGCCCGCGATCGCGCACGCACTCGACGCCGGCTATGACTACGTGGAGGTCGATCTCGCCGTCACCGCCGACGGGCACATCGTGCTCATGCACGACGCCACCGTCGATCGGACGACGAACGGGACCGGCGCGCTGGCGGCGCTGACCCTCGCGCAGGTGCGGGCCCTGGATGCCGGCTCGTGGTTCGCCGCCGAGTTCGCGGGGACTGCCGTGCCCACCGCCGCGGAGGCGCTCGATCTGCTCGCCGCGCGCAACGGTCGCGCGCTGCTCGATCTGAAGGGCGAATGGGATGCCGGGGCCGCGGCGACGCTGGTCGAGGCCATCGAGGGGCGCGGTCTCGCCCGGCGCGTCGCGATCGCGAGCTTCGACGCCCGCACGCTCGCCCATGTGGCCGCCGAGTCGGACGAGATCGTGCGGATGGCGATCTTCAAGCGATTGCCCGACGACGTCGTCGAGGCCGTCCAGCAGTTCGGAGCGCGCGGCATCATCGTCGACCGCAAGGCGCTGACCGCCCGGCCGGAGATCGTCGACGAACTGCACGCAGCGCGGATGCGCGTGGTCGTGTACACGCTGAACACTGACCGGCAGTGGGATGCCGTGACCGGCCTCGGCGTCGACGGCATCGTCACCGACGACCCGGGGATGCTGCAGCGCTGGCAGGGTGCCGTCGCCGCGGCGGGGAATACCCCTGGGGGGTATTCTGTTGGGGCAGGTGATACCCACCCGGAGGAGTCCCGATGATCACTCAGACCTACGTCGTCGAAGGCATGACCTGCGGTCACTGCGCCGCGTCGGTGCAGCGCGAGGTCCGCGGTGTCCCGGGCATCGCCGATGCGCGTGTCGACGTCGCCGCCGGCACCCTGACGGTCACCGCGGCCGCCGAGCCGGGCGACGAGGCGATCGCCGCGGCCGTCGGCGACGCCGGCTACACGTTCGCCGGCCGCGTCTGATGTCCGCCGGGGAGGCACGCGAGGCCGTCCTCGAGATCGAGGGGATGACCTGCGCGAGCTGCGTCTCGCGCGTCGAGAACCGCCTGCAGCGAGTGGACGGCGTGACCGCCTCGGTCAACCTCGCGACCGAGTCGGCGCGCGTGCGCTACTCGGACGACGTCGACCCGCAGCGCCTCGTCGAGGCGGTGCGCGCAGCCGGCTACGACGCGCGGCTGCGCGGCGGCGCTGGGCACGACGGAGCTGGGCACGACGCCGCTGGACACGACGGAGCTGGGCACGACGGCGCTGGGCATGACCACGACGTCGAGGACGCTCCCGGCGCGACGCCGTTGCGCACCCGCCTGCTCGTGAGCCTCGCGCTCACCGTGCCCGTCGTGGTGCTCGGCATGGTGCCGGCCTGGCAGTTCGCCGGCTGGCAGTGGGTGTCGCTCGTGCTGACGACCCCGGTCGTGCTCTGGGGCGGATGGCCCTTCCACCGCGCGACCATCGCGAACGCGCGCCACGGCGCGATGACGATGGACACGCTCATCACGCTCGGCACCGCAGCGGCCTATCTCTGGAGCGTCTGGGCGCTCGTGTTCGGCAGCGCCGGGCGCATCGGCATGACCCACCAGTTGTCCCTGTTCGGCCCGATCCACGATGCGACCGAGCTCATCTACTTCGAGGTCGCGGCGGCCGTCACGGCATTCCTGCTGCTGGGCCGCTTCATCGAACAGCGTTCCAAGCGCCGCGCCGGAGCCTCCCTGCGAGCGCTGCTCGAGCTCGCAGCCAAGGACGTCGAGCTGCGCGACGGCACACGCGTGCCGGTCGAGCGGCTGCGGGTCGGCGACGTGTTCGTCGTGCGCCCGGGCGAGAAGATCGCGACCGACGGTCGCGTGATCGACGGCCGCGCATCGGTCGACGAGAGCATGCTGACGGGCGAGTCGATGCCCGTCGACGTCGCCGCGGGCGATGCCGTCACCGGCGGCACGCTCGCCGCGGACGGACGTCTCGTGGTCGAGGTCGTCTCGGTGGGCGCGGACACGCGGCTCGCGCACCTGGCGCGCCTCGTGGAGGATGCGCAGGCCGGCAAGAGCCGCATCCAGCGGCTGGCCGACCGGATCTCGGCCGTGTTCGTGCCGATCGTGATCGCGCTCGCCGTCCTGACGCTCCTCGGCTGGATCGTGGCAGGCCAGCCCGTGGCCGCCGGATTCACCGCCGCCGTCGCGGTCCTCATCATCGCGTGCCCGTGCGCACTCGGATTGGCCACGCCGATCGCGATCCTCGTCGGCACGGGGCGAGGAGCGCAGCTGGGCGTGCTCATCACGGGTGCGGAGGCGCTCGAGAGCGCCGAGCGGATCGACACGATCGTCCTCGACAAGACCGGGACGGTCACCGAGGGGCGCATGACCGTCGTCGACACCACGGAGGTCGGCGCCGTCCACGAGGACGAGCTCCACCGCCTGGTGGGTTCGCTCGAGCACGCATCCGAGCATCCGATCGCGCGTGCGATCGCCGCGCTGACGCCGACGCACGCCCCCGTGTCGGACTTCACTGGTGCCGCCGGGCGCGGGGTGACCGGCACGGTGGACGGCCACGCCGTCTTCGCCGGACGTGCCCTGTTCGCCGCGGCGCTCGTCGGGGAGCTCCCGGACGAGGCCGTCGATGCCGTCGCCCGCGCCGAGCGGGCCGGGGCGACGGCGGTCGTCGCCGGCTGGGACGGGCAGGTGCGCGGCGTCATCGCGATCGCCGACACCGTGCGCCCCGACAGCGCGGCCACGGTGGCGCGGCTGCGGGAACGCGGACTCGAGGTGATCCTGCTCACCGGAGACAACGCCGGCGCCGCACGCGCCGTCGCCGACGCGGTCGGCATCGAGACGGTCGTCGCGGGGGTGCTGCCCGAGGGCAAGGTCGCCGAGATCGAGCGGCTGCGTGCCGGGGGGCGTCGCGTCGCGATGGTCGGCGACGGGATCAACGATGCCGCCGCGCTGGCGACGGCGGACCTCGGCATCGCGATGGGCAGCGGAACGGATGCCGCGATGCACGCGAGCGACATCGCCCTGGCCGGCGCCGGGCTGGGGCCCGTGCTGACCGCGCTCGAGCTGAGCCGCCGCACGATGCGTGTCATCCGCGGCAATCTGTTCTGGGCGTTCGCGTACAACGTCGCGGCACTCCCGCTGGCGGCGCTCGGCCTGCTCAACCCGATGATCGCCGGCGCGGCGATGGCCTTCTCCAGCGTGTTCGTCGTGCTCAACAGCCTGCGACTGCGCGCAGCCGGGCACCCTACGCGCTAGACTGAGCGCTGAGGACCACGTCCCGCCGTCGCCGCAGCTCGCTGAAGTGAGTACCCGCAGCCGGGAGGACCGGTTCCCGCGCAATCCCACACCGCGGCTTCTGGCCGCGGCCGTTCGCCGGTCACTCCCGGGCGACCGGGTGCTCATCAGCACCGGCTCACGTCCCGTCCGCACCGGCTCTCACGCTCAGGAGGAGCATGCCGACCACGGCAGCCACCACCGCATCCGCCCGCCGTCGCAAGGGCTCGTCCGCGCGTCGCGACGATGACGCGCCGCTGATCCCGATCCTCGCCCGCAAGGTGCGCGAGGTCGAGGCCAAAGCCCAGCGCGGCAAGCTCGGGCCCACCAACCGCGTCAAGTTCCAGGTGATCGCGTTCCTCGTGCGCGAGGAACGGGCCCGCGTCAAGGCCGACGCGCAGGTCGCCGACGGCGCGCGCGCCGAGCTGCTCAAGCGGCTCGACGGCGTCGCGACGATCCTCGCCAAGACCGCCGCCCGCGACACCTCGCTCATCCAGCTGCTCGAAGCAGATCAGGCGGCGTCGCCGGTCGCCCGGCGCATGCGCCGTGACTGGCTGCTCGAATCGGGTGCGGAGCTGCCCGAGGACGAGCTGATCATCACCGATGTGCAGCCCGCGCAGACGCCGGTCGTCCCGGCGGCGCTGGCCGAGCGCCAGGTCACCCCGCCGCAGATCGACGCGCGCCGCGAGTCCAACCCGTTCCTGGCCCCCGACCTCACGATGCGCGTGCCGGTGCCGATGCCGCGACGTCGCCTCGACGGCTGGGAGCTCATGGGGCCCCTGTACAAGGCGTTCGAGACCGGCGCCGGTGGCGCCACGGCATCCATGGATCTGCCGCCGGTCCCCGAGTTCGACCGGATCTCGCCCAAGGGGCTGGAGATCATGGTGCACCAGTCCCGCTTCGTCGAAAGCGTGCGGGCCGGACACCGCTCGTTCCTGCTCGCCGACGAGCCCGGCCTCGGCAAGACCGCACAGTCGGTGCTCGCCGCCTCGGTGGCCGGCGCCTACCCGCTCCTGGCCGTCGTCCCGAACGTCGTCAAGATGAACTGGGCGCGCGAGGTCGAACGCTGGACGCCGCAGCGTCGCGCGACGGTCATCCACGGCGACGGCGGCGAGGTCGACGCGTTCGCCGACGTGTTCATCGTCAATTACGAGGTCCTCGACCGGCACCTGTCGTGGCTCGGCTCGCTCGGGCTGAAGGGCATGGTCGTCGACGAGGCGCACTTCATCAAGAACCTCTCGTCGCAGCGCTCGCAGAACGTGCTCGCCTTGGCCGCACGCATCCGCGAGCAGGTGCGCGACCCGCTCATGCTCGCGCTGACGGGCACGCCCCTGATCAACGACGTCGAGGACTTCGACGCGATCTGGCGGTTCCTGGGCTGGACCAACGGCGAGAAGCCCGGCGCCGAGCTGATGGCGAAGCTCGACGAGACCGGCCTCACCCCCGCGGACAAGGCGTTCTACCCCGAGGCCCGCGACGCGGTCATTTCGATGGGGATCGTCCGCCGCAAGAAGAAGGACGTCGCCGCCGATCTCCCCGACAAGCTCATCGCCGACCTGCCCGTCGAGCTGGACGACGAGTTCGGCCGCTCGATCCGCGCCGCCGAGCAGGAGCTCGGCCAGCGCCTGGCCGCGAAGTACCGTCGCATCATCGAGGCGCGCGGCGACACCGTCATCCACGGCGAGGCCGACGACGACATCGTGCGCCTCGTCGCGCACGGCGAGCTCGAAGAGGCCAAGGCCGCCGGGTCCGGCAGCGAGAACGTCTTCACGATGGTCCGCAGGATCGGCCAGGCCAAGGCTCTGCTCGCGGCGGACTATGCCGCGCAGCTGCAGCGCTCGGTCGGCAAGGTGGTGTTCTTCGCGAAGCACATCGACGTGATGGACGCCGCCGAATCGCACTTCGCGTCGGCGGGCCTGCGGACCGTGTCCATTCGCGGCGACCAGACCACGGCCGCGCGCCAGGACGCCATCGACGCGTTCAACCAGGACCCGGACGTCGCCATCGCCGTGTGCTCGCTGACGGCGGCCGGTGTCGGACTGAACATGCAGGCCGCCTCGAACGTGGTCCTCGCCGAGCTCAGCTGGACGGCCGCAGAGCAGACGCAGGCGATCGACCGCGTGCACCGCATCGGCCAGGACGAGCCCGTCACGGCGTGGCGGATCATCGCGGCGCACACGCTGGACACCAAGATCGCCGAGCTCATCGACTCGAAGCAGGGGCTCGCCCAGCGCGCGCTCGACGGCGCGCAGGTCGATCCGACCTCGAGCGACTCGGTGCAGCTGTCGGCCCTCATGCACCTGCTGCGGCAGGCACTCGGCGCCGCCTGAGACGCGCCCGGCGGACGGGGCGGTGGCATGCGCCCGGCATCCGGCGATAGTGTCGGGGACGAGGCAGCGTCGCCGGAAGCACACCCGAACGAGAAGGATCTCCCCATGAAGATCGGCATCCTCACCAGCGGCGGCGATTGCCCCGGGCTCAACGCCGTCATCCGCGGCGTCGTCCTCAAGGGAACGACGCTGTACGACCTGGAGTTCGTCGGCATCCGCGACGGCTGGCGCGGCGTCGTCGACGGCGATTTCTTCCCGCTGACGCGGCACGAGGTCAAGGGCCTCTCGAAGGTCGGCGGCACGATCCTGGGCACGAGCCGCACCAACCCCTACGAGGGTCCGCGCGGCGGCGCCGAGAACATCGCCAAGACGCTGTACGGCCACCGCATCGACGGCATCATCGCCATCGGGGGAGAGGGCACCCTCGCCGCGGCCAACCGCCTCGCCAACGACGGCATCAACGTGCTCGGGGTCCCGAAGACGATCGACAACGACCTGCGCGCGACCGACTACTCGTTCGGCTTCGACACGGCCGTCAACATCGCCACCGACGCCATGGATCGCCTCCGCACGACCGGCGACTCGCATCAGCGCTGCATGGTCGCCGAGGTCATGGGGCGCCACGTCGGCTGGATCGCGCTGCACGCCGGCATCGCCGCGGGCGCCCACGTGATCTGCATCCCCGAGGTGCCGATGTCGATCGACGAGATCACGGCGCAGGTCACCAAGGCCCACGACCGCGGACGCGCGCCCCTGGTCGTCGTCTCCGAGGGGTTCACCCTCACCGGCATGGACGAGGCCTACAGCGACAAGGGCCTCGACGCCTTCAACCGCCCGCGCCTCGGCGGGATCGGCGAGATCCTCGCCCCCGAGATCGAGCGCATCACGGGCATCGAGACGCGCTCCACCGTGCTCGGCCACATCCAGCGGGGCGGCTCGCCCTCCGCGTTCGACCGCGTCCTCGCGACACGGCTGGGACTGCACGCCGCCGACGCCGTCGTCGAGGGAGCCTGGAACCAGATGGTCTCGCTCAAGGGCACCGACATCGTGCGCGTGTCGTTCGAGGAGGCGCTCGGCGAGCTCAACACCGTCCCGCTGTACCGCTACGAAGAGGCCGCCGCGCTCTTCGGCTGAGTCCCGGCATCCCGCACTCCGCCGGCCTGCAAGGTGCGTGTCACAGAACTGGTGACCGTGGGTCCCGGCATCCCGCATCTTGTGTGACACGGGGCGGGTGCGTGTCACAGAACTGGTGACCGTGGGTCACGGCGTCCCGCCTCTTGTGTGACACGGGGCGAGGGCGTGTCACAGAACTGGTGACCTCGGCGTCGGGCGCGCACCTCATCCCTGGCCGGGGCGCCAGCCGGCGTCGTGCAGCGCGGCCGCGACCCGTGCGACGGCGACCCGGGGGTCGGGACGCATGTGGTGGCTCAGAACGCGCACGAGCTGCCATCCCTCCGCGCGGATCGCGTCCCAGCGGTCGGCGTCCTTCGCGAACTGCTCCTCATCGAACGCGTGCGTGCGCCCGTCGTGCTCCGCGGCGACGCGATAGCGCGGGTAGGCGAGATCGAGCCGCGCGAGGAACCGGCCGCTGCGGTCGCAGAGCCGGTGGTTCAGCTCGGGTTCGGGCAGCCCCGCGCGTGTCGTCAGCAGCCGCAGACGGGTCTCCTCGGCCGTCTCGGCACCCACACGCACGTCGGCCAGCGCCCGGGCGAGCAGCCCTCCGCGGATGTCCCCGGCTTCGGCGACCTCGCGCCGCAGGTCGTCGAGGGCGATCAGACGGTTGCGCGGGCACACGAGGAAGTCGGCCGCCGCGATCAGATCATCGACGTTCCAGTCCTCGCCGGCCTGTCGCCACGCCCGCGCCGGATGCTCCACAGGCAGCCCGCGCGCCCGCCACCGCATCGGGTCGCGCTGCTGCAGGCGATGCCCGACGACGCCGGAGCGCCGCGGCTGCCCCGCCGGGCGCCGTGCCGATACATGGAGCTCCCACTCGTCGGCGGCGAGGAAGGGCAACGGAGCGCCGATCAGCGCGAGTCCCGTTCCGTGGCTGTAGAACTGCTCGTCGGTGAGCGCGGGCCCGAACCGCTCGGCCCGGTCGATCAGCTCGGCACGCAGACGGGTCTGTCGCTCGGACACGGTCTCGGAGTCCCCGGCATCCGATTCGAAAGCGGATGCCGTCACGCGGACGCCGCGCGTGGGGGCGGTGAGATCGCCGGCGCGCAGGCGCGATGCGGTCAGGCCCCGTTCGCGGGCCTCGGAGATGTGGAATGCCCGCCCGGCCAGCGCCGCGGGGAGCGGATGCGCTCTGCTCATCGTCCCAGTGCACCGCGATCGGTCCGCGCGCGGGGGGCCACCGGGGGATCTGTGGACAACGTCCGCCTGTGCAGGAGGCGTTGCGGAGGGATGCCGGTGCCGTCGCCGCCCCGACCGTGTCACAGAACATGCGGGTTCGAGGCCCGGCATCCCGCGCGTTCTGTGACATGGCCGTGGGGCGTGTCACAGAACCGGTGGGTGCAGCCGTCGGTATCCCGCGTGTTCTGTGACACGCCGGCGGCGCCGACGCCGACCGGCGACCGCCGACCGCCGGCCGCCGACCGCCGACCGCCGGCCCCAGCCGACAGCGCCGCGCCCGCCGCGGCAGCGCCGCGGGCTACTCCGCGGCGAGGTCGAGCACGTCGAGCAGCCAGGCCAGCTCGAACGCCCGCTGGCGCCACGAGTTGTAGCGGCCGCTGACGCCGCCGTGGCCGGCGGCCATCTCGCACTTGAGCAGCGCGTCGGCGCCGACCTCCCGCAGCCGTGCGACCCACTTGGCCGGCTCCACGTAGTAGACGCGCGTGTCGTTGAGCGACGTCGCCGCGAGGATGCGCGGGTAAGCGACGCCCTCGCGCACGTTCTCGTAGGGGGAGTACGACTTCATGTACGCGTAGACCTCGGGATCGTGGAGCGGGTCGCCCCACTCGTCCCACTCGATGACCGTCAGCGGCAGCGACGGGTCGAGGATGGTGGTCAGCGCGTCGACGAACGGCACGTCCGCGAGGATGCCGGCGAACAGCTCCGGGGCGAGGTTGGCCACCGCGCCCATGAGCAGACCGCCGGCCGACCCGCCCTCGGCGACCATCCGGTCGGGGGAGGTGTACCCCTCGGCGACGAGGTGCCGTGCGCACGCCACGAAGTCGGTGAAGGTGTTGCGCTTGCGCTGCAGCTTGCCGTCCTCGTACCACTGGCGGCCCATCTCGCCACCGCCGCGCACGTGCGCGATGGCGAAGACGACGCCGCGGTCCAGCAGCGACAGTCGCGCGACCGAGAACCCGGGCTCGAGGGAGTGCTCGTACGAGCCGTACCCGTACAGGTGCAGGGGCCGCGGCGCCTCGCCGGGAGTGCCGAAGGCGCGCTTCCACACGAGCGACACCGGGATGCGGGTGCCGTCGGCCGCCTGGGCCCAGACCCGTTCCTGCGCGTAGTCGTGCGGGTCGTAGCCGCCGAGCACCGGCTGCTGCTTGCGCAGGAGGAGCTCGCCGGTCGCCACGACGTAGTCGTAGACGGTCCCGGGGGTCACGAACGAGCCGTAGCCCAGCCGGATCATGGGCGGAGCCCACTCGGGGTTGCCCGACGCGCCCACCGCGTAGAGCGGCTCGGGGAACCCGAGCTCGTCGACGGCGCCCGTTCCGTAGTCGAGGATGCCGAGACGCGCGAGTCCCTCGCGCCGATACGCGACGACGCCCCAGTCGCGGAACGCCGACACGTCCAGCAGGCGCCGGCCGGGCACGTGGGGCAGCACGACCTCGCGCGGACCGGAGGGGTCTGCGGCCGAGACGCGGACGAGCTCGAAGTCGAGCGCGCCGTCGTTGTGCACGATGTACAGCACGTCCTCGCCGTCGACGACGGCGTGCGTCGCGGAGTACTCCACGCCCTCGCGCCGTGGCCACACCGGGCGCGGCTCCGCGGTGAGGTCGGCGACGTCGACCAGGAGCTCCTCCGAGGTGATGGAGGAGCCGACCTCGATCACGAGATAGCGGTCGCTGCGCGTGAACCCCGCGCCGACCCAGTAGCGCTCGTCGGGTTCGTGGAACAGCCGGCGATCCTCGGATGCCGGGGTGCCGACCTCGTGCAGCCACACGGTGTCGGGCCGCCAGGCCTCGTCCACGGTCGTGTAGACGACGAAGCGGCCGTCGGGGGAGAAGACCGCGCCCGATGAGGTGTTCGGGATCTCGTCGGCGAGGTCCGTGCCCGTGGCCAGATCCCGGATGCGGAGCGTGTAGCGCTCGTCTCCCTCGACGTCGACGCCGTAGAGCAGCCGCGTCGCGTCGGTGGAGACATCGAAGCTGCCGAGCGAGAAGAACTCGTGGCCGGCGGCCTCGGCGTTGGCGTCGAGCAGGATCTCCTCGCCCGGCACCTCCGTCTCGGGGGTGAGTTCGGGTGGGGTCCAGTCGTCCTCGTCCGCGAGCGGGGCCCGGCACTGGATGCCGTACTGGCGGCCTTCGATCGTCCGCGCGTAGTACCAGTGCCCGCCGCGTCGAGTCGGCACGGAGAGATCGGTCTCGCGGGTACGGCCCTTGATCTCCTGGAAGATGCGTTCCCGCAGTCCCTCCAGGTGGGCCGTGCGCGCCGCGGTGTAGTCGTTCTCCGCGCGCAGGTGCGCGAGGACGTCGTCATCCTCCTTGGCGCGCAGCCACTCGTAGCGATCCTCGACGTCGTCGCCGTGGTGGCTGCGAGTCGTGGGGCGGGGCAGGGCGACGGGGACGGAGAGGTCGGGTGCGGTCACCGTCCCACGGTAATCGAATGCCTGGGAATCCGGCCGCGCGGTTCTGTGAAGGCGCGCCGGATGTGCGAGGATTCTTACGGTCCGGTTGCCGGAATCTGAACCCAGGGTGAACTCTTCGTTCGCACCGCCGATCGTCTCGGCACCTCCCTCACATCTCCTCGACGGAAAGCGAACTGTGGAAGCCGCTGCCCTGATCGTCGTCCTGGTCATCGGACTGGCGCTGTTCTTCGATTTCACCAACGGTTTCCATGACACCGCCAACGCGATGGCCACGCCCATCGCGACCGGTGCTCTCAAGCCGAAGGTGGCCGTGCTGCTGGCCGCGGTGCTCAACCTCGTCGGCGCGTTCCTGTCGACCGAGGTCGCCAAGACGATCTCCGGCGGCATCATCCGCGAGGACGAGATCTCCCAGTCGATCTTCCCCGCCATCATCTTCGCGGGCCTGATCGGCGCGATCACCTGGAACATGCTCACGTGGCTGCTGGGCCTGCCGTCCAGTTCGTCGCACGCGCTGTTCGGGGGGCTGATCGGCGCCACGCTCGTCGGCGCGAGCGCCGCCGCGATCAACTTCGGCACCGTGATGTCGAAGGTCGTCCTGCCCGCGCTGATCGCGCCGCTGACCGCCGGCATCATCGCGTTCGCCGTCACCAAGATGGCCTACGCGCTCACGCGTCGCTACGACAGCAAGCCCGACGGCCGCGACGGGTTCCGCTGGGGCCAGATCTTCACGTCCTCGCTGGTCGCGCTGGCGCACGGCACCAACGACGCGCAGAAGACCATGGGCGTCATCACGCTCGCTCTCATCACCGTCGGCTGGCAGTCCGCCGCGCACCACGAACCCCAGCTGTGGGTCATCGTGGCCTGCGCCGTCACGATCGCACTCGGCACCTACATGGGCGGCTGGCGCATCATCCGCACGCTCGGCAAGGGCCTGACCGACGTCAAGCCGGCGCAGGGCTTCTCGGCCGAGGCGTCGACGGCCTCGACGATCCTCGCCTCGAGCGCGCTCGGCTTCGCGCTGTCGACGACGCAGGTGGCCTCGGGCTCGGTCATCGGATCCGGCCTGGGACGCCGCGGGTCGAAGGTGCGCTGGCGCACCGCCGGACGCATCATGATCGGCTGGATCCTCACCCTCCCCGCCGCCGGCGCGGTCGGCGCGCTCGCCGCGCTGCTGGTCGTCTGGCTCGGACAGATCGCCGGCGTCCTCGTCGGCGCGGTGATCGCCGTCGTCGTCGTCCTGGCGATCTTCCTCCGCTCACGCCGCAACGAGGTCAACCACAGCAATGCCATGAGCGATGTCGCGCACTCCGGGCGCGCCGTCAAGGTGAAGCGCAACCCGCCGCCGACGCGCCGCCAGCGTGCGATCCTGCGCGAGGAGGCCCGCCGCAAGGCGGAGCAGGAAGCGCGCGAGAAGGCCGAGCGCAAGGCGCACGCACGGGCCGCCGCGAAGCAGGTCGCCAGTGAGAAGAAGGCCGCCGAGCGCGAGCGCGCCGCGAAGGCGAAGGGAGACCGGCGATGACCGTCGAGATCAACTGGATCGCCTTCCTCGAGGTGTTCGTCGCGGCGCTGCTGGCCGCCGTCCTCGTCGTCGGCTTCTACGCCATCGCCCTGCGGCTGCTCGTCCGCGCCGGCCGAGCGCCGGTCGTGGCGCCGGCGGAGTTCACCGACGCCATCACCGTGATCAGTGAGAAGGAAGCCCGCCGGGCAGAGAAGGCCGCGGCCAAGGCCGCCAGGAAGAGCCCGCTCACCGAGGGGCAGAAGACCCTGGCGCTCGTCGGCGCCTACGGCGCCTTCGGGGTGTGCGGGCTGGCGGTGCTGGGCGGCATCCTGCTGATCGTCTTCAACCACTGACCTCGCCACCTCCTAGGCTGGGCCGCATGCAGACCGTGCAGTTCGGCCGGTACGCCCCCGCGCGCCGCGTCATCGTCCACCTCAGCGACACCCACCTGCTCGCCGGCGACGCCCGTCTCGCCGGGCGTTTCGACGTCGGGTCGGGACTGGTCGCTGCGCTCGCTGCCGTCGAGCGCACCGGCATCCGTCCCGATGCCCTCGTCTTCACCGGCGACCTGACCGATCTGGGCGAGCCCGGCGCGTATCGCGCGCTGCGCGACCGCGTCGAGCCGTTCGCCGAGCGGCTGGGCGCGCCGATCGTCTGGGTGGCCGGCAACCACGACGAACGCCCCGCGCTGCGGCGCGGCCTGCTCGATCTGGAACCGACCGAGGAGCCGGTCACCGGCGTGTTCGACCTCGGCGGACTGCGCCTGATCGTGCTGGACACGTCGGTGCCGGGATGGCACCACGGCGAACTCGACGAGCGGCAGCTGGCGTGGCTGCGCGGCCTGCTCGCCGAGCCCGCGCCGCTGGGCACCCTGCTGGCGCTGCATCACCCGCCGCTGCCGAGCCACGTCCCGCTCTTCGGCATCCTCGAGCTGCGCCGGCAGGACCTGCTCGCCGATGCGATCGCCGGCACGGACGTGCGCGGCATCCTCGCCGGACACCTGCACTATGCGACCAGCGGGACCTTCGCCGGCGTCCCCGTGAGCGTCGCCTCGGCGACCTGCTACACGATGAACCTGCAGCGCCCGGCCGTCGAGGTCAACGGAATGGATGCCGGCCAGTCGTTCCACCTGGTGCACGTGTACGACGACACCATCACCCACAGCGTCGTCCCGGTCGTCGAGGCGGAGACCGGCGACTACTTCTCGGCGGAGTGGGTCGAGAAGATGGCGGCGCTCACGCCGGAGGAGCGGCTGGAGGCCTTCTCCCGGAAGCGCTGAACGCTAGGCTGAACGGCATCCCCTGACACGCTGTGACGACCCACAAGGACTGCACCATGGCTGACGCGACGATGCGCACAGAGACCGACTCGCTGGGATCGCTGGAGATCCCCGCCGACGCCTACTGGGGGGTGCACACCGCGCGGGCCCTCGAGAACTTCCCGATCTCGCAGCGACAGATCTCGGTCTACCGGGACCTCATCGTGGCGCTGGCGATGGTCAAGCAGGCTTCGGCGCGCGCGAACAAGGAGATCGGCGCCCTCGATGCCGCGCGGGCCGATCTCATCGCCGCCGCCGCGCAGCGGGTGATCGACGGCGAGTTCCACGACCAGTTCGTCGTCGGCGTCGTCCAGGGCGGTGCGGGCACCTCGACCAACATGAACGCGAACGAGGTCATCACCAACATCGCGCTCGAGATGGCCGGCCGCGAGAAGGGCGACTACGCCTACCTGTCGCCGATCGACCACACCAACCGCAGCCAGTCGACCAACGATGTCTATCCCACCGCGATCAAGGTCGGCCTCGGCCTCGACCTGCGCACGCTGCTCGAAGAGCTCGACCTGCTGCGCCGCTCGTTCCTCGCCAAGGCGGTGGAGTTCCACGATGTGCTGAAGGTGGGTCGCACGCAGCTGCAGGATGCCGTTCCGATGACCCTCGGGCAGGAGTTCCACGGGTTCGCCACGACGCTCGGCGAGGACTACCACCGGCTCAAGGAGAACGCCTACCTGCTGTACGAGATCAATCTGGGTGCCACGGCGATCGGCACCGGGATCACGACGCACCGCGACTACTCGGCCGCCGTGCTGCGGCACCTGCGCGAGATCAGCGGGCTCGACCTCGCGACCGCGGAGGACCTCGTCGAATCGACGAGCGACACCGGCGCCTTCATGTCCTTCTCCTCGTCGCTCAAGCGGAACGCGATCAAGCTGTCGAAGATCGCCAACGACCTGCGCCTGCTCTCCAGCGGCCCGCAGGCGGGGCTCGGTGAGATCAACCTCCCCGCCCGTCAAGCCGGGTCGAGCATCATGCCCGGCAAGGTCAACCCCGTCATCCCCGAGGTCGTCAACCAGGTCGCCTTCGCCGTGGTCGGCGCCGACATGACGGTGACGATGGCCGTCGAGGCCGGTCAGCTCCAGCTGAACGCGTTCGAGCCGATCATCGCCCACTCGATCTTCCAGTCGATCACCTGGATGCGGCGGGGCATGCGCACCCTGCGCGTCAACTGCGTCGACGGCATCACCGCCAACCGCGAGCGCCTGGGCGCCATGGTCGGCGCATCGGTGGGCGTCGTCACCGCACTGACGCCGTTCATCGGGTACACGGCCGCCGCCGCGCTCGCCAAGACCGCCCTGCTGACCCATCGCAACGTCGGCGACCTCGTCGTGGAGGCCGGACTCATGACGCGCGAGGAGGTCGACAAGCAGCTGTCGCCGGCGCGCCTGTCGGGCCTGGAGGCGATCACGCAGGCGATCCAGGTGATTCCGGACCCCGACCCGCTCCCCATCCCGCATCCACACGAGGAGAACGCATGACCGATCCGCAGAACCCGCAGAACCCGCAGAACCCGCAGAACCCGCAGAACCCGCCGTACGAGGCGCCCGCGTACGAGGCGCCCGCCTACCCGTCGGCCGCCCCCGCGTACGCCGCCGGTCCGGCGCCGGCCGGTGCGCCCGTGCCCGGGAAGGCGCTCGGGATCGTCGCGTTCATCCTGTCGTTCTTCCTGCAGCTGATCGGCCTGATCCTGGGCATCGTGGCGCTTGTGCAGTCCAAGAAGGCCGGGCACAAGAACGGCTGGGCCGTCGCGGCGATCATCCTCAGCTCCGTGCTGATGGTGATCGGCATCATCGTCGGCATCGCGCTGCTGGCGTGGTTCGCGAACCTCGGCAACGAGATCCTCGTCAACTGCGGCGCCGGTGGCCAGGGCTATGTCGAGCTGTGGGGTCAGCAGATCCCGTGCTCGCAGATCCAGTGACCGGTCGGCCCGCGCCGGCCTGACATCGCGCTGAGCCCTCGCGGGATCCCGCGGGGGCTCAGTCCGTGATGCGGCAGTGGGTCGTCAGCTGCCCGATGCCGTCGATGCCGACCGTCACCGTCGAGCGGTCGCGCAGGAAGATCTGCGGGTCGCGGGAGTAGCCGGCTCCGCCGGGACTGCCGGTCGAGATGAGGGTCCCCGGCAGCAGCGTCGCCGACTGCGACAGATGCGCGACGAGCGTGGCCACCGAGCGGATCATCTGCCCCGTCGTCGCATCCTGCACGGTCTGCCCGTCGACGACGGCCCAGATGTGCAGGTCCTGCGGGTCGGGGACCTCGTCCCGGGTGACGATGACGGGACCGGTCGGCGTGAAGCCGTCGAACGACTTGCACCGCGACCACTGCGCCTCGGAGAACTGGATGTCGCGCGCCGTGATGTCGTTGACGACCGTGTAGCCCCACACATGGTCGAGGGCGTCCTCGGCGGTGACGTCGCGCGCGGGGGTGCCGATGATCACGCCCAGTTCGGCCTCGTAGTCGACCGACTCGCTGAGCCGGCGCGGCCACACCGTCGTCGCATCATGTCCGGTGAGGGAGTTGGGCCACAGGACGAACACCGTCGGCGCGGCATCGGCCTTCAGCCCGAGCTCACTGGAGTGGGCGGCGTAGTTGAGCCCCACGGCCAGGATCACGGGCGGCGCCTGCACGGCTGAGGCGAAGGTCGCGCCGGCGATCGGGTGCCAGCGCTCGCAGGTGTCGGCGGCCGCCCGCACGCGCGCGAGCAGATCGTCGCCGCCCTCGATGAGCTGCTGCAGCGCGGACGGAGCGCCCGGGAACAGCCCTGAGACCGGGGCAGCCCCGTCACCGCGGATCACCGCCAGCTGCGGGTCGGCGGACCCGGTGAGGGTCACGTGGGCGAAGCGCATTGATCCAGGCTACCCGGGCCGCCGTCACCGGGGACCGCGCGACGTGCACCCATAGGGTGAGGGGCATGTCCTTTCCGTCGCCGCTCGCCCAGCCGCCGCAGGCGTCGCCGGCGGTCATCCCGCCGTCGCCCGCCCCCACCGGTGCGATCCCCGTGCCCGCGCGGGCCGGACGGGGCGCGCCGATCTGGGGCTTCGCGATCATGGCCGTGCTGCTGGTCGGGCTCGTCGCCTACATCCTCACCTTCCTCGGCGTGGTCGCCCCGATCGCCGGCATGCTGCTCGCCCTGATCCCGCTTGCGGGTGTGCTCTTCGCGATCCGCCTCGTGGATCGCTGGGAGCCGGAGCCCCGCGGGCTCGTCATCTTCGCGATCGGCTGGGGAGCGGTGGTCGCGGTGGCGATCGCGCTGCTGGCCGACATCGGCATCGCGCTTCTGCTGGGTCCCGACGCCGGATCGCCGATCCGCGGCTCGCTGTCCGCGATCGTGCAGGCACCGGTCGTCGAGGAGTTCGCCAAAGGGCTGGGTGTGTTCCTGATCTTCGCGGTCGCACGTCGTGCGTTCGACGGCCCCGTCGACGGCGTCGTCTACGGGGCGCTCGTGGGTGCGGGGTTCGCCTTCACCGAGAACATCCTCTACTTCGCCACGAGCCTCATCGAGGGCGGCATCGGTGAGGCCACCGTCACGTTCTTCCTGCGCGGCATCCTCTCGCCGTTCGCGCACGTCATGTTCACGGCCGTCACGGGATACTTCCTCGGCCGCGCCGCCCGCGAGGGCCGATCGGCCGGGGCCGCACTCGGGCCCTGGCTGTTCGGGATGCTGGCGGCCACCGCGCTGCACGCCCTGTGGAACGGATCGGCGATCCTCGCAGACTTCTTCGCGCTGTACGTCACCCTCCAGGTGCCGCTGTTCGTGGGGTTCGTGCTCGGGATCGTCCTGCTGCGGAGAGAAGAGGCACGGCTGACCCGCGCGCGGCTGGGTGAGTACGCGGCGGCGGGCTGGCTCAGCATCGCCGAGGTCGACATGCTCGCGACGGGCCGGGGACGGCGGCAGGCGATCGCCTGGGCGCGGACGCTGCCCGGAGACCGCTCGCGCATCATGAGGGGCTTCATCGCCGAGGCGACCGCGCTCGCCGCGGCCCGCCAGCGTGCCGTGAGCGGACGCGATCCCGACGCCGTCGAAGACGAACGCGTGTTCCTCGCGCGCGCCGCGGCCGCACGGGCGGCGCTGCTCGCGGCGTGAGCGGAAAGACTCAGCGCTCGGTGCCGCGGCGATGCCTGCGTGACTACCGAGCGCTGAGTTGTGGTCCCATGTCACCACGAGATCGGACGGGTGTCAAGGGTGTGGGTCACGCGGCGGGCGTGCTTGGATGGAACCATGACTGATGACCGCACCAAGCCCGAGTTCGACGCCCCGACCGGCCCCGCTCCCGCAGATCTCGTGATCCGCGACCTCATCGTCGGCGACGGCGACGAGGCGAGGCCCGGCGACACCGTCACCGTCCACTACGCCGGCGTCGAGTACGAGTCCGGCGAGGAGTTCGACTCCTCCTGGGGACGCGGCGAGAGCATCCAGTTCCCGCTGCGCGGCCTCATCCAGGGGTGGCAGGACGGCATCCCCGGCATGAAGGTCGGCGGACGCCGGGAACTCGTGATCCCGCCGCACCTGGCGTACGGTCCGGCCGGGGGGCACTTCCTCGGCGGCAAGACGCTCATCTTCATCATCGACCTCCTCAAGGTCGGCTGAAGGAATTTGCATTCTATGGAATAGATTTCGGCCGCGCGCGTTGGACCTCGTCAGACCATCCCATCTCTGGAAAGGCATCTGATGACCGAAACCACCGCCACGACCACGATCGACGTCCCCGGATACAAGGCCGGCACGTGGGTGCTGGACCCCTCGCACAGCGAGGTGCAGTTCAGCGTCCGTCACATGATGATCTCGAAGGTGCGCGGCACCTTCGGCGTGAAGAGCGCCACGATCATCGCGCCGGAGAACCCGCTGGACGCACGCGTCGAGGCGTCGGTCGACGTGACCTCCATCGACACCAAGGACGAAGGGCGCGACGGCCACCTGCGTTCGGCCGAGTTCTTCGACGTCGAGTCGTACCCGACGCTGGACTTCGTCTCCACGGGCGTGCGCTATGAGGGCGGCGACTTCCTCGTCGACGGCGACCTGACCATCCGCGGCGTGACCAAGCCCGTCACGTTCGAGCTCGAGTTCGGCGGCTTCGGCACCGACCCGTGGGGCAACTACAAGGCCGGTGCGACAGCGAAGACGGTCATCGACCGTGAGGACTTCGGCCTCACCTGGAACGCGGCGCTGGAGACCGGCGGCGTGCTCGTGGGCAAGGACGTGACGATCACGCTGGACCTGCAGGGTTCGCTGCAGGCCTGACGCGCTGACGCTGCGAGGGCGCCGGATGCCGTGGCATCCGGCGCCCTTCGTCGTCAGGGCACAGGGTGCTGGGCGTCGTAGTCGCGGAAGCGCGGCGACAGCCGCACGAGGAACAGGACGAGCCCGATGATGACGAAACCGCCCAGCAGCGGTGGGAACCACAGCGTGGTGAACGTCGCGAGCGTGCCCGCGTAGAGGGCGCCCAGGCGCGGTCCGCCGGCGACGACCACGATGAACACACCCTGCAGGCGCCCGCGGATCGCATCCGGGACAGCGGCCTGCACCATCGTGTTGCGGAAGATCGAGCTGATGTTGTCGGCGGCGCCGGTGGCCGCCAGCGCGAGGACGGCGGCGACGAGCAGGACGATGTTCACCGACCCCTCATCGACGCGGTCGGGGGCGAACCAGCGCAGCGCGGCGCACAGCAGCACGATGCCGAACGCCACCATCGCCGCGCCGTAGGCGACGATCGCCCGCTCGATCCCGCGGCCGTGGTGGCGGTAGCGAGACACCGAGCCGGAGAACAGGCTCGAGAAGAACGCGCCGACCGCGATCGCGGCGGTCAGGATGCCGGTGGTGATGGGTCCGCCGCCCAGCACGAGCGCCCCGATGGCGGGGAAGAGCGCGATCGGCTGGCCGAAGGTCATCGCGATGATGTCGAGCAGGAACTGCAGGCGGATGTTGCCCGCGCGCCGCAGGAATCGCCAGCCGTCGGCGAGCGATCTCAGGCCGGGACGGACGATCTCGCCCTCGGGACGGACCGACGGCAGCGTCCACAGGCCGAGGAACAGCGCCGACATCAGCACGAGGTCGATCGTGTAGGTCCAGCCATAGCCCGTGAAGGCGACGAGCACGCCGGCCGCGGCCGGCCCGATCGAGACCATGATGCCCATCGTGATGCCGCCCAGCGCCGACGCGGCCGGCAGCAGCGAGACCGGGAGCAGGCGCGGTACGATCGCCTGCCGTGCGGCCATGACCACCGTGTTGGCCGCGGAGTTGACCACGGCGATCACGTACAGCCAGGCGACCGTCTCGGCCCCGGTCCACGTCAGCGCCATCAGCGCCGCGGTGGACCCGAACGTGATCGTGGCGGCGACGAGGGCGACGCGGCGACGGTCGAACGCGTCGGCGAGCATGCCGCCGTACAGACCGGCGACGATCATCGGGACCAGGCCGGCGACGGCGATCATCGCGACGGCGAAGGTGGATGCCGTCAGCGCGTACATGTGGAGCATGATCGCGACGATCGTCAGCTGGCCGCCGAGGCCCGCCAGCGTCGACCCGATCCACATGCGGGCGAAGGCCGGGCTGGTCGTCAGGGGGCGCAGGTCGATGAAGTGGTCGCGGCGCAACCGGGCCATCAGTGTGCGACCTCGACGCGCGGGTGGCGGAGGGAGTACGGCACCAGGAGAGCCTACGCGACTGGTAGACTCGTCAGGTTGCCGTTCGATCGGCCGCGGATAAAGAGAGCCCACGCATCAGGCGTCGGGCGCCGCGCAACGAAGAGAGAGGGGATCACCTATGGCACTGGATGCAGAGGTCAAGAAGGCGATCATCGAAGAGTACGCGACGCACCCCGGTGACACCGGATCCCCCGAGGTGCAGGTCGCGATGCTGACGCAGCGCATCAAGGACCTGACCGAGCACCTCAAGGAGCACAAGCACGACCACCACTCGCGTCGTGGGCTGTTCCTGCTCGTCGGCCAGCGCCGCCGTCTGCTCGGCTACCTCCAGGACATCGACATCGCACGCTACCGTGCGCTGATCGAGCGTCTGGGACTTCGCCGCTGAGGCATCGAGACACAGCGTTCAATCGCTCGAAACTTCTGGGAAGGCCGTCCACGGTGTGGACGGCCTTCCGTCATTCCCGGTCCCGTGCAGCGGGGCGTGCGAGACGGGGTCCAAGCCGGTGATCGTCATCCAGCCCTCGGCGAGGTAGGCGGCGTCGGTGCCCGCCGCGGGGACGTTCGGAAGGTCCTCGACGGCCAGTCGGACGAAGTGCTCGTGTCGCTCGGACAGCGTCGTCTGCACGATGCCGAAGGGCGCGAGCTCCGCCTCGCGGATGCCGCGGTTCTCGGCGGCGTTCGGCACGTTGAGGTTGATCACCGTCCCGCGCGGCTCGGCCAGCAGCAACGGCAGCAGATCGAGCGCGGCGGCGGCCGCGGCATCCCAGTGGAATGACGCGGGCCGCATGCCCACGTCGAGCGAGACCGCGAGCCCCCGCGCGCCGTTCAGCCCGCCCGTGAGAGCGGCGCCGACGGTGCCGGAGTGCAGGATCGCGCGCCCCACGTTCGCGCCGTGGTTGACGCCGGACAGCACGACGTCCGCGGGGTCGCCGAACGCTCCGCGCGCGGCGATGAGCGCGATCAGTCCCGGGCCGCCGCGTACGGCGAACGCCGGGATCCCGTCGAGGCCGGCCAGCTCACGCCGCTCGACGGCGATGCGCCCATCCTCCTCGGCGGCCACGATCGAGGCGCTCGCTCCGCTGGACTGGCGTGCGGGTGCGGCGATGGTCACCTCATGGCCCTGTGCGACCGCGGTGCGTGCCAGCGCGTGCAGCCCCGCCGCATCGATGCCGTCGTCGTTGGTGACGAGAATCCGCGTCACGACTCCACCTCGTCTTCGTCCTCGTCCTCGTCCTCGTCTTGGCGCGCCAGTGCGGCCAGCCCCTCCGGGCTCACCCGGGTCGTGTTCGGCTGCGCGACCTCGCCGCCGGTCTCGTCGTGCACGGCGCGCGTCGTGACCTCGGCGCGCAGCCGGGCGATCGTGTCGGGATCGCCCGTGCCGAGTCCGTGGCGGGTGACGTTGAGCGCGCCGGCCGCGGCGGCCATCGTCACGGCGTCGCGGGGCGACTCGCCGCCGGCGAGGCCCGCCGCGATCCCCGCGGTCAGGGAGTCTCCCGCGCCGCGCGTATCGGCCACCTCGAGTCGCGGCGGGGTGATCTCGAGGAACCCCTCGCCGTCCAGCAGCAGCAGCGGCTCGCTCGCGCGCGTGACGATGACCGTCTCGGCGCCGCGTCCGCGCAGCTCACGCATGGCGCGCATGATGGCGCGCACCGAGCCGTCCTCGAGCAGCCCGTCGTCGCGCAGCTCCTCGTCGCTCACCTTGAGCACGTCGACGCCTCCCTCGAGTGCAGCGCCGAGACGCGCGCCGGCCAGGTCCACGACCACCCGCGCTCCGCCGCGGCGCAGATCGGCGGCGAGGCGGCGATACGTGTCGGAGGACAGCGCGCTGTCGCCCTGCGGACCGCTCAGGATCGCCAGTCCGGCCTCGATGCCCTCACGCAGTGTCGTGCTGAACAGCTCGTCGAGGTCGTGCCGGCCCAGCGGATCGCCGTCGGCCTCGGCGATCACCGTGCGCTCCCCGCTGCGGCGGTCGTGCACGTACGCCGCACCGCGCCCCTCCCGGAACGAGCCGGTCACGGTGATGCCCTCCTCCTCGAGCAGGCGCTGCACCATGCGTCCGACCTCCCCGGTGAGCACGCTGCACATCGTCACCGAGGCGCCCAGGCGCAGGAGCATCCGCGCCTGCCAGACGCCCTGGCCTCCGGCGTGCACGTGGATGTCCGGGGCGCCCGAGTGCTCCTCGACCGTGACGGTCAGCACGGGGGAGGGCGCGAAGATCGCGACGTCGCTCATGCCCGGGACGGTACGCGACCGCGCGCGGCGCTGGCGAGGGGCTTGCGGCCTCCTCTGCTCCCGTGTAGATGCGGCTCAGGATGCGGTGGCGCGTGCCGCCACGAGGTCGGCGTGCCAGATTCCGGCGACGTCGGGGTGGGCGCGCAGGCGCGACTTGAGGGCGTTCTCGCCGTACCGGGCGTGAATGGGGTTCGCGGGATCCTGCGTGACGCCCGCGGCCTGCGCGGCGAGCTCGGCCGGCAGCTCGATCAGCGGAAGCCGGGTGTCCAGCGCGGGATTGAAGAAGTACGGCACCGAGATGCGGTCGTCGGGCGCGGTCGGGGAGACCACGCGGTGGTTGGTCGCGATCAGGTAGCCGTTCGTGGCGTACTCGAGCATCTCGCCGATGTTGACGACGAACGCCCCCGGCACGGGCGGGGCGTCGACCCACTCGCCGTCACGCTGCACCTGGAGTCCGCCCTTGCCCGGTTCCACCCACAGCAGGGTCAGCACGCCGGAGTCCTTGTGCGCGCCGACGCCCTGCTGGGGCGCGGGGTCGTCCGTGCCCGGGTAGCGCACGATCTTGAGCAGCGTCGACGGCTCGCCGAAGTGCTCGTCGAAGTACGTCTCGGGGGCGCCGAGGGACAGGGCCCACGCGCGGAGGAGCCGACGGGCGACGCCGGCGAGGTGCTCCTGCCACTCGGTGGCGATCTCGCGCAGCTCGGGCTGGGCGTCAGGCCACAGATTCGGGCCGATCAGGCGCAGGAAATCCTCGCCGTCGGGGTCGTCCACCGCCGCGCGTTCGGGGCCGATGTCGATCTGCTCGCGCCAGTCGACCTTGCCCTGCGTGCGTTCGCCGCCGACGCGCGTGTAGCCGCGGAAGTGCGGGCTGTTCACGTTCTCGATCGCGAGCTTGGCCTCGTCCGGGAGGGCGAAGAAGTCCCGCGCCGCGCGGTGCAGCCGCGTCTCGAGTTCGGGAGTGACTCCCGTGCCGGTGAGGTAGAAGAACCCGACGTCGTGCGTCGCGGCGCGCAGCTCGTCGCGGAAGCGGGCGGCGGCGTCGGGACCCTGATCGAGCAGCGACAGGTCGAGGATCGGCAGGTTGAGGTCGGTCATGTCCCCGAGGGTAGGCAGGGTTCCGGCATCCCGCCGGAATATTGCCCCCTATGACCGCGGCGCTCAGCCGTTCTGACGCGGGTCCGGGCTCGGCGTCCCGCTGCGCGGGCGCCGCGACCCGGTGGGATCGCTGCGATGCCCTTCGCGGCCGGCGAGCGCGGGGTCGGCGAACAGCCAGGCCGGTCGCGGCTCGACGAGCGGCCGGAACGCCGAGCGCACCGGCCCGGTCGCCAGCACCACCGCGATCAGGACGGACAGCGCCGTGACCAGGGGCAGCCACAGCCAGGTGGGGTCGAGCCCGCGCAGCACGCCCGATTCGCGGAACGGATACAGCACGAACGAGTGCAGCAGGTAGACGTACATCGTGTACTGGCCGAATTCCGTCCAGCGGTGGGTGCCGCGGGGGATGAGGGCGAAGAACGCGATGCTGAGGATCACCGCGATCGTCATGATCGCCAGCCGGACGCCGCCCGCCCACCACTGCGTGCCGCCGAGCGCCGCGTAGTTCTCTTCGTAGAAGAACCACAGCCGCAGGTCGACGTCGCGCCAGACGTCGACGAAGAACCAGCACACCCACCCGGCGAACACGAACGTGGCCGCGGCGAGCGCGCGCACCCACCAGCGTCGCCGCCGCAGCAGGTCGAGGCGCTCGAGGATCGCGTGCTCGCGGAGCCACCAGCCGAGGGTGAAGAACGGCAGCAGTCCGAGCGTGCGCGACAGCGAGAACGTCGAGTCGACGTTGGGGAGATAGCCCGCGCCGATCGAGACCGCCAGCGCCCACACGAGCGGCCAGCGCAGGAGGGCGAGGTAGGGGAGCACGAGCCGGAAGATCGCGAGGGCGAGGAGGAACCACAGCGTCCACGAGGGCTGCGTGATGTTCGGGTTCGCCCGGCCCTCGACGATCCACTTCGTCAGGGTCCACAGGCCCTCGAAGATGACGTACGGGACGACGATGTCGGTGATCACGCGAGCCATCTGACGCCGGGTGGGGGCGTCGGATTTGGAGAAGTAGCCCGAGATGAGGGCGAACGCGGGCATGTGGAACGCGTAGATCAGCAGGTAGAGCGCGAGTGCGATCTCGGAGTCGTAGGTCAGCCGCTGGATCGCGTGGCCCAGGACGACCAGGACGATGCACGCGAAGCGGGCATTGTCCCAGAGGGGCACGCGGCGGCGGGGCCGGTTCGTGGTGTCGGTCATAGCGCGTAGGCCACAATATCCTGACTCACAGCCCGCCCGTGTAGCCTCGGCATCCCGGGGGCGACCAGTCCTCGCCACAGCGAGGACGACCATGTCGACCGCAGCAGGCCTCATCCTCGGCGTCATCGGCGCCTCCCGCAAACCGGACGAGCGGCGCGTTCCGCTCCATCCCGACCACCTCGATCGTCTTCCCGGCGACCTGCGTGCGCGCGTCGTCCTCGAAGAGGGGTACGGCATCCGGTTCGGGATTCCGGACGACCGGCTGCGTCCTCTTGTCGGGCGCATCCTGCCGCGTGCGGACGTCATCGCCGCGGCCGATGTGCTGCTGCTGCCCAAGCCGCAGGCCGCCGACGTGCGCGAACTGCGCGACGGGCAGGTGCTCTGGGGATGGCCGCACCTGGTGCAGGACCGGGAGCTGACCCAGCTCGCGATCGACAAGCGCCTGACGATGATCGCGTTCGAGGCGATGAACCACTGGGGATCGGACGGGGCGTTCGGGCTCCATGTGTTCCACCTGAACAACGAGCTGGCCGGCTACTGCTCGGTGCTCCACGCCCTGCAGCTGTGCGGATCGACGGCCGACTACGGCCGGCGCCTCACGGCGGTCGTGATCGGCTTCGGCGCGACCGCCCGCGGTGCGGTGACGGCGCTGCGCGCCCACGGCGTGCAGGACGTGCGCGTGCTGACCAACCGCCGGACCGCCTCAGTGGCCGCGCCGATCCACGCCGCCCACATGATGCAGTTCGATCACGACGACGGTCCGTACTCCAGCGAGGTCCTCACCGACGAGGGGCGCGTGCCGCTGGCGCCGTTCCTGGCCGAGAGCGACATCGTCGTCAACTGCACGCTGCAGGACCCCAACCGTCCGCTGCTGTATCTGCGCGAGTCGGACCTGGCCGCGTTCCGGCCCGGCAGTCTGATCGTCGACGTGTCCTGCGACGAGGGCATGGCCTTCGAATGGGCGCGCATGACCGGCTTCGCCGACCCGATGCTCACCGTCGGCGGCAGCATCAACTACTACGCGGTGGACCACAGCCCGTCGTATCTGTGGAATTCTGCGAGCTGGGAGATCAGCGAGGCGCTGCTGCGGTTCGTGCCGATCGTCATGAGCGGTCCGGCGGCGTGGGGCGGGAACGAGACGATCCGGCGCGCGATCGAGGTGCAGGACGGCGTGGTGCGCAACCCCGCCATCCTCGAGTTCCAGGGTCGCGCGGCGGACTTCCCGCACGCGGGGGAGTGATCGATTCCGCGCGCCGGAATACTCTGGACGGGATCACGTTGTACGAGATACATTCATTTGCATGTATCGGATGCGGGAGCATCCAGGAACGGAAGACACCGTGAACGAGACCACCGTCGAGCCGGGGCAGGACATGCAGTTCGGCATCTTCACCGTCAGCGACATCACTCAGGACCCGACGACGGGGCATACCCCGAGCGAGGCCGAGCGCATCCGTGCGACGGTCGAGATCGCGCGGCACGCCGAGGAGGTCGGCCTCGACGTGTTCGCGCTGGGTGAGCACCACAACCCGCCGTTCTGGTCGAGCTCGCCCACCACGACCCTCGCCTTCATCGCCGCGCAGACCGAGCGGCTCGTCGTGTCGACGGCCACGACGCTCATCACGACCAACGACCCGGTGAAGATCGCCGAGGACTACGCGATGCTGCAGCATCTGTCCGGCGGACGGATGGACCTCATGCTCGGCCGCGGCAACACGGGACCGGTCTACCCCTGGTTCGGCAAGGACATCCGCGAAGGTCTTCCGCTCGCGATCGAGAATTACGCGCTGCTGCACAAGCTGTGGCGCGAGGACGTCGTCGACTGGGAGGGGAAGTACCGCACGCCCCTCCAGGGCTTCACCTCGACGCCCCGGCCGCTCGACGGCATCGCCCCGTTCGTGTGGCACGGCTCGATCCGCACCCCCGAGATCGCCGAACAGGCCGCGTACTACGGCGACGGGTTCTTCGCCAACAACATCTTCTGGCCGGCCGAGCACTACCAGCGGCTCATCGCGCTGTACCGCCAGCGCTGGGAGCACTACGGCCACGGCGGTCCCGAGACGGCGATCGTGGGGCTCGGCGGCCAGGCATTCATGGCGAAGAGCTCGCAGGACGCGATCGCGCAGTTCCGGCCCTACTTCGACAACGCTCCGGTGTACGGGCACGGCCCGAGCCTCGAGGACTTCTCGCAGATGACACCGCTGACCGTCGGCTCGCCGCAGCAGGTCATCGATCGCTACGCCGGCATGCGCGACATCTTCGGCGACTACCAGCGCCAGCTGTTCCTCATGGACCACGCCGGGCTTCCGCTGAAGACCGTGCTCGAGCAGCTCGACTTCCTCGGCGGCGAGGTCGTGCCGGTGCTGCGCCGGGAGCTCGCCAAGGACCGCCCGGCCACCGTCCCCGCGGCGCCGACGCACGCGCGCCTCGTGACAGCCGCATACGGCGATGGACCGGCGCGCGAGGCGCGCCCCCGCGCGAACCGCGGCGACAATCTGAGCGGCCCCTCGCCCTACCAGGACTCCGCGGCACCCGGCGGTGCCGCCTTCGGCGTGGGGGCGGCACGATGACCGCCCGTCGCATCGCCGTCGTCTCGGCGGGACTGTCCAGCCCCTCGTCGACGCGCATGCTGGCCGATCGGCTCGCCGCCGCGACGCTCGCGGCCCTCGACGACCAGGGGATCACGGCATCCATCGACACGGTCGAGCTGCGCGATCTGGCGCACGACATCACGAACAACCTGCTCACCGGGTTCGCTCCGCCCCAGCTCGACTCGGCCGTGAACACGGTCGTCTCGGCCGACGCGCTGATCGCGGTGACGCCGATCTTCTCGACGAGCTACTCGGGCCTGTTCAAGTCGTTCATCGACGTCCTGGACCCGAACGCGCTGACCGGGATGCCGGTGCTGATCGGCGCGAACGCCGGCACGGCGCGGCACTCGCTGGCCATCGACTACGCGATCCGGCCGCTGTTCACGTACCTCCACGCCGAGCCGGTGTCGACGGGGGTGTTCGCGGCATCGAGCGACTGGGGCGCGCACGCGGACGAGGTCGCGCCGCTGAGCGCCCGGGTCGACCGCGGTGCGAAGGAACTGGCCGCCGCGATCGCGCGGCGCGCGCCGCGCGGCAGCGGTGACCCCTTCGACCCCGCGAACTACCTCGGCGAGGGGCGCTCGTTCGGGCACCTGCTCGGCGGGCTCGCGGGGGAGTGACGGCCGTCACGGGAACACCGCTGCGCGTCAGAGGACGATGTTCACCACTTTCGGGGCGCGCACGATGACCTTCCTGATCTCCGCGCCACCGATCGCGCGCACGACGTTCGGCTCGGCGAGCGCGGCGGCGGTCAGCTCGGCGTCGGAGATCGTGGGAGAGACCTCGAGGAGGCCGCGGACCTTGCCCTTGACCTGGACGGCGCACGTGACGGTGTCCTCGACCAGGTAGGCGGGGTCCGCGGTCGGGAACGGCGCGTGCGCGAGGGAGTCCTCGTGACCGAGCAGCTCCCAGAGCTCCTCGGCGATGTGCGGCGCGACAGGCGCCGTCATGAGCACGAGCGGCTCCACCGCCGCGCGCGGCACGCGGTCGAGCGTCGTGAGGTGGTTGTTGAGCGTGATCAGCTTCGCGATCGCCGTGTTGGGACGCAGGTGCTCCATCTCGACGCGCACCTCGGCGATCGCGCGGTGCACGGCGCGCAGCGTCGCCGTATCGGCCGGCTCGTCGACGACCGTCACCTCGCCGGTCTGCTCCGAGACGACGTTGCGCCACAGCCGCTGCAGAAAGCGCTGCGCGCCCACGACGGCGCGCGTCTCCCACGGCCGGGACAGATCGAGCGGACCCATCGACATCTCGTAGACGCGGAAGGTGTCGGCGCCGTACTCGGCATACATCTCGTCGGGTGTCACGACGTTCTTGAGCGACTTGCCCATCTTGCCGTGCTCACGGTGCACGACCTCGCCGTTCCAGCGGTACACGCTCTCACCGGAGCCGTCCGCGGCGGGCTCCTCGGCGACCTCCGCGGCGGGGACGTACTGGCCGCGCGCATCGGTGAACGCGTAGGCCTGGATGTAGCCCTGGTTGAAGAGGCGATGGAACGGCTCGATGCTCGACACGTGGCCCAGGTCGTGGAGCACCTTGTGCCAGAAGCGGGCGTAGAGCAGGTGCAGGACGGCGTGCTCGACGCCGCCGACGTACAGGTCGACGCCGCCGGCCGCCCCCGCGCCCGCATTGTGCTGCGGGCCGAGCCAGTACCGCTCCAGGTCGGGATCGACCACGACGTCGCCGTCGCCGCCCTCCCACCGGGGGTCCAGGTAGCGCAGGTAGTACCAGCACGAACCCGCCCAGTTCGGCATGGTGTTGGTGTCGCGGCGGTAGTGCCTCGGCCCGTCGCCGAGATCGAGGGTGACGTTCACCCACTCCGCATTGCGGCCCAGCGGCGCCTCGGGCGAGGAGTCCGCGTCGTCGGGCTCGAACGTGCGCGGCGCGTAGTCGGGCACGTCCGGCAGGTCGACCGGCAGGAGCCGGTCGGGAAGGGCGACCGGCTGATCGTTCTCGTCCCAGACGATGGGGAAGGGCTCGCCCCAGTAGCGCTGGCGGCTGAACAGCCAGTCGCGCAGACGGTAGGTCGTGGTCGCCTCGCCGAGCCCGCGCGAGACGAGCCACTCGGTGATCCGCCGCTTGGCCTCGGCGACGCGCAGGCCGTCCAGCGACACCTCGTCGTTGGACGATGCGACGACCCGCCCGTCGCCCGTGTACGCCCCGGCCGCGTCGGCGGACGCGCCGCCGTCCGGTTCGACGGTGCGCACGACGGGAAGGCCGAATGCCTGGGCGAACGCGAAGTCCCGCTCGTCTCCGCCGGGGACGGCCATGATCGCGCCCGTCCCGTAGCCCATCAGCACGTAGTCGGCGGTGAAGACCGGGATGGCGCTGCCGCTGGCCGGGTTGACCGCGAGGTGTCCCGTGAACACGCCGGTCTTCGCACCGGCATCGGCCTGGCGCTCGACCGCCGTCTTTGCCGCGGCCTCGCGCCGGTACGCGGCGACGGCGGCGACGGGTGTGTCGTGGCCGCCGGTCCACGCGCTGCTCGTGCCGTCCGGCCAGTGCGCCGGCACCTCGTCCAGCAGCGGATGCTCGGGCGAGACCACCAGGAAGGTCGCACCGAACAGGGTGTCGGGGCGGGTCGTGAAGACCTCGATCTCCGTGCCGGCGGGGCCGCCGGCCGTGCCCGGCACGACGAAGCGCACGAGCGCGCCCTCGCTGCGGCCGATCCAGTTGCGCTGCATCGCGACGACCTTCTCGGGCCAGTCGATGAGATCGAGATCGTCGGCGAGCCGGTCGGCGTACGCGGTGATGCGCATCTTCCACTGGCGCAGGCTGCGCGAGAAGACGGGGAAGTTGCCGCGCTCGGAGCGGCCGTCGGCGGTGACCTCCTCGTTGGCCAGCACCGTGCCCAGGCCCGGCGCCCAGTTCACCGGGGACTCGTCGACGTATGCGAGGCGCTGCGGATCGATGACCGCGCGGCGCTGCGCGTCGGTCAGCGTCGCCCAGTCGGACCCCTCTGCGACGCCTTCGACGCCGGCGGGGACGGGGCGTGCTCCGCTCGCGTACTCCGCCGCGAGTTCGGTGATCCGGCGCGCGCGTCCGCGCCCGCCGTCCGGGCGCACGGCGTCGGGGTCGTACCAGGAGTCGAAGATCTGCAGGAAGATCCACTGCGTCCAGCGCACGTAGTCGGGGTCGATCGTCGCGAAGCTGCGGCGCGAGTCGTGTCCGAGGCCGAGGCGGCGCAGCTGGCGGCGCATGTTCGCGATGTTGGCCTCGGTGGTCGTGCGCGGATGCTGACCGGTCTGCACCGCGTACTGCTCGGCGGGCAGGCCGAACGCGTCATACCCGAGCGTGTGCAGCACGTTGTCGCCGAGCATCCGCCGGAAGCGCCCGACGACGTCCGTCGCGATGTACCCCAGCGGGTGCCCGACGTGCAGGCCGGCACCCGACGGGTACGGGAACATGTCCATGACGAAGAACGGACTGGCCCCGCCGGCGTGCGCCCCGGCGCCGTCAGTGAGGGCGCCGGTCGGATTGGCGGCCCAGAAGGTGCCGCGCCGCTCCCAGCGCTCCTGCCACTTCAGCTCGATCCGCTCGGCGAGGGCCGGCGTGTAGCGGTGGGCGGGGCTGTCGGAGACGGGAGGCGTGGGCACGGCCCGATCCTAGCCACCCGGAACCGCGCCGCGGATGCTGCGCGCGCTGTGCTCAGCCGCTCTTGCGGCGGAACTCGCGCTTGGTCATCGCGCCGTGCGTGCCGTGGACGGGTGAGTCGCCGTCCAGATGCGCCTCGCCGTCGCGATGCTGGGCGTTCTTCCTGTCGAGCGCTTCCCGGAACTTGCGCTTCATCTCCTCGGAGGCAGCGGACGGTGACGGATCGTGAGTGCTCATGGCCCCACCATACGCAGGGAACAGGCCGCCTGGTAGGCTTGACCGGGTTGCCGTTCCGGCATCCGCTCAATTTCATACTGAGCTCACGGAGCAGGCCGGCAGGAAGCTGGTCCCCTGTGGTGGGTTCCCGGTAGCCTCGTGCCCCGGTGACTTTCGACTGGTGACCAGCGCAGGCGGCACACGCGGCCGTGTCCTCGAGACATGCCGCGCGCCCATATCTGCCTGTTCCTGCTCCTTCGCATGACTCTCGCCCGTCACACGGACGGACGAGACTAAACAAAGAAGGAGAGACCTCTTGGAAGGTCCTGAAATCACGTTCGCCGAAGCCGTGCTCGACAACGGCCGCTTCGGCACCCGCACCGTCCGGTTCGAGACCGGACGACTGGCCCAGCAGGCGCAGGGCGCCGTGGCCGCCTACCTCGACGAGGAGACGATGCTCCTGTCGGCGACGAGCGCCGGCAAGCACCCCCGCGAGGGCTTCGACTTCTTCCCGCTGACGGTCGACGTCGAGGAGCGCTCGTACGCCGCCGGCAAGATCCCCGGCTCGTTCTTCCGCCGCGAGGGTCGTCCCTCGACCGAGGCGATCCTCGTCTGCCGTCTGATCGACCGCCCGCTGCGCCCGTCGTTCGTCGACGGCCTGCGCAACGAGGTCCAGATCGTCGTCACCGTCCTGTCGATCGCGCCGGGCGAGTTCTACGACGCGCTGGCCATCAACGCAGCCTCGCTGTCGACGCAGATCTCGGGTCTGCCGTTCTCGGGCCCGATCGCCGGTGTCCGCCTCGCGCTCATCCCCGGCCAGGGCGAGAACGCCGACCAGTGGGTCGCGTTCCCGACCGTGGCCCAGCTCGAGGAGGCCGTGTTCGACCTCATCGTCGCCGGTCGCGTGCTGCCCGACGGCGACGTCGCGATCATGATGGTCGAGGCCGAGGCCACCGAGCACAGCTGGAACCTCATCAAGGCCGGCGCCGTCAAGCCCAGCGAAGAGATCGTCGCGCAGGGACTCGAGGCGGCCAAGCCGTTCCTCAAGCAGCTCGTCGAGGCGCAGAACAGCGTCGCGAGCACCGCGGCCAAGGAGATCAAGGAGTTCCCGGTCTTCCTGCCCTACAGCCAGCAGACCTACGACTTCGTCGCCGGCCGCGCCTACGACAAGCTCGTCCCGATCTACCAGATCGCCGAGAAGGTCGCCCGTCAGAACGCCGACGACGAGCTGAAGGATGCCGTGAAGGCGGAGCTGACCGCGGCGATCGAGTCGGGCGAGCTCCCGGCCGTCGCCGCGACCGAGTTCTCCGCCGCGTACAAGTCGGTCACCAAGACGATCGTGCGCGGTCGCATCCTCGCCGAGGGCGTCCGCATGGACGGTCGCGGCCTGGCCGACATCCGTCCGCTGGATGCGGAGGTGCAGGTCATCCCGCGCGTGCACGGCTCGGCGATCTTCCAGCGCGGCGAGACCCAGATCCTGGGTGTCACGACGCTGAACATGCTCAAGATGGAGCAGCAGATCGACTCGCTGTCGCCCGTCACGCACAAGCGCTACATGCACCACTACAACTTCCCGCCCTACTCGACCGGTGAGACCGGCCGGGTCGGCAGCCCGAAGCGTCGCGAGATCGGGCACGGCTTCCTCGCCGAGCGCGCGCTCGTGCCCGTGCTGCCCAGCCGCGAGGAGTTCCCCTACGCGATCCGTCAGGTGTCCGAGGCCCTCGGCTCCAACGGCTCGACGTCGATGGGCTCGGTGTGCGCCTCGACGCTGTCGCTGCTCAACGCCGGTGTGCCGCTGCGCGCGCCGGTCGCCGGCATCGCGATGGGCCTCGTCTCCGACCAGGTCGACGGTCAGACCCGCTACGCGGCGCTGACCGACATCCTCGGCGCCGAGGACGCGCTCGGCGACATGGACTTCAAGGTCGCCGGCACGAGCGAGTTCGTCACGGCGATCCAGCTCGACACGAAGCTCGACGGCATCCCGTCGTCGGTGCTTTCGGCCGCGCTGACGCAGGCCAAGGACGCGCGCCTCACGATCCTGAACGTCCTCAACGCCGCCATCGACGGCCCGGACGAGATGGCTCCGACGGCCCCGCGCGTCATCAGCGTGCAGATCCCCGTCGACAAGATCGGCGAGCTGATCGGCCCGAAGGGCAAGACGATCAACGCGATCCAGGATGAGACCGGCGCCCAGATCTCCATCGAGGAGGACGGCACCGTCTACATCGGCGCGACCGACGGTCCGTCGGCCGAGGCCGCCCGCGCCCAGGTCAACGCGATCGCCAACCCCACCAACCCGGAGGTCGGCGAGCAGTTCCTCGGAACGGTCGTCAAGATCGCGACGTTCGGCGCGTTCGTCTCGCTCCTGCCCGGCAAGGACGGCCTGCTGCACGTCAGCGAGGTGCGCAAGCTCGCCGGCGGCAAGCGCGTCGAGAACGTCGAGGATGTGCTGGGTGTCGGGCAGAAGCTGCTCGTGCGCATCACGAAGATCGACGACCGCGGCAAGCTCTCGCTCGAGCCTGTGCTCGAAGAGGCGGCCGACCAGGAGGGTCGCGACGCGGCCAACCCCGGTCCGGAGGCGCCCGCCGAGGGCTGATCGGCCCCACGGCACCGTACGCGACTGCCCGTCTCTCCCGTCGAGGGAGGGGCGGGCAGTCGCCGTCTGTCCCCCGATCGGAGGACAACCGGGGGCCGCAGCGGGCTTCGTGACGAAAGTGTTACCGGATATTCACGGCTTGGTCGCCGCAATGGCCGAACGTGTCGGTGACCTGGCCTACCCTCGGTACTACGCATCGGGGGATGCGTGGATGACACGTCTTCTCCGCCAGAGGTTCGTGTGAGGGGGTGCGCATGCGCGGTCACCGTGCTGATCCCGTGATGGATGCCGCGCAGCATCCTTCCGGGCCGCTGCCCGTCCAGGGGTCCCCGCTCGGGCACGCCGTGCGCACGGTCCTCGGCGAGTCCGGTCTGCGGGTCTTCCCGCTCATCCTCGGCGGCGCCGAGTTCGGCTGGCACGTCGACCTCGCCGCCTCGCACGCGATCCTCGACGCCTACTACGAGCGCGGCGGCAACGGGCTCAACACCTCCGACGCGTACGCCTCCGGACGCAGCGAGCACATCCTCGGTCAGTGGATGCGCTCGCGCGGCGTGCGCGACGACATCGTGCTGGGGGTGCGCGTCGGCACCGGCCCCGATCACCCGGGGCTCGGCTCGGTCAACCTCATCCGCGCCGTGGAGGCTTCGCTCACGCGGCTGCAGACCGACTGCATCGACGTGCTCTACCTCGATGCCTCGGGCGACGCGGCGACCTCGCTCGAAGACATCCTCGCGACCGCCGAGTGGCTCATCGACGCCGGCAAGGTGCGCGCTCTCGGTTCGTTCGGGATGACGGCGGCCCAGCTGGTCGAGTCGCGCATCCTGGCCTCCGCCGGGTACCCGCGCATGACCGTGCTCGACGTGCCGTACAACGTGCTCCGTCGCCAGGAGCTGGACGGCGACCTGCGGCTCGTCGCCGGCGCCCAGGGCATCGCCGTGACCCCCTCGCAGGCGCTCGAGCACGGCTACCTCGCCGGGGCGCACCGCGACCGTGCACTGATCGGACCGACCGTCCGCGGCAGTCAGCTCGTCGCGAGCATGAACCGCCGCGGCTCGCGGACGCTGCGCGCCCTCGACAAGATCGGCGCCGAGCTGTCCATTCCGACCGCTGCCGTCGCGATCGCGTGGCTGCTGTCGCAGCGGATCGTCGCCGCGCCGATCGTCAGCGTGTACGCCGTTCAGCACGTCGACGAGCTCGTGCAGGGCGTCGGCGCCCGGCTCAGCCGCGCGCACCTGGCCGAGATCGCCCGCGCCACCGCGTGACGTAGGGTGGAGAGGCCTACCATGGCCGACGACCCGGTGACGAGACGAACTGCGAAGTGAGCCGCCTGTGACGCACTATCTCTACCTCGTGCGACATGGAGAGCATCTCGACGCCGAGCACGGCCTTCTCGACGGGCCGCTGTCACCGCGGGGGCGTCGCCAGGCGGAGCTGCTGGCCGATCGCCTGTCCGGCGTGCCGCTGACCAATGTCTGGCACTCGCCGCTCGAGCGCGCGGCTGAGACGGCACGGGCGGTCGCGGAGCGCCTGCCGTCGGTCTCGCCCGAGCCCACAGCGCTGCTGTTCGACTGCGTGCCGACCGGCATGACGAGCGAGACCCCGGCGGTCTACGAGGCGTTCTTCGGCGGCATCACCGCGGCGGAGACCGAGGCGGGGGCGGCGCAGATGTCCGACGCCGTCGCGGAGTTCCTCGTCCGCAAGCCCGGCGCGCACGAACTGCTCATCACCCACAACTTCGTGATCTCCTGGTTCGTCCGCGAGGTGCTCGAGGCCCCGGCGTGGCGCTGGCTGACGATGACGCAGGCCCACTGCGGGCTGACCGTGCTCGCCCAGCGCGCCGGTCGCCCGTGGACGCTCGTGTCGCACAACGACCTCGCGCACCTGCCCATGGAGCTGCGCACGGGGCTGCCCGAGCTCCCGCTCGTCTGAGCGGCGGCCGTCGATGCGGTCGTGCCGTGTCACAGAACCTGCGGCTTCGCGCGCCGGCATCCCGCGTCTTCTGTGACACGCTTCGGTGCCGTGTCACAGAACCTGCGGCTTCGCGCGCCAACATCCCGCGTCTTGTGTGACACGCCTGCGCGCCGTGTCACAGAACCTGCGGCGCGGTGAGCGGCTTGCCGTACCAGCGGGTCGCGTTGGGGTTGTCGTTGTACGCGTCGATGGCCGTGAAGCCGCTGCGCGCGTAGAGCCCGCCGGCGGCCTCGAGGGTGTGGTGCGTGTCCAGGACGAGCTCGGCCGCACCCCACTCCCGCGCCCGGCGCTCCAGATCGTCCAGGAGCAGCCGGCCCCAGCCGCGCCCGCGCGTGTCGGGGCGCAGGTACAGGTGTTTGACCTCGCAGCGCGGCCCCTGCGGCCCGTCGGCGATGCGCCGGATGCCGCCGCATCCCACAGCGACGCCCTCGTCGTCACGCACGACGAGGAACACGCCGGCCGGTGGCTCGAAGGCGGCCGGGTCGGGGAAGACGGGGCTGTACGCACCGCCCGGGAAAGTCTCGGCGCGCACAGCGAAGTACTCCGCCAGCAGTGCGTGGGCCGCCGGTGCGTCGGTGCGGGTCGGGCGCAGTTCCACCATGTCCACGAGCGTAATCGTCCCGGCGCGGCCCTACGCTGGAGATATGACGACGACGCGAGTCGCCCTGGTCGGCGGCACCGGAAAGCTCGGCAGCATCATCGCCCGGGTCATCGAGCAGACCGACGGGTTCGAGATCCTGACGATCCTCGGCTCGGCGAGCGACCTGAGCGAGCTCGACGGCGCAGATCTCGTCGTGGACGCCTCGACCCCGGCGGTCTCGATCGACGTGGTCCGCGCCGCGATCGAGCGCGGCATCAACGTGCTCGTCGGCACCTCCGGCTGGTCCGCCGAGCGCATCGCGCTCGTGCGACCGCTCGTGGATGCCGCGGGCACCGGGGCCGTGTTCATCCCCAACTTCTCGCTCGGCTCGGTCCTCGGCACCGCGCTGGCGGCCGCGGCCGCACCGTTCTTCCCGTCGATCGAGATCGTCGAGGCCCACCGCGAGACGAAAGTGGACTCGCCCAGCGGCACCGCCGTCCGCACGGCGGAGCTCATCGCCGCCGCGCGGGCCGGCGCGGGACCGGTCGAGTCCCCGTACGTCGACCAGCGCGCCCGCGGACAGCAGGTCGCGAGCGTCCCGGTGCATTCGCTGCGTCGCCCCGGCGTCGTCGCGCGGCAGGAGACGATCCTCTCGGGTGCGGGGGAGTCCCTCTCGATCGTGCACGACACGGTGGACCCGGCCGCGGCGTACGCGCCCGGCATCCGCATCGCGCTCGCCGCCGCGCGGGATGCGAGCGGCGTCGCCGTGGGCCTGGACACCTTCATCGACATCGGCGTCGGTCTTCCCGCGGAGCCGCCGGCGGCGGTCACCGCGCAGGAGGCTTCGGTCGACGAGGGTGCGGCGCCGGGGCAGGTCGCGCGAGTGACCGGCGCATGAGCGCGCGCATCGGCGTCGCCGTCATGGCGGTGCTGCTGGTGATCTACATCGCCCTCGTCGGCCACCGTGCGTGGCTGCTGCTGATCTCGGGAGAGCCGGTGGGCGCGGCGATGGGCGCCGTTCTGCTGCTGCTTCCGGCCGTGGCGCTGTGGGGGCTGTGGCGCGAGCTGTCGTTCGGCCTGGGCGCGGCCGCGCTCGGCCGCCGGCTGGAGGCCGAGGGCGGACTGCCGGACGAAGAGCTCGATGTGCGTCCGAGCGGACGCCCGGTCCGCGACCAGGTCGACGAGCTGTTCCCGGCCTACCGCGCCGATGTCGAGGCGCATCCCGACGACTGGCGCGCGTGGTTCCGGCTCGGGCTGGTCTACGACGGGGCCGGGGACCGTCCGCGCGCCCGTCAGGCGGTGCGCACCGCCATCCGGCTCGAAAGGTCCGCCGCGCGCGGGTGAGCCGGCCGATCGGGCTGTGCGCGCCGGGGCGTGCGCTCAGTCCGCCGGGACGACGGCGGCCACGGCATCCTCGACCGTCGGGTGGCGGAAGTCGAACCCGGAGTCCAGCAGCCGCTGCGGCACCACGTGCATGTCGGAGGTGAGCAGCGCCTCGGTCGCGTCCGAGCCGAGCACGAGCCGTATCGCCCACTCCGGCGCGCGCAGCAGGTAGGGGCGATTCATGCGCCGTGCCAGCGCGAAGCCGATGTCGTTCGCGGTGGCCCGCTGGGGGCCCACGAGGTTGACGGGCCCGATCAGGCGTTGGTCGATGACGTGGCGGATCGCGCGGATCTCATCGTCGAGGGTGATCCACGGCCACACCTGGGTGCCGCGTCCGATCGGGCCGGACAGACCGAACCGCGTGAGCAGCATGAGTGGCTTGAGCACCCCGTCGGGGTGGAGGATCGGTGCCGTGCGCAGCAGCGCGACGCGTTCGCCGGCCGTGCGCGCCCCCGTCTCCCACTCGCCGCACAGGTCCGCGAGGAAGGTGTCGCCGCGGTGCGTCTCCTCCGTCATCGCCACACCCGGCGCCGACGGATACCAGCCGACCGCCGACGCGCACACGAACAGCGGCGCGTCCGCGCCGACCTCGCGCAGGGCGCGGGCGATCGTCTGCGTCGGGAGGATCCGCGACCACACCAGTTCGTGCTGATAGCGCGCGGTCCAGGGGAAGCGTCCGATACTCGCCCCGTTGAGGCAGACGACGGCCGTCGCCCCCGCGAGGACCTCGGGATCGAGCCGTTCGGATCCCGGCGCCCAGCGCACCTCGCCGGGTGCGGTGGGAGCGTGGCGGACCAGACGCGTCACCGCGATGCCGTCGGCTTCGAGCGACGCCGTCAGGGCGCGGCCGATGAGTCCGGACGCGCCGGCGATGACGACGCGCCCGGCGCTGCCGGACGGCGTCGCGAGGTCGGGCCGCTCGGATTCAGGCAAGCGTGGCCTCGAGAGTGATCTCGATCCCCGCGAGCGCCTGCGAGACGGGGCAGCCGGTCTTGGCCTCGGCGGCGATGCGCGCGAAGTCCTCGGCCGACAGTCCCGGCACGGCGGCGTTCACGTTCAGGTGCGACCCGGTGATGCCGGTGCCCGGGATGAAGGTGACGGATGCCGTCGTCTCGACGTTCTCGGGTGGGGTGCCGTTCTCGGTCAGGGCGTGGGAGAGGGCCATGCTGAAGCACGCGGAGTGCGCGGCGGCGAGGAGCTCCTCGGGGGTGGTCACCGACTGCGACCCCTCGCTGCGGGCCTTCCAGTCGACGGGGTAGGGGCCCTGGTTCGAGCTCTCCAGGGCGAGTGCGCCGGAGCCCTCCGACAGGCTGCCTTTCCAGGTGGTGCTGGCTTCGCTGGTGACGCTCATGAAGATCCTCCTCGACGCGGGCGCGGATGGGCGATGCCCGTGGGTCGAGCCTAGACGTGCGGGTCCGAGGAGGGAACGGGTCCGGGGAGGGAACGGCTCCGCGCGCGGACCGGCCCGGCCGTGTGCTCAGGCGGCGCGGCCGACGAGCCCGGCGCGCTGCAGCAGCAGGTACAGCTGGCACCCGAGGCAGAGGCCGAACGCCGCGTTGAGGAACGCGGCGACGAACGCCATGCCGGCGGCGATGGGCACGGCCAGCGGCACGCCGAGCAGGTGCAGCACGACGCCGATGCCGGTGACGAACAGACCCACGCCCTGAGCGAACCGCGGCGCACGGGGATCCTCGAGGTCCGCCGGCGGGGCCAGGTGCGGCTGCACGACCTTGCGGTAGAGCACGCCCCACGGCGCCGTGCGCGGCGAGAGCACCGACCACAGGAACAGCAGCGTGATCACGGTCAGCAGCAGGAAGCCGGGATCGGCGATGCGCACGGGCAGCGGCACCACCGGGACCGCCCACGTGCCGGCGACGAAGGCGAAGTCGGCGGCGAGGGGCTGGTAGGCGAACCAGCCGAACGATGCGTCCCGTGACGACGAGAGCCCGGTCAGCCCCAGCACGACGGTCACGGCGAGCAGCGCTGCGGTGATGCCGGCGGCGAAGCGGGGGCCCCGGGGGTCGATCCCGCGCGGCTCAGGCATGGACCGGCTCCGCCGTGACGCGGGCGAGTTCGAGTTCGACGACCTCCCGGCCGGGGGCGCCGCCGAACCGGGTCTGGACGACACCGTGCCGGTCGAGGATCAGCGTCGTGGGCGTCTGCAGCACGTGGAAGTGCTTGGCGATGTCGGGGCGGTGCGTGAGGTCCACGTCGAGGTGGAGGACGCCCTCGGCGTCGTCGGCGATCGCCGTCAGGGTGCGATGCACGCCGGGGCAGCGGCTGCACGTCTCGGTGCTGAACTGCAGGAGGGTTGCGGCCTCGCCCAGCGCCTTCGCACCGAGGCGGCGCGGATCGACGACCTCGGTCGGGTCGAAGCGGCGGGGCCGGCGCTGCTGCCAGCGCAGGAAGGCGCCCACCCCGATCGTCACCGCCAGCAGGGCGGCGAGCACGATGAGCGCGTCGATGATGTTCACAAACCCTCACGATAACCCGTCGCGGCGGTGCCGGCCGATCATTTCACGGCGTCGTAACACGGCCGCGCGTCGGCCGCCGCGGGTAGTCTGGCAGGCGTGACCGCAGCAGCCGCCCCCGTGCCCACGCCGTACGAAGACCTGCTCCGTGACGTGCTCGACCACGGTGTCCACAAGGACGACCGCACCGGCACCGGCACGACGAGCGTATTCGGCCGGCAGATCCGCTTCGATCTGGGGCAGGGCTTCCCGCTGATCACCACCAAGCGCGTCCACTTCACGTCGATCGCATACGAGCTGCTGTGGTTCCTGCGCGGCGAGTCGAATGTGCGGTGGCTGCAGGAGCACGGCGTGTCGATCTGGGACGAGTGGGCCGACGACGCGGGCGAGCTCGGCCCGGTGTACGGCGTGCAGTGGCGCTCCTGGCCCACGCCGCACGGCGCGTCGATCGACCAGATCGCGCAGGTCGTCGCGCAGATCCGCGAGAACCCCGACTCGCGGCGCCTCATCGTGTCGGCGTGGAACCCCGCCGACATCCCCGACATGGCGCTCGCGCCCTGCCATGCGCTCTTCCAGTTCTACGTCGCCGACGGCCGGCTGTCGTGCCAGCTCTACCAGCGCAGCGCCGACATGTTCCTCGGCGTGCCGTTCAACATCGCCTCGTACGCGCTGCTGACGCTCATGATCGCGCAGCAGACCGGTCTCGAGCCGGGCGACTTCGTCTGGACCGGCGGGGACTGCCACGTCTACGACAACCACCGCGCGCAGGTGCGCGAGCAGCTGAGCCGCGAGGCCTACCCGTACCCGACGCTGCACTTCGCCCGCACGCCGGAGTCGATCCTCGACTACCGTTACGAGGACTTCGTCGTCGAGGACTACCGGCACCACCCCGCGATCCGCGCCGCCGTCGCCGTATGAGCCGTATCGGCATGATCTGGGCCGAGGCCCGCGACGGCGTCATCGGCGCCGCCGGCGGCATGCCCTGGCACGTGCCCGAGGATCTCGCCCACTTCAAGGCCGTGACGATGGGGGCGCCCGTGGTCATGGGTCGCCGGACGTGGGAGTCGTTCCCCGACCGGTTCCGTCCCCTGCCCGGACGGCGCAACATCGTGGTCACCCGCAACGCGGGGTGGGAGGCCGAGGGCGCCGAGCGCGCCGGCTCGCTCGAGGAGGCCTTCGCGCTCGCCGGGGACGTCGAGACGGTGTGGGTGATCGGCGGCGGCCAGCTGTACCGCGCGGCCATCGACCGCGCCGACGTGCTCGAAGTGACCGAACTCGACCTCGCCGTCGACGGCGACACCCGTGCCCCGTCGCGCGAGGGCTGGAGCGCCGTCGCCGAGAGCGATTGGCGCACGTCGCGCACCGGCATCCGGTACCGCTTCCTCACCCTGCAGCGCCTCACCCGGACGGGCCGCTGACCGCTCAGCAGCCGCTTCGGCACGGTCTCGGTGGCGCGGACTGTGCCCGAGCGACTGCCGAACCCGTCGGGCAACGGCGGAACGGCGGGCACGCCGAACCGATAGCCTGGGGTTCATGACGCACACGGGCAACCCCTTCGGACAGGTACTCGTCGCGCTGGTCACCCCCATGACGGCGGACGGCGAAGTCGACTGGCCCGCCGTCGAGAAGCACATCGACGACGTCATCACCGCCGGCGCGGACGGCATCGTCGTCACCGGCACGACGGGTGAGACGAGCACGCTGACGGACCCCGAGAAGCTGAAGCTCGTCGAGGTCGGCAAGTCCGTCTCCGCGGGTCGCGCCAAGATCATCACCGGCGGCGGCTCGAACGAGACCGCGCACGCGATCGAGCTGTACAAGGCCAGCGAGCAGGCCGGGGCCGACGGCATCATGATCGTCACGCCCTACTACAACAAGCCGACGCAGGCCGGCATCCTGACGCACTTCCGGCTCGTCGCCGACGCGACCGACCTGCCGGTGATCCTCTACGACATCCCGGGCCGCACCGGCGTGCCCATCCAGTACGAGACGATCCTGCGCCTGGCCAAGCACCCGAACATCCTCGCCGTCAAAGACGCCAAGGGGGACTTCAGCGAGGTCAGCCGTGTGCTGAACCAGACCGACCTCCTGTACTTCTCCGGCGACGACGCGAACGCGCTGCCGCACCTGTCCATCGGCGCGACCGGTCTGATCGGTGTGACCGCCAACATCACGGCCGCGCCCTATCGCGTGATCGTGGATGCCGTGAACCGCGGCGATCTCGCTGCGGCCACCGCTGCGCATCGCCAGCTGGAGCCGCTCGTGCGCGCCGTCATGACGCACGTGCCGGGCACCGTCGCGGCGAAGTACATCCTGCACGGCCTCGGCCGCATCTCCAGCCCGCGGGTGCGCCTGCCCCTCGTCGGACCGGAGGAGTGGGAGGCCGCGATCATCGAAGACGAGCTCGCGCTCGTCGCGGACCTCGAGGGCGCCGACTTCTCCAACTTCCGACCTGACCGCAACGCCGCCGCCGGCGGCGCCCTTCCGAAAGTGCACGGGACGACCCGCTGATGACAGACCTCCACGAACCCGCTCCGCTCGAATCCGGCACGCTCCGCGTGACCCCCCTGGGGGGTCTCGGCGAGATCGGCCGCAACATGACCGTCTTCGAATACGGCGGCAAGCTGCTCATCGTCGACTGCGGCGTGCTCTTCCCCGAGGAGCACCAGCCCGGCGTCGACCTCATCCTCCCGGACTTCGAGCCCATCAAGGACCGCCTCGACGACATCGTCGGCGTCGTGCTCACGCACGGGCACGAGGACCACATCGGCGCCGTCCCCTATCTGCTCAAGCTCAAGCGCGACATCCCGCTCCTCGGCTCGGGGCTCACCCTCGCCCTGGTCGAGGCCAAGCTCAAAGAGCACCGCATCGCGCCGTACACCCTGACGGTCACCGAGGGGCAGCGCGAGAACGCCGGGCCGTTCGAGCTCGAGTTCATCGCGGTCAACCACTCCATCCCCGACGCGCTCGCCGTCGCGATCCGCACCCCCGCGGGCCTGGTGCTGGCCACCGGCGACTTCAAGATGGACCAGCTGCCGCTGGACGGCCGCCTCACCGACCTGCGTGCGTTCGCGCGGCTGGGGGAGGAGGGCGTCGATCTGTTCCTCGTCGACTCCACCAACGCCGACGTGCCCGGCTTCACGCCGCTGGAGCGGGCGATCGGCCCCGTCCTCGACCAGGTCATCGCCAAGGCGCCGCGCCGGGTCATCGTCGCGAGCTTCTCGAGCCATATCCACCGCGTGCAGCAGGTGATCGACGCCGCGCACGCGCACGGCCGCCGGGTGGCGTTCCTCGGTCGCAGCATGGTGCGCAACATGACGATCGCGCAGGACCTCGGCTACCTCCACGTGCCCGACGGCGTGCTCATCGACTACAAGAAGGCCAAGGACCTCCCGGACGACCGCATCGTCTACATGTCGACGGGATCGCAGGGCGAGCCCATGGCGGTGCTGTCGCGCATGGCGAACCTCGACCACGCGATCGAGCCGGGTGCCGGCGACACCGTGATCCTGGCCTCCAGCCTCATCCCCGGCAACGAGAACGCGGTGTACCGCGTGATCGACGGACTCACCAAGCTCGGCGCGAACGTCGTGCACAAGGGCAACGCGAAGGTCCACGTCTCGGGCCACGCGGCCGCCGGCGAGCTGCTGTACTGCTACAACATCCTGGGGCCCCGCAACGTGCTGCCCGTCCACGGCGAGTACCGCCATCTGATGGCCAATGCGAAGCTCGCCCAGGACACCGGCATCCCGGCGGAGAACACGATCATCGGCGAGAACGGCACGGTCATCGATCTCAAGGACGGCGTGGCGCGCGTGGTCGGCCAGCTCGACCTCGGCTTCGTCTACGTCGACGGCTCGACCGTGGGCGAGATCACCGACGCCGACCTCAAGGATCGCCGGATCCTCGGCGAGGAGGGCTTCATCTCGGTCATCATCGTGGTGGATGCCGCGACGGGCCGCATCATCTCCGGCCCCGAGATCCACGCGCGCGGCGTCGCCGAGGACGACAGCGTCTTCGAATCCGTCAAGCCGAAGATCGCCGCCGCCCTCACCGAGGCCGCGCAGTCCGGCGTGCGCGACAGCCACGCGCTGTCGCAGGTGGTGCGTCGCACGATCGGCCGCTGGGTGAACCAGTCCCTGCGCCGTCGCCCGATGATCGTCCCGCTCGTCATCGAGGCCTGACGCCGGTCCGCCTCGACACGGCTCCGATCGCCGTCCACGCCGCGTCAATCCAAGGGTTTGCGGCGGGCGCCCGTACCGTGGAGGAATGGCCAGGAGCACGTCCACGAGTTCTCGCACGCCCGCGAAGAGCTCCTCTTCGCGCGCCAAGAAGCCCGAGCCGGCGCCGAAGCGCTACGTCGACGAGGCCGACAGGCCGCCCGTCCTCGTGCGGGCGTGGCTCGGTCTCGCGCACGCGACCGGGGGGATCTTCCGCACCTTCGGGCCCGAGACCCTCGAGAAGGACCAGCGTCGCGACGGCTTTCCGTTCCTGCTCGTCCTGCTCGCGATCGCCGGTGCGGTCGTCGAATGGTTCCTCATCGGCAGCGAGGCGGGCACGGCCATCAGCGCCTACTCGGTCGGCGCGCTCGTGGGCCGGACGGCGTTCATCCTGCCCGTCCTGCTGCTCATCCTCGCCGGCTGGCTGTTCCGCCACCCCGCCTCGGTGCACGACAACGGACGGATCGGCATCGGCTTCGGGCTGTTCGTCCTGACGATCGCCGGGTTCTGCCACGTGATCGGCGGGCGCCCGCAGCCGCAGAGCGGCGGGCTGCCGGCGCTCAGCGAGGCCGGTGGCCTGTTCGGCTGGATGGTCGGCGAGCCGCTCACCTTCCTCAGCGAGATCGGCGCGTGCATCGTCCTCGGGCTGCTGACGGCGCTGAGCGTCCTCATCATCACGAAGACGCCGCCCAACCGCATCGGCCACCGCCTGGGCGACCTGTACGCGTGGATGTTCGGCGCCGAGCGTCCCGCGCCCGCCGACGCCACGGCATCCGTCGCCTTCACGAAGGACGACGAGAAGGACGGCGCGCTGCCCTGGTGGCGCCGCAACAAGTCGGGGCGCGAGGAGGACGTCGACGGCGCCCTCGGCTCCGACGACCTGACCGCGCTCCTGCAGCCGGCCACCGACGGCGGCTTCGAGCAGGCGATCACGACGCCGATGCCCTCGCCCGAGGCGGTCACCGAGGTCATCGACCCCGCCGTCGTCGCGGGCGCGAAGAAGGCGGCGCGCGCCGCCGACACCGGCATCCGCGAGGACGCGCAGGAGCAGACCGACGACGGGCTGCTGCCCGGGCTGTCGGGACTCGGCGGCGACGGCGAGGGCCACCCGCCCGCCGCGGACTACCGGCTCCCGTCGGTCCACGCGCTCGCCGCCGGCACGCCGCACAAGGCGCGCTCCGAGGCCAACGACCAGGTCGTCCGCGCCATCACCGGCGTCTTCGAGCAGTTCTCCATCGGCGCCCGCGTCACGGGCTTCTCGCGCGGCCCGACGGTCACGCAGTACGAGATCGAGCTCGGCCACGGCGTCAAGGTCGAGCGCATCACCGCGCTGACGAACAACATCGCCTACGCGGTCGCGTCGAACGAGGTGAGGATCCTCGCGCCGATCCCCGGCAAGTCCGCCATCGGCGTCGAGATCCCCAACACGGACCGCGAGATCGTCACGCTGGGCGACGTCCTGCGCTCGGCCAACGCGACCAACTCCGTGCACCCGATGACCATCGGCGTCGGCAAGGACGTCGGCGGCGGGTACGTCGTCGCCAACCTCGCGAAGATGCCCCACCTGCTGGTGGCCGGCTCCACCGGATCGGGGAAGTCGAGCTTCGTCAACTCGATGATCACGAGCCTGCTGATGCGCGCGAAGCCCTCCGAGGTGCGCATGGTGCTCATCGACCCCAAGCGCGTCGAGCTGACCAGCTACGCGGGCGTGCCGCATCTGATCACGCCGATCATCACGAACCCCAAGAAGGCGGCCGAGGCGCTGCAGTGGGTCGTGAAGGAGATGGACATGCGGTACGACGACCTCGCGTCGTTCGGCTTCCGACACATCGACGACTTCAACAAGGCCGTCGTCGCCGGCGAGCTCCAGCTGCCGGCCGGCAGCGAGCGCGTGCTCAAGCCCTATCCGTACCTGCTCGTGGTCGTCGACGAGCTCGCCGACCTGATGATGGTCGCCCCGCGCGACGTCGAGGACTCGATCGTCCGCATCACCCAGCTGGCCCGCGCCAGCGGCATCCACCTGGTCCTGGCCACCCAGCGCCCGTCGGTCGACGTCGTGACCGGTCTCATCAAGGCCAACGTGCCCTCCCGGCTGGCGTTCGCCGTGACGAGCGTGACCGACTCGCGCGTCATCCTCGATCAGCCCGGAGCCGACCGCCTCATCGGCCAGGGCGACGGGCTGTTCCTGCCGATGGGCGCCTCCAAGGCGGTGCGCGTGCAGGGCGCCTGGGTCGCCGAGAGCGAGATCGAGAAGGTCGTCTCGCACGTGAAGAACCAGGCGCGCCCCGACTACCGGCCCGACGTGGCGGCGGTCGTGGAGAAGAAGGAGATCGACGCCGACATCGGCGACGACCTCGAGCTGCTGCTGGCTGCGGCCGAGCAGATCATCTCGACGCAGTTCGGGTCGACCTCGATGCTGCAGCGCAAGCTGCGCGTGGGCTTCGCGAAAGCCGGCCGCCTCATGGACCTCCTGGAGTCGCGCGAGATCGTCGGACCGTCGGAGGGATCGAAGGCGCGCGACGTGCTCGTCACACCCGACCAGCTGCCGACCGTGCTCGCGCGGCTGCGCGGCGAGGAGCCGCCCGCCGCCGCCGATGCCGTGGACGCCCAGTTCGAGGGCTACGAGGTCGTCGAGGACGACGCCGGGTCCGAAGACGCCTGGGGGCTGACGGGACGCGACTGAGCCGGCGCGGCGTCCCGGTAGGCTCGGCTCGTGGCCATTCCGCGGCAGCTTCCCAATGCGATCACGATCGTGCGCATCCTCTGCGCCCCGTTCTTCGTGTGGATGCTGCTGGTCGACGACGGTGCCGACGGTCCCCTGCGCTGGTGGGCGGCGGTGCTGTTCATCGTCGCGATCGCGACCGACGGCATCGACGGCTACCTCGCGCGCCGGCACGACATCGTCACCGACCTCGGCAAGCTGCTCGACCCCATCGCCGACAAGGCGCTGACGGGCTGCGCGTTCGTGTGCCTGTCGATCCTCGGCGAGCTCGACTGGTGGATCACGATCCTCGTGCTGGTGCGCGAGGTGGGCATCACGGTGCACCGGCTGCTCGTCGTGAGCGACCACGTGGTGGCCGCGGCGTGGATGGGCAAGCTCAAGACCGTCGCGCAGGCGGTCGCCCTGTCGCTGGCGCTGCTGCCGCTGTGGACGATCGCGGGCGAGTGGATCCACGTCGTGAACGCGGTCGCGATGACGATCGCCGTGCTCCTGACCGTCGCGAGCGGCGTCGATTACGTCGTCACCGAGGTGCGCGGCGCACGCGCGACGCGATCGGGGAAGCGTCCGTGATGCGCCGGCATCCTCCGCGCGAGCTGCCGGACGATGTGGAGACGACGCTCGTGTCCACCGGCCGCCGGACCGAGCCGGAGCGCCTGGTCGCACGGCTGAAGGAGCTCGGCTGGACGATCGGGGTGGCCGAGTCCCTCACCGGCGGGCTCGTCGCGGCATCCGTCGTCTCGGTGCCGGGGGCGTCCTCGGTCGTGCGCGGCGCGATCGTCGCGTACGCGACCGACGTCAAGCAGAGCCTGCTCGGGGTCGACGCGAATCTGCTCGAAGCGCACGGGCCGGTCCATCCCCGTGTCGCGCGGCAGATGGCCGAGGGCATCCGGCGCGCGGTCGGCCGGGACGGCGTCCCGAGCGATGTGGGCCTGGCCACGACCGGCATCGCCGGGCCGCTCTCGCCCGACGGGCAGCCGGTCGGCACCGTGCACATCGCCGTGTCGACACCGCTCGGCTCGCGCGTGGAGTCGCTGCAGCTGGCGGGGGACCGGGAGGCCATCCGCGCCGAGGCGGCGGCGCTCGCCGTGCGGATCGCACTGGATGCGCTGTGATCATCCCGGAATACCGCGGCGGCCCGTGTCGTTGACACGAAGTGATTCCCACCCATTCTCCAGCAGCCGGGGTCTAGGGTGACAGCAAGGTGCTGTACTGTAGTCCCCCCGGGGAACGCGGAATCACGGTAGAGGAGGGGGCCCGAGATGATCCTGGTACGTCAAGAGATCGGAGACGTCCTGCGGGACTTCCGGCTGCAGAAGGGCCGTACCCTCCGTCAGGTCGCGGGGCGCGCGAGCGTCGCGCTCGGTTACCTCAGCGAGGTCGAGCGCGGTCAGAAGGAGGCCTCGAGCGAGATCCTGGCCGCCGTGGCCGAGGCGCTCGACGTCCCCATCTCGAAGATCATGACCGAGGTCGGCGACCGCATCTCGGTGCTCGAGGGCCTGCACGGATTCCCGGATGTCGTCCCCGACGACCTCGCGGGACTCGACGACGAGATCGCCGCACCCGAGCTCTCGCTGCACTGACGTGCGGCTGAGCGAGTTCGATCGTGCCGTCGCGCACGAATTCGGCGGCCAGGGCGCGTCGCTGGTCAGAGACCTCGCCCTGAGCGGTGTCGGACACCGCACGGCGGCGGAAGCCCTGCGCGACGGCGTCCCGGCACGGGATGTCTGGCTCGCGCTGTGCGCCGAGACGGACGTGCCCGACGCCCGTCGGCACGGCGTGGGTCTGCTCGACCCCCAGCGCTGACGCATCGAAACCCGCGCGCGGTCACACGGCGTGTCATCGAAGATGTGTTCGATCACGCGCGTAGGCTCCTGCACAAGCGGTGTCGGACAGAAGCTGTCCACGGCTGCGCGGGTTCGCCGACGCGATGTCGGAGGCCCTTCGTAACGTGAACAGCGTCAGATGACACCCACGCCTTGTCGCAGCGTCCGATCCGTCGGAGAGGAGCGCGACAGCCTACAGGCGACGGAACGCGAGCACAAAGGAGCACGCCCATGCCATCACCCGCTGACCGCGAGAAGGCCCTCGAATCGGCCCTCGCCCAGATCGACCGGCAGTTCGGAAAGGGCTCGGTCATGCGACTGGGCAGCGACGAGCGTGCGCCGGTCGAGGTCATCCCGACCAGCTCCATCGCCCTCGACGCCGCGCTCGGCATCGGCGGGCTGCCCCGCGGCCGCATCATCGAGATCTACGGTCCGGAGTCCTCCGGAAAGACCACGCTCACGCTGCACGCCATCGCGAACGTGCAGCGCGCCGGCGGCATCGCCGCGTTCATCGACGCGGAGCACGCGCTCGACCCGGACTACGCGCAGAAGCTCGGCGTCGACATCGACCAGCTGCTGGTGTCGCAGCCCGACACGGGGGAGCAGGCGCTCGAGATCGCCGACATGCTGATCCGCTCGGGTGCGATCGACCTCGTCGTCATCGACTCCGTCGCCGCCCTCGTCCCCGAGGCCGAGATCAAGGGCGAGATGGGCGACTCCCACGTGGGTCTGCAGGCGCGCCTCATGTCGCAGGCGCTGCGCAAGCTCACGGGCGGTCTGAACCAGACCAACACCACGATGATCTTCATCAACCAGCTGCGCGAGAAGATCGGCGTGTTCTTCGGCTCGCCCGAGACCACGGCCGGTGGCAAGGCGCTCAAGTTCTACGCATCGGTGCGGCTCGACATCCGTCGCATCGAGACGCTGAAGGACGGGACCGAGGCCGTCGGAAACCGCACGCGCGTCAAGGTCGTCAAGAACAAGATGGCGCCGCCGTTCAAGCAGGCCGAGTTCGACATCCTGTACGGCGTCGGCATCTCGCGCGAGGGCAGCCTGATCGACTTCGGCGTCGAGCACGCCATCGTCAAGAAGTCCGGCGCCTGGTACACCTACGAGGGCGAGCAGCTCGGCCAGGGCAAGGAGAACGCGCGCAACTTCCTCATCAAGAACGAGGACATCGCCGCGGAGATCGAGGCCAAGATCAAGCTGAAGCTCGGCATCGGCGTCGCGAAGCAGTCCGAGGCCGCCGCCGACGAGCTGGCAGCGCGTCGCCCGGCCTGATGACCGGCGACCGCAACGGGGGCGAGCGCGAGGCGCTCGCCCCCGTCATCCCGCTCTTCGGCGGGTCTCCGCCCGCCGAAGAGGCGGAGACCTGGCACGTCACCTGGCTCGCCGATACCGCGACCGGCGACCTCGACGAGCGGGCGCGCGACGCGCAGGAACGGGCCGAGCAGACACTGCTCAAGCGCCTGCGCACCCGGTCGCTGTCGGTGCGCGAGGCGCACGCCGTGCTGAGGGAGCACGAGATCGACGCTGCGGACGCCGAGGCGATCGTCGAACGCTTCCGCGCGCAGGGCTATCTGGACGACCTCGCGCTCGCCGAGCAGCTCATCGACAAGGGACTCGCGCGCAAGGCGCAGGGACGGCAGGCGATCGCCCAGACGCTGTCGCAGCGGGGCATCCCTCGCGAGGTGATCGACACGGCTCTCGGCGAGCTGCCCGACGACGAGGCCGAGCGCGCGCTCGCGTTCGCGCGCCAGAAGGCCGCCGGAATGGACGGACTCGACCGCGACGCCGCGCTGCGGCGGCTGACGGGCCAGCTCGCCCGGCGCGGTTTCGGCTCGCTGGCGCTCAGCGTGGCGCGGCAGGCCCTCGACGAGACGTCGCACCCGACGGGCGTGCGGTTCGAGTGAGCGCCACGCCGGGGAGTATGCCGTGAGAGCGACGGAGCAGCCGCATCGGCTCCTACGCTGAAGCCGTGATCGCTTCGACCGTTCGGCCCCGTGCCCGTGCTCTCGCCGTGGTGGCGGCGACCTGCGTTCTCCTGGTGGGGTGTGCCGTCTCGCCGACGACGACCTACCGGGATGCGTCCGGGGCGACGGTCACCGTCGACTGGGCCGACTACCCCGCGCAGGCGTGGACGGCGGCCGAGGACATCCTGGCCGGACCGAGCGTGGAGGAGACGCCGGCGCGCGAGAGGTCCATCGTCGCGGACGTCGCGCAGGCCGTCTCCGCGGAGTTCGGCACCGGGTCGCCGGTGCTGCACGGCGAGGGGGCGTGGTACCCGTCATCGGGGAACGGATACGGCGGCCAGAGCATGCTCGTGACCTTCAACTCGGGCGAGTGGCGTATCGACGCCACGATCCCGCCGGAGCATTGGGAGCGGGTCCTCGACGCGATCGCCGCAGCGCTCGCTCCGTGGGGACTCGTCCCGCAGGTTCCCGTCGACCCGGAGGATGAGATCACCCGTTCGACGACCATGTGGTTCGTCGACTTCATCGCGGACGGTCCGGAGTGGCTCGCCGTCACGGTCGGCGACGCCCGCCTCGATGCGGCGGAGGAGCGGATCGCGACGGCCAACGGATGGTTGGTCGCCGGCGTCACCCTGTCGTACGGCATCACGACCATCTCCGAGTCCGACCGTGAGACATTCCGCGACCGTTCGGCTCCGTTCGCCGGGCTGACCCGCCCTGCCGAGACCCACTCGGACTGACCTCGGGCGGCGGATCGTAGAATGAAGCCACTATGACCTCCCCGTCCTCCGCCCCCACGTTGATCGCGCCGTCGTCTGCCGCGCTCACGCCCGAGGGTCGCCTGCGCACGTACGAGGTGCGCACCTTCGGCTGCCAGATGAACGTCCACGACTCCGAACGCCTGTCGGGCTCGCTCGAGTCGGCGGGCTACGTGCGCGCCGACGTCGGCGCCGAGGCCGACGTCGTCGTCATCAACACGTGCGCCGTGCGCGACAACGCCGCCGGCAAGCTCTACGGCACGCTCGGCCACCTCAAGAGCCGAAAGGACAGGCGCGCGGGCATGCAGATCGCCGTCGGCGGCTGCCTGGCGCAGATGGACAAGGACGCCGTCCTCGCGAAGGCGCCCTGGGTCGACGTGGTCTTCGGCACGCACAACATGGGATCGCTGCCGAGCCTGCTCGAGCGCGCGCGCCACAACGGCGAGGCCGAACTGGAGATCCTCGAGGCGCTCGAGGTCTTCCCCTCCACGCTGCCGACCAAGCGCGACGCGATCCACAGCGGCTGGGTGTCGATCTCGGTAGGCTGCAACAACACCTGCACGTTCTGCATCGTGCCGAGTCTGCGGGGCAAGGAGAAGGATCGCCGCCCCGGCGACATCCTCAGCGAGATCAAGCTGCTCGTCGACGACGGCGCGATCGAGGTGACCCTGCTCGGTCAGAACGTCAACAGCTACGGCGTGGAGTTCGGCGACCGCCAGGCGTTCGGCAAGCTGCTGCGCGCGGCCGGCGAGATCGAGGGACTCGAGCGCATCCGCTTCACGAGCCCGCATCCCGCCGCCTTCACCGACGACGTCATCGACGCGATGGCCGAGACGCCGGCCGTCATGCCGCAGCTGCACATGCCGCTGCAGTCCGGCAGCGACCGGGTGCTCAAGGCGATGCGCCGCTCCTACCGGAGCGAGCGGTTCCTCGGCATCCTGGACCGGGTGCGCGCGAAGATGCCGCACGCGGCGATCTCGACCGACATCATCGTGGGGTTCCCGGGAGAGACCGACGAGGACTTCGAAGACACGCTGCGGGTGGTCGAGCAGTCCCGCTTCGCCTCGGCGTTCACCTTCCAGTACTCGATCCGCGAGGGCACGCCGGCCGCGACGATGGCCGACCAGGTGCCGAAAGCGGTCGTGCAGGAGCGCTACGAGCGTCTCGTGGCGCTGCAGGAGCGCATCTCGCTCGAAGAGAACGAGAAGCAGGTCGGTCGCACCCTCGACGTGCTCGTCTCGACGGGCGAGGGCAAGAAGGATGCCGCGACCCACCGCCTGACCGGGCGCGCCGAGGACAACCGGCTCGTCCACTTCGAGCTCCCCGCCGGCAGCGAGACACCTCGTCCCGGCGACGTCGTGTCGGTGACCGTCACGCACGCGGCGCCCTTCCATCTGCTCGCCGACAGCGCCGACGGGTCCCCGCTGCGGATCCGGCGCACGCGGGCGGGGGAGGCGTGGGATCGCTCGCAGGCCGAGTCGTGCGGCGTGCCCGCGCCGGCCGGCGCCGCACCGCGCGCCGTGTCCCTCGGACTGCCGACGCTGCGCGTCCCGCAGTGAGTGCGCCCGCTTCCGGCACCCGCGCCATCGATGTCGGGCGCGGATGCGGCGCCCCGGCGCCGTGAACACCCCGCGGCTGTGGGCCGTCGTCGGCGCGACCGGCACCGGCAAGACCGACCTGTCGCTCGGGCTCGCCGAGGCGCTGATCGCCCGAGGCCGCGGCGCCGAGATCGTCAACGCCGACGCCATGCAGCTGTACCGCGGCATGGACATCGGCACGGCGAAGCTGCCGGAGAGTGAGCGCCGCGGCATCCCGCACCACCTGTTCGACGCGCTCGAGGTCACCGATGAGGCCGCAGTCGCCTGGTATCAGCGCGAGGCGCGCGCGAGGGTCGAGGACATCTTCGCGCGTGGCGCGGATGCCGTCGTGGTCGGCGGGTCGGGCCTGTACGTGTCGTCGATCCTCTTCGACTTCCGCTTCCCGCCGCATGACGACGCGCTGCGCGCACAGCTCGAAGCCGACCTCTCCCAGCAGGGCACCGGGGCGCTGCTCGGGCGTCTGCGGGCGCTCGATCCCGCGACGGCCGAGCGCATCGACCCGCACAACGGGCGCCGCCTCGTGCGGGCGCTCGAGGTCGTCCTGCAGGGCGGGCGCACGCACGGCGCCGTGCTGCCCGGCACCCCCGTGCGGTGGCATCCGGAGACGACGATCCTCGGCGTGCACGTCGAACGAGCCGAGCTGGTCGAGCGCCTCGATCGCCGCGTCGAGCTGATGTGGGCGCGGGGGCTCGTCGCCGAGGTCGCGGCGCTGCGGGAGCGCGGCATCGAGCACGGCGTCACCGCGCGGAGGGCGATCGGCTATGCCCAGGCGCTCGCGCAGCTGGCGGGGGACAAGACCGAGGCCGAGGCGATCGCCGAGACGCAGGCGCTGACGCGCCGCTACGCGCGGCGCCAGGTGTCCTGGTTCAAGCGGTACCGCGACCTGCGGTGGGTCCCGCCGACCGCGGACGCCGCCTCCCTGGCAGCGTCGGGGGACGCCGACCGACTCTAGACTGGGAGGATGGCGCAGACGATCCCGTTCACCAAGGGTCATGGCACGGGCAACGACTTCGTGATCATCCCGGACGTGGACGGCGCGCTGACGCTCACCGACGATCAGGTCGCGGCACTGTGCGACCGCCGCTTCGGCATCGGCGCGGACGGCATTCTCCGCGTGGTCCGCTCCGCCGCGCTCCCGGAAGGCGAGCAGACGAGCGCCGCCGAATGGTTCATGGACTACCGCAACGCCGACGGCTCGGCCGCCGAGATGTGCGGCAACGGCATCCGGGTGTACGCGAAGTACCTCGTCGATGCCGGGCTCGTCGCGCTGGATGCCGGTGCCGCGGTGCGCATCGGCACGCGCGCGGGCGTGAAGGCCGTCACGCGTGCGGGCGACGGCTTCGAGGTCGATCTCGGCGTGTGGCGCGCGGACGCGGACGAGGTGCTGGTCCGGGCGCGCGGCATCGAGGTGGCCCGTCCGGGGCAGGGCATCGACGTGGGCAATCCGCACGTCGTGGTGGCGCTGTCCAGCCGGACCGAGCTCGACGAACTCGATCTGACGGTGCAGCCCATCCTCGATCCGAGCCCGCCGGCGGGTGCGAACATCGAGTTCGTCGTCCCCGCCGATCCGCTCGTGCAGGGCGGTGTCGGAGCGATCCGGATGCGGGTGTTCGAGCGGGGCGTCGGTGAGACGCTGTCGTGCGGCACCGGCGTGGCGGCCGCGGCGCTTGCCGTCCGCGTCTGGGCGGGGCAGGCGGCCCCGGACCGGTGGACCGTCGACGTGCCCGGCGGGCGGCTGGGGGTGCGCGTCGTCGCGCACGAGGACGGCGAGCATGTGCTGCTGAGCGGCCCGGCATCCCTCGTCTTCTCGGGCGAAGTCGCACTGGCCTGAGTCTGCACGGGCCTGAGTCTGCACGGGCCTGGGCCGTACGGGCCTGGGCCGTACCGGCCTGGGGCGCACGGTCCCGGTCAGGGCAGGCGGACGGCTCCGGTCGCCGGCGTGCCGTGCCGACGCACCTTGATGACGCGGAAGCCCCGGCCCGTCGCCACACGGCTGACGGTGTATCCGCGATCGAACGTGGCGTCGAGCCAGCGCTGCAGGGAGTCCGAGCCGAGATTGCGCTGGACGACGAGCCACGCATCGCTGCGCTCGTCCAGGCGGGGAATCCACTGCTCGAGCATGCCGTGCAGCACGTTCTTGCCCACCCGGATCGGCGGATTCGAGCGGATCGTGCGGAACACGATGTCGGCGGGAACATCGTCGGGCATCACGGCGTTGACATTGTCGAGCCCCAGCGCCTCGGCATTGCGGCGCACGAGATCGAGGGCCCGCTCGTTGACATCGACGGCCCACACGGTGGCGTGCGGAGCGTCCAGCGCGAGGGAGAGCGCGATGGGTCCCCACCCCGCTCCGAGATCGAGCAGATGACCGCCCGGCGGCGGAGGAGGCGAGTTCGACAGCAGCACCGCCGTGCCGCTGTCGACGTGATCCGGGCTGAAGACGCCGCCCGCCGTCGTCACCTCGACATCGCGGCCCGCCAGGGTCACGCGGATGCGACGGAGATTCTCGGAACTGGACGGGGCCGCGCTGAAGTAATGCTCGCTGCCCATGGGCACGAGCGTAGCGGAGGAGCCACCCGGCGCGGGAGGCTAGAGTTCACGGGTGGCCGCGCGGCCGCCTCGAAAGGATGAGATGACAGACACCACCCCCCACAGCACGGACGAGACGCCGGCGGACCCGGTCGATCGTGTGCTGGCGCGCGCCGAGGCGCGATCGGGTGTGCGCGTGTTCGGCGCCGCACAGGCGCTGCAGGCAGAGGACACCGTCTCGTACGCGGACAGCGACGGCGAGCAGTGGGATCGCGAGGAGCGCGCGGCGCTCCGTCGCGTGCCCGGTCTGTCGACCGAGCTCGAGGACGTCACCGAGGTCGAGTACCGGCAGCTGCGCCTGGAGAACGTCGTCCTCGTCGGTGTGTATCCGCAGGGCGCGCACGAGGACGCGGAGAACTCGCTGCGTGAACTCTCCGCGCTCGCCGAGACCGCGGGCGCCGTCGTGCTCGACGGTGTGCTGCAGCGACGGCCCCACCCCGACCCGGCGACCTATATCGGCCGGGGCAAGGCCGCCGAGCTGCGCGACCTCGTCGCCGCCGTGGGAGCGGACACCGTCATCGCCGACACCGAGCTCGCCGCCAGCCAGCGCCGCGCGCTCGAGGATGTCGTGAAGGTCAAGGTCATCGACCGCACCACCGTGATCCTCGACATCTTCAGCCAGCACGCCAAGAGCCGCGAGGGCAAGGCGCAGGTCGAGCTCGCCCAGCTCGAGTACCTGCTGCCGCGGCTGCGCGGCTGGGGCGAGTCGATGAGCCGCCAGGCCGGTGGCCAGGTCGGCGCGGGCGGTGCCGGCATGGGCTCGCGCGGCCCCGGTGAGACCAAGATCGAACTCGATCGCCGTCGCATCCGCACGCGCATGGCGCAGCTGCGCCGGCAGATCCGCGACTTCGGCCCCGCGCGCGACGCCAAGCGCGCCGAGCGCAAGCGGCACACGATCCCGTCGGTCGCCATCGCCGGATACACCAACGCCGGTAAGTCGAGTCTGCTGAACCGGCTCACCAGCGCCGGCGTTCTCGTCGAGAACGCGCTGTTCGCGACGCTGGATGCGACCGTGCGTCGTGCCGAGGCCGCCGACGGGCGCGTGTACACCCTGACCGACACCGTCGGATTCGTGCGGAACCTGCCGCACCAGCTCGTCGAGGCGTTCCGGTCGACGCTCGAAGAGGTCGGCGACGCCGACGTCATCGTGCACGTCGTCGACGGTGCCCACCCCGACCCCGCCGCCCAGCTGGCGACCGTCCGCGACGTCATGGGCGATGTGGGCGCGCGCTCGACGCACGAGCTCGTCGTCTTCAACAAGGCCGACCTCGTCGACGAGGACACCCGCCTCGTCCTGCGCGGACTCGAGCCGCACGCGCACTTCGTGTCCTCGCGCACCGGCGAGGGGATCGACGAGCTGCGCGCGGCCATCGAGGAGGCCCTCCCGCTGCCGGCCGTCGAGGTGCGCGCGCTCGTGCCCTACGACCGCGGCGACCTCATCAGCGCCGTGCACGAGTCGGGACACATCATCGCGACGAGCCACGAGGAGGGCGGCACCGCCGTCCACGCGCACGTGTCCGAGCGTCTCGCCGCCGAGCTGGCGCCGTACGCCGTCTGAGGTCCCGTCAGTCCAGCGTGATCGGCGGGATGCCGGGGGGGTCGAAGCCGAACACCTGCCCGAGGAAGGCGAGCTCCGTCTCGAGGGCGTGCACGATCGTCTCGGCGCGCCGGAAGCCGTGTCCCTCGCCCTCGTAGAGGACATAGGCGTGCGGCACGCCCCGCTCCGCGAGCGCATCGCGGATCGCCTCGGCCTGCGACGGCGGCACCACGGCATCCTCATCGCCCTGCAGCAGCAGCACCGGGACGCGGAAGCGTTCCGGCCGGCTGAGCGGGGAGCGCTCGAGGTAGACGGCCTCCGCCTCCGGCAGCGGACCGATGAGCCCGTCGAGGTAGCGCGCCTCGAAGTCGTGCGTGTCGGTCGCGAGCGTCCGGGCGTCGCCGATGCCGTAGCGCGAGATCCCGGCTGCGAACACGTCCGTTCCCACGAGCGCCGCCAGCACGGTCCACCCGCCCGCTGACCCGCCCTCGATCGCGAGCCGGGCGGGGTCCGCGCAGCCGGCCTCGGCCAGCCCGGATGCCGCGGCCGCGACGTCGTCGACATCCACGACGCCCCACTGTCCGCGCAGCCGCTCCCGGTACGCGCGGCCGTACCCGGTGGAGCCGCCGTAGTTCACGTCGAGCACGCCGATGCCGCGGCTCGTGAAGAACACGGTCTTCGTGTCGGCGACGCCCCCGACGTGCGAGGTCGGTCCGCCGTGGACGAGCACGACGTACGGCGGGCGCTCGCCCGCCGGACCGTGGACGCCCGGGTGCGTGGGGGCGAAGTCGAACGCGTGGACCGGGCCGTGCGGTCCGTCGAACGTGACCGGGCGGGCGTCGGGGAGCCAGCCGGCCGGGAGATCGGCGACGCCGCCGGCGACCGGGGTCACGGCGCCCGCGGCATCCACGAGCCAGACGCCGGTGGCGCCCGGGGCGACGCCCGAGACCAGCACCCGCGCGCCGTCGCTGTCCTCGATGTTCAGCCGGGCGGTCGCGGGCAGGTCGATGAGGGCGGCGTGGCCGTCGCGGTCGAGCACCACGAGGTCGTCGGATCCGTGCGTGCGCACGGCGACGACCCGGCCGTCGTGCAGCGGCGCATACCAGCGCAGCCCGAGGACCCACAGCCCGCCGCCGGTGTCGGCGTCGGCCGCCGCGTATGCGGCCCGGGTGCCGTCCGCGCCGATGCGCCAGAGGTTCCACCGGCCGCTCGGGTCGTCGGCGAGGAGGAGATCGTCCGCCCCGACCCACTCCGGCTGCAGCGCAGCGGTCGTCCCCGTCGTCACGTCGATCGCGTCGGTGACCCGTCCGTCGACGATCGGTCCGACGCGCACGCGCGTGCGGTCCCACGGCATGTCGGGGTGGTCCCAGGCGACCCAGGCGAGCTTTCCGCCCCCGGGGGCCAGCGCGGGCTGCGCGACGAAGTCGCTGCCGCCGACCAGATCGGTCACGGTACCGTCGACGGCGATCGTGACGATGTGGCGCTGCGGGACGGGAGCGCCGGTGTCCCGCTCGCGGACGGCCAGCAGCGTCCCCTCCTGCCACCGCAGCCCGCCGAAGCGGGTGCCGTCGGCGTCGGGCGTCAGCGCGCGGGGCGGTGTCCCGGGTGTGAGCGCCCACACCCGCTGGTCGGTCTTCTCGACGAAGAACAGGGTGCCGTCGGCGGTCGCCGTCCACGACCCGCCGCCGTACTCGTGCACGCGCGACCGTGCGTTCCACGGCGCCGGCAGCAGGTCCTCGACCGCGCCGGCGGCGGAGCGCCGCCGCACCGATGTGCGGCCGCCCTCACCGGGGATCGACTCGCCCCACCAGATCTCGTCGCCGACGAAAGCCGCACCCTCGAAGCGCGCGGACGCCGTGGATGCCCAGGCGGCGGTGAAGGGGGAGGGCCAGGAACCGTGGGGAAGCACATCGACCATGACCTCCACGCTACGCGCTCGGCAGATCGCGGCGGATGACACATCACGAAACACAGCGTGAGTCCGCGGGGGCGGCGGCTCTAGAGTGGGTGCATCGACGCCCGGGGACTCCCGGGCAGGAGCGACAGCCGAGCCCGGCACCCGCCCGCGATGACACCGCACCCGACGAGTCGGGTGCCTGTCCGCGGCCGCCTGGCCCCCTGACCCGCACCTGACCTGGAGAGAGCATGTCGAGCGAGACCCCCGTCGTGCCGATCTCCTTCGAGATCTATCCGCCGCGCACCCCGCAGGGTCTGTCCGCGCTGTACGAGACGATCGGTCGCCTCGCCGAGGCCGCGCCCCGCTTCATCTCGGTCACCTTCGGTGCGGGCGGCTCGACCGGGGGGCGTTCCCTCGAGGTGCTGACCCACATCCTGCGCACGACCGACGTGCCCCCGCTCGCCCACCTCACCTGCGTCGGGAACACCTACCCGGGGGCGAACGCCCTCATCCGCGAGTTCCTGGATGCCGGCATCACCAAGTTCCTCGCGCTGCGCGGCGACCCGCCGCTCGGCGCCGTGGAGGGCGACGCATTCCTCGGCGATCTCGAGAGCGCGGCACAGCTCGTGCAGCTCATCGACCGCGTCCAGGCCGAGCGCGCGCCGTACACGGAGCAGCCGGTGCCCGGCGTGCCCGGTGCGGCGCGGGTGGCCGGACGCGAGCGCGTCGAGATCGCGGTGGCCGCCTTCCCCAACGGGCACCCGCGTTCCCGGCACCGCCACGAGGACATCGATGCCCTGCTGGCCAAGCAGGCCGCCGGCGCGACGTTCGCGATCACGCAGCTGTTCTTCCACGCCGACGACTACCTCGGGTTCGTCCAGCGCGCCCGGGCCGCCGGCGTGACCATCCCCATCCTGCCGGGCATCATGCCGATCACCTCGCCCGCGCGCCTGCGCCGGGTGCTCGAGCTGTCCGGTGAGGCGGTGCCCGCCGAGCTCGCCGTCGCGCTGGAGGTCGAGCCGACCGCTGAGGGACAGCGCGAGGTGGGGATCGCGCACGCCGCGGCACTGGCTCGCGCCGTCGTCGCCGGGGGAGCGCCCGGTGTGCACCTGTACGCCTTCAACAATCACGACAACGTCCTGACCGCCCTCCGCGAGGCCGGCATCCTGACCGCAACAGAGGAGACCCACGCATGACCGCTTCGTTCCCCGCCGGCACCGTCCTCGGCTACCCCCGCATCGGGCGCCGCCGCGAGCTCAAGCGCGCCGTCGAGCAGCACTGGTCGGGCGTCATCGACGAGGCGCAGCTCGAGCGGACGACCGCGGACCTGCGCCGCACCACCCGCGAGCGTCTCGCCTCCCTCGGGCTCGGCCGCGCCGACTCCGCGATCCCGGAGTCGTTCTCGTACTACGACCAGGTGCTCGACGCAGCCCTCACCGTCGGCGCGCTGCCGGCGCGGTTCGACGACCTGCGTGCCCCGGACGGATCGATTCCGCTGGCGGCATACTTCACGGCCGCCCGCGGCGTGGGGGATCGGGCGCCCCTGGAGATGACCAAGTGGTTCGACACGAACTACCACTACCTCGTGCCCGAGATCGGACCCGAGACGACGTTCGCGCTCACGAGCGACCGGCTCGCGCGACAGGTCGCCGAGGCGGCCGCCGACGGCTTCACGGTGCGTCCCGTCGTGGTCGGACCCGTGACGCTGCTCGCGCTCGCGAAGGCGACCGACGAGGCGCCGGACGGGTTCTCGCCCCTCAGCCGCCTCGAGGACCTGCTGCCCGTCTACGTCGAGCTGCTCGCGGCGCTGCGCGCCGCGGGGGCCGAGTGGGTGCAGCTGGACGAGCACGCCCTGGTGAGCGAGAGCCTCGACACCCCGGCGGCGGAGCTCGCGGCCGCCGCCGAACGCGCCTACGCGGTCCTCGGCTCGGCCGCCGACCGCCCTGCGATCCTCGTCGCCGCCGGCTACGGCCCGCTGTCGGACCCGGCGTGGGCGGCACTGGCCGCCGCGCCGGTGGAGGCGCTCGCGATCGATCTGCACCGGGGGGCCGTGCCGGCGGCGGCGCCCGGGCTGGCGGCCAAGACGATCGTCGGGGGCGTGATCGACGGGCGCAACGTCTGGCGCGGTGACCTGGCAGGCGCCGCCGACCGGCTCGAGGCGCTGAGCGACCTCGGCGCCGCCGCCATCGCGGCCGGCACGTCCACCTCGCTCCAGCACGTACCGCACGACGTCGCCGACGAGACGGCGCTGGACTCCCGACTGGTGTCGTGGCTGGCCTTCGCCGACCAGAAGGTCGCCCAGGTCGTCACCCTCGCCCGCGGACTGGAGCAGGGACGCGCCGCCATCGCCTCCGAGCTCGAGGCGGCCACGGCTGCGCTCGCCGACCGGGCTTCGGCGCCCGGGGTGCGCGACGGGGCCGTCCGAGCCCGGGTCGCCGGTCTCGCAGATGCCGACCGCCGGCGCGTCGCCGACGCCGATCGCGCCGCCGCCCAGGACGCCGCGTTCGATCTGCCCGCGCTGCCGACGACGACGATCGGATCGTTCCCGCAGACCGGCGACATCCGCCGGACCCGGGCGCGCCACGTCCGCGGCGAGATCACCGCCGCCGAGTACGACGCGTTCCTGCGCGACGAAGTCGCCCGTGTCATCGCCCTGCAGGAGGACCTCGGGCTCGACGTCCTCGTGCACGGCGAGCCCGAGCGCAACGACATGGTCCAGTACTTCGCCGAGAACCTCGACGGGTTCGCCGTCACGCAGCACGGCTGGGTGCAGTCGTACGGTTCGCGCGCGACGCGGCCTTCGCTGCTGTGGGGCGACGTGGCGCGACCGGCGCCGATCACGGTCGGCTGGGCCGCCTACGCGCAGTCGCTGACCGCGAAGCCGGTCAAGGGCATGCTGACGGGACCGGTGACGATCCTCGCCTGGTCGTTCGTGCGCGACGACCAGCCCCTCGCCGAGACGGCCGATCAGGTCGCGCTCGCGCTGCGGGACGAGATCACCGATCTCGAGGACGCCGGCATCCGGATCATCCAGGTCGACGAGCCGGCCCTGCGCGAGCTGCTCCCGCTGAAGGCGGCGGACCAGCCGGCGTATCTGGACTGGTCGGTCGGCTCGTTCCGGCTGGCGACGGCGGGGGCACGGGCGGCGACGCAGGTGCACACGCACCTCTGCTACTCGGAGTTCGGCGTCGTGATCGACGCGATCGCCGCGCTCGACGCGGACGTCACCTCGATCGAGGCCGCGCGCAGCCGCGGCGAGGTCATCGGCGACATCGCCGCCTCCGGCTTCGCGCACGGGGTGGGTCCGGGCGTCTACGACATCCACTCGCCGCGCGTGCCGTCCGTCGACGAGATCGCCGCCCTGCTCGAGCGCGCGGCCGCCGAGCTGCCGCTGCGCCTGGTGTGGGTCAACCCCGACTGCGGGCTGAAGACCCGCGGCTACGACGAGACCGTCGCGTCGCTGCGCAACCTGGTCGAGGCGACGACGCGCGTCCGGGAGGCCGTGGCAGCACAGGTCTGATCCCTGCCGTGTGACATGCCTGTGGCGCGTGTCACAGAACCGGTGGGGTCGGGCGTGGGTTGCCCGCGTGTCGTGTGACATGCCTGTGGGGCGTGTCACACAACCGGCGGGGTGGGGCGTGGGTTGCCCGCGTGTCGTGTGACATGCCTGTGGGGCGTGTCACACAACCGGTGGGTGCGGCCGCGCGGCACCCCCCCGCCCACGCGGCCGCGCGACGGGTCAGACGGCGCGGAGGACCGCGACGACCTTGCCGAGCACGACGGCGTCGTCGCCGAGGATCGGTTCGAACGCCGAGTTGCGGGGGAGCAGCCACGTGTGGCCGTCGCGCTGGCGGAACGTCTTGACGGTGGCCTCGTCGTCGAGCATCGCCGCGACGATGTCGCCGTTCTCCGCCGTCGACTGGGTGCGCACGACGACCCAGTCGCCGTCGCAGATGGCCGCGTCGATCATCGACTCGCCGCTCACGCGCAGCATGAACAGCTCGCCCTTGCCGACGAGCTGGCGGGGCAGCGGGAAGATCTCCTCGACCTGCTGGTCGGCGGTGATCGGCACGCCGGCGGCGATCCGTCCGACGAGAGGCACGAGCGCGGCGTCGCCGAGCGCCGGCGCCGTGTCTGCGGGGTTCTCCGTGGCGACGCCCGGCAGGTCGATGAGGACCTCCAGGGCACGCGTCTTGCCCTGATCGCGGCGGAGGTAGCCGCTCAGCTCCAGCTGGTTGAGCTGGTGCGTCACGCTCGACAGGGACTTGAGGCCGACGGCATCGCCGATCTCGCGCATGCTCGGCGGGTAGCCGTGCTGCGCGATCGACCGCTGGATGACCTCCAGGATCGCGAGCTGCTTGTCGCTGAGGCTCTTCCGGCGACGCGTCTGCGGCTTGTCGGTCAGGTGCGGCTTATCGGCCGTCGGTGGCTTCTCGCTCATGGGGGCCGTCCTCTCTCCGGTCACGCCTTCGAATGTCGGAGGTTCGTGGTGGGGTCTTCTCATCGAAACCGTATCCGGTCTCGCAGATGTCCTCCGGCAAGCGCTCGCGTGTCGCCTTCGATCCATCTGCGATTCGGACGCACTTGACAGACTAGCAAGTTCGAAGATAGCTTCGGAAGAGAGATCCGCATCCTGCCCCTCCCGGCCGAGGGGCGGATGCGAATCTCCTCACAGCTTCGAGGAGGAGCCATGACCACCATCGACATCGTCCGCGTCCCCGCACTCACCGTGCCGACGACCCGGCTGCGTCTGACGACGCGCGGTCGTCGTGTGGTGGCGGCCGTCGCCGCACTGCCGGCGGTCGTGGCGCTGAGCCTCGCGATCCTCTCCAGCGGGGGTGCCGTCGCCTCGGGCGAGGCGGGTGCGCCGGCGGGCACGTTCGACACCGTCACGGTGCTGCCGGGCGACACGCTCTGGTCGATCGCGCAGGACGTCGCGCCCGCTCACGATCCCCGCGACGTCGTCGGTGAGATCATGCGCCTGAACGCGCTGCCGTCGGCCGGCCTGGTCGCCGGGCAGACGATCGCGATCCCCACCGCCTACGCGACGGGCGGGTGACCGGGCGCGCCGCCTACGATGGGACAGGTGAGCGCACGCCTTGACGACCTGCCCCTCCGCGACGATCTGCGCGGGCTGACCCCCTACGGTGCCCCGCAGGCTCCGCTGCCGGTCGCCCTCAACGTCAACGAGAACACCCACCCGGTGCCCGCCGAGGTCGCCGACGACATCCTCGACGGCATCGCGCGGGCGCTGCACGAGATCAACCGGTACCCGGACCGCGAGTTCACCGCGCTGCGCGAGGGCTTCGCCGAGTATCTCGGGCACGGGCTCACGCGCGACCAGATCTGGGCGGCCAACGGCTCCAACGAAGTGCTCCAGCACCTGCTGCTGGCCTTCGCCGGCCCCGGGCGCACGGCGTTCGGGTTCGCGCCCACCTACTCCATGTACCCGCTGCTCACCGGCGCGACCGGCGCGCGCTATCTCGCCGGCACCCGGGGCGTGGACTACACCCTGTCGGCCGCCGATGCCGCGGCGCAGGTGGACCGCGCCCAGCCCGACGTCGTCTTCCTCTGCGCACCGAACAACCCGACCGGCAGTCCGCTCGGCCTCGACGTGGTGGAGGCCGTCTACGAGGCCAGCCGGGGCATCGTGATCGTCGATGAGGCGTACGGGGAGTTCGCGCCCCGTGAGGAGCGTTCCGCCCTCACGCTGCTGCCCGGTCGCGAACGGCTCGTCGTGTCGCGCACGATGAGCAAGGCGTTCGCCTTCGCCGGCGCGCGGGTGGGGTACCTCGCGGCCGACCCGGCCGTGATCGACGCGCTGCGCCTGGTCCGGCTGCCCTACCACCTGAGCGCGCTCACGCAGGCGGCCGCCTCGGCGGCGCTGCGGCACGCGTCGACGATGCTCGGCATGGTCGACGAGATCGTCGCCCAGCGCGATCGGATCTCGGCGACGCTGTCGGCACTCGGTTACACGCCGTACGAGAGCTGGACGAACTTCGTGCTCTTCTCGGGTGTCGACGACCCGGCGGCGACCTGGCAGGGGCTCTACGACCGCGGCGTCCTCATCCGCGACGTCGGCATTCCGCACAGCCTGCGGGTGACGGCCGGCACCGAGGCGGAGTCGACGGCGTTCCTCGAGGCGCTGGCGTCACTGTAAGACGCGTCGGCGCCGCCTGCGGCGTCGGTAGACTCGAGGCATGAGCACCCCCGCGCCCCGATCGGCCTCTCTGCGTCGTGCGACGAGCGAGTCCACCGTCGAGCTCGAACTGGATCTCGACGGCACCGGCCGCAGCCACATCGACACGACCGTGCCGTTCTTCGACCACCTGCTGACGGCGTTCGCGAAGCACTCGCTCACCGACCTCACGGTGCGCGCATCGGGGGACACCGACATCGACGCGCACCACACGGTCGAGGACGTCTCCATCGTGCTCGGGCAGGCGATCCGCCAGGCACTGGGCGACAAGGCGGGGATCTCCCGCTACGGCGACGCCCTCGTGCCGCTGGACGAGGCGCTCGCGCAGGCGGTCGTCGACATCAGCGGTCGCCCCTACCTCGTGCACTCCGGCGAGCCGGTCGGGTTCGAGCACCACCTCATCGGCGGGCACTTCACCGGCTCGCTCGTGCGGCACACGTTCGAGGCGATCGCGTTCCACGCGGCCCTGACCGTGCACGTCACGGTCCTCGGCGGGCGCGACCCGCACCACATCGCCGAGGCCGAGTACAAGGCGTTCGCGCGCGCGTTCCGCCAGGCGAAGTCCGCGGATCCCCTCGTGCAGGGCATTCCCAGCACGAAGGGCGCCCTGTGACCGGACGCCCACTGGTGGCGGTGCTCGACTACGGGTCGGGCAACGTGCACTCGGCGGTGAAGGCGCTGGCCGCGGCGGGCGCCGATGCGCGGCTGACGGCCGACCGCGGCCTGATCCAGGATGCCGCCGGGCTCGTCGTGCCGGGCGTCGGCGCGTTCCGCGCCGTCATGGACGCGCTGCGCGCGAGCCGCGGCGACGAGATCATCGATCGCCGCCTCGCCGGCGGGCTGCCGGTGCTGGGGATCTGCGTGGGCATGCAGGTGCTCTTCGAGCACGGCGTCGAGCGCGGCGTCGACACCGACGGCCTCGGCGAGTGGCCCGGCGCGGTCACGGCTCTCGACGCGCCGGTGCTGCCGCACATGGGCTGGAACACGGTGCGCGCCGGTGCCGGCTCCACGCTCTTCCGGGGGATCGAGGACGAGCGCTTCTACTTCGTCCACTCCTTCGGCGCGCAGCACTGGTCGCTCGATGTGATCCGGCCGTTCCGTGAGCCGGTCGTCACCTGGTGCGACTACGGCACGCCGTTCCTCGCCGCGGTCGAGAACGGTCCGCTGTCGGCGACGCAGTTCCATCCCGAGAAGAGCGGGGCGGCCGGCATCCGCCTGCTGGCGAACTGGATCGAGTCCCTGCCGCGCCCGTAGTAGCCTCGTTGCTTGTGCGTGCGCGCCCCTCGCGCATCAAGAGACCTCAGCTGGAGCCATGAACGATTTCGCTTCCATTCCCGAACTGATTCTCCTGCCGGCCGTCGACGTCGCCGACGGCAAGGCCGTGCGGCTGACCCAGGGTGCCGCCGGCACCGAGACCAGCTACGGCGATCCGGTCGACGCGGCGCATGCCTGGGCGGAGCAGGGTGCGCAGTGGATCCACCTCGTCGACCTCGACGCGGCGTTCGGCCGCGGCAGCAACGCGCACTTGCTGCGCAAGGTGATCAAGCAGCTGCGCGGCGTGCAGGTCGAGCTGTCCGGCGGCATCCGCGACGACGCGACCCTCGAGGCCGCGCTGGAGTCCGGGGCCGCGCGGATCAACCTGGGCACGGCCGCGCTCGAGAACCCCGAATGGGCCGCCGACGCCATCTCGCGCTACGGCGAGGCGATCGCCGTCGGGCTCGATGTGCGCGGCACGACGCTCGCCGCCCGCGGCTGGACCCGCGAGGGGGGCGACCTCTGGGAGGTGCTCGCGCGTCTCGAAGACGCCGGGTGCAGCCGCTACGTGGTGACCGACGTGACCAAGGACGGCATGCTCAACGGCCCGAACATCGAGCTGCTGCGCGAGATCGTCACCCGCACGCCCAAGCCCGTCATCGCCTCGGGCGGTATCTCGAGCCTCGATGACATCGCCGCGCTGCGCGAGCTCGTGCCGCTCGGCGTCGAGGGCGCGATCGTGGGCAAGGCCCTCTACGCGGGCGCGTTCACGCTCGTCGAGGCGCTGGATGTCGCCGGACGCTGATCACCCGGATGCCGCGTGCCACCACGGGGACTCCGCCGGAGTGCCGTGGGAAGGGCGCAGCTTCCAGTCCAATCCGCACGCCGGAGACGACGGAACGGCCGATCCCGCGCTGCTCGCGGCGCTGACGGCCTTCCGCGACGGCTCGGGCGCGGCCGGCGCCGTCGTCGAGGCGTACCGCGCCGCGCGTCTGCTGATCCCGCTGGTCGCCGAGAAGGGTGACGAGGGCGTCGGCCCGACGGGGCTCACCGTCGACAAGACGCAGGAGCTGTCGATCGTCACCGTCGCGGCCCCCGACGGCCGGCGCGTGCTGCCGGTGTTCACGTCCGTGGCGACGCTCGCCCGGTGGGATGCCGCGGCGCGGCCTGTGCCGGTGGAGGGCACGCGCACGGCGCTCGCGGCTGCGGACGACGACACCGACCTGATCGTCATCGACCCGACGTCGGAGACCGAGTTCGTGCTGCGCCGTCCCGCCGTGTGGGCGATCGGCCAGGGTCAGCCGTGGGAGCCGGCGCACGAGTCGCCCGAGGTGTTCGCGGGGCTGCAGGCGAGCATCGGGGGAGAGCTCGGCGTGCTCGACCTGTCGGTCGCGCCGGGGGATCCCGCGGCACGGCTGCGCGGGCCGGAGCTGATCGTGCGGCTGCACCTGATCGACGGACTCGACCAGTCCGAGCTCGACGCGATCCTGCAGCGCCTCGCGGCGCGGTGGGCCGCCGACGACCGCATCGCGGTCCTGGTCGACTCCCTGACGGTCAAGCTCCTGCGCGCCGCGCCCTGAAACGGCGGCCCGAGACGGGGTGAGGTCAGTTGACGGGGCCGGTGTACTTCTCGCCGGGACCCTTGCCGATCGGGTCGGGGATCGTCGAGGCCTCGCGGAACGCCAGCTGCAGCGACCGCAGCCCGTCGCGCAGCGAGCGCGCGTGCATGTCGCTGATCTCGGGGGCCCCGGCGGTGATGAGGCCGGCCAGGGCGTTGATGAGCTTGCGCGCCTCGTCGAGGTCCCGCTGCGCGGCGGGGTCGTCGGCCAGGCCGACCTTCACGGCGGCCGCGCTCATCAGATGGACCGCGGCGGTCGTGATCACCTCGACGGCGGGAACATCCGCGATGTCGCGGCTGGCGGCCTGAGCCGCCCGCTCCTGCTCCTCCCAGCGCTGCTGCCGCTGGTCGTCGGCCTGATACGCGTGCTGGTCGCCGGCATCCGGAATCGTGTCCACGTGCTGCTCTCTGCTAGACTGTGCGGGCACCGGAGTGTTCTACTCCGGTTCGAAAGAGGATCACATCCCACCCGCGCTTGCCGCTCCAGGCTACCGGGTCACGCACTCCGCCCCGGCCACGGGGTAGTCCCTCCGCGGGAATCAGGGTGCAGAACACTGAATGCCGATGCGCGCGCATCGTGCGGGGTGGACGTGAGGCTCTTCCGCCCGAGGCACTTCCCTGTGCCCCGGTGGCCGTCCACCGCACGAACAGGAGTCCCGCACATCAGCGATCCCCGCACCAACGACCGCATCCGCGTCCCCGAGGTCCGCCTCGTCGGTCCCGCCGGAGAGCAGGTCGGCGTCGTCCGTATCGAGGTCGCCCTGCGTCTGGCGCAGGAGGCCGACCTGGACCTCGTCGAGGTGGCTCCCAACTCGAAGCCTCCCGTTGTCAAGATCATGGACTACGGGAAGTTCAAGTACGAGGCCGCCCAGAAGGCCAAGGAGGCCCGTCGCAACCAGGCGAACACGATCCTCAAAGAGGTGCGTTTCCGTCTGAAGATCGAGGCCCACGACTACACGACCAAGCTCAAGCGCGCCGAGGGCTTCCTCAAGACCGGCGACAAGGTCAAGGCGATGATCCTGTTCCGCGGCCGCGAGCAGCAGAAGCCGGAGCAGGGTGTGCGCCTGCTCCGCAAGTTCGCCGAGGATGTGGCCGAGTTCGGCACCGTGGAGTCCAACCCCACGATCGACGGTCGCAACATGGTGATGGTCATCGCGCCGCACAAGAACAAGTCCGAGGTCAAGACCGAGCAGAACGCGACGCGTGCGGCGAACAAGCAGGCCGCCCGGGTCGCCCGTCACGGCTCGGCGTCCACGGACGACGCGCCCGCCGCCTCGGCGGACTGAGCGCCCCACAGACTCCCGCCCCGCGGGACCGAGACTCCCGCCTGGCGGGAAGCACAACGAAGGAAGAGAAATGCCGAAGCAGAAGACCCACTCGGGTGCCAAGAAGCGCTTCAAGGTCACCGGAAGCGGAAAGATCAAGAAGCAGCAGGCGAACCTCCGCCACAACTTCGAGGGCAAGCCGACCAAGCGCACGCGCCGTCTGTCGGCCGACAAGATCCTGGCCCCGGGCGACGCGAAGGTCGCCAAGAAGCTCCTCGGCATCTGAACGCCGACGCACGTAGAGGAAGTATGAGAAATGGCTAGAGTCAAGCGGGCTGTCAACGCCCACAAGAAGCGTCGCGTCATCCTGGAGCGCGCCTCCGGTTACCGCGGTCAGCGTTCGCGTCTGTACCGGAAGGCGAAGGAGCAGGTCACCCACTCGCTCGTCTACGCGTACCGGGACCGTCGCAAGCGCAAGGGCGACTTCCGTCGCCTGTGGATCCAGCGCATCAACGCCGCTGCCCGCCAGAACGGCGTGACCTACAACCGCTTCATCCAGGGCCTCGGCCTTGCGGGCGTGCAGGTCGACCGCCGCATGCTCGCCGACCTGGCCGTCAACGAGCCCGCCGTCTTCGCGTCGCTCGTCGAGACCGCCAAGAAGGCCCTGCCGGCCGACGTCAACGCGCCCAAGGCCTGAACGCACTGAAGGCCTGACACACGGCATCCCGAACGGGGCGTCCTCCACACGGAGGGCGCCCCGTTCGCACGCGTGGTCGCCAGATGCGCGGTCGCGGATCAGTACACTGAGACCGTGCTCGAGAACCCCCGTTCCCCGCGCGTGCGCGCCGTCGCGAAGCTCACCAAGCGCAGCGCCCGTCAGGAGACGGGGCTGTTCCTCCTCGAGGGCCCGCAGGCGGCCCGGGAGGCGCTGGCCTATCGCCCCGACACCCTCGTCGACCTGTTCGCCACGCCGACCGCGATGGACAAGCACGCGGACGTCCGCGACGCCGCACGCGACGCCGGGATCGAGGTCGAGTTCACCACCGAGGCGGTGCTCGACGCGATGGCCGACACCGTCACCCCGCAGGGCATCGTCGCCGTCGCGCGGCAGTCGCCCACCGCGCTGCGCGACATCTTCGCCGACGGGCCGCGCCTCGTGGTGATCTGCGAGGAAGTGCGCGATCCGGGCAACCTCGGCACCATCATCCGCGCCGCCGATGCGGCGGGAGCGGATGCCGTGATCCTCAGCGGCCGGACCGTCGACCCCTACAATCCCAAGGTGGTGCGCGCCACCACCGGCTCTCTGTTCCACGTGCCGATCGCCGTGGGAGCCGAACTGGCGGCCACCGTCGAGCGCGCGCACGGCGCCGGACTGCGGGTCATCGCCGCCGACGTCGGGGGCGAGGACTTCCTCGCGCACCGCGCCGTGCTCGCCGAGCCGACCGCGTGGCTGTTCGGCAACGAGGCACGGGGCCTGGACGATGCCGGGCTCGCTCTGGCGGATCTGGCGCTGCGCCTGCCGATCTACGGCGCGGCCGAGTCGCTCAATCTGGCGACGGCGGCCAGCGTCTGCCTGTACGAGAGCGCCTTCGCGCAGCGCGCCGCCGGCTGATCCGATCGACTCCGCCGCGCGCGGCGCTGTCACGGATCGGTAAAGGTGCTGTGGAATTCCTCCACACCGAGGGCATCATCCCGCTAGGGTGACGACATGACGAGCTCTGCAGACGAGACATCGCCGAAGACGTCGAACATCTCTGTGCGTCGTGGAGACCCGCTGGTGGTCATCGAGAACGTGCAGAAGCACTACGGCGACTTCCAGGCGCTCACCGACATCGACCTCACCGTGCATCGCGGCGAGGTCGTCGTCGTCATCGGCCCGTCCGGCTCGGGCAAGTCGACACTGTGCCGGACGATCAACCGCCTCGAGACGATCACGAGCGGCACGATCGCGATCGACGGCAAGGAGCTCCCGAAGGAGGGCAAGGGACTCGCCGCGCTCCGTGCCGACGTCGGGATGGTCTTCCAGTCGTTCAACCTGTTCGCCCACCTGACGATCCTCGACAACGTCACGCTCGGCCCCATCAAGGTGAAGGGCATCAAGCGGTCCGAGGCCGAGGCGGCCGCGAAGACTCTCCTGGACCGCGTGGGGGTGGGGCAGCAGGCCTCCAAGTTCCCCGCGCAGCTGTCGGGCGGCCAGCAGCAGCGCGTCGCGATCGCGCGCGCGCTCGCGATGCAGCCGAAGGTCATGCTCTTCGATGAGCCGACCAGTGCGCTCGATCCCGAGATGATCAACGAGGTCCTCGACGTCATGGTCGGCCTCGCCCAGGACGGCATGACGATGATCGTCGTCACCCACGAGATGGGATTCGCCCGCAAGGCCGCCGACCGCGTCGTCTTCATGGCCGACGGTCAGATCGTAGAAGAGGCGACGCCGGACGAGTTCTTCACCAACCCGCAGAGCGCGAGAGCGAAGGACTTCCTGTCCAAGCTCATCACGAACTGAGACCTGCAGCGCCCGTGCAACGCGCTGTCCGCAGGAAACGCACACTAGGAGGAGCTCGAATGCGCAAGACGAGACTGATGACGATTGCCGGCCTGGCGGCTGTGACTGCGCTCGCCCTGACCGGCTGCGCCGGCGGTGCGGGCGGTGACGACCCGTGGGAGGTCGCGGAGGACTTCACCCTGGAGGGAAGCCCCACGTTCGCCCGGATGTCCGCCGCCGGGGTGGCCAGTCTCGGCATCCGCGAGGACCAGCCGGGCCTCGGCATGCTCGACGCCGCCAGCAACGAGCGGACCGGGTTCGACGTGGACATCGCCCGCTGGATCGCCGCGTCGCTCGGCTTCGGCGAGTCCGACCTCACATACACGGCGGTGCCCTCCGCCAACCGCGAGCAGGCCATCGTCAACGGCGACATCGATTTCATGGTCGGCACGTACTCGATCACCGACTCCCGCAAGGAGCAGATCGACTTCGCCGGCCCGTACTTCGTCACCGGGCAGGGTCTGTTGGTGGCAGCTGACAGCACCATCGCGAGCGACGCGGACCTGACGGCAGATGTGACGGTCTGCTCGGTCACCGGTTCGACGCCGATCCAGAACATCCGCGAGCGGTATGACGCGCAGACGGTCGAGTTCGACACGTACTCCCTGTGCGTCGAAGCCCTCCGGCAGGACCAGGTGGATGCGGTGACCACCGATGAGGCGATCCTCATCGGCTACGCGGCCCAGTACCCCGACGAGATCAAGGTCGTCGGCGAACCGTTCAGCGTCGAGCGCTACGGCATCGGCGTTCCCAAGGGGGACGACGCCCTCCGCAACCACATCAACGACCTCTTCGAGGACAACCCCGACATCTGGCAGGCGATCTTCGATCGCAACCTCGGCGCGTCCGGCACGGTCGTAGAGCAGCCCGCGGTCGACCGCTACTGATCCCCTCGTTCCGGGAGGAGGGGGCATCTCCTCCTCCCGGAACGACTTCGACGAAGACCGGGAGGGAGAGGCATGGCCACCTTCATCGACAACTCGGACCTGTGGTTGCAAGCGCTGTGGGGGACACTGCAGCTCTTCCTCGGCGGTCTGGTGATCGCACTTGTGCTGGGCTTCATCGTCGGTGCGATGCGCGTCTCGCCCGTCCCGATCGCCCGCGCCGTCGGGACCCTCTATGTGAACACGATCCGCAACACGCCGCTCACCCTGGTCTTCTTCGCGCTCGCGTTCGCGCTGCCGATCCTCCTGAGCCTGCGCAACGTCGACTACATGATGCTCGGCATCTGGGCGCTCGGCATCTACACGGCCACGTACGTCGCGGAGGTGCTCCGCTCCGGCATCAACACGGTCCCCGTCGGTCAGGCCGAGGCCGCCCGGGCACTCGGTCTCACCTTCGGGCAGGTCATGTCCCAGGTGGTGCTGCCGCAGGCCTTCCGCTCGGTCATCCCGCCCATCATGTCGGTGATCATCGCGCTGCTCAAGAACACGACCGTCGCCTCCGGCTTCGCGGTCCTCAATCTCGGTTCCATCCGCGGATACCTCAGCGAACGACCGAACTTCAACGTCCTCGAGGTCATGCTCTGGGTCGCTGCCGTCTTCGTCGTGCTCGTGCTGCTCCTCGGGTGGCTGCAACAGGCGTTCGAGCGCAAGTGGAGGGTGGCGCGATGACCTCGGTTCTGTACGACGTCCCCGGCCCGCGTGCGGTCGCGCGCAACCGCATCCTCGGTGTCGTCACCGTCATCGCGGTGATCGCCGTCATCGGGTTCCTGCTCTGGCGGATGTTCGCCACCGGACAGTTCACCGCGGAGAAGTGGCGCATCTTCACCTTCCCGAACGTCTGGGCGCAGGTCGGGCTGCACGCGTGGAACACGGTGTCCGCGTTCCTCGTCGCCGCGGGAGGAGCTCTCGTCCTCGGGTTCGTGCTGGCGATCGGGCGGTTGAGCGACCACGCCTGGGTGCGGGCTCCGTTCACCGTCCTGGTCGAGGTGCTTAGAGCGATTCCCGTGCTGATCTTCATGATGCTGCTCTACTACGCGCTGCCGGTGCTCGGGCTGCGGATGCCGACGTTCTGGGCCGTCGTCATCGCGCTGATCTGCTACAACGGCTCGGTACTGTCGGAGGTCATCCGGGCTGGGGTGCAGTCTCTGCCGCGCGGCCAGAGCGAGGCGGGCTACGCCCTCGGACTGCGCAAAGCCGGTGTCCTGCGTCTCATCCTGCTGCCGCAGGCGATCCGAGCGATGCTCCCCGCCATCATCGCCCAGCTGGTCGTGACGCTGAAGGACACCGCCCTCGGATTCATCATCACGTATCCGGAGCTGCTGTACTACGCGCGATTCCTCGGCAGCCAAGCGCAGTACAACAACCCGGTGATCCCGGCGATGGTGGTCGTGGCGATCATCTACATCGGGCTGTGTCTGCTGCTCTCGCTCGTCGCCGGCGTCGTCGAGAAGCGCATGCGGCGCTCGTCGAAGACATCGATGGTGATGGGGCTGCACCACCCGGTGGGGGAGCTCACCGATACGCAGCTGATCGCCACACAGGCCGGGACCGATGGGGCGACCGGCGCCGAAGGCGGGGGATTCGCGAAGCTCCCGCCGAAGCCGTAGCCGGGAGCGAGTCGAGGGTGGGCACGGGAGGCGACCTCACGCGCCGGTAGACTCGTACCTCGTGTCTGACTCTCCCGAAATCACGCCTGACGCGGTGGATGCCGCTGTCGCCGACGCGCTGGCCGCGATCGCCGCGGCCGCCGGCACGGCCGAGTTGAAGGCCGCCCGGTCCGCGCACAGCGCCGAGGGCTCGCCGCTGGCGCAGCTGAACGCTCAGCTGCGCCACGTCCCGAACGACCGGAAGGCCGAGTTCGGCAAGCTCGTCGGACAGGCGCGCGGGCGCGTGACCCAGGCGCTCGCCGCGCGCGAGGCCGAGCTCGCCGACGCCGAGACCGCCGCGAAGCTCGAGGCCGAGCGCATCGACATCACGGCGCTGCCGCAGCGCGCACGCGTGGGCGCCCGGCATCCCCTCACCCTGCTGCAGGAGCAGATCGGCGACATCTTCGTCGGCATGGGATGGGAGATCGCCGAAGGGCCCGAGCTCGAGCACGAGTGGTACAACTTCGACTCGCTCAACACCGACGTCGATCACCCGGCGCGCTCGATGCAGGACACCTTCTACATCGATCCCGTCGAGCGGCACCTCGTGCTGCGCACACAGACGAGCCCCGTGCAGATGCGCTCGATGCTCACCCGCGACCTGCCGGTCTACGTCGTCTCGCCCGGGCGGGTGTACCGCGCCGACGAGTTCGATGCGACGCACCTGCCGGTGTTCAGCCAGTTCGAGGGCCTGGTGATCGACAAGGGCATCACGATGGCGCACCTGCGCGGGACGCTGGACCACGTCGCCCGGGCGCTGTTCGGCGCCGAGGCGAAGACGCGTCTGCGCGCGAACTTCTTCCCCTTCACCGAGCCGTCCGCGGAACTGGACCTGTGGCACCCGACCTTCAAGGGCGGCGCGCGCTGGATCGAGTGGGGCGGCTGCGGCATGGTCAACCCCAACGTGCTGCGCTCGGCCGGCATCGACCCCGAGGAGTACTCCGGCTTCGCGTTCGGCATGGGGATCGAGCGGACGCTGATGTTCCGCTCCGATGTGAAGGACATGCGCGACATGGCCGAAGGCGATGTCCGCTTCAGCGAGCAGTACGGAATGGTGGTCTGATGCGCGTCCCGCTCTCGTGGCTGCGTGAGTACGTCGAGGTGCCGGCCGACGCCGCACCCGACGACGTCCTCGCCGCCCTCGTGTCCGTCGGCTTCGAGGAGGAGGACGTCCACGGCTTCGCCCTGACCGGTCCGATCGTCGTGGGCCAGGTCGTGGAGTTCGTCGAGGAGCCGCAGTCCAACGGCAAGACGATCCGCTGGTGTCAGGTCGACGTGGGCGAGGCGAACGGCGGCGTCCGCGGCGTCGTGTGCGGCGCACGCAACTTCTTCGCCGGTGACAAAGTCGTCGTGACGCTGCCGGGCGCCGTGCTGCCGGGGCCGTTCCCGATCGCGGCCCGCAAGACCTACGGCCACGTGTCGGACGGCATGATCGCCTCGGCCAAGGAGCTGGGACTCGGCGAGGAGCACGCCGGCATCCTCCGGCTGGTCGAGCTGGGCCTGGACCCCGAGGTCGGCGCGGACGCGATCGCGCTGCTGGGCCTCGACGACGTCGCCGTGGAGATCAACGTCACCCCCGATCGCGGCTACGCGCTGTCGCTGCGCGGCGTGGCCCGCGAGTACGCGCACGCGACCGGGGCCGCGTTCCGCGACCCCGGCGTGCGGTCGTTCGACGAGCTGGCGCAGCCTACGGGCGGCTTCGCGGTCGCCGTCGAGGACGAGGCCCCGATCCGCGGCCGGGTGGGGGCGAGCGAGTTCGTCGCGCGCATCGTGCGCGACGTGGACCCCACCAAGCCCACGCCGCCGTGGATGGTGGCGCGACTGACCCTGGCCGGCATCCGCTCGCTCGGCATCCTCATCGACATCACCAACTACGTGATGCTCGAATTGGGCAACCCGATCCACGGGTACGACCTCGACAAGCTCAGCGGCGGGATCACCGTGCGCCGCGCGGCGCCCGGCGAGAAGCTGCAGACCCTCGACGGCAAGGAGCGCACCCTCTCGGGAGAGGACCTGCTCATCACCGACGCGTCGGGACCCATCGGCCTCGCCGGCGTCATGGGCGGCGGCACGACCGAGATGAGCGGCACGACGCGCAACGTCCTGATCGAGGCCGCCGTCTTCGACCCGGTGTCGATCGCGCGCACCGCCCGCCGGCACAAGCTGCCCTCCGAAGCATCCAAGCGGTTCGAACGCGGCGTCGACCCGCTCATCCCGTTCGTCGCGGCCCGCCGGGTCGCCGACCTCATGGGCGAGTACGCCGGCGGCACGCTCGACGTCGAGACCGGCGGCGCGCTGTTCGCCGAGGTCTTCCTCGCCGAGATCCCACTGCCGCGCGGGTTCGTCTCGGGGCTGATCGGCGTCGACTACGCCGACGCCGAGGTCGTCGGCGCTCTCGAGACCATCGGCTGCGAGGTGACGGCATCCGATCAGGGGTGGCAGGTGATCCCGCCGTCCTGGCGCCCCGACCTGACCGACAAGTGGACGCTCGCCGAGGAGGTCGCCCGCATCACGGGGTACGACCGGATCCCGTCGGTGCTGCCGATCCCGCCGTCGGGCAGCGGCTTCACCGCCGCGCAGCAGGGGCGGCGCCGGGTCGCGAACGCGCTCGCCGCCGCCGGCTTCGTCGAGACGCCCTCGTTCGGCTTCACGACCGAGGAGCAGAACGACCTGCACGGCTCGGCCACGGGGGAGCACCTCCCGTCGATCAAGCTCGCCAACCCGCTCGACGGTCAGGCGCCGTTCCTGCGCCGGTCACTCGTGCCCGGCCTGCTGCAGGTCGCCCACCGCAACGCCTCGCGCGGACTGACCGACCTGGCGCTGTTCGAGACCGGCAGCGTGTTCCTGCCCGAGCCGGGCGTGCGCTACGGCACCGAGACCGTGCCGCCGGCGGCCGTGCGGCCCGATGCCGGCACCCTCGCCGCGCTCGACGCCGCGCTTCCGCCGCAGCCGCGGCACGTCGCGGTGCTGCTCACCGGCCACCGCATCGCGAAGCAGCCGGGCGAGCCGGCCACGCCGTTCGATGTCGCCGACGCTCTGGATGCCGTGCGCGTCATCGCCGCCGCCGTGGGGCTGGAGGTCACCGTCTCCCAGGGGCAGCGTGCCGCGCTGCACCCGGGCCGCGCGGGCACCCTGTCGGCGGCGGGGACCGAGGTCGGCTACGTCGGCGAGCTGCTCCCTGCGGTGGCCGACGCGGCGGACCTGACCGGCCGCGTCGTCGTCGCCGAGCTGGATCTCGATCTGCTGCTGGCACTGGCGGACGGGCGTGTGGTCGCGGCATCCCTGTCGGGATACCCGGTCGCGACGCAGGACGTCTCGCTCGTCGTGGAAGCCGACATCCCTGCCGCCGCCGTGCGCGAGGCGCTCGTCGAGGGTGCGGGAGAGCTCCTGGAGTCGCTGCGTCTGGTCGACGACTACCGTGGCCAGGGCGTGCCGGACGGTGCGAAGAGCCTGACGTTCGCGCTGCGCTTCCGCGCCGGCGACCGGACGCTGACGGCGGCCGAGGCGACCGAGGCGAAGCTCGCCGGTGTCGCCGTCGCCGCCGCCCGCTTCGGCGCGACGCTGCGCGAGTAGTCCCGGTCTCGGCGGAGAAGCGGCGGGAGCGGCCCCCTCGGTAGGCTCGGACGGTGAGTCAGACCCCGCCCGTCCCCGCCCTGCAGCTCGCAGGGCTCGTGAAGCAGTTCGGCGAGAAGGTCGCCGTCGCCGGCATCGACCTGGAGGTTCCGCAAGGCTCGTTCTTCGGCCTCGTCGGCCCGAACGGCGCCGGCAAGACCACGACGCTGTCGATGGCCACGGGCCTGCTGCGCCCCGACGCCGGCGCCGCCTGGGTGCACGGCGTCGACGTGTGGCAGCGGCCGGTCGAGGCCAAGCGGATGATCGGCAACCTCGCCGACGGCGTCCGCCTGTTCGACCGCCTCACGGGCGAGCAGCTGATCACCTACACGGCCATGATGTTCGGGCTGCCGCGTCCCGAGATCGCCCCGCGTGTCTCGGACCTGCTCGAGCTCATGGACCTGAGCGAAGCCGCCGGCACGATCGTCGCGGACTACTCCGCGGGCATGACGAAGAAGGTCGCGCTCGCCTGCGCGCTCGTCCACGCGCCGCGCCTGCTCGTCCTCGACGAGCCGTTCGAGTCGGTCGACCCCGTCTCGGCCGCCAACATCGAGGACGTCCTGCGCAGCTACACGCGCTCGGGCGGCACCGTCATCGTCTCGAGCCACTCCATGGACCTCGTCCAGCGCATGTGCGACCACGTCGCGATCATCGCCGCCGGACGAATCCTGGCCGCCGGCAGCGTCGACGACGTGCGCGGCGCCCAGACGCTGCAGGACCGCTTCGTCGAGCTCGTCGGCGGACGCCACACCTCCGAGGGGCCGCAGTGGTTGCGACAGTCCTGAGGCTCCGCTACCGCATCCTCGCCAACACCCTCGCACGCCGCCCGTGGCAGCTGGTGGGATTCGTCTTCGGCATCCTGTGGGCGCTGTGGATCCTCGGCATGGCGGTCGCCGGCCTGATCGCGCTGAGCCTCCTGCAGGGACTGGACGTCGCGCGCGCCGTCGCGACCATCGGCGGATCGCTCCTGCTCCTGGGCTGGGTGATCGGACCGCTGCTGATCGCGGGCCTCGAGACGACGGTGGATGCCGGTCGCCTCGCGCCCTTCCCCCTGTCCACGCCGCAGGTGATGCGCGCTCTCGTGGCGACCGGGATCACCGGCATCCCCGGGATCGTCACGGCTCTCGTGTCGCTGTCCACCGTCGTGCTCTGGCTGCGCTGGCCCGTCGCGGCGGCCGTCGCCGTGCCCTGCATCGTGATCGCGGTGCTCCTGTGCGTCGTCGCGACGCAGCTGATGTCGTCGCTGGCGAGGGGGCTCGGCGGCAATCGCCGGGGGCGGGAGGTCATCGGCACGGTCGTCCTGGCCCTCGTGGTCCTGGCGGGGCCGATCCTCACGGGGGTGTTCGCGCTCATCGACCAGGCCGTCGACCTCGGCGTCCGCATCGCCCAGGTCGTCGACATCCTCGCCTGGACGCCGTTGGGTGCGGCCTGGGCCGTGCCCGGCGACCTGGCCGCCGGGGAGGGGCTGACCGCCCTCGCGCGCTTCGCGATCGCCGCGGCGACGCTGGTCGCCCTGTGGCTGCTGTGGCAGCGGTCGCTCGACTCCTCGGTGACCTCGCCGCCGCAGCGCGCGAGCCGCGCCGCCAAGCCGGGCGCGCTCGGCCTGTTCGGCCGCATGCCCACCGGGGGAGTCGGGGCGACCTGGGCGCGTTCGCTCACCGCGTGGCTGCGCGACCCGCGGTACCTGCGTCAGCTGCTCGTGATCCCCCTGTTCCCGGTGGTGTTCGTGTTCGCGGGCGGCGTCGACGGCTGGCTGTTCAGCGCGTCGGCCGTGATGTGCGCGCTCGTCCTGTCGATCGCCGGCTACGCCGACGTGTCCTACGACGGCACGGCGTTCGCGTCGGTGCTGTCCACCGGCATCCGGGGCCGGGCCGACCGGCTCGGGCGCCTCTGCGCAGCGGCGTGCATCGGCATCCCGCTGACGGTGCTGGTGGGGATCGTGACGGCGGCGGTCGGAGATGCGTGGCAGACGCTCCCGGCCGTGCTCGGTGCCGCGCTCGGGCTGCTGCTGGCCGGCTACGGGGTCACGGCGGTCTCCTCGGCCCTGCTGGTCGTCCCCGTCGCGCGCCCCGGCGACAGCCCGTTCAAGACCGTGCCCGGTCAGACGCTGCTCAACGGGCTCATCGTGTTCGTCGTGTGGGGTGCGTGCCTCGTCCTCGCGACGCCCGCGATCGTGCTCGCGGTGCTGTCCCTCGTGTCGAACCGGGAGACGCTCGGCTGGATCTCGCTGCTGGTCGCGATCGTCGTCGGCGCGGGCGCGATCGTCGCCGGCGTCGTCGTGGGCGGGCGCACCATCGAGCGCACCGGCCCCGATCTGCTCGCGCGCATCAAGGCCTTCCCGACCTGATCGCGACCGCTCGGGTCCCGCGCGCGGTTGCGCCGTGAGCGGACGGCCGGGCGGACCGCGCCGCGGCCTGATGGGATGGGACGCATGACCCAGGTGCTGATCCTCGGCGGAACCGGCTGGCTGAGCGGACGTGTCGCGCAGGCTTGGCTCGCGCGCGGCGCCGACGTCACCTGCCTCGCCCGCGGCGGCCGACCCGTCCCCGTCGGCGCAACGCTCGCGGCGGCCGACCGCTCGGCCGCCGATGCCTACGCCGCCGTCGCGACCCGCGACTGGGACGAGGTCGTCGATGTGTCCTCGAGCCCGGCCCACGTCGCCGGCGCCGTCGTTGCCCTCGGCGACCGCGCCGCGCACTGGAGCTACGTGTCGAGCATCTCGGTGTACGCGGACGCCGACGTCGCCGGCGCGGACGAGTCGGCAGCCCTGGCCGAGCCGGCCGCACCGGGGGAGGAGGACGACTACTCCCGCGCCAAGTCGGCCGCCGAGCGGTCGGTGCGCGCGCTCGCCGACCGCGCGGCGACCGTCCGGCCCGGGCTCATCGTCGGACCCGGCGACCCCACCGACCGCTTCGGGTACTGGGTCGCCCGGTTCGCGCTGGCCGGCGACGGCGCCGTCCTCGTGCCGGACGCGCCCGAGGCCCGCACCCAGGTCATCGACGTCGACGATCTGACCGCCTTCCTCGTGGATGCCGGTGCCCGCGGCTGGGCGGGCACCGTCAACGCCATCGGGCCGAGCGCGCCGCTGGTCGCGGTGCTCGCGGCGGCGCGGCGCGTGGCCGGCCACACCGGCGCGGTCGTCGCGACCGACCCGGCGTGGCTCACCGCCCACGCGGTCGCCCACTGGGCCGGCGAGCGGTCCCTGCCGCTGTGGCTGCCCGCCGACCTGCCCGGCTTCGCGACCCGAGATGTGTCCGCGTACGCGGCGGCGGGCGGCGGCATCCGCCCTCTGGAGGAGACGCTCGCGCGCGTGCTCGCCGACGAGCGTGCGCGAGGGCTCGACCGCCCGCGCCGCGCGGGCCTGACCCGGGCGGACGAGCTCGCGCTGCTGGCTCAGCGGTAGCGGCGTCCCTCGTCGCGGCGGAACAGCCACACCGCCAGCACGCCGAGGACGACGGTCCAGGCGAGGATTCCGAGGACGGCCCACAGCGGAATGCCGGTGCCCGTCGCCGCCCCGACGACGATCTCCCGCGCCTGACGGATGGGGAGGAAGCCCGAGGCGGTGTCCAGCCACGCCGGGAACAGCATCGGGGGCAGGAACAGACCGCCGCCGAACGCGAGCAGGAACATCGCCACCTGCGTGATCGCGATCGCGGCTTTGGGCCCGGAGGTCGTCCCGATGACGACCCCGATCAGCAGGGACGGCACCGCGGTGACGATCACGAGCCCGATCGCGGCGAGCAGGTTCGGCAGACCGGGGCGCGCCTGGGTGAACAGCCCGCCGACGATCAGCAGCGGGATCATCGCCACGGCCGCGATGACGAGCGTGGCCAGCATGAGTCCCGAGATGCGCGCGAGCGTGCTGCCGGGCAGGGTGCGCAGGTACGGCGCCCACGGCTTGGAGCGCTGATCGGCCAGGTCCAGGCCCACCGAGAACAGCCCCGCGGACATGAACGCGAACACGACCATCGACGCCACGGCGGCGGTCGCGAACGCGGCGTTCTCGGTCACGGCGCGCTGCGGCAGGACGAACAGGCAGAACGCGAGGGTCGGGAACACGACCGAGCCGATGATCGCGATCGGCACGCGCAGCGTCTCGAGCAGGGTGTACTTCGTGTGCACGGCGGCCAGGGCGAGTGCGGACATCACGCGGCTCCCTTCGTGGAGTTCTCGGTGCCGACCAGGGTGAGGAAGGCCTCTTCGAGGGTGGCGCCGCGCACCGACAGCTCGGCGAACGGGGTGCCGCTCGTGACGAGCGCGCGCACGAGCGCGTCCGAGTCGCCGACGACGGCGGTGACCGTGCCGCCTGCGACTGTGAGGGATGCCGCCGGGTCCAGCGCGAGGATCTCCTCCGGGCTGACGCCGATCAGGCTCACGCGGCGCCGGGCCACGCTCGCCACGATCGCCGCCAGGCTGTCGTCGGCGCGGACCACGCCGCCGTCGATCACGACGACGCGCTGGGCGAGCTGCTCGATCTCCTCGAGGTGGTGGCTCGTGACGACGACGGCGCACCCGGCGGCGTGCCGGGCACGGACGGCGTCCCACAGGGCGCGGCGCGCATCGACGTCCAGGCCCGTGGTGGGCTCGTCCAGCAGGACGAGAGCCGGATCGCCGACGAAGGCGAGGGCGACGGCGACGCGGCGCTGCTGCCCTCCGGACAGGGCGCCGCACTGCGTGGCCAGCAGCGGGCCGAGGCCGAACTCCTCGACGATCCGCTCCCGCGGCGTCGGGGCGGGGTAGTGCGCGGCGACGTAGTCGAGCACCTCTCGCACCTTGAGCGCCTCGGGCAGGGCGGTCGCCTGCGGCGTGGATCCGAGACGCGTGCGCGATGCGGCGTCGCGCGGATCGCCGCCGAACAGACGGACGGCGCCGGCCGACGGCATCCGGAGTCCCTCGACGAGGGAGAGGAATGTCGTCTTGCCCGCGCCGTTCGGGCCGAGCAGCCCGACGCACTCACCCGCGTGGATGTCGATCGTGACGTCGCGCAGGGCGACGGTGCCGCCGTAGCGCTTGGTGAGGTCCCGGGCGTGGATCAGGGCGGTCATCGTGTGCCTCCGAGCAGATCGATCAGGTGCGTGCGGTACGCGCGGAATGCACCGCGGCCGACGGGGGTCAGGGCGACGTAGGTGACCGGCTTGCGGCCCGCGAACGTCTTGGTGAGCGCGACATAGCCCGCGGCGTCGAGCTTGGCGAGGTGCGTCGTGAGGTTTCCGGCGGTCATGCCGAGCAGCTTCTGCAGGATGGGGAAGGTGAGCTCATCGCCGTCGGCGAGGCTCTCGTCGAGCGTCGTCATGATCCGCAGCCGCGCCGGGGCGTGGATGACCGGGTCGAGCTCGGTCATCGCTCCGCCTCCTCGGCGGAGATGATGCCGCGGGCCAGGAGCACCGCGACGACGAGCATCGCGACCGGCCCCACCGTCGCGTAGATCAGGTGGTGGGCCGGTGCACCGGCGAAGGTGGCGGCGACGGCGGTGAGGATCATGACGATGCCGAGTGCGAACTGGACGGGGGAGCGCCAGAGGGCGCCGCCGGTGAGATACAGCACGCCCACGAGGAGGATGAAGATCGCGGGGGAGAGCAGACTCAGTGCCTCGGGGGGCAGGCCGGTGCGCTGCAGCGCGGTCAGCAGCAGCCACGCGCCCACCATCGACACCGACCAGGACCAGCCGTACAGCATCCCGGACAGACGCGAGGGGCCGCGTACGCCGGCGCCCGAGCGGATGCCGGCGACGATCGAGAACACGATCGCGCCGAGGATCACGACGCCGAACACGCTCCAGGCCACCGGCTGCGGGATGCGCGGCCACGGACTGCCGCCGGTGGCCTCGGCGCTCCACACCGCGAGGAACCCGACGGCCCATGCCGCGGCCCAGATGACGAGCATGAGCACGTAGTTGCGCATCGTCCACTGCTGCGTGCGGCGGCGCTGGGCGCGCATGAGCTCGAGCATGGTGGCCGGGTCGGCAGCGTTCTCGTTCTGGTGCATGCAAAGTAGTTTGCAATGCAAAGCAGATTGCGTCAAGGGTCACCGTCTCGGTGGTGCAGATGCGATCTCGGTGGTGCAGATGCGATCTCGGCGGCGGAGATACGACCTCGGCGGCGGAGATACGACCTCGGCATCGGAGATACGATCTCGGCGCGGGAGATGCGACCTCGGCGGTGGAGATGCGATCTCGGCGCGATTTGCGGGGGCGGGGGGAACGGCGCTATCGTCGCCGCATGCCCTCGGCCGCGATCGTCACCGTCTCGACGGTGTTCCGCGCGCACCGACGCCACCTTCGTCTGAACATCGACGGCCGCCGACTCTAGGCGACCCCGCGCGCTCCCCGTCTCCGACGGGTCGAGCCGCCGGTGTCGCCGTCCTCGGCCCCTGCTCCTCAGACAATAAGGTTGAACCCATGACCTCTTCGGTCGCCGTCTCCGGCGCCTCCGGCTACGCCGGCGGTGAGATCCTCCGGCTGCTCGCCCAGCATCCCGACATCGAGATCCGCACCGTCACGGCGCACTCCAATGCCGGGCAGCCCCTCATCGACCATCAGCCGCACCTGCGGTCTCTCGCGCACCTGACCCTGCAGGACACGACGCCCGAGATCCTCGCCGGCCACGACGTCGTGTTCCTCGCGCTGCCGCACGGGCAGTCCGGCCAGTACACCGACGCGCTCGGCGACGTCCCGCTCGTCATCGACGCGGGCGCCGATCACCGGCTCACGTCCGAACAGGCCTGGGCGCAGTTCTACGGAGGCGCGTTCCACGAGCCGTGGACCTACGGGGTGCCCGAGCTGATCGTGGACGGCCGCCGGCAGCGCGAGCGCCTCGTCGGCGCCTCACGCATCGCGGCCCCCGGCTGCAACGCGTCGACTGTGAGCCTGAGCCTCGCCCCGGGCGTCGCCGCCGGGGTCATCGACCCGTCCGACATCGTCACCGTCCTCGCCGTCGGGCCCTCCGGGGCCGGCAAGAGCCTCAAGCCCCACCTGCTCGGCTCCGAGCTGCTGGGCACCGCCAATCCGTACGCCGTCGGCGGCACGCACCGGCACATCCCCGAGATCCGGCAGGCGCTGCAGGCGGCGCTTCCGGCAAGCGACGTTTCGTCTCGCGGCTCCGCGGCTGGCTCCACGACCGAGCAGGATGCGGCGGCCGCGGCGATCCGGATCTCGTTCACCCCGGTGCTCGTGCCCATGGCCCGCGGCATCCTCGCCACCTCGACGGCGCCGCTCGTCCCGGGCGTCACCGACGCGCAGGTCCGCGCCGCGTGGGAGGACGCCTACGGCGACGAGACGTTCGTGCAGCTGCTGCCCGAGGGGCGCTTCCCCCGCACCGCGGACGTCCTGGGAGCCAACACGGCGCTCATGGGGCTGGCGATCGACCGCGCCGCGAACCGCGTCGTGGTGGTCACCGCCGTCGACAACCTCGTCAAGGGCACCGCCGGTGCCGCCATCCAGTCCATGAACATCGCGCTCGGCCTCCCCGAGGACCGCGCCCTCACCGTGAACGGAGTCGCCCCGTGAGCGTCACGGCAGCACAGGGGTTCGAAGCGGCGGGCGTCGCCGTCGGCCTCAAGTCCTCCGGCGGCAAGGACGTCGCCGTCGTCGTCAACCGCGGTCCGCGCAAGACCGGCGCCGCCGTCTTCACGAGCAACCGCGCCAAGGCGAACCCGATCCTGTGGTCGCAGCAGGTGATCGCCGACGGCGTCGTCGAGGCCGTCGTCCTCAATTCCGGCGGCGCGAACTGCTTCACCGGCAGCTTCGGCTTCCAGACGACGCACCAGACCGCCGAGAAGGCCGCCGCGCTGCTCGGCGTCAGCGCCGGCGATGTCCTCGTCTGCTCCACGGGGCTCATCGGCACCGGCGACGAGACGTTCCGCGCCAGGGTTCTGCAGGGCACCGCCGACGCGATCGCGCAGCTCGGCCCCGACGGCGGCGACGACGCCTCGCTGGCGATCATGACCACCGACACCCGGCCCAAGCGCGCGGTCGTGTCCCGGCACGGCTGGACCATCGGCGGCATGGCCAAGGGCGCCGGGATGCTGGCGCCCGGGCTGGCGACGATGCTCGTGGTCATCACGACCGACGCCCTCCTCGAGCCCGGCGAGGCCGACGCCGCGCTGCGGCGCGCGACCCGGGTGACCTTCGACCGGCTCGACTCCGACGGCTGCATGTCGACCAACGACCAGGTGACCCTGCTCGCCAGCGGTGCGACCGGGCTGCGTCCCGATCTCGACGAGTTCGCCCAGGCGCTCACCGAGGTCTGCCAGGACCTCGCCGAGCAGCTGCAGGCCGACGCCGAGGGCGCCGGTCACGACATCACGATCGAGGTCGTCCATGCCGCGTCCGAAGCGGATGCCGTGACCGTCGGCCGCTCGGTCGCGCGCAACAACCTGTTCAAGGCGGCGATCTTCGGCAACGACCCCAACTGGGGGCGAGTGCTCGCCGCGATCGGCACGACCGACGCGGCCTTCGACCCGTACGACGTGGACGTGTGGTTCAACGGCGTGCGCGTGTGCAGCCAGGGCGCTCCGGACCGCCCGCGCGAGGAGGTCGACCTGACGCCGCGTGCCACCGGCATCCTCATCGATCTGAAGGTCGGGGACGCAGCGGCGACGATCCTCACGAACGATCTGACGCACGACTACGTCCACGAGAACAGCGCCTACTCCTCATGAAAACACGGGCCTCATGACCGACATCCAGCAGACTACGCCCGAGGAGGCCGCGCTCAAGGCCGGCGTCCTCATCGAATCGCTGCCCTGGCTCAAGCGCTTCCGCGACCAGATCATCGTCATCAAGTACGGCGGCAACGCCATGGTGTCCGAGGAGCTGCAGGAGACGTTCGCCGAGGACATCGCCTACCTGCGCTCCGTGGGCGTCAAGCCCGTCGTCGTCCACGGCGGCGGACCGCAGATCTCCAAGATGCTCGACCGGCTGTCGATCCCCAGCGAGTTCAAGGGCGGCTACCGTGTGACCTCGACCGAGGCGATCGACGTCGTCCGCATGGTGCTCACGGGGCAGATCAATCCGCAGCTGGTGGGCCGCATCAACGCGCACGGTCCGTTCGCGACGGGACTGTCCGGCGAGGACGCGGGCCTGTTCCGCGGTCGCCGCCGCGGCGTCGTCGTCGAGGGCGCCGAGCACGACCTCGGCCACGTCGGCGACGTCGTCGAGGTGGACCCGCAGCCGGTGCTCGACCAGCTGGCGGCCGGGCGCATCCCGGTCGTCTCGTCCATCGCGCCCGACCTGGACCGCCCGGGGCACTCGCTCAACGTCAACGCGGATGCCGCGGCGGCCGCGCTCGCCGTCGCCCTCAACGCGACCAAGCTCGTGGTGCTCACCGACGTGCCCGGACTCTACGCCGACTGGCCGAACCGCGACTCGCTCGTCTCGCACCTGACGGCGAGCGAGCTGCGCGCGATGCTGCCGCGGCTGGAATCGGGCATGATCCCCAAGATGCAGGCGTGCCTGGACGCCGTCGACGGGGGCGTCGACACCGCGGCGATCATCGACGGACGCCAGCCCCACTCGGTGCTGGTCGAGGTCTTCACGGAACACGGAATCGGAACGGAAGTGGTGGCGCAGTGAGTGGCACGGTGAGCGACGCGGTGTCGACGTCGACGACGGGGTGGCAGGACGACGCGGCGCGCGACCTCGTCCTCAATGCGGGGGACCGGTACGCCCTGTTCACCCGCGGCGAGGGCGCCCACCTGTGGGACGACGCGGGGCGCCGCTACCTCGACTTCCTCGCCGGGATCGCGGTCGTCTCCCTCGGCCACGGCCATCCGGCGTTCGTCGAGGCGGTGTCGCGGCAGGCGGCCACCCTCGCGCACGTGTCGAACTACTTCGCGACCGCGCCGCAGCTCGAGCTCGCCGCGCGGCTCAAGCGCCTGGCGGGCACGGGCGAGTCGGGCCGGGTCTACTTCGGCAACTCCGGTGCCGAGGCCAACGAGGCCGCCTTCAAGCTCGCGCGCCTGCACGGCCAGGCGCGGGACGGTGCCGCCGGGCGCCCCCGCATCCTCGCGCTGAAGAACGCGTTCCACGGCCGCACGATGGGCACGCTCGCCCTCACCGGCAAGCCCGCCATGCAGGAGCCGTTCGCGCCCATGGTGCCCGGTGTCGAGTTCCTCGATTCCACAGTCGAGGCGCTCGAGGACGCGATCGACGATCAGGTTGCGGCGCTGTTCGTCGAGCCCATCAAGGGCGAGGCGGGCGTCGTCGAGCTGCCCGAGGGGTATCTCGCTGCCGCACGGGAGCTCACGGCGCGCCACGGCGCGCTGCTGATCATCGACGAGATCCAGACCGGCGCGGGGCGCACCGGTGCGTGGTTCGCGTTCCAGCACGCCGGCATCACTCCCGACGCCATCACCGTGGCCAAGGGCATCGGCAGCGGCTTCCCTATCGGCGCGCTCATCACCTTCGGGACCGCCAGCGACCTGTTCTATCCGGGCACGCACGGCTCCACCTTCGGCGGCAACGCCCTGGCCACGGCGGTCTCCTCCGCCGTCCTGGCCGAGATCGAGCGCGCGGGACTCGTCGAGAATGCGGCGGTGCGCGGCGCGCAGGTGCGCGACGCGGTCGCCGCGATCGGCTCGCCCCTCGTCGAGGGATGCCGGGGGCAAGGACTGCTCGTGGGCGTCGCGCTCCGGCATCCCGTCGCCGGCGCCGTCGTCGCGGCAGCCCAGCAGCACGGACTCATCGTCAACGCGGCCAACGAGTCGACGATCCGCCTCGCGCCGGCGCTGACGATCGGCGATGTGGAGATCGACGAGTTCCACGACCTGTTCGGCAAGGCGTTGCACACCGTTGCCGATGCCCTCCTGCTCACCGAGAACGACACGACCCCCGAGGAGTCGAAGTGACCCGCCATCTGCTGCGCGACGACGACCTGACCACCGCCGAGCAGGACGAGATCCTCGACCTCGCGATCGCGCTGAAGAAGGACCGCTGGAAGCTCAAGCCGCTCGAGGGCCCCCAGACGGTCGCGGTCATCTTCGACAAGAGCTCGACCCGCACCCGGGTGTCGTTCGCCGTGGGCATCGCCGACCTCGGCGGATCGCCCCTGATCATCTCGACCGCGAACAGCCAGCTCGGCGGCAAGGAGACGCCCTCCGACACGGCGCGCGTCCTCGAGCGCCAGGTCGCCGCGATCGTGTGGCGCACCTACGCGCAGGCGGGGCTGGAGGAGATGGCGCGCGGCACGACCGTCCCGGTCGTCAACGCGCTCAGCGACGACTTCCACCCGTGCCAGCTGCTGGCCGATCTGCTCACGATCCGCGAGCACAAGGGCGAGCTCAAGGGACTGACCCTCGCGTTCTTCGGCGACGGCCGCTGCAACATGGGGCACTCCTACGTCCTGGCCTGCGTGACCGCCGGCATGCACGTGCGCGTCGCCTCGCCCGAGGCGTACGCCCCGCGCGAGGACGTGATCGCGGACGCGGATGCGATCGCCGCGACCACCGGCGGATCGGTCACGCTGTACACGGACCCGAACGAGGCCGCCGCCGGCGCCGACGTCGTCGTCACCGACACGTGGGTGTCGATGGGCAAGGAGGAGGAGAAGCTCTCCCGCCTGCGCGACCTCGGCGGGTACAAGGTCACCAGCGAGCTCATGTCGCTCGCGAAGGACGACGCGATCTTCATCCACTGTCTGCCCGCCGACCGCGGCTACGAGGTCGACGCCGAGGTCATCGACGGGCCGCAGAGCGTCGTGTGGGACGAGGCGGAGAACCGGCTGCACGCGCAGAAGGCGCTGCTGGTCTGGCTGCTGCGCCAGCAGTGAGCATGCCGGCCCTGCACGCCCCGTCGCGCCTGCAGGGCGTCGACCTGGCGCGCGGCCTGGCCGTGCTCGGCATGCTCGCCGCGCACCTGCTCGACATCGAGCCCTTCGACGGGAGCCGGCCCGAGACGTGGATCGATCTGGCCAACGGCCGCTCGTCGATCCTGTTCGCCACGCTCGCGGGCGTGTCGATCGCGCTCGTCACCGGCGGTCCCCGCCCCGTCGCGGGGCCGGCGCTGCGCACGGCCCGTTCGCGCCTGGCCGTCCGCGCGGTGCTGCTGTGGCTGATCGGCATCGCGCTCATCGCCACGGGCGTCCCGGTCTACGTCATCCTCCCGGCGTACGCCATCCTGTTCCTCCTCGCCGTGCCGCTGGTGACGCTGGGCGCCCGTACGCTGTGGGTCCTCGCCGCGATCCTCGGGCTCGGGATGCCGTGGGTCCAGCCGTTCCTCGACAGCGCGCCGCTGTGGCAGACCGACGCCGGCCACGACCTCGCGCTGCTCCTGGGCTGGCACTACCCGGTGACCGTGTGGATCGCGTTCCTCGTCGCCGGAATGGCCGCCGGCCGCAGCGGGCTGCGCGCCCGGCGCACGCAGCTGACGCTGCTGGTCGGCGGCGCCGCGGCGGCGCTGATCGGCTACGGGCTGGACGCCGCGGCATCCACGTTCGGCCTGCCGGGCGGCGCCCTGTTCGCGGCGGTGTGGACGGCGGCCCCGCACTCGAGCGGCCTGCTCGAAGTGGTCGGCTCGGGCGGTCTCGCCCTCGCGACGCTCGCGGTGTGCCTGCTCGTGTGCCGGACGCCGCTGACCAGGCTCGTCCTCCCGCTGCGCGCCGTCGGCTCGATGCCGCTGACCGCCTACGTCGGCCAGCTCGTCGCGTGGGCGATCGCCGCGGCGGTGCTCCTCGGCGATACCGGCGATCTCTTCGGCTTCCGCGGGCTGGAGCCGTTCTGGCCGTTCGTCGCGGCCACGGTCGCGCTGTGCACCGTCTGGGCGCTGGTGCGGGGCCGTGGGCCGCTCGAGAGCCTCATCGCCTGGATCGGCCGTCGCGCGGCACCGGACCGGGGGAGTGCCGTCGACGCGGATAGGCTGGGCGGGTGAGTGACACCAAGAGCGACGGCACGAACGAAGGCGCCCTCTGGGGTGCGCGATTCGCCTCCGGTCCGTCCCCGGAACTGGCCGCACTGAGCAAGTCGACCCACTTCGACTGGGCGCTCGCGCTGTACGACCTCGCGGGGTCGCATGCGCACGCGAAGGCGCTCGCCGCCGCCGGCTACCTCACGGGGGACGAGGAGTCGCGCATGCACGCGGGGCTCGATGCGCTGGCCGCCGGCATCCGTGACGGATCGCTGGTCGCCCAGCCGGGCGACGAGGACGTCCACGGGGCGCTGGAGGCGGCGCTCATCGCCGAGGTCGGCCCGGAGCTGGGCGGAAAGCTGCGGGCCGGTCGCAGCCGCAACGATCAGATCGCCACCCTCGTCCGGATGTACCTGCTCGACCACGCCCGGGTGATCGCCCGCGATCTGCTGCGCGTCATCGACGCGATCGTCGCTCAGGCCGAGGCGCACCCGGCCGCCATCATGCCCGGCCGCACCCACCTGCAGCACGCGCAGCCGATCCTGCTCGCGCACCACCTGCAGGCGCATGCCTGGCCGCTCGTGCGCGACCTCGAGCGCCTGCGCGACTGGTCGGCGCGCGCCCGTGTGTCGCCGTACGGCGGGGGAGCGCTCGCCGGTGCGACGCTCGGGCTCGACCCGCAGCTGGTCGCTGCCGAGCTCGGGCTGGACCGTCCGGCCGAGAACTCGCTCGACGGCACCGCCGCGCGCGACGTCGTCGCCGAGTTCGCCTTCATCACGGCCATGATCGGCATCGACGTCTCACGGTTCGCCGAGGACATCATCATCTGGAACACCCGCGAGTTCGGGTTCGTGACCCTCGACGACGGCTACTCGACCGGATCGAGCATCATGCCGCAGAAGAAGAACCCCGACATCGCCGAGCTGGCGCGGGGCAAGGCCGGGCGTCTCATCGGCAACCTGTCGGGACTGCTGGCGACGCTCAAGGCGCTGCCGCTCGCGTACAACCGCGACCTGCAGGAGGACAAGGAGCCGGTGTTCGACTCCGTCGCCACGCTCGAGGTGGTCCTTCCCGCGTTCGCCGGCATGGTGGCCACGCTCCGCTTCGATGTCGGCCGCATGGCAGCACTGGCGCCCGAGGGCTTCTCGCTGGCGACCGACGTGGCCGAGTGGCTCGTGAAGCGGGGCGTGCCGTTCCGCGACGCCCACGAGATCTCGGGTGCGCTCGTGCAGGCGTGCGAGGGGCGGGGGATCGGGCTCGAGGATGCCGATGACGCGCTGCTCGCGGAGGTGTCGGCCCACCTCGTTCCCGCCGTGCGGGAGGTCCTCACGATCGAGGGGTCGGTCGCCAGCCGCACCGGCGCCGGCGGCACCGCGCCGGTCCGCGTCGGCGAGCAGCGCGCAGAGCTCGTCGCTCGCGCGCAGGCGGCCGCGCATGCGCTCGACCCGTCGTGAGGCGTCCCGCTTATCGGGCGAGATTGATAAATGATCTACTTATGAAAGCTTGAAATAAGCGCTACGCTTATCTCATGACGAGACCTGTGGTCGTGATCGCCGACATCGTCGGCTCACGCAGCCTGGCCGATCGCGCCGCCGCACAGCGCGCGATCGAGAGCGCCGTCGCCCGCGTGCAGCAGGACCACCCCGTCGCCGATGTCGCGCTGACGGCGACGGTCGGCGATGAGTTCCAGGCCGTCTACCCGGGACTGGCGGGGGCGCTGCGCTCGCTGCTGCTGCTGCAGCTGGCCCTGCCGGCGGGCGTGCAGCTGCGGTTCGGCGTGGGCGTCGGCGCGGTCGAGCCGATCGATTCCGCATCGGGGCGCATCTCGGACGGACCGGGCTGGTGGGCGGCGCGCGCTGCGATCGACGAGGCGCACCGGCTGCAGGATCGCGCCGTGCCGAGCGCGCGCACGCGCGTGGTCGGAGCCCCGGGGGAGGATGCCGGCATGGACGCCCGTATCGCGTATGCCAACGCCTACCTGCTCGCTCGAGACGAACTGGTCGGCGCGATGAGCGACCGCACGCGCCGGCTGACCTATGGTCGCTGCCTGGGGCGCCCCCAGCGCGAGCTGGCCGCCGCCGAGGGGATCAGCCAGCCGGCCGTGTCGCAGGCGCTGGCTTCGGCCGGCGCAGCCGCTGTCGTCGCCGGCTTCACGGCACTGGACGGGATCGGCCGATGATCGGCGCGGGCATCGTCCTCCTGTCGGTGGGCGCCGCCGACCTGATCCGGCAGTACCTGCCGCGCCGCGCCTGGCCGTACGCGTTCGCGCTGGGCGCGCTGCTCGTGCTCATCGGATCCGCCGGAGCCGACGCGGCGGTATGGACGTTCGTCGCGGTCGGGGTGGTCGCCCTGTGGCAGCTCGGCACCCCGGGGCGCCGTGGCGGTCGAGCGGGGCTGTGGCCGGTCGTGCTCGTCGCTGCCGCGTGCCTGCTCTCGGTCGCACTCGTCGGCACGCGTGCCGATCAGGGTCCGCTGGGGCAGCTGTGGCCGGCCGGCTCGCCGCTGGGGGCGGTGAGCCTCGACCTCGGGGTCCTCGTGCTCGGCGCGGTCGTGTTCCTCACGGAGTCGGGCAACATCGTCGTCAGGGCGGCGCTGCGCGACGGCGCGCTCCCGGATGACGAGCCGCCGGCGCTCAAGGGCGGACGCCTCATCGGTCCGCTGGAGCGGGTGCTCGTGTTCGCGCTGACGTTGACCGGAGCCTTCACGCTGCTGGCGGCGGTCCTCGCTGCGAAGGGCATCGTGCGCTTTCCGGAGATCTCCCGCGACACGGAGCACGGCACCCGGGCTGAGTACTTCCTCATCGGCAGCCTCGTCAGCTGGGTGACCGCGCTGGGCGCCGCGTTCCTCGTCTGGTGGGGCGGAGTCAGCTGAGCTCGCCGCGGTACCAGGCGATCTTCTCCGCGAGACGCTCCCGCTGCGCGATGAGGGCGTCGATGTCGCGTTGGACGGCGCCGGCGTGCTCTTCGAGCAGCTCGAGTCGCTGCGGCAGCGTCGAGGGGTCGGCGCACAGCTGCCCGTAGCGGCGGAGGCGCTCGATGGGCATGCCGGTGTCGCGCAGGCAGCGAAGGAAGCCGAGCATGCCGATGTCCGACTCCGAGTACATGCGGTGGCCGCCGGCGGTGCGGGCGACCGCCGGCAGAATGCCCTCGCGCTCGTAGTAGCGCAGGGTGTCGAGTGAGAATCCGGACAGGTCGGAAGCCTCGGCGGGGGTGTACGTGGACATCCTGCGACAGTAGCGCTTGACCTGGAGCGGACTCCAGGTTGCACAGTGGTGTCATGACGACCGCCAGACGCACCTGCCCCCTCGTCCTCGGCGCCATGGTGTTCGGGACGCTGCTCGACGACGACGCCTCGTTCGCCCTGCTCGATCGCTTCGTCGAACGCGGCGGCGTCTGGATCGACACGGCCGACAACTATGCCTTCTGGCTGAGCGCGTCGGGCCACGGCGGCGATTCCGAGCGCGTCCTCGGCCGCTGGATCGCCGCCCGTCCCGGCATCCGCGAGCGCATCCGGCTCTCGACGAAGCTGGGCGCCGAGCCGTCCTGGCCGGGATCCTTCCCCGCGCAGCGATCGGGCCTGTCGGCGCGTGCCGTGCAGTCGTCGTTCGCGGGCAGTCTCGAACGGCTCGGGGTCGACGCCGTCGACATGCTATGGCTGCACATGGAGGACCGGACGACCCCCATCGAGCAGACCGTCGACGCGCTCGCCGGACTCACCGCCACCGGCGCCGTCCGGCGCGTCGGCGCGTCGAACCATCCGGCCTGGCGCGTCGAGCGGGCACGGGCGCGGGCCGCCGAGATCGGCTCGGTGCCCATCGACGCGTTCCAGCTGAACAGCACCTACCTCCGCGTTCGGCCCGAGACTCTGCCGCCGGGTGTGTCCCACCGCTTCGGGCTCTACGACAACGAGCAGCGCGATTACGCCGCCGAGCACGGGATCGAGGTCTGGGCCTACACGCCGCTGCTGTCCGGCGCGTACGACAACCCGGACAAGAAGATCGCCGACGAGTACGATCACCCCGGCACGTCGCGCCGTCTCGCCGTGCTGGACGAGGTGGCGGCCGAGACCGGCGCCGCTCGCGGACAGGTGGTGCTGGCGTGGCTGGTGGCCCACGGCATCCGGCCCATCCTCGGCGGGAGCAGGATGCACCAGCTCGACAGCGCGCTGGAGGCCATGCAGCTCGAGCTGACGCCCGAGCAGGTGGCGCGGATGGATGCGCCCGCATGAGGGAGCGGCATCCGGCGCGCTGATAGCCTGGAGCGCGTGTCTGAATCCGTCGTGAGTGCCGCCGTGACAGCGCTGGCGCCCGCCAACGACCCCGCCTTCGAGAACGTGTGGGACGAGATCGTGTGGCGGGGCCTGGTGCATGTGTCCACCGACCAGGACGCGCTGCGCGACCTGCTGTCCGGGGACCCGATCACGTACTACTGCGGCTTCGACCCGACGGCGCCGAGCCTGCACCTGGGCAATCTCGTGCAGCTGCTGCTGCTGCGCCGCCTGCAGCTGGCGGGCCACAGGCCGCTCGGACTCGTCGGCGGGTCGACGGGACTGATCGGCGACCCCCGCCCGTCGGCCGAGCGCACGCTCAACACGAAGGACACCGTCGCCGAGTGGGTCGGCTACCTCCGTACCCAGGTCGAGCGCTTCCTCAGCTTCGAGGGCGACAACGCCGCGCGCCTCGTCAACAATCTCGACTGGACCGCGCCGCTGAGCGCGATCGACTTCCTGCGCGAGATCGGCAAGCACTACCGCGTCGGCACGATGCTCAAGAAGGACGCCGTCGCCGCGCGGCTGAACTCGGATGCCGGCATCAGCTACACCGAGTTCAGCTACCAGATCCTGCAGGGCATGGACTTCCTCGAGCTGTACCGCCAGTACGACTGCGTGCTGCAGACGGGCGGCTCCGACCAGTGGGGGAACCTGACCAGCGGCACCGACCTCGTCCACCGGGTGGAGGGTGTCTCGGTCCACGCCATCGGGACGCCGCTGATCACCAACAGCGACGGCACGAAGTTCGGCAAGAGCGAGGGCAACGCGATCTGGCTGGACGCGGCGATGTGCAGTCCGTACCGCATGTACCAGTTCTGGCTGAACACCGACGACGCCGACGTGATCGCGCGCCTGAAGACCTTCACGTTCCTCACGCGCGCGCAGATCGAGGAGTACGAACGCCTCGTCGCCGACGAGCCGTTCCGGCGGGCGGCGCAGAGACGCCTCGCCCTCGAGGTGACGACCTACGTGCACGGGCCCGAGGCGACGACCGCCGTGGTGGCGGCCTCCGACGCGCTGTTCGGCCAGGGCGACCTGACGGCATTGGATGCCGGGACGCTGCGCACGGCACTCGAAGAGCTCCCGCACGCCGAGGTCGCCTCCGGTGCGACGGTTCTGCAGGCGCTCGTGGACACGGGGCTCGTCGCGAGCCTGAGCGAGGGCCGCCGTGCGATCGCGCAAGGCGGGGTCGCGCTCGACGGCGTGAAGGTCGCCGGCGACGATGCCGTAGTCGTCGGGTCGCTCCCCGGCGGCGTGTCGGTGCTGCGCCGCGGCAAGAAGACCCTCGCCGGTCTCTTCGTCTCCGCGCCGTGAGCAGCCGCCGGTCGTCGAGCGAGCCGCGCGGCGGCGAGGCGAAACGCTCCTGACCGATGCCGTTCACCCCCTCGCACGCGGTCGTCGCACTGCCGTTCGCCCGCACGCCGCTACTGCCGGCCGCGGTCGCGATCGGTGCGATGACGCCCGATCTGCCGCTGTTCGTGCGGGGTACACCGCTCACGTACGAGCTGACGCACACGAATGTGACCATCACGATGGTCGTCGCGCTGGCACTGCTCGGACTCTGGTATCTCGTGCTGCGGCCCGCCATCCGCGAGCTGTCGCCGGCCTGGCTGGCGCGCCGGCTTCCGGAGGAGTGGGATGCCGTGGGCCTCGCCGCGCTGCGGACTCTCCGGGCGCCGCGCCCCGGCGCGCGGCACGCGGTCTGGCGGGAGACGGCCGTCTTCGCGCCGCTGCTGGCGGTGTCGCTTCTGCTGGGCGTGGTCTCGCACATCGTGTGGGACGCCTTCACCCACGAGGGACGCTGGGGGCTCGACGTCCTCCCGGCACTGACCGTGCCGTGGGGGCCGATGCCGGGCTACAAGTGGCTGCAGCACGGCTCGAGCGTGCTCGGGCTGGCGATCATCGCCGTCTTCGGGGTCGTCTGGGTCGCGCGGCGGCGACCCGCGGCATCCGTCGTTCGTGTGCTGCCACGCTGGTTGCCCGTCGCGTGGATGCTGGCGCTGCCGGCGATCCTGACCATCGCATGGATCACCGGTGTCGTCGTCCGCGGCCCCTTCACCGCGGAGTGGACGGCGCAGCACCTCGCCTACGTCGTGCTGCCGCCGGCCTGCGCGATCTGGGGAGCGCTCACGTTCGCGCTGTGCATCGCCGTGCTCCTTCAGCGGACCCGCAGCGGCGGGCAGCGCTCGTCGGGGTCGCGCGGGTAGGAACCGCGGAATCACGCGGATCGCGCCCGCGACACGCCCGGGATGCGAGCCGGATTTGCCCGATCCGCACCAGCCGCGTAACTTATTACTTGTTCGCCCCACAGGGAAGAGCGAAAGGGCCGGAAGGCCTCGCCCCCTCAAGCGGAGAACCACCCCCAACCCAAACCTCTCGGTAGAGAGAACAAGACCTTCTGGTCTAGGATGGGGATTCCACCTCGTGGACCGCGGTCATCGACTGCTGCCGAGGATCGAAAAGATCCCGGCGCGTCGATTTGACAGACGGAACGAGAGGGATAAGATAGAGAAGTTGCCCTGCAGGGGAGGCCGAGAGGCTGAACGGCAGGAGCATCCGATCCTTGAGAACTCAACAGCGTGCACTTGTCAAATGCCAAATAACCTCGTTCCAGCTCCGGCTGGATAGAGATTCCTTTGGATCAAAGACCGACCTTCGGGTCGGCAACGGATAGTCAGCAATGACATCCCTTTGGTCAGATCAAACTCGCTGCGTCGACCCTATTCCGGTCGATTCGGCAAAATTCTTTTACGGAGAGTTTGATCCTGGCTCAGGATGAACGCTGGCGGCGTGCTTAACACATGCAAGTCGAACGGTGAAAGCGGAGCTTGCTCTGCTGGATCAGTGGCGAACGGGTGAGTAACACGTGAGCAACCTGCCCCAGATTCTGGGATAACAGCTGGAAACAGCTGCTAATACTGGATACGAGCTGCGAAGGCATCTTCAGCAGCTGGAAAGAATTTCGATCTGGGATGGGCTCGCGGCCTATCAGCTTGTTGGTGAGGTAACGGCTCACCAAGGCGTCGACGGGTAGCCGGCCTGAGAGGGTGACCGGCCACACTGGGACTGAGACACGGCCCAGACTCCTACGGGAGGCAGCAGTGGGGAATATTGCACAATGGGCGAAAGCCTGATGCAGCAACGCCG